>Ga0256405_10000014_pt1 | contig 496540 bp, 538 predicted proteins | sample RumenRJG_02DNA_FD_189096 | JGI IMG/M metagenome (GOLD analysis project Ga0256405, IMG submission 189096) | Bovine rumen microbial communities from Lethbridge, Alberta, Canada - RJG_02 | ecosystem: Host-associated > Mammals > Digestive system > Stomach > Rumen | place: Canada: Alberta... | reverse complement strand
TAATTTCATAATTGTATCCTCCTATTTCTCAATGCTTTCTTTGTAAAGTTTCAATGCTCTATCCATGTCCTCGCTGCTCATTGACTTTCCTGCCGTGTTGAGCATGATAAACAATCTGTATATCAATTCTTTACTAGCGTTTCTGACAATTGCCACTGAAACACTTGTATTGTCGAACTTTCTCTTGTCCTCCCTACAAAGATCACTGTAGTACAAGCCTTTATAAGGGAATCTATCTTCAAAGTATGCAACAAGTGTTAAAAGCCGCTGCTTACCATCCAGGATCTCATACCAATCATCTGTATCTCCTGCGTGTTCCTTGTCTACCAGCACTATTTTACCAATGTCAATTGACTTGAACACACTGTCCATCAGCTCTTCTCTATCTGCCTCGTTCCACACGTAACCTCTCTGATATTCAGGATCAGTATCAATACCAAAACTGTAGTAGTAAGTTCCAATAAGTTCTGTTAAGTCCTTAGGGTGAAACAGTAAATCAACATCATTGTTAGTTGAGATAATTTCACTGCTTCTCTCTAATTTTCTTACTTCTGTCCAAGGAACCAGATGCTCTACCCTTTCTCCCTTATCTGTCTTACATTCTACAATGTAAGCCATTCCATTACATAACTGGTCCTTCACTACTGTCTCTGCAAACCCACCATGCTTAACCATGTCCCCAACGTTAAACTTATATGTAGGTTCTCCACGTCTTAAAATGATCTTGATGCTTTTATCATCAGCACCATAAACCTTAAGTTCTTTTATCATGTCAGGCTTTGTCATTTCTATGTCCTCTCTTAATAACTACTGCATTGTCACAGGATACAATATGTCCATGTGCATTTTCTCCATACTCTTAAGTGCTCTCTCCTGATCCTCCTCACTGCCACATGAACATGCATTAGAAATAATTCTAATGGTTGCATTAGGCACAGCTGCCTTAATCAAAGTTGCATTGCTAATCACGCAGATATCTGTAAACACTCCACAAATATCAATGATCAGGTCATCTTCATCTAAGCACTCTCTATTAGTCCAATTCTTAATCTGATATGCAAGGTCAAGACTACCAAATGTTTCCTTGTTGATGATACTCACCTTAAACTCATCAGATGCTGCCAGCTTATCCAGCGCCTCCTGAATTCTTTTCTCAATGCACCAACCATCTGTACTCTGCACACAATGTAAAACAGGAAGCTTTTTGCCCTCCATCGTAGATGCATATGTATTCTGATAATGTGTATCTCTTGTAGCAAAGACCTTATCGTATTTTCCACTGTTCAGCCGCTTTAATACCTTGTTACAAACTCTTTCAGGTTCCATGCAACCTAATGGACCAGTTAAGAAGTCATTTTGCATATCAATGACTACTAAAATTCTACTCTTTAACATCTTTTTATCCTCCTATGATCAAATTTCTTTATAACTGTATAGCTTACTTACCTTATTGCCAACAATTGATTTAGCCTTGTACCCTGTATCCTCCAACATAGGCTTAATCTTGTCTCTGAATGACTTATCATAAACCTTTTCATTGATCATTAAACTGTACAATGCCTGAATATCAGGCAGTGTGAACATCTTCTCTGCCACACTAAACATTACATTTGTATACTTAGCTTTATTCTTAAGCCTCTCAAGTGCCATAAGTATGATGAACACATGATCAAATGCAAGTTTCATATCTGAAGCTGCCCTTACTGCAAATTTTTCCTCACTTGCCTTTTTATTTCTCATGTACTCTTCAATACTTCCCTTGACATTATACTTAATGCAAATGCCACAGTCCTGATTCTCAATGACAAGTTCATTACTTTCAGTGCCCTTATTAAGTTTAATGTCACACCATACTGCTCTGCTTGCATCATCCCCTGCTTTAACACTTGTAATCTTTGTCAAAGCCATATATGCAATGCTAATTACTCTCATTCGAGGATCTCTGCCAGGCTCACTCATTGTATACAACTGTTCAAGGTAATTTGCCTCAAGTCCAGTCTCTTCTTTGAGTTCTCTACTGGCTGCATCCTCAGCAGATTCATCCATGTTGATAAACCCACCAGGTAGTGCCCAATCTCCTATGTAAGGGTGATCCCCTCTTTGAATAAGCAGAACTTTTAATGTACTGTAGTCCTCTTTTACACCAAGTATTACAGAATCTACTGTAACACTAGGTCTCTCATAATCTCCGGGCTTGTATCTCTCAAGGAACTGCTCTAAAGTTAAACCATCTTTGTTTCTCTTACTCATGATTTCCTCTCTCCTTATACATATTATTATAATACCAAGAAATTATTTTGTCAACAACTTTTTCAAAATAATTTTTAGACACCTGTCAATCTTTTTCTTGACAGGTGCCTATTCTATTTTACTTAGTAAGTATACCCATTATTGTTCATGCCTGATCCATTTGCATAATTGTTTCCAGGTCCAAACCTGTTGCCTCCATCATTACTAGGAAGTACCATAAGCACAATGAAGATGATCTCACCAATTACAAACCCTGATAACACAATACATAACAAAAGCCACCAACCTGACTTATTTGAGTCATGCAATCTCCTGATTGTCAAGGCTAAAAATCCAATGAAGCTTACCACCACCCAGATAAATCCTATGATGCCAAATGGAATTTTCACAAGCCAAAATCTTGAACTTGCTGGTATTCCAATCACAAAACCAACGATTGCATATAACAGAACATAGTACCAATATTCTGCCCTTGTTGCCCTACCAGAGAAATTAAAATAATTTCCCCAAAATGATCTGATTGCCTGTCTCATAATTACACGCCTTTCTGACATTCTTAATGTCTAAAATAAATAAAACTCTTTGCCATCTTCTAACCTTAAAGCCCCTAAATTAGCGAACTCATGATTACTTTTAAATACTAAACCACAATCCACATTGCATCTATTACCATAATATGCAATCTTACCTAATTTCCTATCTGTAAATCTAGTGCTCTCTGTAAAAGCACAATGACTAACTGTAGGTGTATGTCCATGCACTACCATAGTACCACTTAAACCTGTAAAGGGCTCCAAGGATCTATCCCAAAGTATGTACTCTAATTCTTTCTTGCTCATCTCTCCTACATCCTTGAGTGATCCATCTTCCTTAATGACAGAATCAGTTAAACCTGCATGTACTACAATAAACCTCTTACTGCCTATCTCCAAATCCTTATAGTATTTAAGTGTTTTGAAGAAGTCTATGTGCCTCTTTATTGTCTTTAACCCTAAACATCTGTTTCTGTAATGTTTTAGGAAGTCATATCTTATTTCATATATGTTATCTAAATCTTCTGAGTTGTCTGAATTTACATCTAATGCATGCTCCTCTATGCACCTAGACACTATAATGTCCCACCACTCAATTTTTTCATGCTCGTGATTACCAATAACCATTTGATATTTCCCATTGTCTGATATGTTTTCAATTGCCCATTCAATCATCTCAAATGTTTCTTTTCCTCTATCAACAATGTCTCCTACCAAAATAAATCTTGCATCCCTGTCCGTTTTTTCGATCTTCTCTTTGAATGCAAGCCACTGGCTTAAACATCCATGTACATCTCCAACTACATATGTACCCATCTCTCCTTTTCAACTCCTTACTAAAAATAATATAATTTATATTATATTATTATAAGGTTGCACATCTAGTCAATCTTGTCCATATTCATGTCAATCTCTTTATCTAAATGCCCATTACCAAAACCTATCTTTCATTCGCTGCATATTAGATCTTCCAACAGGGTTTGCTGTATGAAAAGCTATGTTATATAATGTTCCTCTCTCAACTAACCAATCCATTAAACAGATACCATCTCCGCCATCATATGCATAATCTCCAAGGTCATGATCCATATCAATTAAACCAATTACCTGCTCCCCAAGTTCCTCTGCTTGTTCAATTACTCTCTTTGCCTCATTCACTGAATGACAAGTAACAAAACTTTCATCAGGTGCCTCCCTTACATCATCTAACCAGATGTTCAATTCATCCAATGCTCTCGCTCCCTTATAAAAATTTTAATTTTGAAAAACCAATGCCCATCACTCACTGTATACCACTTTTTAGCCCATTGCATCACTGATTTTTCTCTCATTTTCATTCAATTTTTCAATGCTGATTGCCTCTTTTATCAATAGCATCTCTTATCTTTTTAATTGACCTTTCATTTATCATTTCACACAATCTAATTTCATTCTTGTTGATACTAATTTTGACCCCACTGCATATCTAATTTTCACCCTATGTCATACTGATTATGCATCTAATACCAAAACTTAATTGTCTGAACTGTTCTGTAAACGCCTTCTTTTAAAAGTCTACTGAATACCTAGTAAATAAATTGAATACTCTCTTTGCTTTGATTGCATCCCCATAAGTAGTAAGACTACCATTCAAAAAATTACGCCCATGATCCACATGCTGCATGTTCAAATCAAACTCAAATTGTCCAGTAGTCATTTTCTCATTTTTATTCTTTGTATCATAGATGTTCACTGCATAACTGAAAGGATCATCCAAAGGTTCAGCAATGACTAAATATCTCTTTTGAAAACTCATCTCTTTGTCCTCCTTATAAACTTTATAATCCAAGTTCCTCAATTACAGGTAATACCTTATCTTTCAAATGAGGATAGTATTTATCAAGTGTCTGTCTTGCATTTAATGGTTTATCAGGTTTAGTGAAACGTGCACATTCCCAATCAATGACCATCTGAACATAATCTCCATGTGTCTTTGCTTTTAACTCATGGTGATGAGCGTGTTTGACATGCATATTATGCACTTTGTCATGATCAAATATCATATACAAGAATACTTTATCTAAATCATGGAATAGAGAACGAAAAGTGTTATGTCCTAGCAGTCTTCTTTCAAGTCCTCTAAACGCTTTTCTATGATTCAGTGTATATTTAATGTTATTCGCTTTCTGACTTAATGCACCCATTTCCCATACCTCCTGTAATTTATTATATCACATTTTATTGAAGAAATCAATAAAATAAACCACAACATTTTTAACAATGCTATGGTTTATTAAGTTGATGCTATTGGATTTGAACCAATGACCAATCGCGTATCAGACGACTACTCTACCACTGAGCTAAGCATCAATATTCATTTTAGTGGGCTGCAGTGGTATTGAACCACTCTCTACAGATTTTCAGTCTGTCGCTAATCCATCTCAGCTAGCAACCCTAAGTAAATCCACTGTTGTCAAATTCACTAAACATTACAACCACTCTCCTTTCATATGTTTCTAGTAGGGCATGTAGGAATCGAACCTACATCTAGTGACTGAGAATCACTCATCGTAGCCATTAGACTAATGCCCCATATTTAATTTAATGACAAACCCTTAAACCCAAGTGTTTATCATAGTCGATGATATGGGTGCTGACCCCATCTAACAGGCTTGAAAGGCCTGCCTCTGATCCGCTCGAGTAATCACCGATGTATTTGTATAAGGGCACAGGGTGAGATTTGAACTCACATATGGTGGATCCACAATCCACTGCTCTACCTTTAAGCTACTTGCGCCATAACTAAATTATATGTTCCATAGCGATCTTAGAGGGAATCGAACCCTCATTTTCTGATAGACGGTCAGATGTACTAACCTTTATACTATAAGACCAAATTATTTTAAGTGGAGCTTAAGGGGCTTGAACCCTTGACCTCCTGCTTGCAAGGCAGGTGCTCTCCCAGCTGAGCTAAAACCCCATAAATTTTTATCCAGGAGGTAGCCAAACAATTTCAAGGCTACCTCCTAACTTCCTACATGTCAGCAAATTTACTCCCATCAGGGTTTATATGCCAAGATGTTCTCCATGGTTTATCAGGATCTTCCCAAGTGCCATATCCATTATCACGAAGTCCAGATGCTCTTAATTCCTGAGCAGTTCTTTCTCTCCTACGAGCCATCCTATCACTGTAGCTGTAAAAGTCATCATCGTCATAATATCCCATAACACTGACCTCCTTATTTATTTTATATATCTCTCAACCACAACTATACTATATCATACCTCTTATTCTTTGTCAACACTTTTTATATAAAAAGTTCAAATAAATTTTTCAATGCTTAACCTAAAAAAGGTTATAGTCCACCTAGGGACCTTATATGCTAAACCAACTTACATGCTTGCATACCTTTTGAATGTACTTTTACGTTATCAATGTGCCATTTTCTTATAAAGTGATGTTCAAAATCATCCGCATCATGATCATCACTTTCAATGTCATGTTCATCACTTTTAATTTCATGTTCCATACCATTTTCCTCCTGACTTTTAATGCAAATAAAAAACACCAGAAACTTATTTCTAAGCCTCTGGTGCTTTACCACGTGCATTAAATTATAAAGAACTTGTCCTAAAATAAACCACTATGCTTAGATTTCTTTATTTGATTACATGAAAATAAGTCGACACGCTCATCATGCGCCTCGGCAATAATAAAATCATGTTCATCAAAAAATCTAAGTGTCTGATTCATTTTATCCAAGATCTCCTTTCTTTCTTACTTCTCTTTTATTATAACACATTTCATACTATTTGTCAATTCCACTGCTCTTATTTTATAATACTACTGTCTGCATCATTTTTCGCCATCTTGACTAACTCTTGTCTAATGTTAGATGAATAGTTAGGTAGCTCCAAACTATTTTAATTAAAATTTATAATTCTAATTGCACATAATGCTTAGAGTTGAGCATATATGAGCATTAAAATAGGCACCAACTAGCCTAAACTAGTCAGTGCCTACCACATACTCTATGCTATTCATGGAAATAATAAATGATCTCGCCCTTTCCATTAGGTGTATCTACCTCTAACACCTTAAGTCCATTATCCAACTGCTTAGTGTATACAGGTAACCCATTAAAGTTACACCATCCTTGTGACATTGCAAGAACCTCTTTGTCACTGTCTCTCACAACAATGAATGATTCTCCATATTCTTGCACATGTCCAATGCTTTCTTTTCCAAAAGTATGTATCTCTGAAGCTTTTACCATGCCATGTTTCCTCTCTTTCTTTACTTATATACATATTATATCAAACTAAACCTGCCTTGTCAACAATAAAAAAGAGAATTACTGTAATTAGTAATTCTCTTAATGATTATTCTCCAACCTGAATGAACACCCTCTTTTTACCCCACTTAACCTCAATGAAGTCTACACCATCCAATGTCTTAACAAAGTCAGGCTTGTTACGCTTTACTTCGTTAATGCTCTTAACTACCCCACACTCTACCAAAATCCTAGGTAGAAACCTTTCTTCTGTGATGAGTGTATTCCTTTCCTCATTGTCTTTCCAGTCATTTTTATCATTTGCAAACATTAACCAAGGTTCACAAACATGTTTTCCTATGATTACATTCTGTTTCATATGTCCTACTCCTTAAATTTATTTGTAATCTAATATTTAGAACAGGCCCTATCAGAGTTGAACTGATGACTTCGTTTTTGGAGAACGACATGTTACCACTACACCAAAGACCTTTATTAAGTGCGCCGCTCTGAACTTGAACCAGAAATGTCAGGTCTCCCCAACCATGATTTTACATACCGCTGCGATGCCAATTCTGCTCACCGACGCAAATTTTTATAAAGTTGGTAGGGTGGGATTTGAACCCACACTGTATCTTACGTCACGGTTTTACAGACCGCTTGCTTCAGCCATTTGCATACCTACCAATATTTTCTTTCCCTTAACTCTAAATACATATTACACCATCTAAACCAATTTGTCAACACCTTTTTATAATTTTTATTGAAAAATTTTACAATGCATACCCTATTTTTAAGTAAAGTATCTCCAAGGACTTTACAGTTACTTCTCAAAGTACTTGCTAAACTCTTTATTATTCATGTCTCTCTTTTGCCACCAATAGTCATAGTCACTATCCATATGCATCACTTCCATTCTATGTTTTTATACATACTAAAAGCACCTAAGTCAATTATTCCATGCCTTAGGTGCTTTATTATATGTACACAAAGATAATTCACTTGCTAAACTTTCATATTTAATTGCACGACAAATAACCAGTATTGTTATACCAGTAATAACCATGCCAATATGAATTTCTTACAAGTGTATCCTTTCTCATTTTTATGCCCTCTCTTTTATTCATGTTCCTCAATATATGCAATGCACTCCATTGGACTAGCTGCCTGGAATCCTCTGTTAGCTGCTGCCTCCAGGACAACCCACCAATCATCAATGATTAAGATCTGTTCATTTGCTAAACCTTTGCTATCTGCAATAGCCTGCATCATATTAACCTTTGCAGTTCCACCATCTGAAGCTGATGTACAATAATTTCTAAGCTTCAAGCCATAAACTGCCTTGACCCATCTCACCTTATTCTTTGCTACCCTATAATTTTCAACGCTTGAAACTAAACCAAGTTCAAGTCCTAACTCATTACATTTATGCATGAACCTGTCCATTGTAGTGCTTATCTTTGTATCATCCCATGTTTCTGTAAAATCCCCAGAAGTAAACACATTATCACTCATGAACTTCTCATGTTCTACCTGTGTATCTTTTCTATGCTGTGGGTGCAAACACAATGTGTCATCAAAATCAAAAAGTACAACCTTTGCTTTCTTTAAGTCAATCATTATTTTTCTCTCTTTCCTTTTATTTATCTGAAGGCATTTAACCAATCAAATTTATTACTTAACATCTTATCCTGCTTATCTCCATTTACATAGAGTCTACACTCATCTTCTTTATTGTATTTACAACAATCTTCTGTTAAACAATTCTCAATATGACCTGCTCCTTTAGAATAAAATTTCTCCACATTCCTATCACTATGTGTCTCTACAGGAGGTCTCTGCTTTACATATTCTTTTAGAAGCCTTGCAAAATATTTACCTGTATGTTTATCATCAGCTGATAAGTACTTCTCATAATTTATTACCTTATCTCTCATTTCAGGAAATGCATCCAATATGAAATCTGAGTTACAAACAATTTCTTCAAAGCATTCCATAGGTATTAACCCTGCTGTACCTGACCAACCATTTTCCTTACATTTATGAAGTATACTCTGTAAAGCAACTGCTCCACAATCATAATCTAATGCAATCACTACACCATCCTTTAATAATTCAGGTGTAATTGTCTTTGCTAATGCTCCACTACCATCTCCATTTAAGTCTACAACCTCAAGTTTATGCAACAACTTCTTAAAGAATGTCTTTCCTGACATTGAATCCTCTGTTATCAAATATTTATACTTGCTAACATCAATATCTCCTGTGTCCCCTAACTTAAAATAAGGATCCAAGCTGTATGTTACATGCTCATTCTCCTTATTGCTAGTCAATGCATAAACTGCCTTTACGTCACACTCTATTTTAATTGATGACTGTCTATCAAACAATAAGAAGTAATTATGTGATTTAATGATATCCCTCATTGATACTGATACTCTATTTGATCTCACTGTGTCAAGTGTATCCTCATCAATGATAAACAAACAATCCTTTTTGCTCTGCAACATTACCTGAAGTGCACTTACATCCTGTATAAGTACAACCTCTTTATTACAGCTGTACTCCCAAGTTCCAGTAAGGTTTATTGCTTCTCTGAATCCCTGCACAAGAAAAGATTTACCAGATGCTGACTCACCTGTAACAATGTTTATTCTATATTTTAACTCTGTCTTAAAAGATGCTGTAATGTCTCCAATTATCTTATTTAACTCTAACTCAATCATTACTGCTATCCTCTCTTTTCTTTTGATCCCAATCTGGATTCTCCTGCTTATACCATTTGTCCATCACCTTATTAACAATGTCTGCTCTAGATTTACAGGTGATTCCCCAATTTACATACTCTATTTTATCAATGTATTTGAAGTTAAACATATGCATGTAATTACATATAATTGTAATGTCTTTTCCCTGCTTGTCATACTTACTTACTATTTGCTCTAATAAGTCAGTACAATTGTCTCCCATTCTAAGTACTATGTTAAGTTCAGGTTTCTCATATGCCATAATAAGTGACATTGCACCTGCAGATAAACTATCTACACTGTACCCAGTCTCATACATTCTACTGTATATGGAAAAGTCAAGTATGACATCTGCATTATCAATGTCTGAAATTATTTTCTTAACGAAGTCATCTCTGAACCATTCTTTCTTTTTAGATGCCTTAAATACACTCTCAATGCCATACATTACGTGTATTCCTAATTTTTCCTCTGCATAATCACTACCAAGTATGATCTTTAACATAATCAACTTGCCTCCAAATCCTTAAATAAATCAACTCTTTTTACTGAACTGTCATAAGTATCTATATGTCTGTCCTGATGTTTCATCCATTGCTTCTTTACTTTATAAGATGATTTCCAACTTTTATCGTAATGTCTCTTTCTATCATCAAAGCAAGGTAAGTTTTTATAACTCATGTCAGGTGTCATAAACTCCTTGTATTCCACAATTGAACCCTGCCTCTTTACTCTGCCAAGTCTAGGGTTTCTAAAGTATTTACTATACTTTGTATGACTTGTGTATGCCACAGGTCCTCTCCTAAACTCACTTTGCTGTGATCTTTGTTCTGCTGCAATTTTAGCTTTTACTCTTGCCTTATGCTCTAAAATCCTAAGTCTTTCAGACTCTATCTCTGTCACCATACTGTTAATGTCAACTTCGCTAATGATATCTTTTATTTTAGTCACGAGTATATAACCTGATTTATGGTAGTCATACTCAATAGCCTTGTTCAGAATCATGTCTAACTCTACAGTACTAAAGCCTGACAATCTTTTAGCGAGTATTGAATCATCTTTAGCATAAGTTGAGTTAATTGCAATCCTATGTATAAACATTTTTCTTGTCATATAGTCTGTACGCCAGGTATATACCTTTCTTATCCAATCGTAACTAATTCCAATGATCATATAATTCTTTGCCATGACATTACCTCCTATATTACAAATTGCAACTATTTATTTCTAGCTAATTGCTGCTATTGCTATGCCTATAACCACTGCAGCAATTACTCCTACTGCTAAACTACCCAACCACTGCACATATGCAAATGGCCTGAACACCACATGTTCAGGGTCACTCTCATCTATATACAATGTATACTCTTTGCCAACCTTAGGAGCTACATCATCTATGAATGTCCTTTTATCATTAGTATGTTGACAATAATGAGAATAAAAGGATTTACCATTATATTCATATGTGTACTCACATACATATCTGTCTGTAACGCTATCACCATAGTTTACAGTCCTTACTAGCTTTATACATGTTCCCTTTACCTTTGCTAATTTCATTCCAAACATGCCTCCCTGTTTTTATCTATTGATTATATTTTCTCCACTCCCTATATAAATTATACCACAAACAAATGTAGAAGTCAATACTAATATACAATTACAGGCATACCCACATATGTCTTATCATATAACTTATATGCAAAGTCTTTAGGAAGATTGATACATCCATGTGAACCATTGCTCTTGTATATCTGTCCTCCAAACGAGTATCTCCAATAAGCATCATGTAAGCCCACACCTGTATTTGTCAGACGCATCCACTTATTTACCCATGTCTTATAGTTATCTCCTGTTAAGTACTTACCATTCACTCTTTCAGAAATGAAATATGTACCCTTAGGTGTGTCATGTCCTTTATTTGAATTACCTGTCACACATGCACTGTCCATAATCTGTTTACCATCTTTATAAACCCATACATGCTGATTACTTATACTTACCTCAATGTATGTATCTCCAATATCAGTGTAATCCTGCTTCATATAAGGTGTCCTATTATTAAGGTCATCATTTGTATGAACGCTCAACATAAGCATATCTTTCTCTTTAGCAGAATCCATGATTGTTCCCCATGTACCACCTGTTACTTTCACTTTCTTTCCACTGTGTGTTTTAAACTTTCTAGCTGCTCCTACATTATCATATGTCTTTTCTAATGACTTTACAATATCATCTACGAAGCTGTAATCAATCTCAACTGCCCCACCTGTTGTAATTGTGACACTATCACTTGGTACTGTATAGGTGTTTCCATCTGTATATGTTGCTTTCCAATCAAGCACCTTATTTGCCTTTTTCACAATCTTTTTCATATCAGATGTAGTGACCTTTGGTTCCTTAATGTAATCACTTAATTCAATATTGTCTAAACCATTTTCTTTGATATGTGAGATCAACTTTTTACTGTCAATCACTGTTCCTTTCTTTTCTGCAACTACTTCAAAATGTCCATCCTCTGTTCTTTTATATGTTGCATTTGTACTCTTCTTCTGTGACTTATTATAATCTTTTATGATTTCTTTTAACTTATTGTAGTTAACATTTGTTTTATATGTACACTCTACATTATCTGTAGTCATGTATTCAATGAGGCTTAAGCTTTCAATAGGTGATGTATCAACATCCAAACTAACTGCACCTGAAATGTCAAGGTCTCCAAGTCTATGCAATTCACTTGCTGAAATAATGCCACTTACTTCATCAATGCTCTTTCCAACTGTCTCATTGTTCCCATTAACTGCTGCGTTTACAATTCCTGCATTATATTTATGTGTGACATTTACTAATGGAATTGATCCACATAAAATTACCAATGCAACTACTCCACCTACAATGTACTTTACTTTTTTCCTCATTTTTCTACTCCTAACTAAAATTATTATTTACCACACTATATAATAATGCACAAAAATAGGACATGTCAACCATGCCCCATTTCTTACCAAGTTTATCATGTTATTAAACCTCTAACTGCTTAAACACATTGAGTATATTTCCATGAATTACCAGATCAGCAGCCTCATCCACCCCTGTCTTGTCATTATTTATAACGATCAGCTTACAGTCTTCACTAAGCTCGCTTACTAACCCTGCTGCAGGATAAACCACCAATGATGTACCAGCTACAATCATAAGATCTGCACCCTTAACTGCCATGTATGCCTTATTCAAAGCCCTGACAGGAAGTTTTTCCCCATACAATACTATATCAGGCTTAACGATTCCACCACATGCAACCTTTTGTCCTCCAGGTCCATCAACTAGCTGTGTGCATCTAGGTATATTCTTTGTACCCAACATCCATTTAGCTGTATATTTAGCTTTACATCTACGACATGTGTTAGTTGCTGATGTCCCATGAAGTTCAATCACATTCTTACTACCTGCCATCTGATGTAAACTATCTATATTCTGAGTGATTATTGCATCTAACTTATGCTTTTTCTCAAGAACAACAAGCTTCTCATGAATTTCTGTAGGTTTTGCTTTTCCATCAAAGATCATATTCTCTCTGTAAAAGTCAAAGAAGTCTTTTGTATGCTTAACATAGTATCCATGACTAAGTATCTCTTCAGGTGAATTTGCTCCTTTGTATAAACCATTTGCCCCTCTAAAATCTGGTAAGCCGCTATCTGTTGAAGTTCCTGCACCACCAAAGAATACAATATGATTAGCTTCATCAATCATATGCTGAAGCTGTTCAATTCCATTGTCATTACCCAAACCAACCTCTGTGTTACTCATAAACTTAACTTGTCCTTCCTCATTACTCCTTATGCAACTCTAATTATCTGCTCATATATTAGAATTTCATTAGGTGTAACATTCATATTATCATGGTAGTGACCAAAAATCCACTTGCCATATCTTATATGCTGCTTAATAAATTCAAAATAACTTGTCAATTCATTATATTTGAATTGCTTTAGCTCTTTATTCTTATGTAACAACATAATTTTATTGTTTAACTCTTCCTCAACTAGTGTCTGTGTACTATTTGCACAGCAATGAGTTAATACCAAGTCTGCATATAAACCATGATCTGCTAAATTTTTCATGCCCAACTGCATCTCATTCTCTGTAGGCATCTCTTGTGCCCACCAAGACACATGATTTATTCTGTAGTTCACATTATTCCTATGCAACCACTTTTTATTAGCAAGTAATCTAGGATCTTTCTTAGACTCAAATATTCCGCCCTCAGCATCACTTGACCTTGCGCCACCAAAAGTAAATATTGTCTTACCACACAAATTGTAAATCTGACCTCTCATTAAATGGTAAACACTATTCCTAATTTGATGTACATAACCGCCATGCCAAGGTATTACAGGATAATCATAAAGCCTGTCAAAATTCTCATGGTTACCATCTATGAACAACAAAGTATATCGTCTAGTGTCAAACCAATCTAGCCAGTGCTTTTCCTCTTTAGTTTCTCCACGCTCATCCCAAATACCACCAAAATCCCCAACGATTATAACGTAATCATTCTTTGTCATACTGTATTGCTCTGGAAAATTCTTAGTGTTAAACCTGCTTTTGAAGTAACCATGAGTATCACCTGTAACAAATATCATGTCTAACCTCTAACCTTCCTGCTTTCCTCCATTATCAACAGGTCTAAACACAGAATCAATCTGTTTCTTTGCTGTTGGTGTGGAGTAATGCCATTCATCTATATGTCCACTTGTTTTCTTGTATTCAAATTTTAATGATTCAGGTTCATCTTCCATGGTCCTATCCATAATCAGAAGCTTAACCTTCATATTCTTAGGTGAAATGTGATTAATCTTTACTGCCACCATATTACCAGGCTCTACCTGAATATCATCAGGTAACTCTGATAAACCAGACAGGTTTTGACTTAATCTAACAAAGACACCATAATCTTCAACAGAGATCACTGCACCATGCACAATTTCATCCTCATGGAACTTTGCAATGTTCTCTTCCCAAGTTCCAAGCAATTCCTTGTGTGTTAACTGTATCTTGTAATTTTCATCAATACTCTGAATTACTACTGAAAGTCTCTTCACATCCCTTAATATTACCTTAGGATTTACAATATGTGTGACACTAATATTATTTGTAGGTAATAAGGCCACAATACCGCAACCAATGTCACAGAAGATTCCATAATCTTCAATCCTCAATAATCTAGCAGGTACTATATCTCCAGGCTCAAGCTTAGAAATAAAATTCTCATGACACTCCTTTTGTGCCTCACGTCTTGAACACTCTACAACATAGCTATCTCCCACTTTCTCAATACCCAAGGCAATAAACTTAATGTATTTTCCTACACGTGACCTTGCAGAAACTTCTTTGATAGGTGAACCATCATAATGGTACTCAACCTCCTCAAATGCAACCTTTCCTACAATCCCACGTCCAATATCAATAGTCAATTCATGTGATTCGCTGCATGCAATTACTAAACCCTCCAGCATAGATCTATCTTTAATTGCCTGCTTTATAAAATTAAGTGTCATAGGCTCCCTATGCATACTTGTCAAAAATTCTGGACTATACTTGCTCATTTCCAATTATTACCTCTCTAATTATTATTTTTAATTTTTCTTTCTCTTAAAACCAATGACATTAAACAGGTAATAACTCTTACCACCAAATGCTATTGCCAAACCTTACTTCATTTCTCCACTGCTATTTACTCTGTAAGTATGCTTAGAAAAACCACCATCATTGTCAAAAATAGTTTTGACGTCGCCCTTATAAAACTTATCAATAAACTTCTCTAGTGTATTTTTTTGTTTGATTGTACCATCTGACAATCTAATGTAATTTATTTCAGGTAAATTCAGAAATCTACTGCCTGAATCAGGTTTACCAATGCCACCACTTACTAATAATGATATATTACCAACTGTATACATTCCCTTACTATACTGACTTACATCAGATGTACCATGTGTACCACCTGCAAAAATAAGGTTTAACTTTGCTCCATTAAGCAAGTCTGCCTTGCTGATATCACCAAGTAATGCAATTCTGTAATGTGAGTCATCATACTTTGTAAGTGCATCTGTTGCCTTCTTAAGCTCGTTTTCATCAGTATCAATGACTGTTCCTTCATCTTCACTACTCTGTGTACTGTCTACACTTTCATTTGACTCTGTCTCGCTTGAATCTGAACTTGCTGTATCTGTTCCAAGTAATGCATTTAAGTCTGAATCAGTGTTTTCTGTTGCATCAGGATGTGTCTCCTTATATTCCTCAAGTGTTGTGTCTATCTGTCTCTGCATAGCCTCTTCTGTACTAAGCTGTGCATCATCCACATTCACTTTTTCACTTGTTGAATCTGAAGTCAAACCAATTAAACTAAGTGCCATTTGTCCATCTGATGACTTACTTAATTCTGTCTCAATGTATTTCACATATTCAGAGGACTTCTTATCTCCTGCCTTTGCCTTGTTAATAATGTCATCGCCGTAGTTTTTCTTTATAAACTGCTCTGCTGTTAATTGCTCAGGCTCTATTCTTGCTAATGTGTTTGATACATTTATTGCACCTGTACTTGCTAAACAGTCCTCTTTATCATCAGGTGATGTAACATAATAAGTAGGTGCAATCTTTGCTAATTTAGTGACTGCTTTAACTGAATTATTGCAATTACCATTTTTATCATAGTAACCACCTGTTAATACAATGATGTCAGGCTTTAACTCTTTTGTCTTACTTACAATTTTACCTACCTTACTTGAGTTATCTAAGTCTGATACCTGAACAATTGAGTACCCTACAAATTTCTTAGGCATACTCTCTGATTCAAATGTATTCATTGAAACTGTTATGTAATTATTTTGTGCCCATATGAAGGACACAATTATAACAATAGGTATAAACCATAAAAAGAATGTTGTCACTGTATCCCCAAAGTTTGAATTTCTCATTTTCTTGCTTTTTAATCTAGCCATTTGCCCTATCCCTCATTTCCTATGCTTTTCCTATAGTATCAAAAACTTCCCAAAGATTCAATGTATGTCTACACTTTACATTGTCTATGCAAGCATAAAACTTACGTCCATTCCAATTGTTTACACGTAGCACCATTTTCTTACCACACTTTTCACAAGCAGGTGCAAATGCATTATAAACTCTTTCCTCAAGTAATGACAGATCACATTTCTTAATGTTATCTATCTTGACACCTATTCTTTCAAGAGGCACCCCTGCTGCTCTCAATGCTGATTCAACAAAGAAGTCCCTTTTTTGTCTATCTTCTGATTTATGTGTATAATCATCTAATTCCAATGCACATATTACATCAAGTGTCTCTTTATTTACAATAAGGAAATCAATATGCTTACTTGCTATCTTGTAAAAATACACAGGATCTCTAGTAATTTTATCATTGACCTGAATTATATCAGCCAGTCTTACTTTAGTAAATATTGTAACTCTATCAATTAAGTCAAGATTATTCAAAAGAAACCTGTATAATTTGATTTCCGCCCTAGTCATTAACACTGCAGGTATATAAGGAAACTCTGTATCCATCTTTTCAATCTTATGTACCTCTTCATCTGCCCTCTGCACACCTAATTTACTTGCTTGCCCCAAGAAGCTTCCAGGTGCACCTGCTTCAACAGGCTTAAGTACAGGTATTGGTTTAGTGCTGTCTGCCTTTTTCTTATAAGTTCTCTTTTTAGCCATTTGCTCGTCTTTCACTTTCTTTTAAGTAAATCAAATATAATGCTGCTGTATCAAATGTTGCATCATGAAATTCTGCTGCACCATTATCAAATAACCTTGCTGTCTCTTCCTCAATGTCTTTTTCTGTAATTCCTAAGAAGTTTGTAACATCACAAAGCTTAGGATTCTTGTACTTTGTCCTCCTACCAGGAATTTTAAGCACATCCTTAAAATAAGCCATCGTATCAAATACTCCCTGAGGTGCATATGTCAGACCTAATCTCCAAAATTCTGTACTTAAGAAATTGTTATCAAATTTGATGTTATGTGCAATCACTGTTCCATCTTTAAGCAGATTGAAAATCTCTGCTGCATCATCCTTAAACTTTCTACCACCTGAAGCCTCTTTATAGAAGTCCAATCCTCTTCCGCATGCTTCTTCTGCACCACGCTCAATGTAATCCATTTCAAAATAGTAGTTATAGCTCTCTATCTTTGCTGCTTCTCCCTCTTTCTCATTGTCTGTTACAATGATAATTGAAAGTTGTCCAATCTGACCAGGTCTTAATCCTGATGTCTCAGTGTCTAAAAATATTCTTTTCATGCTGTTTAATTTTCCTTTCTTTTTCTGTTATAAATTAAAAATTCTTAATTTCTATAATTACATGTCCAAATACATGCACATTTTTCAATTATTTTTGAAATTTCCATTTTCCAGTACATAAACTCTTTCTATCCTAGAATACCTCTGTGGCTTTGAATTTCACCCCAAATTCAAGTTTTATATACTTACCCTAACACTTTACCACTTAACAATAAAAACCCCTTAAAACACCCAAATTTTTGCTTGTAACTAAAATAATAATTGTTTCCTTATATGCTTACACATTATATCAGGTGCAATAAATCTGTACCCAAGCCCCTTGTAGTGCTTAGCCAACATTTTATTGTACTGTTTTGTACTCATGTTGAACTCTGTTTCAGCTGCTTGTGTAAAATCACCAGGTGTTAACAGCACATCGTTTATGTCAATTAAACCAAATACCTTAACCACTTCCTGAATGTTATCATGCATCCAAGATGCCACTCCACACCTTCTGAAGTGCTTATCTATGAATATCTTGTCTATAATTGCTATATTGATATCCTTATCTTTTTGCATCTTTATTGCCTGAATGATTAAGTTAAACTGACCATCTGACTTTGCCAATTTAACTGCTGTCTCTTCTGAAATTCCCTTGCTTTCCACATCAGTAGGAAAAACACAATTCCCTTTTACAATAATGATATCCACATATCCAATCAAGTATCTATCAAATTTTCCTATTGCTTGTCTTATTAAACCAAGTTCCTCGCTTCTATATAATTGCATCTGCGTTATATCCTCTGCAGATTCATAATTTTCAACCTTGCCATAAATATTTACTCTGATTTTAGCTAAACCATGTAAATATGCTTGTGTTTTTAAGTCCAATGCCTCATTCAAAGACTCATTGTTATGTAATTCAATTCCCATGCTATTATACAATGGCATTGTATAACCATCAATAATTACATTGTCAAAATAGCCTCTTCTACAAACCTCACTGATATTCATATGCTCCACCCATAAATCACGCACTCTTATAAAAATATAAGCGATGCTCAACTCCATTAAGCACCGCTTACACCTTAATTTATCTTACTTAAAACAACTTGTAACGTAGTTAACTAAACTGTTCACTGCTAAACTTAATGTTGGCTCTGCTGTGCAGAACTGTGTACCATAGAAGTTAATTGCATCCACATTTGTATGAATTTTAATAGCAATGCCAGTATTATTAAACAACACTGTATGAACCTTTACAAGGGATTCAACCATTTGCCAATTCTCTAATTTAGAAATGTAAATCTTTTCTCCCTCAATGCTCATTTCCATATGATCAGGTGCCACATCATTTTCATTATAGGACATAAGTTTATATCCTGTACCAATCACAGTGCATATATCTTTAGGATCAATGTTAGTTCCATTTGCCCTAGCCTCCATCAACATTTTACTGAAGACTTCTGCAACATCCTCATTGCTATTTACCAAGGCACCATCAGATCCCTCTGATGAATGAATTACCTTACCAATGTATTTTGTTTTAACTGCTACAATATTTGATAAGATCTCTTTCTGAACCTGTAATGAATTCTTAGTAATAACAATGCTACTCAACATATCTCCACGGAGAACTACTTCTTTCATAGTGTTGTTTCCACTACTTACAAAGTTCACATTCTCTCTAGGTGTGATATAGTTCTCATCATACTGGTAATTATCCAAAATTGAATATGAATCTGTTTCAGCCTCAAAGTAAATAAACATTGAAGATGTATCAATATTCAGTGCCTTACCAATATCATTCAGTGCAGAACCAATATTTCCTACTGTACTCACACCGCATATAGCGTATTTAGTACCATTGATTCTAGGACAATCTTTATATTGCTCTGTGTATAGCTTAATAAATGAATTGACCTGTGAGAAATTCTTAAGCTTAACCTGCTTAATGATATCTTTATTTTTCTTATGTGCCTCAATTGCTAACATTGCATTGATACATTTACATAATGTATTATCATTTCCACCATCATTATTGATTGAGAACACAAGCTTCATTTGATCATCTGTAATGTATTTAACACTCTTGAAATTGATCTCTTCATCTGACCAAATGAGTTCGTCAACTGTTGAAAGCTGACAGGCTAACAATACAGGTTTTCTCTGTTTATCAGATGTAAATTCATCATTTTCTTCAGGTACTTCTGTTTCATCAGGAATAAACTCTCCAAAACTATCTGTCTCTGAATTAAAACCAGGCTCAAATTCATTGTTGTCAGCATTAAACCCAGCCATGCTGTCAAAACCTGAATCCTCTGCTGATTCATTTTCTTCAAAGCCTTGTCCATCTGCCTCTTCATTGAAGCCCTGCTCTCCTGAATCAAATGCTCCAATGTTTCCTTCAAAGTTGCCATTCTCTGAATCAATTGCTAAACCATCTTCCTCATAGCTGTCTGATTCATCAAAGTCCTGCTCATTTCCATTGAAGTCCTGCTCATTTCCATCAAATCCTTGACTCTCTCCAGAATCCCCAGGGTTTTCAAATCCATCCTCATATGCCTGATTCTTAACAGGATGTAATGAACCAATCTTTTTACACTCAAACACAACATCACTGAAGTTGCTCATCAAAACCCTTAACTTGTTAAGGATTTCATCCTCTGTCTCACCCTCTCTAAAGTCAATGTCATAATTCTTTGAGTTCATTCTCAAGTCATTTCTAACTGCATTGCTGTTTAACTTGAACAGCTCTCCATTAAAAATGTACTGTGAAGCCTCTAAACTCTTAATGCCATACAACTTCTGCATTACTCTACCTACAAATGTATGTAAATTATCATTCTGTAACAATTCAGAATTTACAACTGCCACGTAATTTCTAGGTGATTCAGGGTTATCATCCATCAAGTCTAACATTTCCTGAGCACGCTTTCTATCAGAACCTGATAGCTGATTGATTTGGTCCTTAAGGTCTTTATTCTCTTCCTCAAGTTCCTCAATCTTTTTATCTTTGTCACTCATCTTAATGTTAAGGTCTCTAATCTGTTCAATATAGCTGTCAACCTTATCACTCTCTGCACGTGCCTCATTGCTCTCAAGTCTCTTGATTTTCTCATTGCTCTCATTCAACATTGCCCTGAGTTTGTTTACTTCTTCATTGCTGATGTCAATTCCACCAGAGACAATACTCTCATTGTCAAATGACATCTTGTTCATAAACTCGTCAATGACATTGCTTGCCTCATTTTCGTCAGCGCCTGAATTTGTAACCAAGTTGAGTAACATTCCCTTGATGTGTGTATCAAATAATTTCTTGATTTTTTCTACTGTAACTTCACAGTCCTTACTGATCTCATCCAGTATATCCTCATCAAAACCCTGTTTTGATACTGCATCTAACACCTTAAAGTCTGTATCGTCCAAACTCTTAAAGTCTACTGTATAAACTCTTTTGTATTTGTTCTCTGATTCATTATCATACTTCCAAATCTCTAATGTCTCAGCATTTGTTACCAAGACAACCTTGTAAGGTACACCAGACAATGTTTCAAATGCAACCATCAAATCATTATCAAGTGTGATTTCCTTACAAGCAGGTACTGTATAAACTGCTACTGCGTCACCTTGAGCTGACTCCAGAGACCAATCATAGTCCCCAGAGTATATCCTCTCAACTGATGTATCTCTTCTCATATTGTAACCAAGACCCATCAAAATATCAGTGACAATCAAATCATTTGTAGCAGGTCTGCTATTTTCCATATCATGCTTACGAGTTCCTATCGTAGCTAATATATCTTCTGCTAAGTCAATGAATTTCTGCTGTTCCATTCTTTAACTGTCCTCTCTTATAAACTAATCTAGCAGGTCCTCATCATCTGATGACTTTTCCCCTGCATCTTCGCTGCTGTCACCGTTTTCCACTGTAGCCTCTTCTGACTCCTCTTCGTCATAATCATCGTCGAAGCCGTATTCTTTCTCTGCCTCTGCACTTTCCTTGAATTCCTCATCCTCAAATGCATCTTCGTCAGCTTCACCTATGTCACTGCTCTTTTTAGCAACTGCCTCATTGATCTTTTCCTTTGCATCACTTACGAATCTCTCTCCATGAGCCTTTGCCTTACCAGCTGCCTCTTTAGCACTCTCTGCCATCACTCTACCAAGATCCTTGCTATCCTCTGCGATTCTCTTGCCATCAGCTGCCATTCTCTGTGCTACATCAGAAAAACCATGTGTATCCATGTATTTCTTTGTTGCAACTTTAGCACCAACTACTGCAACTCCTGCACCAACTACTACTCCTAATAACACATCTCTTGCCTTCATATTGTTATCCTCCTAAATTTTCAATACTTTTATTTTTAATGTTCAAGGCTAATCAATCTTACTGATAATGCCCTCAACTGCTTTACCAAATGTTCTGTATTTTCCAATTGCATTATTTGTAAACGAGTCATAAACCACATGTGATGCTCCACAACTCTTCATTCCAATGATTACTGAAACTTCAAATACGCCCGGACAATTGAAATGTACTCTGTTATATGATGAACCAGGTAAATCTCCACGTCTATTCATGAAATCCACCTGTGTATTTGCATATACCTGAGGCATCTCCTTAAACTTGCTAAACTCCTTAATGTATTTGTTAAGGTTACTCAATTCCTCAAAAGGATTGCAATACATTTCAACTACGCCTAAACTAGCACATAGCTGTCTAGCTGTATCAACATTCATTGCCTGACCTCCAACCTCTGCCACCTGTAATGCAGCATAAGGAGTATCCTTGTCTTTCTTTACTTTTGTAACGCCATGGTTATAAGCCTCTACTAAACCTGCCAAGTTCATTTGTATTCCCACCTTTCAACAAAAAATAAAAATTAAAATACAATTTATATTATTTTTAAGCTATTTTTTACGCCCAGCTTTACTTTTTAACTGCTTAATTGTATAAACCTTACTGTCCTTACCTTTATAACCCTTAGACCTTAAAAATGCTTGATAGTTCTTAATTTCTCCATCTGTCCAACTATAATAATTACTGTTAGCATCTTTAATAATGTCTTTTAGTATCATTCTCTTATAGCTTAACATCCTATCAGCGTATGTTGAACTCTTTTTCTTATTGTTTGCTAATTTCTTTTTATCTTTATTACTCGCCTTTGTACATGATACCATATTCACCTTTACAGGATCACCCATTGTCATTAAAGGCTCTGTAGTAAACTTATATGTTCCAAATCTCTTAATTTCAATGTCAATGTTTTCATTGTTATAAACTATCTTGATTTGACCAATGTATTTACCAGTCATTACTGTGTTACCAGTTACAACTGTCTGTGTATCTCCCTTTTTAATATTTGTAACCTCAACAATAAACTTGAGTGTATCAATTGTTCCATTGTATCTACCATTATTCATGTTGTCTTTCATCTCACTTGCACTTGCTAGTGAACTCTGTAGTGACTGCTCCGCCACACTTACCTTTTGTTCATTTTCCATTTGCTCATGCTCAGTTTCTAATTCATTGCTGTATTCATCTACATAACCCTTGACACAAACTATTCCAACAAGCAGTGTTAAACACACTGCAATGCCTGTTGCTATAAAATTGATATGCAACCCTCTTTTTCTATTGTTACTTTTCCTAAACTTAAATGTCATGTTTTATATGTCCTTTCTTTTCATTTTTGCTATGATACAATTTTTTCATATAATGCATCAATTTTTATTACTAATGGTCTATTGTTAATGCTTTAATTTTTCATTTTGCTATGCATCAGCTTTGTTTGTATGATTAAACATTTAATTTGCTATGCTAATTCTTTTAATAGTGAAGTATGCAATCACATTTAGCGAAGCATCTAGTTCTCAATAGCGAAGCATCTAGTTTATTTAGTGATGCATCAGCCATATTTCATTCAGTGCATCACCCATTCATACCAGTGCATCTATTTTCACTAAGTGATGTCTCTATTTCATTCTCACCACTGCATCTCTTTTTCTACCAGTGCATCTGCTCTTTTCTACCAGTGCATCAGCCTTTCTCACCACTGCCAGATGTTATAGCCATAGATTGAACCACTCTCATTCATATGAAACTCAAACAAATATAACTTGTTATAATCTTTATAGTAAAGCTTCACATTAGCCATTATAACTGTATCTTCTGTTGAACTGTTGTCTGCATTTATAAACTCAACTGACTTGTCACTAAACACTGTGCTGTCAATATTATTGTTAGATGCATACCCCTTCATTTCTTTAAGTATTGTACTAGGTATTACTCGTTGAAACTTATCTAACTCTGTATTGTCTCCAGTTATTATTGCCTCTATCAATTCGGTAACCTGATCTTGACATTTACTAGATGATGTCATATCAAACTCATCTAAGATCTTGTTTTCCCCAAATGCTTGCTCTCTATAGTAGATTAAACTTGTCAATGCAACTACTAAACATAGTACTGCAACTATCACTCTTTTTCCTATGGTGTTGTTTTTTAATTTCAATGACTCTCTCATTTTCTACCTCTGCCTTCTCTTTTTCCCTTGCTCTGCTCTTTTCTTTAATGCTCCAATGTATATTTTATATATGACACAACCACATCTGTATCAGTGTCTAACTGAAATCTATACATGTAATTCTTATTTACACTTGATGACTCATCTGACTCTACCTGTAAGTATACTGCTGAATCTGACATGTAACTCTTATTCAATACTGCATCTGCAAGTACATCTTCATCGTCCATATCAAAGTTACCTATGCAGTATGTTGACTCAGCTGTATCTCCTGACTGTATTACCTCCAACAGGTCCTCTGTTATATCTTTTTTATCTATGCTTCTATAAACCTTTGTTATGTCTTGCTCTTTTTCTTTTGTTGAGTTTTTATTAGCTGTGTTTAGACTACTTATTATCGCAAGCACCACTAAACAAGCTATAAAGACTACTCCAAAATTTATATGTCTCTTATCCAATGCTTTTCTCTCCTTTACAAGCTATTGTTTATCCATATCAATGATTATATCATTATTATAACCTGCTGCTAAAATATATTTACTGTTTCCATATAGTGTTAATGTGTCCTCTCTACCATATCTAAAGACATCCAATTTCCATTCTACTGCACCATATTGATCCTCAAGTTCCTCATACTTATCAATCCCTGCCAGATCTCCATCAAATCCTATGTCATAATCTTCAGTAAGATCTGACATCTTCGTACATTCTGTGTATATATCTTTATCATCATATGCATAAGTTTTTGTTATGAAGTTTGCCATTTCATTTACACTGTATGGTGCTTTAATTCGTGATAAACACTTATACAACTCATGAAATGTTCTATCATCATATGATACTATATCATTTTTCTTAATGACATAATCTTTTGTATTAGTGCTGTTCTTTAATTTACCTGTGCCACTTTGTATTCATAGTCTGTACCATCTGTATCATTACTGTCTGACTTCTCATCCTCCTGTGACTTCAACTCTTCATTCTCATTCTCTTTTCTAATCGAGTATGAATCTGCTTGAAAAGTTGTACGCTCCGCTGAATTTTCTGTAGAGTCTATATCTGAACTTCCACAAGATGTTAAACTTAATACTGCTAATAAAATTAAACCAAGTTGTCTAAATTTCATTTTCCTACTGCCCTTTCTTATCATACTATGTTTACCACACTACAACCTCTGTGTCCACATCATTATCATCCTCTTCTGTATCTGCAATATAAAGACTAGCCAATGAACCATCAAAGTCTCTATCTGAAGTTGCCTCGTTACTATCATAATAATAGGTGATCCAGTAAAAATCATAGTCAAGTTCAACTACATAAACTAATGATCCATTAGTTTCTTTAGCATCTCTTATATCTGACTTTGATGGCTTATCCCAAACCTTTACTGTCTTGTAGTTATTATCCAATGCTAATTGGTTTATCCTATAAACCATTACCTTGATATTATCAACGTCTTTACTTACTTTTAACTTGTCTGCCACTACATCTGAACTGGTTGATTTTCCATATCCCTCATCCTCTGTTTCTGTCTCTGTTGCCAATTCAGATGCAACCTCTTCATTTATCTTGTTAATCTTATCTTTATTAACATGCATCTTTCCATTTGAGTCTGTATATCCTACTACATCAGTGTCCTTATCATCCATTAACTTCTTATTTTGTTCATCTTGAGTGTCCTCACTCTGTGTCTCCTGTGTTGAATTGTTTGAAGTCGATGCATCTGATGAATTTGAGTTTGTATTTGAGGAATTTGAGGTGTTGTCACTAAACTTCCCACCTGTACTATCTTCATAAACCTCATTATTAGCTGTAAGTCTACTAAAAGAATCTCCATGCTGATACTTCTTATTTGCATTGCTAGTTTTATTTAACATTGGTGTTACTAAAACTGCAATGATGATTAGTGCAACTGCTACTATGCACAATAATGTTAAAATCAATGGTTTTTTATTCTTCATAATGGTCTATCCTTTCTTTTTGAATGTTATTTCTTATATAAGTTGCCTCTACTCTTAACTCCTGTAGGTCTACGAATTGCCAGTATAGTCCTATAGTTATACTTATTTCCTATTTTTATACCTGAATCAGCACTTGATGCGTGCAGTATCTTACCTCCACCAATGTATAAGGCTACGTGATTATGGTAACAAACTATGTCTCCAGGTTGAATGTCATTCTCTGCTACGTTTACACCTACGTTTCTCATGCCACCTGAGGAGTGAGGTAAATTTACTCCAAAATGAGCATATAATGACATAATAAAGCCTGAACAGTCACATCCATTTGTAAGGCTAGCTCCACCCCAGACGTAACGGTTTCCTATAAACCTTGTACCATATATTACTACCTCTGAACCTATCTTAGAAGAATCAGTGTCTTTTGTATATTTTAATATGTTCTTAATTGCTCCCTTTGCGTCGTATGTTCCATCACCAGACTTCTGTTTATAAACTTTATGACCTAAATCAGTATAAGTTGTTTCCCAACCATTACTAGTAATGGTTGTTTTTCCTTTATCTTTGTTTTTATTGTTTTTATTGTTGCTTGAACCAGGTTTTAAACTGTTGTTTTTACCTATTGTAGGTGACACATGAACATCCTTAAGGTATTTATACAAATAATTAGATGCACTTCTTCTCTCGGAAACTTTTTGGTATGTTCCATCTCTGTTTACACATCGTTCATAGGCCTTCATCCAATGATCTGAGCAGCTTATCACATTATTATTGCCCTTCATTCCGTTAATCGAATCCCAGAATTTTTGAATGTAGAATTTACTTTTTTTATCTGTTGTTAAATAACAGCGTGCATCTGATAGGGACATTGCCTCTAATGAATAATCGGTTTCCTTATAACCTAGGCATAAGCTATATCCAGGCTGTTCTGAAAATGATGTCCACTTTCCATATATTAAATCACCCATAGGACCAGTGTACACTACATTACTACCCCTAAGTGCATGCCTCTTTGCCTCTGCTAAAGCTTTATTCACATCTGCATCACTCTTAACAAACTTATGATCTAGACTAAATGCTTTACCACACCCAAAATCCTCGATCAAACCTGATGCTCCTTCTACTGCTATGTTGCCCCCTATACCACATAATGCCTCTATTCCATACTTTTTAGATAACTCTGTAAATAACACAGTGGTCACTATTACTTTTGAGTAAGTCCAGGTACTCTTTTTCTTGATGTCTGCTAAATCCTTATAACTTTTTCCATCTATTTTTTCAAATGCTTTAATAACCGCTTTTAGTACGTCTTTATTGTATTCATAATTGCTAAACGTATTTGTTCCAGTGCTACTATCTCCATCTATCATGACTTTGTTGTCTGACCAAAATGCTACTGCCCCCTCTGCTTTGAAGTGACTTGATAATGTATTCCATGAAATTCCTATATTCATTAGTGATTTAGCTTTTTCATCAGTGCCACTACCCGAATAATGACTGCTTAGACTGCCAATGACACAGCTGTTTAGATGATAGTATTTATCATTTTCTTTCTTTCTAATTACTATATAGTGTCCACCGCCTCTGTACCAAGGCATACTATCGTAACTTCCACCAGCATTTATTATAGAAACTACGATTAGTGCTCCTTTATCCAAGTATTTATCAAATTCCTTCTGACTATGCCCTAAGTAAGCTGCTTGAAGTCCATCATTCCCATAAACATCTAATGCCTTCTTTACCATTGCCTTTTTTCCTACCCCATTAAATGTTACTCCAATGGTACTACAGAAATCTATAGGTGACTTTCCATAGTAAGTGATTGTGCCATTTGAACTTTTAGATGGCTTAACACCCTCAAGTTTTTCTTGAACATCAAAAGGAGTGACCTCTTCTCCAAGTACATTACTTATTGCCATTGCAGTTGCATATGAACTACAACCTCTGCTATATGCTGGACCAAGACCTCCAAGGTTTACAAATCCATAGCGCTGTCCATATTTAACTACGTTATACTTACAAGCCTCCTGTGTCTGATGATACCAATAATAGCTATTCCCATCTCCTAATGTAACTGCATATTTTCCAGATGCATGACCTAATGCAGGAACCTCAACTGAACCCTTATTTTTATCATCTTTATTATTTCCATTTGCATCTGCAATTTCTTGCCATGTCCAACCCTTAACCCATTTGTTCATTCCATTACATTTACGCTGTAAGGAAGAAGTATTAGCTGACTTACAAACCTTACAATTAGGATTCCTACCATTGACTTTATAGTCTTTACACATTTTCTTTAAGTCTGCCATCAATTCATCATTAGACATTTTCATTCTGTCTTTGCCATCAGCAGACTTCATAAAGTTCTGATAGTCCTGTAGTATGGTCTTATAATCATCAACCATTTTATCGTTTAGATGTTCAGCAATAAACTCATTCTGCTTTTTACCGTCTAACTTGTCATAATCTCTTGTCTCACCGTCTTTCACATCAGGATATAATGCTTTCCACTCATCTTGTTCCTGAGGATTCAATTTCATATGACCTGCAAATGTAGCAAATTCAGTAGGTCCAAACAATAATTCATATGTTGACTTATGATCATCATCTGCATCATTTGTACATTTTACATAGCAGGTACAATCCTTATTCCTTGTAAGTATACTAATTACTGATGTAGTTGACGTCATTGACAAATTCATTTCATACAATGTCTCTGCCAATACACCAAGTGCAATTAACAATGCTAATGATATAGCAGCCCCGCAAAAGAATATCCTACTTGCTCTTTTACACTGCTTATTTACTTGTTTCTCTGCAGCTGCATCTGTTCCCTCTTGTATTTTCTTACTTTTCATAAGTAACTTAAACAAGGGATTCATGTGACTTACATATCTTTTAGCTGCTTCCCCACCAGCTTTTGCTGCCTTATCTTTTAACTTATGACATATAAACAAACCAAGTAGATTAAACACTACAAAGAATGCACACACTGCCATCAGTATAAGCACAAAATACAATAACCATGTAAACATATCTATCTCCTAAATAAAAATAAAATTTTATTTAAGTAATATCAATGTTAATGATTATGTATATTCCCTATAAAAGAAAAAGGAGGCACACATTTCAATAATGTGCACCTCCTTTTCCTTAAGATTGAGTTTAATGTGAAAATTGGGAAATCAGGACAGCCATTCCTCTGAATGGTGCCCAGTGGACTAGAGGGGAGTCGAACCCCTATCCAAAAACTGTACTTACAAATACATCACTACAGCAATCTCTCGGTATTTGTCAAAGCCTTCCTCTTACTGACTATGCTACCTAAAGCATTTAACATAAGACATCTCACTCTTTCATGCCGTCAATGCGTTCTGAGAATCTGTGAATCAACAACAATGCCAATCGTTCTTAACTCTTACTGAATACCTATGGCTTCTATCAGCTAAGAGGGTTAAACCCAGAATAAACTAGGCAACCATTGCTAATTTTTCGTCAGCATTTATTTTTGTTTGGCTGTTAAGGGAATCCACCCTTGCTGTCGTATTTTGCTTTCAAGCCCCTGTCGAAACCAGAGCTAGCCCATGTTTTATTGTTTTATTTTTGAAGGTTTAACCCAAGGTTTTCCTTGTCACTAGAAGTAATGAATGAGTAGTTCAACCTCTCAACCAGGTCTAACTTCTAATAATTGTTACCTACAAGTTCTATGTATTAGTCCTTCTTAAGGTTACGCAACTGACGTGCTACCTTACGTGCTACTCCAGGACACTTGATGTTCTTAGGACTTCCCTGAAGATTAGCGAGTCTGTTCTCTGCTAATGCAATCTTTGCTTCTTTGTTCATTTCACTTTCCTCCAAACATTTCATTAAATCTACAATGATTACTCCAACCTACACTAGTGACTCACCTGATCACTACCTTAAGTTCGCACCTTTCATCTACTGCCTGCCTGCCTCTGCGATGCCGGCTTATCCTTCAATGACACCAATGATCCGAAATGGTGCCCACCTGCATAATTGTGTGAACCAATCCCAACAAACCTCTCTGCCTCAGTTGAAGATCAATGTAGTCGCGAATACCCTTAACGCGTATTGGATATTAACTTTGTCGCCTTACCTCTCCACATACGACACATCAACAATGCTAAATGACTTAATGCTAAGTCACTCATGTTGCCCTCTATGTACTTATCGCATCATAGCTGCGCCAAGCTTTAATTACATGATGTAGCTAACACTGTTATCCTGCAACAATGTCATCTCCCTTGGTCACTACATCACGCCCATGCGGGTTCACACGAGTTCATCTCACGGACCGGCTGAGGCGCATCCTAAGCATATCCTCAACTCGGAATTGCCAACCGCCTCCTACGCCGCATCCATTCATATTCGACTTGACTACCCTTGTCAAGCCCTGCATCCTCAACTCGCCAATCAATGCAGTCGGTGATCTCTTAAACGTACTATGTACATTTGCCTTGCTACAAACAACGTTCATGCTAAAAGCTCGCGTTATCCTGCTCAATCACTTCCAAAATGCAACATATAAATTTTAAATGGAACACTTTGTTCCATACCAGGCAGGTTGTCTTAACGGTTTATCCCTCCCCGGAACTGGGCATGTCGGATTCGAACCAACGTAATGCGGGAATCAAAATCCCGTGCCTTACCACTTGGCGAATGCCCAAAACCTTAACATTATGTTGATTAGATATGCTCCTTACATTTCTTAATGTCTATCACTTATCTCTCTCAACATTATTTATTATACCATTTCCTTCCAGAAAAGTCAATAAACAATTTCATTTATTTTTTTAACTTTTCTTTAATATCTCTCTCACTTACAAATACTATTTTAACATCTAAACACCATTCTGTCAAATTTAATGTTTACTCTTTTACAAAAGATGTAACTTTTCCTATTAACATGCTCTCCCCTAATATTCTTGAGTATAATGACCACTCACTGTTCTCTCCATCTGATAGTGCTGCTTCAATCTGTTTATTTAATTCTTCGGTTGATAAATGCTTATTTATGTACCCATCATCTATTACATAGAGTCTGTTCTTTCCTGCCTTATTGCTTGCATCACAAACCACAAATGTATCATCTTTATTATCTACAAACTTGATTGTGTCTCCTACATTGAATATAATTGACCAGTCAATACTTGTATTTACAATTTCAAGTGCATCCAATTCATCACTTGAAATGCCAATTACCTGCCCATCTTCATTAACAAAAATATCATACAATACATCAGATGTAGTTAAATCTACACATCTTAAGCTTCCTGAAACTTCAGTGTACTTACTTACCACTTTCCTAAATGTATCAATATCCTTAGCTGCTCTAACATATGTTTTTATGCTGTCTTCATCGTCTTCCTCTGTACATCCATTATCTAAAATGTCAAACAGCAAACAAACATTACTTTTATTTCCCTTAATAGCTGCCTCTGCTTCATCCAATGCCTTAAATAAAGGTATCATTGTTCTACTTACATCAGACTTATCCAATGTCTTTTCCAAATCTCTTAATGCTTCTTTCTTCTCTTTGATGCTCTTGAAGCTCTGCCAAACCAGTGTTGAAAGTTCACTTACTGAAAACTCATGCTTGCCTGACTCCTGTACCCTATCCATTTCTTCAAGTAACCAATCATTATCAATGACCTTACTTAATACCTCACTAGGTCTCATTTCCTTATACCTCCAATAAATGATTGTCATTTAACAAATAATCAATGCCCTGCTTATAGCCATAAAGTAACTCTGAACCAAACACAGTTGCATATAAACCACAACTCGTAAGGTTATGAATCTCAATAATAGCTGTACCAGTCATATTGACCATGATATCCAATGTATAACTCTTTAACCATTCCTCATGATCTCTTATTTCGCTCACTGCATCTTTTATTAGCTGAAAGTCAGGTGGAAATTCACAAATATTTCCATCATAATTTCCAATGTTAATAATCTTGTTATCTACCACATATACCCTGTATTCTGCTTGAGGATTGAAGTTCGAACTTACTACAAATAAGTCATCATTGCATATCTTCAATGTGTAATCATTACATTTAGCTGCATCTTCTTGTCCTTTATTGTAAAACATCTCATCAAACAAGAAATAGTCTAACTGCCCCAAGTAACTAAAGTCCTTTAGTGTACTTGCGTTTTTAATAAAGTAATATCCTGTCCTAGGTAGTTCACTCCCCTTAACTATCTTGTAATCACGTTTTAAGTATCTGTCTGTTCTTAAATACTTAGGTATTTCAACAGGATTTTCCTTAATAAACCCATGTCCAATGTTCAGTACTTTAGTGACAAACTGAATTGTTCCAATGGGTACTACACACTCCAACTGCTCTTGACTCATTTTCTCAATACCAGCTAAACTATTTAGTTGCCACTCAAACTGATATTTATGCTGTTTAAGTAAATCTACTATGATATGTTCATCTAATGTAAGTTCATTATTTTCTTTCTGAACTAAATATATCATGCCATTTCCCTCTTCCTATGGTTTGACTTTTACTTTTACACTGCTCTACTTACTATCTTGTTGTTTACTTGTCTATTTTTCTTTGCAAACTCTTAAACCGCTTTTGCCAAGCCTCTAAGTCCAAATGTAATTCCCAATTATTCAGTATGCCCCTTATTTTAACCATATGCTCATTCTGTATTCCACCAGGCACATCACAAAAATACTCTGTTGAAACTAAATGACTCTCTAAGCCATTCCCTATGCTAGCATAATCATTGAATCTGTAATCATCATCTATTATAACGTAATTCTTTACAATCTCAATGTTTTCTATCAACCAGTCATTGATTCCTATTGGTCTTATATGCTCATCCTCTATCTGATCATAAAGCCCAATTCCTACAGACTGAAGTTCATTCAATAACTTAAAGTACATAGCACTTGAACTTTTCACACCATCTTCTTGTCTAGTGCATCTCTCCACTTTTTCTTTAGTGTTAAGTACTATCCAAGTTGATGCAAGAACCACTAAACAATTTAACTCCCTTACTATTTCTGCAAGTCTCTCAACACACTCCCTGTCAAATAGCTTTTTCTTTGACCTGTCTCTGTTATGAAACTCAAGTGAATTTAACACTCCATCTATGTCAATAAATATCACATTATGCTTGCATTTTTCATTTCCCATGCTATCTTACACAACCCTTACCTGCCTCTTTAGCCTTATACAACTGCCCATCTGCTTTATTATAAAGCTCTTTATAACTTGAAAGTCTATCGGATAATAACTCACTGACTCCTACACTTATCTTAATGCTTACCATCTCTTTACCATATGGAAGTTTAGTATTATCAACTGTAATGCACAATTTGTTCATGACTGCCTTAAACCTTTGTTTGTCAACATTCACACCAACAATGACAAACTCATCACCACCAATTCTGATGTTGTATGCATCCTCTAAACTAGTTGTACATTTAACCATGTTGTCTGCAACACTCTTTAATACTTTGTCTCCAAACTCATGCCCATATGTATCATTAAACCTCTTAAAGTTATCAATGTCAATACATGCTAAACACATTGGTTTATTCTGTTTTAGACAAAACTCTAGCATGTATTGTACATTTTCCATAAGGTATTGCCTGTTGAAAATCTTTGTCAGAGGATCAAGTACCAAGCTACTGCTTAGTTTAGTGATGCTCTCAATCGCTTCACTCTCTGTATTACCACCAAATTGAAATGCAGGATTAAGTCTCATAATCATCACCAGTGCATATTCCTTGTACCTCATTTTAATGGGTTTAGCAATTACAAGATATGCATTAGTTTTATCATAAATGTATCTACATCTGTTCTCCTTTGCTGATAAACAACTTTTGCAAATGCAACCAACTTTATCATTTGCCAAAGGACATGTTTCAGTGCAACACCTATTCAAATCCTGTAAACCATATTCAGTAACGCCTATCTCGCTCTGTTCCAATGGGTTTACTAATATTATATTGTCAAACTCTGTCTTTAGCAACTGCATAGACTCATAAAGCTGTGCAGCTCCTACAACTCCATTGCCAATTCTCATTTCTTACACCTGTAAAGTAAAAGTATAACAAGGCTTATTCTTAATGTTAATCTTCTGCATCATGTTTTTAAGTGTCTTGCTCTCTCCATCATACAGGACGATAGCTGCATCACAATCGTTAATCATCTTATTGTTCAAGTATTCATACCACTCTCTATTGTTCTGTACATCAGCCTCAATGTTAACATCATCAATTACATATGGTAATGTCTCTGAATTACCATGCTCTGTAATTATTGCCTGTTTCTTTTCTGCATCATATACTGTATCAAACTCCCTTACCTTGAAGTTAAACTTATTATACCTTGCATATCCCATACAATACACTGTTGTCTTATCAGCTGCCCCTACTCCAGATAATGTTCGATGCAATGCATTATCTAAAGCACTACTGCCTCCAACAATAAACTCATGACCTTGCTTTGTATATTCCTCAAGCCATCTCTCTACCTCTGCAGGTATCCCAACAATTTTGTATGAGCCACAAACTAAAATCTTTGCCAATTTACCATGTCCTCCATTTCTTAATTCCTATGTACTAATTTTTATTGGCTATGTAAGTCAGTTACACCTACATAGCCAATCCTCTTTACTAGTGCCAATCCTCTATATCTGCCCTGTCTGTTTTACTGAAGAATAGGTACTAAAATATCTTCACTGCTTACACCTTTATTTCCTGATGCTGTTCCAGTCTCTTTTACTGTTTCAGGTGTATTATCTGTAACCTTGATTTTCTTACTTGTCTTATTGTATTTAATTGATGCAATGCATCCATCATACAAGGTACCATCAAGAATTGCATCTGTAATTCCATCTTCAACAATGTCCTGAATTGCTCTCTTAATATTACGAGCACCATATTTCTCACTGTATCCAGCTTCATTTACTGCTGTCGCTACTGAATTATCGAATGTCAGAACCATATTTTTATCCTCTGACATTCTCTTTGCCAGCTTGTCCAGTAACAATTTACTAATGCTCTTGCAATTCTCTTTTGTTAAGCTGTTAAACACAACAATGTTGTCGATTCTGTTAAGGAACTCAGGAGCAAATGTCAGTTTTAATGCCTCACGTGCTCTGTCCTCTGCTTCTCTTGCAGGATCTTTTTCTTCAGATGCTGCCCCAAACCCTAAAGGCTTGCAACCAGATGCTCCATAACCAGCATTTGATGTCATAACCACAATACAGTTTGTAAAGTCAACCTCTACACCTGTATTATCTGTCATTTTTCCCTCGTCTAACAACTGTAACAACATGCTAAACACCTTAGGATGCGCTTTCTCAATTTCATCAAGAAGCACAATACTGTAAGGATTCTGCTTAACTTTCTCTGTTAAGATGCCACCACTTTCATATCCTACGTAACCAGGATCAGAACCAATCAACTTTGTCACTGATGTCTCTGTTGAATACTCTGACATATCAATCTTGATAAAGCTATTCCGTCCTAAACCAAGTTCATTACTTAAAACCTTACAGATCTCTGTCTTACCTACTCCTGTAGGTCCAACAAACATAAATGAAGCGATCGGTTTAGCATTCTCTCTAATGCCAACCTTTCCTCTTCTTACTGCCTTGCTCACAACTTCAACTGCTGTGTCCTGACCAATAATGTTCTTTTTCAAAATTCCCTCAAGTCTAATCAGTCTCTTACTCTGGTCACTGTTTAATTTCTCAACTGCAACCCCTGTATTCTTGCTGATTACATAAAGCACATCATCTTCAGTTACTGCATACTTACTTTTATCCTGCTTAGCATGACTAGCTGCCTGATCCAAGATTGTCAATGCTTTATCAGGTAAATACTCTGACTTAATATACTTAACTGAAAGCTTAACCACCTGCTCAGCAATGCCATTGCTAATTCCTACATGATGAAATCCTGCATATTCAGGTACTGCTGCCTTAACAATAGTGATTGCCTCCTCTACTGAAGGCTCCTTAAACTCTACCCTCTGAAATCTTCTCTTAAGAGCTGTATCTTTCTCAATGCTCTTATGAAACTCAACTGGTGTAGTTGCACCAATTACCTTGATCTCCCCATCTGCTAATGCTCCTTTAATCATATCAGATGCAGATGCTGAATTACTGCCTGAATTGCATGATGTTAATGTATGAATCTCGTCCATAAACAGTACAATGTTACTATTTGAAGCCCACTTGATAATTTTCTGCATGCGCTCTTCAAATTCTCCCCTGTACTTTGTATTTGCTACAAGGGTACCCATATTCAAAGCACAGATATGCTGATCAATTTTATTGTCTACAACATACTGAGTATATGCATAAACACCTGTTGTCTTACCAACTCCAGGGTATCCTACTAAACAAGGATTACTCTTTCTCTTTCTTCCAAGGATCTCAATCATCTGTTTTACAATGTCACCCATATTTGTAAAGGTGCCATCTGTCACTTTAGTTGATGTATTCAGATATGTAACATATGGTTTTAATTCAGCAGGAATGGTGAACTCCTTATTTACCATTGCAGCCACTTTTTCATAGCTGTAACCAACCATGTCAAGCAGTTTTTCGATGCCTTCATCGATTTCCTCAACCTTACCTGTTTCTTCATCTGTCTCAAAGAAACCATCCATTGCATCATCACAAGTAAAACCCTTGCCTTGACCAGACATTTGAGACTGAAGTACTAATGGAGCAATGAAACTCATAATTGTAGGTGTCAGTAATCTCTGTGGATCTACCTTACTGCCATCATTGCCATAGTCCATATATCCGTACTCACCAGCTGCTGCTAAACCTTCAAATGCAAACAGGAAATCATCCTTTGTCTTTCCTGAATCTTTCAAGATCTTTTTACCTAACTTTGTCTTATCTAATAAAGCAATGAAGAATTCAACTGGCTCAAGCCCTTCACAGCAATTATCAATGCAAAGGTTAGCTGCCTCAAGTAATGCATCGTTTGCACCCTTGCTTGCTCCCATAAAACTAAGTCCACCAATATGTCTTCCATTGTTATTCGCCATTTTTATACCATCCTTTTTAATTTAATAATAAATACCCTTATTATATCTAACTGCTACTTAATAAGTTCAATCTTGTTATATGGAATCTCTATTCCTTCTTCCTCAAGTCTATCAAGTATTTTCATACGACATTCACTACAAGCCTCTGCATTATCACTAAACTCCTCTGTCCACATAAGAATTTTCATATGTATTCCACTATCTCCAAGCTCAGTACATAATGCTTGAGCAGGTTTAACACCAAGTACCTTAGCCTCATCACTCCGCATATCATAAAACTTAGGATGATTGATCACAACTTCTTCCATGATCTCCATTGCTCTATGACGCTTTTCTTTATCCTCATATGCAATATCCACTTCTATCGGGTATGAACACCCTTTAGTATATGTACTATTCTCAATCTTAGAAGATGCAATAATTGAATTAGGTATAATCACACTCACATTAGTGTAAGTCCTAATTATTGTATGTCTAAGAGTTATATCCTCAACAAACCCTGCTGTACTATCCCCAACAATACTGATTCTATCACCAATATTGAATGGTTTGAATATAGAAATAAACAGCCCACTGAATATATTTGAAAAGGATTCCTGTGCAGCTAAACCAATTATAGCTGCTAATATACCTGAACCAGCAAGTATTGTACTTGCTAACTTACTGACTCCGCTAAATTGCCCTGCTACTGTACAACCTGCAATGACCCATATAATTGTCACAAGTGCATTTTTAATGAATTTCATATGTATCATATTTGCAACCTTATCTTTATCAAATGCCTTATTGACAAGTTTGACAAGTACAAATGCAATACATATGTACACAACAGAGTGTACTATTATTTCTAGCCCGAGCATATCAGTCAATTTCTGAAGTTCTTTCATTACTCAAATGCTCCAATCCTCTACTAAAAATTTTTACTTTTCAAAATCATATGCCTATCACCACATGCACTCGCACATGCTAAGCTTTTAATTTTGAATGTACATCAAATTTCTTTAAATTCCCTTAATCTTTTGTGATATGCACTATTTAAAATATGCACTTTATCTTTCATTTATCAGATTAAGAGTAAATATTAGATTAAAGCTCATCACTTACTTCAGACAATGTACCGTAGTCTACAGGTGCCTCGTCATCAATACCCACTGCACAAACTCTTAGTTCACTACTGTACATATCCTCCTCAATATGTAATTCAGCAGTTATATAATCATCCTCTAACATCTCATTAAGGTGACCAACTAAGTCTTCAATGTCAACTCTAATTTTACTCACTGTCCTCACAACCTCCTAATATAAAAAATAAATTTTATTTCTTATAATTATAAAGTCGATTATAAAGACCAGCGCAAATAAACAAGTACTTCTAAATAAGTACTTGTCCATCTACAATATTCAATGTATCCACCTTCTTTCTATCTGTTTTTCAATTCTCTTGCAATGTCTCTTTTGACCTGCTTATCTTTCAGAGAATTTCTCTTGTCATAATCGTGCTTGCCCTTACACAAACCAACACTGACTTTGATCTTTCCATGACTGCTGTACACACTTAAAGGAATGAGTGTGTATCCATCTCTCTGTACTTTCTGATCAAATTCTCTGATCTCTTTCTTATGAGCAAGCAGCTTTCTTGCTCTCAACTCGTCCACATCGAAACCATTTGATGTATCCCAAGGTGTGACATGCATCTGTTTCAACACAAGTTCACCATTCACAATGTCTACCCATGCCTCTTTAATGGATGCCTTACCACTTACTATGCTCTTTACCTCATTTCCCTTAAGTGCAATACCACACTCTAATTTGTCCTCTACAAAATAGTCATGATATGCTTTCTTATTCTGAACGTTAAGCTTTTTCTGTCCCATGTTATCTCCTTAATCCACTGCCATTTCTTCTCTAACTTCCTCTACTGCTTGCACAAACTGCCCAAACTCACTTGCAAGGTGTTTAACAATGTTTTCTCTTTGCTCATTTGCATTTTTCTTAGGATCAATCTTAATGATATTATCTCTATCCTGAATCTTACCAAAAGCTTCAAAGCCATACTCTAATTTATTGCATGTTCCAAGCAGATTATAGACTGACATTGCACATATTTCATGTCCGCTCTCATAAACTTTAATGCAAATTCCAATAGCACCAAAAGTACGTACTTCAAACCTTTTGTTAGACATCTCTTTTTTAAGAATGTCACTAACTTTATCTCTGATCACCTTGCCTAGTCCACTACTGATCTCTTTTCTTAGTCTCTTATTATGAGCCTCTTCAAGTGCATGTCTAAACTCATATTCGTTAATGAGTACATGAAAATCTCCATTGCTCCTCATTGCTTCTGCAATGTACTCATCATCTGCACCATCAAAGTATAAACGTGTAATCCTTCTTGCCAGGTCTATTCTATCAATATCCAGGGCACTTCTCGCATAATGATATGCAAAGTCAGACATTTCATCAGAGTCATATGAAGTTCCATCACCCATATTTATAAACATACTGCAACCTCTCTTTCATTTACAGGTACATAGTCTACTCTGTTAAGACGTAAAGTTGTCTGTAATGATTCATTATTTCTTGCAGACTGCTCCACTAATTTCTTGACTTCCTTTTCAGATGCCAGTACATTTGCATTGATTGCTTTACCTCCAACACTACCAAGTACAAATGTACTAAACTGTCCATTCTGTAAAATATACATGATTTATTCCTCCTTGTACAGATCCTAACATTTTCTAAACCAAGTACCTGCAATCAGTTTAAGCGAAGTCCTCAACCTTACTCATGCCAGTTCTGCCTTTCTCTTAATTCTTAATATCATTATACCCTAGACAAATTATTTTGTCAATAATTTTTGAAAATTTCTGTAAAGCAATAAAATAGGGTGTACTTTTTTAAGTACACCCTAAACCTAATGACTCTTAATTTTACCACTGTAAATCCCAATCAAGAAAACTGCTTATGTGATATGACTTTATTCCTTTTCTCTCTGCCTCTCTTAAGAAAGGTATCACATCATCTACAAACACCACATCTTTTAACTCAATGCCTTTCTCTTTACAGTACTCAATTATTGTATCTGCTTTTGAATGACTCTCATATACTAGCAGACGTTCCACAATTTCAGGATAATGCCTATCCAACCATACCTGCTTATCCTCTAGCTCCTGTCTTATCTGACAATGCCCCATGACTATATTTTCTTTAGCCATGCACTCTTTTAATACCTTTGCATATGTCTTGATGGATCCCTATACAAAAATACATGCTCATTTATTTCCTCAATGCTCATTCCATTCTCTGTGCCATCAGGATCTCCTACATGATCATTAAACCTATAAGGTGCTAAAGTTCCATCAATATCCCAGAAGATGTATTTATTTTTAGTGTCCTTTAATTTAATACTGCCATCCACACTCATAAACTACTTCCAACTTCCATCCTTAGTGACTAACATATCATTCCAAATGTTATACTCTAATCTCTCTCTTATCTCAGCCATGTCAGAAGCTGAATTCTTAGGATTAGCCATATTACTAATGTCCAATCCCTCCTCAACTGCTAAACTCAATTCTGCAATCTGTTCAGCATTGTATTCTGTGTTTAAATACTTCTTAATGTCCATTCCATCAATTAACTCGCATACATAATACTGCATTGCTTCTAACTTAAATTCAGGAAATGCAATACATCTTACATCAGCACCTTTAGTTAAACCAAACTTAAGCCATTTCATTTGCTCTGCTGATAAAGCAGGATTTGCATAGATCTTAATGTCAACTCCCTGTGCTTTACCCTCTTTCAACTGCTTAATTTGTTCAGGAGTGTATATCTGCTCCAATTTACTAAGTGACTCTTTATTTTTATTGATGTCAGGTTTCTTAGCCTGCTTGTTGTATTTATTTTTATTAACGACCAGTTTTTCCTTAAAAAGTTTACTACCTGGATAAGCCTTGTAGAAAGCTTTCTTACCTGTCTTTTCATCAGATGGAACAAACATTGCATTTTGAACAGGTGTGTCTCCAAACTTTGTCATTCTGTAACCATATGCAATCATCTCTTTTGCTTTAATGTTTTTTACATTTCCATCAAAGTCTGCAACCTTAAAACCTATGATCTTATCATCATTATTTAAGATCTGTGAAATAATTACATAAGGTCTATGCCTTTTATTGCTGTTAAACCTACTAGCTGCACCTGACTTCCACTCAATTTTACCAGAGCCACCCAATGAAACATTTATGTACTGTGCTCCATTTGTCAATGTACCAAATAATTCTGATTCAGTCATTTTCCTACAACTGAACTGCCAATCTGTCTGTCCATCAGCATTTTGATTGTACTGTGCAATTACAACTCTGTATACCTTATTTTCTTTATTCTCTTCAATACCTACCACTGCACCAAATCTCTTTACTGCCATGTTGCTTCCTCCTATTTTAATACTTTATTTCTATTTCCCACTGTATGATTATCTTGCTGTAAATGATAAATTCAATTTATCCATGAGTGCTGTAAATTCAGGACAGTCTAAACTAAAGTCCTCATTTACTAATACCAAGTCTCTAAATTGAGGAATGCCCTGCATCATATCATTCAATGCCACTGTTGCATAGTCGAGTCTTACGTTGCATGCCTCACCAATCCATCTGATGATATTGATTGTTGTCTTAATTGCATCATCTGTAAACTCACCTAAACCTGTATTGCCCTGCTCAAGAATTTTCTTGCATTCACTTACAACCTCTCTGATTGTAATATACATAGCCTGCTGTTCAATTCCCTGCATGTCTTTAGCTTTTACTCTACCTGCCAGAATATCATCTACAGAAAGTACATCCCTGTTATAAGCGTAGAAAGCAGCAAAACTTGATGCAACATCGCTACCAATTGCCCCAGCTGCATAAATTTCAACCTGCTCAGGACTTAGAATCCCATTGCTTGCTCTTTTCTCTCTTGCATTTAACTTTTTACTCAATGCTGTCCAACTTCTAGGACAAGGGAATATTGTTGCAATGTCGTCAGGATTCATCTTGTGAATCAATTCCTTATTGTTTTCCAAGAAAGCAACTACTGTCTTATTCACATCATGAGCTGTTGCCCAATTTTTCCAAACGTTAAAGTTAACGTCAACCCTAAAACAAGTTGCACGTGATAGAAATGCTGACTCCATGCCAGTAAACACACCCCCATCACCTAAACCATTTCCAAGTGCAATTACTTTCCACTTTTCAGGCAAGTGATAATTTCCTACTGACCTCTGACTATCTAACAACTGATAAGCTGCTGCTCTTAATGTCTGTGAACAGGATGTAATTTCATCAAACACCAGAAGTCCAACTTCTCCATCTCTGCTAGCATCAGGTAATAGTGTGTTAGCTGCATATGAAGTTCTATGATCATATACCTCAGGAACACCAAGTAAGTCCTGCTCCTGCATTGCAACTAATCTGATTTCCTTATAGCCAATTCCAAGTTCCTGTGCTAATTCTGCAATAGACACTGTCTTTCCAATACCTGACTTACCTAAACCAATAATAGGGTCATAGTTTCCATCTTCCATGTCCATCCTGATTTCATCAGTGAACTGTTTAATGTTTATTGCCATCATATTCATGGTCTCGGCTTGTAATTCAAGTTCGTCGTTACCCATCTGTTACTACCTCCAATCAAAAATTTTATAATAAAAATTATTATAATATGTTATACATGCTATGGTTTAAGCTTTGCTTTCTTTCCAAAAGGTGCATCAAACCTTTCATAGTTGTTTCCATTTACAACCCATATTGTATTTCTATATTTCTTATGCTTCATATCAACCTGAGGTATATAACCATCAGTAAATATGACAATTAAGGTAGGTTGAGGTCTCATTCTTAATCTATACTGCTTATCTTCTTCAAAATACCTGAAGATACAATTTGCATCAGTGCCTCCACCTCCAACAGGTTTAGTTTTTACAAGTTCCCTTATATTTTCAAAAGGTTGAATTGACCTTATCTGTGTATCCCAGTAAATTACCTCTGCCTTAGCATTAAACTTTCTAAGTAGTTGCTGCATTTGATTAAATACCACACCTAAATCTGTATCTGAAATAGAACCACTTGTATCAATGCAGAACTTAACATCTCCTAATGTATCAGGTTCTATTTTCCTAGGACCAGGAAATATCTTATTACGTGACAAGAATCTCCTGTCAGGTGATGAATAAGACATTGTCTTTTGTTGAGACACTGTTAAATAGTTTCTTACCAGAGCTACCCAGTTTACTTTAGGTGCTAATGACTTTTCTACATAACGTTCGATCCAATCCCCACTCTCTCCACCAAAGTTATGACCAGATAATTTATGTCTTTGTATTGCTGCCTTAAGTACGCCTTTCTCTTTCTGCTCTATGGTCTCATCTGACATACCTGCTGTCTCTTCATCATCAACCATGTCGTCTTCAGGAGCACTCTGTGTTGTCCCTCTGAAAGTTACTTTATCTCCGTTATCCTCATCACCTAAATCACCAGAGCCACCCTCTTTATCATTGCTGTCTCCATCCTCACTGTCTTTATCTCCTGAACCAGTGCTGCTATCACTGCTATCCTGCTCAGCATCTTCATCCTCTGATGACTCAGCATTTCCATCCTGCTCAGCATCTCCACCCTCTGATGACTCATTGTCTCCATTGTCTGAATCATTATTCGAGCTGTTGTCTGATGAATCATCATTGTCATCATTGCTATCCTTACTATTATCACTGTTCCCATTGCTTTGATTAGGATCCTCTGGAGGATTCTCAATCTCATCATATATACTTTCAGGTGTATCCTTTTCTATGTCAACGTCAGGATTGTACAAAACCCAAGTAGGTAACTTTATTGTGTATCTATTCTTATTTCCAAGTTCACCCATTATTTGTTCAGATGTCATCTTCTCTCTTTCCACTGCACTAATTGCTTTTACAGGTACCCCAGGCTCTAAATTAAAGTCTAAAGCAATTTCTCTATTGATGTAATAGTCACATGCATAATTAAACTTCTTATGATCTCTCTTACCCTCACGTGATCTATGTCTCATAGCCACATGAGATAACTCATGAATTATTGTAAACACCAGCTCTTCCAAAGGTAATTTGAGTACAAACTCTGAATTGAAATACAATGTATTTAGTGTTACACCAAGTGTTTTCACTCCATGCTTCCTGTCTGATTCTTTTTTATTGAAGCCTGAATACAATGAGTAATAAAAAGGTTTCAATGTCCTCAATGCAACCTGTGCGTAATTCATTTTTTCTTCTACTGTCATTCCTGTATTAGGATCTACAGTTTTCATCAGGGATTCAGCATCACTTAACTCTGATACAAACCTGTGATTTCTAAGTATTGTAGTCATAGCTGCATGTCTCTTTTCATTATCACTAATGTCTATTTTATTATTAACTGACTTATCCTCTTTTTCAGCCTGCACCTGTTTCTTTTGATGTTGTACCTGCTTCTTTTCAACCTGCACAGGTTTTCTTTCGGCCTGTGCACTTTTCTGTTTAACTGGTTGTCTCTTGATTTTAGGTGTACCCAAATTGTCATAACTGCCACTTATTGCAGAAATAAACTGTAAACCATCCTTGTCTACTACCTTACCATTAGCGATCTTACACTCTTTACCCAGTAGCTTTCTAATTAAATCCTCTGACTTAATATCAACCATCTGTCCATTACAGTTTGCAATCTTGTAACCAACATTATCATAACTGCCTATAATTATTATAGACTGTCCTGCTGTCTTTCCAACTACAAATGAAGGATATCTACTAAAGGCTCCATTGCTTCCAACTAAACCTTTATGTCTGTCTAATTTAATGCCTTGTATTTCCACTTTTCCCTGTGTTAATACACTATAAACTGCTTGATATGTCTGATCCATTACTTGTCCACTATCGGAATCTAAAAGTCTAAATCCTGTAATGTCTGCCTTGCTATTATTTCCATAATGCACTCCAATAAGATGTATTTTCAATTTAGATGCACCTCCTTTCCTTTATATATGTTATTTAATTACCTCATATGCTTTTTCAATATGTTTCAACTGTTTATCTGAATATTCACCTGTTCTTTCAACAGTTTGAATGATATTATAAACAATTCTTGATGCTGTATTGATTTTAGCCAGTGCATCCATATCTCCATTAACCCTGATCTCTAACAATTTTTCAATCTTCTCTGAAACATCATGATGATCTTTCAACAAATTCTTATTGCTACTCTCTTCATTTACCTGTGTACTCTGCCCATTCGAACTTGTATCAGTTAATATTTCATATGTTTTATCTATTCTCCATCTCTGCTTGTCAGATAATTTATCATATGCAATTCCTCTACTTGCAATGTTCTGTGCAGTCATTAAACCATAGTCCATATCTCCTTTGTATTGATCTAATAACTCTTTTACAAGCTGAACCTTATCTTTAGTACCTGCATCTGCTTTATCCCCATCTGTACCATTCTCACTTAAATATGCATCAGCCCGTTTAGCTGTTGTCCTACTCTCTTTTACAACAGGCTCATTCATTAAACCAGACATTCTTATTTTATATGCATTATATTCAAAAGTACTGATGAATTCTACACTCTTAAAGTCTTGCACATTCATTTCTTCATGTCCAATTGTATTCACCATATGACTCTGATTATTCTGCAATGCTAACTTTGTATCCTTGTCTGCCTCAAATAATACTCTATTGCCTGTATCATCATTTAGCAGTGCTACACAATAACTTATCTTGTTAAGTCTTTCTTCTCTCTTTGCCCTTTCATCTGCTGAAATTGCATCTATATATTTTCCTACTGTATTTACTACAAGTGTGTTAATGTCACTGCTATTACCTAGTGCTGTCTCAACTACTTCCTTAAGTTCCAATACAGTATTATAGTCTCTACCCATTCTACTTTCAGGTATTAAGTTTTTATAGTCAGGTCTGCGTGAATACCTATTTGTAACAGATAAACTACTAATGACTGCTGAATAATCTGTAAGACTATTCACATCTGTCCTGTCTGTATTATAGATTACCCATGTATACATATCATTTAAGAAATATTGCAAAGGTAAGTACCTACTTCCTCTTCTGCTAGTATTACTAGCAGGATACTTACATTCAACATCCTCTGCCCTACTTCTAATATAATGATCACTTGCACCAAATATAGTGTACATCATATCCAATGTTGCTAAGTATCCCTGAATTTCCTCTAATGACTCATCATCCCTAATCAATGATCTACTAAAGAAGAATGCATTCTCTGTTCTCCTTTCATTACGTGTCTCTTCATTATATTTACCTATGTCTCTTCTTGTTCTTTCCTCGTCGTGTAAAGGATCATACTGATATTTACCCTCAATAGAATATGTTACAATATGATCAAGCACTGCACTCTCCTGACGTGCCCCATTAGATAAACCGCCACTGTATATTATATCAATCAGGTCTGCATTCTTTTTATACAATGCTTTGAATAATTCTTTCTTGTTCTCTCTTGCCTTCTCCCCTGCTAAAAGCACAAGACTCTTTACAAAAGGTATATTTGTCTTAATAAACATTAGAAGTGTATATCCCACCTTATCTCCAAAGATTCTTACCACTTCACTAGCTGACCCAAGTTCCTGAATAATGCTATATAATAACTTACATTTTTCCATGTATTCTTTTTCCAAATGATTAGTTATCACATTAGATGTAAGTTCAATCTCTTCTGTCATGTTCTTACGTGTTTTAACAAGCTTTTTCATATCATCTGTAGAGATATTGAAGAAATCAGCAGAGCATTTCTCACCAAACACTATTGCACCATTTTCTCTTAATGCATCAAAAGAACTAAGTCTTTCTTTCCAATTTTCACCCCTATGTCTTTGTCTATCCTTATCTGTTGCACTATCATCAGGTATTGCAAAATACTCATATCTTAAGTTATGACCTAATTCACACTTTGCATCAAACCTCTTTTCAAGGTAACTATCATTTATTCCTGCAAACACCCAATCATCAACTCCACGTAGTGCAGCCAATTTCTCTGCCTTACCAGGTGCTAATGAAAGTCTAACACTATGTGCAAGCTTCTCAAATTCATCTACTGTATACCATGAATAGTACTGCTTAAGTGTGTTTCTCTGCTCTGCAGTCATCGCTGCAAATACGTCTGTGTATTGAATCTCCGTGTCTACATCTTCTCTGGTGTGTTTAGCAATACTGCTGTTATTATTACTTATATGTATAGGCATCCCCATTGTCCTTGTCTTACCAACTTTGCTAGGACTAATCTTTTTTACCTCATATGTATCTGAAATACTACTTATAAACTCCACTCCATCCTGAATGACTACCTTACCATTAGCAATGCCATTTTTCTTTGCATAGTCAACTACATCAGAGTTTTTCATTTTTACTACCCTGCCATTGAAGTCAGCCACTGTGTATCCTACATCTTCAATCTTGTTGATTACAACTAAAGGACTTGCATCAACTAATCTACCAGTGTTTGCATCCACTTTTGCATAACGTGATAAACTACCATTAGTGCCTGTCACTTTTCCATTCACAAGTTTAGCATTTTTAATAAGTCCCTCTCCCTGAGGAGATCCAAGTGTTTGCACTAGGTTATTCAAAGGAATATCAAGTACCTTATTCTTATCATCTACGTCCAACATCCTATAACCTACTATGTCATTTCCATTTACTATCTGTGCAATAATAAAAATCTTCATGTCTATCTTTCCTCCTCCTAATGTCTTATTTGTAACCTAGCTGATGCAGGGAAGCAAGTCCTACCCTGACTAAACCTTACAGGTCCTACACTTACTTTCTTGAGTGCTGTTCCTCTAAAAGCACTGTCTCCAACTTTCCTTATAGAGTTAGGTAACTCAATTTCCTTAAGTGCCCTACAATTCAAAAAACACATTCTAGAAATCTCCACTGTACCATCAGGTATATTTATCTTCTCCAAGTATTTCAAACCTGCAAAGGCTTTTTCATCAAAGTTTACACAAGTTGAAGGTAAGTGTATCTCTTTTACATTAGGACACTCCCTAAACGCCTCACTGCATATACCTAAACAACCTACGCCAACTGATACTGCTTCTTCGTCTGACTTTATACTTTCTAAGTAATTATCATCATTCAGTACTGTATTAGTCTCTCCAAGTATACGCATTTTCTGTTTCAGCTTGTCTCCTGATTTTGCCCTAAGTAATGACTTATCAGCATTATATGATCCATTTATACTGCTAATATGCTCATTTACTACCTTACCGTTGGCTAAACCCTCTACAGATGCATAATCAATTATTGATTGCTCTGTCATCTGAACCACTCTACCAAAAGGGTCTGACACATCATAAACCTTATTTGCATACTCTTTTAATATCACTGCAGGGCATTTACCAACAGGTACTCCATCAGCAATCTGTGCATATCTATCAAAACTACCATTGCTGCCCTTAGGTTCAGACCCTGATACATCAATTCCATCAACTGTTGCATTTCCATTTCTTAATGTACTAATTACATTATTATATGCAATATCCTGTACTTCTCGTGTATCACTGTCAATTATTCTAAACCCACTAATTTGTTTATACTGCCTACCACCTTTAATGATTGCTATGAGTACCAACTGCATAATCAAAATCCTCCAATCAAATAAAATAATAATTTCATTATTATATCATGTAAGTGCTCATCTTTGAGACATACCAAAATACTTAATTTTAATTATGCACCACCCAATGCTTAAACTATCTGATCTCAAAAAGATCAAAAATATAAGGTAATCAAACTCACTGCTTGATCACCTTATACAAAAGTACCTATTCACCTTTAGTAAGCATTATTGCTTTTCCTTTAGTACTCTCAATCGTAAACACTGTTGATTTCTTCCCAGTTACCTTGTTCTCAACTGATCTAGGTAATGTTACAATTCTATATTCCTTGTACTTCTTATTATTCTTGTTTGTCTTAAACTTTAATTTTTTGCTAGTACAAACCAACTTATTGCTATAAGTCTTGTTGCTATCAATTTTGTATGCTGTGTAGCTCCAAGTTCCATTACTCTCAACAATTTTAACAATGTCTCCATTGTTAGTTGCCCAAGTACCAACTAAACTTGCTAATGCATCACCCGACTGTTTAACTATGTACACATCATTTTCAACTGTCTGTACATCTGCATCATCCTCTGTCTCTTCCGAAATGCTCTGCTGTTCAATTCCCTGAGCACTCATATTTTTATCAGTGTCCAATTTAGCCTTAATCTTAGGATCTACTGAACTTGCATCACTGTCTCTTCCATTGATTGTAATGCTATCATCTTTCCCAGACTGTGTATTCTCAACTACATTGTCTGCAGTTGTTCCTCCACTATGATTAGTTATGTACCTACCTGTCAATCCAATTATAATCAGTGCAATTATCACACCAACTACAAGTGAAATGTCTTTTTGTTTCTGTGTCAAAGTTAAACACCTCCATGTCCATGCTTACTTAGTGGGTGATATCATCATTGTAACCTGATTACCACTAATTTTAGCTGCTTTATCTATCTTATGATTCACTGTCACTCTTGATTCCAAGTGCTCAAGCTTTTCAATACCACCTTTAATAAAGGCGATCGCTCTTCCTTTGTACCTGATTGACAGCTGAACCTTATGTCCTTCTGATAATAACCTGTCCACTGATTTAGCCTTGATTTCCAAGTCATGCTCTGCAATTGAGTCACTGATCTGAATCTCTTTCAGTGTCTGAGAACTTGCTTTCTGTCTCTTTTTACTCTCTTTTGCTTTCTTGTTTTTCTCATAGATATATTTGTTGTAATCTCCAATTTTAACTACAGGCACATCCCCTGAATTGTTAAGCAGAATCAAATCTAAACCCTGCTCTTCTGCTAACTTCTGTGCCTCTTTTGTAACCATCTGATTGATCTTTCCATCCTCCATGATTACATTCACTACTGATGACTTAATTTCTACAGGTCTGTCTTTTGTTTTCAATTAAATTGCTCTCCTTTTTATTTTTATTTTTTATTTTTTCTTTATTATACCACAATGTTCCAAATAAAGCAATAAACCCAATAGCCTAAAGATTAACTAGTCTATTGGGTCTATTCTTTCGTTCAACTGTGTACATCATTGTTCAAACTATCTCCTTATTACTCTTATATTATAACACACAACTAGTTATTTGTCAAATTGATGTCTTACCTTATTTTATTTTAGGCAGGTTACTTAAAAACCCTGGGTCAATACTCAATAAATACTTTCTATCATTTTTAATAACTGCTTTCACACCATCTATATTATGATTAATGGTCATTTCCCAAACCTTACCAATGCTAAGTCTGTATTCTTTCTTGTTGTCTCCAACTACCACATAGCCTATACATCTCTCGTCTGAATTTACCATCCTGCCTATTATTTTCATTTTATGTCTATCTTCATTAACACAAGTGTCTAAACTACTTAACCCTTTGTCCACTAACAATTTTATCTTGCCATCTATATCAGTAACTGTATGCACACCCTCAATTTCTCCTGCTGATGCCAATTCAATTACCCTGTCTCTACTTAAATACTCTATGTTTCCTTCATGTTCAACCTTAAACTCATATATGTCTAAATCTTTATAGCACTTACCAATTAAATTGTACACTGTCTAATCACTCCAATTTTCCTTGCCCTCTCAACTCTTTATTGTGTATCCCTTATCTATCATATACTGCAACCTACTCTCTATGTTTGCTAATGACTCAACAAACAACTTGCTACCAATAGGTTTTAGCTTGCCCTCTTCATATTTTCCTATGTCTCTTAACTCCATACCAGTATTATTCATCAATTCAGCTGTGTACTCATCATTTATTGTCCTAGCTGCCCTAACCTTACTACTTGCTCCATCTACATTTTTCACAAGTATATCTGTATTCTCTCCAATGATTGTCACTTGATTAAATATGCAACCATACTTGTAATTCCATTCCTCTATAAGTTCAGATTTATTTATAAATGGTATTGTATTATCACAAAATGCTATATTCAATCTAGGGGAGTCATACTCTTTTATTTTGAACTGTGTCTCTCCAAACAAAAGCTCTTCCTTACTGTCTAACAATTCATTATAAATCCTTACTGAAATAATACTACTGTCAGGCTTCTTAATTCCTAAACGTTCATTTACAAATGTTACCTGTCCAATCTCAATTTCGTTGTATGCCTCATCTAAACTTTTAAAACCATAAAACATTTTCTCTGCTATATTAGCAATATCTTCAATGCCACATAATTCAACTACATAGTTCAAAAGATATTCATTCTGTTTTATATTTTCAATAACTTGCAGCACCTCATCAATGTTGTAGACCATTCCCAATAAAGAACTGTTCTCTTTATTTAATTCATCAAGCATCATAATTTGATAAGGTGTTACAATTCCAATGTTATTTACAATATAACTTACATCCTCATAACTTAAAGGTATGCCCAATTTTTTACAAAATGTACAAACTCTAGCAATTACTGTCTGCTTACAATTCTTATCTGTACATTTCAATTCCTTTAGTGAGTCTGAAAACTCTAACTCACTGCCACATAAACATCTTTTAGGTATTACCTTTAGTGTTTCCTCTGACACTAATTCATTTTTTACTGCCTCACTAAATGATACTCCCATCTATCTATGCTCCTGCTCTTTCTTTACTCTTCCTTACTTAGTTATGTCTGTTCCTTATTCAACCACAGGCTTTTCCTCATCTTCCAATGCCAATGTTGAAACCTCTACGCTGGCAACCTGTTGTGGCTTTGCATCTTTCTTACCACCACCTGTTGCCATCTTTATTCCTACAAAGATAACAAATGCAATTATAATTACAACTGCTAAACCAATAAGTATGTAACCAAATACTTGTCCGCCACTTACTTCATTTTCTTCGTTTTCATTGTTTTTCCTAAACATGTTCTATGTCCTCCTATTTTCTCTATGTTATGCATAATCTTGAGGTGTCTTAGCTCCAGGTTTTCTACGACCAATTCCTGTATTAGGATGCTCTTTCTTATATTTCTCTCTGTTCATTCCTTTATCAGCAATGCCATGTCTAATTCTACTTCCAAAAACAATGATCTTCTTGAATCTTCTCTTTTCATCCTCAAAAATCTCTTTGTTCTCATATCTTTTCTGTTGATCCTCTGTCAATTCACCATAGTTGTCTTTACTCAAAGCAGGGTCAATGTTCAAATCTCCTGTAGAATACAAGTGTACAAGTCTATGACAAGCTACACAAAGCATTACTGTATTATCCAAACTGTCTACACCACCAAGAAATACAGGAACTACATGGTGTGCATCAAGAATATCTACATACTGCTCACCACCCCTATTGCAGCATCTACAAGTGAAATTATCACGTGCCATTGCTGATTTCTTAATAGCAGGATCAATAAACTCACGTTCACCTGTTTTTTGCTTATGAGGTTCAAATCCTTCAATGTTATTGTCTTTTTCAACCATGTCATTTAAGGATTCATTCTCAACCTCATCATCCAGGTTGTCAAGGTTTACTGCCAATGACTTAATCTGTTCCTCACTGAGTGCCTCTCCTTCAGCCTCCTCGCCTGAACCCTCAATTTGAGCTGCTCCAGAGGTCTCTTCATTCTCATAAACCTTAGCTGCCTTCTTATTTTCTTTCTCTTCCTGTGATTCTTTCTTACGCCTCTGCTCCAATTTCTTGAATGCAGTTGCAATATCATATACGCCATCAAACATTTTAGTTACAATGTCGTCGTCATTATCATCAAGTATATCTTTTAACTTAGTGTAATCACCACTATTCATCTGTAACAAATACTCAATCATTGAAGGATTCATAATACCCTTCTGATTCTCCAAGTAATCAATGTAGTCAACCTGCTCTTTAATTGAGTACTTCTTTGAGTGATTGTACATAGCCTCCAAAATAGGTATTTCAGGTGTATTTACTCTGTTGTTTACAATACAAGGCATGACCGTTTTTCCTGCTCGTGCACAAGCCTGTATTCTCTGATAGCCATCCAATAATACATAAAGGTTATCTGTCAAAGTAGGTGCTACAACAATAGGTTTCAGAAGTCCAGTACTTTTAATTGACTTAACTAAACCCTCTACAGAGCCAATCTTTCTAATTCTCTGTGTAATGGCAATATTCTCAATAGGTATATACACCAATGAGAAGCCATTACCATTATCATCAGTGTCCTGCACCACAATATTACCTGTGTCACTTATAAAACTAGATTCCTCATGAAGTGTCTCTTCCTCATCTTCTTCATGTAAGTCATCTTCTACAGGTGTACCATCTGAATAATCCTGTGCATTTTCCTCAATTTCAGATACTGTATCACTTTCATCACTGTTCTCAAGTGCCTTTGCCAGTGGCTCATCATCCTCAATATCAAAGTCGTCTAGTAACTCCTCCTCATTTGTCCCTGCATCATCTTCACTTTCCTCCTCTAAATCCATGTCCTCAAATTCATCTGCTAAGTCCATATCATCTAGAAGAGCATCATCAAACATATTTGTTTTGTCCATTACACTTTCCTCCGCATGAATCCTTTCAAAACTAGTCCAATTTCAAGACAAAAATTAAACTAATTTTATTTTTATATAATTGACAGGACGTTCTGCATGTCTTTTACTTAATTTCCTATGAATATCTCTGCCACATTATCAATTACTCTAAAGCTTATTGGTTTTCCAACTGTTATCCCTTGTTCTTCTACTCTGTATATATCATTTATAAAAACTGTATCAACTGTGCATCTTACATTACATCTATGCTCAACTATACTTGCTACCTGCTCAATTCCATATTCTCCATTACACAACTTTATGCCCTTAACTTTAGCCTTAAAAACTTCCTGTGAATCTATGCAATCGGATATGTATATTACTGATTCCTCTAAAATTTCATCACTGGTCAAATCATTTACTTTGATGATATAGCCATCTTTATCAAGCCCTGCTTCTAATGAATCAGCACTTTTACTCTTTACAAAGAAGTCATCTAATGCATTAAATGCACTTCCTACTGTCTCACTGTCCACCCCTCTGACTAAACCATGATTAGGAACTGTTAACCCCATTCCTCTCATGTACTCCAATTTATCCCATTGATTATCATAAGGTAACTCAGTGTCATCATCGTCAGCCTCAAGGTACATATTCTTAAATACCAAAGAAATAGAATCGTAATTCCTATGACATCTTAAACACCTAATTGTATCTGTAATACAATTTCCATGTTTGTTATTTCTTAAACTTGATATTGCCACACCACTTAACTGTGCTAGCATATATTTCTTAATGCCCTCTAATCTTTTAGGGGCTGCACCACTTAATTCTTCTGTGAGATCCAAATACAAACTATCTGCTCCAACTGCATATATCTTGTATAAGTTCCCATAAACATATGTGCAAATTATATCAACACCAAGTACATTTACCATTCCAACCAGGTCTACTACTTTTTCAGGATGATTATTGATACTATTCTTGAAGTCCACTGTGTTCTCTAAATGATTACCATACACCCTATGAAGCCTCTTGTTCCTATGCTCATCAAATATGAAATCAAAATCCCCCATAGGTATCTCATCAACAATAGATGTAGAATCACTAAAAGCCTTTGATTCAGACTTGATTTCCTTAAACAACTTACTCAATCTCATGTATGAGTCACCATACTTTCTGTAGTCTGCAAGTACTGAAGCCTGTTTACAATCAATTATAAAAGACTCAAGCGAGTCCACATCTGCTCCAAATGCATATTTATTCAAACTCTTCAATGTATTCTCATTAATCATCCTGTATTATCCCCTACTTTGCTAAAATATAAACTTCATTCTCGAAGTCAATTACATTTCCTTCTCTGATCTGCCGTCTTCTTTCAGCGTTATTTCCAATTACCAGCTGACACTTATTTCCAATCAACTTACTCAAGCATCTGTCGAGAAGTGTTTCGATGTCTTTATAATAATCTCCAATGGTCTTTTCATCATAAATACCTGATGCATTTAATTTGACCATGATCCACATCTTTCTAGCAATTAAACTCTTTGCCAAATCCTTAGGTCCATAAATAGGTCTTGATGTAACCCAAGCATCATAATCTGCCTCTGACATTTCTGTGTCTGCTGAGCACTCACCATCAATGTCAAGAAGCCCCATGCTGATTTCTTCTCTTTTCTTGCTCTTCTCCATCATGTCTGCCTGAACACAATTTGTACAAAGTCCATTGATCATCATTTCAGAATCTGTAGGTGTACCACACTTTCTACAAATGCAATCATTTACTTTACTAAGGCAATCCTTACAAATACTATGTGTCTCACCAATTGCATCTGTGTACTGATTTAATATTCCTTGCTCATTACCACACCATTCACACTTACTCATTTTCTTGCTACCGCCTTTCAATTTAATATAGTGTATAGCTAATTTCTTTTCCTTGCAACTCTCCAAACAACTGCGTATATATAATCATACATAGCAGACAAGTTACCAATTCTATGTTCAAGCACAAGATTTGAGTGATGTTTAGATGAAAATTTGACGATTATCAAAGCATCATCGTCGCCCATTGTCTCAAATATGTGCTGTTCAAACTTTGTCTTACTGTCAATCTCTGTCAATCTAATGCCATTCTGTAAAATGCTTTCAGGTCCATCATAAATGTCCCAAAGCTCAACTAACATTGAGTCATTGTCGTCGGCACCAATAAACTTGATATTATACTTAAACCTATGTGCTTTCTTCTTTGCCTGAATGTCCTCACCAGAACCACCCTTTGCTAGTGTCTGACAACATACAAATCCCATACATAATGCATCAACCTCATCTTGTGTGATGACACTTAAGAAAGGAAGCCCTGTAATCAATTTATTTCTAACTGCTTCTTTCTGATTATCTGTGAACTGAGGTACTTTTTCAGGCTCCAGGAATAATTTTTTCCAACGCATATTAGGAACTTCATAGTGCTGTAAGTAGTCAAAGTCAGGCTCATTTTCAATGATCATTTCCTCAATGAAAGCCCTTAACATAAACAAATTAGATACTGCACTCAAATTAGCAATGACAGGTTCCTCATAGTATATCTGATCAATAAATCTATTTCGTGCAAGTATATCCTTAATTGCACGTTTCAACTCAATTTTGTACCTGACAGGTGACTCATTCTTTTTGTCTCTTTCAGCTGAAATAATGTATAATATTGCACAATCATGCTGTCTCATAATAGCCACACCTGAATTAGATGTAGAACCATCAATAGCCATAAGTGCATATCCATTAACTACAATGTCTGTTACTGATACATTTCTTAATTCACATGTTCCATCATTTTTTGCTATTGGTTGCCTAACTGTTAATTTCATTCTTTAACTGTCCTTTCATTTAGCTAACTGTATTACTAAAAATGCCCCAAGCATTATCATACATAAACTGATTATTACTATTTCCCTTAAGAAATATTTTCTTACTTCTTTGTATCTATACTTAAACCAATTATGTCTGGTATCTAAAGTCACCACTGTAGCTGTGAAATAAAATATCCATTTCTTATATGTCTTAGCATAAGTCCTATGACATTTATCACATTTTAACCCAGACTCCAATATATCTGACATATGTCCACAATTACTACAAGTGAACTCTCTCTTTATTTCTCTAAGATTCAAAAAAGCTTTTATTGCTAGACACAATAAAAATATAAGTACTATACCAATTACAATTGCCATTTATCTGTCCTACCTTATTCAAATCATCTTAGAACCTATGCATATCAATTTTATCTCTTACGTCCTCAAGAGTAAACATAAATGATACCCCTGTTTTAGAAGGAAGTACCTCACAAGGTTGAATCCTGCATACTCTAAACCCACAAGGTATTAACAATTTTTCATTAAGTAACTCGATATCCCAATGTCTAATTGCATATGCATTGTACTCAATTACCAATGCCTCTCCACGAGGTCCTTTTCCATTTATTCTAATCTTATGTGTAGTGTTCCTACTAAACAATGCTAACTCCAATTGTGTGTTACCCTTATCATACTCTGACTTAAGGTATCTAGCTAAAGCTGCAATGTCCTTCTTTCTTCTTTCCTCTGGTCTATCTCCAATCAGGTTTGTAGGAATTTTCTTACCTGCTTTCTCATCAGAAATCTTTTTTGCCATGATTGCTGTAATTGTTTTGACTGTACTGATATCCATGTCCATGATATATCCATTTCCTATCTCGTACACTCTAAACAGCTCATTGCTCCTAAATCCACACTTTTGACTCTCCTGCACAATATTAAGATATCTTTTATATGCCTCAACATCTTTCGGATTGTCCTTTAGCAATAATGCATATGTAATACCCTGTAAAGCACCAGCACCTATCTCACACACTGTAAAGTTAGTCAACATTTCCAATAGCTCATTTGAAACATTTGCCATGTCCAGTATCTCCCTTTCAAAAACTATAAATAAAATTTAATTTATTTTTATATTGAATACTATGTAGAACTCATTGTCCTCATATACTCTTAAACATCAACGAATCAGTGTGATATGAGTTCCACACTGATCCATTCATATTTAAGCTGTACCATCTCTTTATTTTAACTACTAATTCTTTTCTAATCTGCTATCTCTTTTTCTATGCTGCTGAATCATCTTGAGGTAAGAAGAAACAACATTCCAAATAGCATTTAGCCTGAAAATCAGGAAAGTCCTCATTATGTCGAGATGCAACGCTGTAAATTTTCATAATGTTATTGGCTCTTTCCTCTTTTGAAGAGAATAAACCAATGACCTGATCAGGCGTTCGAACTGTCTCTGCTGTCTCACCACCTGCGGTAACATCAATTGTTTCGTCAGGATTTCTCCTTAAGAAGTCTACAACTTCCTGTTTTAACTGACAAGGCATAATTCCCAATGCTGCTTTAGGTAACACATTTGCAATAAAGTTTTTCGTCTGCATGTATGCTTCAGAAATTCTCTCAACCTTACCTTTTCCTGTACGTGACATTACGTTTACTAACTGATCAATCACTAATACATCAAAAGGATTCTCATTATCATAATGAGCCTGCAACTGATCAAACATATCCTCCACATATGCTGTACCATGCATAAATGATAGACGCCCCTGTTTTTCACTAGTTGCAATCACCTTTTTAGCCGCTGCTACCTGCTTTCTCATTTCATTAGAACTCAAGTATTTCTTATCAAGTATATCTCCACTTGATATACGTATCATTCCCTCTCTCTTACCTGATTTAAGTTCATTATATGATGTCTCTGCCATATAACAAGATGTCTGCATCGACAACCATTCTTCCTCTGTACCTTCCAGAGGCCAGACACAAACATTATATCCAAGCTTGAGAGCTTTTTCTACAAGGAAGTTAGCAAACCTTGTCTTGCCACCCTTAGGAGGTCCCATGATACCTAACATATTGCCACGTCTAAGGTCTCCAACAGTTGCATCAATTTCAGGTAATCCAATCGGAAACAGTGCCTTATTGTCTTTCTGGTTTTCATTCTTCATTTCATTCTCAAACCATTTAGAGTCAACCACAGTGCTTGTTACTGCTCCCTCTTCTGACAATGACTTGATTATTCTCATATTGTTATTATAATACTTAACCATGTCATCTAAACCATGCAAATGCACTGTTCTTTTTCCAGGTTGCTTATCATCAAACCCTGCATCTGACATAATAGCTGACATATCAAGTGCAATTGATTCAGCATATGCTGTCTTATACCATACTGTGTAGACTTCACAAGCTGAACCAAATTCATCCTCTGTAACCTCAATCTGTGAAAGTTCAACCAAACAATCAATTAAGTCCTCTGTAATTGCCTCAAGTATATCATCAGCATCTGCAATGTTTCCATTGATTGTCTGAGCATATTTACTCTTATCAATGTAAGGGCTATCAAGAATAAGGTCTCTATTTGTATCCATCAATGCTCTCACCTGTTCAACAGAGAAAGTATGCAAACCCAATGTAACAAACAACTCATAGAAGATAGCATAATTATTATAAAAGATATTGTATGTAAACTTCCCTACAAACCTAGAGTAACAAATCCTTGCTGTCTTTGACTTATTTGACAGAAGCGATGCATTACCAGGATCACTTCTGTCAATTCCTCCGGTCAGTAGTGCAGAAAACATTGTTCTTAAAGATTCCTCTATACCAAGAGGTACTACTGCTCTATCCCACATTTAATATTCCTCCAAGATGTATATCTCTCAATTACTCCTGCATGCTATCAATTTCTGCCTGTTGAGCTGCAGCTGTACCTTCCTCAAGTCCAAGTGCCTCATCAACTGTCTGCACGTCCTCTAAACTTCCCTTCTCAGGTGGCTTTTTATTCAGACGCTCAATCTCCTGCCTCATTGCCTCATTAACTCTTTCCTCAAGTTCAGGATCAAACACTAAAGGATCATCACCAATAGCTACTGTGTAATCTTTCTTGTATTTGTCAAGGTCAATGGCTTTAATATTAGGCACATCTTTTTCAGGATGAAGCTTAACGAAGTAATCCCCACTAGACACCCTAGCGACCTTAAATGCACATCTATTATTGAAAAGACCTAGATTAGTTAAGTCGCAATATGATGCCTTGTTTCTATGAGTGATCATAAAGAACTTATTCTCTGTAGTTGCCCAATACTGACCAGGTTTAACCTCTTTATATAAGCTCTTGTATTGTGATCTATTACCAGATGCACTACTGTACATTACTCTTGTTCCACGTCCATTCGGATAAACCAAATTGAAGTATCCTTTGTAATCACCACAACCATCAATCCAGATAATGTCTGAAATCTTTTCAATACCTGCAATCTCGTTAATCTTATCTGTCATATTTGCTCTTGAACTTGCATCAATATCATCCACAAGCACCTTATGAACTGTACCAAACCTATCGAAGATAAGGATATGCTGGTTATTCTTAATGTTAAACCTCATAACCTCCTTGTCTCCATTCTTTGATTCATATGTACCAGTAAGGTCTTTCAGAGAGGTTAATCTTCTAATATAACCTGTATCAGTTACAATTACTACTGTCTGCTCGTCACTAATTTCAGTCTTCTTAGCTTTCAAAACTTCCTCGCTTAACTCAACTGCCATCTTTGTCTTGCTTTCTTTAGAGTACTTTCTTAAAATTTCTTCCTGCTCTTCAATAATAATCTTGTATCTCTTATTTTTATCACTGCAGATGCTCTCTAATTCAGCAATGCTAGCTCTCAAATCATTAAGCTTGTTAATTGACTTCTGTGCTCTATCTTTTGTGATAAGTCTAATTCTCATGTCCATCAGATAATCTGTCTGCAACTCATCTAAACCATATTTGCTCATCAGAATTGCACGCGCATTATCCTCTGTATTACTACTGATCATATGAACTACTTCAGGCAGGTTATTAAAGATTTTCTCCCAAGCCTCAAGTAAGTGAGCCTCTGTTTTCTGCTTGTTAGCTCTAAACTCTCTGACTCTCCTAATCTGCTCCTGTCTGTTCTCAATCCAATACTGCAACAGGTCATAAATTCCCATCTCTTTACAACGCTCATCTACAACCACACGAGTTCTAAATGAAATTGTTGTACGCAGTTTAGTCAGTCTACAAACCTCCTGCAGAACCTCTCTAGAGTTATACCCACTCTTTACCTCGACAACTAATCTTAAACCGGCAAGACCAATTTCATCACGAATGTCTTTAATTCCATTGATCCTCTTTTCCTTAACTGCTGCCTCAAGATCCTCCATGATTGCTTCTGCTGTAGTACAATAAGGAATCTCTGTAATTACAATTCTATCAGAGTAGATTTCTACATCTCCACTGATCATGAAAGTGCCTTTACCTGTCTTACACAAATTTACAAGCTTTTCTCTACTTGAGTGTAAGTACCCACCAGTTGTAAACTCAGGATTACCAATTACATCTGCAAGTTTATCAGGTGAATCAATAGTGCCGTTGATAATTCCAATCGTAGACTCACAAACACCTTTGAGTGAGAATGAAGGAATATAACAGCTAAACCCTACTGCCACACCTGCACTTGTGTTTACCAGAATGTTAGGAAATTTAACAGGAAGTATTTTAGGCTCTTTCAATGTATTGTCAAAGTTATCAACCATATCAACTGCATTTTCATTGATGCCATCAAATAATTCTCCTGCGATTGGTGCAAGTTTCATCTCTGTATATCGAGGTGCAGAATATTTCAGGTCACGTGAGTAAACCTTACCAAATGATCCCTTACTTTCAATATAAGGCAGGTTCAATCCTTCATAACCTGTAGTCATCAATACTGCTGCCTCATAAATACTGCTATCACCATGAGGGTGATATGCCATTACCTGACCATTGATACGTTGAGATTTTGCTCTACCTCCCTTAAGTAACCCCATATTGTTCATCGTATAAACAATACGCCTCTGTACAGGTTTGAAACCATCAATTCTCGGAATTGCTCTGCTTATCAGAGTTACCTTAGCGTATGGCATATATTCTGCCAAGATAAGCCTATTCAAATTCATGTCCTACTCTATCTCCTTTTCTTTCTTTAATAATAAAAATAATTTTCTTATTTATATACAAATGCAGGTAAATATGTACTCAAATATTTTTAACTGTTAAACCCTATTACTCATATGCTAAAAATTTACCCCTACTGCAATTAGCATAAGAAAATGCTGTCAGTTTAATTCCAACAGCATATTCTTATATTATCTATGTATTAAATTTATACTCACCAGACTTCTCTATTTTCTCTTTAGTTCCCTAAGTAATAATTCATTTGACTGTATGTACCCATCACTCTTGATAAAGTCTGTCTCTGCTACCTCAAGTGTAACCAAGCAACTGTAATCGTATTTCCTATACAATTCAATGAACTTTCTTAATTGAGCAATGCTCTCTGGTGTGTCCTCAAAAGGTGTTCCATGCTTACCCTTTCCAAATCCTTCGCCCTTCATATCAGCCGCATGTATCAATTTAATCACATCTGCATTTTCCCTAAAATATGCATCAAGTGAATAGTCCTCACATTCATCCCCAAGTACATCATAAATTGCTTTCATGTACATTTCTGTAATTCGTGCATGGCATAAATCCAACACTGTACCTACTCTATCTGTCCTAAGTTGCTTTCTTAACTCACGTGCCATCACTACATTGTCAAACTTGAAATTATTTGACAGCCACAAAGGATTTGAATGTGCATTTCTCAAAGGTGTAATGTTCTCAATTGCCATTTCAGTGTAAGGATACTTCATCAATAAGCAACCTACAGAATTCATTAATGTTTTCCATGTATCACCGAGTCCAATCATTTTATCCCTTGACATTTCAGAGTGCACAACAATAATTGTCCTTCTGTTATGATACTCCCCTATAGTGTTTGCAATATAAAATATCTGGTCAATCAACTTAAAATCCTGTGTATTAGTCATATCCTCAATGTTAACATCAGATAAACCATACATTGACAAGATTGGTGCATGTACCACATATACATCATATTGCTTTATCATATCAAGGTCAAAGACCTCATCAGCAAAATGATACTGTCCTACCTTTCCATCCACCAACTCTGATAATAGTTGAATTTCAATTCCAGATGCCTTAGCATCTACCTTACCCTGTAACTGCTCTTTAGTTGCAGCTGCCTTTGCTAAAATTTTCAATGTCTGTTTCCTCCTACTAAATGTCTCTATTTATTTTATCTGTCCTCCTTTTATATATCCTGTTTATTTTTACTTTCCTGTGCATCTATTATAATCAATTTATGATTGCACCATAATTTAATTTTCTCTGTCTCTGAATCCTTATGTACTCACCTGAATTATGCATGATCTCTGCATACTGTCCAATATCTTCCCAAGGTCTTAAACCTATATTACAGCTGCCTAAATCCTCTTCTGCTGCGTTGATAAACTCATCCCTAAATGCACCGCAAATCAAGTTAACTCCTGCCTCTGACTCTACATCAATATTAGGTAAGTCTATATCTACCAATTCCAATGACCTACCCAAATCAACTGCAAGTCCACCATTTCCAATACACATGTCTACCATGTTAGGACAGTCCTCACTAAATACCATTGCACCATTACTAGGATCATAAGTTAGTAACATTTGCTGAAAGACCATATTCGGATTTCCTAGTGCAAATACTTGTACTACCACTGCACCAATTCCAACTGCCAGATTCATAACTGTACTTGCCTCTTCCATATTGTCAAAGATTGCACCCATGCAGCAAGAGTTTAATACCTTTATTCCATATTTATTGTACAAAGGCATCACTGTTGCATTTGTAATTCCCTGTGCTTTCAAAGACCCTGCCACGTCCATGTGCATATTGTCTATGCAACTAAACGCCCCTGATAAAGTAACCATTTTAATACCTCCCATGCCTTTCTGTTTTAATTAAGTACTTTAGGTAAATTTTTAAGTACTATTCCATTTCCCTTTAAGAACCTTAAGCCTGTACTCTGTTTAGTAACAATCATTACATTGTCCACTACCTTTGATTCACAAAGCTTAACCACACTACTTATAGGCAAGTTCTTAACTTTACCTGTACTTAACTCTTTTACTACAAAGCCTATCTGTTTATTAGGGTCATTCACACTCATTATCTGATGTGTAACAGTAAACCTATACTTGCTGTCACTCATTACAGCTGTGCCAGCCATATTATTTCCTACTGGTCTACCCATAGATTTTGCCCCTACAACTCCATTATTTCCAGCGTTATTACTAAAATTCTGAAATGCTGAAGCAGGTATATCAGGCTGTATATCCATCACACTGCTATGCTTTCTAATAGGTTTGTACATGTAAGGATTAAACCTTTTCTGTGCAATTCCTGCTTTTCTACGTGCAACTGCTCCTTTTATATGCTCATTTTCTGGAATTACAAATGCTTTCCTAAATATCTTTGCTGAAATTACATGCAGTGTGCTTTTATCAGGTGTACCATTATCGTTTGCCTTACAAATTACAAATGATCCACCACTCTGTCTCTGCTGACCTCTAAAACTTACTATGTCGTTATCTGGCACCTTAAGTATCTTATAATCTTCCTCACAGAGTCTAAACACATTATACTGCTTGTCTGTTCTTAGAAATTTCATTTTCACTTGTTGACCGTTGAACAATTTATAATCCCTGCTTAACTCTTCTCTTGTAATGTTTTTTCTTCCACCCAATATGCTCTGTACTTGAACATCAGGACAACCTGCCCCCATGCTCCTTCTCTCCTGACGTGTCATTAGCTTTATTTTACAGAGTTCTCTTACTAATGTTGCGTCTATAAACATTCCATCAGGTATCTGATCACAATTATATTGTAGTCTTCCACTATTACCCTGCATCAGCCAACTCATTCAAAAAACCTCCTAAAATAAACAATTTATTACTTTCTTTTGTATCTTATGCACCAAAAAAGGGACCAGTCTATTTCTGACTAGCCCCTCTCTCATTACTACATGATATGCTTTATCCCTGCTTGCCTTATTTTATTCAGCCTCGTCAATCATTTCAAAGTACTGCTCAATCAATTCTCTACGTGACTCAATGTCATCACCAAGTAATGCATTTAATAAATCATGCATCATCTGCTCATCCCCTCCATCAGGATACTCCACAGGAACCAGACGTCTTGTTAAAGGATTCATTGTAGATTCAGACATCATTTCAGGGTCATTCTCACCAAGTCCTTTTGATCTCTGTACTGTAATATCCTTATCGTTAGCGCCAAGTGCATATAAGTCATTGAGCACTGCTTCTTTTTCAGCGTCGTTAAATGCAAATCTTGATCTCTTTTCTTTTTTCCAACTGATCTCAAACAAAGGAGTCTCTGCAATATAAACCTTACCATACTTAATAAGAGATGGTGACAGAATTAAGAACATAAGTATCAACAAACATCTGATATGCATACCATCCACGTCTGCATCAGTACAAATGATTATCTTACCCCAGTTAAGCTTGAGAATATCAAACTTAGGTAAGTTATCAATATAATCACTCTTTGCTTCAATTCCACACTGTAATACTCTGTATAAATCAGTGATTACTTCATTATTCAGTACGCGTGAAAGTTTTTCTTTGAGGCAGTTAATAGGTTTACCACGTAAAGGCAATACTGCCTGAAACTTAGGATTACATGCTAACTTAACTGAACCCAATGCTGAACGTCCTTCCACGATGTAGAGCTCTCTGTCACGAATAATTTTAGTAGAGCAATCCTTGAAATCCTTAGGTTTATTTCCAAACGAAACTGCTTTGGATAACTTGTTAATGACTTTCTTACTAACCTCTGCACCCTCTTCACGTGCTTTCTTATTAGTAACTACCTCATTCACAATCTTACCTGCAACTGTCTGATTTTGCTCAAGCCAGTATCTCATTTTATCGTAGACGAATTGTGCAAATGCTTTACCAATAAATGGATTTGTAATTGCTCCCTTTGTCTGGTTCTTAAATGATGTCCTAAAACCAGGAGCACCTGTCATACAAACACACAGCATGATATCAGCAATATCACTGTAAACAAATCTCTCTGACTTACCAATTTTACCCATTGCCTTAGCCACATCTGTAAATGCCTGTGTGATTCCTTTTTCAAAACCCTGCACTGTTGTTCCACCCTCGAACATATGAGATGAGTTATGATAGATCTCAATTACACCAATGGAGTTTCCATTCTCTCCAAGTCCTCTTGAGAAGTTAAATGCCATCTTCATATTTACAGTGTATTCCTCTGGCATTGCCACAGGATCATCTGTACCAACTGCACTGTCCTCAAAATAAACAGTCTTATTAAGCATAAGCTTATCTGTTAAACTATCAATGTACTCAATGATACCACCATTGTAACATAAGGTTACTGTATGATTGTAACTGTAATGAGTAAAGTTGATAGTTAAACCTGCGATCTGCATAGCCTGTTTTCTTAATGAAATAAGAATAATTTCAGGAAGTATATCTTTATGTCTCAATGCAGGAAATACTTCTACGTCAGGCTGAAATCTAATTCTAGTGCCTGTCTTTCCTTTGTACTCTTCAGGTAAAGGTGTAACTTTCATTTCTCCTACAGGTCTACCTTTCTCAAAGTGCATGTAGTGAAGTTTATCATCATATGCTGAATAAACATCCATAAATGATGAAGCGTACTGCATAGATGTTAAACCTAAACCATTTAAGCCTAATGATTGAGTGTACTGCTCGCTGTCGTATTTTCCAGATGCATACATTGTACATAAGGCGAGCTCCCAATCATACATCTCCTCGTCCTCATTCCAATCCATAGGCAATCCACGTCCCTGATCCTCAATAGTGAAGATGTCTGCCTGTTTACCCTCTGCACTCTTGATATCACCCTCACCACGCTCCACTGTATAATTGATGACACTTCCATGTCCTTCTCTAGCCTCATCAATGGAGTTATCAACAATCTCATTGATACCATTTAATGCACCCTGCTCATCGTTTGTACCAAAGATGACTCCAGGTCTCTGTCTAACCTGTTGTTCGTCACGCAGACGCTTCATGCCTCTGCTACCCTTCTTTTTAGCCACTGCTCTAACAACCTCCTATCTTAAACTTTATAAAAATAAAATAATTACAATTATTTATAATCATATGTAGTTAAACAAGTCCAAAACTTGAGAAAAAATGTATGTCTCATAAACAATTTTTAATTTAATGCTGATCAATTTTACAAAAGAGCAGGCATATGACCTGATTTTCATTCTTATGCTAGCAAATTTTTCAATCTTGTACTATAGTTGTTAAAATAGTAAAACTTCCCTACTTCCACACCCTAATTTTCCAAAATTCCAAAATTTTCTTGTGAAAATTACTAAATTTTGGAACCCCTAATGCCTATAGCGATTTTGACCCCACTGCATAGCACCTGAAACCATATGTAGATCTTACCATTTTTGATTAGTTGTTGTGATTGATTTTCTCCACCTTAATTTTATCACAAAGGATTCGCTTTCTTAAAAATTGTAGAAAATAGCCCTACTGCTTAGCTGATTTTTAGTAATGCTCTAGCAGATATGCAGACATAGAAAAAGTGATATGCCATACATATTTTAATACCCATGACATACCACTCATTCCTTATAAGCCCATAAACTATCGCATTGCTATATTTTTATCACTATGACATACAGGTTTAAGTATTGTCCATCTCTTTACCATTCCTGCAGAAAGTGAAATTGGAGAATTTCCAAATATCTCAATAGAGTATTTAGAAATATTGCTTAAGTAATCATCACATACTGCTGATGCACAATCTGTCTTTGTAGTGTACTTTCTCTTTGCCTCTTCATTACCTACAATGCTAACCTTTCCATCTGCATTGCAGATTATAAACTCTCCTGCCCTAAACTTTAAGCTATGTCCTTCTCCATCTCTTACAATGCCATTAGATTTCATATATGCTCCACGCACTGTTAAATCATTGCTAGCTTTACTAGGATCATAAATCATTCCATTGTCATTTACAATCAGGATAGGCAACTTACTTAAATCTGTACCTGCCCCACGAAGAATCAGCACTGTCTCTCCAGAATTTTTATCTGTATACTTCTGAACTCCTGCATTGCATATCAATTTTCCAACTGCAAGTTTTAATACTTCCTGACGTCTTTTTCTATAGTGCTTACCATTTCTATCATGCAACTCATAACCAATACACTTGTTCTTAAACATAATTCTCTTGACAATCTCAAATTGACCCATTGCATTTGCATAAGGTACATTGCTCTTTTTAGTTGAAACATTACTGTTAGCAACCTCTACTGATGCCTGATTATTTCTAAATTCCTGCTTGTTCATATCAAACACTGGTAATTTACTTAAGTTAATGCCCTTACCTCTAAGTATAATATTTCCATTACTGCCAGCCTGAATTTTCATATTGTCTATCATGTTCCTACCTATTAACCAAGATACACGATCTTTAGTTGCAGCCTCCTGACTACCATCGCTACCCACAAGATGATAAGCCACAATTTTCTGTCCGTCCATATATCTACCTGTCACACTATATATTATATTAGGATTATACATAATTGCAAACCTCCTCTATTTTTAATTTTTTAATTGTACTTTCAAATTACACCTAATGCAGTGTGACATGCATAGTAAAAATGTCAACTAATTGTAATTTATGATTCCTTTTATTGTACTCAGATTTCTAAAAACTAGTCCGTGCTAGTTCAAAACTAGTCTAAACCCTATAAACTTGTTCAATGCAAAATAAAAACTAGTTGAGTAAACACCCAACTAGTCCAACTGAATAAACCTTTATCTGCCAATGTATCTTAATTGTTAATCTTGTAATATTCCTCTTATTTCTTGCCCAACTCTGTAAATACTGTATCTCCGCCTAATTTTAGAAGTCTTTTATCCTCTGTATCTACAATTCTCAACTGACTTCCTCTGCTCCATTTACTGCATTTCGGACATATATAATATGTATCACTTTTCCGCATAAACGCCTTTTCCTGCATCAAAGGTGTGAATGCTCTCTTCATTTCTCTATTTGTACATTGACTATATGTCAAGTCATTCCAGTCACCCAAAGGTGATACTCCATAACACCAACTGCATCTCACATGCTCATTCCTATCAATCATTTTTCAATTTCCCGTGCCCTTTCTCTATATCTCTTTATTTCCCCATGCCTACTAGTCTACAATTCCTGTGTCTTTATCAAGTTTATTCTTTGTACTCATCTTACTCTCAATGTCTCTAAGTTTATAACATGAAACATGATAAACTCTATCAAAGCAGTTCTTTCTTTCGTCACATGCCACAATCTCATTCCAGATGTATTCTTTCAATTTAGCATCTGCCTCATATGCCTTCAGTGATGTTGACAACATCACTATTGTAGGTAACCCTTTAGACCCCCTGATGCTAAGCACCTGATATAGTGCATGTGACTCAATCTCCTTGCTAGAAATATCTGAAAAGTGTACAAACAAACAATCTGCATTGACATATTCACTATAACTAAAGCGTCCTGTCACAATTTCAGGTCTCTTATCAAATTTAGTGTCTTTATCTAGTCTTTTAGGTTCATGATACAGGACCTTTTCTCCCTTATCAGTGTCACTTACTGTAAAGGTCTTGTAAGGTCTCATTATTCTCTGCTCATTCTCTACACGTAATTGAGCTAATTCCCATAATGAAATATAAGGCACAACCCTGTATCCTTGTTTCCTTAAGGTGATTAAACACTCATTTACAAAGCTTGTCTTACCAAAGCCATTAGGTGCACCAATCAAGTAACTACGTTGAGGTAACATTTTCATACGTACACATGAAAGTATTTCATTACATACCTGTGTATATTGCTTAAACTTGTGTACTGTATCAATTTTTCCATGCTTAATCCATTGAGCCTTCAAGTTTTGCTTAATTGCATCAATGTCGAATGTTGCATTCTTATATGCCATAGGCACAATAAACTCATCAACTGCCTGCTGTCTATCATAATCTGTAAGCCCATAAAACAATTTTCCACGATCTTTTGATCTATTCTCTAAACCAAAAGTCTCAATTCCATTGTCTTTTGCTTCAACCTTAAGCTTATCTCCTGTACTCTCAATGTTCTCTGTTTCCATTCCAAAACTATCAAAAGCGCTGTCAAAAGTTTTGTCAATGTCTATCTCTTTCTCCATACAATCTCCTTAAAATATAATTAAAATACATTTTAACATATCTAAATGACATAAATTAAGACCAATACATGATAAATTTTACCACCCCATCATTCTTTAGTGTCAATCTCTATCATGTATTGGTCTTTCTTTATTTTCTGTATGCTTTATTTTACTGACTATCTGTCTGATTACACTGCATCTGATCACCATCAATTGTAACTGAATTTAATAAGTTTGTAATACTCTCATCTTTAGATGCATCTTGATCTCCCCTATAAACAAATATGTAAGTCACACATTTATCTCCATAGCCAACCATTCCACACCTTAAGTAAGCATTCTCACTATCAATTGTTGTTGGTGTGCTAGCCTGTATTCCCATTGCCTGTTGAGCAACAAACACACTGTTATATGTTAAGGTTCCCTGAGGTAATCCATCAAACCAAGGCTTAATTACATCTGACTTAAGTTCATCAGCTGTGTACAGGTAACTCTGTGTTCCAACTTTAATGGTACCACTTATTCCAGCCGTGTTCTCAAGTTCAAGTGATGACCCATTCAACTTGCAAATCCAATTTGAACCAGGTGTACACTCAACACCATCAATGATTGAAACCTTTCCACTTGATGCTGCCTGAACTGCACCAGGATATTCAAATGTTGAAGGGAAAATAATCTTGCTGTCCACTGAATTAAACGTAAGTCGTGAGCCACTTCCATCTCCTGTAGCTGAAATAACAGGTGTTGTATCATCCTCGCTTTGAAGACCAGTATACTTAATATTTAAGTCGTCGTACTGATTAGCCAAGTCATTGTATTGATTACTCAAGTCTGTATATGCCTGTCTCAACTGTGACTTAGACATTGAACTAATGTCTGAACCATCACCTGAACCGCAGCCAGTAATCAGAGTTGCAAGCAAACAAGAAACTAACAATGCACTAATTACTTTTTTCTTCATGTTATAACCTCCTATAAACAAAATTAAAATTTAATTTTAATTAAATTCAATGCTCTTTTACTGGCCCACCTCATCACTTCTCATTGCCTCAACAAAGTAATCAACTGCTGTCTTTGCATCGATTGTCAAATCTCTTGCGTCTTTTGCTCGTTGGGCAACTGTATCCATAAAGAATGCACATTCTGCTGTATGCTCATACAACAATAATATAAATGTTTTAATTGAATCATCTACATGTCTGTCAATTCTTCGTGCTGTCTGCTCCATTTTAGCAATGTTTGTTTCCATACTGTAGAAGATACATACCTGCGCTGCATTTAAGTTTAGTGACTTTTTAATATTTGTAATGATTACATCATATTCTCCATTGTTAAACTTCTGCTGAATTGAGTATTTCTCCATTGAGTCAGTGATCTCACCATTCAGTACCACAGGCTTTCTTCCTATTGCCTTAAGTTCTCTCTCAATAGCTGCCTGTGCCTCTCTGTGAAAACAATAAACCATAACAGGCACGTCTGAAAACTCTGTTTCAATAAGCCTACATAATCTATCAAGCTTAGGAACTTCTTTCCTTGTCATTCCAATACCAACATCAGGTATCAATGAAGGACAATTCAATAACTCATTGTATCTATATCCTTTTTCTAATGCAACTGCCATATCATTCGTAGGTGTCACATAATATGTCTTATATACATTCGGAACCTCTCCAAATATTTCTTTTGAACTCCTACCAAAATAAACCAACTGCAAACTCTTTTTGAACTTTGCCTGATCTTTATATCCTGTACGCTCTCTTCTAAAATTCAACTGAGACTTACCATTTACCTTTGTCCAGTATTGTGATCTCTTATGTACACAATAATCTTTCTCAATGCGCCACTGTTTAGGTAACAGCTCTGCCTCCATCATGTCCATCTGATTATAAACATCCATGATGTTTGTCTCAAATGCTGTTGCATTCATAAAATGAACTCGTGTAACAATATTACAAATGTTACGTGTATATTCATAAGTCTTTGTCTTATTATTTTTAATCAGGGAACTTTCATCAAGGAAGAATGTATTGAAAATCTTACAAAGTCCATTCTCATCAAGATTAAGTGCCAACCACTGTGAGAAAGGATCACTTCTCAATGTACTGTGTTTAATTACAATGCCATCAACTTTTCTCCAGTCTGTTTTCTTAATGACTCTCCTAATTTTAGGTGCCTCAGAAGGCATAGCTACCACATTCAAACCTGTAAACCTCTCAAGTTCACACTGTGTCTGACCTAATGCACCTGACTCAACTGCAATGAGGAATCTTGTTAAAACCCCTGTACTCTTCAAATAATTTATAAGAGCACTTACTTCTGCTGTCTTGCCTAAACCACAACCATCAGCGATGATACTTCTTGGACTAAGGTACATAAAAGCTGTACCCACTGTCTGATAATCACGCAACTCTGAAACATACTGCTTTAAGTCAACACTTTCATCTGTCTTTGCTATTTCTCTAATGCTAATTCCTTCATCAAGGCTTCTTTTAATCAATTCAGGAGGAAAATCAAAAATCATATGCTTAAGATTTTCAATCTTTTCTGATGACCTTGTCTGCATAATCAAACTTGCCTGCTGCTCTGACATATTACCAAGATACATTCCATTCCACATTGTCGGATATGTAACTCCCATGTTTATAACTTCCTTTCTATCTGCTCTTTTATATTGTCCATCTTTAATTAAACTGCATTTGTTTCAATCTAGGTAGTGCAATGTTAAGCCCAAACATTTTAAGTATACTATCTATATTACCAACGAATAACATAATACCACCAAAGACCATAGGTCCAATCATCTTTTGTACCATTACTTTCTTAATTGCACTGTCACAACTTGCCACTGTAGGACTACCTGTATTTTGCATTTGCAACTGTGTACCCTTTTTCTTATTGATGCTTTTTGATTTTGCCTTATCTATATCTCTAGTATAAATGTCAGCATTATTTTTAGTCATGTTAAGTACTAAACTAACATTGCCCCTTGTTCTCTCAACTGCACCATCAATAATGCTGTTATGCAAACCACTATGCTGAAACTCATCTAACTTAAGTTTAGCATAAGCTAAGTCATAGATATCATTTCTTGTTGCTGTCTCTGCATTAAAGTCCCTTAATATAGCATTAGTGTACTCACATAGCTTATTATATTCCTCCAACTCCTTACCCTGTTCAACTACCCTTGTCTCCTGCATATTGCTCTTTTTCCTTTCCTAAATTAAAATTAAAATTTTTCTTATAATAAAATTATGCATACCACAATGTAACTGATTACACTATGATATGCATTTCCTTATACCCTATAGTTCCAACCTCTTAAAATACTGCGTTCATATCTTACAACATTTTCCACGTCTTTTATTGTAGTGTCCACATATCTACTAGCTGCCTTTATCTTCCGTATAGAGTCCCTATAATCATAATACTGTTGTTCTGTCTTCTTTTCCAGACACCTTAAATCGTGTGCTATGCCATCTACACACATCATAAACCTACTACAATGGTAATAAGGCCCATCTTCCTTATTACAGGTGCAACATACACATCTTAAACAATGTTTATACATATTAGCTAATATGTATTCAGAATTTCTTAACCTGTTATTAAACAATAGCAATGGTCTTTTCTCTTCAAATACTGAAAGTAAACCAAGTGTCAATGATACAACTATTGTACCCACAGCAAAATATGTTCCTGTCCTAATAGGAAATCCAAGTACTAAATAAACAATAGCAAATGCCCCAGGAATAAATACATTGTATGTCTCCATTTTATCAGAGAACGACTTCTTCTCCCTAGTACCAAGCAACAATGCCCTCTCCAACTTGAATGTGTCTATTAAGTTTGTTTTCTTATGTAATGCTTTCTTCAATGACATGTCAGGTATCAACTTCAATAAGTTATTCACATTATCCAAATTTCTGCTTAAACAACCACTAGTGACATAGTCCTCACTGGTCTGCTCTACAGCATCCTCCAGCATGCACTTACAGTAAACCAAATAGTATATATCATTTGAAGTAAGTCTACTTAATCCTCTTTTCTCTATTGTAGCCATGACCAAAGCCAAGAAATCATAGATCTCCTGATAATTCTCGTATGCCACCATGTGCTCGCTTATAGCATGATCTTTATACCAAGTGCATTCCATAGTTAGTTAAATCCTCCTCATCATCCTCAAGCGAATCAGCCCATATCCAATTTTCTATTGTCTTTTCTTCTGATCTAATGACCCTGTTATCACCTATAGGGATCCTCTCTGATGCTGGATTGCCTATATTCTTATATAGTGTGTCAATTATTAAGTTATCAATGTCTGATCCAAAATAAACCTGATCAATAAACCCAAGGTACTTGCAAGTAGTAATGCCAAATGCGTCGCCTATGAATACTCTTACTGTATGCCTTGCATTGTAATCATGTACTCCAACATGAAGATAGTTGAATTTCTCTATTTCCTGCTTTAACTCTTTCTTGTTAAGTCTCCAATCCAAAATAATGTTTAGTCTTGCAAAAATATTGTACAATGAATCATCTGGATAAGGTCTAACCTCACTATTTTTCAAGATTGTTGCAATACTTCCTACTGTAGCCCTCATTCTATTAAGTTCAGGCTCATATTCCTCAAAGTCTGCTTCTTCTAACACTTTGTTAGCAACCAATACTCCATAGTAACCAAGCACTGTAAGTTCACCATGATCATTGTCGCTTTCATACATATCAAGTATTTTAATAACGTATGTAGTTAAATCTGAAAAGTCCATTGCTCTTTTCTTAATGGTCTGAAATTTCATATCTGTAATCATACTACATCTCTCCTGCTAAACCTTGATTCTCCCCATGTATTACTTCTGCATAATGTTGCTTAGCTTGCTTAAGTCAAGGTCTCCCTTTTCTTCTTTAAGCCTCTTGTACTCTTTTACCATGTAATGTACTTCAATACCATTGTCTTTACCAAAAGTCTGAAGTGACTTTGAATAAACCTCTTTCAAAGGTACTGTCCACATATCCTGAATAAATGAACCAGTATAATCATCAATGCTACAATTCTGTTCCTCAAGGTACTCTTTCAATACCTCTCTTACTTCATCTGCCTTAACTTTCAATGCCTTAGCCTGATTAGCAAGTGTATCTATTGATATAGCCTGTAAGGATCTATTTGCCTCTCCAGCCCTACCCAGTGCATCAGTAGACATCACACTAAGTACCTTTCTAATTGTACCACTGCACTTTACTACTTTCTTGTCAATACCCTCGTAATTTGATATGTAATCAACAAATGTATCATAGCCACTATCATTACTGATAATGCCTATTGCATCACATTTCTTATGCAATTCACTTGATGCCTTGCCTACTATGTAAAAATCCAGTGCATTTTTACCACCTTTAATGAGTTTATAATACTCTATCTTACATCCTGACCGCTGCAGTGCTTCATACTCATATGCCTTAAGCCTAAAAGCCTCCTTGCTATAGAAAATACAAACTGTATCATCAGGTGTTAATAAGTCTGCTCCATTAAAAGCATCTGTCCCTTTTACGTTTTCAAAGTCAACCAAAAATAATGCCAATGTCCTATCCCCCTTTATCTAAAACCCTGATCTGCTAAACCAAAGTCTCCTGTAAGTATCTTTTCTTCGCCAATGACTTCCTCCATGCATATGAACTCACTCACTAAACCCTTAAGTGCTTCTACTGTACCAATATGATCTGGATCAATCGCCAATACAAACTCAGCTTTTTTAGATATGTAACTTATATATCTCTTAATGTCTCCATGAACGTAGAATTCTCTTTCTGATGTATCTTCATCTCTAGAGTGCAACTCATAGAATGTATGAAGAGTTGCTCCAATGATTGAACCTATTACTCCAAGTGTTGCAAATTGTCCAAACACATGCCCCCAAATTGCTAACTGCTCTTCAAAAAATGCCCTAATCCCAATTCTAGCAACACGTGTACCATTTATAAATAAAGGACATGCTATATTTATTAGCAATGTACCTAATGTTAAAGCAGGTGCATACCACTTGACAATTCTAAAGAAGTTAAACATAAACTTGTTAAGTCTATACTTCACTATACTAAGTCTATATCTATTACCAAATAATGCCTTAGCTCCCTTTTTGCCTGTATTTCTAGGATACTGTGAGACTCTTATATCAGAATCTCTGTAGTCATCACAAATAAGTGACAGCCTATCATGTATAGCGTCTGCGTTTTTGTAAAACACTGCATCAGGGTATTCTTTCAACATGTTATCCAATTTTTTCTCTACATAGAATAAAACAAAAATGCCATTAAAATCTAAACTATCTGTATCCTTGTACTTCTCAAGTATATTGTTAGAAATATCAACGATCTTTTCATATTCATTCAATGCATTAGCCTGATATGAAATGCTCTCACCATTTTTCTTGATCTCTGTCTCTTTCTCTTTTTCCATGTCTTTACCCTTTTACTTTATGTTATCAGAAATTTCATATAGTATGCGAGCATAAACAGTAAGTACATCTCTATAATTCTCACTGTTTAATTCCTTTACTCCTGTGCATCTGATATACTCCATGTCCTCCTTAAGCTGCTTTTCTTGAGGACAACCAGGCATCATATAAGACCCTATGCCACTAGTATTGTAAATACCTGTACAAACACCATATACATACTGCATCATATTTGTAAACAAGTTATCATTGTAAATACAGTATGGATATATCAAACCTATCCTGTGCAAATGTGATTCGTCGTCTGCCCTAAGAAATATATATGTAATACCACCAAAGCAAGCTGCTCCAATTCCCATTGCTATGATACTAGCTGTAGGTAACAAACTAACCATTCCTATGCCACCCACCGCCAATGACTTAGCAAATCTTTTCCAAAAGAGTGTATGTTTTACATCATTACGTGATTGTTTAGCCTCTTCAAATGATTTTCCAAACACTCTAGCTGCATATTTCCATGATGTCTTTGTATCTGTCCTATATCTAATGTTATCCCAATCTATGACTTGAAGCAGACTCACTATAGCCTCAAGTCTAGCATATAGCGCCTCTGCTTCATTTCTTATCATAGTGCTCTTGCAACCATCCCTAAGTTGCTGTCTTAAACATTCCAGTGCATAGAACAGTATCAATATGTCATTACTAGTCAAATTGTCAGGATCCTTTTCATATTTATCCAAGAATATCTCAGCACAACTTGTTGCTTGCATAAACCTATTCAATGCTTTTCCGTGCACCTTTATGCTCTTACTATCTCCCATATCTATGTCTCTACTCTTTAGATTGCATTAGAGTCATTGATATCCAATGCTCTTGAAAGGTCCTTGATATGCTGCTCTGTAAAACCACTGTTCTCGCGAAGTCTCTTTGAAATTTCCAGGTTTGCCTGAGCCTCTTTCTCTGATGCCTCCATAACAGTTTTGATAGCCTCCTGTAATGTACGCTGAGCATTCAGTAACTTGTCCTCATCAATAACACCACTGGTACGGTTACTCTGAAGCTTGTCCACCATTGCTTTTACATCTGCTGCGTTACGCTCGATAAGGTCTCCTGTGATCTTCTTTGTTTTCTCTGCAATTTCCAAGCTTTCCTGATTTGCTTTAATGCCAATAGCATTTACTGCCTGCATTTTCAGAATAGGCATTACGTTCTGTACTACCTGAGCAAGCTGATACTTGCTTTCCTGATTCGCTTTAATGATCATTAAACTTTCAACCTGAGCCTGCTCTGCATTTACACGTGTACTTGTGATGATCTTAAGTCTACTAGCAACTGCCTGTAATCTAATCTGATCAGGATTATCTGCTAACTCAAGCTCTTTAGCATATTCTGCTAATGCACCCTCATATTTACGCAGTGTCTTAACTGCTTCACCAAGACTCTGACTTTGTTCCATCATGTACTGCACATACTTCTCAAGCTTATCTTTCTGTTCGCTAAGTACATCACTGATATCATCAATGCGCTTCTCTACTTTAGTATAGTTTGCTGTAAACTTTCTAAAGAGTCTCATAGGAGACTTACTTGTAGGAAGCATTTTTCTCTGCTTGTCCACAACCTCCTGAAGATCATCTAAGCCTTTCTTCATGGTTGCACCAGTATCATTCACTGTTGCCTTCTGCAGAATAGCTGTTGATTTTGAACCAATCATGTCCTGAATTGTTGAACCATACTCGTCAATCTGCTTGAGTGACATAGCCTTAACTCTACTAAGTTCATTCTCATCAACCTCAAGCCCTACTTCAGTGCCACTGGTTGCAATTTCTTTCGATGTATCTACGCTTTCTTCTACTGTACCTTTGATTACATCCTCTGTTCCCACCATATCATCCTCCAATCTTTATTTACTACATTATCATTATACAACAAAAAAGGGGTAAAATCAACAATTTTACCCCTTCAATGCTTATATCTTTTTAGTTGTATGTACTATCTTTTCTCTGCCAAGTGCTATCTTTTATTACCTAGTTTGTAATTCTATCCACTGCATTAGACAAATCATTGCCTGTCACTTCTTCTTCACTCATGACTTTTCTTTCATCTATTGCCCAATCATCACCCATTTTTGAAACCAGGTAATAAACTGTCATGTAATATCCTGTATCTCTACCGTCGTACTGAATCAATTCCTCTGTAGTGAACTCTGCCTGATTGTCATAACCACCAATCCACTCTGTAATTGTTCCACTCAACTGAGATCCAACATTTGCACCATACTTTGTTAACTTGCCTCTCAAATAAGATGTAATGTACTCACCCTGCTGTTTAGTAAGCATTGTCCTATCTTTATCAAAGCAATCATACATGCCTCGTTTAATTTCCTGTGTCTTGCCATTTACTTTAATCTTCTTATAATTTCCATCATCGTCTTTAGCTTTCAAAATCCTGTATGTACAAGCCTGATAAAGATCTCCCATTAAACTCTTAATGTCTGTCTTATCATCCTCTGCAACCTCACCTGCTAAATTCAATGCAACCAATCTCTTTTCTGTAGAAGAGTTCGGATAAATAGGAGGCTCACCAGTCATTTCTCGTGCAACTCTTAACATGTCAGTAATTAAGAAACTGTTTCCTTTCTGCTGAATTACTGCATAATACTTATCTTTGTAAGTACCATAGCAATCAACTGAACGAGGACCATCTGTTAAAGTTGTCTCAACCTCTACCAAATAAGCATTGTCAGCAGTATCTCTTGCAAGTACCTGTCTTATAGTAGACATATATTTCAAAGTTCTACTGCTCTCGTCCTTGAATCCTGCTAACACTGCAGGTCCTAAGTCTGCATAAACATTACCTGATAACATACCTGATAAGTCTACATTTGACTGAACTCTGTCTGCTCTCTCAATAATCTCGTCCAGCTGATCATTTAAGAAGTCAGGAATAATTACATTCTGGTCTGAAACATTAAATCCATTTGTAATATTTTCTGTTGTAACGTAAGCATTTGTTCCAACAATGTTTCCAGAAGCATCATCTGCATCCTTAAACACATACCTGATTGTAACATCACCAGCAAGATCATCTCTGTTAAAACCAAAAAGCTTAAGTCCTTCAGAACCTGCAGGATAAACACCATAACCACCTACATTACTGTTTTCAGGTGTCTTGTACACTGTATCAAGTGAAGGAAGAAACGCTTTCTCTGCAAGTGATGAACCAACCACCCTGTTGATCAAACTTAAATCAATCTTGATCTTTCTATCATCAGGTATTGTATCTGTATAATTACTCTTGATTGATTCATTGTCAATGTCCTCTCCATTTACAGCTGTGTCACTTGTAACATCATCACTGTTACCCTGATCTTCTTCAGCGCCAGGAATTGAAACATCATAATCGCCTGCATTTGAACCATCATCTGTATCGCTGTTATCACTGCTGCTATCACCTGCTAAACTCTTAAACTCAAGTACTCCATCATCTGTAACTGTGACTTCATCATCAATTACATTTTCCTCAAAATACTTATTAAGCTTATCAGCTATATTGCTTAAGTATGCTGCATCAACCTCTGCTGAGCCATCATGCTTGCTAATCCAAACACCATCAAGCCCTAACATTGAAGCTGCAGGCTCAAACTCTCCTGACTCTGCAGGACCCACATTATACTTAACGTCTACAAAGTAGTAACCTAATGCTCCCTTAATACTCTGAATCTGTCCATCAGATAACTGCTCATTATCCAATGTTGCCTTCAAATAGTTATAAGTATCCTCACTCAATACCTTCTTTGTTTCAGGCGTCTTATCATATTCTCCAGCGCTTAGGATTCCCTCTGCCTGTGACACTAAATCTTTAAGTACTGTCTCTTTTGAACCCTGAACGTCCTTAACTTCGTAAGTAGTTTCATGTACAGTTACATTCTTATCAACGACAGCATCATAATCTAATGCTTTAGCATAATAATCAACGACTTCCTGATTTGTCAGCTGATTTACTAAAGGATATTTTGCAACGTCCTCATGAAGAAACGATGCACATCCTGTAAGTGAAATACAGCTTATCACTACTAACATCATTGCTACAACTCTCTTTTTCATCGTCCTATTGTTACTCCTTTTCCTAATTTTATTAAATAACTTTTATGTATTAACTTCTTTACATTAGCATCTCCAAACTTATCATAGAGCACTGCTAAATCAACAGGCTTCTTTGAAACATTAGATGCAATCATAAACTCTTTAACCTGACCATACAACTTTTCTGTTGACATGCCAGCATACATCATATATTTATCTTTTTTATTTTCTATTTTATCAGATGCATCATCTTTAGTAGCCTCTTCTTTATCAGCAGGTTTACTTGAACCGTTTTTAAGCCTTTCTATTTCAGCCATAGCTTCTGCTAACTTTTTCTGAAGACTCTCTTCACTATTCTCACTGGTGACTTTACTCTCATTCGAAACATTGATTCCTTGAACTTGCTCTCTCGATTTTTCTTCAATGCTTTTTTGATTTTCTGAAATGCTGGTAGGTAAACTACTCAATTCAGATTCATTGTCTGACACATCAACTTCAGGCTCATCATCCTCTAACTCAGGATATTCTTCATTTTCCTCAATGTCTGAATCATCCTCATTTTCATCATATTCTGATTCATCCATGTCGTCGCCAAACATTTCAGCAAGTAGATCATCATCTGACTCTTCCTCATCATCTTCGCTGCTGTCTTGTTCATACTCTGCACTGTTTAATTCATTTTCCTCATTGTATGTTTCGTCTTCTGTGGTGTCTGCTAAATCATCTTCATCTGTATCCCCATCTTCATAACTGTCTGTCTCTTCCTCATCATAGTTATCATCCTCATCATCAAACATTTCATTTAATAAATCGTCATCATCTTCTATGTCTGACTCTTCGCTATAACTGTCTGTATCTTCAATCTCTTGTGTACTATCAGCAGATTCAACTTGATTCTGAGGTGCCTGAACCTCAAAACTCACTGGTGCTTTCTCTATTTCCTCTGTATCTGACTCTTCCTCATATGATTCTGACTCTTCATCACTGTCCTCGTCATCAAACATCTCTGCAAGTAACTCATCATCACTGTCTGAATCCTCTTCCTCGTTGCCAAACATTTCATTTAGGAGTGCATCATCTTCATCCATTTCATTGTCTAATTCATCTTTATCCATGTCCATCTTGTTTTCTACTTCGTCCCCATCCTCTGAGCCACTGCCTGACTCATAAACTTCACTTGTCCTTCCTGCTAATTGCTGCATTAACATCTGATTTATTAAGTCTGCATCTGAAACAACCTGTTCCTCTGTCTCTGTTTCATCAATGTTATCTACTTCGTTTTCTAATTGTCCCTGTTTACTATCTCCCATGTCAAAGTCATCAAATGAGAAGTCAAAATCCTTATCATCCTGCACAACCATATCATCCTCAATGACCTCATCTGCTGTCACTTTCAGTTTAGGCTGTATAATACTATATTTACTAATGATACTCTCTTTAGATACCTTAGGTTTTACAGGCTTTACCCTAGGTTTTAACTGCTTATTAGGTTTATTTGATATAGTAGCCTTGACCTCTGTCAAGTCAGGTTCATAAAACTCAGGGTTAGCATATAAATAATCAGTTGCAATCTCTAAACCGCCAAGACTTATACCCATTCCAGACATCATGCTACTTGAAAAATTCATTTGCTCACCTCCAAATCTAAATTAAAATTCCTTTTCTTTTTCTATATTCTTAATGCCTTTTCCAATGCTAAAAATAAAATAAAAAAAATACTAGCAGTATATAATTTACTGCTAGTATACATGCTAAACAATTTCTAAATCGCGTCTGCCTCTGCTATAGTAGCTGCTGCATCATATTGAATTCTGTTTCCATTACCAACTAACTGCTCTCTTATTGTATCCTCATCTCTATTTACTGCAAACCTCATTGTACTCATGTCAGGTAAATCAACACCCATTTTATAGAATGCCTTTGCAGCTGTCTCAATAAACGTTGAGTTGCTCTCATCAGAAGTTGTTAACGCTGCGCCTCTTACAAACATTGCGTTTTTCATTGATGATGACTTAATTGCCACGTCACCTTGATTTGTTAAAGCACGTGACCACTTCTGAATACTCAATGTATCTTTTACATCATCTACGTTAGCCCTTACTGCTGCTGCAAATTGAATCATTGTTCTGTTTGTCTTATCAACGACACCCATTGCTCTATGAGGTACGAATATAAGTCTAATGCCTAACGAAGGTAACTGACTGATAAGAATTTTGATTTTAGTGTCAAACTCTTCTTTTCTATCCTTACCCAAATTACCAAGTACTGACATATACTCATCAATTACCAAGTAAAGCACAGGTAACATAACGCCCTTCTTTCTAAGACCCCAGATATCATCGACTTCATGTGCATCTAACAACTCTTTACGTCTAGGAGCTTCAACGTTAATGATGTCATCTAATATATCAAGTATATGACTATCATCATGAAGTCCACACACATGAGGCATAAGTGCCAAAGTCTTAAACAAGTGAGACCCCTTAGGATCTACTATGATGAACTGAACTGATTCAGGAGGATTAAACAACATTAAGCTTGCTAACACTCCTAATACGTACCATGACTTACCTGACCTAGGCTTACCAGCAATCATCATAGTGTCAAATATCTTAGCATCCTCAAGCATTACCTCACCTAACTCATTGATACCAGCAATCATTGGAAGCTGATTCTTAGCATTTAAGAAGAAGTCACAACAATATTGCTGCTGAAATACATCTCCAAAAGTAACTACCGCTGTAACACCCTTTGTAACAATTATCTTGTAGAAGTCTCCCTCAATTGAAACAGTTGCATTAACTGAATCATCATCACTACTTGACCTCATGTAGTTCTCGATTTCAGTTGCTAGCATATCTGTTCTCTTAACCTTGTTGATACGCTTCAATCTTAATTCATAAGAGAAATAATTCTCTTTAGCACTGCATAATTCACTGTTTACTTCCTCTTCCTCACAGTTAGCTAAAATTGCTAATGCTTTAATACAATAAGTCTCAAGTGTATTAAACACATCACTGTCAGGTTCGATTTCTGTTACGTCTGAGAAACCTCTTGTGTTAGTCGGAAACAAAGGTTTGAATGTATTAAACAGTGTCTCTCTTGAAATTACCTGATTGCCTCTAATATTATCAAGTGCATCAGTCAAATCTAAAGGTCCAGGATCCATTTCAGGTGCCTCATCCTCTTCTAACTCAAGTGACTCTCCCTGTTCTTCAGGCTCGTCCTCTTGCAACTCACTTGTATCATCCATAAAACCACTATCATCCTCATCCTGAAACAGGTCATTCAATATATCATCTATATTGTCTGAATACTCTTGTGTATGATTATCATCACTATCAGGTATGTCCTGTAAAGAATCTACATTGTCATTCTCTGCAATCTCTCCGCCAACTTTCATAAGAACCAACGCTGAAGTTCCCATACCAATGATTCCACTACATAATGATAATGCTCCACAAAATACCAAATTATGTGAGAAACCAAAGAACCTAAGTACTCCAATTTGACCTGCAAGACCTATCAAACTTAATACAATGCCAGCAGCTGCAAATCCTGCACCAGCCATTATTAGGTTACGACTTAAGTATCCAAAATCATCTGCATTTCTCAACTTAATACTGTGAAACATTTCTCCTAATACTGAACCAAAATCTTTAGCAAGGTCAACACTTGCATCTACTACTGCATCCATTCTATCAGGCTGTGCCTGTTGCTGTTGTTGCTGAGGTTGTGCTCCAAACCCACCAAAACCAGTATTACCAAAGGTATTGTTACTGTTAAATGTATTAGTGCCAAACCCATTACTGCTGAATGTATTATTTCCAAAGCCATTGTTGTTCCCATTATTGAAAGTGTCATTTCCAAAACCACCAGAGCTAAAGCTTGAGCTTGAACCTGAGTCTGAACCACCACTAGTGAAACTATCAAACCCATCATTGTCGTTCCCAAAATCTCCAAAACCATCACCGTCGCCAAACATGTCGTTGAATAAATCCTCCTCACTTCCATCACCACCAGATTCATCTTCAAAGCCTGACTCATATTGAGGATGATTCCTCATATCTGAAACTCTCTGCTTATCAGCTTCTGATACGTTATTCAAACTTATTCCCACTGTTCACACCTCCAGTTCCTTTATTTTCCTATACTCCCTAATAAACTAAGAAGGATAATAAGTATTGCCCCCACGAACATTACCATTGCTATCTTGTCTACTTTTTCCTTTGTAAAGTTCTCTTTGAAGGAGTATACATAAACTATTCCAACAAGTAACAAAAACAATAATGCATACATTTAACTTTCCTCCCTGCTCTCTTCCTCCTCTTTCGTGTCAACTCCTGTCTTAAACAAGTTTGACTCTCTTAATGCAGGAGGCAAATTAACTTTAACAACTGCTTTCTTTCCTTCTTCAAGTACAATGCAGAAAGCATTTTTGTATCTACTCTGTGCACCAGATGCCTTTTTAGAACCATTCTGTCTAGCTGTATGTGCCTTAGCTATATTATCAAGTGCAGGAAGTACATCTTGTAAGTCTAGCTTCTCACAGAACTTTCTCCTTATCTTTGTATCCTTGATTTTTCCAATTGCATAATTCTGAATGTTCTGTATAATCTTTTGTGACAGGAGGTTTTCATCATCCAGCATTGCACCCAAGTCATTTGTAATGATGAAATTAACATCACCCCTCTTACGACCACCAGTGATTACGTTAGCTATTGTAGATGCACTACCTTTTGCTTCACCATATCTCTGAAACTCTTCCCAAACCTTAACATTGAAACAATGTCTAACATACTTACAATAGTTGCTGATCTTAATATTTACATATGCTACACTCAACTGCTTCAATGCTAGCTCTGTAGGATCTGATGACTCTTGATCCTCTCCTTGCATACCAAACGAGAAAACAACAAGTTTAGCTTTATATAATTCATTTGCAGACATAGGATTCTTGAATGTACCATATTTTGCTTCACCCTCTTCAAAATAAACACTTGCTGAATCCAAAATTGATACTGCAGCTTTATGTTTCAAGTTGTCTGAAGCATCATCTACAAGCTCTTTGTTATCAACCATGAATTTGATTTCATCATAGATCATACTCAACCTAAGTCCTTTTGATCTATGCCATGTCTCTTTATCATCTGTAACACCCACACTATCATATACCCTCTGTATTGCTAGTGAAATAACACGCTCTTCCTCTTTTGTTAAAACTCCCTCAAGTCCATTAACTATAATTCTAAAGACAGACAGTATAAAACTTATTGCACTCTTTTTCAATGTATCATCTACTTCAGGATCACCTGTTAAATCAGGAATTTCACAAGGATCAAAATAAACTGTGCTGCCCTTACCCATTGATACTATCTTAACATCCTCAGGATTTCCTGCCCTTACAAAGTTAGCAAAACGCGTATATTCATCACCCTCATAGTCCATTATACAAGTAATGAAGCCCTCAGCTAACAGATATGTTAATAATGTTTTTAACCAATATGATTTACCACCACCAGTAGCTGCAGCAATCAACCAATTATCTGCTCCATCAGGATCTTCCTTAAACACTCTCATTACAGGACCATTGTTAAGAATATCAATTCCAAGAGGTACTCCCTTAATTCCAACACGTCCTTGCTTATAACTGTTAAAGTTAGCTAACAAATCATCTGTCAGAACTCTTTTAGCAAGTTTACCATTCATTTCTTTTATAGACTTAAGACTAAAAGGACCAATGGTCTTAACCCAATCAATCATGTTTACTCTTAATTCTGTAAGCTTTATATCAGAGTGATTGCACATTTCTTTTAATTTCAAAATTGCCTCACTCATGTTTGCTAAACTTTCCTCTGTTCGTTTAGCTGAAACCTCAATGATGAAGTAAACTTTCATAAAGCTTCTCTTATATTCCAACTCTGCCTCATTCAAGTATTTAGTAGACATAATCATTCGATTACGTGCTGCTGCCTCACCATGCTGTTTTCTATATTGGAATACGTCTACAGGTCCATCATGCTTAGCTGCATATTGTTTCCAAATGTTCATCCTACTAATCATTTCCTGTGAATCCCAATTGATACGGTGAGGTTGAGCATTGAAGTAGAAGTTTATTTTCAAACCAGGCATCATACACCTTGTTCTAATGGTATCAATCAACTTAGGCTTGAGGAAGTCAGGAAACTTACTGATCATGAAATATTTTGTAAGCTGTGTCTCTGAGGAAATATTGCTAAACCCTATCGCCAGCTGACTACTATCCAACTTCTGCTCAGGCTCGATAATTGAATTACCTGCAACCAAGTTAGCCACAATCATATCATACATGTCTAACTTTTCTTTTCTTTTAGATCTTCTCACATCACTACGTGTACTCATTTGACCCAATGCCTTAAGTTTTCTCTCTGCCTCACTATTTAATTGAGCGTTGTTTTTTCTTTTACTTAAGTCATTTCCTTTTTTCTGATTACTTTTCTTCCCAAACATATCTCAACCCTCTATTGCCTTTTTATTTTTACAGGGCTAAACCATAAGTTTAACCCTGTTGATCTCTCTTTATATCCTTGCCTATCTCTTTATTTATCTCATGCTATCAATATTTGCCAATTTTTGAATTTTATTCAAAATGTTCTGTTTATCATTCATTGACGCTAACCTTATATACTTTGAAAGCTTAGCTGAATTTGTTGCCTTTGAATAATCATCAATGCTAGGTATATCAATGTAGCTGCCCTCAAAGGTATCTTTCTCATGTAATCCAATTGTACTACCAGGTCTTGTAATTACATAGTCAAGATCTTTAATCTTAAGTTCCTTGTACATCTTTGAAAACTCCTGACTAGAATTAATGACAAAGAACTTATAAACGTTATTTCCTTCAACTACGTCAATCGGATTTTTCATTCTGTCATAGACAATTACAACGTCGAATGATTGATCTGATTCAAGCACATCCTTAATAATTGAACTGTTAGGCTCTGAAACTACAAATGCCTTATTCTTACTAATAAGTCCATGCTTACTAGATATATAAGCCTGGCTTGAAACAATTCTTAAACTACCATATGATGAGTACATATTAGTTTGTGTATCATAAATCAATAACTTTGCCTTGATCTTCATTACAGATGTAAGCATATACAAAAGATGTGTGACTAAACTATTTACATACTGTACATAAGATATTTCCTTAAAGTACAGAACTATTTTAGTCCTGCAATGAATCAATGGTGTTTTAATAGGTTTATATGCTTTCAACACATTTCCACCAAGATTAGCTGATGCCTCCATTGCTTCTTTCTCTGAAACTATTTTCCTATTCTCTCTCTGTAATGTCTCATAATCAACCTTAAGCTTTGTCTTATCATATTCCAAGCCTTTCAACTTTGTATCCTTGACATCTATCTCTGCACTTAATTCTTTCTTTTCCTCAACTAACTTGTTGATCTTATCAATCAACTCGTCACTGTTGAAAATGTCACATGTCTTTTTCATACTATCCAATGTTGATGTTAAGTTTTCAATGCTAAGCATATGCTCATTTAAGTACTCTTTTAATTTATCAGAGTTCCCTTCAGAAACTAAACTCTCAATACCAAATAGTATTGCTGACATATCACTATAGGCTGTAACATCTCCACCTATATATGTCTGAACCTCTGTTAAGTCAGGATGTCTATCCTCCATAGCAAGTACTTCTTTAATTGACAGAGACTCTTCAGAATCCACTGTGTAAATATCGTATGCTCTGTATGTAGTCATCAAACAAGCCAGTGTCTTAAACACTCTGTTTTCATCATCTACTCCAATAAGAATGACTCTATTGAAGTTGCTTAGTGCATTTCTAACCATTTTGTAATATGCACCTACTTTATCATCACAGCTTTTATTTACAACTGTAATGATCAAACTATCTTTTACATCAGATGCATCAAAACTATTTATCTCCTGTTTGTTGTAACCGTGAAGGTCACTGTTAATTAAATACTTGTCCATTTATCTTTCCTCCATGCTATTTATATTTCCTAAATGACTTTCTCTACATGTGCTTTCCCAATTCTTATGTCTTTTCTATATTTATTTTCCCAACTCTCACATGTATCTCTCTTTCTAAGCTGTGTCTTTTCTTTATTTCTTAAGTATAATGTTATCTGCTAACTCAAGGAATATTGCCTGACCCTTTCTTGTATCAGAGTACTGAACCTGTTCAAACCAACCATCCTCAAATACAGGGTCATCGTTAATAATTCCAGCAATGTGTAAATCCTCGAAATGATAGCCAGGATCCTCTCCTATAAGCTCTTTCACTTTTTTATCCATTGCCTTTACAATGTCATGACAGCTTCTTACTTTTGTACCAAGTACCCTACTTAAACTTCTCTGTTTGTTAAACACTAACTGTGCTCTACTAAACATTGTATCCTGCATATCATCTGAATCAATGTTACACATTGATAACAATGTCTTTGTAATTCCCCAGTTGCTAGCATCTACTGTTAATACCAAGTTGTCACACATATAAGTAATGTCACTTAAGAAACCAACTGTTTCCTTAAAAGGAACATCATAGATTACAAAATTATATGATGTCTTAGCCAAGTTAATAAACCTTGCAATCTTTTCTTTGTGAAGTATATCCTCTACAGGAGCTGTGTCTGTTGCAATTCCCATTGTCAATAAATGAAAACCTGTCTTAACAACACTTACGTCTTTACTAATTCCTGTAGTGCTATTAACGGCAACCATCAAGTTAGCTCCCTCTGCTTCCATGCTCTCATAGTTCAATTTAGAGATATAATTCTGTGTCCTCTCTTCTGTATCCATGTCCACAAGTAAAACTGTGTATCCTAGCTGACAAATAATGTTTGCCAAGTTAAACGCTATTGTACTTGTTCCACATCCACCGCAACCAGTTACTAATATAGAGTTTCCTCTAGCTGCAAAAGGTCTTAAATCCTCTTTAATCTTGTTAGCATTTGATGAAGATGTGGCTTTCTTATTTACAACAGGTCTAATTGTTTCTTCCTCTTCATTATGCTGTGTACTCACTGCACCAGACACTGTCTTTTTAACTTTGCTAAATAGTCCACCCTTTTTCTTAGCAGGTCTCTGATTATTTGCCTGTACGTTTTGCTGACTCATTAAGCTGTTCTCATCTTCCTGCTCCTGATAATCTTCCATACCAAAGGCACCTTGAGTTCTTGCTACCTGTTCGGCAATATCATTTTGATACTGCTCTTGAGCATTCTCGTCATTGTCTGCCATATCATCAGCATAGTCGTCAGGTCCAAACTCCATGTCTGAATCTCCACTGTAATCTCCACCATCTACCAGAGGTGCTGCCGCATTATTAGTGTTATTATTTTCATAACCATAGTCATTAAACCCAAACCCACTAGCATTATCGTTGAAGCTGTCGTTTTCAGTCACTGCTGTTTCCTCCTCATCATCAAAGCCCTCCAGTAAACCATTATTGCTCTGCTGATTCCCATTATTGTCAATTAAACCATTTCCACTGTTTAACCCATTGTTCAATACAGTTGCTGTAGCTGCACCAGCTATGAATCCAGCTGCATTTCCTAAACCCTGTGTACCAAACTCATTGCTTTCCTCAGGTGTTTCAGTGTTATTTTCAAAATTATTGTTGCTTTCCTCAAATTCATTACTGCTGTTGCTTTCAAACCCAGTGTTTTCATTATTACCCATCAATGAACTTGTGTCATCAAATAATGAAGGATCTATTTCTGACTCTGCCTCCTGTTCACTGTTGTCTTCATCCTCAAATGAATCATCAAATCCCTCAAGGTGTCCAAAGTTATTACTATTCATGTTAAACTCATTGTTGCCCATGTCTACAGGAATTTCATCTGTGTCATTCTCATCTTCAGTAAGGTCTGCCATATCCCCAGACTGTACAATAGGCTGAATATCATCTGTATCTATTGTCTCATCATCCTGCACAAACCCATTTTCTCCAAGACTAGCCTCATTTTCTCCTGTGTCTCCAAACCCACTATCCTGTGTATCTGCAAAATCGCTGAAGCCATTGTTAAATCCCTGCTCATTTTCTCCTATGCTGTCTTCATTTTCACTGAAGCTACCAAAACTGTCCCCAAAGCCATCTCCAAATCCTCCAGTGAAGCCATCTCCCTCTTCTTCCTCTGCTCCTTCAGGTAAACCAAGCTCGTCTGTGTCAAGTTCAGTGCCCTCAAATAAACCATTAAGTTTATCACTATCAATTTCCTCTGCCTTACCAAAGAAATCACTGTCCATATCATGAGGAATTGCTGTTGCTGTGAATGTATCCTCAGGCACATCCATATCTGCCATAGGATCTACCTCTTCCTCTGGTTGCTCGTTATCTGTTTCAGGTGTATCAACCACAATATCCTCTGCTGAATAAACCCATTCCTTAGGCATCTGTTTTACATCGGTAATGATCAACTCAACAAAGAACTGTACTGAATACTTAGGCTTTTTATAAATTACAACGCTGTCATCTAAAATAGGAAGGATCTCTTCATAAATAATCTCTGCCATATGTTTATGCTGTGTAAGAAATACAAAGCTGTATCTCTTATTTTTAGCTGCCATCTCCAATGCAAAGTTATTTATTCTCTGTCTGATTTCACTTTCGTCTGTGATCTCTCCCTCTTTAGTAATGCTCTGATCTGTAATCAGTGCTCTATCAAAATAATCTCCCTTAGCAAAAATTGAAGTAACGGAGTCAAGGAATGTCTCCACAATAAACTCATCACCGCTAGAAGTAAACTTCTTACTGACTCCACTAATAATATTCTGTGTCTTTAGACCACCTGATAACAATATCCTCATCTTTTAATTGTCTCCTTCCATATTTTTATATGTCTATGTATTCATCATCGTCTGATGATTCATTAACTATATCTGTACTGAAATTCTCAATATTGCTCTTGAGCTCTTCAATACCCATATCATCAAATATATTATTCTTTTCTTCCTTTCTATATACTGCCTTTTTCAAGGATACCTCTCCCATATCAATGCTACCATTAACTACACTACTAGTTATGTTTCTGAGTCTATTTCTTTCTGCAGGTGTTAACTCTTGCACATTTCCATCTGTCCACTTCAGACCTACAAGGTTGAAAGGAGGAACCGTTGCCTTATACTCATCACTAAACATCAACAAACTAGCTTCTGTAGAGTTAAAATAGTTAACGCCATATATCTCCTTTACCAGGTCAACTATACCTTTACTTGTAAGTATCTGAAAACCTATATATGCTCCATCAAGTAACTTAAATATGCACTCTGTAATGTCCTGTATGATTGTATCTACTTTTGTAATGTCATTTGTATAAAACAAGAAGTAATCGCTTTCATATAATGACTTATGAGTGATATTCTTAATGTGACCGACCTCCATCTCCATAAGCTTGCAAATATTCTCATTGTCACTCTTATAAACTATCTTTGATAATTCAGCAAGTCTAGGATCTTTTCCTGCCTGCTCCATGATATTCATTTGCATGAATGAATATCTATTACTAATGACCTCTTTATAGAAGTCTGAAATCGCATCATAATGTGTCTCTTCAAAATCCTTTGTCTTACCTGTAATTGTGTCACGCTCAATTTTAACTACAATGCCAACCTTACCATCAGAGTATGTCATAACTGCTCCATCCTCTGTATCATTCATAGATGCAATGTTCCAAAATAATGAAGGTGTAGAAATTTCATGTTCCTGCAACTCCAAATACATTCTATAGTAATACTTTTCCTCAAATATGATAAACCTAGTAATTTGAATGCAACAGAAAAACCAGACTGCTATCCACAATATGTAGCCTGCTACTGATGAATTTATACTTGCTAAGTATGAACACAAAAATAGCAATGCTGCGAACATACAGCCTATGGTTACAAGTTTAGGAGTAGTGATGAAATGCTCATTCCAAGTACCTCCCTCTACATTCATAGGTATAAACATACCACCGCCACTGTCTACATATTTTCTTCTTCTTGTTACATTTGCCATCTCTCAATTTCTCCTTGTCCAAAAATAAAAGGCTAGGTCGTTCCTCAACCTAGCCTCAAAACCAACACTAAATTTAAGAATCACTTTCTATTTCTTGTCCAGCCCTAATCTGAGCATCTATATCCTCAGCGGTCATGCCACCAGTCTCATCAACATTGTCTACATCTCCACTTGAATATGCTCCATTATAAACATCAGGGCTCTGCTGATCCTCATCTTTTGTATTGTTTTCAATTTTTATTGTTTGATTATTAGCTTCAACGACATTAACATTCTGTGCCTGTCCTTCCATATTTCCACTGCCTTCAATACTATCTGTATTAGAAGTTACATCAGCTTCTGCTATGCCATTGACAGAGTCAGAAATCTTATCTCCAAGTCCTCCAATTGTGTCTCTAAGTCTGCCAACAATTCCACTTGCAACCATTGACATTGCCGCAAAACCCATATCTCTGTAAGTAAGTACACAGAACTTAATCATCTTTACCATAAGAACTGTATAAACCACACTTATTACAAGTACTATCACTAACATCCATACGGGGTTTCCTGCACTCGTCTGTACACTATTTACTGACAACACCTCATCATTTGATGATATTTTCATCATCAATGCAAACAGTGCATAATATACAATGGTTAAACCACAGAATAATATGTTCTGTGTTATCTGTCCGCATGCAACCTTTGCTTTAGCCTTGCCACTACTAAATATTGATTGTAACATTGCTACAAATCCTAAGTAGAAAATCAAAGCCATAAGTATTACTCTTATAAATGAAACTACATAGGAACAAATAAATGCATCTATCAACAAGAACGCTCCTGTTACTGCACTCTCATTTGTAATCAATGTTGACATTGTATTTCCATAAGAGTAACTTGTATCTTTTGAAATGTTCATTACTAACATTTTCATGACACTATCAAATGAAATGTATCTCAAATCCAGTGACTGAGGATATAAGTCATATTTAGTGTTAAGAATTCCACTTGTACTGAACTCATCGCAGAATATCAATGCTGCGTCTGTAGCCATCTGTCTATAAACCACTTCTTTTGTCAAACCAGAAGTTCCTGCATAGTTGATCAGCAATGTCCACTGCTTAGCAATCTTTTTATTGCACTCTACACATTTTAACTCAACGAGTGTTAAATCATCATCCGACAATCCAGCTGCTTTTTGCTGTGCCTCACTAAACACCATGTCTCTGTTTGTATAACTTTCAGGTAACACAGGATTATTCACTGTAAAACTCTTTCCATCAGCTGTCATAGCTGTCTCTGGTTTGCTGTATTCAGGATTTTCCATGATCTTTGTAACCCAATTAGATCTGTACATCCAAGACTGTTTAGTGCCTTCGTACATAGGCAACTTGTCTGTTATCTCTTTATCTTTCAGAACTCCAGAGACTCCATCAAAACCACCTGTCTCAAGCTGAACTTGATACATATAAGGCATCATGTTATTAAACATTTCCTCCAAGTCAACTACATCTCTTACCCAGCCTGTATAATTATTAGATGCTTCATCATCTGTTAATTGTCCTTCACTGTTTGTAGTGCTTCCATCAGACCTTGTTGCATACATGAAGTTATCTCTAATGTCCTCTGTATTTCCATCACTGTCTGTTGTACTCTTAATGTTACCTTGCAACTGTCCAATTAAGTATCCAAGTGTCTTTGAATTATCAAATGTGTCTTTAACTGTGTTGTACATGTAATACATAGGAGATTCAGTGCTTATAAGATATTCCATATCCTCTGTAATAGTACTTCTGTCTGTCCTATCATAAGAATCTGCTGTTGTCTCAAATCCAGCAATGTCTCCATTATCTACATCTGTCCTCCATTGATCCCCACTTGTCTTTGAAGCCTTATCAATGTAACTCTGCCATGAGTCAACATTTTTATAGTTTGCTGTAAAGTCGCTACCTCTTGAAACTACCTGACGTGTACCTCTAGGTAAATAGTATGCAACTGTGTGAACTAAACTGTCAGAGCCACCGTTTACTTCATAACAGTAACATTTATAGTGTACTCCTGTTTGTTCAGCATTGTTAGTGTTCTTATGATCAGCGTATATAGCACCAATCTCACTGTATTTCTCTGAAATTGACTTGTAAGTTGCATTTCCTGTACCTGTTGCTGTATCACTTGTACTGCCTGTACTTGAACTTGAGGCTGTACTTGTCGTACTTGTTGTGCTGGTTGTACTTGTTGTGCCACTATCATCAGCTGCTTGTTGATCTGCTGTCTGCTGTCCAGACGTTGCAGTAGGTGATGATGCATTTGTAAATGTAGCATCTTGAGGTTTGTAATACCAATAGAAGTTTGACATATCATCCCATATGTTAGATAATGATTTATAAATGTAATTCTCCTCATTACCCTTGTCTCCAGTAAACTGTTGCATGACCATAGGTAATAACCATCTTGCTGATTGCAACTGCTGAATGCTTGAATATGAAGATGAAACTTTTTGAGTAACTTTTTGTGATATGTCTTGCTTAACCATTAGTGACCTATCAGTATAAACATTATTGAGCTGTTTTACTAATTTAACGACCTCTTGAGCCTCCTCACTGGTCAGGTCTGAACTAGAATCCAAAGTTCCAGATGCTGCTTCTTTTTCAGCCGCTGCATTTGTTATTCCCTGACTGATTGACCAATAAGTCATCTTGCTGCTAAACATATTCTGAACGAAGTTCGATGTAATATAAGGTACTATATCTCCCGAAGCAGGTACCAACAATATTGCATTAAATGCAAACATAAAACTCAATAAGTACCAAGTTGCTTTTCTATGTTTTAGTATACCCACCAAGACAATCAGTATAGCACATATTGCAATCGCCCAAACAGAGAAGTTAGCATAAGCATTTAATACAGGTTTAGTTAAGAAATTCTCCTTGTATGACTGAACTGCTAAGAAGCCTGAATTACTTCTTGATGCTGTACCATTGTAAGTGCTATCAGAACCACCATAACAAATTCTATTGTATTCCTCATACATCCAGTCTGCTAAACCATTTAGTGCCATTGTCTTTCTATATGACCTACCATCTTCAGGATGTAACATTAAATATCCATACTGTAATACCTCTTTTTCCATGTCCTCTTCTGATTTAGCATTGATATCAGCACTAGGATCATATTTCAAAATATCAAGGTTATCACTGTATATATCTGTACTAAACTTACTTGTCTTTTCTGTACCTGTTGCCATTGTGTTAGTACTAGTGATTCCATACCAATTTAAGTAGGTCATATAAATCATTGTTGAGTACACACTAAATTCCGTACCGTCCTCTATACCCAACACATTGCTGACGTTTTTCATTACATCAGAAACAGGATATGCTAGAATTACCCTATTATGATCATCATTGAATGTCTCATCATTACCATAGTCAAAGAACTCTCTCCACATCCCAGCAAGATTACCCACTTTTTTATAACGGGTATCAATTTTCTTAAACTTCTTAAACAATCTGTCCTCTACTACTTTATTCTTAAAGTCCTCAAATGTTGTATCTGTTAATTCATCAGTGATTGATGTTTTATCCATCTTACCATCACTATCCATGTCTGCAGAATACTTTAACTTACCTGCATATGCCTGATACAATGTATTATAGAAATTTCTTACTGCTCCTTGATTAGTACCTTTTTTATTTTCGTTGTTGACAGTAGATGTAAGCATCTGAATCGGAATTGCAACAGGATTATCTGACATAAGTTTTACTTTATTACCCTGAAAGTCCTCAATATAGTTGATAATGTTTGTATCTTTATACTTGAGCACATTAGGTAATAAACTACAAACATATAATGTATTAGTTATGACTGCATCTGTATCTGTTGTAGACTGAAACCATTTCTTTGTACGTGCCCCATTGCCTGCAATCTCAATTTTAGGAGTGTACTTGTGCTTATTTTTAGTTGCATTTTGTCCAAACAATGTCAATAAGGTATTACCATACTCGGGTACCTTATTACTATTTAAGTATGACTGAGCAACTATAGTGTCTGTATCGTAGTACATCAATGCTATGCTACCTATGTTTGTCTCTCCCAATGCAGGATATCCTGCTTGATAAGGCTCAAACAACAGATTTCTTGTACCAAGTGTAGCATTGTTATTTTGTCTAAGCCCTAGCAGAATTTGCTGATCTGTATATGTATTTGTGTAATGATTCATTACCCAAGAGTTAATGATATTTACCTGTTTATCAGTTGTAATATTCTGATTTACGCATGCAGGAATTAACATTTTCTTGCTGACCATTATATTCGCAAATGGATCTGCTGTCACAACAGGGTTAGTACTCCAATAACTCTCAAAGTTTTTTACAAATGTCTTTTTATAATCTGAATTACGTACAGCATTCATCATCAATGATATCATCTGCACATCCCAAGGATTTGTATAATCTAAAAGCTTAACATATTTACCCTCTGTATTCTTAATATAAAAGGTAGGTACTTTTCCCTCTTTTAGCATTGCTAATTTATTATACTGATCTAATTGATATTCTTTCAATGTACCGGAAGGATATGTTGTGTCATTTGAATTAGCCCAAGTTGAATCATCCTGTGTTGTTGATCCACTTGTACCAGATGATGAATTAGGATCTGTACTTGCATCAGCATCATCTGTAGTGCCATCATCCTCTTCCATCTGGAAGAAGAAATCCTTGAAGTGTGCCTGTCTCACTACCTTATCATCCTTATTAGGATCTTTCTTTTTTCCAAGCTGTCCAACCTCTGTTCCATCAGGCTGTTTTGTTTTCTTCAACTTTGTATAAGCTACATAAACAGTGTTGTTACCAGCCTGAGACTGTGCTATTGCATAATTGCAAAGCTTTTCAATAGTCTCATTATTTGTCTGATCACTGCCACTACCAAAGCATAAAGCTTTATATCCTGCTCCGTTACTTCCTGTACCTGTAGTTTGAAATGCTGACTGATAGTCATCAATCAAAGGCTGACAGAAGTTACTTAAAAACACGCCCCAACAAACCATTTCCCATTTGTTCCAATCTTCCAAGAGGAAGTTGTTATTTAAGACAGGCGACCCCAATGCTTCATTAGTGCCTAGTATTGAAGTTCCACTTGCTTTAGCAACTGGTATTGATGCAATTACTGCTGAACTAATAGAGCATACACACAATGCAACAGCCACTATTCTTTTTAAGAGTACTTTAGCTTTTTTCATTGTTCCTATCCTTTCATAAATGATTATTCTCTCATTCCTGAGATTAAGTCTTCTAATGCTAATGCTATTGGTCCAAACAACCTAAGAAGTACTTCAACTATATCGAACACATTTACAAGTATTAGCAAAATACCCAATGATATAATCACCAAACACCTCATAAACAATTTGCCTGCTGTCATGTACTCCACATCTCCCAGGCTGCCTTCAGGTATATCTTCAGGGTATTTAACTGCTTGCCAATGTCCAAAACTTACTTTATTTAAGAAACCAACACCAACATCAATGTTTGTATCTACAATCCAAAGCAACATTAGAAACATACTAAAAATTATTAGTATATAACCTATTACCTTAAATGCTGTCCTTATAGCCATAACTCTGTTAGCATCTGCCTCTTTATTGTACTGCTTCTGTATAGCTGCAACAACATTTAAGTCTAGTACTACAATACCATTTTCACTTATCTCATAACTGTAATTGCCACTCACATAATCATTTATGTCATTATGATCAAGTTTATATGTATATCCATTCTTTGAAAGGAACTTATTCCACCAATCCAAGGAACAAGTTGATGCAGAACTATTTATCCAGTCACTAAACAAACCTGAGTCAAACAAACCTTTAGTTGTAGTTAAGCAATAAAACCTCTGTATTTTAGGGGAATCAGATGTATAGTCTCCATTATCAATTGAACTACCAGGAAACATTATTGCAGGTTTTATTGATGTAATGCTCTTACTACCTATCTTTGCACCCTTATCATCAATTTTATATGATTCCAACTCATTTTCATTAGGTAATGAATCCTGTTGAAATGATGCATTTACATGTTCAGGCTTCATTCCATTCGGAACTATGCTTATTACTGTTGCTTTTGTATAATCTGAATTGTCCAATGCACTAGCATCACACAAGTCTGTAATACCCAAACTAGGTGAGTTCTCTATTTGCTTGCCCTTTTGATCTACAAATGTTATACAAGATTCATCCTTGATAAACTTGTAATTTACAGTTGTCTTTTCAGAAGTTACACCTGTCTTATCATCTTTAATAGATGTCTTAGGTGCATTCTTATCCTTAAAGAAATTAGAGTTAGTCATCTTAACTCTCATCTTTCTACCAAAACAAACAAGATTTTCATCATCTGTATATCCAGGTGCATAAGTTGCCTCCAAATAATCTTGCAAGATCAATCTTCCTGTTAAAAAGCTTCTCTTTACACCTGCCCCGTCTACTATATAATTTGTACCTGAACCCTTCAGTAAAACTGATGCCTGGCCTGTAGCATTATTATTGCTAGCACCTGCTAATGTAAGGTATCCAGTTTTCACATTTGTCTCTGCACCACTCTCATAGTCATAACTACCATTTTTAATAGGGTATTTAATCCATTTCTGAGTGTATAAGTTAACTCCTAAACCTGACTTCTTAAAAGTAGCTTTGACCTTATTATTCTTACCTGTGTCTGATATTTCATCAATAGTGTATAATGGATATTCCATAAGGTATGCTTTCCAAGCTGAACCATCTTTCAGAAGAAACATACGTGTTGTCTCCAAACCTAATGACTTCATATTCTCAAGGAAGTCCCCATTAAACTCCAAATAGCATATGTGCAATGCATCTGTTAATTCTTTATCTGGTACTATCTGATCATACCCTACGCCAGTATGTGAACCATCATTATTCTTTGATACATCTACAAGCCTATACTTCTTCATCCCTTTTTCCTCATTGTTTATGAGGTATACAGGTTTATCATCTACCTTAACATCTGTAAAGTAATTTTTCAAAATGGATGCTGCTTTAGTTGAATCTATACTGTTATCTTTGTAACTATCTATTGTCTTTTTAATAATTTCAGAGACACCATCAATTGATGGTACGCTTTTATCATCATTATTCAATGTACCTTCTGTAATGCTAGATTTTAATACGCAAAGCTGAACTTTTGAAATTGTGTTAAGCTGTTTTACCTGTGATGTACTTAAAAACTTGATAGGATCTACATAATTGTTCTTGTCTTTTCCATATTTCAATGTACCATCATCTTTAATCTTAGGTTTACTTAACTTAGGATTGCCTTTCCATCTACCTCCCCAGAAGGATGCCTCAATGTAATCACTCATTACATAAGAGTCTGTATAGTTTGCTTTAAGTTCTTTCTTATAATTATTTACCATTATCAGGTGTACTTTAGGACTACATGTAAATTCATCATTCTCATTTTTAGGACAATAGTGTCCACCACCTTCTTCCTTAGCATTAGAATGCCAATCTAACCGTGTAGATGATCCATTGTCATTACTCTGTACTATATAGGAAGGTTTTCCATTACCAGCCAATGTATAATCACTTACTGCCTTAGCCACGGTATTTAATACGCTCATTGCATCTTTCTCGGATGCATCTTTCTCATCCAACTTTTCAATACCTTTTGTGTATGTCTTTACTACAGTGTTAATAGACTTTTTTATTGCATCCCTATCACTTTTTGTGAGTATACCCTCCTCGTATAACTGGTCAGCATACTCCTTATTTACTGTACCCCTATCTGAAATAGAGGTACTTAAATTATTTTTAGCTGATGTCATCAAGTCTGTATTTGTACATCCTGTAACTCCAAGTGCACCCATACATATTAAACCTGTTATAAACAATTTTTTAAGCTTACCCATTTCTACCTCCTGCAAAAAAAAATAGATGCATCCACTTACTTAATGTAAAGTAGATGCATCTATGTGTGAGTCTATTTAGAATGTCCAAATGTTAGCAAGTATGTTCTTAATCATCTGCCATACCCATATTATAATAGGTGTTGTTCCTTTCAGAACCATGCAGATGATAAACATTATGAACATCATTGATTTACACTTAATGATTAAGTATAAATACAATGCAGACTCTCCAGTTTGTGTTGTATTCGCTTTATACACTGCTGCTTTGGCATCTCTTAATGCTAAGCCAATCACTTTCTTTGCAGTGCCCTTGCTCTCTACTTTAATAAGTAATTTATCAAATTTATCTCTTATAAAAGGAAAGCAAATATAAATGACCTCCAAGGCAATTACTAGAGGCACAACTAGTAATATTATTGTGGTTACAAACCCATACAAGAAGTTAGCAATCTGTTGTATATTGTCCGTTTGCTCAATGAAACGTATTCTGTCAATACTTCCATCAGACTGTGCCTTCTCACTAATGGAATCAATTATACTTTGTACGTCCATAAGCTATTTGCACCTGCCTTTTAAGAGTAACTCTGAATGATGCTAATGATACCACTAACAAGTTTGAGTGCAATCTTGGAGAATACGGACATATTTCCTGTAAGCAGGATGAACAATACAATTGCCAAAAGAAGAATTGCCACGAATCTCTTCTTAAAGTAAATGACTAATGGATTCTGTCCAGATTGAATTGTATCTGCTGCCTGAATTGCATACTGTGCTTCATCAGTTACAATTCTAAGCTTAGTCTCGCCTGTCTTAGAGTCTGTACGTGTCATCATCTTGTTTCCACTTGCCTTAGCATCCTCACATTTATTCCTGAAGATAGGAAATTCAATGTAACAAATATCAAAAGCTGTAAACAGTGTCATGCCTAATGTAACACCTACAATTACTACTGATACAATCATGTCTAACAATGGCATGAAACCGCTTAACATATTATTTGCTTTTTTAATATCAGGTGTAACTGATATTTGTCCAAGGTCTGTTGCTGCCCTATCCTGCCTTTGCACATACTGCTCATTTGCTGCAGATTGATCAGCCGCTGCCTTACTGTTAAGGTTATTAATTGTAGAGCTTACATTAGTTTCATTGCCTGGTGCAATATAAACTGTTGTACCATCTTTTAGACTATATGCTTTGTAACCTGTGCTATAGTTTCTCTTAATCTTTTGTTTTAAATCCCTGTCAATATCATTATAGTTGTCTATGTTACCAAGATAACTAGAAATTGTAGTGTCTGTACCAACGCTACTGCTTGTTCCTGCACTACTTCTGCCTACACCATGTGCAAAAGCTGTTACTGATGACCCAAAGCACATAAGCATTGCTGTTAACAATATAAGCACTGCTTTTAGTCTCATATTCTTTTTCATAATAATGATACCTCCTTAAAAATGTATGTATCCCTTGACAATCAGAGGGTATATTAAACAAATACACCCAAGAATCACGTTAATTATCCTCATTAATTTATAATTAAAGTTCTCCCACTCGTGCCCAGTGTTGAACCTCAATCCAAACAACTGTCTAGGAACAAATGCCACATGCAATTTATTCCAGCATACTAATCTAACACCTACGCCGTTCAACATATCAGCAAATATGTGACTTATCCAACCAGAGCTGAACCCTAAAAGTAAGAGTGTTGCCACTTCTCTATTTACTGCTGACAAAATACCTGCGTGATATAATCTATTCGGTATAATGTAGGAAATAATTGTAAACCAAGCACATATATCAATACTATGTGTCTGCCAACTCCTATGTTTTCCACCTGTCAAATGAATTAAGGTGTTAATAATCTTATTTATCACTGTCTTATCAGAAACATTCTGCCAATTGTGATCAACATCAGGAAACAAAGCCCCTGCTCTTGATGCAGATAACAGAATAGGCAGTGCTAAATAGTAATTTACATGTGATATACCCATTGTGAAGAAGAGCATCGCTGCTAAACAAGCAAAGCAAATTGAATATTGTCTATGAGTTGGACCTGTCATGTCTTACACCTAATTACTAAAGCAGTGCATTTATCTGCTTAGTCCTTACTGTAATAACAGGTTGCTTAATATTCAAAATCTTAAGTCTCTCTTCCTCTTCTCTCTGCTCTGCTTCTTTTTCTTCTGCACTCTCAAATCCTGAAAGCTTATCAAGCTCTGTAGCCAGAGCACTTGATGGTGTTGCTTTCAATTTTATATAAGACTCCTGTTCTCCACCAATGTTGATTCTATTTCTTACACTAGCATTGATTGTACAAATTCCAGGCAATGTTGCCTTCTCCCCTCTTGTAAGTGATGAGACTAAACTTGTACGTGTAGCCTTATAAACTCTTCTGATTACCTCTTCTGATATACCAGACAATTCTGAAACCTCTGCATATCTGTCATGCAAACTCATATTTTTTGACATCTGTCTGTCCTCCTTAAACTAGAAAGCAACATATCTCTTCTGAATGAAGAACCTATTTGTGCCCTCTTTACTACTTTCTGTATCCTGAATTACTTCATAACTAGCTAAATCTTCTGAATATATTGCATTACTGAATTGAGCCATGTACCTATCAGGCACATATATGATTACTGATTCAATATTTTCATCTTGTAAAATTACCTCAATGTGTTTCAATTCGTCATAAAGCTTAGCTTTAAAAGCTGAGATGCTGCGTAATGAGTTTATTTCATTCTTTCTACGAGCTCTTCTAGCTTTTTCTACCTTGTTCTTATTTTTTAATACCTCGCTAGTTCTACTCATATCCTGTTAGCTCCATTCTAAAACATGTTGCCTAAAGAAGAAACTGCTTTTGCTATAACGTATCCAATAAGGAAACCAAGCTTAGATATTACACCTGATATAGCAAGTACTAATAGAATAGGTGTCAAGATCAATGTTGTCATCATGTCTTTAGCATAAACTTTCAATGCTGACACAGGTCTACCATCTTCTCCCATATTACCAGGAGCTGCTGCATTTAAGGCTGCCTCTGACACAAGCTGAACACGTCCTGCAGGTGCCATTCCTTGTCCCTGCATTCCTCCCATACCACCCATGCCGCCCATGCCTGACATTCCCATGCCACCCATGCGACCATAACTACTACCGTAACCTCCCATGCCCATGCCGCCGCCGAAGCCGCCCATGCCCATGCCGCCGTTCATGCCCATGCCACCCATTCCAGGTTGACCCTGAGAAGGCTGTCCTTGATATCCATTGGCAAGGAACTTTCTGGTAAATGGAAGTACTATATAACAAATATCAAGCAAGATTCTAACTACAAGGAATGCTATAATAAAATATGAAATTACCTGTACCAGAACTGATGCAATCTTTTGAATATAGCTGTTTACCTTAGAAACATTAGCTGACTCTGCCTCTAAGTTAGTTGCTGACTGCAATGAATCAATATATGACTTATTGTAGTCATCTTGTGACTGTGATTTACTACTTCCACTGGATTTACTATTATCACTTGCTGATGCATTATTTGTGATGTCATCCAAGGAACTAGCATATGCTGTTGTATGACAACTAAATGCCACAGTACAAACCATGAAAGCAGTTAACAAAGTTAATAAGGCTCTTTGTACTTTTTCCATTTCTTTTCCCTCCGTTTTATTTTTTATTAAAAATATAAAATTTCTATTTTTTCGAACTAATGCACAAAAAAAGGACACATATAAACTGTTATATGTGTCCTCAAACTCTCACTGCTATTCTATTTATTTGATTGACTGCTCTCTATCCAAAGAAGTCGTCAACACCATCCCCAATGTTATTATCAGTATCTATTTGTTCAACCTTTTCTTCAACAGGCTTCAGCTCTGGTACATCAATGTCCTCAAATAAACCTGATGTGTTTTCCACAGGTTCTACATTGCCAAATGAATCTGCCATTTCCTCAATACCAAGGTCAACTTTCAATTTCTCTGATATAGCTGCATTGTCCCTCTTTAACATTTGACTATGCTTGTAAAGTGATTCTTTATTCTCTTTATCTGATTCCAATTGCTCACTAACTAATCCCTTTGCTAGCATATCAATTTTTGAAATCCTCATACCAGTTGTGATAAGACTAGACTCAAACTTATCTGTATTATCTTCAGCCTTAATCTGATTAGACAACTGCTCAACCACCTGTAATAGCATGTCAAACTGATTTATTGTATATGTATTGAACAATTCTTTAACTGCCTCAATATACTCAACAGGATACTCATCAATGGCAATGCCATTCTTAATATAAAGTGCATCAACTGTGAATTTCAATAAACCTCTTATAAAATCAACCTGTCTTATGTTATTTTCTCTAAGACCTCTTATAAACTTAAGAAGATCATAGACATTTTCACTGTTTGCTGCCTTGTAGAACTCAACATATCTATCAGACATATCACCACCAATATAGTCTCTCACATTATCAATGGTGACCTGCTTATCATATGTCTTTGCAATAGCCTCAAGCAAGTTAATACACTCTCTAGGTACTCTATCTCCTTTTTTAGCTATTACTTCAAGTGCCTCATCACTAACTGTAAGTCCCTCCATAACACTGATCTGCTTAAGTCTTCTGCTCATATCCTTAATTGACTGCTTACCTACCTCCAACATGAGCTGACATCTACTTTTAATTGTGTCAAGTACATTTTGAGGATCAGTAGTAGCAAACATGACTACCAGATGAGGAGGAATGTCCTCAATTAATTTTAGTAAGGAGTTTTGAGCCGCCTTACTGAACATATGACACTCATCCATGATTAGCACTTTTAAGTCACCGTATACAGGAGGCTGTAATGCCTCATCCATTACTTCCTGAATAGCCTCTTTACCATTTGCAATGGTAGCATCCACTTCAACAACGCCAGGACATTCAACCTGTGTAGACTCTCCACCAATAAGTATCTCATTTATTGACTCACACATCTCACATTCATCACAAGGTGAACCATCTTCGTGAGGATGTAAACACAAATAACGCTTTGCAATTAACCTACAGAATGTAGTTTTGCCGCATCCCCTAAGTCCGCTGATAAACAATACATGAGGAAAATCCTCTTTCTTAACAAACCTCTTTGCTATCACCTTTTTTATAGAGTCTCCACAGTAATCTTCCTCGCTCTTCGGTCTATATTTAGTGAACCAACTTTTTCCTACTTGTGTATAGTCCATTCCAATTTAAGCCCCTTTCAAATTATTATATTTCATATAATATAATAAACTAATGTAGTTTTCCACGTTAATCCTTACCACCTATGCTCATCTCTACATATAAAATAAACCACCTGAAATAAACCACCTATGCCCATACTAATTTTATTATCTATGCCAATCTCTGCTTACCCATAGTCAATATCAATTTTATCCATAAGTCTAATTTTCAACTATCTGTTGCCTCTATTCACTTTCTTTATTACACCAACTTATAATAGTGCTAGCACTAATAGTACCCTATATGTCTGTTTATAACAAAAAAAAAGACCTACCACAATGGGTAGGCCTTTCTCTGTCGATTTAACTTTTTTCAAGCTGCCACCGCAATTACTACTGTACAGACTGCTCTGAGTGGATAAGTCTGTTGATGTAGTTTGCTGCAAGTTCCTGAGCTGAAGGTCCCTTTGCTCCACCTTTGCCTCTCTTGCCAGCCTTAGAAGCCTTAGGGTTGTTAAGGTAACCGAATACTTCCTCGTACTCTGGCTTAACAACGTTATCAACGTCAATGCTGTTCTTGATTGCGTCGTCGTTAACTTCAAGACCTGTCTCTTTTGAGAATACAAAGTAGTGAGCCTCAAGGATTGCATCAATTCCTTTTCCTTCTGTATTAGAAGAAGAAGAAACGATCTTACCATTTGCAAGTACGAATGAGAACTCAGGCTTAGCTGTTAAAGCTGTGAGCCACTTTCTTGAGATTGCTGCCTGCTGTCCAGGAGCAAGAGTCTTTGTAACGCTGCGAGCTTCGAATAATCCGTTCTCACCCTTTGTCCAAACCTCTGTCTCATAAGTGAGAGGCTCTGTACCACAGTTCTCGATCAGGTATCCAACGATCTTAGATGTACCCTTAACTACACGGCTACCAGTTTTCTTAGTAGCTTCTTTGTCCAGTAAGATGTTACCAGCTGCGCCATATCCAAGTGTGTTAACAACTTTAAGGCTGCCAGAAAGTGTTCCTCTCTTTGCAAGATATGTCTCATCCTGAGCAATAGTAAGCTTCATTGCATCTTTCCACTGAGCTAACTTCTGTCTCTTACGATCCTTTGATGTTTCACTAGACTCTGCTACTGGAGCCTCTGCTGGAGCTGATGCTGCTCCTCCGAAAATGTCTTCCATTCCCATGATTTTTTACCTCCGTAAATAATAATTTGATAGTTATTTTATATGATGTACCTTAGTACTACATACCTAATAAATTTTAATGATTGAAAACTCATTTCCTTTTCTTTATCTTAATACTAACGCCGCGACCTCATTTTGTCAACAGCTTTTTGAAAAATTCTTAAAAATAATTTTTTAAGTCTTTTTTATATCTCTCTCAATCACTATAATAATAATACCGCACGACTTCCAATCTGTCAACCACTTTTTCTAAAATTTTCCACTTAATATTTCATATCGCACACAACAGTTTTACCATTGTAAGTTCCCAATTGAACATGAACTGTAAAACTGTTACCTACAACTAGTCTAACACCCTTATTATAAGGCACATCCAAAGTATAAGTACCGGACAAACCTGAAACACTACCTGACACTACACATTTAATAACTAGATTATTATTAGTATCGACTGACCTAGCATAGAATTTAAGTCCAGTCACTGTAAATGTCATGTCTGAGTAATTATCTTCAATTTGAACATTCTCATTATTAGTGATCTCCACCCAATTAAACATATTCTCGTCCTGCACATACTTAACGCTATTCTCATCATTAGATGTGCTAGCATCATTGTTATTAGTGCTATTATTGTTAGTATTGTTGCTGCTTGAATAATCACTATTGTCGCTGATGTCTACTCGTGTATTAGCTGAATTATCAGGTGTCTGTGCAACAACATTATTGTTCACACCATCATTATTAGGATTAACAGTATTGTTACTGCTGTGTCTTCCAACTGCTGATGCTATTGCTATTACCAAAAGCAGTGCCACAACCCCCACTACTACCATAATTATAGCCTGTTTCTTTAATCCACCATGCTCATTTCCACTTTCAGGTGTATCAGTATTATCCTTTAATGAATTATCAAAGGCATTTCCAAGATCATCCTCTGAAATAGAAGCACCCCCATTATTTTGTGCTTTTGCACCACTAAACCCCTTTGAATCACCATCCCCTGAATCAAAGCTGTCAAAGCCACTTGATGTGCTTGACTCATCTGAGCTATCGAATCCACCATCATCTCCAAAGCCTGCACTGTCAAAGCCCCCATCATCAAACAAACTGTCAAAACCGCTATCTTCAAAGCCATCATTACCCATATTATGCTCTCCTATCTTTTTATTTTTTATATTTTATATTTCTATTATTTATAGTGCTTTATTACAAATTACTTCCCTAGCAACCCCATGCTAGCATAATTTGATTCCATTAAAGTTAATAATAATTCTGCCTTCCTTACTTTAGCTATATTGCAAGTAGCCTCATTTATACTGTTATTGCTACATTTCATTTGTGATACTACACCAGGAACTACTGTATCAACATAGCATAAAATGTTCAATATATCATCAATAGCAAGCTCGTTCAAGCCTGCTATGTCTATACTATCATTATCCCCAAGTAGAAATGAACTTATTGAATACTCCACACTCCTACTTATTATGTCCTTATAAACTTGATACTCTCCCAGATCAGAAATACTAAGTATATATTCTGTGATATACTGTGCAACCAAACCTGCTAATTCTGTATATCCTTTCTTTTTAATGTATATCACATTATCGCTCAATGAATAGTAGTCATCATCACAGGACACTATATCTGCACCTGTTACGTTGCTTAATAATTTAAGTATCTCACTAGAATTTAATAAAGGCTTATTGACAATAAACTCATTGCTATCTTCTAAATTTCTAGTGTCTCTAACATCATAAGTACTGACTATATATAATTCATCAACTGATTCCTGTTTATTAAGAATGTTATACTCCAATGCCTTGTTCAATTCATCAGGACTTAAGTCACATTTCCCAACCTCTTTATTAGTGCTTGTATCAAAGTACTTATATGTTGTTTTAGGGAATAATAAGTAGACAGGTTTTGCATCTCTTGTAACCATCCTACCCAGCTCCTGCCACTCTAAGTCTGTCTTAAGGTCTATAGCTTTATCATTCTGCAGCATAATTAATATTCTATTGATTGTATCAAACCTTACAAGATTACTTCCATTATAAATGACTTTCTTGTAATATTTCTCATGTTTTAGCTTATCTATATTAGATGCAAGCATATTGTATAACTGTTTAGTATCCATATTTTTTCAATTTCCTCTCTAATAGCTAAAGATTATCTTACAAAGCCTAACTGTACCATCTGTAATATTATAACTATACAAACTATCTTTACTGATCCTCTCATTTACTTTTTTAGACTTAACAAAATAAACCTTGCCTTTGTCTACTGCATACAACTCTACACCATGTGCAACATCTACAGGTTTCACAAGTCTATTACTTTTAGCCACAAATAATCTTCTATCAATTGTAAAGACTAAATTTGTATCAAATATGATACCCTCAAATTCAGGGAAGGTACTCATTTCCTTAGCATTTTTCAGTCCACATAACTCCATAAACAGATTATGCATACCATTTATTTTCTTAGGCTCCATCTTAGTTGTAGGACCATCATTATCATCTAATACTTTAGCATAAACATCAAACCCGTATGTCTTAATTGTCTTATACCTTGTACCTGAACCCATGCCATTACCTACGAAAGACCAAGTCTGTACCTTTTCATCTGTCTCTACTGTACCATTGAAAAATATATCCAGTGTATACTCTTCATTTGCTTGAGGATTGATTATTTTATCATGTTTGAATTGCATTTTCTGAGGTATTGACCCAAATGTGAGAATGTTCTCAAGTTCCCACTTAAGTACCACAGCCTGATTATTACATGCCTTTACAAAATCTGGCATGAACTCTGCATAAAAATTAGCTGTATTCTCTTTATTTACTATCTTTTTTAATATCCATGCATATTCCTTGTAGCCTACTGCATCTGTATATAATTCCAATGTAGTGTTGTCTTCATGTTCATTTGTATCATAAACAATACTCCATGTATTATTTACCACATTTAATGTCATACCTGTTTTAGCATCAAGCTTAATGTTTAACCCATTATGTACCCATAATTCTATTTTCTCTTTTGCCAATGTTTTAATGAAACTACCAAGTGTAGCGTATTTAATATCTGCCTCAATAGCATATAATGGATAAGGCATTGACTTAAAGAATATGTCATACTGCTTAATGTACTTATGTACTAAAGGTGAGTTTATGCTTGCCTCTATACCCTCAGATGTATTACTCACTGCTGTATTTTGCAATGCTAAACCCTCAGCTGCTAATTCAAATAATTTCATGTTAGCAATTTCTATTACTTTGCCATTTACTAATTTCCTCATGCTATTTCTCCAATCTCTATGAATTTTAATTTACTAAGAATGTCAGACTTAATAGGTACACTTACTTCCTTATTACTTACCAGCAAGTCCTCAAGTCTTTTCTCTCTGTCTTTATTGTCTATTACTGATATTGTGTTGCTAAATCCATACCAATATGCCACACACATATCAGCATAATAAACATTTTTATAAACACTGCTTATCAATCTATGCCACACACATAATTCAATATGCTTGTGTCCTAATTTATCTAATGCATCCTTTGAAACAATCACAATCATTTCATTATTTTTAAGTTCTATTAGAGAAATATCATTTGTATCTTGTGAAGAATATATTGGTATTTCATTATCAATATAAAACTCCAGTTTCACACTTAATGTTGTTAACTTTCCTCTATATATGTACATTATCTTTTCATCTGTCCTATCACCCAACTTACTGCTACCTCCATTTAAGTGTGAGTCCTATTTAATCTTCCTTCTAATACCATTATACATCTTTTGAGATGTTTTGTCCACACCCTTGACTACATTCAGTATTAAGCTAAACATTTGCTGTGTCTGTGTGCCCTTAGAAGTGCCATTTATGAAAACCTTATTAGGTGTTAACTCTCTTTTTACTGCTTTTTTACTAGTTTTAGTGTCACAATCTTTGAAGAAGTCGTCAAATGAATCTCCACTGTTATCACTTGTATATCCAAGATCCTCTTCATTTATGTCAAAGTCATTATCATCTTCCTCTTCGTCGCCAAATATATCATCTAAGTTTATATTATCTAAATCATCATCATTATCTTCATTTTCACTGTCCTCATCCTTACTATAATTATCATCCTCATCATCGAACATGTCGTCTAGTAATTCATCATCTGTCTCTTCCTCATTCTCACTGCTGTCATCTTCATCTGCTATGTCGTCTTCATCGTCGAACATGTCATCAATCAAATCATCATCTGACTCCTCTTCCTCGTCAGTGTCTTGCTCTTCTTCCTCATCATCTGCAAACATGTCCTCTAATAACTCGTCATCTGATTCTTCTTCGTCCTCACTGTCCTCTTCATCTTCTTCAGAGTCGTCAAACATATCATCCAGTAACCCATCATCTGTCTCTTCTGTATCACCATATTCCTCATTGCTGTCATCTTCATCCTCTGAGTCGTCGAACATTTCGTCAAGTAGATCTTCATCTGATTCTTCCTCATCCTCACTGTCCTCTTCATCACTTAACGTGTCATCCTCATCATCGAACATGTCATCAATCAAATCATCATCTGATTCTTCTAATTCTTCTTCTGTATCATCTTCACTTTCAGAGCTATCTCCAAAATCTATAAAGTCCTCATCACTACTATTAGTGTTATCTTCTTTACTATTTATGTCAGTTTCATCATCTTCTATGTAATTTTCATACTCTGAAATGTCACTATCTTCTGTATCTTCTGTATCTTCATCCTCTTCTGAGTCTACAAACATTTCATCGTAGAGTTCGTCATCCTCATTGTCCTCTTCATCGTCTTCTGTGTATCCTGATAATTTCTCAGCAGCCATCCTTGCCATTAGCAAGTCTGCTTGTGTATTGAGTATTTCAGGATCATCTAAGTCATCTACTATATTTGTTAAGTCAACATCATCATATTGCTTAGCATTTCTCTCTTTCTTAGGTGCTATTACAGCTAATTTAGCTGCTCTATTATTCTGACTTGTAACTGCCTCTAACTCATCAATGTTTGTATCACTCTTTTTAAGCTTATCATCAAGTTCCTGCACGTATTTAATCATGCTAAACTGCATATCAAGTTCTGCCATTTCTCTTATATCATCAAGAGACTGACAATCGTTAATCATAGAGTTATATAATCTATATTTAACGTCTGACATGTATGGACACAACTCTTTTAGTCTTTGCCTTATTTTATTTTTGAAAAACTCTATCTTTTTACTGCTTGCATCCATAGTTTATAAACCTGCTCCTTTTGCTTTTACAAATGTCCTAACTTACTCCCTACTTACCATTTACTGACCTTAATGTGTTAACATATACATCACCAAATGCATCTCTTTGAACTACTGCTCTTGCCTGCTGTGCCTTATATGTAATCACCACTGCTAGTTGCATAGTACTGATATTCAGATTCTCAATTTTAATTGCAGACCTCTCTGGTGTAAATTTTTCCTCTAATAAACTTGTAATGCGTTTCACATCATTTATAGGGTCTTTCTTAATATCCTGAATGTTATCCACATTACTGTACTTGTTATTATCTGACCTAATGTATGTAACTTTATCCTGTGTTAACTGAATTCCCATACCAAGATCATCTAACTGCACTAGTGTTGATTTCACTCCATTTTCATCTTCCTTATCATAAGGTATAGAGTACTTAACTCCATCTAAAAGTTTAATCAATTTATCTCTGCTGTCTCCTAATTCAATTCTTGCATCATCTGTAATGTTAATTCCAATACTCATGCCTCTTATTCTCTCTTTCCTTTTCTTTTTTAATGTTCTTACATTTTTGTAATGCTAAGCATTTCAAACCTATCAACAGTTTTGATGAATTTATACCTTATATTATGTATAAACACTTCTAATCTTGTACCTTCCTCATGTACCTCAATGCTTTCTTCATATCCCTTAAGTCCAATCACCATATAGAATACTGTGATTACCTGACTTTTCCTGCAACTGTATTTTGTCTTTGTTAAATCATACTGTAAACTTACCTGATGTATCAATGATAATCTATTGTATCTCTTGTATTCATCATCAGTTAACAATGCTTTATTAAAACTTACTGCTTTAATACAATTTCCAGCGCATGCAACAGTTGCAATTACCTTATCATCTACATTTCCTGTATGCATCCTAATTATTTGATATTGCTGAATCCCATTCATATCAGTGATTAACTTAACCATTATAGGTAATCTTGTTAATTTCAGTGCTTGAATAATAATCTCTATATTATATCCAAAGCTTATTTGAAAACCAGGAGTGATAGTAACCACATTTACCTTGCTCTCTGTATCTTTAATGTATATCTTTCCATTATGAATGACTAAAGATGATGTATTACTTACTTTAAACACTTTATCCTCTTCCATGTCTACCTCCGAATGACCACTGTATTTACATACTTTTCAAAAGTTTCTGAAAACCTCTTTCTTTACTTCTCTTTTATCACCCTTAATTTTTCACTTATAAAATGTTGGTGATTTTTATTATATGTCCTCTGAATGTCCGCACCATTTTTAATCCAATGCTTATAATTTTCAAAAATTTTTATATTTTGAAACAATGCTAATCGCTACACTGTATATCCATATATGTCTCTACTCCATAGCAATTAAAGTAACCATCATACTTACTTAGCTGCTCCCCTCTAATTTCTCTTAAGTACTTGATATTATCTAATGTATCACCATCTTTAACTAGGTCATAAACATCATTTAACTTGCTACTCTTTACTTTCCTACCTGCATTCTCTTTAATTTCATATGTATCAACAACTACATTTTGAATACTTGCTTTTTCTAATATGTCATATATAATACTTGAACAAAGTATTGAAGGATGATTTCCTCTATATAATGTAATTTCAGAATTTCCAACTCTTTTTAACTTGAAATCTCTATGTATTAAACCATACATATACATGCTTAACTCTTTCATACTATACTGTATATATTTTACATTATCATGTCTTACTCCTAGCCTCTCAAGTCTTATATCTAACATATTACTTAAAAACTTACTGCCTGTTGCATCCAATACATATTCTCCTAAATACTTATGAAATGTAAACATTCCATTACAAATGTATTTAATTGTCTCATATACTGGTGACTCAAAATAAACTCTTGTCTCTGTCTCTCCTATCCTTGCCATTCCTATCTTTTCTAACTGTTCAATTCTTTTATCATATGCATCAAATCTAATCAACTTAATACTTAAAATTAAATTTTTACATATACTTATCTTGCTCTCAATGTCATATCTTAAGATCTCTATGCAATTTTCCAAGTACTTATCATAATCTTTTTCACTCTCAAAAGTGCTCATCTCCGAATTATACTGTTCTATCAGTTTATCTGTATTGTATTTAACATTAAACAATTCTGCTCTATCATTAAATGCTTCTGCATTGTTAACAAACACACTGTTTTCATTGAATCCCATCAGAGCACCTATCCATTTTCTTTGTGTCCTACTTGTTTTCATTGGTGCCCTCCTCAACTTCACTCAAACCATCACCCAAGCCATCATTTACTTCTCCAGTGTTTTCAACTTCAACAAATTGCTGTATTTTCTTAACTTTCAATGCATCAACATCAATTCCCAATGTTTTAATTAACTCTTTTCCTTGTGTACCCTCAAATCTAAAAGCATACACCTTATTATTTCTAATAACTACTATTACTTTCTTATTGCTTGTGCTTACAAACACATTGCTATTATCTGTTTCAACCAATGTTGTCATGTCAACTAAGTTGTTAATGCTTCCAATTACTAATGAATCTTTTCCTGTTTCCTTGTCTCTTATCTCTATTAAACCTGTCTCATTTGAATAAACAATTTCATTGTCACTGCTTATTTTCAAATTTCCAAGTTCTTCTAATTCTATTGTGTTTTCCTCTGTACTTCCAATGCTGTTTTCACATGTTACCATGCTTGATTCTATTTCTGAACTTGCATCTTTCAAATTACTATTGCTAACCCCACCACCTGCAACTGACTCTCTTAAATACAACTCCAATTTTCCATAAGTGTTCAAACAACCTTTAGCTGCTAGCAAGCTATCATATCCTAAGTACCTATCTCCTTTTTTCTTAAGATCTAAAGTATTTACATCACTGCATTTACTTAAACTTCCAAGTATCAATTCTTTACCAGCTGTACTTTCTTTATTAACATATTGCTCATAAACAAAATCACTACTGATTAAACAACTTCCTAGCTGTAAATCCTTTGAAATCTCATATGTCTTTCCATCAATTTTATATGTATCTTTCTTACTGTCTACTTTATCTAACCATGCCACACTTGAATTATTGAACTGTATATACTTATCATCAATGTGTGACTTAACTGCAATGCTTTTCATTTCACATTGTAAGTTATTTTCTGAATCATTTGATACATTCAAAACATTTCCAATGTACTCTCCTGTTTTACTACTGTTATAAATCATTATTTCAGGTATTGTACTTACCTTATAAATGATTCCCAGAAGTACTATCAAAATTATCAATGCCTCTTTAATTCTTTTTACCATTTCCTTTTACCATCCTTTTATGCTTTATATATCCTATAACTGAATAAACAATTGTTACATCCTGCAATACTACAAACATTACTGTTGAAACATTTAACTGATGTATTACAAATAATGTATAAATCACATACAAATGAGCTAGCATATAAACTACCAGGAACTCATAAGACATTACTGATGTTGTCAACAACATTAAAATAAGTACTACAGGAAGAACCAGTGATAATGCTGCAAACAACCTTGATTTCACATCAGTACTTAATGTATTCATTACTGTACCATTTTCAACTGATGCTATCAATGTTACAAACATTGACCAGATGATTACTTGAGGTACAACCCCTACCTTAAGGGGTGCCCGCTTAAAATTTATGTAATCTTTTATATTTAATCTATGATCCTCTCCCTTATCCTTAAGTATCTGTTTCTTTGCTAATGAAATCTGAATAATCAATGCAATCATTGAAATTATTAAGATTGTTCCATTATTAACTAGTGCTAAGTTAAATGAATTTCCATAAGCTAAAGAATTTAATACTGACATTGCCTGAGTTAATGTAAGCAACCCCACTGTAACCACAGGCTTATTTAACAATGTTATGTATGAATAAATTTGAAATGTATAAACCAATGTTTCTGTGATTATACAAACCATTTTCATGTTTTTAGTAGTTAAAAACTCAACTATACAAGTAATTAAACTGCAGATAATCACTAAACCAAATAGCAACTTACTTTTGTTTTTAAGTATCTTTTCATTCATTATGTTCTATCTCCTACTCTGTTAAATCCAAACACATTATTTATAGATGATAGTTCATATGAACTATACACGTTGTTTCCTACATCTAATGTGTAACTACTTCCAACTACCCTCTCCAATTTCAAATTTTCCATGTATTTGTATTTATCCTTAAGTTCCAAACAATTTGTATATGTGTCTTTTCCATCATAATAGATCAATCCATCAAGCATCTTAGCATCACTACAGAAGAAACTATCAAACTTATTTGCCACTTTGTAATCTCTCAATGCAAACACATATTCAGGTTTGTCTGTATTCCAAATCTCTCCAGTAATTGTTATGTATTCATCAAATAATATACAGCCATCACTATCTATTACCCTGAAGTAATTACCTCTATAACCAAGTATCCTATCTCCACTATTCACATCCCCTATTGTGTTTCCATGCTTAAACATTGCTCTTTTCAGGCCTTCCATTTTTCTCTGCCTGTCATTTTCAAATGAGTTAATGTCAAAGAACTCTCCCATAAGATATAACTCGCTACTTAGTCTGATTATTGAGTCAATACCCAGCATATTAAACAATGCTTCAGCATCACTTATATTGTTCTCTTCAATTTCCTGAATGTTGTTTTCCATATCTCTCACTCTTTATTTCAACTTTCCTACTATGTTTTATCTTTTCCCTGATGTAAATTCACATAATTTCTTATGCTCTTCTCCCATCCAAATCATCTTCTTTGAGTTCCACTCAATCTCATCACTGTTAAGTTTATTTTTATCAGATGATTCATAATCATTTAATATGTTTTTATTCTTTGTCATCACTGCCCATTTTTTAAGGGAAATGGTATCTTTTGTTTTCTTTGCTTCACATAAAGGACATTTACAACCTAAACTAAAGTATGTAGCAAAATCACAATAGACTGTGTGACCGTTTTTACATGTCCAAGCTAACTCTTTATTGCTGCATATCTCTATTTTACTAGGTGTTGACCTATTTTTCTCCGTGTCATAACTGCTTAACATATCTGAACCAATGTCATTGTTATCAACTGCCCAGTCATATAAACTCTTTACAGAGCTGTCAAACTCATCAGTAGTGATTACATCTTCAATACTATTGTATCCATCCTCATTTATAATATGTAACTGATTATTTGTACAAGTCACATTTACAATGTTAAGTCCATTATTAACAATCTCATCCATTATTCTGTATGCAGGTATATCCATTGTCTCAAATGTATCTAAATTCAATACCCTGTAATACACCACTTGTACATTGTCTATAGTTTTTAGTAAAATCACTTTTGCATCCAATCCTGTGTTCCTCCAATTTCTATTATTCTTTGTACCAGCTTAATTATTCCTAGATAAGCTAATATTTGTAAACCTAAGTATATAGCCATTGTTGTTGTGTTGAACAACTCCATTGCTCTTGTAACCTCAACAAATAAACCAAACATAAACACCCTGACGATTACTTGACCTATTATGTTTACATCTAATATACTCAATGTAAAATCAACCTCATAATCACCAACAAAGAAATGAATTCTTTTTGCAGGTACCTGTCTTAAATCTACAACCTCCTGCTTATTACTACTAAACAACTGTGCTGCTTCTTCATCACTCATGCTAGTTCTTGTTTCTTCAGGTATTGTAATCAAGTGTAACACCTTTTTATGAATGACATCTCTCTCATAAGCCTCAACCATACCATCCATCGCCTTGTTGAACTCTATCTGACCCTTATGTGTATTTGCTTTTTTCAACTTGTCGCCCAGCATTTCTGTATGTGTCAGCTCTATCATATCACCAAGCATTTCTGATTTAGCAGTGCCATCTTCAAATTGCATAACCAATCTTGTATGCCTTATTAAGTCTTCAACCTCACTGTCTGTCAACTCCAGCAGTCTAGCACGCTTCTCTTTAACTTTGTGCTTATCCTTGCCACTCTCTGTTTTGCCTTTGCTATTCTCTGCCTTGTCATTGCTCTTGCTATTTTTCATCATCTAAACCTAACCAGTCCCTTTCATTAAAGAAAATGTCCATTGCTTCATCTGGTGTTAATCCATAACAATGTATGATCTTAAACATTTCTGATTGTGTCCAATCTTTTTTACCATTGATCTTAATACTAACTGACTGATATGTCAGTCCTAACAGCTCTGCTAGATCAGATTGATTTTGTCCAAACCTTTCCAGCACTGCCCTTAATTTTTTCTTCATGTTCGTTAAGTCTCCTTTTTATTTATTATATCCAACTTACTATCATTTTATTACCAGTTATGCATCTCCTTAATTTTATTATAAGCTATTGTATTTTTGTTAATGGTCTCATATTCGACCTCTATGTCATACAAACCATTTACACTGTTTCCTACAAGCTTAACTGCTTTATGTCTTATCTCAATTCCATTTGTACCTTTCATTAAATCAGGTAAATACTTACATTCTCCAAATGCATTATTCTCATTTGCCTTGTCATACATCTGAATTTCAATGTGCCATTTTTTAACATTGCCATCTGTAATCATTAACGTGTTTGGCATATCCATGAACTGCTGATTTGTATAAACATTTATGAGATTCACACTCTGTCTAGATGCACAATAGAAACTATATCCCTGCTTACCTAACTCTTTTAATATGTCCTCAACTGATTCACCAAGTTTTATACTTCCATTGTTAATGTTTAATCTTACTTTATCATAGTCTATCTTATTTATATTCTGTGCCTCTACTGTATCTTTACATTTAATCTTAACATTGCTAACTAAGCACTTTCCAATGCCTTCAACATTATCTCCAAGGTTTATTGCCTTATATTTGAAGTCTATATCCTTTACTAACTCCTGCTCCTTAAACCCTGACTCATTATGAGGATTCAACTTGTTAGTCTCTTTACTTACTGTGTCCTCCACTGTCTTTAACTGTATAGCCTTCCCCATTTCCTTTACTGTCATAGGGAAACCAATGCCACCACCATTTATTACTAACTGTACATTATTTCCATTGCCCTCGTCTGTATTTACTAATTTCATGCTCTTATTTATCTTACTTTGTATATAACTTGCATTTACTGTGTCTCTCCCATTCCACCAGACCATGCCAACCAAACTAACTATACATAGACATAATACTATTGCTTTTCTAATACCTCTTCTAATGTCTTTCCATGTAACTAAAGGCTCCTCAACCTCTCCCCTGTACACTCCATCATTTCTATCCATGCCTTTTCTCTTAATGAATGCCATTTTAACTGTCCTTTCTAACTTAAAATAAAAATTAAATTTACTAATATTAACTTAACTGCACTTTTTCTTGTATATAAAAATACAGGTAAAGTCCACTCTAAACTTTACCTGTATCTCTGTAACCCTATACTGCTGTCAAATTCCTATTACACACATTATACCTGTACTAATTGCAATGTATAGTGTAAAAGGTAATTTTTCTTTATGCTTTGCTTTTCTTGCTATTGCTGAAATTCCAAACAATATGTTTGCTAGTAATAAATTTAATATGATTGAGAAAAATGCTTCAGGCCTAGTCTGCAAATAATAGAGTTCTATTACTCCATAAATATCAACATCTCCCATACCTAATAAACCAAACTGACCTAAAGTTACAAGCAACACATTCAAACATATCATTGCACCTACATTAAATATACTGTACATACCTCTATTCAGTATCTGTATCATACAAGTTACTATTGCAATCAAAAATATTCCAAAGCTAACTGCTGAATACACTTGCTTTGTTTTCTGATCTGTGTAACTCATAAAAATTAGATATGCCATTATGAAACTTGTTAATGCTAATGTTAATAAATTCATATGAGCTATTATCTCAAATCCTACGCTCAACCCTATCGAAACTACTACAAGCCATATTATGTCTTTCTTATTTAATTTTATGGTATTTTCTTTATCTATATGCTCAAAAGCCACTGATAAAAGTAATGGCAATACAAAAAGTATTGCCATGCTCAGTGCCATATATGTCACTCTCAATTTCATCTTGTCTGTTAAACCTCTTACCTGTCCTATTTACTGTGCTTTCTTAACTGTCACACTACTTGTCTTACTGCTGTCCTTATTGCTTGTCTTACTTTGCTCTGCTTCTTTCTTTGCTTTAGCTGCCTCTTCTTTTTCTTTAGTAGCCTCTTCTTTTGCTTTAGCTGCTTCCTCTTTAGCTTTTTCTGCCTCTTGTTTAGCTTGCTCTGCTTCTTTCTTTGCTTTAGCTGCCTCTTCTTGATCTTTCTTTGCCTGTGCCTTTTCCTGAGCTGCTGTTGTTCCAGTTGCTGTGTCATTCTTTAACTGCTCATCTAAGGCTTTAGCCGCAGCCTTTTGTTTCTTAGCTGCAGCCTTTGCTTCTTTATCTGTGTCTGATTCACTTGTACTGTCTGAACTACTCTCTTTGCTTGTGTTACTCTCTACAAACCCTGTGTTTGTATTTCCTCTCTGAAGGAATACCTGATAATCTTGACTGGTGTTGTACTGCAACTTACCAAGTCTGATACTATCACCACAGTTAGCAATCATTTCAGCAAATAAACTGTTGAAACTAGAATTGCTACGTACATTAAAGCTTGTACTATAATTATTTGAGTGTTAATTTTCTGTTTCTCTGCCTCAACCATTGCGTTTTCAATGTCATTGATCTGCCCTTTTATATCATCAAACATCTTACCTGCCTGACCTGTTGTCATAGACTGCTTAATTACTGTTGCCAGGTTGTCGATGTATTGATTATCGAACTTGTAAGTGAATCTATCAAGTGAATCCTCCAAATCATTCTTTGCAGCTATATCACTTGTAAGTTCCAAGAATGCTTTCTTAAGCCGTTTATTTTTTACTACCAAGTAACAATCTGTTAATACTGAAGTAATATAAACACCTGCTTTAATCTGAATTCTTAATGTATCATAGACATTTTTAATGTCCTCCAACATCATCTTATTATCACTTTTATTGCTCTCAATAAAAATAAAATCTAAAATAAAATAACAGGTAGGTCCGAAAACAAGACCTAAAACTATATTCTCATGCATTGTTATCAACATAACGAATAGTGAAGCAACTAGCTTCAAAGCCACATATCCAACAGGTGTTATTCCTTTAATCATAAAGTTTACACCATATTTGTTAATGAAGGCATCCATGTAATCATAGTTGAAAGCTTTTCCCTTTGCTCTCTTCATATTTTTTGTAAGGAACTGCTTTCCTTGCCCCTGCATCTTGCTGTATTGCTTTTGTATAATCTCAGTCTTTACCATGTAATCCACTAAGTAAGCTACTGCAAAAATGATAAACAACATTAACAACTTAGATGCAATTCCTAACCAATTGTATGTACTCATCTTTCCTTTTCCTCTCTTACTTACTTCTAAGAACTTTGAATATCATTATATACAATGCAGCCACAAGTGCAAATGCTAGAAAACCAAGTACCAAATATCCAAGTGTACCACCTGATGTAAATGCCTGAATGAAATTACTACTTGTATCATCCATACTTGAAGTTGCAACTACACAGAAAGCACCAAGTACAATCATTATCAAGATCTGTGCAACTCCATTTTTCCTGATTGTTCCTTTTTCTCTTTCACTCCTTATATAAGAATGAAAGACCTCTCTACAATCCTCAATGATTGTATCATAATTTGTATCATACCTAGAACAAATCTCAAGGTTTCTTATCAACACCTTAAAATGCTTATTCTTAACACTATTCTGTAACTCAATCAATGCTAATGTCTGATTACCACTGTTTTTTGCATTTACTACAGCTGTGTAAATCTGATCTCCTAAAGGATTCTCAATGTACCTTGATGATCTCTCAAGTATATCAATCAAATCATCACTTGACTTTGAAAAGTTATCAATGATGTTCATAAACTGTAACATCTGCTCTTCTGTTTTGTTGCTACGTATCACAATAGAACCAGAAAGTAACAACTCAAAGATCATTGGTACAAGTACTGCAGCCATTATTCCAAATCCTGCACCCTTAAACACTACAACGATTAGTGTTATAATTGCATCAAACACAATCACTGCTAGCAAGTAAAATTCAGTTGTCAGCCACGGAATCTTTTCTTTTATTCCACTGTATGCTAACTTTTCGTCAATGCTAGCTAAGAAATCTTTCTTACCACCCTCACCATGGATGTCTCTATCTCTTCTCTCTGCTTCTGCTCTTTCTCGCTCTGCCTCACTTATTTGTGCATAGAATGACTTGATTTTCTCATTTGCATGTGAGTTATACTTGAAGTAGTTAATCACACTATATACAACGTAGAAGATTAAACCAAATAGGTATATCTCCAAAACATATATGAGCAACTTGCTATCTAAGAACTCTAAAAACAATTCTTTAATGTCCATTACCTTTTACCTCTCATGTCCTCTACTTTTTAGAAGATTTTCTTGTATGTCAAATCTCCAATTTCAGGATCATATCCTGTAATCTCCTGTACTTCTCTTACACCAAAGTCCTTCATAAATACTACTGTATCCAAGTGAACTAACATCTGTAGTGCTTCTTCCTGTGAATAGTCTGAATTATATTTGATGTAATCAACCAGCTTTTTCATTGCCTCTGTAGCAGAAGAACCATGAACTGTTGCCCATCCTTTTGCACCTGTATAAACTGCATTTAACAGGTAAAGTGCCTCAGCACCCTTAATTTCACCAATGATGAAGTAATCAATATCCATGAGCAAACCATTCCTTGCAAGGTCTCCCAAGTTATATTCAATCTTACCTTCACCACGGTTAATGATTGTGTGCTGAAATGCAATGTCAGGATGATTGCTAAACAACTCTTCGTTTTCCTGTATGCACAATCCTGAAATGTCGTCAGGTAATTTATCCAATGCCCAGTTTAATAAGGTTGTCTTACCAGATCCTCCCTTACCTGCAACTAACAAACCGCCTCCATTCTTGACCCTATCTTCAAAGTAGTCTGCCATTTCCCTAGTGAAGAATCCTAACTCAATAAGTCTCTCTGTTGTGTACTTATGTTTAGGTATCTTTCTTATTGAGAGCAAGTACTTTTCATTACTGTTAACCACAGGTGTTGTGATGTTAAACCTCATAATTGCTTTTTTACTACTATACTTATCTGTGAAGTTCTGTAATGCATTCTGTGCAGAAATACTTGCCTTATTCTTAATTGCTGTGTGCTCAACGAATTTCTTAAAGTGATCAGGATTTCTAAACTTTAACTTAGCAGTTTCCCTATGCCCTAACCTCTGTACTCTGATGTGATCCCAATCATAAATCTTGATATCTGAAATATCACCTATTCTCTTTATTTTAATTATTTGCTAATTGATTTTTACCCCAATGCTACACTGATTTTTCCAAATGCTTATCTCTCTTTTTGCCCTATGCAAATTTCACTTTATTTATGTCTTACCTACCAAACATTATCCTGTTTTCTATGCTCATACACTGTTTTCAAATGCTTACTTTTCTCTTTACTTCATTCAAGTTTTTAGCTTATATGCTCATCACCCTATAAACCAATATGTCCTATTTAGACTGTAATGCCTACTCTTTTCATCTCAAGTTCCTCAAGTTTACTCATATGATCAAATTCATCAATAAGTGCCTCTCTGCATTTACAAATGTAAGTTCCATTTATTTCAGTGCTTGTCTCAACAATATCCCAGATCCCACTTACTAACATATTGACTCTATCAAACTTATCAGGTGTTATTACTACAGGTGCAATGTCATTATCAATACATAACTTTGCAACCACTATCTGTCCAATGTCTCTTGTCTCTTTTCCAAAAACATCCATTCCAATCAGGTGCACATAAACATTTGCAATTGCTTCAATTATTTTCTTACGCTCCTGATTTTCTAAAATTGCATCCAAACCTTTCTGAATGCTATGTGCCTTTTCTATTTTCTCATTGTACATTTCTACAATGAAGTTCAAATAATTCTTATGTGCAGCCCTGTTTTCATTACTGTCTGTTCTTGTAAACCTGTTCATTATTTTTAATTGATTGTATCTTAATAACTTAGCCAATGTATACATATCCACAACATCAAACCCTGTTTTAAACCTAATGCCTGTTTCTACTGCCAAGAAAGTATTCACAATGGATTGCTTACTAACTCCACTGTACATCCCATCTTTAGTAGGTATATTCTCTGGTAAAATCACTGCTTTCTTTACTTCTTCAAAGTCCACCCTCTTACCATCCACTAAACGCATATTGTATACTAATCTTCTGTATAAGTCTGCCTCATATTCTCTATTGTTTATAATCTGTTTCCAAAGTATACTCATAACTGCCTCTTTTCTTTTAATATGTCCTATGCTGTTTCAATGCCTATTCATAGTTGTTTAATGCATCAGATCTGTCTATCCCTTTTAGTACAATGCCCATTCATTTTTGTACCACTGCATCCTCTTATCTCTATGCCTACTCATAGTTGTTTAATGCATCAGATCTGTCTATCCCTTTTAGTAAACTGTCATTTCTTTTCTTGATTTTGCCGGTGTCATTCACCAGTGCATAACTCATAGTTGTTAAATGCATCAGAGCTGTCGTTTCTTAATAGTACAATGTCTTATTTTAACACTACCTGTATAGTGATGATTGTTAAATGATATACCCTTTTTATACCACTGCATCAGTCACTGTCGTTCCTTTATAGTAAACAAACACCATTAAACCATCTTACTGCTCAACACCATCATTTTTTATGCTAGCTGATGATTGTTTAATGCATCAGACCTGTCTATACTTAATAGTACCAATGCATCAACTTTTTCTAGTGTATTATAGTTGTACACACTGTATTCAATTAGTGTTCAACTGTACCATTATAGTTGTTAAATGCAACCCCTTAATAGTAAAATTTTCTCCACTTATTAGTACTTGATTTCCCTTCATAAACCATCTATGCATCCATCTACTTTTATATGCATCAGCTTTTCAAGTTTCACTAAATGCATACCTTAATAGTAACATAATGTACCCCATTTTTACCATAGATGCATCTACTTTTTAGTTGTTCAATGCATCTATCTGTTTCAAGTTGCATATAGACCAATTTCAATGCCACACTCCCCTTTATAGTGATGCATCTGCTTTTTATAGCTATGCATCTGCTTTTTAGTCCCTACGCTACTACTCTTTTTTGTCCCTATGCCTCCATGTACCTAAATTGTAAGCAGATACTCAATCCCCTTATTTGCCTTTTCTCTTTCCTCACCGTATAACCATCCATAATCAGATGTATCAAAATCAGGAATACTGTAAGGTACAATTTGTTGATGTACATTCACAAATTCATCAGGTCTCCTGCTCACATAGTAAGGATCATTCCCACAAACACCATGTGTCCTGCATAATACCTCAAACAAATCATTGTATGTCAGTTTTATTTCCTCAAGCAAAGGAAATAAATCATCCCTGCCTTCAGGTACTGTCCTCTGAGTTACAAATGATGGGTTAAACCCTCTCCTGATATAAAACTGTTTTCTCATTGTATCATCAATTCCTGCAATGTCCACAATTTTACCCTCTGCAATTAAACGATCCCATGTATCCCAATGTATCCTAAAGATCCAATCAAATTCACCAGAGAGCTCGCTGTACTCATGGAACAAGTCGCAAATTACATCATTGTCCAAGAAGATATATGCCTTTCTAATTCTATCAATCTCTTCTATTCTTTTATAGAGTATACAATTCTTTCTAGCAAGTTCCTGCTCTTTCTTTGTAGGTCCTCTACCAATTCCTAACTTCATTCTGCAACCTCCTATATGTTATTCTATAACTATTTTTAATGTCTTTTCTTTCAATTAGATGCAAGTACCTAACACAAACTATCATTACATAAAATCTCCTATAGTCTGCAGGTATTATGTCCTTTGCATCTATCATTATTCTTATGATAGTCTCATAAACCCTATTAAACCCTACTTTCTCCCTTACTGCTTTCACTTCTCTAGCCATTGTCTTATTCATTCTCAAGTCTGACAGAATCTCATTATAATTAGTCCTTCTTGAAGTTCCATCCTGTCTCTTCAATCTAAACAATGATGCAGGAAATTTCTCTGCCCTATCAGCAATAAACATGAGTTCTTTACCATTTACTACTGCATTGTCATACTCTCTTATACGCTTAGATATATCAGGAAACAATGATCCTCCATTATCATATATGGGTGCGGGTATGTATCCCTTATCAGTTATAATGTACCCCCAATTTCCATGATGTCTGTCTCTGTTTCCCAGTATTGCATCACATATAAACATATCCCAAAATCTTATGATTGCTTTTTGTTTATTAAGGTCACTCATTTTAGTATGCTTACCTATCATTCTTAATACATCATCATAACTGTATATCTTATTACTTAAATCTGTACTCTCACTTGACTGCTCTGTATCTTTATAACTCTTAAGCTGAAAATTAGTTCCAGATGTAAAGTCTTTTAATATCACTGCAAGTTCATTATTGTACCAGCCTAACCAAGTCTCATGACATGCTATCCCTATTCCTCTTATAAACCTAGATGCTACATGTTCACTGAATACTGAAGAAATCTCTGTTTTAGCTGTCTTTACAATGTAATCCACCTTATCCACTGTAATTCCAAATTTAGAGGTGTTGCCATCATATTTCTTATTGTTTTTCATTTTATCTTGAATGATAAACCCATTATACATCTTTCTCTCCAACCTCTCTTTCTTTTATTATATCACATTTTACCTCTTTTTACAAGTTAATGCTAAACCTTATTATTCCTTGTGTATGTGCTAAAAAATAAGAGGCACAGGTCTCTAAAGCCCATGCCTCTTATTTTCTTACTGTTCTTTCCTATGCATTAGTGCAAATCCTGAACGTTTACATTCGGTACATAGAATGGTCTTGTATAATACAGCTTGTCAAGATCCTCTGTATAAATGTCTTTCCCATTAAAGGTTCCTAACATATTATCCATGTTATAGTACATATCACTATAGCTATTCATCTTAATTCCTGCTGTCTGGAAGTGACTGAAGAAATCAGATTTACCCTGGTTGATTGGACACAACTTAGGGTCTAATACTGAACTTCTCTCTGTTGGCTCAATCATACCTGTCTCAATCTTTGTAGTTATCTCTTCATAAGTGATACCATCAAATGCTTCATTGTACCACTTACCATCACTACCTGCCCAAGCAGCATCATCATCGTAACCTCTATTTCTCTCAAGTGCATCACACAACTTCTCAAGTACCAAGGTCTTTTCATTGATGTCCAAAGCTATTTTCTTAGGTGAGTCATTAGGTTCATTTTTAAGCTTCTTAATATAACTCTTGCCCTGACCTTTTGTCAAAATTGTAGTTCCATTCATCTTGATGTTGCCCTTATAATCAGCTGTGAAAGTATAGAACTGTTCTGATGTACTAACTATATGAGCATTGATAAATCCCTTACCCTTAGCTGCCTTGAAATAGTATTTCTTAGCTGTACTAGCATGTTTACTGCCTGTAGCTAAACTACTTATGTCTGTTCCACTGTCTACCAAGATACCCTTGAAAGGATCACTGTTGTCTTTCCTGTTCTGCCACTGTGCAACCTTTAATTGATTCAAAGCATCTACTATATTCTTAGTGGTCTTTTCATCATTTTTCTCTGCTGCGCTTCTAGTAAACTTGCTGTAGTCCAAACCATTTGTTAAGGTTGTATTCTTAACCTGTGTTAAACCATCTCCCTCAAGTACAGGTTGATATGTCTTAACTGTTATTGTCTGTCTGTTATTCTTTGCTTTCTTGCTACTACTCAAAACCCTTAATGTAAATGTTGCACCACCAGGCAGTACACTATTTACTTCATGATTTTTCAGAGCTTGTGAATGTGTTGACCACTGTAAACTTTCAAGTGTCATGTTAGGTTTAGCTGTCTTATCCCAAATTACCTGACAAGCTGAATTGAAATTCAATGATCTTGCATATTCACCAAGTACATAAACCTCTTTGTCCTTAGCACCCATACTGTCATATCTCATTCTGATGTAAGGGAAGAAACTAAACTTAAGACCACTCTTTGCCATAGTTGCTGTACTTACTGTATTACTGCCGTAAGTAATTCCATCATGTGTACCACTATGAACACCAGGATTTGTCATTGTCTCATCCTCAATGTCATTGTTAGAACTTCCACCACTTCTACTTCCTGAAAATGTCAAGTAAGCAATTTCAATGCCTGCTATGAAAGGAATAGGTGAATCAGCCACATCACTATCACTGCATCCTTCTGAACCACTTGATGAAGTGTAAATATCATCACTGTTGTCAATAAACTTAGCTGATATCCTTCCTTTGAAATCAACCTTTCTTCTTAACCCCTTTGACTGATTAGCACTATAGAATGAATCAAGTTTTTCAAGAGATGCAGTATTGATTCCAGCTGCTGTATTTTTCCACTTTGCTAAACACAAGGCATCTTTTCCTCTGTGAAATACAAGGTAATAATGCTCAAACCTATGTGTACCACCATCTATATTGCTAAGGTTTTGTGAATTAAACGAGTATGAACTCAAAGTTCTACGATTACCACTAACTAATGTATCTGTCCATTCATCATCCCATGCCTTATAAGCTATATTGTACTTGTATTCATCAGCCCTGTAACGTGCATTCATAATTGCCAAACTTAAACTTGCATCATCTAATGACCAACTACAATAATAAGGACCATGACCAGAACAATTTTCATTGCTACAATAATAAGTATGACCACCACATGCATCATTTAATGCACTTGAATCCCATACAAATGAGTGACCCTTTAATATATTCTTGCCCTTTTCAGTTTTATACAAGTCAACTTTCTTAGAAATCTGTGACTGCTTTAATGTATAATCTCCAGAAATAGGCTTCTCTTTTTGTTCTTTCTGTAATAATACATAAAGCACTATCTCATCATATTTTTGCTTAGAGGTTGTTGTCTTGCCAGTTTTCTTATCTTTCTTCTTCTCTACTTTCCTATGCAATGTTACTTGTGCAACTACTTCTTTATTATTAGGTTTCACTGTTGCAGATTTTGTAGCATTTCCAACCTGTTCCTTATCCTCCATGATTGACTTCCACTTTAATGCATCAATATCCTTTTTTACCTTGTCTGTTGTTTGATAGCCTATGACATGATACTGAATCTTTGTCTTTGGCTCATTTTCTATGTCTATTGTAGAAGGATTATACTTTCTAACAAATGTTCCTTTATCAATGTATTTCACATCTCCATCCAAGTTGATCTTCTTAACTCGGTATGTCTTTACTATTGTAACCTTGTATGCCTCTTTCTTTTTCTCCTTTTCATCTGCTGTTCCTGTTACCTTATTAGGTGCCTTTTCAGGTTTATAATGACTATCGTAATTTTCATCATATGTACAGGTGCTATCTATTGCATCCTTTTCAGGAGTAGTACAGGTGCTATCTATTGCATCCTTTTCAGGAGTAAGTGAATATAAATGTAATGATAAACCTTTCTTTCCTAAGCCACTTTTAGTTACATATGGTAAATTCTTTTTATGTGTGTCTACCTTTGTTAAACCTAATTCATTTCTCTTTAATACCATGCAGTACTGTAAAATGAAGTTGTCCAGAATCTTTGTATATGTATTAGAACCAAAACCATGTTCAGCATTAAAATTCAAATACTCATACCCTGTAGCAAGAATTGTCTGACCATTTAATTTGCTTGCTCTATTAGGCAAAACTGAATGCCAGGCTAAAGGCTCTACTACTACATACACAGGTTCATCTCCCGCTGCATTCTCTGCTTTATCATAAGCCTCTTTTCCAATTACATATTGAACAAAATAATAAATATTGTTATGTTTAGCTTTTTCCCCGTTTTTTTTCTTAGGATGATTAGCTGCCCATTTCTTAAATGCAACTCCATTACCATGAAAGCTACCACCAGAATAATAAAATGCTTTAGGTACTCCAAACATTTTTTGTATTTGAGGTGTAATATTGAAGCCCCCTTTTTGATCTTTGCTGCCTAATCTTGTATCTCTCTCATAATGACCAACACTAACAGAATTATACCCAAAATAGCAGTCGTAAACTGTTGATAATGTCTTTTTACTTTTTGTCATAATGTATATTCTGTAACCCTGTTTGCTCTCTGTTGGTCCACCATGTAGGTTTCCACCTGCTCCTTGTGTACCACCACCAGTACCATTACTATTTTCTTTTGCATAAACTGTCTCTGTTATGCTGGCAGTTGGCAATGCTGTGATTATCATTGCAAATGCAAGTGTTAAACATAAAACTCTTTTTATCCATTTCATTTTATCACTGCCCTCCTTACTCATGGTCTATTTCATCTAAAAAGTCATAAAAGTCCTCTTCACTCTCAATTGTGTCTGTTATTATCTTTGAACCATTGATGTCTAAATAGTAATGACGCCCATCATCATCAATAAACTGATTATGCTTTACTCCATCTGCATCTGTATATGTACCAGCCCTCTTATCAGTGTTCTCTTTTTCATATTGCTTGATCTTTTCCTCATCATTTGATGCAGCTTTTTCTTCATCTGTTCTTATATCTGAAACTACTGATGTATTCTTTTCATCCTCTTTCTGCTGTTCCTCAACTTCACTGGCTTCTTCGTCTGTTAACTGCACATAAACATCTCCATTATCGTCTACACCTACTTTTGAATCTTTACTATAAACATCCTTTAAGTTCTGCTCTGCTGACTCTGGTGTATCCCCATCAAGTCTATATGCCACATAGTTCTCAACAAACTCATCCTTTGTACATGTATACTCCATTTCCTCATGTGTCTTGTCCCACAATTTCTCTGCCTCTGCTGTATACTCCTGTGTCAATTTAGCAGTTTTATCTGCTGATGCTGCTGAGGATTCTGTACTACTATCCTTTATGGTGTTCGTATACTCACTTGCATCTGTTCCTTTATTCTGTCCTCTGTGTGATAAACCAATTAGGATTAATACCATAATTATTACTGCTATCACTACTGAAATTACAAGCTTCTTTCTCTTCATGACTGCTCTTCCTCCCTAATCTTTTAATAAAAATAATTTTTATTTTATATAATTCTAATGCAATTTCTTTTGTTCATTGGTTTATTAGAAATGCAGTTTTCTATTCATAGTGTATTTGCACTAGCATTTATGCTTGTTTGTAGTATAATAGTCATATAATTACAAAGGAGGAGTTGTTGATATGCATACAGGTATTACCGCAGCTATTAATGAGGTTTTACGCAACACGGATTTATTCCCTGTAAATTCAAACAGATTTTATGACATTCAAGAAATTTATGCTATTGTTGATGATAATGTAGAAGATGATTTTGGTAAGACACCAGATGACTTTCATCATTACATACGCACATGCATTTGTAATTACTTCAGAGGTAAAAACCATACTTTACGCAGAAAACTTACTCGTAAACCACCAGAATATAAATGTAGACAAAAGTATATCTATGCATTCCTTGAACCGGAACCTGCAAAATAAACAGGAAATAAGCCAGCACTTTTTCTATAGGTGCTGGCTCTTTCTTTACTTACGCTCCTTTATAACTGATTCAATGACATCTATGTATTCCTGTGGTAATTTAAACTCTTTATACAGTTCCTCATCCGTGTAAATATGATCGAATTTACCTGAGGGAGGAGCAGGAACAAACCGGAAACAATGATCTGTTTGAATATTGGTAAGCTTACTTATATTCGGAACCAAGAAGAATCTTGTAAACCTACTGTATATCCAAGATACAAATGATTTACATTCATCTAAACTGTCTGACTCGAAAATGCATTTTGCTTCACCACTGTATGACTCATTTTTTGAGTTGTCAATAAGTCGTGAGGTACTTAAAACATAACGAGGACGTTGTGTTGAATACCAGTCATAGCCAGACACTTTAGTGTTCATCCATATTTCATACTGCTTATTTCCTGCTATATATGGGAACTGAAATGCTTTATACTCTCCCAATGACTCTATTATCTCCTGCCCTATATTAAGTAGACTTTCTTCTTTTAATATGCTTCTACATTGTTCCCCATTAAACACTTCTATGTCGTGACATTTATTGACAATGCGTGTCATATCATATTTTGTATCCTTATCTACTAAAAAATAAGTGATTCCATCTGTTTGATAAATGTCAAACACATCCTTGCAACAAGAATAAAAGCATAATTCCTTTATATGAGGTACAATCTCTTTTCTGAAATCTCCATAACTATGCTTACTTGAAATTCCTTGTGTTGCTTCTGCTGTCTGCCATTTTGCAGGTGTGATCATACAAACATATTTACTGCTTAACTCACAACCTAAAAATACAAAATCTATGTCTGCTCCTTTGTTGTATGGAGGATTGCCAATGACCAAATCAAATTTCATCTGTCCGCCCAGTTCCTTTCCTAGTCTCTCTGCAACTAATTTCTTGTCTGTTGTCTTTACAATTGATTGTAGATCTTCAATCATTCTGATGTTCTTTTTTCCATATTGCGCGTAGCCATATAGTGAACTCTCTGAAAGCATTAAACATGTGAAATCATCTGTTATACCATAAAGCTGTTCAGATAAAATATGATGCTTTCTCTTTGCAATGTCCATATCTGCAAGGTATGGTGAGTTAAACAATTTCTTGTATGCAGCCATTAAAAATCTACCAGATTTAGAGAAAATGTCTAACACCTTAATATCTGGTGTCCAGAAATCATCAGGAAGCATGTTGATCATGTCATTCACAATGTTCTCTGGTGTTAATATATAATTTGTAGTACCAATCCTACCTGTAGGATACAATTTCCCTGCAACGTCCATGTCTTTGCCCTTTCTTTCCTTTTAATAAAATGCTTTTATTATTCCTTTGGTAAGTCCAAGTGTTGTGTTAATACTGCCTGTAAAAATTCATCCAATGTTAATACTAATTGACAAGGGTAACATGTTCCTATGCACAATAGCTTATCACCATCCACTATGTTCACTGCCTCTATTACATTGCCAAGTTCCTCAATGTATGTACACATACCTGTAAATTTTGTAAGGCTTTCATTTGTAGTGCCTGGTGAATATGGTACTCCATCTCCATCAATGCGATTAAACCCAAACCCATCACATAATTTATACGCACATTTCTGTTCAGGATTGCTCTTTGTTTTCACAATAGGACTCTTGCAATATGTACACTCTCTCATCTTTTTTCTCTCCTTTAATTAGTGTCTGCTGATTAGGTTGCAAACACTTGATTTTACTGACTTTTGCCCCATTTTCTGGTATAATAATTGCAAGGATTTTGACGAAAACAATTCGTTTTTCTTGCAGTTTTCTTACAGATTTTAAGTATAAAGGGGCTAAAACAATGTACAAACCGATCGACAAGCTACAGCATTCATTCCTCGATTTCAACCAGCCTATGGGGCTCCATATGAATCCGGATAACCGTTGGATCAAACTGGCTGACCGCATCCCATGGGATGAATTTGAAGCAAAATATGCCAAGCTGTTTCCAAGTGATACGGGTAATGTTGCCAAGCCTCTTCGCATGGCGTTAGGAGCCCTGATCATCCAGACCAAGTTCCAGTTTTCCGACCGTGAGCTTGTAGAACAGATTGCAGAGAATCCGTATCTGCAATACTTTATCGGGCTTCCCGGTTTTCGGGAAGAAGCCCCGTTTGATGCAAGTACACTGGTTCTTTTCCGTAAACGCATTTCAGCAGATATGCTGATGGAAGTAAACGAGTATCTTCTTGCTCACAAGGATGATGACAAAGATGACCATACTCCTCCATCCGGAGGAAAATCCGGTGATGATGGTACTGCAAAAGAAGATACAAACAAAGGAACGCTGACCCTTGATGCAACCTGCGCACCTGCAAACATCCGTTATCCGCAGGACCTCTCGCTTTTGAACGAAGCAAGAGAAAAGCTGGAAAACATGATTTACCGTTTTTGTAAATGTTATGGTCTTAAGCTGCCAAGAAGATACCGCAAACGTGCCAGAAAAGAGTACCTTGCATTTGCCAAGAGCAGAAAGCACACGGCAAAGAAAATCCGCAGCGCAATCCGCAGACAACTTGGCTACGTGAAAAGAGACCTCGGCTATCTGGAACAGTTCATGAGTGATGGATACGCCATGACAGGTAAGGATATCGACTTGTATCTTACCATCATCAGGCTGCATGAACAGCAACAGTATATGTATGATAACAGAGTCCATTCTGTGGAACATCGCATTGTAAGCATTTCGCAGCCATGGCTTCGACCGATTGTCAGAGGTAAGGTCAAAGCACCTGTTGAATTTGGCGCAAAATTTGATCTCAGTCTTGACAGCGAAGGTTATGGGCGTATCGAAAAAATATCTTTCGAGGCATACAACGAGAGTGGCTGCCTGATTGAAGCGGTAGAACGCTTCAAAGAACGTACCGGTTATTATCCGGAACGTGTCCTGGCAGATCAGATATACCGGACCAGGGAAAACAGGAGTTATTGCAAGGAGCATGGGATCCGGTTATCAGGTCCAAAGCTGGGCAGACCAAGTGCCACAGCAAAAGCCTTCAAAAAACAAGAGTATCAGGATAATACCGATAGAATCGAAGTGGAGCGCACCTTCAGCTTGAGCAAACGCTGCTATGGTATGAGCTGCATTACCACAAAACTGGAAGAAACGCAGTTGACATCTATCGCATTATCTGTATTCGTGACGAATCTGTTCAGGATTCAGAGGCGAATACTTTGTGCTCTTTTTCATCTGTTCCGATTTTGGCATGACCGGAGCAGATGTAAGAGTTGGAAACTACAGATATCTGCTTAATCAGCAGACACTAATTAAAAAATAAAAATTATACTTACTATATGGAAATGTAGCTTTTTATGCAGCATTGAAAATTATAGATGTTTATTATTTTTATTAAATGTATTGAATTGATTGAGATATGGTGATTAAACATTTTAGTGTATAAAATAAAAGCACACCTTTTTATCGGTGTGCTCTGTTAGTTCAATAGTGATTATTCAAAAGATTTCTGCATCCAATCTGGACTTTTTTTATGTTCCAACCTCAATTCTGAATAGGCTCTCATTGCTGAAATGTATGTTAATTTTCTTTTTATAATTTCTTTATAAGTAGCTGAATGGAACCAAAAATTTGTTGCTTCTTCTCTACTCATGCCATCCTTTTCCATAAGACGCTTAATAATTGTACTACTCTGTGACTCAAACCTACTATTATCTCCCATTTTTATCCTCCATATAAACATAAACCATGCCTACACCTCCAATACAGGTGGTTCTAAATATTCTAATGTGATTAGATTATTCTTTATGCTGACCTCTGCCACATCAGTAAAGCAATAGTTTAGTTTAGGTGCTCTACCTATAATTATATAAGTATTCTTTAGATTTTCATTGATTGCCTTCATGATCCTATCGTCAACCTCTTGCACATCATCTGCCTGATCCATAATAATGTACTGCCCATAAGCCTGTTTAATGTGCTCTATTACAACTTTACAATTTGCCTTACTTTTAACTGAAGCATAATTTATAAAGTACAGGTTATCTATGTCCCTTGCTGCGTTCATCAACAATTCAAAAAGAAATGTTTTTCCTGTAGCACTGTCTCCACAAACAATGGTTTTACTACTTCGTAACTGCAACTGTATATTAAAGCCCCTTGATTTACACGCTAATGTCTGACCCATTTACCCTCAACTCCCTTATATGTTCTTCGCTTGCTGTCAATGTATCATTTAACTCTTCCCCGTCATTTATCTGTATTCGCACGTTATTACTCATTCCAAAATCACTATGATTAACATATACGTATACATCTGTATCTAATGCCATTTTTTCTGCTAAATATGCTATTGCATTTCCACCACAAGAAGTTATGTTAAACACATATCGTCCAACTGTATTTGTTTTTATTGCATGGTTAATGCATAATAATGTCTTGCATCCTTCTGATAAGCATCCTATTCCAATTGGCATGTCATAAAACTTGCCATATATTGTCTCATTATTTAGAAGTGATGTCTCTTCTACGTTTTTTATTATTTTTATATCTGTATCATCAAAATACTTTGTAATTCTCTTATCTTCAAAATAGCTATCCCAAGGTGTTTCAAGAATTTCTTTATGTTCTATCTTATTTTTAATGGTGTATATTTTTAACATCACTCTTACCCCTTATTTCAATCTTTCTCTATCTATATTATAACGCGTGAACCCTTATTTTACAAACTAATGCTTATCTGATTTAAAATAAATTAACATTCCTATTATTTTTATGCATGATTGGAAATTATAAAAGCCAGCACCTTTTTACTGATGCTGACTTTTATACCTTTGATGCATTTTATTCTCCCTCTACTATTGATTGAATACATAAATGCTATCTAGTATCCTCTCTGTCCCACACTTTTGACAAATTGTTTGTTTATTAAAATTTGATAGGTCTGCTAATTTATATCTGACCATATATGTATCTTTTACTGATGATATCCTCAAATTTGGTGCTACATTATGTGTCCCATTTCTATTTGTAAATGTATCAATACTTATATTCATTTTATTAAACATTGTGTAGCTTAATATCATGTTAAATGAAAAATCTCTCTCTACCACTGCTACTATTAAGTTATTATAATGTATTTCCTCTTTACCATCTGACAAGATGAAATCTGGAATTATATACACTTTCGCGATCTCATACCCTCTACCAAACCCTCTGAGCAAGAATACTGCGTCTTGCTTATGACAGTTATGATAGTATGATTTTAAGCTTTCCTCTCCTGCACACCATACTGGCACGTTTGCTCCAGTATCCAACAAGCATCCAATTTTTGTATTCTTGTGTCTGTTGCTGATTATCGTTAATCCATATGTATTTTTTAATCTCTGTAAATTAAATTTCAAATTTATCATGCTAACATACCTATATTCGGAGCATTAAATGTTGTTCGCCGGCATTCAAATTCTATATTTGATGCCATATATTTTCTTATATAGTCACTTTTATTTTCTTTAGAACAAACATCCAATAATTTACATGATTCAATTTCTCCATCATGCTCCTTTACATTTGTAATGATAACCCATAAATCAGGATATGCTTTTACTACTTCATTCCACTTATAGATTTTATTCATTTCTAACATAAATATCTGCTCCTTTCCATTCAATCTTTCTCTATCTATATTATAACGCGTGAACCCTTATTTTACAAACTAATGCTCATCTAATAAAAAATATTTTTTATTTTATATACTGAAATGTAAGTGCTTTATGTAAAAACAAGAATCCAGCTGCTTATACAACTGGATTCTTTGCTTGATAATTAAATTTAGTGCATTGGTATGCTACAGGGTAATAGTAGCCACCAGCTCAATGCTGCTATTTACTTAAAATCAGGTCCATCATCATCGAGATCAATGTACTTAAATGCATCCTTATGCATTACTATACTCTCTGTTCCATTTACATCAATGTAATAGCAGTGATTATCTTTTTTATTATAATAGATGTTCTTCTTTTTACCATTGACCATTTTATAACCAACGCATTTGTCTCCATGATGAGGTTTTACTCCAGGCATTTTGCATCTGATAAAATCATCCCAACCTCCATTAGGATCAAAAGTAGCCGTACTATTACCACTATCTGTATTGCTCGGTTTGCTACTGCTGCTGTTGCTGCTCGGTTTTGTTGAAGGCTTGTTGCTGCTTGGCTTTGCTGTCTTTGGTTTGGTCTTGCTTAATAAACTCTGCTGTACTAAATAAACATTTTTACCTGATTTCACAACATAATATGACTTTCCTTTGTATTTTGTTGTACCTGTAACTGTTAACTTTGTAGCTTTCTTATACTTCTTTGTAACTACCAGCTTTCCCTTTGTAGTGTCAGGATTCTTATATGCTTTCGCTGAACTTACCTTCACATACAATTTCTTGCTCTTTTTATATTTCTTTACTGTGATATATTTTTTCTTTGTTGCTGTGGCTTTTTTAACTGTTGTGGTTTCATTTGTTGATGTTGAGGATGAGGTTAGAAGTGTACCTTTCGCATTACACTCTACTAACTTATGGGTATAAACTGATCTTAACAATGCAATCGCTTCATTCTTAGTGATCGCTTCATCCCACCTGCTCCTTGCACTTGTCAGCAGATTCTTTTCCTTTGCAACACATAAACTCTTATAGAGCTCCCTGTCCATCCCACTGTCTGGATTTGAAATACTGTTATTCAAGGCTGATGCACGATCTGATTTCGCTACAGCTCCACCATCCTTTGCATCTGTATAACAACTTGCTGAACTGCTTGCATTTTTTAAGCTGTCTGCATAATATCTACTTACTATGGTATAAACAGCTTCTGCCCGTGTCATACTGCTATTGTACAACTGGTTATTCAAAGTAAGATAGCTGTCCTTGTTCACACTCTGCGCATACTTGTTATACTCTGACTGTCCAACTGATTTCTCAAATGCAGTGTCTGTCTTAATCTCTGTCACAGGGGTATCTGCCCTCATGACCATAGCCATGAACTGTGCCCTTGTCAATGATGCATCTGCATTTGCCTCTGTACCATCAGGCAACAGATTGAAGTATGCATTCAATGCCATGTTCACACACTTTTCCTCATCGTCTATATCCAGATCGGTATAGCTGTTGCAGGCTGCATTTGCTATGAAATTCTTATTCGTGTTCAGGGCTTTCTCGACTGCGCTGTTGTTCATTGCAACACTAAACACATTATTGTAATCATTCTTACCTTTGATGTTCGTATAAAGAGAACCCTGTTTGCTCTTAATACCAAAGTGATTCTCAATGCTGTTTCTTATATCATCATGTCCTACTACCTCTGCTAAAGGTACCCAATCCATTTCTCCTTCGTTCCCTATACTCTGTCCTTTCAGTGAAGACTGTTCAGATGGCATTGCCACCTCAATTTCTACCTGCTGACTATTTCCCAACATACTAGCCATCTCATTTCTAGTTGCTGCTGAAACGGTACACAATTGACTAGCAATAATTACTAGTGTCATTACAGGTATTACAATACGCTTCACATTCATAAATTTACCTGACATGCCTTTTACCTCCATTTGTATTATTTTAATATAAAATTAAAACACTATAATTTCAATATAGTGCCTCCTACCTAGACATTATTTCCAATCATACCCATTTTTATACATAAAAATAACACACCCTTTAATTAGAGTGTGCATACTTTATTTGAAATATGTAATTAAACTTATATCTTGTGTATCTAAACTTCTTCTATTGTAACATGCAAATTTTCATAATGCACAAGATACTCTCTCACTGTTGTCATATCAATTTTGTATGTATTTTTCAACTCAACAATGATAATTTTATCTGGATCTTTGATCTGCTCCAATAAACTATTGATGTCAAATAAGTCTCCATTGTTAATTAGAATTATGTCAGAGTCCTCGCAAAGACTGACAAGCTGATCAGTTGTCTTTCGTGCATCATTGTAATTAAGCAGTGTGTGCTTATATTCACTCAACATACAATATGTATCTAATGCAGAAATTAGCAATGTTTTTCCTGTGCCTGAATAGCTACTTAAAACATTCACTCCTGCATCAAAATTTACGTTAATGTTGATTGTGTTAAATTTATATGATACTGATAATTTATCCATATGTATTATTCCTTTCTATTACTGTTCTGGTTGAAATACTTGTGCATCTATTTCATACTGTGCTCATAATAAGCATCACATGCCGCTGCATAGTTATATTTTGCCTCAGCTAATTTATGTGCTGTTGCTTGTGTCATATTAGGGTCACTTATTAGTAACTGTATCTCATACAACTCATGGTACAACATCAATACATCATGTGCTTTTATGTTATTACCATCTCTTTCTGCAAGCCTATACCAAGATGATGCCATTGCAAAGTCAGGGAAAAATGGTTTATATCCACTACTTAATATGTGTCGATCTATGAATGCATAGTTCTTTATTATTTGACACTGTTCTATGGAAAATCCTGTATGTCTAGATACATTAATTACATCTCTCTTTCTATTTCCTATCTCTTCATACATCTGCTTAGCTTTTTTCTGGCTGCTTAGTAAATTAGGATTTTGTGCTCCGCTTATGTGTATCATAGTATCTTTACCCCCATGTAACTGTCATTTTCTTAGGTAACTTATGTTTATCCTCATATTCTATTACTAAATTCCATGTAGCTTTAATTATGCCGTTATCGTTAGATGAGTGATAAGATCCATCTATCTTTGCTTTTATACTTTCTTTAATGCCATTCATTTCATTCCAAGCATTTGCATAAATATAACCGTCTACCACTCTAATGTTTGTAAAAGTTACCATACTGCCATCCTCCTTTTGATTGCTTAATCTATAAATTCTACGTCCTCATCTAATTCTTCACTGCTGTTGTATACAGGACATACGCCTGCTGGATGTTTGAAAAGTTTATCAGACTCTTCTGTAGGCTCAGCCCCTATAAACCCAATTGTGTACCCTTCTTTATCTATGTCTTTTGTCATAATTATCCATGTATCATAAATTTTGCTTAACTGATCAGGATCATCAATGTGCATGCCTACATGTATTTCATTTGAGTTGTATTTCTTCATATTGTCTCATCTCCTTTCTTAATAAGTAATTTAATACCAAGCTATTGTCGTTTTCTTTGGTAATTTACCTTCTCTATTGTACATACTTATTAAATTAGCTGTACCTGCAATTATTACACGGGTCTGTGATGAGTGATATGTGCCATCTATTTTTGCTCTTATGTGCTCTCTAATACCTTCTGTTTCAACGTATGCATCTGCCTCAATGTACCCATCTATGACCTCAATGTTATCAAAATCTACCATGTAGAACCTCCTATACCATCCATTTATCCCAATTGCCTGAAAGTTCCTGTTCAAGCATATTTTGTACATATGCTGTTGATTCGCAAAATAGCAATGTATTCTTATCGTTTAATGCTTCACATGTTAATGTTGTACTAAACATTTTAATTGCCTCCTGCTTACTAATATGCCTTGTTTTCTGTAAATACTGTATGACAGAGTTATTCACTGCCTCCATTGCCCCATTTATTCTGTCTACTGGTATTTTTGATAATGTCTGCCCTATAATATTCATGCTTACTTCCTTATTCCTACTCATTTTTTTCCTCATCAGTGATTTCTATTGCACAACTAAAGTCCATTTGACTTTCTCCATGTCCAAGTAAAAAGAACTGAAATCTATCATACTCTTTAAGTCCAAGTTCTTTTAAAATGCCTGACATTCCCTGCCTATCAGGTGTTATTACCCTGCTTTTAACCCACATATCAACGTATCTCTGTGGAACCTCAATGTAACCCATCTTATGAAGTTCTGCAAATATGCAATCAGGATGCATGCCCTCATAACTCTCTAACAACTGCATGCTAAACTGTTTTGTATCAGTGTTGTACTGAACATAAGCTTGCACTTCCTTAAATTTCTTATTGTATATCTTAAACTTTCTGATCATCTATAAAACCTCGCTGCCTCAAAAACATATACCTATATGTTATCAACTTCCATATCTTGTCTATATACTCTTTTGGTAATGCATCATGCAATCCATAAAATATCCTTGACTTATCTGCCTTTGTAAGTCTAGTAATTTTTATAGGTCTATCAATATATCTCAAATTTTGATACAAACTTCTAGTGCCTATATAGTTATTAACAGGTATATCTGCCAATATATCATATGCTTCAATGCTCATACCTGATTTACTAGGAAAAGGTGCTAGTAACCCTAATCCATTGTCAAATAAATGACTCATTGTCCATTTATTGTTTTTACACAGCAACTCTATATTTCCACCATGTCTATCCCTCTGGAGTGTAATGAAGTCAGCAATTATCATATGCTTAACTGCTCTCTGTATGCCAAGTCTTGCTACCAAAGCATCTACACTTAAATTGTCATGTAAATCATGCATATCCTCCAATGTCATACGTGAATCATATCTCACAAAGAAATTTTCTGACTTACACACATATGTCCTATAAACATTTCCCTTTATTTTAACCAGTGCATATACTAATGTGTATTTTACACAATCAAAGCCAAGTATTCTTAATAACCTGCTACAAATAACCTCATTAGCTGACTCATCACCAAAATACTTGTTGTTTGAATAGAAATTAGAGCATTTGTAATAATACTTCTTGCCATTTTTAATTTCTGTTGCTTTATAATAACACCCATATGACACTCCACCATTATGTGTAGTTGTCCAATTAAGGTGAGTTAAATCTACTAATTTCATATGTCTTACCCCACTAATGACTGTATGCCTGACTGTGTAATATTAGCACCATATAATTCATACTGCTCATTAAATGTCTGAAACATATCATTTTGTGTTTCCTTATTGCTATATGCTCTTAACCCATATATTTCATGTATACTATACGGAAGTGCTTCTAAATTGTTACGGGTAATCAATACATAGTAATTGTCTGTACCCTGTATTGCAACTGCAAATTCTTTTGTTGTTATGAAATGACTCTGCTCATCTATAAACACAATTGAGTTGCTAATCTTATCTAATGTATCTCTCCAATTTTTTCCATGCAAAGTAGTACACCTAACATCACATTTCAAATGTACACCACTGCTTATACCATTATTATCATATGCATCTATCATTTTTACCAGTGTTGTTTTTCCTGTACCACTGTCTCCTGTAATAACTGTAATGTTTCTTCTAATTCTTAGTGCATACCTAACTTTCTTATTCCAAACCTCTATAGTGTACTCACCTTTCAATGTTATGACCTCCTACACATACTTGAATGCCTCATCTAAGTACTCACTTCTGCTATGAACTACTCTTCCAGTGTTCAATATCTCTATTTCAAATGGTCCATCTCCAAAATCCATTGTATGAAACAGATTAATTGTTAAATCCTTATGTTTTGCAATGTCTAAAATCCATTTAGCACAATTATCTCCGCACATAGATGCATTATAAACAAAGCTGTCGTCATACTCCATTAAGATTAGAGTTTTTACACCACCTGATAATATAGAAGGTGCTATCTGCCCAAGCACAGGACTTTGAATGCAGTTTGATCCAAGAACGTCTGATTTATCAATGTCTTTTATCATTTTCTTAGATATATCGGAGGTCAGCCAGCTGTCCTCATAAACATTATCAAAGTACAGTGATGTATCATACACTGTATTTTTCATTTCTCCAAAGTATATCTTTAACATAGTATACCCTCCTGCTTTCCTATCTATATTATACCACAAAATACCTATTTTTACAACTGCATGACTAAACAAAGTTTATACACTGCTTATCCTTCTTTTTATCCATGTCTATGTTGCTTATCAAGCTTGTGCATCTCCTTTATTACATCTGCAGGTACCTCTTTCCCTGCTGTCAATAGGTACAATGCTTCTGCTCTGTAAGGATTCTCCCACTCACTTGAATCATCTATGCTATGAATATCAATTCCTAATGCTTTTGCTTTTTCAGTGAATGTCTGTCTCTCTTTAATCTCCTGCTCGCTTGCATATTTACCCATGCCCTGTTCCCCTCTCTTATTCTGTAACCTAAACAATGCTTACATATACACATAATCATGTTAAGTGTCTATGTAAGCTGTTATCCTATCTTATTCCACTGTCATTTTTCCCAAACCACTAGGCAATCTCCTTATGAAGATGTACCCCTGTAGTTTTCTCAATGTATCTCTCAATCACTCTATACATCAGGATGTCCTGTTTCTCTCCGAATGACCCTGTCATGACAGCATTCATATCCTCGTAAACAATTCCGTATCTGAAATGATCATCATCTACTCTACTAATTGTCAGGTATACCAGTGTCCAGCTCGGAAACATCAACTTAGTGTCAAACTTACCAACCTGGAAGCTGTCATCAGTATCTAACTGTCCTGTAGTACTACATATGAAGTTAAAACACAGAGCTAACATCTGATTACTATGAAGTCTGTATAACTTTTGCATGACTGACTTAAATGTCGCCCATTCATATGCCCAGAGTTCATGTTCACGTTGTCCAGACACATCAAATGTCTTTACGTTTTCTAATGAGTATCCTACATAATTTTCCAAAGTACTTCCTGGACTCTCATTGTAGATGGTCTGATTCTTACTTCTGTCCATCATTAAAGTATATGATCCTAAACCATCCCTTGCATATTCGTGTTCCTTCTTAATAAAGTCCTTCACAATTTTCATTGTCTCTTCTCTGTTAAGTACAATGTCAGTACTAAATAATTCCATGTCATTTCCTTCCTTTCTTATCTCTCAACCTTATACTAACATTATACCAAATAAACCTCCCACTGTCAACTTCAATGCATTACTAATCCTGTGCCCAAAACCCAATGTGCTGCATAAAGTATACTATGTATGCCAAAATGTATATGATCTATCTTTCAATGTATGCCACAATTACCCACTGTTATTCCAACCACCCATCTATGTTAATCCTATCACTTAATGCCCATAATTTTCATTAAAATTTTTATTGAATAAAAAACAATGCCCTTCATATACTGCGTATCAATTTTTACCCCACTGCATACTACATTTTACCAATAAAAAACAACATTCATACCACAGCCCATCATGTCTTGTATGAATGTTGTTTTTAAGTTTTTCTTTTACCTTAATTTACTTTGAATTTGTTTAATTTCTCAACTAATGCTTGTGCTTTACTGTTGAGCAATTTCATATCACTGCCAACCCCAGTCATTAAACTTGTCAATTCCTCTGAACTAGCAGTGACCTCTTCGCTTGCAGCTGCTGAACTTTCTGCCCCACGTTGAATCTCTTCAATCTGACTGTTGATACTCTCAATCTCATGTACAGATTTTCCAATTACTGTGTTGATCTCATTTGCAATGTCTGATGTATTTGAAATGCCCTTATCCAATGTCTCAAATGCTTTCATCACTTCATCAATGTTTTCTGTATTTGAATCATTGCTTTCAACTACTTTACCAATGCAACTTGTACATTCTGTAAACTTATCAACCAAACTTGTAATGATCTCTTTAATATTTCCAAGTTCATCACTTATTCTTACCTGCTAGCATCTAAACTACTCACTGTCTCTCAACTTTTCTTGTTTGACAGGTAAATTCCATACTGATAACAAATCTTTCCATCACAGATCATTCTATACCAATCACTGTCTTTACATTTGCCAACCACGTGTACCTTTGTTCCTTTAGGTACTGACTTAACTATTCTGTACTCTGTTCCAGGACCTACTCTAATATTCAAATAGTAACAATTATCAACCCACATGTACTTATCAACACTATCAAGGTCTACACCCTTAGCTGCTTTCTTATCCTCCTCAAGTTCCTTGTCAGAAACATCAATTTCATCTCCATACTTATCAAGCAGTCCATCAATTGTATCAATATCACTCTCTTTCTTAACTGTTACTGCTCCAAGTTCCTCTGGATCTTTCTTTTTCTCTTCCTCAAGTTCCTTGTCTATCAGATTAACTCCTGTGTTTGCTCCAGCGTTTGCACTGACTAAATACTTCTTTTCACATAAACTCATATATGTCTTTGTAATCTTGTCAATCAAGTACTCTCCTGTAACACCCTCATTCCAACCTGTCTCTTCATCAACAATCCCATGTTCCTTTGCAATACACATTGCATTAAACATATCACTAGGAAGTCCACTGTCTTTATTTTGTAATGCATATTCTAAAGTAAATGACTTACAACCATATTTACCACTGAAACCTAACTTATCAATTAAGTTACCTGCATTTTTACAATCTGTAAATTCCTCATTTCCACTGTAATTCTTTAATTCATCACTGTAATATTTATTAACCAATGCATATATCAATTCAGCTTTTGACATTGTCTCATTATAAGTAATGCTATTTAATGAACCATCATCTGTCTGCAAATAACAATACTGCTCACTCTCTTGTGCTGTATTGTCATATTCATTTACTCCTACATCATTCACATTACTTTCTATGACACTCTCTGTACTTTCTACTGCATCTACCTCTTTTTCTGTGCCATTCTCTGCAATCTCTGTACCACTCTCATTATTTCCAACTGCCTCTGCGCTATTTTCAACTGCCTCTGCCCTATTTCCAACTGCTTCACTAAACTTGCTATCTGTATCTTTTAACATTACACTGTTATCAGCTTTATATAACACTGACATTGCAACTTTTCTACTGATGTTGTTATTCATTCCTGATGTACCATCTTCATTCACAGGCATCAAGTTAAAATAAACATTTGTTGCTGCCATAAATCCTGTGTAATCACTATTGATATCACTGAATTCTTTCTTAGCAACCTCTGCAATCTCATGTTGATTATTGCTATCTTTCCAATGATCTTCAACAAATACCTTGTTCATAAAAGCATTATATAATGTGCTGTTTCCACACCAGTTACCATCTGTATCAACATAAATGCAACCATTCTTTGAACTCTTGTCAAATCTTGTTGTATTGAATGCATCATCAAACTTATTTCTGATATCTGGATAACTTGTAAGCTGATCTAATTCAATCCACTGCACATCTTCTGTGTCCTTGTCCTCTCCAACGTTAGCAACAGACATGTGAATGTTCTCTTTCTTATTCATTGCGTCTAACATCTCATTCTTGAGTGTACTGCATCCTGCTAAACTGCTAATTACCATTACAATCATAAGCCCAAGACTAATTACTAATGCTGTTCCTTTCTTTATCCCATGCTCTTTCATTTAAGTATCTCCTGTCCAAAATAAATAAAATTTAATATACTTTTTATATTTTATAAGTTCATACTTTTGCTCAATTCCAAACGCAAACTAGTCTATCCGGTTTCTCCAAGTGTTCAATCTGTATAACAAAAGGACATGTTTTCATAAAAATCATGTCCTTTTGTTACTCCACTATTTTACACCTACTCTACCCTGTGTTTAGTCCTCATCTTCAGATGCAAATCCTCTCTGAACATCAATGCTCTCATTGTTATTCAGCTTCTTAACCTCTACTTTTGCAGGTACCCAATCATCAATCTGATATGCAATCATATCTGTTAAGATGTTACTGATTTCATCCTCTGATGTCTTATCACAATACTCTTTCTTAACCTCAATGACTAACTCATCATGTCTAGTGAAGTATAAACTCATATACTCTGCAAGTCCATGCTCCTGAGTGTATGTTTCAAACCTCTTAATGAGTAGGCTTAAAATATCAGCGCCTGTACCCTGAATAGGTAAGTCCAGCATTGTTCTAATCTTTGCTCTCTCATTATCAATCTCACCAACATCCAGCATTGTACCAAATGTTGTACCAATGCAAGTATTTCCTTCTTTACTGTACTTAGTAATCATGCTCCTGTACTTCTTGATCGCCTCAATTTTTGTAATGTAATCATACACTCTAGCGCCATCAATAATTTTACAAATTTTCTTAATTCCAAATTTAGATGCCCCGTAAGACAATGCTAAGTATGCTGTCTTAAACTCATTGCGTTCAGCCTTTGATACTGTCATATCAACCCCACCAAGGTGTCCAACAAGTGCATAGTCTGCACTCTTCTTATACTTCTTGTCACAGCTCTCCCAAGTTACAGGTACATCACAAACCTCACTGTCCTCAAGAATTACTTTCACTGTATCAGGTAATACAGGTCTTAAACCTTTCTCACTGCCTGCACAAACAACCTCAATTGCATCAATCTTTTTACCATTGATTGTCATATTCTCACAATTAGGTCTAATTGCTGAATATGTTGCAGGTGAAACTGTTCCAAGCTTTCTCAACTCTTCAATACTGTATACTCTATTTTCAGGCAATGTATCTACCAGAATTGTTGCTTTCGTAGTTGGACTGAAACACTGCTTAAACATTGTTTCATAAAGTCCATCAGGACTTTCCAATGCATAATATAACTCCTCTGCCCCTGTCAGGTTAATCAGAATGCTAGGCTCCTGATTCTTGATATCAACACTGTACAATGTATTTCCATCCTCATAAGATGTAATTACATCCCATAACAATGTCTTTGGAATTGTCATAAGTGCAGGATCAGAGTAGTTTACTCTATTTGTCTTGCCCAATGTGATTCTAGGATGCACTAAACCACCTTCATCAGAGAATGCACACAACATATTAAGTGTCTCTGCATATTTTTTAGCTGCCCTGTAATCCAATAAATCCTGAGCGAAAGCATACCCCAAGTCTGACAACTTATGCATTGCCTCCTTGTTAGTTGTCCACTTACCTGTCTCGCCGTCATAACATATATTCAGAATGTCATTCTTGACACCAAGGCTTACCTCATCTGCCTTACTGCTCAAATAAGCAACCAACTGATTACTACTATTAGGATTTGATACACCATATTTTGTAGCAAAGTCCTCTTTTAACACATTCATCAAGTTCAGATAATAGTCACGAAGATTCTGACATTTGTTAATGTTGATTCTTACTCCACGACGCATCATCTTATCAATTGTAATGGACATGTTACCAATGTCAGGCTTGTCAACTTTTGAATTGATCTTATACATTTTCTATCAATGCCTCCTCTTCTTTCTAACTGCCTCTCTTTAGTCTACTTCATATTCCTTAAGTTCACTCTTTTTCTTAAGTGTCCTTATTGTGAAATTAAACAGGTCACTGTCTAGTGCCAGTGCATTTCTTATCTGTATGAGCATATCGGTTATGTCATTCACGTTTCCATCTGTATAAACCACATAATCTGTATTGTCTATCTTTTCATATTTATCCTCAATACAATCACTTTCCTTGCATATTCCTGTATTTCCTACTGTCTGCAAATCATCAAATAATGTATCTCCATAAACCTTACTGATTATTTTCAAAACAATAAGGAGTGCAACATCTAACCTACGAACATCAACAACAATACCAAGTATTGATACCTTTCTCAAAAATACACCATTTCTAGCAACAATGTTTATATCATCTACATCCACCTGTCTGCTATTATCTTCAATAATGTCAGTACCAAGTTTACTCAAATCTGCTCCCTTTAATACCATGTTGAACTTAATTAAATTAAGTGGTATCCTCAAAGCCTTAGTGAGACCTACAATTGCTGAAAAGATATTCGAATTATTAAATATTGCTTCTAAATAATAACCCGAGTTGTAGATACTATAAACTTTGTACTGCTCTCTTGAGTCAAATGTGTACTTTCCATAAGTGCTGTCTACATTCATTTCTGGACTTGTTACTTCGTTTTCCATGAAGATCTCTCTAAACTTATCAGGATTATCACTAATTATAGTGTCCATCATTGAAATAATAAGTTCAATCCAACTTCCTGTAAGTTCAACTGTTCCATCCTCTGTATAAACAGAAATCAAGTCGCAGTTATCAATCATTCCATATGTTAGCTGTGTTAAATCAGCCTTGACCTCTCCATTTCCAGATGCCACAGGGATTGAAATATCCCTGTAGTTCTTAGAAATCTTAGGCCCTTTAGCCTTTTTCTCACTGTTGATCTTCTTTTGTTTCTCTGTAGTTTTTACTTTCTTACTGCTATGAACCCTAAGTCTCATGCTCTCACCTGTTGATCTTATCTGTAGATGTTTCTGTTAGTACATGCAAAGTTACTAAGTTCAGGACAGATATTCTTAAACTGCTGACTTCCTAATAAACTTGTAAATGCATCCTTATTTGATCTGATAAGGTCATTTACTGCCATAGCACTGAACTCCTTAGGTCTATCAGGATCAAGTACCCAACGTACTGCATTTCCTACCTGATGCAGAGCCACATCATCAAAGCCACCCTTCTTCTGGCATCTCTCAAAAATCTCTGCCATCTTACTGCTTAAGTTTGTTAAGGTAATGTACAGAACCTCATTAGGAATGTTATCAACCTCAGGAAAATCTCCTGCCAAAATAGCATCTGTATTCAGCATCTGATTTTTGTACTCCATGAAAGTTTTAAATGCTACAACTGGACCACTACCTACGTTAGCTTCCATTCTTGCAAGTAACACTTCATTTTCAGGATTGAACTCATTCATATTCAGAATGTCGCTTACTGCCTTCCATGAACGAGGCGATGCAAACACAAGGTCTGTATCAGAATCAGGGTTGAAGTTGTGAAAATCCTGATTGTTAGTATTCAGATAAGCAATGACCATAGGATTTACCCCATGTGCAACCGCCCATGTTTTCCACTCATCAAACTTTGCAACTACCTCATAAACAGAGCACCTGTTAGCAAAGTTAGGCTCGATACCATTGTACTCACCGCCATCGTCCTCACCATTTCCAATACATACTACAAGCCATTTCTCAGGAAGTACATAGTCATTTAACTTTCTTTCCTGCAGGAGCTGATAAGCTGCTGTTCTTACACTCTTACTTGCTGATGTAACTTCATCAAGTACAAGAATTCCTCTTTCAGGATCTCTGCTGTTTTCAGGATGCTCTGCATCAAACTGAGGTAAAATATCATTTGTCAGCCAGACTGTTTTCTTATGATCAACGCTAGGATAAGGAATACCCTTTAAGTCTGTCTCTGTATATAACAGAAGTCTTAAGTCAATATATCCAATACCAAGTCTCTTTGCCAGGTCTCCCAGTGATTCAGACTTACCAATACCACCCTTGCCTAAACCAATAATAGGTCTGTAGTTCTCTTCTCTGATCTGCTGCTCCACGATCTGATTGAACTGTCCTACACTAACTGCTGGAATGCTTAAGTTTGCCATAATTAAAAATCCTCGCTTTCTTATATTAAACAAATTATTTATTAAATATACTTACAATATAAAAATGTCTCACAACAGGTCTGTGAGACATTTCAATGTTATTATTTTTTAGTAATTTTTTTAATTTCAACGCTGTAATCACTAATTACATCGTCGAATTTTACTCTGTAATCGTTCAATGTTCCAAGTACTTTTCCATTCTCACTGCTCTTAATCATAACATCACTGTAATCACTTATTTCTTTACCGCTGACAATCATATATTTCTGAACTTGAGCATAAACTATACTGCTGTGCAAGTAATCAAGCTTGCTAACCTCATCACTATCCACTGTAATGGTTATTTTCTTATAGTCCTTACTTATATTGACCTTAACAATATCATTACTATCATCCTTAATTAAAGTGTCTTTATAGTCATTCATTAACTGCTTGTAGTAATTCCTTAATGCATCCCTATCTTCCCTATTAAGACTTAATACTAATGCCCCATCAGCACCTGTGCTTATATCATTTAAGTTATGATCCTTAATGAAATTTGCTTGATACCCGCTATCTCTCTCATTGTCATATATCAAACTAGAAGGGAAACTGATTGAAATATTCTGTGTAGCCAGTAATGATTCACTGAAGTCATTTACATATCTGATGACCAGAAAACAAGAAAGAAAGATAGCAGTTATTGCAGCAATGTATAACAGGTTATTCCTCATCTGCTTTGCTCTATTCTTCTTAAGCAAAGAATATAATTCAGATGTAATTTCCTCTCTATCATTTGCATTATAATCTAAATACCTCTGCTTTAATTCTGTTTCTTGATCAACCCCTAACGCTTTTAATGCATCTTTTTCATCCCAATGTAACATCTCTTTATTTCCACCCGTAACTTGTTACTTTATTGCTTGCCCTATAAAATAAGCATCCTGCTTGTTTTTATCAATCTTAATGTTAACCTTTTCAACATAGTTGTCACTATTTGCACCCTTAGGTACATAAACCACAAACCTATAAACTATCTTGTTATTTATTGATGTACCATTTGTTTCATCCACCTGCTTATCTGTAATACTTGTTGCATCAGCCACATTATAAATTTTAGAACCAACTACAATGTAATCACTTGATTTCTTCTTGTCAAGTTTTCTATTATCAAGCTGATCCACTGTTCCCTTAAGTGATAACTTCAAATCAGGCATTGCATAAATCTTATCCCTTGACATGTAAGTAGGGTACTCATCATTATACACAAGCTCGAACTCATACATTGCAATCTTGACATCTTTTTTATCATTGTTATCTACATTTACAACTATGTTGCTTAAAGCATTATAGTTGTTAATATATTCAACAACTTGATCATACCCAGAAACTACCTTGTTCATTTTCACATAAACATATGACTTGTAATTATCAAATGATGCTTTATCATTTAATTTAGTGTTAATTGTTACAGGTACTTTTACCCATTCACCTGCCTTAGCAGGTTTACTCTTTGTACCTTTCACTGTTTTCTTAGGTACATTGCTTTTTACAATGTTGCTTCTTACAATTTTATCAATGTCCTCACTGCCTGTAGCCTCTGTACTACTCACAATTTCTGTGCTAGCATCACCAACTACTTCTGTATCACCATTATTTGTAACTGCCAAACCATTTTTACTTTCTGTATTGTCACTTACATTGATATGCTTATCTTGTTCACTATTGCTCTTTGCATATATGCCAATACCAATCAACACAAGTGCCATGATTATCCCCAGAAGTATTTTCTTAAAATACTTACTGTTGTCTTTCTTTTTATTGCTCTTTTTTGAATTTTCCTCTGGTATTACAGAAGAGGAGAAGTCCTCAATGACCTCATCCTCTGCTAAACCATTATTTTTTATATCACTCATAATCTTTTCTCCATTATCTAATTGTAAATGTAACTTTATGTACATTTCCTGCTGAATCTACTGCTTTTACTGTATGTTTCCCATTTCCAGTGACTTTCATTGTCATATTATATTTACCACCCTTTAATTTCTTTGCAGTTGCAAATGATGCTTTGTCATCCACATAAACACTCATGTTTTTGTCATTATCTGTCACTGATACATCCATCTTTTTATCTGACATCCTACCTGTAATTGTAGGTCTAGTTTTATCAACCACAAGCTTGAATTTATTATTAAAGTACCTTGTCTTTACTTTTACTGTGTATGTTCCACTCTTACTAAGCTTAATCTTATTGCCCTTAAATGAAACTGCCTTGCCATTCACTGTTACCTTCTGTACCTTATCAGGAGTTACAATGTTGATTGTTCCATCTTTTGTAAGTCCATAACCTACTTTAGATGTAACCATTGCATTTTTCTCTGTAACATTCATTGTTCCACCCTGCTTCATCTTCTCAGATGTAACTGTATTCATATTTTTACTAGAAAGCATTACACCATTTTTAGCTGACTTCGTATAAACATAAAGCAGACCAGTACCTTTTTTATCCTGCACATTCTTAAACTCAACGTTCTTTCCATTAGTTGAAAGTTCGCCATTTGTAAACAATACAGGATCATTCATACTAACATACACGTTTTGCCACTCTGTGGCATTGTCTGACTTACCTGAGTTATTGTAACTCATTACAAACTCTGTCTTGTCAAACAATTGAGGTCCGCCAATTTTAATGGCGTCCTTATCCTTGTTTTTCTCTGTCTCTACTGCATGATAAACTCTATACTGCTTACCATTGACTTCTTGAGTGCCCATGTAGGTTATGCCATTATCTTTATCCTTAGCACTTTCAGCAAAACCAAGCTGTTTATCTTCTTCATCTGTTACGTAGATTGTATTCTCTTCATGTGTCTTACCCTGTGTATCTACTGTATAGTGCAAGTCCATACCACAACCTGTTAAGCTTGCCCCAATTACAATAGCTGTTAATAAACTAATTACTCTTGACTTCTTCATATTTTCCTCCCTCCTTTTTCTTTCTCTCTTTAATCAAAAATGCCCAACACCTATTCTAAATGTTGAGCATTTTCTATTTTAAGCAAGTCTCTTTAATTACCTGCTAATCCATTATTTACTGCTTTTATCACTCTTACTCTCAACGACCTCAGTGTCATCGAATGTACCAATGTGCATTGTATCAACAATTTGTTTCAGGTACTCATCATTGTAGTTAAGTCCCTCTCTACCCTCAACAATGACATTAGCTGACTTGTGAAGTTTGAAGTTCCTGATGTTAACCACATAACCATGAATGCCATCAGCACTGTCTGCATTACCAAATGCTGTATAAACCTTTAATTCGTCACTGTTACTGTCATCTGTCACTGCTTTATCATAATCAGGCTTAAGACTGTCAAATGCTTTCAATGCATCTTTTGCTTTCAGATCTTTTGCCTGTGCCTTAGCTGTGTAGTCATCAGAACCACCCCAGTCTACAACTGAAACCCAGTCTGTCTGTGTACAAAGTCTAACTACTCCATCATCATCTGGCTGCTCTTCATTTTTGAATGATCCAATATTTCCATAAACTGACTCAAACTCAATCTTGCTGTCTGAACTGCCATACTTCCAATGAATCTTGTATTTTGAAGATGTATCAGTTGCCTCTTCTACAAGATTACCACCAGGTATTGACCTGTACTCTTTGTTTACTTCTACTGGTGCTTCATCAGCAACCTCTGTACCCTCTGTCTCTTCATTGACTACCTCTGCAACTTCTGTATTATTTGTCTGCACTTCTGATTGAGTGCTAGGTACAGGTGCAACTACTGTTTTAGCCTCTCCACAACCTGTAAACGTTGCAGATGTAATTGTTAATGTTAAAAATAAAGCTAATACCTTGTTTTTCACTGCTTTATCCTCCCTCTCTTATGTCTACCTTTAATGTCTCTTCTCTATAAACATCAATCAATGCACATGTCAGTATTAAACCAACATGTGCACCAATTTAAGCTGTCCTGTCTATCTCTCTTTTATTACTCTGCTTTATACTCATAATCAGCAGGTACCTTGCACTTAAGTTCGCAGCTGTCATACTCTAATGACCATTTAGCTACAACTTCCTGCATCTCTTTACTAATATACTTGTCTGCTAATTCTGACTTAGCAGTATCAAATGCTGTTAAAGCCTCTGCATATCTTTCCTCATATCTCTGCATCATAGTACTCTCCTGAGCAGCATATGTACTGTCAAGTGCATGCATCTCTGCAAATGAAGCAACGATATTCTGAAGTGCCTGCTGTTTAATGTCCAGCTTATGAATCTTCTTTGCATCTTCCTCTGAAACTGTGATGATCACATCCTTAATAGCTGCATCGTCATTCTTGAATCCCTCTGAAACCTCACACTTTAACTCACAAGTGTTGTACTCAAGTGACCACTTAGAACAGATCTTCTGCATTTCTTCGTCGATGTACTTATCAGCGATTGCTGACTTAGCTGAATCAAACGCCATCAGAGCATCTTCATAACGCTCTTCGTATCTCTGCATCATAGGACTCTCCTGTACTGCAGGTGTCTCATCAAGTGCATGCATCTCTACAAACGAAACAATTGTGTTCTCCAAAGCCTGCTGTCTCAAGTCTAAAGTCTGCACATTATTGGTATCCTCCGTGCTTACTTTGATAATCTTTTCTGTAATCTTCATTTTTAATATCTCCTTTTTAATTATTTATATCTTAACTATTAAACAAATAGTTAATACCTATTATTATCGTGCCAGCACCTCAATCTTATCCTGATTATGAATGTAATCAGAAATTTCACCGCTGCCCTCATCTGCATGTATCTTAACCATTGTAGCATTCTGATCATTTACATACCTACCAAGCTGTCTACACATTCCTACAAGCTTGTCATATTCTTCCTGACCAATCATAGGAACTGCCCACTGCTCAGGAACCCATAAGTCCATTGCAAAATCTTTGTATCTCTCGCTTAATAAAGCAAAACTGTTATTGAAATAGCAGGATGCTAAAGCCTGTGACTTATGCATCTCACATGTAAATGTTGCTCTCTTGTTGACTGTACCAAATGTCTGGTAATTAAACCCTGAACACCAGCCACAACCCTGTCCAATTGGACAATAGAAGCACTCATCTGTTGACTGTGAACGTCTAGTGATTTTTCCCATGCACTCTAAACATTCTTTCTCACAAGGTTTCTGTGCAATACCTCTCCACACATCACCAATAACAATAGGCTTCTGCTGTGTGCCAAGGCTACTCTCCATATATCTGATGCAAGGGAAGATTCTTCCATCAGGATCTACTGCTAACATGTCTCCTGTACCACCACACCAGTTATTGTTATCACTCTCTAACAGAGGGTTACCACATCTTTCTTGTAAAAGTGAGAAACTATAATCAAACAGATCAATCTTATCTTTGATAAAGTCTGTGAAATCTTTACACTGATAGTAAAGTTCTGTTGCATGTTCAGGTTTCCAAACATCCTCGTATACACAGTTAGCATTGATGTCATAGTAACCATCCTCAACCATTTGCTTAAGACTCTTTGATAAAAACTTAATGTTGTTAGGTGCGATTGTGATCTTACTTCCCATGTCATAACCACGAGCCATCCAATCAAGTGCTGCTCCATGAGCTAAATCATATGAAGGTCTGCCATCAGGGAATATTCTACAAGCATCATGAAGTTCCTTAATTCCATCAACTGTGACAGACAAACTCAAATTAGCTGTATTCTTCTGCAAAAACTTTTGTACCTTAGGATCCTTGTAAAGTACTCCATTTGTACAAATGCTGATTGCAAATTTCTCTGCCCAAGGGTGTCTAAGCTTAATAGCTTGTTCTCTAAAGTAATCCACAATCTGATCAATGAGTTCAACCTCCAAGAAAGGCTCACCACCAATGAAGTCAAGTACAATAGCTGGTGATGTTTCAGGATTGACGTAATCACCAAACCCATCTGCGCCGCTTAATAACTTATCAACTGCAATCTTTGCAGTTTCAAATGGCATCCTCCTTGTTGACTTGTTGATCTGATAACAATATGTACATGCTAAATTACATTTGTCTGTAACCTGAAATGTAAATTCCTTTGATAAAGGAATTGCCCTATGATTTTCTTTCTCCAGGTCTGTAAGTGATACCCCACCTGCTCTTTCCTGAGCCTGTCTCACATATTCAGGGTACATATTAGAAATCCATTCGTTAAATTGAAGGAATTTCTTTCTTTTCCTACGTTGCTTTTCCATGTTTATCTCCTTTGAACTGCTATTTCTGTATAGTCTCTGCTTATTTTCCAAGCATACTTTGCAGGGTCAATTCCCATAGCAAGTAATGCACCATTTGTATAAACCCAGTTGTTAATTGATGTCTCAATCAACCTATGCTCGAGCTGCTGATACAACTCACTGTCCAACCAATCAGGATCATCCAAATGTTTGTCAAGCATAAAAGCAATATTGCTTGCTGCCTTACTCAATTCAAATGTACCTCTGTTAATTACATATTGATAACGTTCAGGTACATCATAAACATGCAATCCATTGTCTTTAATGTCTAGTTTCTCCATTATTTTTCTCCAAAATTATTTATTTTTAATTACTTCATTATAAATACCTGCCTTAATTCCTGCCCAATTAGAATTATCAACTGATGTTCTCATTGTCCTAACGCATCTATTCACTCTTCTCTGTTCAGCACCTGTAATTGCACGTTCACCCTCACAAGTACCGCTACATCCTGTACAACCATGGCATCCATTGCAAAACCCTATGCAACTTCCTACACATAAACCTGTACATTCTGCTCTACAAGATGACCTCTCTGCCTTTTTGTTTGTATGTATCACTCTTGCAGTGAACTCTGACTCACCATTCATTTCTTCTCCTGCAAGCTTTTCTACAACTTCAATAAGCTTTTCGTTAAAAGCTTCAGGTATCGGATCACCTTTCCTGACTGCTGTCAGACCTTCAATGTCCTCTATTTGAAGTAATAGATTAACTGTTTTTTCTCCATGCTCTGCTTTAATTGGCTTACCATCTTCTGGTTGCTCATCAAAGTTGTACCTGTTAGCAGCTAAATGAGCAACTGAACCATAACCATTTCTTCTACGCAGTTCATTTTTGAGTTTCCTTTTTAACTCTTTTACCTTTTTTGCCTTCATGTTAAAACCTCTACTCTTATGCTCCTATTTAACCCCAAGTAGCAACTGTAGGTTTCCACTCATGTCCATCCCAATATTTTGTAATACCCCCATGAGCTGTGTCAATCCAAACAACTGTCTTATCACTCGGTGCTACTGCACTCACACAAGTACCTCCACTACTCTTACTTTGTGTAGGACTAGGTGTTGAAACAATACCTGTTCCAAACTTTGCTGCAAGTGCTACAGCAGCCATTCCTAATGCAGATTTCTTTAAGAACTCTGCTCTAGTTATTTTACTCTCTGTATCCTCTTTCATTTCTGACTGCCTCCTAAAATAAACTACTTGTCTCACTTTTTATAATTCCTAGTCCTCATAATCATCAACCATAGCAGGAACAATCTTTGCAACTGTATGAACTACACCAATAATAACAGCTATAACTATGGCACCAGTGCCAATAATTGTAATTTTCTTTGTGCTGTCACTCATTTCTTACTTACCTCTCTTTTTCTTTTCTGCTAAAGTGCTTACCCAAATGCTTAACTGATATAAACCAACCATAGGTATTGCAACCATACACTGTGAAACCACATCAGGAGGTGTTATAATTGCTCCAACAATGAATATTATCACTGTTGCTACTACCCTTCCCTTTTTCAACAAGGTTGAATTTATTACTCCTGCCCTTGTTAAAACCAAACAAGCTAAAGGCATTTCTGTCACAACCCCCAAACAAATTTCAATTGTTAAGAACAATGACAAATATTCATCCAATGATACATTGGCTTGAATCCCTAAGTCATTTCCTAGCCCATAAAAGAACTGATATACAAAAGGAAGTAACACCTTATAAGCGAATAGTGTACCAGCTACAAAGAACAGGATTGCTCCAATTCCTATAAGTATCAACTTTCTAAAAGCATGCTTACTTGTAAATACAGGTGAAACAAACCTTGCAATGTGATAAATTATCAAAGGCAATACCACAATTATTGAAAACACTCCTGCAATTCTTAACTGCTGTAGAATTACTTCTTGAGGTGAAATATATACAAATGTGTATCCTGCCCTTTTACCTAAAGACATCACAAATGCTAATATGTTTTCACTTTTCACATAGGCTAGTATAAATACTACAACAAATGCTAGTAATATGCTAAATACACGTTTCTTCAGTTCTCTTAAATGCTCACCTAAAGTTAAGCTGTTAGGATCTTTATTTTTCTTGTGTCTCTTCACGGCTCCAACCGCTCCTATGCCTCTTTCTTACTGTCCTCTTCCTCATCTTCACTGTCTGACTTTTCTTTATCCTTGCCTACTTCGTCTTTGATCTCGTGAATTGAATCTTTCACTGCTCTTGTCAACTTTGGCAACTGCTTAGGTCCCACAAACAGAAATATTACCAAAACAACCAGAAAAATCTCAAAAATTCCTGTACCCATGATAATGTTATCCTCCTATAATCATTTGTTCTTTTCATTTTTTATTATCTGCTGTCAATGTATCCTTAATGCTTCCAACTGTCTCATCAATGTCTTTCTTGATATCAGTTACAGGCTCCATTGCTTCTTTTACAGGTGTTATAACACTATCATCAATCTTCTCTTTTTCATCCTTTAAGTACCTAAGTGCTTTTCCTAATGCTCTTGCATATTCTTTAAGTTTCTCAGGTTTGAACAATGCTAATACTATTAAACCAATAAGTATTATCTCTGATAAACCAATGCTCATGTTTACACCCCTAAAAAATAATAAAATAATAAAAATTTATTTATTATATTTTCAATGACTATAACCATGTCCATTGTTTAACTTTCTACTGCATTGCTTCAAATTCAATATGTACTATTGATTTAGCAGCTGCACCAATCTTAATTAACTTATGCCTGAAAAATGTAACACTCCAATCTCCATGCTCAATCTTCATTCTACCATTTTCTGACTCTTTTACGCCACTGCATTTCTTTAATTCCTCAATGCATGCTCCTATAAGAAATGCATCTGTCAATGCAACTCCTTCAACTACACTGTCACTCTCACTATTATCTAGTACCTCCACAAGTTGTACAAGGTAACCTTCCATTCCTGTAAATGCATAATCATAAACAACCCTTGCACAATCCCCAGTCTCTTCTGTCACAACTTCTATATTAGAAGTAATTCTATTGTCAAGTATGTATCTGTAATTATACTTATTCTCTCCTGAATTTCTAGACCTGACCTCTTCCCATAATTCATCTGTATCTGCAATTACTTTAATGATATCATAAGTACCATCAGGTGCAATTAACTTCATTCCTATGTTATTCATGCTTATTGTATTGCCCATTTAATTTTCCTCCATGCTTAATTATTCTGTCAGCTGCCAAACTTACATCCTTGTCCAAACCACTCAACTGCAATAGCTCTTTTATTAGTGCCTTATTGTTTTCAGACATAATGTCCGTTAAACCATCTAATAATACCACTAATGCTTCATAGTCAATATCAGTGCAGTACTCTCTATTAGTCATGAACTTACTAATTAGATCCAATGCTCTATCATATGCCTCATTACTTTTACTCTGCTTTACCATATTCTCTATGCCTCCATCATACACTTTACTATGTACTTTTTCATTTCTGAAACTCTATTTCAATTTTGAATGCATATCGAATGTCGTTTAATTTTCCAATGCTTATTAAAACCTCGAAAAATTTTAATTTTTTGAAACCATATGTCGAACCCAATTTTTCGCTAATGCATACCCCACGATTGTACGACTGCATTCCTTAATAGTAAATCTATGTAGATTACACTATCACTGTTATTATTGCCAATTTTCGTTAGTTTATTCAATTTATGACACCTAACCTTTCATTTGTCATCAACAAACCAAATTATTAAAATATGTTAGAACCTACAATGCATACCACAATTTTTCACCACTGTCTAGTTACTATGTCTGTTCTTCATTTTTCTATGCCAATTCCTACTTTCTACTAAATTAGCAAACCAACGCTTTCTGAAATTTTTAGAGTTGAAGTACCAAATACTATTGTCTGACATTTTAGTTAATGTCCAATTGATATACTCTTCCTGCACATATACCTTAGTACAATTGTACACCCTTAATATTTTACCTGTATGTGTATTGTGAATCACTGCATAATCTCCATTCTCCCCTGTCTTTGCACGAAAATAATAGATCTTTATCACTGTATCATTAAACTTACTGTGTACTTCCTCTACTTCATCTGCTCTTTTAATTTCTTTATTGTCAATTACTTTTTCAACTGTATAAACTAATTTATCTCTCTTGATCCTAACATTACTCATATTGTCTGCCTCTTTCATTAAAATTAAAAATGAGAGTTTAACTCATTTTTCTATTTGTCAAACTCTCATTTCAACTGTTTATCCTTTCTACTGCTCAACCTCTGTCACTTTTCCAAATGGAGGTCGAAAATCTCTATTGTAATCTTTTGTTAATACCCAAAGTGTATCCTTGTACTTACGACCCCAAGAAGGGTTATTCAGTCCTTCTTCAAGGATATAACCATCTGTGAAGATGATTGTCACATAAGGTTTACGCTTACAAGCAGGTGAGTCGAAGTATCTAAAGATACATGAAGGATCCGTACCTCCACCACCGTACATCTTATTGTTTTTCAATGTTGATTTCTTGTTAAGGTTTGTTACTGACTCAACATCCCCATCCCAACAAATAAGATCAGCATCTACTTTATACTGTGTAGTCAGCTTTAGTACCTGTCCAAGAAATCTTCCCAGATCGTCCTCTGAAATAGAACCACTGGTATCAAAACAAATCTTAACGTTGTCAATCTCATTACTTAATTTCTTACTATGTCCAGGATAGATTAAACTCTGGTAATACATTCTTTTGTCAGGTGTAGCAAATGAAGCCTCTGATTCTTTCATTTTGATACAGAATCTCTTAAGATACTTACGCCAATCCATATGACTTGACATGATCTTACCAACTTCTCGTGCTAAACCAACTCCACCAACTCCTGCCTGAGCACCATCGCCCATCATCTTACTCTTCATGTAAGCTGCATTTAACATCTGTCGTGACTGTCTCTCAACAGCGTCTGCATCTGCAACTCCATCAGACATCTCTGTAGTATTGATGTCAGGTGTATAATTTTCAATGTCTTTTTTATCAATCTTAAGTTCAGCATAATTCTGCATATTGTCATAATCAGAAAGTTGCTTTTTACCTCTAACAGTAATAAAGTCCTTATCATTGTCCATTTGTGACAACATATACTCATATAAGTCCTCTACAGTGTCTGTATCAACACTTACTGTAGAACAGAAGAACTCGCCCTTAGGCATCTTAATGTATGTTACAGGTCTTTCAGGTCCAACCCCAAATTCCTCATAGAGTAAGGAATTCGCAATAAGATCACATGCGATATTAAACAGTTTGTAGTTTACAGACTTACGTGTTTGCTTCTTTCTTGCAAGTCTGACTACGTGCAATAAACCAATATGAACTGCTAAATGCATTGCCTCAAATGTAACCTCATCAGATTCAAGTGCCTCAATATATTTAGGATTGTAATACATATTTTTACCACAGAACTCCATTTTCTCAACCATGTCACTTTCGTTATGACTAAGTGAACTGTAGATTGCAGAATAGAATGAACTAATCTTTAATCTAAGCTTAACTGTTGTACGCACCATCTTATCTTCAACGTTTAACTCTGCCATTTTTATGTCCTCCACTAATTTCTATTTGCTAAACCACTTAATTATTCTATGTTAATCTCTTTAACCATGAGTGCTGAAGTCGATTTCCTTGATGCTTCCATCCTGAAATAAACCTACTACCCTAGAAATGCCTGCATTTACAATCTTTCTACGACACATCATACAAGGACAAGGATTAGCATATGAACCATCACTGCATTCCTTACCAACAATGTACATTGTACCACCTTTGACATGCTCTCTACCACCATTCATAATTGCATTGTCCTCTGCATGAATGGCTACACACAACTCATAGCGCTCACCCTTTGCTACTCCCTGTGCCTCTCTTTCACAATAACCAATGTCACAGCAGTTATCCTCTCCACGAGGTGATCCATTATAACCAGTGCTAACAATCTGATCATTCTTGACAATCACTGCACCATAATGTCTCCTTAAACAAGTGCTTCTCTCCAGTGTTGCTTCTGCAATTCCTAAGTAATATTTGTCTTTGCTAGGTCTCTTCATTTTCTTTATATGTCCTTTCTTTATTTGTCCTGTCCAACTCTTTATTTGTCCTGCTTATTCAACTTTCTACCAATGCTAATTCTTTCTCTAATGAATGTTAAGTGATAAATTCATTGCTGTCATTTCACTAATCTCCTGCCATCTGTTATCAAACCTGTCAGGGTATTCAACTGCATCCTGCTCTTTTAACTGATCAACAATCCCTAATAATGACTCAAATGTTAAATCATTATATGTCTCTGGACAATCAGGAAAGTTCAGGTTTTTTACCTTGAATCTCATATTTTCATCCATTCTGACTTCTAAAGGAACTCCAATGCTGTTTTTAACATTGATCTTATGATCTTCACTCATATAAAGGTACTGACACAACTTCTCAATGTTATCAAACCCCTCTATCAATATGTCTGATCTTCTCATTTTATCTGTCCAAATCCTTTCTTTACACTGCTTGCAATATAATCAAGCTGCTCAATACTAAACTTACCACAGCTCTCTAACTCTGTAAGTACCTGCATCTCTGCTTTGTTACGCAACTTAAATACTCCAAGTTTGCCCAGCAACCATTTTCTCATGTTTAATCCTCCTTTGCATATTGTCTATCTTTGCTAATGTCTTGCTAGTGAACACATTCTTGAGTCCAATGAAGCTGTTGTTGAATGATTCCTTGCCTGTTCCATAAATTACAATGCCATGCTTATTTATGTCAATTGTCCTTATTACTCTTTCCTGAGGCTCATTCAATAAACCATACTGCTTATATTTATTCATGCCAGTGACATTCTCAAAAGTATCACTGATCCATATTTTATCTCCAATGTTTAGTACCTTTACTCCCATGTCCACCATTTTAATCGCCGCCCTCATTTTCTCTCTAAAATTAAATTATCTACATCTATATACATAAATGTAGATAATCTTGCATCATTTTATACCTAATGACTAAATTATTTTTAATTTTTTCTCTTACTCTTTAACTCTTATGCATCATTGCCTGTTTCCTCAATGTATCATATCTCCTAATTACTGTAACATAAGTTAAAACAATGTATTTTAAGTTTTCCTTACTGCCAAGTATTTTATAGTTATGTACATTCACAGGATCTACAAAATAAACCACTGCACTGATCATATTGAACATTGTGTAATTATCAACACCACTGTACATCCCCATTGAACAGTCTCTAATCATGTTAAGCATAGTCACTATATCTTCTCTGAAATCCTCAAGTTCAGGTGTCTCTCCTAATAGCTTATATGCTTTATTCAAAACTCTGTCAATCCTCATCTCTCCAGACATAAGCTTCTTTGTTATACTATCAACGGAGATTTTATTTTTCTCTTGATCAAACTCATAAACAATTGCTATGCCAGGTATTTCTACACTGTACTTGATTCTGACCTTATGACATGCTCCAACAGGACTATCGCTACAAACCTTAACCACTTGCACCACATTATCCATTATAAATGATACCATGAATTTTCTCTTAGGTTTACTTGCAATCCTAATGCTACTATCCAGATCTTGTTCTTTCACAAACTCAAGATCCTCTGTAATATACAATGCCCTATCTCCTAGTAACCTTGGTGACAACTTAATAGCCTGTGCAATCAGTACATCTGCACTTGCATCTCCTATTATATTTATTGTATCATCATTATTATACTTAAGAGTAACTATCCTTCTCATTTGTCTATCCTTATACCTCTACGTTAGGTATATCCTCTTTCTTCTCCTTATCTATAATATTATAGCCTGAATTAGCCTCGTAATATGCTGAACAAACTCCACCAAGTTGTCCATATATTCTCTTTGCTACGTTGTCCAATTTTGATCTTATGTCACCAGGGAAAATTCCATATGCATAAATTCTCTTATTGCCACCTGCATATCCTACTTTGTCTCTAGTTCCCATGTTTACTGCATAAACATAGATCTTAGTGCCTTCAAAGCATACAATCTCATGCTTACCTAAATGAAATTGAGGATTTCTCAAAGATGCAACAATGATGTATCTGTTACATAATGCACAATATTTCCTATTGAATGTTACTACTACATGCCCATTATTTCTCACACCAAGTATTTTCAGCATTCCAGGTATCTCTTTATTTTGTCCATATTCCAACTTAGGTTTCTTACTTGTCTCTATTGTTATATTCTGTCCACTTACTTTTGCTACAGGATATAACATATCTTTTCCACTGTACTGCTTACTATTCCAAATTGTAAAAGGTTCAATATTGATGCCTGCAACCACTGCAACATTAGGTACTGTAGTGACTGTACTCACTTTTAAGTCCTGTATACGAATTTTTCTCTTACGCCCATTAGTCTCTTTCAGGTGCTTAATAAGTTCATCCTTACTATAATGATTCTGTGCATAACCATTCATTAAGTTTTGCTGATAAACATAATCTTTTGCATTCTGTCTGCTTGTACCTGTCATATTTTTAACATGAGTGATCATGTCACTTTCTGACTGTATACTAACTGCACCTGTAAGTATCTTTTTCATATAGGTAAGTCTTTTTGCCTCACCAAATGATAAACCGTAACTCTGTAAAGCTTGAGGCGTAATTTTGCCATTGTTGCTTACAACATATTCATAGTAATTAATTTCATTCTGTGTGAACCCCATATTTAGTAACTGACTGTTGATATTTGCTTCCATGCCTCATTCACCCCTTAATTTATAATATAAATTATTATTTATATTGAGTCATATGTCCAAATATATGTAAACTAGTCAGCAAATATGCCATATCTGCAAGAAAATAGGATAACCAGCTCAAATGCCCATCACTAGTTATCCTACCTGCAAGTCCTTTATTGTCACTGCTCAACTTAAGGAATTAAAGTCATCATCCTTAATCCACCATAAGCATCTTCTCTCATTTCCCTTGTAGATTTTCTTTCAGGTGCCTCTAACCACCCATCCTCTACTTTAAGGTTAGCAACTAATGCAAAGCTGTCCATCATATCCTGATACTGTTCATCAGTTAAAAACTCCTTGCACATTTGAGCTACTTCAAATGCCTTGTGATAATCTCCGCATTCTGACCAGTTAACGTCATTCTTTGCTGCAACTTTTGTAATCAATTTCTTAAACGCTACAGGTCCAAACTTGTTAATGCCCTTAATGTGATCTGACTTATCTCCCACTGTTGCAAGGTATAAACCTAATGCATTGTAAGGAATGAACACCTTGAACTCTGGCTCCAAGTATGACTCATAATTGTCACGTCTTACAGGATTATAACCACCATCAACGCTCTTGTATCTCATAACAATCACATTGTCACACACATTCACAATCAAGTCTTTATCATTTGTAAAGATGACTGTATAATCATACTGATCTTTGTATTTATTACAAATGTAATTTACTAAATCATCTGCCTCAAATCCATCTAACTTGTATGTATTATGTCCAGCAATCGCCAATCTCTCTTTAATATAATCAATGTTTTTAATATCCTCTTCAGAAAGTCTGTGTTCTCTACCTGACTTATAATCAGAGTCCTCACTATCATTTCTGTGTGACTTACTATCAAAACAAACTGATACTGTCACATCATTGCCTTGTGACTCAAAACTTCTTCTCTGTGATTCAATATCACTCAAAGGATGAAAAATCAAAGTAGTGTCTTTCTCAATTACAGTACCATTCCAATCAATCGGAGCAGAAAGTCTCTTTAAACCCTTTCTGAAAAAGTACTTGTAATAGATATGCATAAAATCAAAAATCAAATGTATTTTCATAGTATCCTCCAACCAAATTTATAACCTGTCTAACTAAATTTCAAAGTGATTAGCTTCATACAACATGTAAGGTGCAATATACTTCCTATGTACTGCAATAATGTTGATATTGTCTTTCAAGAACTTCACTGTCTTTGTACTCTTTTTCTCTGTAAATACAAATTCGTTGTTAGGATTCCAATGCCCTACAATCTCCATTGCATCTCCAGTTTTTAAGTACATGAAAGTTCCATCAATGGCTGCTGTTGTTCTTCCATCTGTAACCTCGACAGGTTCAATGATACATTGATTAGTAACCTTAATCATCTCATCATTTTTCTTACTGTCATTTGCATGCAACATTACTGCATTTGCTTTGAATCCATGCATATAGTCTGTAATATCATGTGTAATTGTTTTTTCTGTTGCTGTCTCCTTAAGTTCAAAACCCAGCTTACAATCTAACTGCATAGTTTCTTTGTTACTAAACCACTTAACAAACTTAATAGTTGCACCACAATCTTTCTTGACTGTATTTCCTATCTCATAAGTAACTCTACAGTCTGTATGAGGTTTAAAAGGAACAATGACCTGCTTATTTGTATTGATGTCCTTGATTTTCTCAATGATTTCATCACCTGTCTCGCCAGTAATTACTCCTTGCTTAACCAATAAATTGATAAGCTGTGTAGTACTCTTTCCATTAACCCTACCAAACTTAACTCGTGCATCAATCACTGTATCCATTGAGGTGTAAACGTAAACAGGATTTTCTCCCATGTCAAAGATCTGATGTCCTGATACAACCAGGTCCTTCACGCCACTGTCATAATGACTACTTCCAAACTCCCCTATGCGAGTTTTTACTGTATCAATGCCAGAAATGTACTTTGCTAATGCTAATGCTGTATGCTCCTCTGTATAAGCTCCCTTTGTTTCTAATGTATTACCCATCCTTTTAATTCTCCTTAACATTCACTTTATTATAAGCTATAAGTGCATCAATAATTTCAGTTACTGTCTCTTCTGCACTTATATAGTTATCCATTTTATATCTCTCAAGACACTCTACCTCATTAAAGTCAGTTGCTAAAACATCATTATTATGAGAAATGTAATCTATTGAAAATATAGGCAATCCTATGACTCTATTGTATTCATCAGGTGCTCTCTTAATATCCACCAGTGTACCAACATTTAATGGATGATCTTCTTTACTTTTCTTAAAGTATAAAGTGTATCTTCTTTTACCTATCTGTATAAACTTCATTGTTAGAAGTTCATCCAAAGTTAATAACTTGCTTGCTATACAATTCTCATGCAAAAACCTTGCTTCTGCAACTGTCTCTATTCTCTTGCCATTGCCACTATGACCCCGTATATCAGTATAAACCACCAAAGGTCCATCACTTTCTATGTACTGACTTACAGGTTGAATGTCTATTGTCTTAATACCAAGAGCCCTTAGAAACTTCAATGCCACTCCTCGTTGTCTACATCTACTTAATTGTCTGTCATATCTTATCGGAGAAGACTTATTGTTCAAGTAGTCGTAGAAATCAAAGAAGTCTGAACTTATACAAAGACTGCTCATTAGACTTACCTCTCAATCTCTCAAAAATCTTATACTTAATATATCAAAATGTTATTCATCCAAGTCATCAAACAATCCCATGTTCACTGCACTTGCCAATGTACCAAGTGAAGCGTCTATCATATCATCAGATAAGATTTCAACCTTAGGTTCCACAATGTTAGTCTTCTTTTTATCCTTGTCATATCCAATGTCTTGCAAGGCCGACTCAATAATTTTTCGTTGTTTTGCAGAACATCTAGTGTAACCATTTCTTTTTAATGTGTCAATTATCTTATAACAAAAGTGTTGAGAATCAATATCTCGTGTATTTCTAGCATCTAACAGTGCCTGACATTCCTCTTTCAACTGCACATCTACTTGAGCCTGTGCCTCTTTCTCTGCCATCTCCTTATGTGCTGTCCTATCTACTGCAAATTTCTCATAAACAGTACGTAGAAAAGAAACTTCCATAACGGTCATTCTCTTTTTATTATTGTAGTTATTAAGTGCTATCGCTAAAGCCCTCCTGTATTCAGGATTCTCACTCCCTCTAGGAAATGTCTTGCAAATATTATAAACAATTTGTTTGATTGGAATATCCTCTGTCACTTCATCTTTTTCATAGCTAGCATATTTATATCCCTTGTTCCTTTTCATTTTAGCCATGATACGAAGTGCTTTTTCCACTCTACCAGAGTCCTTAATCCACTCAAACAAGTTGTTTAGTTTTTCTGCACACATTTGAACCATTTCATAAAATGTATTCTTAACTTCTCTATTATCTCCATACTCTAATTTGTAGCCAGCCTGTCTGAAATAATAAGCAGAACCTGTTAAAGTCCACTGTAATAAACAAAGCATTTCATATGTTTCCTGTGTAGCGGGATAAATAGGCTCTTCTTGTAAACCCTTGACACCAAGTTCAACCTCTTTTTCAGTTGCATATCTCAAACCATTTGCTGCACAAATCTTATATACCATGATCTTTCCATATTTCAACTTGTCCTCCATCTCATCATCTCCAAGTGAGTAGTCGAAACAATTCTCATAGTATCTCTGTAACATTATACATAGTGCTCTTTTATTTCCATCAGTGACAAGGTTATACAAAGGACTGTCATCTGACAATAATTTCAATGTCTGATTTATCAGATAAGGTGTCTCTGAATACTCATCAAGACGTATCATTGACTTCATAAAGTCAACCAACTCATGTAATTCATTTTCCTCCAATAAACCTAATAACTTATCAAATGTCATTTCCCTAAATCCTCCATGTCTCATCCTTTAATCATCAAAGAAGTTCATTGCATCCAAGATATCATCTGTATCCCCAAAGTCAATTATTTCCTCTTCAGGTGGTGTTTCGGTTTGAACTGCTGTGCTTGTACTTGTATTTGCTGTGCTTGCATCATTCACAACTGCTTGTGTCTCAACTGCCCCTGTATTTCCTACAGTTTCTACTGATCTAATTGCCTCTGTACTGCCAACTACCATATTGTTTCCAGCAACTCCTGTATTTCCTACTGCCTGCTGAACAACTACCTGTGGCTGCTGTCCTACTGCAATTGCCTGTTTCATTTCATCAATGATTCCATCGTATGTCTCAATGATATACTCTAAACAATCCTCTGCTCTTACATGAACGTCAGCGACCTTATCAGACTCATACACTGCATCACTTATATTTACACCAAGTGAATCTTGTAATTGTCTAAGCTGTCTTTCTAATACAAATGTTGCCCTTAATGAATTGTCTGATTTATTTTCAATTTCCAAATGCTTATTCATTAAAGCCAATGTATACAACTTAAACACCATATTGTACACCTCATCAACTTTCTTTTTCATATCAGAAATCTCTGATGTAACTTCAGACATAAACCGCTGTCTGTTAACTGACATACCGCTGCTTTCCACCTGCTGAAGCATTGCCTGCTTCTCTAAACCATCTGCACCAACCCTAAGTATTTCAGGATTATCAAATGCAAGTCTAATCAAATTAGACATGAACTGACCCATTTTATGAGATGAATTCAATGTATCAATAGTGTCAATAATATCTTTCTCTTTGTCCTCATCAAATGTCAGCTGTGAACCAAATCTAATACTACGTGTACCCATTTCTCTGTTATCTCCTTCCTAAACTAAAACAGGTCTGAATTTACAAAAGCTGCAAATTTATCTCTGTTCAATTTGTTATGTATGAATGTATCTTTTATACACACCATGTTCTGATCTAACAAAATCATGGCATACTTTGAAATTGATTTACTTGTTAATGCCTGTTTAGTTCTCCTGTCAAGTGCAGTCGCTGTACACATATTGATTATCAACTTTAACTTACGCATATCTAATTTAGCCTCACTGACTTTAAGAATAAAATTACGTATACTAAAATAATTCTGAGGTACAACTGCCATATTTGTAGCTGATATATCAAAAATTGCTTTGATCAAACTATCATTGACTCTGCTATTTCCCACTCTACCAAGGTCAATAACAATGTATGTATATTTCTCTCCAAGTCTATTAAACAAAGACGTATAGTCTGCATTCGCAATTCTTTCATCATCCACTCTATGTATCAATCCACTTAAATAGTCTGTTCCTCCACCTTTTGTATGTTCAACATTCTTAATAATCTTGTCCAAATTATTATTGAAAATGTTAAACCCTTTTTCATAGAAGATACCCAGTCCTGTACACTCAATGTCCATTAAACCAAGACCACTGAGACCACCACATAAAGGTGTCTGACTAAACCATGCATCAGCTGATGCTTGTGTAATGTCCATATCAATGTATAGTACATTTGATGTTAAGCAGATTTTACTTGCCAATGACACAGCTGCTGTTGTTATACCTGTACCTCCACAACCAAATACTGGTATGATCTTAGCTGACCCTGTATAGTTGATAGGTTTAACTGTCAGATATTGACCTCCCATGCTACTGCTACCACTATCACTTGTCTGCTCTTTTTTCTCTGTGTTGCTTGCCCCACTCCCAAGTGCCTTAACTGTATTTTTCAATGCACTATCTAACTGATTACATCTATCCCTATAAGTCTTAACTTCACTTGTGAGTTTAGTCTTACTGTTTTTAAGTGCATTTATTTCTTTATTTGCTACGCTTAACTGTTCTGACAATGTTTTATTGACAATTTCCAGTGTCTGATTTGTGCTAGCTAATGCATTTGCTCCTGCTGATTTATCTGCCTGCTGTGCAACAAGCACGCTGTACTGCTGTTCCTTCTGTTCCAACTGCTCATTTGTTAATTTAAGTTTAGTCTCTAAACCACTGATCTGCTGTTTAAGACTGTCAATCTCACTTTTATACTGGCTATCTGCATCTCCCTGCTGCTCCAGAATCTTACTGTTTGCTTCAGTTGCTAAACTTAAGTCTGCCCTACACTCATCTAACTGTAAGTTCAAATTAGTTATTGTTGCTTTCAGCTGTCCAATTTCACTCTGCTTGTCATTTAATTTTTTGTCAAGTGTCTCAACACTCTTTTTAAGTGCTGTTGCTGTTTCCTCAACCTCAAATTTAGCAAATTCAGCTGCATCTGCTTTATCTTCAGCTGTACTTACTTTTTTATTTAACTGTTCCTTTTCACTTTCAAATGTCTTAATCTTTTCTTCAAGGTCACTCTTTTCTTTTTCCAAGGTTTCAATTTTCTCATTGAGTGACTCTTCATTCTTTTCAGAGGTACCCTCCAAACTCTCAAGTTGATTTACTTTTTCTGCAAGGCTGTTTTTCTTATTCTCAAGGTCTTTCTTCTCTGCTTCAAGGCTCTTCTGTCTATCCTTAAGTTCTTTTATCTCATCCTCAAGTGTAATTTTTTCATTTGTAAGTCTGATCTTATCATTAGCAAGTTCTCTCTTTTCATTTATAAGCTTTTCTTTCTCGCTTCTTAAACCTGCTTGTTTTCCCTCAATGTCTGACTTCTTTTTCTCAAGGTCACTCTTTTCTTTCTCAAGTGACTCCACTCTTTCTGTTAAGTTTTCCTTAGCTGTCTCAAGGTCTCCTGCATTTATCTTGAGTGTATCTCTCTCACTCTTAAGTCCATCACATTCAACTTTAAGATCATCTCTTTCTTTTGTTACGTCACTCTTCTCTTTCTCAAGTGACTCAACCTTTTTCTTAAGATCATCTCTTTCTTTTGTAATGCTTTCTACTTTTTCTTCACTGTTCGTTAGCTGTTTGTTAAGTCTATCAATGTCTCCCTTAAACCTGTCACGCTCATTTTTTACATTTGTAAGGTCTAAACTCATTACCTCAAGTTCTTTACTTGAACTATCACTAATCTCACTTACCTTACCCTGCTCATTCTCAAATTTCTCTAATGTATCTTTGTATTTATTTGAAAGTTCACTTAATTTCTTCTCATAGTCTGCAACTATTTCTGCATGTATTTCACCAGATTTAACCTTACTATTTAACTCGTTTAGCTGTTCAACCTTATCATTAAGGTCTGTAGTAAGTTTTTCAACCTCTGACTTCTCTTTATTTAATTCAGCAGTTAATTCTTCAATACTGCTTTCACTCTGCTGTAATTTTCTCTTTAACTCACTGTAGTCTGCATCATCAAATACTTCTCCATTGTCCTTAATTGCATTAAATCTATCTACAATGTCTTTCTTTTCATCCTTAAGTGCCTTAATTACACTCTCAAGGTCCTCAATTCTTTTGTTAGCCTCTTGAACATCCTTAACTGCTACTCCATAATCATACTTAGTATCTCTTAATTCTGTTCTAATCTTATCAATTTCTTCACTGTTTACTTCACTTAATTCTGAAGTACTACTCTTTGTTTCCTGCGCATCCTTTGTTTCCTGTGTGTTATCTTCTTTTTCTTCAGCTGTATCAAGTCCATCCTCAAATGAACCCATACCATCAAATAAGTCTGTCTCATTTTCTTCTGATGTCTCTTTTGCTAAACTAACCTTGCTAGTTTGCTTCTCTGAAGTGTCTGAATCACCAAAGTCCTCATGTTGATTTTCTGTCTCATTGTCCACATCTATATCAATGCTGTCCTGACCCTCTCCAATGCCACCAAAGATATCTGTGACACCCTCCAAATCATCTGTTTTTGACATTTCCTTGAAGTGTTCTCTTCTACTATCCAGTGTTGCTGCTACATCCAAACTGTATCCTAAGTCTTTCATAGCAAAATAGATATCTTCAAGTGTCATGTATATATCAAAATTAAGTTCATCTGCTAAACCTAATGTTGCCAAATCATCTTCATCAGGTATATAGAACAAAACTTTATTGTCATCACTTTCACTCTCAAACGACTGAATAAACTTTCTTACTGCATCCTCTTCATCTTCCTTAATGTTCTCAATAATTGCCAAATGACAATCAGGATGATTTCTATGCAATATCTCCAAATCTTCAGGTATTAGTGCTCTATAAGCCTTGCTATGACTAAATTTCATATTAGATTTTTTTCCAACCTTAATGATTATACTAATTGATTCATTAGTCATTTTCTTTCCCTCTCTGACATAAACAGAGAACCACCATGTCTGCCTTAGTGGTTCTCTGTACTAATTTACATTTTACTGTGTAATCTGTCCTTCCTGTCCAGGCTGTCTATCCTGCATTACCTGTCCAGGTGCTCCAGTATATGTTGGTGTTGTCTGACCTACTGTCTGACCTGCTCCTGCAACTGCCCCATTATTTACTACCTGCTGTACCTGCTGTGTCTGTCCAATGCCCTGAGCAACGCTTTGAACTGTAGGTGTTACAGGCTGAGATGCAACTGCTGCCTGCTGTTTACGCTTGATTTCATCAATCTTTGCGCGAATAAACAAACCTGTGACATTTGCAAACCTAGCATTGTCTCCAAAAGGAATTACTGCTGTTCCAGGTGACCATGTCTGTAACTCCTGAGTTACAAAGTAACTTAAAGGTTCAGATGTCTTAACCATCTCTCCTTCAGGTGTTGCATACTGACTCTGCATTGATCCACCACCAGAAACAACAATGGCATTTACCATCTGAATAGGGATCTGAATCCTCTTGAAGTATGTATCAAGATACTCATTTAACTGCTGAGCTAATTCTCTCTTAGCAACCATTACAAGGTCACTTACGTCTACAAATCCCATACCCTGTTGCATCCTACCCTCTGCCATGACCTTTTCAGCATCTGCTAATGGTAAATCAATAGCAAATTTCTGACAGATCTGGTCAATCAGGTTGTCACGTGCCACATTACCTCCAATACGATATGTCTGTCCTGACTTATCAAGGAACTTACCATTCTTTGTAATGGACAGATCTGATGTAGATGCACCAATATCAAGGTGAAGCACTGTACCACTTAAGTACTGTCTTGTCTCCTCCTTAGGTGTACCATTCATATTGAAGAAGAAAGCTGCTGAAGCCATATATGACTCTGCATAACATTTTACTGAATCAACAGTAAATGTCACGCTTACTCCATTGTTATACTTTGGAAAATAAACTGTGTAAGTTCCACAAAGTACCTGTGCAAAAGCCTCCTTAGCTGCATGAACCTCAATAGGAGGTGTAGCTAAGTAAAGGTCTACATGCTCAGCTAACTCAGGATGCTTGAGTTTACTTACTGCACATGCCATAATAGCTGAAACATAGTTGATTTTCTGCTTATGCTTGTGTGTATTGACTGAAGGTCTTTCGTCAATTCCACGATGTTTCTCTGCCATGATTCCCATGAGTACATTTGTAGGGAAGAATCCCATTGCATCCTGCCCATCTCTTGTAATCTGAGCCTCTAAACAACTCTCAATGTCTCCAGAGTCAGGAATGATAAGTGATACATTCATATCAGGCAGTGTTTTCATGTTATTAGGCAACACATCGATTTTTCCACTGTCACTAGTGTATCGTGTACTGCTTGCACCTAAATCAGCTGCTACAAAACTCATTTTAATTTACCTCCATTAAATAAATAATTTTTTACATTTATTATATTTAGATGTCTGAAACAACGCAATAATAAATTACACATTTTTAATTTATTCAATTACATGTTCATGTGTCACTTCAAACAACTTAATAAATAACTACTTATTATATTTACATGCAAATAGACCTAGTACCCATTTCTGAATACTAGGTCTATTTTCTTTACTCACTGGTTAATAATTAACCAGTAATGCTAATATCATTTACGTTTATGAGTAAATTACCAATCCTTTTCACCTTAAATACTACATATGCTTTACTATTATACATAGCAAATCCAGCTGTGCTTATCACTTTGTCTGCCTTTAACTTTCTGTATGCTGAATAATCTGTTTTATATGTCTGTGCTGCTACATTTGTTGTGCCACTTATTTTTCTCTTAAATGCCCATCTTTTAGGACTGTCTGTTACTACATCGCTTACAGGTACATATCCTGTTCTCTGCTTTCCTTTACCAATGTAGAATTTACATTTAAGAAGTCCATTCTGATCCGCACATGAGTAAGGCATCCAACCTATTGCTGTAACTCCATAAACCTTGTCTGAATCTACACTCTCTGCATCTCCATCAGGTAAAGGTGCTGTCCTGTAAATTACTCCATCAACTTTGATTGAGTGAGCTGACTTAAAAGGTATGCAGTCCTCTGCTTGTACCTCTGTAGTTCCACCCATTACTCCAAGTATTGAAGTAATTACAAATGCAAGAACCAACATTAAACTTGTCAATTTCTTTCTCATAATCTGTTCCCTCCTAAAATTATGAGTTATTACATATGAACTTCATATGCCTCTAATTGATTAACTTCTGCACTCTCCTCATCTAAATGTCTCATAACATCTTTAGATGTGAAAGCCATTGTCCCAATTACAGGTACTTTCTCAACGTCAACCTTAAATCCAGGTCTGTCCATATAAACTGGTTTTGAGTCTGAACCATCTTTGTCAGCGTTGAAATTCAATACATAATGCTCATTTTTATGTTTCAAAATGTGTGCTATAACATCAGCTGTAGATCTATACTTATGCCAACTGATCTCTCTTCCCATAACCTCGTCAGAATACTCAACCTCTGACTTGATTACACTATCAGTGTAATAAACAGAAATTCTGTTTTCCTCATCACTAATACCAATGAGGTCAATAATTTGTCTACGTGTTCCCATATTTGAGAACTGACCCATTCCTGTGTCTAAAATTACAAGTCTTGATTTCTCAATATTCAAAATCAATGCTGACCTGGCATCCTCTATGCTATCAAAAATATTTGATACGTTTACACCCCTTTCTCTATAGTATTGTATCATATTCGGTAAATGTCTATCAGTTATGATGTATAGCACAACATCTTCAACCTGCTCAACAGGTTTTTCTTCTGCATTTTCACTTTCCTTAGCTGTCTTTTTCTTATTAGCCTTAGCTTTCTTTTCCTTTTTCTTTTTATCTTTTTTATTACTAGTGCTGTCAGTTTCTACTTCATTAGTCTCTTCTGAATTATCAACTGTACTACCTAAGTCCTGTGTTGCCTCTTCTGTCTGCTCATCTAAACTTTCCTCTGCAACTTCCATATCTCCAAGTGTATTCTCTTCAACATCAAAGTCAAGAGCTTCATTTTCTAATTCTTTCTCATTACCCATAAACTGTCTCCTTTACTTAATAAGAGTAAATACATACTCTCCAGTTGAAGAGTATCCATCACTTGCTGCTGTATCAGCATCAAAATATGCAACCCTGGTATTCCACTTTGCACCTGAATGTGAATTACTTGCATTATCCACACCTGAAACGCTATAGCTGTTTACCCAATTGAATATATTTTTAATTGGAGTGATTCCTGCATAAGTAAGAGGTGCATTGTAATTTAAACTAACTGTAGTTACAAGTGCATTGTCATATCTATTACTTAATCTACCTGCACCTCCTATAAATGATGAAGGAGCACTCTCTTGAACTAATGAAGTTCCATTCTTTTCCAACTGCTCTTTCAAATTTGTATTACCAAGTTGACCACTGCTAGGATTATATTGAATATGTGTTAAATTATACAAATCAAGTGAATCTCCAACATTAAATGCATTTGTCAACTCTGAAGGTGTATTAGGTAAAATGCTGAACACATTGTATCTGTACTCTGTTATTCTTGCCTTGTCACAAAATACCTTGAATCCCTTAAACTCAACGTAATAGCTAGAAGGATCAGTTGGCTCATCGGATTTATGAATGTTAGCAGGATTACAATTTGAAAGTAACTGTGCTAAATTCCACTGATACATTTTATTGAGTATCTCATCATCCATATAAGGCACACCCAAGTTAACTGCTGTATACATTTCATTTGCATACTGCTTAGCTTTTGCTTTATCAGAAGCTACCTGAGCCTCGTCACTATAATCATCATGACCCCAACCTTCATCTACTGTACTTGATTGAGTTGTATCTCCAAATATTCCTCTATCGAGCAACTGTAAATTTGTTAATGCCTGAATACCTGAGTCTATGCTAAACTTTGTTCCTCTACTGTTAGTTGATAAGGTACCTCTGCAAAAACTATCAAAGTCACTATTCTTATAAATCTTTGCCCATATAGTTTTTGCATCCTTGTCAGCATCATCTGTGAGTGCTCCATAAAATTTACCAGATATGTATGTATGACCATCTTCTGCTTTCACATCATTCATACTGTACATACCACCATAAACAGCTGTCTCGTCTTCATTTGATAACTGTCTATATGACTCCTGTGAAAATAACTCACAAGCTTGCTTGGCTGCCTCTTTTGATAACTGTGTGATCTGTAAAGAAATTACAGAGATATTAAATACCTCAACAAGCAGTGACCCAACAACCATAATGATTATTGTACCTATCAGAGTCCTAAATATTGTTTTTACTGTCATATTCTTTACTCCTTATTACTCAAAATCACTGTCGTCAAGGTCTCCAAAGTCGCCGTCATCACCGTTATCAAAGTCGTCGCCATCGTCGCCATCCAAATTGTCGTCTAGTCCATCTGATATATCTCCATTGTAGTTCTCGTCCCCAGATGTATCCCTATCAACATAGTCTCCATCATCATCGTCATATCCATCATCAATGTCATCCCAATTGCCATTGTTGATATCATCATCGTTGATGTCTGGATTCTCATCTATGTCAAATACATTATTAGTATAGTCTACACCCAAATCAGGATAGTACTTCAAACCAGGTATTGTATAAACCAATTTAATTGGTATCAAGACTGCATGTTTTGAATCACTTCTCCTATTTGCCAATGTAGTGTTACTTGTTTCTACTGTATTGTTATTATTACTATTTGTACCAGCTACACCTGCATTAGTGTCATGCATTGTTTCGACATACTGCAGAGGCCAAATTATTCTGTATTTACAATAAACACCTGTGACAATATAATTTCCATACTGTCTACGAGTTACTGAGTTATGTCCATCAGACTTAAGAGCCTTTGCATTACCATTTTCATCAAGGTAATTTCCTGAACCATTGTATAATGTTGCTCCTGATGTATCATTATCTACAACTACGTGTGCATTCTCTACATATGAAATCTTATTCAGATTTTTCATGTACTTATTGAGTGTTGTTAACTCCTGTTGAGGCAAGTAATTATTCTCTACTGCTGTTTGCATAACCACATATGATATTCCCAACATTTTGAAGTAAATGAAAAAGAAAGTAAAGATGTTAAATATGAAGAATGCAACAAGTATAAAGATTGGTACTTTAATCAGTGACTTAAATATAAACTTAACATTCTCTGCCATTGTTGCCTCCCAAACCTAAAAGCACCTGGGACCATTGTCCCAGGTACCCCTAATTTTACTTTACGATTGTTACCATTCCTTAAATGATTTACTGGAAACCATCAACTGTCTTACTACTGCTAGTTGAGTTAGACTTATCCTTGTTACTGCTCTTCATTTTAGCAATGTTGTTACCAGATGCACCTGCTACACCATTACCATTCAGGTCAAGCGAAATACCAGTTGCATGCTGAATCTGATTCTCAACTGTATCAACCACTGATGTTACTGTGTTTGGCATTAAGATATTGATAACAAAGGCACCAATAATAACACAAACAACGACTGTAATTAAGACAACGAAAATTTTACTTACTTTCATCTCTTCTACCTCCACTTTTAATTAAATAATTTTTCTTTTCTATAATTCTCATGCCTATATTCTGGTCTACTAGAATACACTAGCTGCTCCCATAATATCTGGCAGATATATAGCAGTTGCACTTATGATTGCCTGAATCAAAATAGGCAACAATATATTGAATGAGAGTTGTGCTCTCATTACAAGCTTCTCTTTATGTTTTTGAAGTGTGTACTTCTTTGCTTCAAGAAGCTCGTTTCTAAAACCAATAAGCTCTGCTCTTACATCACCACCCTCGTTAGCCTGTCTGATCAATCTCATTAACTTGCCAACTTGAGGAATTTCTCTGTATTGTTTAGCAATATAGTTTGTAGCTTCATATTCACCATATGTATCAATATAATGAATACATGTGTCAACAAACCTGTGCATTTCCTCACTATCAGTTGTCTTATCATAAGACTTCATTGTACCACTAATAGGAGTACCTGAACTTGCTAATAATACATAATGTATCATCAAATAGAACTGTGCAAAGTTCTCAATAATTTCCATGTCTTTTGCTTTTACTGTCTGTCTTACAATCATCATAGGAAATGTATTGCACATTACTATTGCTGAAATTATAAGTAGTAAACCAAGAGGACCATTGAAGAATACTGATACCAAGAGTCCAAGTAATACAACAAAAGCTTCAGTAGCTTTAACCAATGCATTAAACTCTATTGCCTTCATTACTCTTGCCTTGCCAGGTATTCTTACATTTGCCCTATATAAATTGTAGTTCCAATACTCTATATAGGACTTACTCAAGGCAAAAGGTGTTCTCTCAACAAGGTTAGTGATTGCTGAAATAATTCTGTTTGCTCTAACAATAGACTCATCATGCTTTCTGATTTTGTCCATGTTATCTAACTCATGTGTGATAGCCTTACCCCTTAGAGGATTCTTGACCTTAAACATCCTAATGATTATTAGAAATGCTGCCACAATTATGAGTGCAATAACAATCAATCTCACCCAAGGTAACATTGCAAATTGTTTAAGTACTCCCTCATCCATTTGTGATGAAGAACCATTGTTATTCCCAATATACTGAAGTATCTCCCCACCACCAGCTGTACCATTCTTTGTATCCAATGTTCTCACCTCCTTTATTAAAGCTCTTTTGCTCTTAAGTATGTAATGTACATAAACTCAATAACAATTATTAAAGCATCAGCTGCAAGTATTGCATTTCCAATTGCTGTCTTGAAATAGAAATTTCTGACTACATCATAAATAGCAATGACACCGAACAGGAATACGAGTATCATACTAACACCAGTAATGAACTGTGTTTTTACTTCCTCGAAACTACGTTTCATATCTGTTCTAAACTCCATATTGATGTTGTTGATCTCTACAACATCCTGAAACATATTTGCAATACCATGCTCTTCCTCCAATTCAAAGACAATACATTTCTTTATGAAGTCATCTGCTACACTTCCTAACTGCTGATTCAACTCTAACAATGCTGTCTTGATATGATAGTTTTTCTGCTCAACATTGTCAATGAAGTCTCTAAAAGCAGGTCTAATGTTCTTAGGTATAACGTTAATACTATCTTTAACAGCTGCAACCACACCAATTTTAATGTTATTACAGATAATGTTCTCTGCATCAATTACTGATTCAATACGAGTATCATGAGCTACATTTGCTTTAGTATACATTACACAGAATGTTGCTATAATTGCGATAGGTGTCATTATAAAAGTCATAGCGATTGATCCAAACAAGATCTTGCAGATAACTGTAACCACCACTGCGACTATGATAACTACCATTGTCAACAACTCATATGGTAAGATTCCTGTGGAATAAAGGTTAAGGTCTATAATCAATTCGCTAAGGAACTTATACAATTTAACCTTTGTCCTCTTTTCATTTATCTTGCCTATCTCCAAATCTCTATGGTAGTTATCTTCTCTCTTATGTATGAATTTACCAAACCCTGTTTTCAGTAAACCTAAACCTCTGTGCAACAATGCTATCATAGGCAGATTAGTTATCTGCACAAGCAACATTATTGCTAACAGGATGATGAAGATAATTGTGATAGGCGTTGCACCGTTTCCACTTGCTATATTAGCAAATAATGATGAACTCATTTCCTTTCCTCCCTGCTATCACTTACTTTAATCTGTCTTATTCTTATACTACTTTAGGCATTCCATATCTATCAATGTCATTACCTGTATAAACCTCAACCTCGTTCTCTGCCTCTTTCACATCCTTAAGCAGGAAGTCATATCTTTTCTGTGATACACCCTCAAGCTGGAATTTCCTAATTGTTCTTTCTGAAAGCTTTCCAACTCTCCTATGCTGACCTCTAATTTTAACAACATTGCCTGCCTCATCATATTCAGGCTCACCATTGATATCAAATATGTAAAGGTCATTAAGTAATGCTTTTTCATTATTGTTAGGATCAACCCCTACAACCTCTGATATTTGAATTACTTTACGTGTACCATCTCTCATAATCTTCTGTACAACTATGATATTTACAAGACCAACAATTGTACTCAATGCTAAGTGTGAAGGCTCATTGCCTGACTCTGCAAGATATGCTGTCTGGAAACGCTTAATTGCACCCTCACTACTCTCTGCATGGAATGTAGTATTGATTGGGTGACCTGCCTGCATGATTTTCATACACTGCTTAAACTCACCATTTGTACGAACCTCACCAAAACAAACAAATGTAGGAGACAATCTCAATGTCATGTCCATACAGTTTGTCATTGTCGGGTCTTTTTCTGTCGGATGCTCTTTCTCTGTTGCCTCCAAATGAAGCACATCATTATAAACACGACCTGAGTCGTCCTTAAAACGCAGATCAATCTCTGAAGGGTTCTGAATAAGAACTGTTCTCGTTGTTGCTGGTACTGACTGTAAAATAGCATTGTTTGTTGTTGTTTTACCTGAAGCTGTAGGTCCAACTGTGAAGAATGTTAAACCACCTGCAGTACATAATGCTAACAATCTTGCCATATTGTCTGACATTGTGTGCTTAAGTACTATCTCTCCAAGTTTCATTTTACTCTTACGAAACTTACGTAATACAAAAGCATGATAATGCTCGCCTGTAGGATCATTAGGGTCAGGACTTAAACCAGATGAGTGAATAGCTGCGATTCTGTATCCCTCAATTGTTCTAGCGTTGACCAAGCAATCCTTAGGTGTCAATCTCACATCACCCAAAAGCTTACGAATAATTACTTCCTGCTGTTCAGGTGATTCAAATGAAATGATGTTTCCTTCCTTGTCCAGTAAGTCTTGTACATGACCTTCAATCTCTACCTTGAGCTCTTTACCATTACAACGAATCTCATATACTTTCTCATCCATCATTGCCTGAGTAAGTATACCATAGTTAGTAATGTCCTCAATTAACTTATCTACCAACTTAACTGTATCAGGCTTATTTTCACCATCAATGTACCCTTCAACAAGAGGTTTTGTATTCATTACAAAATCAATGATGATTTTCTTAATTGCTTCTTTCTTGTTAACTGCATCCAAGTCTCTGTACTTGTCTGACTGTTCCTCTATTGCCTTACGACAATCATTAGTAACGCTTTCAAGTGTCTTTGTAAAGCCATCACTAATAGCTGTAAGTCTTGCTCCTCTTTTTGACTGGAGTTCAAGCAACTCTTTAGTGTTCATAAACCCTATGCCTCCTTAAATTTACTTTCCTGTATATCCTGCAATACTAAGTATCTTATTTGATAAACCTATCATTTTACGTGCAAACTCATTTGATTCCTCATTGCTACTTGAACCCTTTTCACAGAAGATTCTCTCTCTTAAGGAGTTATCAATGATATCAACACTGAAAGGTAATACTCCCATAAGTTCAATATTCATTTTTGTCAATGGATAATCAGAAAAATGAATTGATGTTCTCTTATTCAAAATGACTCTCATTTTTGTGAAACTGTCAATACCAGTTGCTGCCATGTTCCTTCTTAATTTCTCTGTGTTGATTACAGAACCAACACCCTCATCCCAAACCATGTAGATTGCATCTGCGTAATACAATGTTGTATTGCAGAGCATATCATCAATTCGCATAGGACAATCAACAATTACAAGATCATAAAACTGCCTCAACTTTGTTAACATGTCTTTGTAATTCTCAATTGCAATTGCATCATTACAATTGATTAAATCATTGATTGTTCTGTTGTTTGCAAAAATCAAATTGATCTTATTAGAAGTATCAATGCTATCACTCAATGAGTTCTGACCAAGTAAATATCCCACCAAGTCAGGTTTTGTCATTTGCTGCTCAACTCCTAAATATGTATGCTGTACAGGACAAAGTAAATTCAAGTCTAAAAGCACAACTTTCAATCCCTTTTGAATAGCTTCATATGCTACATTCGTAGCTATTGTAGATGCTCCAGCACCACCAGCTGCATTAGTAAACACAATCAAGTTGTCTATTACTTTTACCTTTGTGTCTATATCTCTACCTGACAGCTCTTTAATAATCTCAACTGCTTTATCAGATGTTTCCTTTGCTAAATTCACTCCTGAAGTGTCGTTAGGATCCATTTTTTCAAGCTGCCTAACTTTTTCTTTGAAAAAACCAAATGCCATTTCCATGCCTCCTATCTAAACTCTAAACATAAACTTCTCAAACTTTAACTGTTATTAGTTAGACCTCTGAGGCAGAGAAATCTTAAATGTTACGCTGTCTTTGCTTAAGTATTTGTAATACTCTGACTCTTCTTCAGGTGTTAATGCTACCATAATATTTGCAGGTGTAACGCTCTGTATCCATGATTCAGAAGCATCTAAGTTTGCCTGTTCATAAGTTGACATGTCATTATACTGCTGATACAGATCAAGAATTGAATCTCCCTGTGAATTTAATAGGTCAGCTAACATAATTCCTACAAACACAGGTTCCTCTTTATATGTCTCTACTGTTGTACTTGTGTCCCCCTCTTTTACAGCCTCGTCTGTTTTGTAAATAGCTGTTACATTGATTCTATCTCCAGGCTGAAGGTATGCTTTGAATGACTCCAAATCCTGCTGACCTGCATCAAGTGAAACAATGTTTTTACCAGGGAATGAATACAATACTGAATCACTGTTATCTACTTTAGAAGTAATGAAATCATTATACATTGCAACTGTATCTGACTTTAATGGATATGCTGCGAATGAGTTAATGATCATATCTTTTTCACTCCAAAGTAAAATACGTCTTTTCTTTTCACCACTATCTGTAGTAGTTGCATATTTCTCAAATTCTCCCTTGAGCATCGGATATTTCTTAAGTACACTCTCTGTAATTACCTGATTCTTATAAACATTGTCAGATAACATTACAACATCCACTGTCTCTTCTGCTTTTCTACCCATGGTATAGACCCATAAAATAAGTACTGCGGTTATTGCAATGACAATGATCAATGCCATACTCTTCTTGGAGTTATTCTTTTCAGGTCTTGTAGATAACTCCTTATTTTGTGCTTTCTTTCCAATCTTCATGTCCTTTTAATTCCTTCCTTTCTACTTCTTTTCTTTACCTTATATATGCAGTTATTTCATTTGTGTATTCAAGGTAAATGTCAAAATAACTGCCACTCAATGGTTTAAATGCTTTACATTCAAAACCAAGTGCATCATAGATAAACAATTTTCCTTTTGTTTCTCTCAATGTAACATCAAGTGCACTCACTCTAATACTAATTTCATCTTGTGATGGTACTTTTGAATTTCCTGTTGCTATCCTCCAAACATATCCTGCCCTCCTAAACTCGTCCATGTTGTCTATATGATATATACCTCTTGCCTCAGGTTTAATGTTCCCAGCTGTAATCCAAGGTCTAGGATCCTCTGTAGGCTCAATAGTATACAATGTATTCATTATTTCGTCCAACTGCTCTTTTGTACATTTGAAACCAAATGCAGGAGGATGACCTTGTGCATATATGTCACTTGAAAAATCTGCAAAGTATTTTCTGTAATTCACGTCTTTGTAAATTCCTCTGAATGACCCTGAACAAATCCCATTCTCAAGAACAGAGTAAACAGCAGCATCTTTATGTGTATCTCCGGACAACCGCCCCGCAATTACTCCATTATAGTTACGATGCACACCAATCTTTGTTACATCCATCACTATTGTTTTCCCTGTAAACACTCTAGGTGCTAATGTCCTTAACCCAGTATCACTGTCTATTACCTCAACTGTTGTTGCTTTCTTAATTGCAATCTCCTGTAGTTCAGCATACTTTTTAAGTTCCAATATGTTATCAGGATTATTCAAAACAATATCAACTGCTTCTGCACCCTTTCCAGCACGTATTGCCTTATTTATTATTGGTGCTAATGAGTATGTAATAAATGATTTATCCAATGTTGCTTTGAATTTATTCATTGCCCTAAGTATTGAACCAAGTGCTCTTTCTGTTTCTCTACTAAACACTGTCTTATTCAAATAATACTGATTCCTGTCATTTAAGGTATTGATTACATCAGTAAACAATGTCACACCAGCCCATTGATACAAAAGAGAATTTTCAATGGTACGCTCATCACCTACTGCCCTAAAACAAACCCTCATAAGTTCATATACTACCAAACCACAAGACATATCAGGTTCTGCTTTGTACTCTCTTATATTATCAAATGCTCCAGGTTTAATCTTGTTAAGCCACTCAATATCAATACTTTGTTGAAAATTATCAACATTGTTGTTAACAATTACAAAGTTATGTATTCCATCATTGCATTTACCAAAATACTCTTCATGCAATATATCATGATGGTCAATGACCAATACATCACATTTAAGTGCTTTTATCAATTCCAACTCGTTACTACTTGAATCAGTAATGATTACCAAATCAACCTTATATTTCTCATTAAAGAACCTCACCTGATTCTCCTGTATACCATGAGTTTTCTCCTGATTTATCAAAATCACATGGTTGTTAGAACCTAAATATATGAGTGCTTTCTTTAATATATAAGTTGTTCCAATTCCATCAACGTCTACGTCTGTTCCTAAAACTATCTTGTTATTATTTTTTATATGCTTAAATAATAACTGTAATGCTCTTGCTGTATTATAAAACATGCACATAGGAGGTTTTTCAGGTTCACACTCTCCATCCACTGAAGGAAACTTCCATTTGTCAAGTAATATATTCTTTTCTTCAGGCACTACCTCATTATTACATATGATCGCCACTTTTAATTTTCCTCATTTCATAAATAATTTAATTTCTTTTCAATGAACTATATGCCCATTCGTATGCCATCACTAAACTATATCAATGTCAAAGATTTTATTGTTTTTATTTAACTTGATCACCACATTAACATAACTGTCTTTACCAACTACCATTTGTAACAATACCCTGTCTTTATTCTTATTTTCCAATGATGATTTACCTGCTACAATGTTTTTAACCTCCAAACTGTTTTTATCTACCAACAATCTGTTAGGATTCTTAATCATACTATTGTAACCATCCTCTGTAAAGAACTGTAATGCTTCTCTTTTCAATGTATAATCAATGTCTTTCTGTGTTACTAAGCTAACAAATATTGTCATTACATCTTGTAAGTATGCATCCTCTGTAATTGTACCTGTAATCTTTGTATCTCTATTATTGCTTTTCCAATCATTGACCTCCCCTGTCTCTAAATCATTAAGTGCGCTTGTCTTAATTTCTCCTGTACTCTCATTTATTTTAGCTGCAACTACTTTCATTTCTCCAGAATCACTAATGTATCTCATTACTAGCATGTCATTCAGATAAATAGGACCTGTCTCATTCATTTCATCCAAGCCATCTTTGCTTGTCTCTTCTTTTTCTGAACTTGTCTGCTTTTCTGTATCAATGTATTTTCCATTGCTCTTTGTGTAACCATTACTTACCTTATCTGTATCCTCATTATCTCCTTCACTCACAAACTGTTTACAACTCTTATTCAACTTGTTATAAACTTCTTTGCTTGTGATTAAGTCATTGAACTTAATGTCTAGTTTTGTATATTGTGCATCAGCTATATTAAATTGCTTTTCATATTTTTCTTCAATGCTATCTTTCCAGACAGATGCCAAACCAAGCATTAAAAGTATGACCACTATAAACCCAATTGACATTGCAAATGCTGTATCAACTATGTCATAAGGCTCTTTCCTTTCTTTTGCTGTGTTCTTTGCTTCTTTTTCCTTTGTATTCTCTTTCTTTTTTAATTGTCCTAATTTATTCATTTACTTTTACTCCTAATTCTGATGCAACTGTCTTTTTATCAAAAAGCTTACCCTTATAAATGTTGTAACCACTTATATAACTCATAGGTAATTTCTTAATTGTATGTCTTATAATTTCCAGTGCTGTCAAGTCCTCAAAACTCTCATGTCCAAATTGTTCATCAATGAATGTTCCTTCAAACCTACCAATTGAAATATACTGCTTATCAACCTTAACTTTCTTTGTCTTTTTCTTTTTGTGCTTGTCTCTCTTATTTTTCTTCCTGTCTTTCTTATCTTTTTTGCTGTTCTTGTCCTTTTTATCTGAACTGCCCTTGTCCTTTTTATCCGTTGTCTTGTTTTCTTTATCCTCTGTCTTATTTTCTTTTTCACTGTCAGTGCTGTCAGACTTCTCTGTTGTGTTTTCTTTTTTGCTGTCAGCTTTTTCTTCTGTATTGTCCTCTGTTGTACTTTCCTCTGTCTCTGTTTCTTGTTCAGTGCTCTCTTCTGTACTTTCAAGTGCACTTGCTAATAAACTCAAGTCATTGTCTACAACTGACACGTCTACCTTTTTCTTTCCTGACCCTTTTCCTGCCTTTTTCTTTTTATGCTTGTTCTTTCCTTTTTCATCTGTGACCTCAACCTCTTCTTCCTCTGTATAGTGCCCTACGTTATTCATACAATAAACATGAGGTGTTTCTTTTCCAGAAGGTATTCCACCAATCAAGGTGTTTGCTTCAGATGCTATCTTCTTTCCATATTCTATGTCAGCTGAACTTGCACCTGCATAATAAACTACTCCATATTTCAATACATGAGGTGTTTCCTCAACTGTCACATATGCCTTACTTCCTTTTCTTACCTGTCCAACAATTACTACTATATGTGATGTCCATGAAAACACATCTCCAGGTAACATCTTACTTCCAAATGCAACTTCTTTAATCCCTGACTGTTTAGTAAAGCATCTAGCTGTTGAGTTGACATTGTACTTATCTGTAATTTGATTGTATAGCCAAGATGCAAATCCACTGCAATCTAAACCATCCAATGTATGAGTACTAATTCCATTACTGTAATTAACTTTTGCTAAAAGCTTTCTGTATTTATCCTGATCTAATTCATCTGTTCCAAATGTCTTTGACCTTTTACTAATGTAATCATCTAAACTTCTTATGATTCCTCCCTGTGTACACTCACCACTGCTTTGTCCATGTTCAGGACACCAAGAACCATGAGGCTGTATACATTTCTCATAATTATCTCCTGTGTACAAGTCACTCCACATTTCCCATGCAGGATTTATTCCATCTATGTAAGATGCACCACTATGTCCACCAGCCCAAACATACCTGACTTTTCCAACTAAACAAGCCGCTGCTAACATCATATTCTCTCTACTTGTATAGTTGAGTTTGTATGGTACAATGTACTCATCTTTTGTACTCTCTGTATTATCATTAACTGCCAAATCCTTATCATAACTTAAAATGATAGCTAAATAATTTAATCTTGTCTCATTCTTAATTCCAATGTCATTGAATATCTTTCTAAACTTGCTTTTAATTTCTAACTGTCCATCTTTATTTGTCTCAACGACATTCTCATCTTTCTGCTTGTCATATAAACACTTTTCATATGCTTTGAAAATTTCATCAACTGTATCTTCCTTGCAATCTGTATATTCCATTACTGCCTCATAGAACACAATCCTCTGCTTAACATCCTCTTTTAAGTTGTCAAAGTATTCTTGCATAGGTCCTCTATCACAATTAAACCTCTGACTCATTAAGGATACTATGTCATAAGACACACTATATAGTGCATCAGGTAAAAAATACTCTGAAGGTCTATCTATGTTATCATCTCCACACTCTATGAAGTCTGCTTTCTGTAAAATACCCTGCTCACCTTTTCCTCTGTATATACCCATTGGCTTATATGTTGTCAAATCGTTATAGATGCTAGGCTTCTTATCTGCATAAACTGCTTTACTTCCACAAAGTGCATGAATTTGTTTAACTATGCTTTTGTCTACTCCCAAGTGCTCACCAATCTTACTGTAGAGTTCGTCCAACTGATCATCTAAACTCTTGATGTTAATTAGTGTATTCTCTACGCCTTGTACGCCTTGTCCATTTGTCTCTACTGTATTTTCAATTTTCTCTGCCTTAACTGTTATTGTACTTGTAGATGTTAATAATAAACTTGCCATCACCATTGAACACAATGTCCTACTCATTAACATTTTACCACACTCCTAATTAAAATAAATTTCCTTATTTTTATTTTAATGCAAAAAATAAGGAAACAATACAATTAAGTACTGTTCCCTTACTTTTTTCCGCAGCTTTGACCTCTGCTTAAACTGTTCAATCAGTCACCAACTCTGCTTTCCTAGTTATGTCAGAAGTCCACAATATTCAATTTTTCTTCTTAAAGGATAAACCTTAAAATTTCCAATGTCTACAATCTCAATCACATATGTTGTTAGTCGGTTTATACCAAGACAATCACAACCATAAATGATTACCTTGTTTTATGTAATTTCAATCATACACAATGTCAATTTAAGATTTAATGACCTGCATCTCCTATTTCTACATTGAGGCTTATGCCTCTTCCTCTTCTGTAGTGTCCTCAGGATCCTCAAGTTCATCAGCACCCATGTTTTCGACAAACTCTCCAATGTCCTCCAGTTCATCAGGCTCCAGAATCTGAAGTAATGCTTTAATCACGTCAGGTAAGATTTCTGTGTTGACACGGGTACCCTTTCGAGTAGGAGCTACCTTTCCATTTTCGTCAGTGTAAAACTGTCTAATGTCTGCACTCACTGTTCCTGTGTTCTTGTTGGTGATCTTAGAAACTACCATGTAATCTCCACGATTATTCTTGTCGATCTGAGCCACCTGTTCATTGATTTCGTTTTCAAATGCCATAGCACTGTCCTCCTTGCGTTTCTCACGCACTAAATTTTGTAGAGTAATTAAGACTACGTACTACATATTTACTTCTTAACTACAAATATTATATTACCACATAAACCCTATTTTGTCAATACTGATGCCCAAAATCTAAAAAATTAAGCCCTACTTAAATTATTATAAGTAAAGCTTAATCATCTAATGTTCATTTTATTTTCCACTGTACTACTCTTTTCATAACTTGTCTAGTTTATGTAATATTATATATCCTGTCCGTCATTATTTCCAAATACTATACTAAACTGATTCAGCCAATCCTCTAAACCACCTGTGTATCTACTAAATTTAGTAGGACCTATCACAAGTGCATTACTGAATATACAATTTATTTTAGGATTAGAACTCAATAATACAAGTTCACCTTTACTTAATAACTGCTGATCATGGCTACCCAATGTCTCAACTTGCTTTATTTTATCCTTATCATCTGCTATTCTATGAAAAGGCAGGTCATAATCATTTTCATTAAGCACCATATACTCATTGCTCCCACATTTTCTAATGAGTATACCCATACTTAATGAGTTCTTTTCACTTATATCAATGACTCCCCTATTTACATCCTGTTTAATAATTTCCTTAATGTGTGATTCTGTATACACTGTGTTCATTTTTCTATTATTACAGGTATCCCTAATCACACACGCTATCCTATCACTGTATTTGAACTTACTAGATGATACTGACTTTTTCTTAATGTCCTTTGCATCAATCCTAGGCAAATCCCTCAATCTAGTACTGCCAGTACTTACTAAACTATCTGAACCTAATTTTGACTGAATGCACTTGACATCAACTATTTGCTCATTAGCTGCTAATCTACATGCATCCCCTTTTGTGACAAGATGAGCCTCCCCATTTGTCATGTCTTTCATCTTATATCCAACAAGCTCCCTCTTGTCAAATATACGTGCAACAAGTATATACATAAAGATACCTCCCATAAATTAAAAATAAATAAAAACTTATTTCTGTTTCCACTTTATGCCAACAGGAGGGTCAATCCTATATTTAATATTCCTTTAGATAAACCATAATGTATGCCCAGTTTATACACATGTACACCTATAGTTACAATAAAATTGAAAAACTAGTATACGCCAAATTGCTGTGTATACTAGTTTCTTAATAATGTTATTATTTTATTTTAATTGCAATCTCTTTATTTTTCTATTGCTTGCCTTTATTTCCCTCTGTTGAGCCTTGCCTTTCTTAATGTCCTATTGATTGAAATTAAAAATGCAAATGCACAAACAACAATCAAGATGCAGTCAACTTTGTCTCCAATTGACTTTCTCATAAATGCCTGCCAAACACCTATTTCTGCCTGTCTGATTGCAGGAACTGCAAAGTAACCACCTACAATCAAAAGTAACATAACACCTACAAAAATACCAATCCATTTCCATGCCTGTCTCTTATTCTCTTCGCTCATGTCAGTTACTTTTCTTCTGTTGTTCATTGCAACAATCTTGCTGTCCATTCTTCCTGCTACATTGCTTTTACTTTTCATTCTTCCTGCTACATTGCTTTTACTTTTCATTTTCATGTCCTCCTAATTCAAAAATGCTATATTCATAAACCTCTGTGATTAAAGGTTCATTAAACAAGTACTCTGCTTCTTGTTTCTGCTTACCAATATATGGACCATGCTTACTCCATTTCCACCCATCTAAACTAGATTTCCCTTGTTTATGAATGACCTGTAACACAACCACATATTTCTTGTTACTCTTAATTTCCTCTTTGTATTTCTCCAGTACCTAAGTGTAGTCATCACAAACACCATAGTCAAAAGATTTCCAAGGTGTTGCCCCTCTTATCCTTAGTCCATCCCTCACTTCCTTAATGTCCACTAGCATATCATATGTACCTCCAACCTATTAAAAATTTTTAATTTTTTAACTCCTATGTCGTACCCAATTTTGACCCCACTGCATATCTAATTTTTTGACATATGCATGTCACTCAAAAATTATGTATTTTCTTACTTTGTGGCTAGTCAACTTTCTTTCTTACATAAGGTCTTTCATTTACCATATTATATCACAAATTTAATAAATTGTCAATATACCTAAAATTACCAATGCACATCTTATACTGCATACCCAATTTTTATCAATGCCACAGCTATAAACAAAATTACACCCCACAGTTTTCACTGCAGGGTGCTCTGCCTTAGTGCTTATTCTGCATTTTTCAATAAGCCTTTATCTATAATCTGAAAGTTATCTCTATGCACATATAAAGCCTTACCATCAATCATAAGCTTTGTCATTTTAGGAAGGTCCTCAGGAGCCTCCCAATAGACCTTTTCTCCTGAATATGCTGTAATAGGTTGTCCTAACTGTGACTTAACCACAATTACACGTGACTTGCCAAACATATTCTTGTACTTATTGACAAACCCTGAAATTGCAGCATTGTCTGTTAATTTTCCTGATGACTCACTGATAATATCAGATGACTTAAAATCTACATCAGGCTCAAGTCCTTTCTGAGCACAGATCATTGTATCTCCACAAGTCTCCAGTTCATGACCATCAATGTTAAGTGTAATAATTGATGAGAGCTGATATGTAGTAATGATGTCTCCGCTATCAGATACACTCTGCACCTTAATCGGATTACCCGTCATACCTACTTTTTCACCTGACACAAACCCTGTCTTGTTACCAAAGTTATCATAAAAGTAAATGTTGTAGTCATTTCCTACAAGCTTACCTTTAATGTCATTTACCTTTGAATCAAGGATACCGCAACCACCAACCAGTGTACACATCATTAAACAAATTGCAACTACCATGACAAGTTTGTTCTTTCTTCATGTCTTGTTTTTCATTTTAACTGTCCTATTCCTTTTCTCTACTGTTTAGTCTTCTACTTTCCAACCTTTTCCCATGTCATCCATTGTTTTCAGAAAGTCTCTGACCTCCATGAGTGCTTTACCAAGTAAGTTAGTGTAACTCTTATCTCTGCACTTAGGACACTCACAATGACCCCAGATGTTGTCATGCCAACCTGTAGTGTTCTCCTGAATCTCCTCATCGCCTGTCTCAAGCAGAATCTTTCCTAAATCAGGATTTTGCCTAAACTTAGCCAAGCAGACTGCAACCATCAACTTGTACTTAACAAGTTCCCAATCTTCTCTCAACTTAACACTTCTTCCCTTTTTCTTTGCTTCAGAAGGTCCTAAATTCTGAAATGAAAGTCTCTCATTCTCATCAAGTGTCTTTAATGCCTGCCAAGCTGCTTCACTGTTCTTGAAGTGCATACCACCGAACAAAATCTCACAAGGATAAAAATTACTGAAACACGCGTATTTACCATGCGCCCGACTGAACTTGATCATGTCTTATCTCCTTTCCTAACTCTTTACTTATATTATAACACTTATTACCCTATTTTTCAATATAAAAAGACATATACACTAAACCAAATGTATATGTCTTTTACTTATATGTTGTATTTAATTATTTACTGTTCTCATTCATATCCACTGTAATTGTTTCAACTTCAGATGTATTTGCTTTCTCATTCTCTGTGCTTTCTTTATTTTCCACTGCTGAATTCTTTTCTTGTTTCTGTCTCTTTTTCTTCTTGTGTTTAGCCACAATAAACCAAATGATTAAACCAAATACTAATAAGTATAACAGATTACCAATAATGAATAACAATAAATTAACAATCAATAAAAAGAATGATCTTATTCCATCTTTAAAGGCATGTATTGCTTGATTTATCAATGGCTCATCTTCTGACCTCCTAATGTCATCACTATTAAAGTTAATGTCTACCACAATAGTTGAATATGCTACATCAGTATCAATATCCTGCATCTGTCTTTCCATATCGTCCATTGTTTGTTTAGCAGTGTTCACATAATTAGTTATCTCAAGCACATCTTTTAATTCATCTGCCTGCTTTAACAATTTACTGTATGCTTCATAATTTGATTTAGCAATCTCATACTGTCTCTTGTAATCAGCATATGTTGACTTCAAATTCTCAACCTGCTTGTTTATCCTATAATTCTCTTTATCTAACTTGTTTGTTAATGCCTCAACAAACTTATCTCTGTATTCACTAGGGATTCTTACTGTCACTCTGCAATTATACTCTGAACTAGTTGAATTTTCAATGAAGCCATTGTAATTTTCAATTGCATCATCTACTTTCTTAATTGCTTTGTTCTTATTCTTTTCTCCATAAACTGTATACTCAATATCATAACTGTATACTAGTTTATCATTAATGTTTTTAGCCTTTGTGTCAATGTTTGCCTCTTCAGTCTTGCTGTTGTTCTCATTATCACCTGTGTCGCTCTCATCACTATTGCTGTCATAATCACTATCTCCACTGTCATATTCGTAATTATCACTGCTTTCACTTTTCTCAGCAACACCAAATGCATTTGAACCACTACTTACACTTGCATCAACTGCTCCATTCAATGTTGAACTTGAATCTGAACAAGCTGTACAACTAAACAACATTGTACAAATCACTCCTAAAATTACTAGCCTTTTCTTCACTATGTCTTTCCTCCTTTTGTTTCATTATCCTTTCTTTTATTTTTTATGTTGTTTTAACATTTCCAATGCCTCTTTATAATAGACATGAGGTAATGAACCCAACCTAAAACCATTATAACCTTGAATGTGATCTTTCACAAACTTAATGTTTTCAATCTTTTTATTCTTTGCTAATTCAAAAGTTGATGCCTTATCAACAATAAACCTCTTACCTGTACAATCCTCTACTATGTAGTCGTCACCATCTGCCATGCTAATCACTACTGCAACTATATGACATTGACCAATCTTACCTGTCTTTTCTACAGTAACAATCTTGTTGCACAACTTTTGTCTCCTGTCTAGGTCTTTCATACTAAGGTTTCCTCTCTCAACCTCTTGTATTATTCCAGACCTACTACGTTCAATCTCTTCTTCTCTCTTGTAATCTTTTCTGCTACTAAACATTTCAAATATGCCCATTGTCTAAGCCTCCATGCTTACTTTTTCTAAATCATGACTGTCCTAAAACAATTTAGTCTACCTACTTTTTCATAGAAGTCATTGTAATTTTTATTATGTGTTTTCATTCTTAATAAAAGCATATCATTTACCTTACCACTCATAAAACATATTGTTGAAGGGAAAGTAAATACCTTAGGTCCATTAAACAAAATATCAAGTATCTGACCAGGGACATTAGTGCTACATTCCACAATGTCAAGATGCCTTGACTTGTACTCACTTAAGTCTCTTGGATGTTTCTTAAGTATTACTACTCTATTTCTAAAGTTCTTTTCCATAAACTCAACTGCCTGTTTCTCATGATCCATGATACCAAAGTCTGATTCCAATGGACTAGTAAACAAAATACATGACCCATTAGGTAATCTATTAAAGACATTCAATTGATCACTGTACAAACTCATAATTCTTCTTTGCATATCAGCATCAATTTTTATAGGTCTTACTGATCTGTAAATGCTACCAGCCACACTGTTTTGAGGTCTAAACAAAAACAAATTCTTTCCCCTTACAAAATCAGGATGCGACACATTCTCTGTGAAGTAGTCATAGCTACCATCCTCTACGAGTACATTCACTTTTACTCTTGTATTAATCAATTTCTCATATGTACCATCACCTGCATATGATGAACATAACATTACATCCCAGGTACTCTCATTTATTCTGCCCCATGTTATATATTCTAAACCAAGACCAAGTCTGTTAATATCATGTATTAAGTTGTTTTTAGTTGTTCTTGACTTAACATAATTAGGATTGATTGTATAATAAACCCTGTTCCTTGCTAAACCTAACTGTTTAATCACTGATGTTTCCTCGAGAAACACAAATATGTTAGTGACTACAACTAAAATTTTCATGTCAAATACCTCTTTCTCACATGTGCCTTTCTGATTTCCAAATGCCTCTTTTCATGTCTAATTGTTACCCACTTATTACTCCAAAGCCTATGTTTTCTCTTTTAATGATTCTCACATATTCTTCAGAGACATCCTTTATAACTCCAATGTTCTTAATGTGATAATTAAACATATAAGCTTTAGGACATTCCTTGTCCATATGTCTTAATACTCTATAAACATTGCTTTTCTTTGTTTGACTTAAACCACTATCATAAAATTCATCTGTGTTATCTAGCACTTCAGCTATGTCATGCCCTACTGAAAACACTGCTTGTCCACCATAATAGAGTCTGTCTATAGTAGATTGAAAGTCAAAATACATACCTATATTGACACCTGTTTCCTTGTAAACTGCTCCTATTATTTTCCTAATGTATTTTGTACAATTTGTTTTCTTTCTCATATCAACAAAGGCTCTGTCATTTATCTCCAATGTATATAAGTATTTTCCATATGAATTAGCTACACTTGGATCTGTACTGAAATAAATTCCTAACCCCTCATTACCCAATGTACTAGTATGCTTAACCAAGGACTTGCTTATTTTTAACTTCCTGAAGTTGCTGTTACTACCATGATAAACTATCATCTGCTAGTGCTCCTTTCATAATGTTTAATGTCTAATTCTACTTAACTATGCCTTACTTGCTATGCCTCTCCTTTTTATGCCCTGCTGATTTAATCTAAAAGTGAATCCTTGTAATGTTTCTTTATACAATTACTTGTTTACATTAGTTTGTTTCTTAATACATTTATCACATCATAATTATTATATGTTATATCATCTATTATAATTGTGTTTTTATCATTTGTGAATGCTATATTCACAAAATTACCATTTAGTGCCTCTAATTCTAGACCATCCCAATTTATAGTTATGTTACATAGTGATTTTAGATTACCTAGTATAAGCTTAATGATTTCGAACTGTACATTTTTTCCATATGCATCAGTGAATTGTTTTAGTATCATCTTTAATCTAGTAGTGTAGTCAGGCATTTCTAGTCTAGCTGAATATACAGGAATATTTGATATTACACCTATTTGATTTTCAATATGTAAAATACTAAAGTCCCTTAATAATAATTCATGTTCGTAGTAAATAAAATCTTTATCATATCCTGCTACGCTTTGTACATTTATAATATCACGTATCTTTACATTTTTAATTGCAAGTATAATGCCATTTTTTCCATATTCTTTTGCAACATTTAAACTTGTTGTAGTACTCTTAAATGAATGGTCCTCAATACTTCCTTTCTGTATTCCTTGTCCTCTAAATATGTAGCTCTTATATGTACTGTCTAAACTTTTATTCTTCGTAATATTTACATACTTCATTTCCATTATACATATTTCCATTAACTGTAATGCTGTATCAAAGCTAAAGCTTTGATAATCTTCTCCTCGCATTGCAGATGTAATAACTGCATAATTTGCTGACCCACAGAAGTCTGAAAAAGACTGTTTTATAAAATCCAATGAATCTTCTAGTGTTGATACCGATTTTATTTGCTTGTCTGTTATATTTAATAAATTTAGAATTAGCATTTTATCTTTAGTCTTTACTAGTGTTTCATTAGTGTCTGCATATTTTAAATAGAAATAATCATTATCATCTGTCAGTATAAACCTTTGTACTTTTTCGTCATCACCAAAGAAATATTGTGTTAAATCACTTCCATATGAATGCTTGTACTGTTCAGTAATATACATAGAGTTATTTTCATCATTGTACTTGCATGAAAATAAGTAATCTTCGAGTATACCTATACTTTTGTTACTACAAATTATCATATATAGTTCTTTTGTCATTGTAGTTTTAGTTATTTCTTTTTTCTTACTATTACTTACCTTAGTTACTACATTATTATTCAATTGTATAGTAGGTAAATTTCTAATGTCACAGTCTGTTCCTCTAAACAGTACTTTGCCATTATATAACTGTGCTTTAACATTTATTACTTGTTCTCTACCTACAGCAAATGCCATTTGCTCACTTGTATATTTAACCTGTTTATTATCCTCTGATACTAAACCATAGTATTTAGTGTCATTACCATTTAAGTATCTTCCAACAAGTTTATACTGTGTCCTTGCTCTACTCATGTTCATTCCCTCATTTGTTACTGCTCTTTCTTGAAATATTTAATGATTAATCCATCCCAGACAAGTACAATAACTTGATCTAGTATTGTGCCCACATAAACCCATATGCTTTGACTTGTACTGAAAATGTATATTGTCCATGAAGTTGTTCCAACTATTGTTATAATTGCCTCTGCTAATGAATAGTCATTACTTTTCTTTGTCTTAATCAATTTTACTATAGCAGGTATTCCTGCAATATAGCTGCAAATATAATATACAATGCAAAATAGTTCCATTTCTAGTGTTTACCTTTTCTTCTTGATGTATTATGTGTCAAACCTTGAACTACCAAATTCCATGTCTGATGTATCAATCTCACTGTTGATCTCTGGTCTATCAAAGTTTTCCATACTCTTACTCCAGTCAGGCACCCAATAAGGTGTGCTAGGTTCCAAATCTTCAGGCTCAGGGTCAAGTTTTATCATGCTTGCCTCTCTTTCCTTCATGATCTCTTTATTAAACCTAGGATGATAGTCCTCAACCTTATCATCCTCTGACCATGCTAGCCAATAATTGTTAATGAGATTTATTAACCTAGTGCAATACATCAATTTTGCATAGTCCATAAACTCCATATCAAGTTCTCTCATTACATCCACCCTGTTAGATTTAGGTGCATCTTTCATCAACATACGCTCACACTGCTCTTGATTTAATGGTCCAAATATAGGTTTTACAGGACTAATAAACAAATCGTAAGGGTCAATTACTTCTCCGTACATGTTCCAATTTTCATCTATATGTATTATACAAACTGTTCTATTCTCATCCTTACAATAAACTGTGTCTGTGTAAGGAGGTTCAGATGCTGCAAAATCTGTGAACTTGCTCTTATAATAAACTCCCATTGCCTCTCCTTTATTTTAATTGTACAATTTCTATGATTTATGCTGTCATATTGAGCCTATCAATTTCTCTGATGTTATTCATAATAAACTTAATTGTACAGTTTCTTCTTTCTAATGTAAGTTGATTGTATTTGTTAGACTTATCTATTATTTCACCAAGTACATTTTCATTTAGTAGATGATACCTCACTATTTCTCTAAGGTCACCAGGATAAATCAAATGCCTATACTCTACTAAACACTGAAGTATTTCCTCACTAAATCCTAGTCTTGATGAGAAATACCCCATGTCCATATATTTCACAGCTGCATCATTACCAAATGTAGAAAAACAACATAACCCATTGTCATACAAAGGATACCATATTGTCTGTCTTTTATTATTCCTGTATACAGATAAGTTCTCCATGTGTCTGTCCATCTGTCCTAAGATGTAGTCAAATATTATAAACTGATATAACTCCAAAACAAAACTGTTATACCTACCTTTTGTAAGTACTATTGTCCTTTTCATAAGTTCATCTGCACTTAATTCAACTGTACCAATTATACTTTCATAAGGTATTATATTTCTTATATCTTGTACCTCAAACCTTGAAAATGCTCCATATAAACTATTTACTTTCCTGCATGATGCCTTACAACATCTGACCCCAAGTACATTTGCTATCTCATATGCAACTTGCTCCATGATGTGATCTTTACTTTGTTTGCTTACTCTTTCTTTGAAAAGTCCATGCTCTTTGTTGATAGTGCATTCATACTTCTCAATTGAACCATTGTAATCTTGCCAATGCTTAGCATTATACATTTTGTAAAGCTTTTCATTTAGTTCCTGCTTGATTTTATTTTTATTCTGCATAAACCAACTTGACCTCTATGCTAGTCCCTGTTCATATCCAAAGTCCAATTCCAAATGAGCTGTATCTTTTCTTGCTGCTACTGCCATCTTATCACATCTATTGTTCAACTCTGTGTTCTCATGTCCTTTTACCAATGTAAACTTAACATTTCTCTGCATGGTCACTAAATTCCATAGTGTCCGCCACATATCAGCATTAGGTAGTCTACCATTTTTGCCCTTTGTCCAATTGTTTCTTCTCCAATTATCTATCCATCCCTCGTTAAATGCATTACAAACATAGCCACTGTCTGAAATGATTTCTACATCATGACCTACTCCATTGATGTAAGTCAAACCATTGATTATAGCTGCTAGCTCCATCCTATTGTTTGTAGTCATCCTATATCCACCACTGTGCTCTCTTTGAAAGAGCTGTCCATCAGGTAAAAATGCCTGTAATACACAACCCCAACCACCAGGTCCAGGGTTTCCTGAACATGCTCCATCTGTATAAATCTTAATGTTCATATTTTTATCCTCCTATGACTCAATTATCATTGTATGCTAAATATATTGATTTTGTATATGATGCAATTTTCATAGTGATGCATTATCTTCTTAAATAGTGAGGCATCTGCTTTTCATAGTGATGCATCATCTCTTTTTGTCCTATGATATCAATTTTTATAGCGATGATATAACTTTTATAGTGGTGCATCACTCTTTTAATTTGCTATGCATCAACTTTTATAGAGGTGATTAAACCATTTAGTTCACTATGTATCAACTTTTCATAGCTGTGCATCACCCTTTTTCCACCAATGAATCCCCCTGAAACAAGTGATGCATTACCCTTCATGTTGCTATGCATCATCCCTCTACCATAGGTGTATCCTTCTTTTTAGAGGTGCATCAATTTTTCCTGTTTTTCTATGCATCTTTGTTTTATTAAGCGATGTATCCCCTCTCAATTTGTCAGTGTATCCCCCAAAAATCATAGATGCATCATTGTTTCCCACTTCTCCTATGCATACATCCATTTGAGTGCTAAACATTTCATATTTCTATGCATCACTCAAAACTAGCGATGCACCACCTTAAATTTAGTGATGCATCAGCTTTTTATTTCTCTATGCATCCCCCAGCACATATTCCTATGCTAAACATTATCCCCCAAGTGTATATCTCTTTGTACTATCTGTACCATTCAATTTCTCTATGATGCTGCTTTCTTTTTGCTATGCATGTTCATTAAAACCCTCTGCCTTCTCTTTTTATTTTAAATTTTAATAAAAACATATTTTTATTTGTACCCTATGATCTAAAACAAGCACATCCTACTTAATATATGGTGTGCTTGCTTTATTGTCATATGCCCTATTCTTTTGTATAATCTTGAAGCTTGCCTTCTTTAATGCTTAGCCCTTGTTATGCCTCTGCATGCTCTTTCTCGTCTATGCTAATTGTTCCTTTTTCTCTATGCTAAACCCAATTTTACCTGTGATCTTGCACTCTTTCTCATGTCCAACCTCCATGATAAACCTCTTATCCCAATGCTTACCTCTAACTTGATCTGTGGTTTTCTTTGCATCAGCGAAGCTACTAAACACTTTTATTTTGTTCATTGATGATGAAAATACATCGTCCTCTGAATACAATGTAATTCCTGTTCCTCTGCCAATTTTCTCAATGTCTCCAGGTTTAACTGTACTGATGTTGCATCTTCCCACTATGTATGCTTTTCCTGTCTCTGCTTTCGCCCTGTTTATCCTACTGACCAATCCTTTTTCCTCAATGGTACCACTCTTTTCCTTATTTGTTAAACTTTCATATGTACTATCTAACAATTTCAGTGTCTGTTTGACTTTCTTTAATGCAATCTCACAATTTACTGCTACGTCTGTAATGTCTGCCCCATGTACAGATGTTTTTACAAGGATGCTCCATCTACTATATCCCTCGTACAAACTAGTCAAGTTATGTCTAATTGCTCTTTCTGAATATGCTTTAGTATCTACCAAGTAGTCCCAAACATTTCCCTCATTGATCTCTCCACTATCAAGTATGTCAATCAACATTCTCTCTGAGCCCTTCTTGTCTTTAACCCTGCCAATTGTGAAATGCTTGACATAAATGTTAAATGTTCCATCTGCTGTCCTGTCAGCATAAACCAATGAGTACCCATTTAATTTGAAGCTTACCTTTCCTACTCCATGTTTGTTGATAAACTTCTCAATGTTAAAATTATCAAATCCTATGTTAATTGATTTGTCAACTTGTTCAGTTATTGCTTCTTTTATTTTATTCTCTACTTTTACTCGATCAGCTGTACCAGCCCATTTTGAAAGCAAATCATAGATATCACTAGCTGCACCATCAATATTCCCTACAAGTATCCCATCTTTCATTAAGCCGAGGTTAGTAGGATCACTGTATCTCATTTCCTTATACTTGTTATTGTATCTATCATACAAGACTTTCACATTTATTTCAAGGACCTCTTCTGTCTTAAAGAAGTCATTCATTTCTAACTCCTGCTCAAAGATAAACATCTCTGCGTCCTCTCTTGTTAAGAAGAGTTTAGCATCAAAACTATCAGTTGCAGTAAACTGCTTTCCATATCTGAACTTCTCTGCCTTTTCAGGTGTTGTATGCCCATCACCATTGTTCATCATATAATCTCTGTAACGTCTTGTCTCTTTTCCAAATGATGAGCTGACAAATCTCAACTGATTTTGCTGATCTAAACCCTGTATCAAATAAACATTGTACTTACTCTCCGCCACAATGTCCTCACTATAATTTGAAAGGTCACTAAATGCCTCTTTAGGCTCATTGTAGTTGTTAGCAATCATATGTTTAATGTTGCTTTCAGATATTCTTAATGCTTTCTTTGCCTCTTTGAACTGCTTAATCCCTTTATGTAATGCACTGTCCAAATTATAGTCAAGTTCCTTTTGCTTCTTATGCTGATACTCTACTAAATCACCATGAAGTTTGATCCAAGGAATGTTATTATCATATGCAATATTTCTCATTTTAGTCATGTATGACTTAATCCATCTACTGTCTCGTCCAATAGTAGCCTGCATATCCTCTATTAAACCTAAACCACTTGTCTCTTTAATAGTGTCCAGCACTCCCTGTAGTCCAAGATCCTTGATGAAATTCAATGCAAGTTCAATTTGTTTGTTTTGCTTATTTTCCATCCAATCAATACTGTCTTTTATACAAGTGCTGATTTCTCCATCTGTACTGTCTAATCCATATTTCTTTAATGCCCTTCTTATATTTCTTGTATGATGTGTCAATCTGTCTGATGTTGATTCTATGCAAGCTACAAGGTTAAAGGTCAAATTAGGGATGTTATCTCCCTCTTCATCCAAGTCTACAAGAGGAACCTGACCGAGCATACAAACTATTTTACCAAGCATCTTAACTCTATGATGAAGGTCAAGTAACTCATCAATCCTGTCAATATATTCCTCAACCTGCTTGTTATTCTCTTCTGTATTGTTAGACTTGATATCAGAAGGTCTAATTCTTACATACCTATTGACCTGTGTATTAAACCATAAGCCCCTAATATACATATATACTGCATCAACCATTTTCCAGCCTCCTAAATTTTTCTTTTATTTATTATATCTAACTGCCCTACAATCTGGACCTTTTTATATTAGTGCATAAATAAAAATAGTGAACAACAGATTTAATTACCACTGCTGTCCACTATTTTCAGTTTTCTTGTGCTTTTTAGCTTATGCTAGTTTTTATTCTTTTTACGTCTATCCATTTTCAATCTATATTGTACTGTGTTTTACTTTAAACATCATTTTTAAGTGTGTAAACCATTTACTAGGTGTAAATGTGTCTATTACCTCATGTTTATTATACAAAAATACAGGTACCTGACACATACTGTAATCACTCTTTTCATAGTCTGCAACCATTTCTGTTGCAAGTGCTCCAGAATCACTATGAAAGTCCAAATTATCAGCTGACTCCTTGCTCATTCCTCTAAGTCCACAAGTATAATCTTGAATGTCATTATGAAACATTTTTCTGCCCATAAATGAAACAAACTTTGCACCAAACTTATGCCTAATTGATAGTGTACCTTTTTCAATATAGCACGCAAACCTATCACCTACTACAAAGTCAAATCCATTCTTTAGTGCTTTATATAAACTTTCCAAATGTCTAAGGTCATATCTGCCATCACAATCAGCAACTATGATGTATTTACCTCTTGAACATGATAAACCTCTTTTAATTCGTGCCCCATATCCTTTAGACTTGCAACTTACTACTCTTGCCCCATGTGATTCAGCAATGTCGGCTGACATATCACTACTGCTGTCTGCTACAATTACTTCTCCGTCAATATTGTTCTTTTGTAAAAACTTGTGTGCATCATCCACACATTTACCCACTGTCCTAGACTCGTTTAAGCATGGCATTAAAATTGTTAACTGCATTAAACAAAATCTCCTTTCTGATCTTTTAATTTTGTAGTGTCAAAAAGGTTATTAACTATTGCCACATCTTAATATAAGCTGCAACTCCCCATTATTGCCTATGCCTTATTCACTTAATTATATGCCCTAATTCAAGTATTTGTCTGCCAAGTCATTCCATGACTGCTTAATACTTTCAAAATCAGTGTTCATTTTCTGAAAATATAATGATGACTCAACATCAATATCTGGTGTCCTTTTATCTACACAAGCAGGTCCACTTTTATTTGAACTTGCAACCAATGTAACTGCACTAATCTCATAGTCTTTTCTTTTTGTTTTCTTTGCCCTAATACCATAAGTTAATGTCTTTCCCATTGATGACCTAGGATCACTGCGCTCATACCATTTGTTATCAATAATTAATAACTTTTTCTTTCTCTCGTTTACAAGCACACAATCAGGTATTAACAAAAAGTTACTGTCGTCGTCATTATCATCTGCCTTATAAGTTTCTGTAATGACTTTGTACTTACCCCACTGTCTGTAGTAGTTTTTAGTTGCCTTTTGATATATGTATCTTAATCTTGCACCATCCTCCAAACTAAGAAGTCTCTGCTCACCACTTTCATCCCATGCTAGCCAATCGTTCACAATTAAATTACAAACTGATAGTACAGGTCTATACCACTCTGTCGCCTCATCTAAACCTATAAGTACCTCTCTACTAGGCTCTATGTCAGTCACCTCATCTAGTAACATAACATACTGTTTTAGACGTGCAACCAACTTTATACTAATCTTCTTACTAATCACATTGTTTGACTCCAATAACAAATTAAATGCTAGCTTAATAAGCTGATTATATCTATTATCAATGTCTGAACTATTCACTGTACAAACCAATTTCCTGTCTGCAAGAACTCCTGTCTCAATGCTCTTTTCAATGTTAATGTCTCCATAAGGTTTATCTGTAACAATTTCTTTTGAAATGTATTCATACAAATAACCATTGTCATAAACTAACTTGAAACTGCTACACAAAAGTTCAGCCAGTAAATCATGCTCACCATTGATTTCTTCATAGTCAATCCAATTCTCATTGAAGTATCTTAATTCATCAACAGCGTAACACAACATATGATATATGTTTTTCCACTCAATGTTTTCTAATTGCATCCTGTCCTCCAATTAAACATCTGCTGTCCAATTTTTTATTCTGTCATGTCCTTTTCCTGCTCAATGTAATTCTCTAACTGTGCATCCATTTTTGCTACAAGTCCTACAATTCTTTCCTTGTCTGTCTCATTTAATGACTGCTCTTTCTTTGAAATTGAAGGCTTAACACTAGTGTCTACAATCAATTTTAATTCTGACACACTTGAATAATCAGTAAACAAGAACCTAGGTCCAATAATATTCTGTTTGCCTTTGATATCTTTCTCCAAGTATTCATTTATAGTAACCACTGCCTCATATACCTTTTTCATTGCTGATTTCAATAAACTATCACAATCAGGTTTAATGCTGTCAATGTTAATCCTTGCTTCACTCATATCAATCACTGCAAATCTATCAATAGTAGCTGCTGACATCTTATGAATTCCATTATCCATTGCATTCATTGTTGCTACAATAAACAAGTTATCAGGCATCACCAGTTTAGAACCATTCCTAATTGTAATAGGCTCACCACGTCTTTCCATGAGATTCATCATTTCTCCAATGACTTCCTCAACTTTTGTTCTGTTGATCTCATCAATCACAAGTACATATCTATTATCACTGTCACTGTATGCCTTTTTACAAAGTTTAGTAAAAATTCCATCTGTATACTTGAAACCACTCTTTGTATCCTCACTTGGTCTAAGTCCACCAATGAAATCAGTGTAACTATAATTTTCACTAAACTGCACAATAGTTACTCTTGATGCATCACCTGCAAACTCATTTGCAAGTGCAATTGCTGTAGTTGTCTTTCCCATACCAGGAGCTGAATAAAACATCACTGCTTTTCTAATTTTTAGAATTGTAATTAAGCTATCTTTTGTATATTCTCCAGGTAACCAAATGCTGTCAAAAGGTTTGTGATGTAATTCAGCATCAGCGAACTGCTCAACTTCTGTGTCACTGCTTTTATTAGATGAAGATGACTTTTCGCTTAACTGACTGTTGATCTTTTCTAGGTTGTTTGCAACTTCTGCAATGCCCTTACCAATTGCATCTGTCTGACCAATAAACATATCCCTGTCTACATCAGACAAGTTATTTACAATCTCACTGTCTGTTATAGACATCTGATGTGTCATCTGATTTGTCCTCTTCTCTTTATCCCTGTATGCCTCTAAAATCATACTGTCTATATCTGCAACTTCCTCTGCTGACTCTTCTGTGTCAGCTGCTTTTTCTTCTGCTTCAACTGCTTGTGTGTCTGTTTCCTCTGCTTGTGTGTCTGTGTCAGCTGCTTGTGTGTCTGTTTCAGCTGCTGTGTCTTTTTCATCACTAGTCTCATCTGTGATTATATAATCTGCTAAAGTTCCTGCTGATTTATTATTGCAGTCTATAACTACCAAGTTGCTGTCTGAATACTCAATTCCTGTTGCTTTTAAGAAAGCATCAATGGAAGGGTATGAAATTTCTTTAGTAGCCACTCTACCATTTTTAAACACTGTAACCAACTCTTTAGTGCTCTCATTTCTAAACACTAACATATCCTCTTTTTCTGGAATGTTTACCTTTAACATTTTTATATTCCTCCTACTTTTTACTTACGTTCTTTAATTATTGATTCAATGATACTTATTTCATCCTGTGTCAAGTTATATTTCTTATAAAGCTCATCATCTGTAAATATATGATCATATTTAACAGGGTCAGGTATGAATCTAAAGAACTCTTTAGTTAAGGTTGTTCCGCATACACCCAAATAGAACAGAAAACTAACTAACCTTGTATTACAATAACTCACAAATGAATAGCATTCTTCCTTACTGTCAAAATATTTTAACACAGGAAAACTGCCCTTAGGTACTTGATTAGGTCCAATAATGCTTATCTTAATCATGCCCAGCACTTGACCGTTTTGATCAAACTGTGATACTGCACCAGGCATAATTGAACATATGCACTTCCATTTATCAATGTTCAATTGAGTATATAAATCTTTTTTATTTTTGTATCCACATACTTGATCTCCCTGCATTATCTCCACATAGTTACTGTTCATAGCAGATTCACCTCTGTCCTGTTCATGTACAAATGTCTGTCGTTTAAACCCAAGTGTACCAGCGATGCAACTCTCCCCATGATCTGTATTTTTTACATACAACGACTGCTTAAATCCTTCCCCAAGTGTACCAACTTTGCCAATTAGTTGCAAAATTTTTCTATTGTATAGTACAGGACTTAACTCATCATGTTCTTCAAAGCTTGAATTAAGATTATCATTACTATTACAGGTTGTCCTTATCTGTACTTTATTACTTTTTTGACTCTTATCTACTAAATAGTATGATATGCCACCCCATTCTTGTATGCTGAATATATCATGACTGTCCTTATAAAATAGTATCTTACTCATATAAGGCACTATTGCTTTTCTGAACATGTCGTTCTTTTTATCTGCTTTGGCTTGCCATTTTGCAGGTGTTACCCAACAGCTATACTGTGTGGCTAATTTATGTCCAATCTCTACGAAATCTATGTATGCATCATTATTGTATGGAGGATTTCCAATGACCAGATCAAACTTCATTTGTCCAAACTTCCCTTCTAATGTCCTATTGATAATACCATCTTTTCTTTGCTTAACTACACTGTTATAATCATATGTGTCAACTAATTTAATATGCTTTTTACCATATTGAGCATGACCATATAAATTAGCCTCTGACAATAACATACATGTCATGTCAGCACACAAACCGAATAACTGCTTATTTAAGATATGTAGTGTTCTCTCGCTCTCTGACAAGTATGCCAAATAAGGTGAATTATATAATTTTCTAAATGCCCCAACAAGAAACCTACCTGACTTACAGTACATATCTAATATAGTAACATCAGGTGTCCAGAAGTCCTCTGGTATTAGATCTAACATATTTTCTACTGTATCCCAAGGAGTAAAGATGATTGAACTATCTCCGATTCTGTCTCCATACAATTTTTCTACAGCATCATTCCTATAATCATTACCTAATAACATTGAATAGCCTCCAAATTAAATTATTAAAATACATTTAATATATTTATATGCATAAAATAGGGCATGACTTTTATTGCCATGCCCTATTACTTTCTCTTAAAATTCAAACTCATAATCAGGTATAAACTCTGTTATGTCATCAATCACTTTTTCATACTTTATTGTGATTAAGTCTGAAAGACTAAACCTCATATCTGACGGTTTGAAAGTCTTTAATATTGCCTCTACTCTAAACTTATTGATTGCGCATTTCATGTCTTTGCACATTTTTTCAATGATATAATACAATGTATACCAACCACTGTCATAGTTGTAGTCATTTTCATATGTACAACGATCACTGTCTATATCTTTTATCTTAACATACTTGTTAAGTTCATCAGACCTTAATTCAATGGTGCCTAAACCCTTAGCTATAGGTGTAAAATCAACCCTAAAGAGGCAATAATTTTGAATTGCGTCCCTAACACGAAGTCGCTTGTAACTCTCATTGACTCTATAGTTATCCACTGGTTGACCCTCTATATCACAAGTATACTTGAAATAATTATAAGATGCAAATTCACCCAGCTTCTGATTACATAATTCTGTATATGCTGAACTTAAATTACTATGCCATGTACCACTACCAAGGTCATTGTATACAAACACTCTGCCTGTCTCATACACTTTACCTGTACCAAGTACTTCATATTTCTTAGCTCCAATAATATAAATTTCTATGTACTTACTTTTCAACTGCTTGTCATACAATACTAATTCCTGTGCAGTACTAAAATCAAACTTTTTCCTATCTTCCTTTTTGACTGTAGGTCCAAAATGAGCTACTGATTCAACTTTATTTTCATTGCTCTCTGTCTTATTTTCACTGTCCACTGCTTTATCCCTCTTCATTAGTTCCTGCAATTCCTCTGTCTCTTTCTTTGCCTGATGCTCCATATCCTCTAATTGCTTCTGACTCATCACTGATTCAGCTGTCTGATCTTCCTCAATAACAGTCTCATGCTCTGAACCCTTAATGGTCTTAACAATTACTCCAGAGTCCAGGTCATAAACTGCCAAGACATCTGTCTCACTATCATAAGGATAATGAACATATACTTGCGAATCTAAATCCACTGTAGGTACCTCCTGACTAATCTGCTCAATACTATATCTATCAAGTATGAACTGGTCAAGAAGTGCTTTAGACTCCAATTCGGTTAGTACATCATTCTTAAAGTAAGTGACAAACTCCCTAAAGTCCTCTGTTGAGTTTATCTCCTTATTACTAATTTTATCCTGTAACATATTATAAAAATATATGCCACCTGATATTCTAGTACCAACATTTATATCATTAGTGAAGCTTTCTTCAGTTAAACCATTGATGTTGAGTTTATTCCAAATGTCCACTGTGAAACCACTTGCACCTGTAAAAAGATTAACTAGCCACAATGTAATATCCTCGTCTGAAAGAGGCGCTCCATATGTATTTGTAATTACTCTTACTGCCCTAAATCTTTCTCTTAAGGTCTCTATTCCTGATAATCTGTACAATCTAACTGCTTCCATGCTTCCTCCATCTGTAATAACCAGCCCAAAATAATTTTAATAAATATATCTTTTCTTATATCAAGTGTACTTGGACAGGTTACAACAGTAGATATAAATGTATACTCTATTTTTAATCCTGCCTAAGCCTTAATTCTTGCTGAAATTTCTTTAATTTGATGTTAGACTTTGCACCAATCTTGTCACTAATACTTAACAAGGTGTCATACCCCTTAAACACATTATTCTCAAGAATTTTGTAGAATGTATTAACTGTGATGTTATCTGAACATTCAGCAAGTGCCCTTTCAAATTCAATGTCACTCTCCAATACATCCTCTGGTACTAAATTGTCTCCAATCGCATACAGTTTGAATTTAGATGCAAGTTCATATACAAAACTTGCTTTGGAAATGCTCTTGCTTTTCTTTGTATCTGGTAAATGAGTATCCATGTTGAAATAAACCCAATCAGGAATACTTGCCATGCCCTCAAATGTCATTGGCTGTGTAATCTTGTATTTGTCACTGTTAAACACCTGACCAAGAATGCTTTCTTTATCATTTACCTCTGTACCGTATCTTATTCTTACGTTGAACATGTATTTGTAAATCACATTTCTTAACTCAAGTCCTGCTTTAATTGCAGAATACTCCATATCAAGTTCCCACTGCTCATTCAAGTGTTCACTGGGTATTCCCATTAAAATAAGGTTATCATATGCCTTGTATTCAGAAACTGTCTGATCATCTTTAATAACCATGATTTCTTTTACCATATCATGTGTATTATCCAAATGCAAGTTATGTCCAACTCTTACTTTCATGCTTTTTAATTTCTCAACCAAGTCCATATCCACAACTGAATCCACAACTGCCTGCTGTACATTCTCATTGTTGATAGTGCAATGCACTTTATATAGAAATGCATTTACAAATGCCCCAATGTCTGTCCTGTCACTGTATGCCTTTACTTTATCTTTCTGTAAAAATGCTTCAATGTTCTTTGCTAAACTTTTCTCTGTACATTCATTCTTTTCCATTATATCTAACAAATAAACACCAAGATCTGTCTTTACAATATTAAGTACATCTTCCATTTATTCAGTGTCCTCCTATCCTATTTTTATGCAAGTTCTTTTCTCAACAGGTACATTACTGTTCCAGGAGGACAATCCTTTAACTCTGCAAAGACCTCATACCCAAGCTTCTCATAGAAAGGTTTTGCCTGAAAACTCCATGTCTCAAATACAATACCTGTTGCACCTTTCTCTTTTGCATATGTCTCTGCACTTTTCATAAGTTCTGTACCAATGTCCTGACCTCTATACCCTTCATCTACATACAACTGCTCTAAGTGAATCCAATTATACTCCATATGACCAAACAAACCGCCAAGAACTGCATTATCTTTCCCATTATGGTATATGAAGTTAATTCTCTTGTCCCCATTTGAATTTACAGGTGAATTTTCTTTCAACCATGTACATTTGTCTCTGTTATGTACTCTTAACTTATGTCTCAGGTCATTAAACACCTGATCATAGTCTAAACCAATGTCTCCTTCAACTACCTTTGCTTTTTCCACTCTATCTGTCCTCCTATTACCCCCTGTTTTACTTCTTAAATAAGATGTTGTCTTTCTTAAATATATCAAGATTGTCAAATTGCTCAAGGTCGTCAAACCTAGGTCTTTCATATTTTCTTATTCTTAAACAATCTAAACAAGTGCAGCCCTCAATATCCTCACTGCACTTGTTTTTCTTGCTTGTATGCTGTTTCTTATCCCTCATGTCCAAGTTCCTTAACCACCTGTTCAATATCAAGAATTTCAACGATTGTCTTGTCTTTCTCCTGCAAGAAGCCACTTACTTCATGAGCATGTGAACTAAGTATTGGACCTCTCTCAATAATCTTTGAAGTATCACTTTTAATAATACTGTCAACACTCTCTGTTCTTAAGGCAACCATGTTTCCATTCACTGTACAAACTATATCAACACACTTGTCATTTTCTGCTGATGTAAGTCCGAACAAAATCTTGCCAAGGCTTACTTGAGGTATAATTTGACCTCTGAATGCAACCATTCTTTCTACCAATGCACTATCACTTGGAATATCTTCACTTAATAATTCCTTATCAATAGACACCACATAATCAGAGTCGATTCCAAATGTAACACCATTTATTTTGAGTGTAATTAACTCAAGTTCCTTTTCATTTTCTTTTTCCATGCTATTTCCTCTCTGCATCCTCTACCTTTGTCTCTGTATCTTCTACTTTATTTGTACTGTCAAATACATCTTTCTCATTGCCATCATACATTACAGCAATGTTTCCACTTGACTTAATGTGCTTTTTACTTTTATCAAAGCTAATATATGTATTTCCTGTTGCTGTATCTGTGACTACTACCAAATTATTGGCTTTATTGATCTCAAACTCATGCTTTGTCTTATTCTTATTCTGGTCATCCTTATACTCTTTGTATGTCAAATACTTTCCATCTTTGTCAAGTAATTTGCATACCTGTTTAGTCCTATTCAATTTAATGCAAGCCATTCCATCATTATTGAATACCTCTACATTTGTATGACGGTCATACATAAGACTAAAGGTACAAACAACTAATAGTACAAGCATTACACACATTACTCCAATGAACAACTTTACTTTGAATGCTGTTCCACCACTACTATGCTCTTTCATTTTATTTTTTACCTCCATTTATAAAACTTACTGCAAGTATAAATACTACAAAGATTGCCCCAAGTATTACCCTTGTTATATCACTTATTTTGGCATGCCATATAACTACACCAACTAGCATATCAGATGATACCAAAATATCATCATTTCTTTTGTTATTATCCCCTTTTGTCTGTATCTCTTTATTTTTGTCAATGCTCATCACTCGATGAATAATGTCATTATCTCCATACTTAAAACAAATAATGTTATTCTCTTTTATACTGTCAATATCGCATTTCTTAATCACAACTATACTGTCTTTCTCAATTGCAGGTTCCATGCTTTCAGTGATTACATGTCTTATTGCAAAATAATCAGTGCCAATTATAACAATTAAACTTAAAACCACAATTGCAACGAGTGCAATCCAACTTGATACAGACCTTACTAGTTCTTTTATAAACTCTGTACTCACCCTAAATGCCCTTTCTATTTCTGCCAGTCTATCTCATAAAAATACTTACTGTCTTTCTTTAATAACAGGTCGTCGGCAACACCCTTGAAAGGTCCAAGCCCCTCTCCTGCACTTGCTAATTCAACAATTTTACTGTTGTTTGAAAATCCATCTTTTGCCTTGAATAAACCTAATGCTTCAAGAATAAATACACTAGGCTCTACATAAGTAACAATAAGCAGGTTTTCTTTTGCTCTTGTATTACCTACATAGAACAGACGTCTATCCTCATCCAATCTGTCACATATATCAGCAACAGGTACACCGTCATCTATCATCTTGACTATTCCATCAAATGATGGTTGACTCACATTATCACATGCAAGCATGATCACGTCTTTCCACTCTCTACCCTTTGCACTGTGAATTGTTGAAATGGTCAATTTATCTCCAATAATACCCATTCTACCTGATTCATACTGCTCGGTCACTCTCAAGAAGTCTTTCATGTTATCAAACCCATCTTTTTTCACAAGGTTGTTAATATACACAACTAGTCCAGTTATTGACCTCTGTTTATCCTCTGTTTTGTACAAGAAACCTGTTGAAGTTAAATAGAATGTAGTTAAGGTTCTTAAACACTGTGCCTTATCCTCACAGCATAATGCATTGTATAATGCAATCATATCAGCCTTAGTGTCATTCATCATTCTGTTAATGTAGTATCTCATTTTCTCTTTTGACTGCAGGCTAACTGTGACCTTTGCATTAAACTGAATTGAAGTGTCAATAAACTCTTTAATTAGCCAACCAAGAGCATCTTTAATGCTCAATGCACTTGAATCCTGAAAGTTAGCAATTGCCCTAGCTGTACCAGTATTCATGTACTTACACATTTTCCAAAGCATATTGCTCAATACTGCTGTTTTCCAACAAGGCTCGCACATTTCAATCAGCATCTTAATATCTGCATACATACTACTCTTTGTAAGTTTAGATTCCTCTGTACATGCACAATATATTCCTTCCCTAAGCAACATATTACTCAAAATAGATGCTTGAAAGTTATTTCTTACCAGTACTGCAATGTCTGATTCTTTATCTCCCTGCTCAATCCATTTCTTAATCTGGTTAAGCCCTACAATACTTAATGAACACAAATCTTTTCTACGTGATACTGCAATTTTGACCTGTCCACCCTCTTCATGAGCTGACATCCCCTTATTAAACCTCTTGTCATTAAACACAATGCCTGTAGCTGCATAATTGACAATCTCACTCTTACACCTGTAGTTTGTACTTAACACAAAGTTTCTCATATTGAACATAGGTGCTGCTGTTAAAATAATACTCGGGTCACTACCTCTCCATGCATAAATACACTGATCATCATCACCAATCAGTGTCAAATTCACAACCAACTTATTAGGTTCTTCAGGATTAGTAATCAATCCCTTAAGTATAGCAAATTGAATCTTACTGACGTCCTGAGCCTCATCAATGTAGAAGTCATGCCACATTGCCTGACAATACTGTCTAATCTGACGTGCTGTCTCACTTTGTTGAGGGTTAGGACTTTTTGCAAACTTGACCACCCACAAGTAGAGATAAGTTTGCATATCATCATAATCAATTAACTTAGCTGCTGTTTTCCTATTAGTATACCCTGCCCTAATAGCAGAATACTGCTCAAGAGTCAAATCTTCAAGTGTATTCACAGGACATTCAATGGCTTTCCTATCTGATAACAAGCAGTTAATCTGATATGAAATTAAATTATCAACTGTCATCAATTCATCATCCTTAGGAATAAACCCTGCATCTTTACATGACTCTAAAATCATTCTGCGTCTATCCCCATCTTTGATAATGTCTGCTGTAACACCAAAGAGTCTTAATATATTCAAAAAGAAAGAGTGTAATGTACAAACCTTGACTTGCTTATTTACTCCAAGCTGCTTGAGTAACTTGTCAAGTCTATCTTTCATTTCATCTTTGCCAGCTTTACTATAAGTTGCATAAACCAACTTGTTGACATCTTTAATCTCTCCTGTCTTGATTCTCTTTGCAATCAAGTGTACTGTTGTACTTGTCTTTCCACTACCTGCACATGCAAGAATACAAGCATTACCTCTGTACTTAAGAATTTCTTTCTGCTCGTCACTATACTTAAACCCTGTAATCTGTTCAATCTCAAGTATAGTTCTTAAATCAAAGTCACTTGGAGATACACATGCACTAGAAGATGTCAGAGATGCCCCAACGCCCTCTGACCTCAACTCTTGTTCCAATTTGTCCAGATACTCACTCATATCTATTCTCCTTTATACCTGTCCATTCTTATTTAAGTCTGCTTGTCCTTCATTGTCCAATGCAACTTGTCCCATTTCTGTTTGTGTCTCTTTATCTTCGCCCTGCTCTTCCTCTTTTTCTGCCTGAGCTAACTTCTCTTTTGTCTGCCCAATAAACTTGTCCAATGACTCATGATCATATTCAATCTCCCAATCATCAAAGACTTCTTTCATTCTTTCAGGTATTGTCATTAACTTTTTGATGTTATAACCATTTTCATCAATGTCCACAATAACATTGATGCTTTCTGACTTATCCCTCTGCACAGGAAACAGAAAATGATAGCTACTACCCATAAACTTATTGTCAAAACCAATCTGTTCCAATGCAATATCCAGCTTGTCTGACTTTAATTCTGTAGGCTGTTCCATATCATGCTCAAGTGCCCAATTCAAATGTGTGTAGAAAGTATTCTGATTATATGTCTCCACAGAAAACATAGGTCCACGCTTACTATTTGTAATGCCCAAGAATCTTGCTATTCTACTAGACACTACCTCACCTTTACCATGTCTACCAAAATCATCAAGTGCTCTACTCTTTTTATACTTAATGAGTATACCAGCAGTGCCAGGCTTCAACTTCTTAAACTCCTGCAATCTTTCTGCCTCTGTATAATTCTTTGCTTTACTCTTGTATAAAAATAACTTGAATTGCTTTTGTGTGTCAGGAATGTCGGTATTCACTTCAATTGTGATACCCAACTTTTCATAATATGTAATAACCTCAACGAATGCCTCAATGACATTATCAAGGATGCTTAGCTTACCTAAATCAATGATAAAATCAGTAACTCCCTGCTCCCTGCTCATTTCTCCAACTACATATTTCACATAATTCGCTGTTAGTGTGTTATGCAACTGACTGAACTTATCTGCAACTACAAAGGTCACAATTCCTGTCTGCTCGTCCTTCTTAAAATAAGGCATCAAAGCTTTTCCAAATGTTTCTATCTTAATTTCTTCAGGTGTCTTTTCCGCTTCTGTCTCAATTACCTCGTTGATTACATGTCTATGGTCTAAACCCTGAAGCACATATATCATTTTAATCTTGTTCGCTGTATCCTCTGCATTAGTAAATTTCAAATACAGATTGTCATTCTTAATAATATTCTTGAACGAATCACAATTCCAAGGGTCAATTACATTTACCCCTGTCATATCCAATTCCATCTCCTGCCCCTCAAACTGCTTTAACTGTTCCTCTACTTTTTCCCAACTTTTATTTTGACTTATAGTGTCTACACTATAAATTTCCTTTAACTTCTTTTTTAACATGAACGACCTCAACTTTCTACAACTTGCACCATAAAATGTCTACCCTAATATTATATACTATCTGCCAAATTTTGTCAACATAATGTAGCAAATTCCTACGAAATTCTACAAAATTATTTCTTTCCTTTCATGCTATTTGCACAAACTCCTTGATTATTTCCATTTATTTCTATTTTATACTACATTTTTCCAAATGTCAATAATTTTTAACAACTAGTTGCTGTTATGTACATATTATATGTACTTCTTAATTAAACCTCTATACCCTCGCTGTTATCACTTTCTTCTAAATGCTCACTATCTTCGTCACTGTCGATAGGTTCATTATTCAAGAACTTAATCAACTTCTTTCTGTCCTCTTGCACTGTTTCGTCAAGCAATCCTTTATTACTCAAGAGATAGTTAAAATACCCAACAAAGTCCCTGTCATCATTAACTGCCTTAATAATTAAGTCAATTCTCTTACTCAAATAAACCTGCAGACTTTCTAACATTTCAAAGAAGTCTGAACTATCAACATTGTCGCTCTTTTCACATATGTCTGTATCAATAGGTATATTCAAATTATTTCTAAGGTTATTTCTCTCTCCAAAAGTATCTAACATTTTTAATAATGTCTCTTTATATTCCTCTTGGTCAAGTACTTCATCATAAGCGATTGACCTTAAAAACTTATCTGTCAATACACTCTCTAATTTAGTACAATCTCTCTTAACAACTGTCGTTGTATTATTATAAGATGTCTCTCTTATATTTTTCTTAAGTCTCCTAGATACTTCTGTACGCAACCTATTTACTTCCCTATTAACCTCAGCTAATGACATATCTGTTTTAATAAAGAACTTAGTCTCGTCTGTAATGTTGTCACTATTGAACACAATGTCAAAGAGTGTTTCAATCTTTCCCAATCGTGTCTCGTCCACATAATTCATAATGCCTTCTTTGGCACCTGTCAGCTTATATTTCTCAATATCACTGTAGTATTTCTTTAATACCTTGACCGCGTCTGTATGCACTGTACTTACCTCTCTTTCTTAATGCTTACCTTTCCAATAACTAGTCACTTATTTGTCTTATTCTTTTTATCAGGTAAAACAAGAAGAATAATAAAAGCTGCCCAACAAATTAAAACAATACGTGCCACTAAACAATCAATGTGTATTGATGTATTAAAGAACACCATAATTGTTGGAAGTATCATAATCAACAATATAAGTCCAATTATCAAATAGTATCTTACATTACTCACTGTATTCACTCCTTTACCATTGTCTATCAATCTTTTCTCTATGAATAATGACAAATCACAAAGCCTGTCATATAAACATTGTCGATCACATAAGGATGAAACTCATCATATCTAAATGCCTGTCCTCCCATATAAGGTGACACCCTATCATCACTACTTACTCCATACACTGTCTCACCTACTTTTGGTTCGTCCAAAAACCAAATCATAGTGCTTGGGCCTGTACCTACCTTGCCTGTACATTCATACAAAGAGTGCATTTTAGGCTCCTTATCCTTTCTAGGGTCCATACACAATCTTCTTACTTTCCTAAACATTTCTCATGTGCCTCCTATCTTTCTATTCATAAAACCAATCAGACACTACTGTTAGAAAATTCTCAACACTGTCTAATACCTTTACAATAAGTCTGCCCATTTTATTTCCCTCTCTTACTCCAAACACAATAATTGTCTAATTTCATGTAACCTCTGCTTATCTACCTCACTTAACCTGTTATTACTAATCAAATAATTGTAATAACCAATTACAGCAGGTACAACTGTTTCGTCCTCAAGTCTTTCAATCTTTTTAATACGTTCCTTACTATAACAGTTAATAAACTGCTTCAATAACCCCCATGTATTATCGTCAACACTCTTACACAACACTGTCCTAGGCACCTTAACCACCAAAGACTCTCTATACTCTTTACTTTTCTTCATATACTTTAACTCAAGCTGAGCAAGGGTCTCAAATGCCTGTTCCAAATGCTCCTCTGGATAATACATGATATTCTTAAACAATTCAGGGCTAAAGTACTTTTCCAGTCTCTTTTTATCATGCATAATGTTAGTTTGAGATGTGTTCATATTCAATCTATCAACCTCATAACAACTCTCATTATACAATTCAATGGTCTTTTTCACACTTGACAGGTTACTCTCTAACCACAACAAAGATGCCATTGTTAAAAATGTGCTATTAAACAAAAATCTATAGTATTCTTCCATAAACTCAATGACTCTCTTATCTATATCTTTGCCTGCCACTTTCAAAGTAGGGTTTTCAACCCATTCTCCATTGTTATAAAAATTAGGTAAATATACCTTACTCTCGTCTAATAAATTCTTAGCCATGTCTATCTCTCCTTTTCTAAAGTCACTCTTTATTTTATTGTCTATTTAACTAGCTAATGTCTATATCTTTTCATAACTAGTCAGCCAAAAAGACATTATTTCTTACTCTCTATTTACCTTAAGTGTCTATACTTAAATTCCCATATCTTTCACCCACTTTCAAATGTCAACCAATTTTCAAAACTTGACCTAAAATTGTCTACTCTATCTCGTTTATTTTAATTCAACTCCTTTCTTAAATGTCTAAATAAACTAGTCATTGACATATTTCAAATCAAATGTATATCTATCAATTTTAACAACACCTACTTACAATTAACATTGTCTATTTCAATTCAAAACTAGACACTAAATTGTCTATTCTATCTATCATAAAATATTCAATTACTCATATCAATGTCTATACATAAATTACTATCAAATCTATCTATATTTTCAATTGTCTAAATACAAATATAATTGCTATTTATTTTATTTCTCATATCCCACAATTCATATAAAAGTCGACTATCACAAAAGTTATTGTCTACCTCAAACACCACAACAATCTATCAACCATATTCATTGCCTATTCTATCTTTTTAAAACACTTATCAACTATCACAAGGTATATCACTATTTCCACATTGTCTATCTATCAATTTTTTTATCTCTCTCAATTTTTACTCATTGTCCACACACCTACTTTATCACACTTGCTATTGTCTATTACTCTTTTCTAAAACACCATACATATCTAATCAAAGTAACTTATTATTTTATTAAAACTCCTTATCATAATTTAATTGTCTATTCACACTAACTCTCATACCTTACTTTCATTTCAATTGTCCACTTAAACAAACCACCAAACCATTCACTTTCCTATTGTCTATTCCCACCCAACTTCAATCTCTTTACCACTTCCCTATTGTCTACCCTATACTATTTTCAATACCTATCAAAATACCAAAAGCCCTCATATCAAAACACTAAGGTCAATACCATTATTCTAACAATCCTATCACAAACACCATTGATCTATCCACCTACCTTTAAACACTATCTCATTAACTAATTGTACATATCTTTAATACAAAAGTCCATTAACAATCATTTCAATCTCCTATCTTTAATACAAAAGTCCAATTCATATTTTCCCAACACTCACCATAAACAATCATTGACCTATCCCATATATTCCAACACAATCACTTATTAACCAAAGTCTATCACATTTTCTTTCAATCTCCACCACTTTTAATAAAAGACTAACTATTCAACATTTCAACACCTATCACTTCCACAAAAGTCTAATTCCACAAATCAAAACAACTACCTCACTTAACATAAGTCTTTTCATTTTATTTCAATCTCTTTCACTTTTAATCAAAGTCTTTCCATTTTATTTCAATCTCTTTCACTTTCTCCAAAACATCAATTCACAAAACAAAAGTCTAATTCATTTTTCAAATTCTCTTTCAATTTTTACAAAAAGCACATTCAATTTTTTAATCAAGACCTACAACAAAAATCAAAACGTCGTTCATTTTTCAAATTACATAACAAAATTAACTAATTTTTTAACTAAAATAAAATAAAAATTTCTTGTTATACTCACGTTTCAACCAATATCCCCCACCCATACATTTATATCAAAATCCACCAAAAATCCCTTAAATCCCTTAAATTTTAAATCTGGAACATATCTCCCAACCAATTCAAAATCCTATAACATACCACAAATTTTATTATTAAATATTTTTCTAACTTTAATAAAAACAATGTCTATTTCCTAATCATTTTCAAAAATAAAACGTCCTGAACCAATTCCAATTTCTCTTTCAAATTCCAAAAAGTCCTTTTCATTTATCAAAAGACCTATTATCTTTCATTCAAAACCAATTTCAATTTTCAAAAGTAGTTTCAATTAAACACAAAACACTTCAATTTTAATCAAAGATCCTCTCTCTTTTCTTATATCTCTTTCTCTTTTAGTCAAAGTCCTCTTATCTCTTTCTCTTTTAGTCAAAGTCCTATTATCTTTCAATCAAAGTCCTTTACAATTTATTCCAAATATAAACCAAACATTTCTAACTCCATATTACAACACAAAAGTCCTTCACTCTTTTATCATATCTCTTTCAATTTTTCTTATATTTCTTTCAATCATAACCAAAGCCATTCTATCTTTTCCCTTATCTCCTTCAATTCTAATAAATGTCCATCTACCCTTTTCATTATCTCTTTCAATCATAATCAAAGCCATCCACTCTTTTCCTTTATCTTACTTAATCAAAATAAAAGTCTATTATCCTTCTTTCCTATCTCTATCTATTTTAACAAAAGTCACTCCCAAACCTATCAGTGCCTAATTCACACATATTCAACACCTCAACAATTTAGTCACTGGTTATCTAATTTTCTTTATCTCTTAGCAATAAAAAACAATTGTATATAACACAACACAATTGTTCCTCTCATTAACTATTTTATACTTTATTTCCTAATAAAAGCAACTTATTTTTTAACCAAAAGTTACTTCCATTTTTCTAATTGTCCACACACATAGTCTACACACAAAATCATTGTCTGATCCAATAAACCACAAATACCTAATACCAAAATCAAAGCATATCAACCAAAACACCTAAGTCCATATACTTCATTATTTTATTTCATATATTAAAACCAATGTCTATTCCACATAATTCAATCTCCTATTCTTTCTTAATTGTCTATATCACAATCAAAGGTCAATTCTCTTTTAACTAAAGACAACTCTCACTTATCAAATTGTCTATTCAATATACTTTCAATCTCTTTTATCCTATCGAATGTTATTACACCAAATCATTACTTATCTATCCCTTAATACTGCATGTGATTTTATTCACAAAACCTGATCAACAAAAGACCAATAAGCGCACTTTTTCTCTTATTATTCACATCTAAATGCCTATTACTATTTTATAAAAGTTCTATCTAAACTACTATTATTCATAACCTTTTCTACCTGTCTATACCTCTTTTTCTTATTGTCATTTATTCCATAAAACTAGACCTCTCATTGTCCAATAACAACCCAATTTATCATAATACACAAACACCTAAATGTCCACATAATCTCACTCATAATTCTTTTTATTTCCTATCTGTCTATACTCCACTCTCTCATTGTCACTCACATTACAAAACTAGACCTTTTATTGTCCAATAACACACCAATTTATCCTAACACACATACAACTAAACTTTCATATGTCATTCTCTTTTTCTTATTGTTTATTACATTACAAAACTAGAGCCTTCATTGTCTAATAACATACCAATTTATCATATTATCTATACTACTGGATGTCCACACAATTTAATCCATAAGTCATTTCCTTTTACTTATTGTAACATATTACTATTATATAGACTAATTCTAAACAAACCCTGCCTCATACAATACATTCTAAAACCCTGCCTATCAATAGTAATGCTATTATCCATTCCAACCATAGTCCTAATATCCAATAACTCCTGTACATTTATCACTTCATTTTTCCACACAACCTCTAAATCAAAGTCCTTGGTACAATTATATATGGCTATATCTCCAATACTATCGTCAAAAGACTTTTTATTCACGTATACAGTTAACTTTCCATAGTATAACCCAGTACCACTTGCATTATTCTCTATCTCCAAAAGTTTATCTCTATAACAAACAGGGAACTGATACTTAATTTCATATCTCTTTCCAATTGCCTGTTGTACCACAAACTTATCATTAAGGTCTATTTCTATAATTTTATTGTCATTCTTTTTAATTGTAAGTCTATTATCCATTTTACAATAGTCCTCTCAATAAACCAACCTGTTATAACTCTTTTAGACCAATGGCATCTCTCACAAAGGCAGTGCCTCACCTTACTGTTTAACCAAGCATCTACCTTTTACAACAATGGTACATTTATTTAATACCAAAGTATCTACCTTTTTTCACCAATGGTATTATCACTTTATACCACTGGTATCACCCTTATCCACCACTGGTATCACCACATCTTTCCAATGGTATTACCATTTTATACTAAAGCATCACTCTCTTATGCCCTAGTATCTCCATTTTAACCAGTGCTACACTCCTATCCTCTCAATGTTACAAACCATTTTAGACCTAAGCATCCACTTTTTAGACCACTGGTATTATCCTCTTAGACCAATGATACAAACAACCTTATACCAATGATACAAACAACCTTATACCAATGATACAAACAACCTTATACCAATGGTATATTCCTTTAGACCACTGGTATTATCCTTTTCTACCAGAGCATCAAGTTTTATACCAATGGTACCTCACTTTTTCAAACTATGGTACTAAACACAATACCAAGGTATCATCTTTTTTATACCACTGGTATCACAATACCTTTTCAATGATATCATTCTCTTATACCCATGCAACACCCTTTTAGACCACTGCATCCCTTTTAGCACCAATGGTATCATTTTTCCTAAATTTACTATGTATATTAAATTTTCCTACCCAAGCATCTAAATTTCCACCAGTGCATTATCAAATTTAACACCCATGACTCAATTTTTATTTTACCTATGCATCAACACACTAATTTTACTATGTATCAACCCTCATTATTTCCAGTGCATCAACCTTTTTAATCCCTATGCATCACTCTTTTTAATCGCTATGCATCAACCCTACTATCTCCTATGGTTCACCCTCAAACTGTCCACTGCATCCCCCTTTAATCGCCCACTGCATCTGGTTTTTAGACCCCTGTTATAACACATTACCAATGCCATTTATTTCAAACATATACCTATATCCAAACTGCCCAGCATTACCACTATAGTCCTCAACTATAACATTACTGTCTCTGTACAAACCATTCTCTGTACTGCTACCCAACATTGCCTGCACATCTTTCATGCTCTTAAAGTCATTGATATTTCCATTACTGTCTACATATTCAATGTCAACGATTAAACTGTCTTTCAAGGTCACTAAAAGTCTATATGAAACCTTACCCTGCACATACACATTAGTCACTGCAAGCATACAAACTTCGTCCTGCTTAACCTCAATTACCTCTGAACATACTTCTCCATCCACTGCCTTCTTTGTCTTAATCTCAAAGCCTTCTTCCTTAAGGTCTGTGTTATCCTCATTTTTCACAAGTCTATTCTTATCTCCATACATGTACATTCTAAATACCTCTTTGCCCTTATATTTAGCAGCAAGGTAACCCATTTTTCTCTCTGTGTCTTTCTCTTTTCTTTCAATGCTATCGGTCATTTTGTCTCAATCTCCTTTCAACTTAACACTGCTTTTCTCTACTTAATATCACTGTTGAATCAATCTCTGAAAGTCTCCACTTATTTTCAAACAATGTATCTAAATCTCCTGAAACTAAACTACTTACTTCCATAAGGTCTGACACCAATGCATCATTACCATTTATATGTAATCTCATATCTAACCCAAGTATGTCTTTAACTTCAATGGTCTTAATCTGTCTCATTGTTGCGTACACATTAAACCCGTGTCCATTGATTTCATATCTTATGCTGGTATCTCCAAACCTGAGCTTACTAGGTTTCTTTACTATTTTACCACAAATTTTATCAAATGTTAAATCATATTCAAAACTAGTATAAAGGTTGTCTGTAGCAATTAACCCTATTTCTTGTTCCAAATTTAACCTTAGGAGTACCTTACCATTTTCTATAAGTTCTATGAAATCTTTATCAATGTCTTTTTCTACACTGTCTTTCATTAAGTTACAACTGCCTTTCATTTCCAAGTGTCTATACCTCCAAACCTAAATGCTTATCTATTTTCAAATCTTGTGTATCGCTTGATACTATTTTCTGTCTATTTATCCAAACCAAATTAAACTACTATTGTCTATAGCATTTAATTGCAATGCTATCCCTATTGATATTCATTGTCCACTCTAAATTTCAAGTGTATTTATCATATTAGTCCATTGTCTAATTCTTTTTAATACTTGCTTACAAATTGTCCTAGTTTTCTTCTAATTTAATTACTTTCATTTTTATCTATAATGCTATTACACTTTATTGGTCATGCCAACTCTATTAAATTAGCACTGTCATAACAAATTAAATCTCAACTTATCCTTAGTGTGTCTGTTTTCATAACAACAAAGCACAACTACACCAAACCATCAAACCTGTTTGTCCTCCAAATTTTCTAACTTGTCAAAACCCTGCTCACATTTTATCTCCACTGTAACAAGTGTCTTATACATACTACCTATGGAAGGACTCTTCTTTACCTCATATGTTGCTGTGACATATTTACTATCAATGTCATAAACTCCTTCAGTATATCCTAACATATTAAACACTGCCAATTCTTCATTTATGTCAATGACCTCATCATTTATTATAATTATAAACTCTGAACTCCTCTGTATCTCTCCATTTCCCATTGCTTGTCCTACTTTATGTGATGCATAAGAATCAACTCCAAATGTAAAATAAATAGCTTTAATACTGCCTGTCTCATCTATTCTAAATGACAATACAGAAGAACCAAGGAACTCATGAATATACTTACAGCCAAGGAGTTTACTTATATGCTTAGAACATGTTATATGTCTATAATTCATTTCTATCTGTCCAGTATCTGTCTCTACTAGTCCACCATTTGTCTGCATTTTGACCCTTTTACCTATATCAAAATTCATTTCTTTCGTATCGCTAAACACTTTTAATGATATCAACTATTTATCCTCCTGTCTGTTTCATTATCCTTCATGTCTATTTTACTATCCCCTGTCCACTATTTATCCTCCTGTCTATTGTCTAAACTCCCAATGTTTCTCCTATTACTTTATTAAACCACTCTTCTTCCTCTTTGTCTAACTTAGTATAATCAATATCAATCTCAAGCTTTATTGCATCTCTGTTTGAATAGTTAAGTCTAGTCATAGCCAATCGTGCAACTGCATTATTATACTCTGTAACATACTCCTTATCATAGCCAGCACCCAACATTTGAGCCAAACTAACTATTTCATTAAGGTCAATCTTTTTATTCTCCCTGATCCTATCCCTCATGCTGCATCTTCTGATTGATCATGTCAGACCACTTTATAGTACTGCCAAAGTTAATTGTCAAACTGTCAAGAAGTATTTCATCATGTGTATTCACTGTGAAGTAACTGCCATCTGCTTTATATCCATTTCTCATACCCAACATATTAGCCATGTTTATTATGTCATATGCACTAAACTCCTCATCGTTAAGTCTTAAAATTATATCACTAGCCTCATCTAAGTCTGCAAAATTAAAACTTCCCCATATGCTTATCCCTGTCACATAACCCAAGGTATTCAAGTTAAATGTAATGATGATACCAACAAATAGAAGTGATACTTGCACACCATCCATGATAAACTCAATTCGTTCCTTTACTTCTTTAGAACATCGGATCCAATTCTTAATTTTATGCTTGTTCAACTTTTCAGTAAGGTCCACTGTAAAAACTTCTTGCCCATCTAATATCATTGTCAATGTATACTTTGCAGTGTCCCAATCTTTCTTTCTATTAAATATAAACATCTTTTCCACCTGTCCATCTTTTCCATTATCCTGTCATACCATTTTCTAGTACTGTCTGTCCTCACTTCTTAATCACCAGTTTTCAACTTCCCACATTAGTGCAGGAAATCCACATTTACTTGACTCCTTAAAAAGTTTTAATGTTGAGTTAGCATCCAGGTGTATGAACTTATCATACTCTACATTGTCCAACATAAACTTTACACTGATTGTCTCATCAATGTCATATGTACCTTCGTCTGTTTCTATTTGCACATTGTTATCTTTATCAAGTCTATACACTTTTTGAACATGTCCATAAGGAACATAATTCTCAAGACACACACTAGTCAGTATGCCATTTTTATTAAATCTTATGAACAAATTACCAAATGACAAATTTATTTGACAATTTAATAAATCAAAAACCTTAATGCTTGTTATTTCTAATATTTGCTTCTTACCATTCACAACTGCAGGTATGTTGCAAACCATTCCAACCATTCCTCTGTGTATAAACACTTTTTTCTGATAAGTCCAGGTTATATGTTAATTGTCCATTCTCAATTACCTTAAGTCTCGTTATTTCCATACTATGTTCTACTTCCTATGCCCCTTATTCTTTTCTATATGTCTATTTACATTTACTTAAAAGCCACCCATTAGTAAATGCTCCTCTTGAATCCCTGCCAAGTTGCGCCCTAAAGAAATAAGGTATACCCTTTTTATCCTCTGTGTCTTGTTTATCTGAATCAATTTCCAAACAAACTTCACATTCTTCATTCACCAATCTATATGTATTATTTACATCTCGTCCAATCACCTGCATTACCATTGTATTGTCCATATCATTAAACAAGTCATATTTATCACCGTTGACCTCTAAAATTATATTGTCCTTCTCTGTAATTGCATGCTTATCTTTTATTTTCCATGTGTATTTCTCTGTAAACCAAAAAGGTTTATTAGACATCCAAAGTCCATAGACAATGCCTCTACTATTAAACTCCACGAGTATTGTACCAAAGTTATATGTTAGTTGTAAGTAGTGATCACAATCTTTGGTGAATACACACCTTGAACTAGTGGTTGCTGTAACAAATTTTATGCCTTTCCTACCATTTATTAGTGTATGTAAACCTACAATATTGTGATTGCTAATAAACCTACCATTCCAAAGGGGTTTATTGAAGTCAAACACCACTTTGACTCTGCTATTCTCAATAATTGTTAATGTACAACTATCTAATTTATTTTTCTTTTTAGTGATGCTCAATCTTGCCATGTTTAACTTCTCTTTAATACTGCTCATTTTCATCCTGTCCTTGCTCCACTGTAATATTCGAAAGTCCTCTTATATCCAAAAAGTAGAAAGTCTCTTCTAACTGTTCTACCTTTATATTATTTATACAATAATATGCCCAATGATTTCTTATAAATGTATTTCTATCTATTATTTCCAAGTACATCTTAGCTACACCACCTGCAGTCTTAACTTCTGTACTGAAATTATCATTACTTGTAATTAGCATAACATCAAATAAACTGCTAACATTAAATATCTCATTGTCTGTCTTTACTAGAATATTGTCCTCATCTGACAAACATTGCAACTGCTTATTTAATCTCTGTTCTGTCTCTTTTGTACTGTTAAAATCAACAATTGCTATACGCCCCATCACAAAGTCTAAGCATAAATCTATTGTACCAAAAGAAGTTGCTAACTTACTATATGTGATGTTCTCATCACCCCACATGTCAACATAAACATTTGTAGGTACATTATCCTTAATCATAGTGTATCTAATACTGTGAGGATTCTCTATAGGACACCTAACTAACCTCTGCAATAATTCTATCTTTATTTTTTCTTGTCCATTCTCTACTATTTGAAGTTCTAACATTAAACTACTCCTGCTATATCCACTGTTAAACCTTAACATAGTAATGACTATGTTAATTTAATCAATGCAAACTACTATTTTTAATGATACTATAACTGCTAGGTGTCTAGTTATTTTTATTTCATGCTAAGCATAATTGATAACTAGTTTTCATATAGCCCATAAAACTTCTCTAAAATTTCTATTATCATTATAGCACATTTTCCATCATTTGTCAAGGACAAATATCACAATCTCAATGCAGTTACTAATGTATTACATAATAAAATAAGTGCAATATAGAATTATTGTTGTGTCTAAACAATAACCTTATACTGCACTCATAATTTACTCATGTTATTTAATTTTTATCTAACGCTTATCTAATTTATCTATGTGTATTTGAATCTCACATTTAACACTTAATGTATTACTTGAAAATCACATTTCATGTATAATGACTTTTATTTTTATGTCAAAATACCAATTTTTAATGTAGATTTCTAAATTTTAAAACACAATCAACATTGAGTGCTATATTCTTATATCAGAATCTAATTGTAATGTAGAATCAAATAATCACAATAGTGTAGGGTGTTAATGTCTGCCTGTTGCTAATTTACTCCCTTTTCAGAAAAGTGTTCTTAATGTATAGTTCTGACTTGAAACTGTATATTATACATATTTATATAATTTTTATTCATTTCCGATCTTGTCCGGTAAAAAAAATTGTTTATGCTAATTTCATATTCCTCTCTATCCTCTACTCTGTAATAACTCTTTTTAGCCTTAGCCCCATTCTCTAATAGCTCTGCTCTAAACTGCCAACCACTGTTCATTGCTTCTTCTGTTGTTAGTCTTATTGCTTTTATGCTTAAATCTAATACAGTGCTAGTATATTTTTTCCACTGCTGCTAAAGGTGAATTTGCTTCAACTACCTCAACTTTTCCCTGAGCTGTTACTACTTTGTATGATGACATATTATCAAATCCTCCTACTTATTTGTTATTTATAAGGAAATCTGCAACCAACTGTGTATATTGGTATTGTATCCAATTTTTCAGAGTGCCCACCCTTTGTTCTTTTTGCAACTATCCCCTTATCTACAAGCCTTTTATTCAAAAACTGCTTTAGAGATTTAGGATCTCCTGTATTAGTTTTAATTTCTATTCCATACTTCTTATTGTCTGTACTGCAAACCAAAAAGTCTAATTCGTAATTACCAAGTCTACCATAGTACAAATAAGGTCTAACTTTTGGATCTTTTGTATTTTTACTGTATAATCTTATCAACTCATCAAATGCAAATGTCTCTGTAATTATTCCATCTAGACTGCTAGCATCTATATTTGCTCTCTTAGCCAAATAAGATGTAACGCCACAATCAAAAAAGTAAAACTTTTTTACTGTAGAGAATGATGTCTCTCCATTTTCTGCCAATATACAAGTACCCAATATACCCGAATACCTTAGCCAAGTGATTGCATTTCTCAACTCCCTAGTTGATGTCATGCCTTTTGTTTTATCTTCTACTATTCTTGTCACATCTTTTATGGTCCTCTTAGCTGTTCCAGCATGATTTGAACACATTTCATAAAGTGTATAATCATATACCATGTCAAATATTTCTATCTCCACCTCATCATGAAAATATTCTCTAGACTCTGCCTTGAATAATTCAAGTAAGTTTCCAATTCTCATATGACATGCACTTATATCCTGTGTCTTAATATATTCTTTTATAACTGCTGGATAACCCCCTATTTGTCTGTATATATCATACAGCTTATCAAGTTTCTTATATTTCCTGTCAGATGACTCTCCATATAAACTTATGCTCATTAATGTGTCCTCTGCATTAAAAACTCTGCAAAACTCTGCAAATGATAAAGGATACATATTTAATAGGTCTATTCCAGTAGGTATAAATGCCTTTTTATCTGTGTCCTCATCTGGTTTCTTTAGCCCAGCTAACAATCTGCCCAAGTAACTTCCTGTTACTACGATTTCACAATTTAGATTATTTGCAAATGTTCTAATGTTGTTATACATTTCCATATTCTCTTGAATCTCATCAATAATTAGTATTGTATCCCTATTGTCAACATACCCTGGTAAATGTGCTCTTTCTGTATAGTCAAGCATTGTAAAGTAATTAATGTCCTGCTCGCATGCTTTTTGAAACTTATACATGTCACTAGCTAAATTTACATAGATAACATACTTATAATTTCTGTATGCAAATTTCAATATTTCTGTTGTTTTGCCTATTTGTCTTGCTCCCTCTAACTGTAAAATTCCATGCTCAGGGTCTTGTTTCCAGCGCGTTAAGTCCTTTTGAATATCTCTTACAAAAGGATTATTCTTCATTAGTTTATTGTACAGACTCCTTATTACACTGTCCCTATAAGTAACTTCGGGTAATCTCTTTTTGCCTTGATTACTCCATTCTTAGTGATTTTTAAATTGTCAATCAGCCCTATATTCTGTCTAATGGTTATATTTGATGCAAACACTCCATTCACTATAAACCCAATTGTTTTATTATTGTCTCTCACTCTATGAGTTGCTAGCATTCTTAATTCCTCCCGCTTGCTTAATTATTTTTTTAGTGATTAACTTTATACAGGGCTGCTAGTCGCACTAAACACATTGCAACCCTGCTGCAACCCTTATGCTGTCCACTGCTCTACTACTGCTCTTTCCAACATTCTTACCATCTTTCTATAAATGTCCATTCGGTCCTCCTTAATGTCTCTGTTATCTTTCCCCTTAATTTTAACTGTCTCTCTGATTTCTTCATTGCCATTGAGTGGTTTATAATGTACATTCATCTCATATCCCCATGTATGACTCTTAATGATTAAGTATGCAGGAAAATCCTCCTCTAAACCAACCATTACTTTACATGCTAACTGTCCATCACAATTTTCTATGTTACAACTCATGCCAATCCCATAGTGATTTGATATGTACTTTCCTGCCTTTGATGCAATACTCACTATTTCATCAAAGCCTGCAATTACCTTATCACCTAATGCATACTGCTTGTATATTGCCAAAACCTTGTCTATTTGTTCTAAGTCCTCCCCATAAACTATAAAATTACATGACTTAGCATTATATATGAAGCCTTCTAAATATTTGTTACTGATCTCAACTACAGGTAAAGGACACTCAAAATAAACTCCATCATATTGATCATTGAGAATCTCAATGTACATAGGTAAATGACCCACACAACAATATTCACCACTCACCTTCGTTTTCAAAGGCTTCATAGGAAGTCCAAGTCTACTCTGTAAGTACTTTCTTAATTTTGCAATGCTCATATCAGTAATGCCTATTTTATTAAATGTATCCCACATTGCATCTTCTGCTTTACATTGATGTGGTTTTTTTCTTATCCATAAGTCTATTGTCTTTTGTCAACATTAGGTTATCACATTCCATATTTCCTGAACTAATGACACTCTTTAATTCAGCAGGTGTAAACTCAAAATATTGACCTGACTTAAGGTCTTTAATGATGTATTTGACAATCTTTCCACCTTTATATCTTTGTTTTTCAATGCAGGTTGTTTTCATCATTTATGCTGTCCTCCAACTACTTTAGTCGTTATTTGTCATTCTTACATAATTTGATATTGTCCTTCTAAAGAAGTTATACATTTCAATTGTCACTTTTTTCTTATCCAATGTACCTCTTTTTATCTGCATTGTCTGTCTAAACCTTCCAGGATGATCTTCATCCTCTACTACTATCTCATATCCCCAAACATGACTCATCAGCTTTATTAACAGATCGCCTGCCTCCCAAGTATCACAGGTCCAACCTCCCAGAGCTGCTGCACCACAAGGTCCTCCTCCATATGCTTCCATTTCCCACATTCTGCCATTACTCTTATACTTTAAACCCTCTACTGACTTTACTAGTGCCTTTTCTAATAATACACTCATTGTACTATACCCTATAATGTCTGTACTCTTTAGTGCATATGTATTATAAATTGCACACAAGTCAGCTAACATTTCCTTATTGTTATTATTGTACATTGACTGTACCATTCCATTTTTAATTGTGTAATTCCTTAACAAATTAGGGTCTATCTCATTTGTAGGTAATGGCATATCTATTGTTACGGTGTACATATCCCCATATTCATCATATCTGTCAACAGGATCATCCCAGTCAGCTATCATTAACAAATGACCAAAACAACAGTGATCAACGTATCCATTAGAAGGAATTTTTATATTCTGCCTCAAAGCCTTAGTTAATGCTATTGCAAGAGCATCTCCAGATACATGCTCCTCAAGATTCAACTTGCTAAACATATTACTTGAACCACTGCTTATTAACCTACCATTTGATGTAAGTTTCAAATTTGTACATGTAACTCCAGGCTGTCTCAATTTATTCTTTAAATCTTGAGGTGTCACTGTGTAATAACTGTTATGCTCATCCTTAACTTCATAGTACATGATTTTACCATTCATGTTTCTAAACTTATTTGTACATGTTAATCTCATAGTTTGTACCTTGCCTTTCCCAATTTGCTATGTTTATAAGTTTTTGTTTCTATGCTTAACCTTAAGTTATAAGAGTTAAACCAATTTTATTGTAATGCACAAGTTTTAAGCTTGCTATGCATCAATTTTAAAGTTGCTATGCATCAATTTTAAAGTTGCTATGCATCAATTTTAAAGTTGCTATGCATCAATTTTAAAGTTGCTATGCATCAATTTTAAAGTTGCTATGCATCAATTTTAAGTTAGCTATGTATTAGCACCTATCTTCCAATGTACATATGTTTATTATCCCATATCCTCCTATGCTAAACCATCTGTTAGCGATGCATTAGCTTTATTTTAGTAATGCATCTATTTTGGTTTTGCTATGCATCAACCCATATCCTCCTATGCTAGCATTTTTACTCTGTATTGCATCAACCCTTAATAGTAAAGCTAAACAACTAACAAAGTGATGCATCTGCTCTTTTTCACCTATGTCTCAATTTTTACTCTGTGATGCATCAGCTTTTTCCACTAGTGCATCTGTTTTAATAGAGGAGTTAAACTTATCATTCAACTATGTATCAGCTTTTTATTTGCTATGCATCACCCACTTTATTGCTATGCAACTATCCTTCAATAGTGGTACATCAACCCTTTTATACCAGTGCACCTATTTAGTATTTGCTAGGAATCCACCATTTTACTCCTATGCATCTGCTTTATTGTATATGATTAAACCACTTGTTTAGTGATGCAACTTTCTTTTTACTCCTATGCAACTGTTCTTAAGTACCACTGTGTCTCCCTTTTTACTCCTATGCATCTCCTACTTATCCTCCACTGCATTCACTTTATCTGCTGTGCTAAACAATATAATAATGTATACACATTTTTCTGCTGTGATATATTTTTTGTAAGTGTGTCTATCCTTACACTTTTACTATGACTATCTTTCTCAATAATGCACTCATATCCATGCAAGGTACTTTTTAGTGATGCTACTGCATTTTTAGCATCTATGTTATAAACTAAACAATATTGTCCAGCATCTTGTGACCACAGCTCATCTATTACGAAACTACTGCCCCAAGCTTTTCCTAGTGCTTTACCTAGTAAGTCAAATACTGTATCATAATTAGGTATCACTGTAGTCTTGAGTGAATAATGCCTATATAAGTCACATATGTTATATAGCAAATTAGGCTGTGCAGGACTTATTTCCATATAGATGAACTCCCCATCTCTGTCAAAGCCCTTCAAGTATTTATTGTCTATATCTTTTAGAGGTAAGGGTATGTCAAACCCTACACCACCATCCTCAAGCCTATCCATTATTAAAGGTAAATGCCCTACACAACAAGTTAACTGATTATTTGACCTAAACATTACTTTTATATATGCCTGCATTACTCTTTCCATGTGTGCTTTTATTTCATCTAGTGTTAGCTTGCTTAAATCCAACTGTGACAAATTATTTGCTAGGTGTCTATTTTCACTATTTTCATATGCAATTGCTTTTGTTTTAGTAAGCATTAGCCTATTATTCTTTGTTAATGTTAAATTTGTACAGATGAACTTTTTATTCCTAATTGCACTCTTCAGTTGTTCAGATGTTAACCTAATTTTATTATTGCTTTCATCCATTATATCATAGTATAATATTTGTCCACTACTGTTGCGCTCTCTATTTATACATGTTACTAACATTTTAATATAAGTACCTCCTTTTAGTTTGTTATGCTAATCCACTTTTACTGCTATGACAAGTCCCTTATTCCCTAATGAACCTCTTTTATCATCCAAGGACTCTCCCTTTTATCCTCCATGACTTCCCCTATATCCCCCAATGTCCACTGTTTCCTCCCCTATGACTGCCCCTGTTTCCTCCCAGTGTATGTGATTCCAATTTAACTGACTTGATTTTTAAGTATTCTATTCATTTTGTCATGTTAATTTGTGTTTTATTCAAGTTGAGGATAAACACTCATGTATTACCCAATCTTTTATACTTGTACCTCGTTTTGTTTATATTTTAATTGAACAATAAATCCAATGCATATCAATTTTCTCAATGCCTATTTACCTGAATTTATTCTTTAATTAAAAAATAATCTTTTTATTTCTAATTGTCTTATATGTCATTATATCTGCACGATTTTTATTCTTATATGCTTACTTGTGTCTATATGTTTAGACTCTCTTGGTCTATGTCATTCTTTCTATAAACCACATGTCAATCCCATTTTATATGTCTAACTTTATACCTCACTGCATCTCTCTTTTTACAATGTCTCTCAACCCCTCTAATTTTTCAAGATTTTCAAAACCAATGCATACAAGGGACTGTCTATCAAATTTTCACCCACTGTCGCGCCTAAATTTTTCAATGTCGAAATCACATGCAGATACCACTTTTCAATGCTAATTTCTATTTTGTGATTAGCTTTTTACACTCCTTATTTTAACCTTTCATTTATCATTTATTCATTTTAATAATAAATAATGTAGACACCAGATTTGACCCCCAGTGTCTACACCATTTTTCTACCTATGCTTATTTCTCGTTCAAACACTGCTTTTTATACTAAAATAAACTTTGCATATTTTCAAATAGCCAATGTCTTATTCATATCCTTTGCTTACACCACATTAACAACTTGTCCGCTTTTGGTCTTATCTTTTATTATTATAAAACATATGACTATATAATACCCTATCTAGTGTCTCATCATCTGTTTCCATTTTCACATGCTTTCCTTTATTTATCAATGTTTAAACTTCTACGATATAGTATTTTCTTCAATGTCTTTTCATCACATACCCCTTTAGTAATGAAGTCTTGAACTCTGCCCTTAACTCCCCACATTCTTTGAACCATGTCTTCATTATTAACTGCATATGCAATTGCATCTTGCATAAAGTATTTACACATTCTGTAGTATGCCATTGCTAGACTTATGCAAGTTAGTGACATTGCCTCATCGCCTAACTTATGTCTATAATCAAACATCCTTTGCTCATCAGGTGTTAACCAACGCTCAATCTCTTTATTTGATACGTGTATGATATGATCATCAATGCCTGTATACATTCTATTTGTAGTATTCTTATTGCCAATATCATAAACTATTGTTTCGTAGCGTATACCATACTTGTCTATCAAGCTTAAGGTCTGCAGATCGACCATTTCCATGATCTTCTCTACTGCCTCATCTTTATCCTTTAACATGCATATACTTAATAAGGATACGTCATATATTCCATCACATAAGTTTATATAAACCCATTGACTGCCAGGGTCATACCACTCTTCTGCAACTTCATTATCACATACGTCACTTACAAATTTCATCTCATGATCAATAAATTTTACAGGGTTCTTTCTTTCAGAGTCTTTTCTAACATCCATAATGTCCAAAAACTGTTCCTCTGATATATTTCCAAATAAACTTTCGAATCTAAGTATATGTTTATATGCCTTTTCCTCTACTTTATTTGTAAAGTAATTTTCCTTAAGTATTTCTCTAATTAAAGCCTCCTGACTATTAAAGCCTATTGCATAATCATAATTGTAAATGTAACTTTCAACTTTTATGCAATAACTGTTATACATTGCTATGTTATTTTTACAGAAAGGATCTTTTACACTTAAAAAGTGTACTTTACAAATATCATGTGCCCTTCCGTCTATCATTACTGTAATTGTGTCATCAACTTCCATTGCCTCATCTGCAATGTTATAGAATTTCCAACTATTTCTCCAAATGTCAATGCATCCGATCTCGTAATCCACATGATCAATTTCACAAATCACTGTAAACTCATATCTACTTATGTCAGGTATTATTCTCTTGAATGTTCCATACTTGATTTTTACTGCATCACTTATCCTTCTTTCCCAGAATGCACTCAAGTCAAGGCTGCATCTATTACACTCTTCTACGATTGTTTTAGCAATCTCTGGTGCTGTTGCAGGAGTTAATGTATTAAACTCATCATGCATGACCTTAGCATATTCTCTATATGCATCATTGAAATCATCTAAGAGTTTATCCTCAGAACTATCACTTATTTCTCTGTTAAGTCCTCTTAAATATCTATATGCACTTACACATAATTGTCCTTGTACTCTTGCTAATTCTGAACTGCTTATTTTCATTCTTGAGTCCCTCGCTTAACTCTCTTCCAATCTCTATTTATATTATACCATGTTTTTCTATAAAAATCAACCTATTGCATATCAGACCTATAACTCAATGTATATTATTTTATACAAATGCTATATCTTATTTTCATATCTGTGTATCTTCTTTTATTTATGAATCTCTCTTTTTACAACCTGTTAAACTAAATTTATTATACTGCTTGTGATTTTATTATTTACGGTCTCGTAGGATACTATCTATGACTTCCCTATATTCCTCTGGTAGGTTAAACCAATCATACAGCTCCTTATCTGTATACAGGTGATCAAAGGAATTATGAGGAGGACAAGGGACAAACCTGAATGTGTTGTCATTTAAAATTGTTAATGAACTAATGTTGATCAGTATAAAAAACCTTGTAAATTTGCTATTTATCCATGTATAAAAAGATTTACACTCGTCTATGTCATCAGAAGTAAAGACATCTTTTGATGCACTTATGCCTGACTTTTCAACCCCTCTTAATAAGCGTGCTTTATTTGTTAGATTCAATTGTCCACTCTGATTAAACAATACTCCACCTTTGCCTATAAAGCTTTTCTTTATTCCACCCATGTCGAAATCCCATGCACCAGATGAACATGTACCAAGTGCCATTTGTGTATTCATGTTAAGTGTGTATGCTTTTCTATTTTCTATAGGACTAAACTCATATGATTTGTACTGCCCCCCCTATTTAAGTGCTCAATTATTTTATTTCCTATGTTCCATAAGGTTTGTCTGTGAGTTATATCTCTTTTCTCAATGCCATTAGCATATTTCTGTAAGTTACACTTATTTTCTACTGTGCAACTATCCTCATATGTATTGCTCTTATCTAAAATAAACCAGCTAACCCCAGACTGCTCTTGAATACCAAAAACGTCTAAGCAGTCAGGGTAAAAACATACATATTTCATATGAGGGACTAGCTTCTCTCTGAACTGTCCATAACTCATTTTACTACTGATCCTCTGATTTGCATCTGCTGTTTGCCACTTTGCAGGCACTATCATCACTGTATACTGTTTACTTAATTCATAGCCAAGATCTATGAAATCAATATCCATGCCCTTATTATAAGGGGGATTTCCAATTACTAAGTCGAAATGCATATCAAAACCTGTCTCCTTTCCAAGTTCACTCTGTCTATCTACTCTTTTTACTACTGCCTCTAAATTTGATACAAGCTTAATGTTTCTTTTTCCATACTGTGCAAAACCATATAGTGTTGTTTCTGCCAAAACTAGACATGTAAAGTCATTTGACAGTCCAAACAACTGATTTTCAATTATATGCCTCTTTCTCTCATTAGGTGTCATTTCACTTAAATAAGGTGATTTATATAATTTGTTAAATGCATATTTCAGAAATCTACCTGACTTGCTGCATATGTCCAATATTCTTTTGTCAGGTGTCCAGAAATCTTCAGGAAGTCTACTCATCATTTCCTCTACAACATTTTCAGGTGTAAACACTATATTTGTACCAGGTACCCTATCTCCATATAACTGCTCAATTACATCAGACATGCTTATTCCTCCCAACTTTAATTAAAAATAAAAATTCTCTTTTTATACTTCTATGCATAAAAATAGGACATGCCTTTTATATGACATGTCCTACTTATAAACACTTTGTTTAATTTACTATTACTGTATGTATTCTATCTCTGTTAGTGCTTCCAGGTTGTTCACCAGGCACAACTGTCCCACCATTTCCTCCACCAGGTGTTGTACTTTGGGCTGTCATCTTACATGAACCGGTGCATCCACCTAAACAAGTTCCTGCACATGCCTCTTTACAACCTGTCTTACATCCTGTCATACATCCTGTATTACATGTGCCTATACAAGTACCTAACATTGTCCTATGCAACTGCCTGTACAGGAATCTGTGCATTTGCCTTTACATCCGTTACTGCAACTACTTGAACAACTTGTGTTGCATCCACTTGAGCAATCTGCTCCACAAGTAGTTGTACAGCCTGTACATTCTGCCTTACATGATCCATTACAACCTGTGTCTGATCCACTACTTTCTCCACTGCAACTAGTTGTGCATGCCCCCGTGCAACTTGTATTACATGTTGTCTTACAGCCACCTTCACAGCTCTCACCACAAGTACTTGCTGCACTACCATTACAAGTTCCTGTACATCCATTACAATCTGTGTCACATTGTCCTTTACATGATCCTTCACAAGTGCTTTCACACCCACTACCACATGATCCAGTACAACTTGTATTGCAAGAAGTATTACAACTAGTGTCACAGGATCCTGTGCATGTACTATCACATCCACTTGCACATCCCTGTCCACAACTTCCTGTGCATCCTTGATAACAGCCTGTCTTGCAAGAACTGTAGCATCCTGAGTCACAGGATCCACAACTTCCTGAACAGTCTCCACCACAGGAACTACTGCAAGAACCTCCACAATAGCCATCACATCCTCCTGAACATGAAGTATTACAACCGCCACTACAACTGCCTGTACATGAAGTGTTACAACCTGTCTTGCAACCTCCCTTGCATGAACTATCACAGCCGGTGTTGCAACTTCCTTTGCAATTGCCCTTACAATCTCCCTTGCATCCAGTATTGCAACTGCCCTTACAATCTCCCTTGCAGCCATCTTTACACTCACCTTTGCAACTGCCTTTGCATGAACCTTTACATCCTTCCTTGCATGAACCTTTGCAATCACCACCACAACCATGTATACAACCACCCTTACAACTATCTTTACAATTAGCACAGTCATGTGCACAACCACCTTTGCACCCACCACATGCATTTGCACATCCATCTTTACATGACGTCTTACATCCGCCTTTACATAACTTATTACAACCACCCTTACAACCGCCATTACAACTTGTATGACACCCATTTTTACAGCCACCATGACATGTTGTATTACAGTCACCTTTGCAACTTCCTGTACAACCTGAAACACAACTATCTTTACAACTACCACTGCAACCTTTACAATTATTACCGCAAGAACCTTTACATGTACAAGTTGCAAAGACTCTCAATTGATGTGTCTCTTCTATCTGCTTTTCTGTGACTGCTATTAATCCTAGTGTTGCTAATGCTTCTGCTCCGCGTTTAATTAAACCCCCTAATGATTTACTCTTATCCTCCTGTTTGTTTTCTTCTTCAATGTTATTTTCAGCTGACTCACTGCCTTTTGCCTTTTCTTTATTGTCTGTTAACTCTGACTCCTCATTTCCAGAATTTTCCAGTTCTTTTCCTTTTGTGTACCCAATGTTATCTTCACTTTCTTGTGTCTCATTAAGTTTTTCAATGCTATCATGATCTTTAGATAGCCTCAAAACTTCATCAATACTGTCTTGTCCTCTTAATAACATGCTCATCTTCTATTACCTCTTATAAATTATTAAAAATATAAAATTTCAATTTTAATTAAATTCATGTAGAAATTTATGTACACAAAAAGGACCCAAGTGTCCAAACACCTGAGTCCTCTGTTAACAACTAAATCTTTAGTTATTTATGCTTGTTACTTTATGACTTTTACACTCTTATATACTGCATACGGATCTTCGCTACCCCGATACTCTAATTTATATAATGTTCCTGTTTCCTTGTCTTTGATTAAACATTCCTTAACAAGTCCGTTTTTGCCATGTGGAACAACAGATGCCATCACATACCCTGCATCTGTATTATTACGTGTAAACTTTGTCTGCTTGATTTCTGCCTTTGTCAGCTCATAATATTTGTAAAGCTCTTTATCTGATTTCTTGTTAAAATCAATAATCTGTTTGTATGAGTCATCTTTTGTCATGTTGTATAATTTAAGACCACAACCTTCACCATTACTTAATTCCCCTGCAAATCCTGTACCTGCCATATGTGTATCTTTAGAAGTAAACTTATATTTTATATTCATGTCAACATTATTACATACGTCTTTTCCTTTTACTTCTACTGTATATGTGCTCTTCTTTGTCTTTCTGTCATACTTTTCTGTAACTGCATTACCACCTGCATCATCCTTTCTGATAATATACCTATCCACAACTTTTACTGTAATAGTCTTTTTTACTTTTGTATTGCTTTTAACAGCCACTGTAATCTTTGCAGTTCCTTTATTTACTCCTGTGATCTTAATACCTTTTACGCTGACCACGCTTTTATCTGATGTAGACACTTTCAACTGATTTTCTTTATAGTTCGTCTTAAATGATAAACTCTGCCCTGTATATAAGGTAGCTTTTCCATTCTTAACGTTACTAATTGTAACACTCTTTGTTCTTGTAGCTGCCTGCACTGTTTCTGCTCCAAGTACATCACCTGCAACAGGTGCTCCACTTACTGTTCCTACTGTCATAGCTAATGCTAATACTGCTCCTAAAATTTTATTTGATGCTTTCATCTATCTCTTACCTCCAACTCTTAATAATTAAATTATACCACTTATTTCCATAAAAATCAATACCCATGCGGTTAAACTTTATTTAATACCCAACTATAACGTAGTGCTGTATTTTTATCTCTGATATAATCTTGTAAGTCAATGTACATACTTGTGACTTGAATGCCATCCAATACTTTACAATGTACATTGAACTTATTAGCCACTGTGCATACATTTTGCTCAAGCATTACACCTAGTGTAACTGCAGCATCCACACTTTCCTTACAATTTTTTGTAATGACATATGCATCTAAATTATTATCCTTGCTGAATGTATGAATTGATTTCACTATGTTACAATCTAATTCAAACAGTGCAATCACTTTATCTTTTCTATAAACTACAACTGCTATGTAATCAGGACCAAATGTAAATTCCTTATATTCAATGTCCTCTCCTGTATAAATTAGTCCAAGCCCACTTGATACAGATGCCTCAAATATCTTTTCTTTGTCATATGTTAATTGCAAAAGTAACTTACTTATCATTCTATGCTACCTCTTTCACTATGCCTGTGTGTATGCCCACTCCAAATGCTTTGTATTGGGTTTATATGATTTACCATCAGGTGACATGTTAGTATACATTGTTATCAATGTCATATCCTCATACTCCTGTGTAATTATATCATATAATTCTCCAAATCCCTTGAACTTAGTTCCTAACATATTCTGCACTAAACCAGCATCAATGATATCTCCATCCCCAGCATCTGTAGTGAACCAAGCTTTCAATGATCCATCTTTAATGAACAGGTTTACTTCTGCAACATCATTGTCACTACTGATAATCATTGCAACTAATTTATCCTTGTAACTGATCAAATGAGTATAGTACTCAATATTTAGTCTCTGATCATAAATAGCAACTTCACTGTCCTGATAAATCAATCCTATACCATTTGATAAGGATGCCTCAAATATTTTTACTCCATCTTTTTCAATTTTTAATACTGCTTTCTTCATAATTTATATGCCCTTATCCTTCTAACTACTTTTTATCTTTATCTATTATATCACACTGTCATGCAAGTGTAGTCTTTATTAAAAACATGTATGTTGACTACTTCTTTTTGAATGTCATAGCTAATTAACCAATTGCCAACCTCTGCCACTTCTGTATCTTTCTTATTTACATTGTCTATTTCATATATCTCTCTCTTTCCGCCCTCATTTTCCTTTGTAGTTTCTGTCTCATCAATGCAAGTTATTTTCATTTTGAAGTCTCCAGGTTTAAGGTGATGTGCTTTAACCACCATACTGATTATACCTCCATATTCATCGTGCACCATTTTCAAAAACACTTTCTTACCCAACTTTAGACGAAGTTCTGTTGGTTCTTTGTAAATGCTAGGATCTCTAAAAGTGCTCCTATAATATGAATAATTAGGTCTACCAATATAATCTACAATGTCAAGTTTCTTTTTATTTCCTATGCTAGTTTTAACATCTATTGCTGCTTTTGCATCTATCTCAAATGCTGTATCATTACTTGCCTCTACACTGAACCATGTCTTGTGTCTATAGTCCCAGTTATTTATTACCCTGTTGATTCTAAACTCTGTCACCTTACCACTTATTGCAAAGCTAACTCTTACATTATTTATTAAGTCTCCAAACCCAATTTCATTGCTAAACTCCCCCCACTAAGATAGCATATCTTAGTTTCTTCTGTCATGTTTATTATCTTTCCCAAATGATATAAATAAATTGCTAAGCCATCTGACTTTTTAGTGCTGATTTTTATACCTACCTGATCAACTTTATTTTCATTATGTACAATCCTTATACTAATACAGAACCCTGTCTCTTTATCTACTGTTATAAGAGTATCAAAATAGTCCTCAAATTCTCCTATATAAAGCTGTTGCCATATTGTATATGCATTACATGTAATTCCACTATCCTCCCATGCATCCCCATAAACCACAATTTTACTTCTTTCATCATTACATGGTTTATCTATATCTATCCATGCCCATCTTGATTCTCCAGTGTCTTTATCCTCTTTTTCAATGATTAGATACAAATCTTCATTGATTAGTTTACTTTTATCAAAGTTGTACAATTTTTTATTTATGTCCATACTTCATTCCCCAACTGTTTCTCGACTGTTTCCAAAGTATTTCTTTTATGCTTCATATTTCATGTATAAATTCTGCTGTTCCTTGTTTATGCATCAATTTATATCTACATAAACCTACCACACTATCAGAGACGTCACTTATAAAAATCCAATTGCCAAATATAAAACTGCTCTGCTTATCCCTTAATACTTCAGGGTGACTGTTATTTATTTTAATGGTATCAATCACTTCTCCGTTGTATTCCCTTGTGATTATAATGTCTATATCCTTCCCAACATCAATTATCTTAGGACACAAGGAAATATCAATGAGCTTAGTGCTATAATCATTTTCTACTACAAAATCTATAGATGTCTGATGACCTACAATTAAACCATATCTATTATAACTCTTATGTATATCAGCTAATTTATAACAATGTCTATTAAAAGGTGCACCAGGTCTGCCAGCTCTATAAGTATAACCTCTATCCTCAATTCCATCATCAATATACCAATTTAAGGAGTCTTGAGATTTAATGTCATCAACACTCTTAATTCTCAACCTGCTTGTGCCATCAAACAAAAAGTTAATACCCAATCTTTCATGTCTATCTTCCTTAAAACTTATGAACTTAATATAAATAATATACTTTTTATGCCCATGAACTTTGTATCTATGAACTCTTACAAACTCTATGCTGATACCAGGAATTAAACTATCAAGTCCTAATTCTCCATTGTCAAAACCGCTTAAGTATAATGCTTCCGCCTCTTTATTTATGTCAATTACACTGCCACTATTCCCACTCACAATGTACATATCATAATTATCAGACACATACTCAAATTTAACTTTGTCAACTTTATTATCAAATGCTCTTACTGTTAAGTGACTTCCATAATTATCAAGTGATTCTGCAAAACTGAAATGCTCAACACACCAAGGTTCATATAACATACTTCTTCCTTTATATGTATTACGTGTTTGTTCTGTATGCTCTCTTCTTTGTTCCGTTGCCTCTACACTTGCATGCCATGCACCTCCATTCAACTTGTCAATGTCATTATTACTTAAACATGTATCTAATCTTAACCAGGACCATTTTCCAACACAGCCTGTTAACTTTCCCCTAAGTACAAGATATAAACCATCCTTGCCTAATCCTAACTTCTCCATGATATTAACTTTTTCTAAGAAGTGTTTTCTTTCAGATATCATGTACATTCTCCTATATCACTATGCCATCTTCTTCACTACCAAGTCTGCAAACTACAAACTCTCCAAGACATGAACTATGTCTTATATTAAGTATACTGCCCTCTTTCCATATCATCCACTGTCCAAACCATTTATATATGTTATCATCTGTATCTTTAGTGTATAATAACTCTAGCTTATCAATCTCTTTCCCATTTTTCAATCGTGTCAACTCTATAGTTGCATCACTGCCAGCTAAACATCTAACTGTAGGGTTAATTTCTATAGCACATAGTTTCATGTCATTCTCAATTTCAAGTGTGTATACACCCAGATTTTCGTAGAGTGATAAGTAACTCTCAAATGCTATTGTTTTTCCTAGCCTGTATCCACTCCTAATTCTATAGTGATAGTAGTCTCTTATATCCAGATGCTTGTCCTTAATATTGTTCCTCATATCCAACCCCTTAGGTCCATCAAATAGTGGACTACTGATATTGTAGTCAAACTCCACTGTACCATTAACTGTAACCTTGCATTCAAGTTCCTCATTATAGTCATACTTGATATGCTCTTTTATTATTCTTAGACGGATCATCCCTTTCCATTTATATGAGTACTCAATTTCAACTCCGGGTACCACCTTGTTCAAACCTATTTCTGTACCATTACTGCCACATGCATTTGTTACTCCTATCTCCTTATAAACATCAATGATGTACCCCTCATTTATTAAGTATGCCTCAAATAAGTCTTTGTCAAATTCAAAAACTACATTGTCTATTACACTATCTATTGTTCTAATTGTTAATGTAGAACTATTCCATTCATAAGTACCCTCATGTAACAAGAAGTCGTATATGTCAAACCTGTTGCCAAGTAATGCTAATGACCTAGGAAAATAAGACCTTTCCCTTTTACCATATGCATATTTATTGAGTCCACTGTCTTTTGCATTAAACCCCTTGCCAAACTTTATTTTATGCCAAGTCCTACCACTCTTTTCTCTAAAGATTAACCATAAGCCTTTACTGTATCTTTTATCAAATTTACAGCCATTCATTTTTAACCACCTGTCCAACTTTTGACTACAATTTTTTTCTGTCTGACTTTTATATACCAAGAAATGCAAATGAAGGCATCTTTCCAGTATTGCTCAAATGATTTATACCTATTGCCCATCTTCCCTTTACACTAGGACTATATTCTAATACCCAATGCCCAAGTACTTCTTTTGAAAACTTATTCTTACCATCTTTAACGCATCCTTCATTATCAATAAGTAACACTGATTTATCTACTGTGTTGCCATCCTCTGTTTTCCTAAGTATAAATTCAATTTTATCTGTACGAGTATCTTTACCAATACATTCATTTTACTTAAGCGTTTTTCTCCGTCTAACAATGCCATCACATACAATCTATCAGGTAACCACATGTCATATTCCATAATACTATCCTCTTCTTTAGTAGTTAAGCTACTACATCTAATGTAAGAAAAGCTCTTAACTCCAGGTCTATCCAAATCTACATTCATGTGCCTCAAAGAATACAAGTCATATTTATTACTACTTATGCCCTCATTTGTGTATCCCAGGTCAAACACTGTTTGTTTTCCCATACTGTGTGCTACCATTTGTAAATATGTACTGCTATCCCAATCAAATACTGCTTTATATATTGAAATTCCAATGTAACCATCTTTTCTTTCAGCTGTATCCAATATAATTTGTATGTTCTGTATTAAACTCTCGAGCCCTAACTCTCCACAAAACCCTGCAAGTTGTCTAACTCCTGCACACTTGTTAATATCTATTACTGTATCTCCCTTTACTAGATATGACTCATATGTTTGTATATTGTATTTCATTTTAACAGAGTCTATATTTCCATCAATGCTCCTAATTGTTATATTATATGCACCAATTTCATTTGCTGTATGTGTTTTTTTATTGAACTGACATTCACTATATTCAGTTATGCCAAGTGTAAAGTTACGATCCAGCTTACCACACCTACTACCATATAAGGTATCTACAATAGCATCCTCCTGTAGTCTAAGCTGTTTACCATAAACCTGTGCTCCATTCACTTCATTTTTAACTGTATCATCTAAATTAAACCACGACCAGTCAAGATTGTTTGATCCTATTCTCTTAAATAATAAGTATGCATCTCCATTGTCAATTCCATAAATTCCAAAGTCTGAAACTTTCATTCTACTGCCTGTCCTTTCTTTTACTGCTTTTCTCCGTCTGTTTCAAATACTCTCAATTCATCAGGTGCTTTCTTCTGAATACTTAATGATATTCCTTTATTTACTATGCTAACAAACATATTATCTATCTTATTCATATTATGCCAAACCTTAATACCAAGCATATTAGCTAAATCAATGTTTTCTGATAATTTCCACTGTCCATTCTTTGTTATATATGTAACTTCTGTATGTCTAGATACCTCTACCATGCCACAATCACAATTTGCCACTGTCCATTTCTTTTTATCTGTATCCCATATAAAGTCTACAAGTACAATGTCATATCCATAATAATATATACCAACACTAATTGAATCCCAGTTTGTCTTTTGAACTTCTATGACTGGATCTTCCAGGTCCCAGATTTGTACATTGTCCACCATATAAATTGTAATGATGTCTTTCCTATCATTACAGTCAGGTATCCAAAATGAAAGCATCATTGTGTGTTCTTCCCATTGCATCAATAAACAACCGTCATGTTGCTTCTCAATTTCTATTTATTTATTCAAATCAACCAGGTTATCAATTTTGCAGAGCTGATAGACTGCTGTATCTTTACCATTACCCATGCATTTATTATCTTTCATAGATGTTGATTTACTCATTGCTTTTCTTAATCTCTGCTTTATCAATTCATATGTTATACTATCCAATGTCATGCTCCCATTTGTTATGTCTAACCCTCAATCTGTCACTGTATATTCCTTATAATTGATAGGTACTGCTTGCTTACTTGTTAAATAAACAAATTTACCTGCACTTATACTCAACCACAAGTTATCTATTTCCTCTATGTTGTTCCAACTTGATATCCCAAGCATATTGATCATATCAATGTTTTCTAATAAGTTTTTATGCACATCCCCATGTACATGTGTAAGTTCTGTAGTACCACTCAATACCCCAGCATCTCACTCAATATCTGTAGCTGACCAATTGTCATCCTTAAGCTCAAATCTCAAGTGTATAGCTGTCTCATCATTAAACATTACTGCTGTGTCTATTATTCTCCCAAGCATCTTTCCTGTTTCTGTGGACACCTTTGCTTTTCCATTATGCTTATACACGTATAAATGTGTCTCTGGTGTATTATCACTGTAATAAACACATAATGAGAAAAGTATCTTACAATCCTTCAGTGTGAATATCAAGCAACCCTTATGTTTGCTTTCAATTTCAACATGTTTATTTCATTCTTTAATTGTATCAAGGTCTTTTATAACTGTCTTAGCTGCTTGATCCCCTCTTAAGACTATGCTATCTAAATCACTTCCCATGATCTACTTCCCATTACTCCTTGTCCATTTTCCTATTTTCTTATGTTCTATCCATAAACCTTTAAGTCCTTAGGATTGTACATATGATCACTTAAAAACATATTACCTCCATCCAAACTTAACCACATGCCATTAATCTCTTTGACATTGTACCATGTTAATATCCCAAACATCCTTGACTCATCCAACACATCAGATAAACTGATCTTTTCATCAATTGTTATGTAATCAGCATCAAACTCTGATATTATACTACCTGGTATTAAAATTATCTTATGTAATACCCATTTATTTTTTACTCCTTGCTTATACTCACACATGCCAATTAGCCATGTCCTATAGACCAAATTTACTTTTATATGCCCATCATCTTCAATATAATTAAACCCCATACTAGATTTATGTCCAATCTCTGTTGTATACATGTTTAACTTTCCATGTACAAGCCCCAAGTTCAAAGGAATATATGCCCTAAACTCATTATTGATGTTCAGCAATAAACCATCGCTCGTAACTCTTTCTTTTTTTAATGACTTTCTCAAATTCATCCAATGTACATCCCATTATTCTGCCATTGTCCGTTACCTGTAATCCTTTGCTCATCTTTTCTTTTTCCTTGTCAAATCTCTTTCATTCCATTGCCAATCCCTACAAACACAAAGTTGTTTATCCCAATAGCACAGTCTTCATAAAGAAATTTATTGCCGCCTGTCATATCAGCTATGCCAACTAATTCATTAAGGTCATAGTCTTCATGCCCTCCACATACTTTTACATATATATCATTCTTTTTGAACCTGAATATGCTACACTGATTATGTAAAAAATAAATGTCACAAATAAACCTGTCCCTAGGAATTAAGGTATCAACAACAACACTACCTTCCACAATTCTTGAACTTTTTAGAGCCTCTTTATTAGGATCTCTGTACTCCAACCTAAAAGACATGTTGCTAACATTTGTTTCCAATTCTCCATGAGTTAATCTGTAATTAAACCTACTGCTCTGAAGAATTGTCACAATGTCCTCCATCTTTTCAGCCCCTGTATCAATCAAAATTTTGTCAATGTCATTGTTAATTTCAATGTATATATTTCCTTTTCTTTTAGCCCTTTCTAATCTTTCATTGTATTCTTTCTTATTTTCCTCTGCCTGTTCCTCAATGCTAATCTTTCCTCTCTTTTTTCTTTTTGATTCCTCAATTTTCAATACTGTAGGAACCAAATCTATTTTACATGTACTAGATGCATCATAAAGCTTACCCATTTCATAGAAGTCTATTCTTTTTGAAGTCATAAACAAAATCTCATTTGCCATGTATATGTTTCTTGTTGAAGTGCTATCAATCTCTTTTACTCCAACTTGTCTATGCTTCTCATATAATTCTGATAAGTTTATCTCTTTCTCTCCAGTGTATATGTACTCATATTTCCTGTTATCAAGTGAATTAAATGCAACTGCTGCTAAATACTCTGTACCTAAATCATGCAATAAACTAATCACATGACACTCTGTCAAATCAGGTGTATCAATCTCTTTCTTTGTAATGCTTGTATGGTATACTGCTGTATGTACATATGGTATGTATGCCCTTATACTTCTAGTAGGCACATACTTATAATTTCTTGCCAATTTCTCAAAATCATAACTGTACCCTGTATTACTACTGATCAACATAGCCCCTATAAGTGGTTTCATCTCTGATGGCTTTATTATTGTTTTCTTGTATTTAGCATCCAATCTAAACTGCACAACCACATTTCCTGTTGCCCTACTCTTTACTTTTATTGTCTCGATATGATATACTCCAGATCCCATTCTTATAACCCCTGCCCTAACTCTTATTTACTTCATGTCTTTCTACATTGTCTATGTATTCAACCCGTTTTCTTTACTATTTAACCTTATGAACTCTGAAATTTCATCAGGATCTTTTGAAATTGTCTCATGCACAACCCAACATCCAATCCCTGTATCAGGTTCATTTTCATATGTATCATTATCAAACATTTGATAAACCATTTTTTGTCCAAGTGCCTTATTCTCAACTATTACTTGCACATCCTCATTCTTATCTGTCCAAAATAAATCAGCCCTATGCACTCTTCCATAGTCATCTATGTTGATCCATAGATTTACTGTGTCACTTCCAATGAACACTCCTACTCTAGTGAGTTCACTTGTTATTACAGGTATCCTACAACTTCCCCTATAGAAGCTTTTTCTACCTCTATCTGTCAAAGGTGTATGATTATTACTCACTGTAATTTTAATATTCTTTGAATTGTCTATATGAAATCCACATGTACCAGCTCTTAAATTAAGAGGTCTGCCTAAGTTAATTCTAAATGCCTCTTCCAACTCATACTTTTCTCCAATGCTCTTTTCTCCAATGCTGCTCTCCTCCCCCTCTACCTCATATCTGTCCATTTTTCTTTTGTCACGCAGTATAATAACTTCTGTATTGTTATCCTCCTCCAATGGTTGTCTATATATCTCAACTCTAATGCTAAGACAACCCTCTATAAACCCATCTGAATTAGTCATAGGACTAATAAACCCTGAAACCCTGACATTATCTATCAGGTTGTCCAAACCAACTTCTGTACCGTCACATCCAAGCGCTGAAGCCAAACCAACTTGTTCACTAATGTATATCTCTTTATTTCCTCTGACCAAATACACATCTGTATCTGTCCTAGATTTAATTGTAACTCTCTCAAATAAATTATCAAGTGTAACTCCAGTTATTTCCTCGCCTGTATTACAATTAAAAGAGACTGCACATCCAAGTCTGTCTTGAAAATAGCTGCTAATTGTTATTTTAATCAATGCCTCAGTATATTCAAGTTGATGCAAGTTAACATCCTCATTAACTGTCCAATAATCACCTGCTATGTCAATTTTACTATTTTCAATGGTCTTGTCTAAATTAACTACTGCATATTTGCCCTCTCTTACAAAGATCAAATATAAACTAGTATTGTCTAACTCCAAACCTAAACCCTGTCTATCTAACATTCCCTATGCTCCTGCAATTACCCAAGTGCTAAAATAAACCTAGTGTCATGGTTTTATTTCCTATGACACAGGCTTATTTATTTTTTCAATGCTCCAACTGCACGCTCTTTTATTTATCCTCTGATTCTCTCACTGTAATCACTGCACTACTGTATTCCATATTCTCTACTTCATTTGTATCCAAGTTAAACACCTGCTTGTCCTCCAATTTACCAGGTGTCAGTTTACATCCAAAGTCTGTATTCCAAGATTCCTGACCAAGCATTGCACTTAATTCACGCTGTGATGCTAAATCAAATACCTGCTCTTCTCCATTATCATCAGTCCAAACAACCTCTGCCATATGCCTGCTTTCATCCCAAGCCACTGTAACATCATACAAATACTGGTCATATATTCCAACTTCTAATGCTACATAATTGTAATCATCCCACAAGACTGTCCAAAATGTAGAGTTACTAGCTAATCTTGAGGATTCAGGAACTATACTGTCCACTAACTTGATTCCGCACTGCTCACACTCTGTTTTGATTGCCTCTATATCATCTGAGCTAACCTTTTCAGACAGGGGACACTTTAATAAAACTTCTTCTGTCTCTTTTGATCTGATACGTACAAATAAACCATTTACCATGTCTTTTTCTCCTTTTATATGCTCATTGCTTTTCTTAGCTTGTCTTTGATCTGTATTTTAATAATTAAATTATAATTATTATATCTAAATGCAGTTTTTACTGTTATTGCACACTCTCATTTGCACATTTCACTGCTAAACTAAGTGTGCCAGCTCCACTTGCATAACTGAACTCTACTTTATCCATAAGTTCATATCCTAACATTTCCTGTATACATATATCTTCCAATATGTCAAGTATCTCTCCACAGGAACACATAAACTACCCAATGCACTATTTTCATCCTTTAGATGCTTCATTAACTTATTATATATGCCAATTTCACCTAAATATGCACATAAGTCATATTCCCCAATGTTCTATTTTTTATTACTACTGTCAAACCCAATGTAAAACTTGATACCATTAGTGAACTCTACTACTACACAATCTCTTAGCTCATTCATATCACTGCCTCATCTTCTTTATTGTGTGCCTGTCAAGTTTAGTCCTATGCATCATTCCCCCTCAATACAAGTTATGTGAAAGTTTAATCACAATTTTACCCCAATCTACTATGACTTTTAATGCTCCACAATTTATTTCATTGTCATTTATCACATGTCTTGCATACATGTCCAATACCTCACGTACATTCATATTTATGATACTGCCATTCTCCAACTCTCCCATGATCTTCACTTCTGTATCACTGGTATCATCCAATTCAATATACAGTACCCTCTCATCTTTCATTTTATTAAGGTCATATTCTCTTAATCCATATGCATCATAACCTCTTGTCTCTGCTGTCAGTGTTTTATGATCTGTATTAAACACAATATGACCACTGCACATTAGTTTTGAGTTACTGCCCTTAAACTTATCACATGACAACTTATCTTTACTATCATATGCATCAAAGTCAAACACAACCCTGTTGTCCTCTTTCTTGACCTGCTGAACTTCTACCCATTTAACGTAGTCAAATCTAGACATGTCTGTTAGCCACATGATCAATGAATCATCTGTAAGTGTTAGTGTAATTTCATAGCAGCCTATTCTTGTAGCATAATGATTAAATCCTAACATTACATGTGTAAAAAGGTCACCTACTATGTCTATAACCTCCTTAGTTCCGTCATTCCAAAGTACATTCAATTTTATATCTGTATCATTAGGGCATGTTAATGTAATCTGGTTTAATTTCAAAGAATCAAAATGTGGATGCTTAATGTCATCATAGTCATTGTCTCTTATTATAACATTGTAACGCTGATCCCATAAACCATCCTGTACAAAATCTATTCTACCAGTTGTAGTTAAACTTTTGTATTGCATTTTATTATTTAAACCACGACTAGTCTCAAATTCTAATACTCTCATATCATGTGTATTACCATTCAAGTCTGCATGTGATTTTCTAGTGCCCTGTACACAGAAACTCTGTATCTCTCTATTTATCATAGTGTTGTATCCTCTCATTTATTCTGTAAGTTGCTCCAAATGACATGACTTCAATTTTGTTTATTAAGTCTGTCCACTTTTCAGCAAGTTCCTTATCATAATTAACGCTGTTTTCGTTATAAACAATACTGCTAATTTTTCCTAGCATACCGTCTGAACCTGTCCATTCTCGTGCATCTGCTTTTTCCTCGTTGAGTAACTCTTCAGCTATCATAAGCCTCTCAATTAAACTATCTTTGTCTAGTTTCTCTAGGAACTTTCTCCTCATATCAATGTATCATACTATAGTCTCGAAATGCATAGATTCTCATTCTCAATGTATATAGCAAGTTCATTAAGCATAATTCTGTACTTATCTTCTTCGCTTGTCATTGCATGTACATCACATTCATATGTTAAATCTCTAGTATTACCTGCTGAATCTATCAATTCAATTGTATCATCTTTAGAAACTAGTGTACTAAAATTATTAACATATGTATATCTTATATCAATACTTGGTACAATAGCTATACTTGGTAAAATAGCCATTTTACAAATAGCAAAATCACCAACTACCTCAAACTCAAGATCTGTGTTGTCTATTTTAACCTTGACTGCATCTCTTAAGCTATCCCCATTGTATATAATAAACTTATCATATGCACTATTGTCCCTATAATGTAATGAGCATCTTGTATAACCAATAACATTCATGCTAGATCTCTTAAACTTACTGTTATTATAAACAAGTGCAAGCCCTAATGCTTCTCTATTATCTGTAACATATTTTCTATTGATGCCTGTAATAAACCCAATATTGCTTTCTTCAGGTATGACATAGTATTCAGACTCAATAACTCTATCTTTCTCTCTTGCCTGTCTTATATCAATAATGTCAATGCTCCCATCATATCTATGTATTACTATACAATCTCTTAAATTGTCAATGTCAAACTTCTCTTTTCTCACTGTACCATCTACCTTTCATTCTTAAAATGGAATGTTCCTTACACTTATTTTTCGAGGTTGATACACAATGTTGAAAGGACCATGCTTAAAATACATGATTTCTTCTCCTTTAAGCATGTTTGCTATATCATACTCACTAGTCAGATCTGTAATGAATCCTGTCTTATCTATTAACTCTACTGTATCTCTCCTAGACAGAAGTGTATCAAACCTATCAACTGTCCTATAACCACTGTTATTCTCTAGCAGTAAACTGCATACCTTAGTACACATATAAGATATCTTTTTATTACATACGTCTAACATTACATCTGTTAAGTTCTTGCCATCCCAAAAGATAAGATCATTGTTTTTATGAATGTCAACATAGTCATATTCCTTATTGTATAACGGAAATATTGATTGATCATCCTCTTTGAGCTTATGTTTATTAAATACCATTGCTCTGTCCTCACTCATTTTCTCATATGTCCTGCCTGCTCCAACAATGAACTCTATATTACTTCCATCAGGTATGTTATAGAAATCATAGTCTATCACTTCAGTTGTACCAATGGTATACTCAAGGTCAATAATGCCTATATCTCCATCCCATCTTTGTATAAGTATGCAATTCTTTAAGTTGTTAATGTTAAACACTTTTCTGTTCAATGTATCTCCCCCAGATATTTTAACTGTCCTACTTCTATTTCTAACTGTTACACTCTCACAATACACTGTGTCTTTCCTTTAGACACGATGTTATTTAATGTCTCTACCCTTAATAAATGTACCTCATAATTATTTCTACCGTATGCATCTAAGAAATCATTGATTATTGCATCCATTTTGCCATGCCACTTATCATATCCATGTTGAGTAAACCACGCCTCAGTCTCAACACCAGGATGCTCGCTGTACCATTTAGGTGTAGCCAAACAACTGCTCCACTTTCTTCGTTCGTCAGGTGTAAAGATCTCAAATATGCCCTTAAATCTAATGTCTGTTCCATTTAGTCTTCTGCCAACATATCTATAATACATGTTATTCACCATCTTTCTCTTTCATCAATCCATAATTCTCACGTCTATTTACATAACTTTCAATGTCTCTCTGTTCTTTCTCTGTGATGTTATATTTCTCATATAATTCCTCGTCAGTCCACTTATGTTGGTACCCTATTTTCCCATCTGTACCAATTTCATTTTCAATGCTAGGTACAAACCTGAAACAATCATCTGTCAAAATGCAACTAAGTTTACTCTGATTTCCAGAAAGTAACATCTGAACAAACCTTGTATTCAAATACATTATAAAGTTCTCACATTCTTCCTTACTGTCTGATGTAAAAACTAACTGTTCAGCTGTCCTATTCTCTCTATGAATCCCACATGTCTTATCTATTCCCAAAGTGTCCTCTATATAACTTGCACCTGTAAAGAACACTTTTCTAGTTTCCCTATCCTTACATCCCTCTGTTATGTCTGCACTTGCAAACGCTCCACCACCTGCCTTATTGTTCATATAAACTCTGAACCTGCTGCCCATACTTATATGATTGAACCTAAATTTCTCATACTGCCCAAGTCTATTTATTATATTGTCAACAAAGTTTAATAAACTCTGTCTGTTTCTTATATCTCTGTATATTCCATCACTTTCTAGTGTTTTATACACACTACATCTGTTAGACACTAGACATTTCTCATGTACCTCTTTGTCTAATAAGAAGTATGTAATTCCATCTACTTGTAATATATCGAAGATATCCTTGCTACAAGGATAAAATACCACTTCTTTCATATGCTGAACTATTTCTTTTCTAAAGTTAGCATAATTTGTCCCACTGTACTCATCATCTGCTGTTTGCCACTTTGCAGGAACTATCATGCAACAAACCTCTCTACTGATCTTGTATCCTATCTGTATGAAATTTATATCCATCCCCTTGTTATAAGGAGGATTTCCAATGACAATACTAAATTTCATCTTGTTCCTCTTTTCCTACCTCTATTATACCACAAATTACTTAAAATATAAACAGTCAGAACCAACCTCATGCCATTTATATAGCACACCTGTATTTGCTAAACCCCAATATGTGCACCAATTATTCACTGTATCAGCATAGTATGTTATAAGCTGTTTCAGCTGATCTAAAGGATCCCCAGATATTTCAAATCCCTCATATGCTGCAAGATGAGCAATGTCTGCATTCATGTTCTCATCCAGGTCATATGTTCCAATGTCCACCATATAGCCTTCAGGTCCATCACCAAATGTTATAGCATCTCTAATTTTGAATTTAGTGCTTATACATCCTGTATTCTTTCCCAATTTACAAGCCATATCAATACCTAATCTTGTAAATAATAAATATCTAAAGTAATAATACCTTACACTATTGTAGTCAGCAAACCCTTTACCTGTATACAAACAATAAGCTGCATTATAAATTGCTGTGTAAAATTGATCACAAGTGTCTCTTACCTTTTCTGGATACGCCCTTAAATAAAGAATAAAGTCTCTAGCTGTATTAAATGTAATTGCCTCTTCTCTATAGTCTTTTCCAAACATGCCATTTTCCAACACACCAGGTCTAAATACTCTAACACCTATGTCTAATGGACTAGGCAGTGCAGCATCATTTGTATTGATTATTTCACATTTTCCACTGTACTTCACTGCTACAAAAGGCTTATCTGTTCCACCAAGTAAGTTTACTTTTTCACACCCCACAGGTTCAATGTATTCAGCATCCTCTGCAAGTGTAAACATTTGCTGATTTACCCAATATGCAAATGCAGGTCTTTTACTGGATGTTGCCTTCAACTTAAATAACCACTGTCCACCATGTTTAGGTACTGAAATAAACCTATCCCATACAATGCTTTTCTCTCCATTGTTACGCTCAAATACACTTCCCAACCTGATGTTTTTCTTATAACACTGTAGAATTATTTTATTCATTGTACTAGCTATTTCTGCAGAGCTTGTGAATGTTGTATCAAGCTGACATGCTTCAATCTTAATGCCTTTTACTCTACCAGATGTTTTAGTAAATATAAAATGTCTATGCATTCCTGCTATGCTTGCAGTCACACCTATCAATGCCTCATAGCAATTTTTAGCTGCCAGCATAAGCCCTGTATATTTATTCTCATATTCATGCAATCTTTCATATGCATACTCCATCTTCTCACAGGTGTATCTTCTCCAAGCGCTGATGCACATAATACCAACTATAAATGATATAATTTCATTGTTGTTTCTACTAAATGCATATGCCTCACCAATGTTTTTAAAATTCTTGTCAAACCATACTGTATTGTTATCACTATTAAACCTCATGCCATTTCCTCCAACTATAATATGCCATCTTTATAGTACTTGCTAATAACCCATTTATTACAAGGGTCATTCATCCATTTCATTGCTTCTGACTCATATCTCTTAAGCACCCTATACAATAAACTGGTTTCTCCCTCATCTTCTTTAAGTGTAAATCCATCATAACTTGCAAGCCTTCTTAAAGAAATATCTGGTTCATCACTAATTACTACACTCATCCTAGTTGTTTGTGTCATGCACTCATTCTCTCCAACAAAGTAGAATCCTTGTTTAGGTATGTTATCCAAAACTAAACCGCCTGTCTCTTTTGCCAACTTAATAGCTCTATTGATATCTAGCTTGTAGTAAAGCAAATAGTTCATGTATTTTAATACAATTGCAGAGTTGAGAAGATCAAAGTCAGTCCAATTTCTTAATGCACTAAGCAAGTCTGAATAGAAATTAAGTCTGTTGTGACTTGTTATAACACTGCTACATCTCCTATATGAAATGTAATCACCAAATGTAACTGTGTATATAAACCTTTTAAATCTTGTAATATCATCAACCATAAAGTGGTCTAAATCATCTTGCACTGTCATATTTACATCATCAGGGTCAGGTATCAACAAATCATAGAGATTAAATGTTTCTACCTTGCCATTATGCATCATCTCAAATGCCATACCTTCATGGCACATGTCAGTTATATCTTTTTGTAAAGTCATACTTGCATTTATTGTAACACCAGGAATGTAATAAAATTCAATACTGTTGATCAATTTCTCTAAACCAATGTTAGTTCCATGTGAGTCAAGTCTCACCTTATATCTCCACTCTGCACCTGAACCATTAGGTACACTTATAAACTTATCATAGTATATCCCGTATCTACCATTGTCTCTTTCACATAATTTACTAAGCACCACTCCATTACTTTCACACTCTGACAGTATTGCATTCATGACATATCTAGGATTGTCAGTGCTCATCTTTCCATCATTTATGTATTTTCCTACTGTCTCAATGTCACTCCATCCTATAAGTGTCTTAACTCCAATGTAATTATCATTTTCATCTGTGACTGCAAAGATGAAGTCAAGTTCCTCCTCTAAACAACCCTCGAGTACCCTCCAAAGTGTCCATGCAGACAACATTCTCTGCTTGTACTCAATGTTTTCAATGTGCTTTCTTAATCTCCATGCATTTATTGCCATGCAACCTACAATATATGCTATGACCTCATTATCTAAGTTAAGGTCCACATACAAGTCATTTACATCTGTGTATGCTTGTCCTACCAGTATTGTATCATCCTTAAACTCTATGTTTAACTTCTTTTTATTACTGTCTGCCAAATTTATTCCTCCTGCCCAACAATTCTAATTTTCCTATAATAGTATTATATCACAAAGCACAAAATAAGACAAGCACTTTTTAACTCAATGCTTGTCTTAAATTCTTAACGAAATTTCTTTTTATTTTACTATGCAACTACCTTAACATTACTATGTTCAAATGATTTTACCTGTGTCTGCTCCCATTTCTTCACTGATTTGGTACATTCTATCTCATGACTCATACAATCCCATAGTGTATATATCATCAATGAGTCTCTTACCTAACTTATTAAGTCCATATTTCTTCTCTCTGCTCTTAATTCTAATATATGCATCACCTGTACTGAAAGTTACCATATCAAAGGTTAAACCTTTCTTTCTGATTGCCTTATCCACATATTCAGAAATGCTATCACTCAATCCAGTTGTGTCTGCTGCAATATATTCCTCATGCTGTTCTACAAACACTGAGCAACCTTTTAATGACTCCACATAAGATAAAAAGTCATCAAGTGTCTCAAACTCTGCTCCTACTAAACTACAATGCTTAACTGTATGTGTAGCTGCATATGCCCCAATTTCATTCCTAATTCCCTGAATGTCCAGAGGCTCATCCTCATTGTATTTCTTACAAACTTTCTTGATTCTTTTATCTACAAGTGCTTTTATTCCTCTATCTAATGCAACCTCATCAAAGCTAGTAACTCCCATACTGCTTACGTTTTCATTCCCCATGTCAATACTTTCATCCTCAAATGCTGACTCTAAACCAGCCTGCTGTGCCATTCTTTTAGCGAGTCTTTTTGCTTTCTTACTGCCCATTTCTATATGCCTCCAAACCAAACAAATTTTAATTAAAATACTCTTCCTCTTGATACCAATGTCCTACTTAAAGTCTATCCCACGAGTCACTCATAACTTCAGAATATTTCATGTATTCTGTCCTAAGATTCATTGCAATCCTATAAGCTGCAAGCCATAGCATCTCTCTATCCCTGTCACTTGTCCTTAATTTCTTAAGCTCATCTTTTGTTAACCACTGCTCAAGTATTTTATCACCTATGTATGCATCCTCTATATCTGGAAACTCAAGGCAAAAACCCTGTTTATTACACATAATAAACCCTGCCTCATGTGCTACCTCCAATGCCATGTCAGTATTCTCATATGTTAATACATAATTTTCTACATATGACCCTAGTAAATAATGAAGTATATCTCCTGCATCATCGGAGTATTTAGTAGTACCATATATGTATTCTCTAAATTTACTTTCTTCTTGATTTACATCCTTAAATGTTCTAAAGAACTCTCCACATGCCAGCATCAAATGATTATGTGTAACAGAAACAAAACTACTGCATTCTCTTATTGCTGTAAGTGCCTCATCAGCTGTGTCATACGTTACCCTTACTCCCCTATCTGACAATAGACCATAAGTGTCTGCATGTAAAAACTTTGAATAGCGCTTGTTCATATGAGTAATGCTTGGTGATGATATATCATATGTCTTTCCACCAATACGTACTGCAAATTGCTGATATACACTAAGCAGGTTAGTCATTAGCCCATGCCATTCAGCTATACCAATAAAGAACTTGTTTACTCCATCACTAGCAAACAACTCACATAATACTATACGACTACTAGTGTTAATGTCAAGGTATCTTCCTTTGATAATTTGCAACCCAGACTCTATTGTGTGATCATAAACCAAACCAAGATTAACCCCTTTATTGTAGAAGTCCTTATCAATCTCTCTTGCAAGTTTAACTGCACTAAGTATAAACAATTCATCATTACTGCTTTCTATTCCAAAGTAATGCTGAACCACTTCTTTCTTAATGTCAGCTTCATATTCACTAGGTACACTACTCCAAATACCAAGTACCCTTAATTTTTCACCCTTGTCCTTCACTGTTGCTGCAAGCTTATATCTTCTGCTCTCCTTGTCTACTATTCTCTCAGGTGTCATATCTTCTCTAAAGTATGTCTTTACACACTTGTCTTTGCTTTTAAGTGATTCCCATGCATACCACCTATATGCTAACTCTAATAAGTCCTTATGATATTCTGTATGCTCCATGATATATGCATTGTTTTTATCCCTGTATGCTTCAACTATTCTGTAAACTATATCACATGTTCTGCACATAAACTGGGTTACAACCCTATTGTCTGATCTAAAACTATCAAACATTTCATCAATAGTGCTATAATCTGTATAGTTATTGTCATTTACTTTCTCTCCTGCTAGATCCTCTGTATCTGTGCTAATTTTTCTTAATCTTAAGACTCCATTCACTTTATCCATGCAAGGTCTAAATGCTGATTTATGTATTCCTACCATTTTAACTGTCCTACCTTATCTTATTCTTGTATCATCACTTTTCCATGAGAGTTCAATCTACCAAACTCTTTTACCCTTAAACTATCCAATGTCTTTATATCTTCCAAAGGTAACCTTGAATACCCTACTCGTGCTAAATAATTATCATACATAGCCTTAAATTTTACATAAATGTTATATGCTGCAATTACATATGACTTATTCAATTTATCATTGTGTCCAATTCTATTATTAGCTGTCCACTTGTCTAAACTATTTTTATAATCAATGTACTCGCTTTCATCCAGTATGTCCTTCATTATTATATCAGAGATTTCAATTTCTCTACCATTGTGTATACTGCAATCTAGTTGACTAAACTTTGCTTCTCCACTGCTGTTTCCTTCTACTACATTGCCCTCAATATTTCCCCATAATGATGGATTCATTGAAAATATGTAGTTATCAGGAAGCCCTCTTAATATTCTTAATCCTCTCTTTGTATCAGTAAGTATACTATATAATTGATATGCCTCTACTACTGCTCTTGCATGTACCACATAGTCTTCTAGTATGCTGTACCTTCTATTATTTAAGCTATCTACTGTCTCTCCACTGTCAAGTAATTCATTAAATGATACTATCTTCTTTAGCAGCTGTTCCTTATTAAATATATACATGATCTTATCCTTAAATAAGTGTATATTTGTTAATAAACCTAATTTAAAAGCACCTAAGATCTCAACATTACTGTTAAATGCATTTAATGTTTCCTCAAGGCTTTCAAATCCTACAAAATGATTATTTCTTACAAGTCTTGCCTTTCTTTCCTTGCTAAACACATCATAAAACCCTGTATTACCTGCTTTATCCCTAAGTATATCCATAGGTTTTATATGTATTACATATCCATCAACCTTAAAGTTCAACTGTTCCAAATTAGAACCAATAAGACTTATTATATAGTCTCCATGATACGAAGGTTTATAATAAATGCTACCAGGTTGATCACTGTCTGAAGTGAACACCTTTTCATGTGTAACAGTATTATATGCTGCTTGACCAATCGGCACCTGTTTATCCCCAATACCTAGTGATACACTCCTTACAAACCAGTTGCTAGCATCATCAGGAAATCCTATGACTTCACCGGGTACAACTTGCACATCCCCCAATATGCTGCCTGTATCAATTCCATGCTGATACACTACATCAAAGTCAATGCCAATCTTCTTGTTTATATGCTCAATATTATATGCATGCTCAATTAAACTCATTGCTTTTAGTTCTCTGCTACTTGCATAAACCTCATTACTGTCTGCCCAGTTTTTAATACCAGTGCTAATTTTCACATATTCCAACGCATCCCTTATGTAAAGAGTGTCAACCTTTCTATTTTTATTATGCAGGAAGAATTCTTTCATATGTCTATGATATCTTCCCATAAGTATATCATATATTATCTTAAGTTCAGCAAAACTTCTGAATGTATTTTCCAGTTCTATGCTTGTACAGTCCTCTGATTTCAACTGAACAAATAAACTCTTTAGTGATAAACTCTTATTGTATCTAGGCCTATATCTTTCAATAAGTGTATGTGCTAGCAAACTCAGATTGCCAAGCACTATATTGTTAAGTCTACTAACTTTCCTAGCCATGCTGACAAATTCATCTACTGTGTCAAACTCCATTATACTATCATTGTCTATAAGTACATATCTATCTCCACCTATGTATTTATCATCTGCCTCTATGATACTAAAGTCCATTCAGCTGTCCTCCAAACTATTTTTAATTGATTGTGCACACTGTATCTAGTGTATACTCATCACTCTTAATTGAGTTAGACATTCTAATTATTGCAAGTGTCTGCATCCTAGCTGCCTGCTCTGCTCCATCTACAAGTTCTCTCTTCTCATCCCTGCTTAGCCAAGGGTCAATCAGGGTATCAAACTTATCAACAGGTTTAGACACAATTCCTAAATATATGTCTGAACTATTTTCATCCTCAAAGTCTGCTTTTTCCTTAAATGCCTTAGACAATTTTCCATGAATGTTCTTATTTGACATTATGAAATGATCTTTTAACTCCTGATATATGTCCTCTCTACCTCTAGTAATGACCAGTACCTCTTGTACACTGTTGGTCACATCCATTAACATGGAGTTTATGTCAAAAGGATGATTCTCAATCAATTTATCTACTGCTTCATCTACTGTTTCAGAGTTAGAATCCACTTCCTCATATGCAGATACTAATTTATCTACTGCACTCCTTACTTTTCCCATTAAGAAGTCAACATATTGTTTACAATGTCCAGCAGTCTCAATTAAACTGTCCTCACTACTAAACACCCTGATTCTATTCTCTCCATCCTCTGTCTGTCTAGCAAATTGAAGTACCCCACCTGTCATAACTGCTTTTGTATACTCACTATTGCTATGTGTCTCTACTCTCTTTTCCTCTACCTGCTGGACTCCTGCACTCTCATGCCCATTGCCTTCTATTGCCTGTCCGCCTCCTAGGTTTTCACTAACATTCTCTATCTTTTTAGCTGCATCTTCTCCATCAAGCTTGCTCAATTCTTTTTCTAACTCTTTCTTAAACTTTCTTACTTCTGTATTAAACTCCCTCTTAGATGTCATACTCTGAGCATACCTTGCACAGTTAATTATGTTATATGTACATAGTGTTTTACAACACTGTATCTCCATCACACTCATCTGGTCTGAATCAAGTTTACCTGATGTATATTTGTCATACCTACTGCTACTTAAACCATCGTTGCAAATAAACAACTTGTTAGGTCCCATAGTATCAAGTGCATTCTTTTTAATTCTAAAGTAACTTCCTGTTTCATCTTGCTCATACATCAAATTAGCCATGTTAGAGTCATTTTTTACTACGCTCATGTATTCTGACATTGTCTCTAAAAATAAATGCACTGTATACATGAACTTGTAATCTTTCTTTTCTACTGATTCATCAAATTTCTCCTGTGCGCTATCCCAGCTAATCATGTTTTTTAGAGTTTCCCCAATGCCAACTGTCCTTGTACATATGTCTAACATATATGCTGGATTTATTCTTAAGTATGTCCTAAACTGCTCAATGTTTGAAGCCGCAAATGGCTGTCCATTATCATCAATCAATGTTCTTCTTTCCTTGTCATATGTACAATCACTTGCATTCATAAGTCAATCCTCCTAAATAAAATAAATAAATTTATTATTTAATACTCTTTATGCTAATTATTATGTTAAACCAATTTTCTATATGTAAAAGATAAACCAACTACTATGTCTATCTATGTATGCCCACGCTAATTTTTCCCAATGTCTTACAAGTCACTGTATACTCAATTTATACCCACTGCATACCTCTTTTTACTATGTATTATCTATACTCTATCTTTAGCTGATTTCACTTATTAGTTTGACCTTTCATTTATCATCTAACCAACACTTTTTATGAAATTGCTAAATAGCCATTTCACTGCTTTCAATTTTTACCTACTGCTTACCAAAATTTTCATCACTGTCGAACCCTAATTTTTCACCAATGCATACCTAATTTTCCACCACTGCTCATCCCTTTTTCTGATGCTTTAATTACCCAATTTTTTCCAAATATTTTCTGAACCCATGTCTGTATTACATATGTCAAACTATTACTGTATATCCAAACATTACAATATGCTTATTATACCTAAATCCAATAAGCATATTTCATTCTCTTATGCTAAACTGATTTTCTAGTGTTCATTGCTTCTTTAGCACTGACTCTATTGATACATCTAGTGCATCCAATCACTTCAATCAAGAAGGAAGTTGAAAACATTGCTAAAATGATAATTCTACTGTTCATATTCATTCCATATTGTACTATATTTATCATAATGCAACAAGTAATTACAAGATTTTCAACTGACTGCATTCCTGAAAATAACAACTGCAGATCATCTGTTAATCCCTGTTTAAGTTCTGCAAGAATCATGCAAGCTAATCTCTGAAATAGCATCAAACCGCATAAACAAAAAATTACTACAGTATTCTTTACTGCTAAACTTGTCAATTCAGGTGCAATACTTACTGCTAACATAGCACAACTTAATGCAAACATTACTATAATTGATGATAATTGATACTGTCTTTCAACCACTTTCACTTTCTTCTCCTTACTTGCCAATGCTGTTCTTTTTTATATCCTTGCCAATTTTACTTTTCATACGTAAATCTTTTATTGATGCAATGTACTCTACTATTTCACATTCAAACATCAAACCACACAAGAACACAAAGAATGCTCTTAATACTGTGTACCCCTCTATTGTGACTGTATCAATTACAAGGCATACTAGGATTGCAATATTTTCGATTAACTGTATCACTGCAAATAGTACTGCTATTTTGAATTTGTTCCCTGTATTTATTACATCGTAGTCTATTGTGAAGTGTACAAGTGCCTGTACAAACATAACAATGCTAATTAGCATTATTGCTATATCTGCCCACTTTGCAATACTATGCACTTTACTAACACAATCCATGACTATCAATGCCATACTTACTATGCCCATGTAAATAGCAGTGTATAATTGATATTTTCTAGTGATCTCATTGCTTCTCCTTACTAACTTTTCCATCCTAACTGCCCTCCCTTTCTTTTATTATGAAAGTGCTTCAAATAAGGTGTCTGCCTGACCTGTTTTAAGTCTCTCCTCTGCCTTATCAATAGTGCCGTTCATAAAATCATCAAGATTAAACTTTTCAGATAACTCCAGTTTGTTAAATACTCCAATCCATTTTCTCTTGATACTAGCAATTCTCTGAACGTATCCAGCCACTAACAACCCTAGTACCAATACTACTGGTATCATGTAAAAGCACTGGAATAAAAGTCCAGCCAATACTACCAGTGCTGCCCCAGCTACTGTGAACGTAAGTCCATATAATGACATCTCTGCCCTATCAAAATCAAGTAATGCATCATCCCCAAGTTGTCTCTTAATTTCAATGATATCATGCAATGCCTGTTTTCTCATATTACACTTACTACACTCGCCATCAATCCTTGTATCACCACAAATATGACAGATACTTTTTCTATTTTCAAATGATTCAACTTCTTCCTGAAAGTCATTCATTTTTTCTTCAAAGTCACTTACTTCTTCCTCAAAGTCCATTCTCATACTTTTAAGTTGCTTCTTTTTCTTTTTAATCTTATGCTCCCTTTTTTCAATGTCATTCTCTTCTCTCTTAATGCTTTTCTCACTCATTTCCATTACTCCTATGCTGTTTCTTTATGCTCTGCCCTGTATTTACTCTTACTTTCAAGCTGCAAATTAAACTTACTGTCCAGACTATAATAGTACTGCTTATTGTACTTTTCCTTTGATGCATCAAATTTATCACTCTGTTTAACTCCATCTACATATGTAACACCTGTACCAAATGTCTTATGTATAAATACCAAGTATCTGTTGAAGTATGATTCATCATCCCTAGGTGTATTATCTTTCTTAACTGTTTTGATTTTTTCTGTTGATGCTGTTTTCTCATTTAACTCTGTATTCAAGCTAGCTATCTGTGTCTCTAACTTATTTCCAATGTCTGGAAAACATGTTATTATAAGAAAACTTGCAGACATTAGTGCAATACCCAGTATAAGCGCAGTGAACAACCTCTCTAAACCATCCATGCCTTTTCTATTTCCTTTCCCTGCATAAACTCAAAAAGCTGTGAGGCATATCCTCTATACCCCACAGCTTTTGCTATTTTAGCTATGCTTTCTTTGCTTTGTCAATCTTGATTACCTTACTCCAAGGACCATATGCATATGAACCATCATGTAACTTCAAATAAGACCTTGCTCTTAAGTAATAAGCTTTGTTAGGTTTTATGCCATCAGTCCTATCAAATTCTATAGCACTACCTGCAACAGTGTATGACTTTTTATTCTTTTTCATATTCTTTGATGTAGCAATCTGCCACTCTGTCCTATCGCCTGAAAGCAATGACTGATTTTGATATGTACTCATCACACCAAACTTAATTTCAATGTAGCTCTTATCCCTGTATTTTGATCTTACCTCTATTGTAGATGGAAGTTTAGTAATGTTTCTTACAGCAATGTCAAGTTTCATCTTAATGTTAGTAACTCCGTGACAATCAAGGTAAATATCATTATTTTGAGCATAACAGGTATAATAGTATGTACCCTTATCAAGGTAAATGTATCCAACTCCTGTTTTTTCATCAATTCTCATTGATGTTTTGTAATGATAATTTTCATCGAAAATATCAAAACCAACAAACTTTAATGGATAATCCCCCACATCTGTAAGGTTGATCTTAAATCTGACCTGATAATCCTTTGTAACTTTAAGCTTATATACATCTTGCTGATCAGAATAATCACTTTCTACCAATGTAGTTGTGATACTGTCTACATTTTTCCAAGTGTTTTTCTTACTCTTACTAGCTGCCTCAACATTCACTGGTAATGCACAACCAATGATTAAACACATTGCTAAAATCATTATTAACAATGACTTACTCTTACTTCTCATAATGCTCATCCTCCTTATTCTCTGCTCACTCTCTTTTTTTATTTCTCTTTTGCATCAGTTACTACTGTATCTGCCCCTTTAACAGTGACCCAACCATGTTTGTATCGTGCCTCTGCCTCTTTCATTTTAATGAGGTTTTCTGTAATTGAGCTGTTAAGCTTCTTATTAGCATCTGCCTCTGCTTTAGCCTCAATGACCTTTGCATCTGCATCTGCCTGAGCCTGTGTCCTTTTCACTTCTGCATCTGCTTTCGCCTTATCAATGTTTGTCTTATTCTTAATTGCCTGTGTCTCTGCATCCTGCTGAGCTGCAATCTTATCATTGATTACTTTCATTGTTTTCTTGTCTACTGAAACATCAAGCATTGACACATTATTAATTGAAATGCCATAAGGCTCAAATCTTGCTGCCAAATTCTTTGTCAGTGCCTTATTTACCTCATCGCGTTTTGAACCAATTATGTCCGAAACCTCATACTTACAGATCACTTCTTTTGACCATGAAACAATGTTAGGTTTGATAAATGTATCTCTTACATCATCACCGTTAAGACCCTTAAACTCTGTAAATACCTTACAAACATTCTTTCTCTCAAACTTGTAAGTGTATGTAAGATCAATTGTTAATGACTTACCTTCAGAAGAAGATGCTGAAAAACTTTCATCCTTAGGTGAATCACCTTTTTTGTTTGCTGTTAAGTAACTCTGCTCAATGCCTACTGTATAATTCGTTGTCTTAACTGTAGGATTCTTGAAGTGCCAACCCTGGCCATATGTCTTTCCACTTACACCCCCATTCATACTGTAACAAACAGCTGCATATCCAGCAGGTACCCTCACTGTACAAAGTGCCGCTGCAATGCCTACCACTAGAAACACAAGTACTACTGTCACAATCCCTGTGATTCTCTTTTTCTTAATTAGTCTTTCTTCTTCTCTTGTCATGTCCTTTTCTCCTTTTAACTGTCCTGTTTCTTTTATTACTCTTTATCCTTATGATCCTTGTCATCATTGTCGAGTCCAAAGAACCTAAGAATTGTATCTCCAATCCCCTCAAAATGAGGAAACATGAAAATCAAAAATGCTACTATAATAACTGCAAGTATAAACCAAAATGCTGCCATGTTTGATACCCTTTCTCTTATGCATCACTGTTTATTTCTTTTATGTACACTTTTTACACCACTGTACGCCACACAACAGATTACAAGTCCTAAAACACTCTCAAATAATGCATACATATTTATACCTCCAACTGTCTACTTATTTTCCTGAATGTATTTATTGACTAATTCCTCAATGTCGGATACTAAACTCTCTGGCACCTTAATATTTAAGTCAACGTAACAGTCCAAATTATTGAAGTACTCATTGATTTCGTCCTGCTCACTGTCAAAATCTAACCCTGCCTCACTGTATAAGTCTGACAATAATCTTTTCAGGATTTCATCATCACTGTCAAATGTACTGATTTTTCCTGCCTTTGCATATTCTTCATCTGTATTGTATCCATACTCTTCAGTAATGATATCTCCAGAAACTTCACTGTGTTTGCCATCTAATTCAGGGATACTTTCCTCTGAAGGTAAGTCCTCCTTAATCTTTTCATAAGACTCTTTCTTAATCCAATAATGCTCATAATACTCATTTCCACTGTAAGGAGCTGTTGCATTAAGGCTAATTTCTACAAGATCAATGCCTGCTTTGTCTCTGTATACTGTCTCAACTTCTTTCTTACAAACCAAATCAGTGCCTGATACATTACCACAAGGTCCAAACCATACATGCCCATACATTTGTACCAAGTTTGAATAATCTTTTTCACTGATTAACATTACACTCTCAATGCACTCAACATCATCCATGTCCTCAAGTCTACTGTTGCTTACCAGGTTTTCAATTATTGTCTCTCTGTCTACCACACTGTTGCTGTCAATCTCTCCAATGACATTGTATCCACCAGCAATGCCATCATAAACAACATTGAGATGTACCAAGTAAAAATTCTTAGTGCTGTTTTCCATATTTCAACTGTCCTCCATCATACTTACTTTTTCTTAACTGATGATACCACTGCTTCAGCATCTTTAATTGTGTATGCCTTACCTTCAACCAGTGCTCTCATCACTTCATCTGCCCTATCAATCATCTCAAAACTGACTGCTTTATTTGTTTTCTCGTAAGCATCTTTGATTTGTTTTCTGTCTTTTGAAACACACAAGGTATAATAAACAGACAAGATGACTAAACAACCAATCTCATATTCCAAGCCTACAGCCAAGACATGTATCCACAATATTCCTACTGCAAACAGTGCAATTATACTTGCCAAGACCATTGTAATTAGAGTTGCCAAGGCGATTACTGATATGATGCTATATCTTTTATTCACTGCATTGATCTTTTCATCATCTAAACTAGTTTCCTGCTTATCTGAGATGAACTGCTGTACCTTTTTAATTGATTCTGCCCTGCTTACATTCTCAATGTCTTTCTTTTCATCATTGATGAGCTGCTCCATTACCTCACTGCTTGCTGATATTTCAATCATGCTTTCTTTTCCTTTCTACTGTCCTGCTTCTTCTCGTTCTTTCTCTTTTTCCTACAAGTAATGCATCTTACAGGAGGTTTCATGTCTCTCTCAATAAACCAATCAACCTCATCTTGTGACTGAATGAAGTACCTACCACAATCCTTGCATACCTTAATCTCCCCTATATGCTTATTGTACTTATCAAGTGCTTCTCTAGCATGTCCAACTGTATCCATCCAAATATCTGTACTGTCTACAGGTAATGACTGTACTTCACTCATTGTATCTTCATTTTTAAACTGTTTTCCATCAAAATAAACTTTGTAACCTACTACTTAACTCATTGTCTTTCCCTTTCTTTTAACTGTCCAATTGTTTTTCTTTCCTGATCCTTGCTCTATTTATACGCTCTTCCCTTTCTTTAGCAATTCTCATTTCTTCTTTTAATGCTTTTCTTTTCTGCTCTCTGTTCGGACCTTTTCTTCTAACTGCTCATCTCTCTTTTTCAATGCCCTTAATATTGTTGTTGTAGTGAGATCATATAAACTATATAATGCTAAACCACCAAACCCAATAAGTAAAGGAAGTCCTCCAGCTATGTTAACTATGTATGTAATCTTGTCCATTTTAATTAACTAAGCCCCTTCACTTTTTACTCACTGCTTCAACCTCGGCTCTCCATGCCTCAACCTCTGCTCGCTTTGCCTCAGCCTCTGCCCTGTATGCCTCTAACTCTTTTTGGTATTTAGCATATTCCACTCGCTGTTCCTGCAACTTTTTCATGTTCTTTTTGATTTCTCTTGTAAGTCTTAAACAATCCTTAGCAATGTATCCCATCACAACTACATATGTTAGCAACCCACATCCTGCCAATGCAATCTTTATCACTGCCATGCTATCTACCTCACTCAAATGTTGTTTATAACCTCTGCCCTTAATTTATAAATTTATTATACCAGATATACCCAACTCTGTCAAACCCAATGTATTATTTTATTTATCCACTGCACCACTTTTATTTACATGCTCCAACTTATTTCACTGTATACCCTTTTCTTTATATGCTTACTCTGTTTTTTAACCATGCTCCAAAGTTTCTTTTCATAAGATCCAACATAATCTTATTACTTTTTCCTTCAGCAGTTGTATAAACATAATCTTTTAATATGTTCACCTTTTCAAACCCTACTTTTTGTAATTTAAACAATATGTCCATGACATTTGCTTCAGTGTCACATCCTACTATATCCACTGTATCTTTCTCTTTGTCCAGTGTACTCATTATCCACTCTATGTTAATCTCTGTTTTCTCTAAGACTTTAACCCCTTGTGTCTCAAAGTCCATCTGATCATCTAGCTTGCATTTACTCTTTTTCCCACTGCTCTTTCTATTTATTGCTATTGACCTATCATATTTCCCTATGTTAGTGTCAATAAACCTTACTGCCTGACTATACTTATTTTCCTTGTCTCTCAATCCCCTATGCAAGTCTATAATTAAGATGTAGTGCATACCCCTCTTTCCTCCCTATGTTAAATTTTATAATTTTCCCATGCTGTTCCTCTTTCCCTTATGCTTTGTCTTTTCTATTCTCTCTGCATTCTTTTTTCTCTAAATGCTTATATGCTAAACTGTTTGATGTGAAGATAAAACAACCAATGATTAAGTACCCTAATACTCCAATGATCCAACTTTTTAACAATGTACTTAACAGAAATACTGAAGGTATTAAAATAAACAGCGAAGTTATTAACCATTTCTCACTAAGTTCCCTTGCTTTCTTATCAAGTTCCATCTCTTTATCTAATTGCCTGTGTAAATTTCTCAACTCTGCAATCTGTTTATCTTTCTGCTGTGAATCTTTTCTTAACTGCTCATTCTCACTCTGTAACTGCTCTGTCGTTTTATTCTCTAAGTCAATCTCCTCATGTTTAGGTGTCTCATCCATTTCTTCACTTTTAACCTCTATGCTGTTTTCATTTACTTCCATGTCTTTAATCTCTTCCATTTCTCTTTCCTTTGCTATTAAATTGTACTTCTTTTACTAATACTGTCCTGCCTCAATTTTCTCCATGTCCAATTAACTTTAGGTCTATATGCTAGATTATACCATTCACATGCCTCTGCTACTGTATCAAATTCTTTATTTCTTAATCTCTCAATTATTAAGTCTAACTCGTTATTTAATACTGCATCTAACAATACTCTCTTTGTACCAATTATTGCTCCTGTGCCATTATAAACCTTATTCACTGCATCCCTCATATTGTTAAATGCTTCATTTGCTTTCTTCTTATAGTTACTTTCTGTGATTGTAAGCACCAACCACAAAATTATCAGTGCAGTGACCCAAGTTATTACTGCAACTATCACTCCAATTAAACCACCAAACAATCTATTTGTAATAATACTCATTCCCAATGTATAAATTGCAAATAACAATGTTCTCCATCCAATATTACTCCAATTACTCCTAAAAGCCTCAAGTTCCTCACTCACTTTTAATGTAATTGCCATATTGTCTTTATATTTCTTAATTGCTTCATCAGATGCTTCTATGCTTTTCAGAAATTTGTTAATGTAAATTAACTGTGCCATTACATTTGTATCTGATGATTCAATACCAATCTCCATATCTTCCTGTGTCCTCCTTTAATTTTATGTGTTAAACCAACTTTAATTTTAATGTTGTGTTTTTATTTCTCTATGCTATGCTGTTAAATGTTTTATGTCCATTTTCTTCACTTATGTGTGACATAGGATCATCAAAGCCCTTTGACTGTATCTCCTGCTCAGCATATTTTATAAATGCATATTTATTAGTGTCTAATAATTTCTTTAAGTCCTCAATCTTTCCTGCTCTGTACATCACATAACTCATTGATTGATTACTTTCTCTGTAGTGTTTTAACATCAGGTTATCAATGTCAATCATCTCTCCAACCATGGTATCGAGTTGCTTACCTGCTTTACTTAAACCTGATACTATAAACACCATCCGTGCCAAACACAAAAGACATATGCATATACATATCACAAATCCAACAAAGTTAATAAACTCCTTATGTATTACTGCATTGCACAGCAGTGATAATATCACTGCAACTGCCATTACTACCAATGTCCTAACCATATCTTTTACTAACCTGATTCCACGTTTATATGCATCTTTTGCTTTATTGTAGAAGTCTGCCATTTTTTCATCTAGTCCATCCATTTGAACTTCAAAGACTATAATTAACTCTTTTTGCTTGTCTACCTGTTTTTCAATGTCCTGTTCCATTTTTGCCCCTCATTTTCTTTTTATTTGTTTTATGACTATTGATTATTCTCCATGTTTAGCTTTCTTTTATAACATGTGTCCATTTTGTTTCAATTAAAATTTAATAGTATTTAATGCTCTCCTATTTCACATATGAGCTTAATCAATGAATTGATTAAGTATTTCTTAACTGTATACCTGACATCCTCTCTTTTACATTGCTCTCTAATAAACTCAATAATGTCAAAATACAATTTTCTGTTCGCCTCAAAATATAAGTTATGTCTGCAAACCTCACTTAAACTGTCAAACAATTCATCTAGTGTCTCTAATGTAAAGGCTGAAGTCTTACCAATTACTTCTGTATGACTATCTTGATCCACCTTGCTAGATGCCAAGCTTAACTTCTGTACTATAATACTAATACTCTGATCTAAACTATATTCCATGAACTCATTCCTCTACATTATATGCAAATTTATCTATGTCTCCTTTATATACCATTGTTGAGTCAATCTTTAATATTGTATTGAACTCTTTATTTCCTAACCTCTCAATACTATTATAATAGTATTTCATAGCATCCTCGATGTCCTCTAATCCAAATGACTGTAATGCTTCAATTGCACCAGCTATCACTTCATCACGTACCTCATTTAATTTCAATGCTTTATTGATTCCTCATATGCCCTGATTATCTCACTCTCAAACCTCTTAATATCCTTCTTAAGTACCTTTCTATTATGAAATGCAACAGCTAAACTAGCTGATGGTATAATTATCATAAATACTAAAGCTAGCAAGATGGTACAGACTAACATCAATATCCCTACAGGGTCTCCTGAAATTTTACCACCTGTAAATAATACTCCAATTATGAGTATTGTTATGATTATTGTTCCAGCTACAATGTTCATTACACCATTTAATATAACGTCTTTATCCATATCTCTTATGCCTAGCACTCTATTTGTTCTGCGTTTTAACTTTCCTTGAATACCTGACATTTGTTTACGAAACTCTTCGAGCTTTTTAATGTTTAGTTCCTTCTTATCCACTGCTCCACACCACTTTCTAGTCTAAAAATTAAAATTATTAAAATACTCTTTTTATAATTTATAAGCCCATAAACATGCCCATCTATCTGCATAAACTAAACGAGAGTGCTGATACTACTGCATCAGCACTCTCGTTTAGTAATTATTTTTCTCCATGCTTGTCATCATCTTTTTTATTGTTAAGCACCATGAATCCAATACCAATATTAATTGAAACCAGTGCAATAACAAAAATTCCTAGTGCTATATCTTTCATTAGGCACCTCCTATTTACTATTTTTCCCATGATTATATACATTGAAAATGTTACAAATATTGCTAAACATATCCTAGCAATGTTAGGTATCTTTTTCTTTGTGTACATCAACCAAGTCAATGTACACAATACAATTAAAACACCAAAAATCTGTATGACTACTGTACCAATCAATATAAGAAACTCATTCATTTGATGTTAAGCTCCTTCTTTGCTATGTTAAGTTGCTTTTGTCTCTGTAAGCCCTTTCTTGATAATGTACATCTTCGTATCATCCTTGCTCATCTCGAAACATTTTATTTTTTATTATGAGCTATTCTCTATTTCAGTGCTTAATTGAGGATCAAGTATGCCTGCCATCTGTATTGTAAAGCCACCTAAACATATACCAGTGACTAAACCAATTATTAAAATGACAGGTTTCTTAACCAATAGTGCAATCACACCACTTACAATCAAACAACCTATGAGAATGAGTATCACCATTACTCTTAATGTTGCCATATTTTTAACCATGCCTTTCTAGAAGTCAAGTGCCCTAAGCTGCCTTCTGTCAAACACATTTCTAATATTCTCAGCAGACACCCTAACTTCCTCTTGCTCATCATAGCTTTTCTGCTGCTGTCTTAACTCTGTAATGCTGTCTCCAAACCCATTTGCCCTGATTAACTTAATCATTGCTTTCTTGTCCATTGATACACTGCAACAATCATCATAAATAGTTGCAGTTCCATCTCTCTTAATGCACACATTATTTCTTGCCCTGAACATGTCAGGAATTCTGTATGCATTTGCCAAAATAGGAGATGCAACACCCTGATCACATTTCACTTTTAAACCAAGGGTGATCAGTCTAAACAGTGTCTGTGAGTCCACTTTCAGAAGTTCAGGTACTCCAGTATACAGGTATTCCTCAAAGTTCTCCAATGATAACATCACTACAGGATGATCCAACTCACAGTTTAACTGATTTTTCATAAGCATCAAAAAACTATGCACTGCATTTGCTGCAATGAACTTAGCAGAATCAAAGTCTGTCCCCTCATCAATTGTACCTGCAAATGCAATTTTCTTACCTGTATATGTGGTATAAACTGTGAGTCCTTTCTTTTCAAGAAGGCTGATCTCATATTCCACTTTAGTGTCTGTGAAAGATAATGTAATGCCAAAAATGAGCTTGACATTATCACTAATTGACATATCTCTTTCACTATGTTCAAACCACTTTGCCTCACGTAGTGTCATTACAGGTTTACTGTATACACTACATGTTATAGTGCCATCAGATTCTACATTGTTGCAGATGTTGCAGATGTAATCAAAGGCAAGAGCAGGAAATCCCTCTTTCAAGCGCTTATACATCTGAAGCATGAGTCCAGCTGTTACCATATGCTTGTATGACACAAAATGATTAAGTCCAATAGCTGTAGTCCTAATGGTTGTTCCAAGTTCCTCTTCTAACTCATTTTTCTCTACAATTCTATATACACCTTTTCCATCTGTCTCATCACAAACAAGAAGTCTGTACTTACCAACCTTGCTGTCTCTTTTGTTGATATCATCAAACACTCCTAATAACTCCATGTCTTGCCTCCAATTTCCTTTGATTAATCTACATACTCAATGTTGAGATTACCATATTTCTTAAGCATCTCTAAATCTCCCTTATAGAATCTATCTGTGATGTTATTGTTAACGCCATGAATAAGACAGCTTTTCCAATTTGAATCAAGCGCCACATCTACACTATATATGTCTGTTACATCTGCTTTATATGAATCCACCTTTTCAACACGAAAGCTCTCTTCAGAACCATTCTGCTGATTAGATAGCTTCTTTAACTCATCCATGATGTCATTGAATCTGTTATCCTGTAAAGATTTATTTCCAGCTGTACCACACTTTTTCTCTGTATGACTTAAGTCCACTCTTAATCCATGCTCGATCATACTTGCTAATACAGCAACCTTCATGTTTAGTGATCTATTCAATCGTGTATCTGTAATAACACAGATGTCTGCCATATTCTCATCAGGCTTAATTGAAATGCGGTCGAGCTCAAGTACAAGACTTACTGATGTGATAATATGCTTCCATAACTCATCAATTGTTGAGTCCAACCAAGTATATGCCTTCTCAAAATCTTTAGACGACGCCCACATGAAGGTTGTATTCCTTGTAAACTCAGGAATGTTCCCGATACAATCATCATTGCTCTTTCCATGATATCTAAACTGTAACTTACCACTCATTGTATTTGATCCCTTACTCTGATTGCATACAATACCAAGATCAACAAAATTAATCATGTTAGACACATAACGATACATGTCTTTGTGATTTGGTGCTGATTCATCAGGTACAATACTACCTACAACATTTGCAGGTGTTCTTAATCCGAACCTTATTGTATCCTTCCCAAATTCAGCCTCCATTGTAGATGTATGTTCCACAGATGATTTGTTTTCACAAACAATAAGTCTGTAGAATAATGACTCTTTCGGGTCAATAAGTACACATGACTGATCATTGTTATTGATTAAACTGAATATTGACTCTCCATGTGTATCAATGTCAGTATCATAACTCTTATGTCTTAAATAGTTAATCAAATTGTGTTTTAAGATATCACAGTCTGCCTTGCAAGTCTCCTTGTCCTTCACATAAATAGTAAAAGCACCTGCTCTACTGTCCTTACTGCCCTTTACATAATTAAGGTAACCTTTATTATTGACTGTTGCCACACAAAGTTTGTCTCCTGACAACTCATCAATGACCCTTACTACACCTTTATATGTATCACTCTGTCTGGTACTTCCCATTTCCACTATGTCCTCTCTACTTTAACTGTCCTATGTTAAACAATTTTTGTCTAACTGCTTTTAATCTTCCTGTCCAACAATCTTACAACAATGTGTGTAAAGATCATTCACTGTATCAAAGTGTTTAGTGTTAAGTTCGTTCTCAAAGAACTCTGCATTAACATCATCACACTCAAGTACATCATCCATTGCACCGCTCTCAACGTCGTCAAGGAAGTCCATGATTGTACTGTACTCTTTTGTTTCACGTTCACCATCCTCTGTTGAATAGTTAAACATTAAATCCTGCATGTCTAATCCCACCTCCTCTCATGCAGTTTCTCTGTTAGTAAATGTCTGTTACCTGAGAAAACAACTCTGTATCATAATCACTCAGGACTACTGAACCATTGTTAACGCTCCTTAACTTTGTCTCATAGTTTCCAGACTCCTCACAAATCACACCTGCTGTCACTCTCTCATCATATGCCTCACCAAGCTTATCCATAAGCTTGTCCTTCATAGCTACATAGTCTGAACTCTTTTCTTCAGGCTCAGCAATCAATATATCAATGCCTGTCAACTTAACAACCTTGACAATCTTTGTTGCTTTGATATGATCATTGTAACCCATTACTGTCACTCTTGCATTGAAGTCTGACAGTTTAGGTTTTGAAACGTCCAGTGTCTTTCCATGACGCACATTCATTTCTGTAATGACTGCACCATTAAGCAGGTCAAAACCATCCAATGCATCTCTCATTTTACCAAAGAATGCACCTGCCAGGCTGATCATTGTTTTTGTATAGTAATTTACACCATCAGCAGAGTTAAACATATTTACCTTACGCTCAGCCTGAATCTTACTACCTGTCCTTGACTTTCTGTCAAGTTCCACTCTTACTGTACGTGTTTCATTATCACAGTCTGTTAAACTGATCATTACAAATGCTACCAGCTTACTTGTACTGTCCACCATGAATTTTCCATCTTTGTTAGCGAAAATCTTATACCCTTCTGCCTCATTGAACAGTGTACCTCTCTTATACTGTACACGATCAAATCCAACAATAGTGTCAAACTTCATTTCATCATGAAGCCTGAGAAAACTACTAACCATGTTGCAAATACACTTTTTAATGGTGTATTCAGCTGCTGCCTCTTTGTTACTGAATGCTGATACACAACTTTTCTTTGTCTCATCTGTTCCAACAGGTCTCTCATCATTATGCTCAAAAGGCATAAACCATGTGATATCTGTATCCTCGCTTACACTATGCGCTCCAAGTGATTTTGCCAGGTTAATAAGTTTATTGTATCCCTGTACCTCTTCTAATGGAGTATGTACTTCCCAACCAAGAAGGTTGTTATCTCTATCAACCACTTCGACATAGTACTGTCTATTACTAATATTAGACATAGCAGTTTCTTTTTTAACGTTAAGTATTCCCATACTTTAAGATGTCCTCCTTTTCTCTTTTTCAATCTATAATTATTATATCATAAAACTATAACTAATACAATACCCTAAAAGTATAGACGTAATATGCTAAACTATCCTGTGTATTACGTCTATATTTTATGCTAATTATTTACTTTTATCTGACTTCCTTAATACCACTGATAAACATATCGTACCTTAGTGCTATTATCTGCAATCTTAATGATACGGGTGATTACCTCTGTGCAATCATAATTATCTTTTTGTTAAATTCTGATTTCATTTTTCCACTTTCTTTCCCTTTCTCTCGTTTTACCAAAATTTTCTACATAATTTTTAGAACAATGCCTACCTCAAAAATAACCCCACTGCTCATCCAATTTTTAGTCCATGCAAATCTCACTTAAAAACACATGTTGATTTCAATTTTAACTGTCCTGTATTGTATTTTCGTTAGTTTATCATCTTTTATATCCTCAACCTTTCATTTATCATTTAAGATTTACATTTCTATAATTTGTAGAATTTATTTCTACTGCATATCTATTTTTTCATACTGCTCATCAGTCAATGCATATCCATTTTTTTAGTTATGATGAACTCCTGTAAAGGCAATGTCTACAACTTTGAAACCAAAATCCATACCACACTCACCCATATACTTGTTAACATGCTCGTGTGCTTTATCAAGCATCTGCTTTGTACTTACCTGCACATCTCTATCTGTATCAATGTACTTATCAATCAACTTATTTGTCAAAGTTGTTAAATATGCTATTTTAGCCCAGTTGTTTACATCAATTTTAATGTCTGCTGGCTTAAACTCATGCTCATAAAAATAAACTGCTGTTTGCCAGTTAACATTACAGCAAACGTGAACTTTCTCCAAGTCTTTTACTGCTTTAGTAAAGTATACCTTGCATAAAGCCCAAAGTGCCTGCTTTCTCTCATCCATGTTTAACCCTGCTAATAATTCCTTATATATTTCCTCTTTGTCTTTTTCATAAGGAATGTATTTCATATTTAATTCCTTGCATTCTGATTCTATCATATGCTCATGTGTTGTGCTGGTAAAAGGATTCTCTGGAAGTCCATAAGCAACTATACTGTATCTCACTGCCATTTTAAGTGCATATTCGCATGCAAGTCTCTGCATCTCTTTCTCATACTTTACATCTTCAGAGTCCATAAGACAAAGTACAAGACCTGTAAGCTCACTATCAAATGTATCATAAAACGTCTTAAAGCCTTCATATATGCTAGAACTGTACATATACTCTGTTGGCATGTTTCTCTTTACCAAGTTTCTGCATTTATCTCCTAACTTATTTGCAGCGTAATACTTACTGTTAAAGTAATCATCCATTATCTATTGTCCTCCTTAATTTTCTCTGTCTTTTACAACTGTTTCAATAATGTCTCTGTATCTTATTCCATTTGCTGTTTTAGCATCTTCTCTGTTCAGACCATAATATTCATACAGATCCTCATCCGTCCATACATGATTAAACCCATAATCACTGTTAGGAGGTTCAGGTACAAATCTATAATAGTAGTCTGTACACACTCCTGTAAGCTTACTTATATTCATTAGAACGAAAAATCTTACAAACTTAGTGTTCAAATAACTTGATAATGACTCACACTTTAATTTATCATCACTTGCATAAACCTGACATGAGTCTGCAGTATTATTACCTTGCCCATTAAAGTTATCATATATGAATACCTTTTGAGTTACCTGTGTATTGCCATCTTTTCTAATGATTGTCCTACCATTACCACTAGTCAATAGCTTTCTAGCTGTCCAAACCTCATAGTGCCCACCATTAAAATTAGGCCACTTAAAAGATTTATAAGGCATCATATACTCAATTATCTCTTGTCCTAAATTATTCAGACTTTGTTGCTTAATTATTTCTCTTGTACATTCATTATTAAATAATGCCTGCTCATCACATTTGTTAATGACCTTACACTTATTAAATGTATTTTCCTTATCAATAAGGAAGTATGTAATACCATCACTCTGTGCAGCTCTAAACACATTGCTGCTTTCAGGATAAAAACACACTGTGCTCATATGCTTAACCAGTGTGTCTCTAAACTGACCATAGTTATATCTGCTAATTGCTTGTCCATCTCTTTCTGATGTCTGCCACTTAGCAGGAATAATCAGTGTCATATATTTACTTGTCAAGTTAAACCCTAAAATAGCAAAGTCTATATCCATTCCTTTATTGTAAGGAGGATTTCCTATCACTGCACTGAATTTCATTTCTGCTGTTCTACCTTTTCTGCTTTCTGATCTGTTTCCTTATCCTCTGTATCATCAGCACTCTTAATGATCTCTACACTTTTCTCTGTAAACTTGATTGTATCTCCCTTGATTATACTCTCATACAGATAGTCATTTTTACTAAAGCCAAGTTCTCTTTCGTATGCTGTTCTTGTATAATCTTTTACATCCTCCAGTGCGAGTATCAGAAATATATGGTCTGCACCTGCATAATTAACGTCTAGTACTTTATACTCTGCACCTACAGTAAACTCTTTTGTTTCGTTCTGTCCAACTTTGAGTAACTCCCCAAGTGTAACAGAGTCAGCTTCTGTACTTTCAGTGTTCTCTGTACTGCTTGTAAATACATCCTCAAGTCCACACCCTACTAAACTTGTGCAAAGTACAACTGCGCATGCAATTGTACTAACCATCTTTGTAACTAACTTATTCTTAACTGTCCTTTTCATTTTAACTGTCCTCTGTTCTTTACTTACTGCTCTTCCTTGTCATGTACAAGTGAATTGAGAATCCAAAAGACCTCGCTACTATTGTTGTTCCACATATCAAAGAATACCTTCATTTTTGGTACTGTATTTCCATCTACAGTAGTGTTACCCGTTACTTTAACAATGCCCTTGATGAAATCATACATTTCCTCAATGTCTCTCCATGCTGATTCAACAAACTTACTCTTGTCCAATACTTTCCAAACAGGATGCTCTGTATTCTTAACCTCTGTATCTACTTTCTTTTCTGTTGTCTGTTCACTCATTTTATCTGTCCTCCATTTTTCTTTTCTTGTATAAATGCTCATGCGTTTCAGCTGTCCTCTTTTATTCAAAGATGCCTGCTACTTTTCTTACATTGTACAAATGTTCAATCAATGTACCATTGATATCTGATACAAGACCGCCTACTTGCCAGACCTCAAAGTAGCCATACTGATTTTTCACATTGAAACTCCCCTCTGCTTTAGCAGAGGGGATTCTGTACGTGAGTCACTGTACATTACTGTATAGCTATCCGTACTGGGCTCTCCAATAGCCCACTAGACAGTTCTTCCTTACAGAAGTTCTGCTTACCTTTACGCATTATATTATATGCCCCATTTACGTCTGCATTGATTACAGTCCCATCTAATGCACGATACAGCCCTCTGTGGATGCGTTTTCCACTGAACGTACCTTTATATGACTGTTCTGCTTTATACCCTGGCAGAGGGTCATTATCCAGAAAACTTGACTTAGATGTATAGGACTCTTCGACTTCCTGATACATTATCCCGTATGTCCAGCACAGAAAACTTAACTGGTCACGAAGTCTACCAAATGGTATCTGTACGAAATTCTGGTTATTCGTCTTGCCCATATTGACTGAACGCTTGAAGTCCTTATTGTAGCCGACATACAGAGTGCCGATATGGTTCTCAAGACAGTTGTTTATGATGATACGTGCTGCCTTTTTAATGTAATCGTTGACACAGTTGTTACGTTTATGATTGAGAGCATTTATCTGATGCGTGGTATAGAGTCCCTGCTTTATAGCAATAGACTGAAGTTTCGCCCTTCGTTTGTTCCAATACTGATTGATTTTAGTTTACGTCCGTCTATTATGAACGGAGTCTCAACATTGGAAACGCAGGTCGTAAGATTGTCTACTCCTATGTCTATTGCCATACAATTATCTGTATTTACATTTTTCGGCTCATTGTACCATAACACGACATACTGTATCTTAAAATGCTTTGCATTATCATAAGGGATGATACGGACTTCCTTCACTACGCCGCCATTAAGACGCTCTGGGTATGGAATCAGTATATCCTTTACGTCGGGATGCATCTTTCTAAACTCACGACTCATCGGCACTTTGAAATATCCGTTTGATATTGCTATCGCGTTGCCTGAACAGATAATATTAAAATACCCACCCTTCTTACGGTAATGGGGTATCTTTACATCATGATAGCGGTAATCACTTGTACCACATTTTTTGAGCAGAGCAAAAAACGACTTAAAACTTCTATCTGCAACTTTAAGCGTCTGCTGGGCTACCCCTGCCTGTAAAAGACCATAGTTCTCGTTAGTTTTGCACTCATGGTAGTTGCTTTCGTAAGCCAGAAACAAGTTCTGACTAAAAAAAATACTGTCTGATATTGTAAAGAGCAACATTATAAAGGTTATTGGAATACTGGCACATCTCACGGAGTGCCTGATACTGTTTTGATGATAATCCCCGTATGACATTACTTTGTGTTATGTATATTGGTTCTGACATCTTTTGTCACCTCCTTTTCATATTACTATATAGTAATTATATACTAAAGCTAATTATTTTTCAAGATACAGGCTCGAACGGATGTATTCTTATTTCTTGCCCTGATTAATGATGTAATGCTTCAGCGTCTCCTGACTTACATTACCTATTGTGGCTAAAAAGTACCCGTCTGACCAAAAAGTATGCTCTTTCCAAAAGAACCGAGACAGATACTGAGGATATTTCTGCCATATATGATATGTTGTATATGACTTCATGGTCTTTACAAAATCTGCAAGGTTAATATTGGGCATCGTCTCAATCATATAATGAATATGGTCTTTATCGGATTCCATATAGTGTATGACAACATTATGCCGACTACATATCTCTCTCGACAAAGACTTAATATCTGCAATTACTGATGGATATACCAAAAGTTTTCTTCTGTACTTGCATATGAATATCAGATGATACTGCAACAAATACCTGCTGTGAGAGCCTGACTTATATGTATTAGCCATCTCAAATACCTCCTACATAGTATAGAAGTATCTGGGCTAATGCATTACTGAAATCTGTACTTTTTACTGTACAACCATAATACGGGTCAAACACTACTGGCGGCATTCATCCCCGATGCTAAAGCATCGGGGTTTTCTGCTCGCAAAATTATAAAACATATTGTCCAGCCCGCGCTAAACATCTTATATCTGCTATGCTAACCCCATATTTCTATATGCTTACTATTTTATTAGCTATGTATCTCTCCTCATCCTCTGTTAAACCATATTTCTTGCTAAGCATATCATGCTATTTCCTCTATGCTCTTATTCCAATCTATATCACTATTTTCGGTGAAGTCCTACATAGGTACATATTTTGAACAGCTGTAACTGAATGAAACTCTGTCTCCTGAAATTCCAATATGTACCAACTCTCTAAACAACCTTGTCTGTACATACTTATACACTGCATTTGCCTCATATTCTGTATGTACTATAGCAATAATTGAATATGAGTTAGTAACTATTTCACCAGGTCTCACCATCAATAGTGATGTTATTACCTGTCCTGTCTTACCCACCTTACTTCCACAGACAACTTTATATTCATCAACGCCATCTCTTCCTTTAGGTAATGCATTTGTATATTTACAATAGCTGTCATGTTTACTATTCATGAATATTACCTTAATGTCACTGTCTTTTTCTTTATTATCTGTGTATTTTATAATATCTACTGTTCGGTCTGTAAGCATGTAATTTCCATTACTTGCCACACTCCAAATTCTTATGTTTCTTGTTAAATTCCATGATTCAAAATCTCTATGACTTGTAACCTTGCTTACTATACTGTACTCGTCTTCATTTGAAATGATATCATACCCGTCTTTTGTAAGTATTGGTCTTATTAAATTCTTTCTAGTTTCTCCATTCTGAGTACACTCATAAATAAACTCATGTGTATCGTTATTTTTATAATTGTCTACATGCAGTATTGCCACTGCAACATTTGCATCCTTAAAGATCTCTTTTCTAATAGGAAAGTCATGTATGTAAACTAACCCGTTCTCTACAATGTGGTTTCTTACATTCTGAAGTGTATCTCCAACTAACCAATTGTCTTTTGATATAATTACCACATGTCTGTTACTTAACTGCAGTGCTAAATCAATAAAATTCTGATAAATACTTTTGTTTTTATTTTGATAAGGAGGATTTCCTATAATGACTTCAAATTTCATTATTCTGCACCTCACAAACTACCAACTGTATTTCCATCTTCATCTTTGCCATCACAAGCATTTAATATTGCTTTAGCATTATTTATCTGTGCAGGTTTGTTAATTTCCTCTGCCTCTTTAGTAGTGTACATATTACCTTCTAAATACGTCTCGAGATATCCTGCACGCTCCTTAGCCACTCTCACTGCCCTTGCATCTCTCTTAATAAGATGCTTGAGCATATTTTTGTTGATCATTTCAATAAACTCAAGTGTTCTCTCTGTATCAAAGTCCTGCTGATTTTTAATCATATATGATAACACTATATTCTCAAATGATCCATCTGTTCTATTTAAGTGCTCCTGTAATTTTTCCCTGTCTGATTTCATTTTTATTATGTCCTCTCATTTATCTATCTCTGATATTATCAAGTTAACTATGTATCTCACTACTTTTATTCTTGCATCCACCCCAATACTTTGCAAACCTAACTCATTTCTTATTGCCCTGTTCCAACAATCAAAGGGTACCTTTACTTTTCCAAAGTTTAACTTGCAATAACTTGAATTATAAACCTCTGCCGCTCCAATTTTACCTAAGTCTGATTTATATTTTAGTACTGCAACTCTCTGATATTCAAAAAGCATTTTACATAAATCATGATAGTGAGCTAAATCCAAGTCATATCTGAAAGCTGAGCTGTCTCTGTTTTTTAAATATGCACCATATGTAATGAACTCTTCATCATCACTTTCGAGTTTGATAAATCTCTCAATGTCTTTCTCTATATTATTGAAGCTATGCATTACCCCATACTTGTGATATATACTTTGTAAGGAGCTAATTGCATCTGCCAATATGTCTGCATAATTACAAGCATGTGTAAATTCTTTCATAAATGCGTCTGCTTCGTTCATCTCTATGCTAACATTTATTAAGTTGTAATGTCCAACATCCAAATGTATATATGCTGCGCTCATTTTTCCTATGTCCTACATGTCCTATGCCTCTGCCTCTGATACTCTTTTTAAACTCTCAATACCATCGATTGCCTTAGTGATTAAACTTTTTATGACAAACTGTTTTGTCAGATGTTCTCTGTTTGGAACTGACTGTAACAAACAGTCATGATTGAATACTGCATTAGCCACAAGTGAATATTCCCATTCCTCAGGATCAAGCTTTGAATCTATATCAATGCTATAATACCAATCACCGTGCTCGTTTTTCATTTTGCTAAGCATTTTGACAATGATATTATCATAATACATTGTATTTGTTAGCATTGCAATAGTGAAATATGTCTGTAAGAAGACTTCTGTATCATATTCTACCTGATCTATTCCATCTGCAGCAACCCAATTATCAATGCTTCCATATCCTTTAATTGTGTCTTTTATATCGTTAAGTTCATCATTTGCAATTTCAGCCAATGTTGCAATAATGTCAGGTGTACTTTCCATTGCTCTTAATCCCTTTAAGAAAAGTTCCTCTGTACTAAACATTGCCTGCACTACTCTATCCGTGTTATCACTATTTGTAATAATGATATAATTTCCAGGTCCTACGTCATATGTAAAATCGTCAAAGTTTGACTCTGTAACTTCCTGCATTACATTTTCCATTTTAGTTGTCCTCCCAATCTTCCCCGTATTTCAAATAAGGCTCAATGATACAATTTACATATAATGAGTATTTCATTACTTCAGGTGAATTACTAGGTGCTTTTACATTATCCTCTCTCATATCCATTGCTATCTTTTCAGATGCTAAACTTAATAATGTATTAGGCAATATCATTGAATCAAATGCAATTGTTGCATATGCCTCTCCTTTATCATTACTCACTGCCTCACCTAAATCAGGTATTGTATCATCAAGTACATCTACCACTACAGGAAGATTTGCTATTTCCTCATCTGTACACTTATAAACTCTGTAAAGACTATACATTGCAACAATGATAGACTGTAATGTAACCAATAAACAAACACTTAATATTCCAAGTGTATCATCACTTGCTTTACTGAAGTCCAAGTTATCAAGTGTATGTCCTGCCTCATTTGTATCTGTAAGAAATTCTACTTCCTTAACGTTGTTTGTTTCTGTCATAAGAGTTAACATATCATCACATGAGTATCTTAAAGAATGAACAAGACGGTCACTCCATTCATGAGGTAAGTTCTCAACTCTTTCAATGATTCCATGTATGTCAGGAATGTATGTACTGTTTCTCTCCTTGTCCATAATCTCATGCATGAGATTAATCAAAGACTCAAGGTTGTCTCTGTATTCCTTGATTATTGTCCTGAACTCTTTTGTATGTCTCAAAGCCAATAATAAATCATACCTACTACCAGTTACAAGGTACCCATTCTTTTCTTCGTCAAGTAACATCATAACAGAAATGCCTACCTCATCATTTACATCTCTATCAATCACAATACCCATATTTTATCTCCAATCTACTATCATTACCCCTATTATATCATATATGAACATAAAAGTCAAACCAATGCTATTTTGTACTTTTCATAGGTGTGTTCAGATCAAATTTGATTCTACCACACATGTTCTCAATATATCTCCCTGCTGATTCATGATAAATCAACGACTTAACTACTTCAATAAGGTTAATTAAAATAAATGCTGAGCATACTAACAATACTCCAATGCTTACTGCATAAGCAAGTGTTACATAAACGTTTTTCTTCTGTATACCCTCTCCTATTTCCTGCACTCTAGAATTTAGGATTGCAATTGCGATGATTGAAAGTATAAAAGCCAATACTGTGTTATATAAACAACAAACCAGTGCAACTCCTGAAATAATCATTGCAATTACACCTAAACTATTTGAATTACTTTCTTTTTTCCCTCGGTTATTCTCTATTTTCATTGTAATAAGCCTCCTATTATTTATGCTTGCTTACCTATTTCTCTGAATGATACCTCTAAACCTACCTGAGTCATAGCCCTCTTAACTATGTCTCTGTTACCTGTTGCCTTAAACAATTGAGCATATGTTGTAGCTGCAAGTTCTCTCATAATTATCTCTGTTGCATCACACAATAACTGTCTGTATTCATCTTTCTTTGCAACCCTATTATTATAAGAAAGTATATTATTTACACCAGCGTTGTCAGTTCCATCATACAATGCCCTTGCCAATGTTCTAACTTTTCTATCCCTATTTTCTTTAATGAGTTCTCGTGATTCAGCTATGATGTCTTTAATATCCATTGCTGACAAACTATACTCGGTATTGTCTTTCAGTATTTCTCTAATGTCTAAAGGTGAATAACCAAGTACAGAATACATTACAACATCAAGCCTGTTTACTTCTTTTTCTTTGCCCTTGCTTACTGACCTTGTGTACATTCCACAAACAGACTGTCTTGACATTTCTATTCCATACTCACTCTTTAGTACATTTGAAATTTCCCCATAGCTACAACCACTATCTCTAAGCCTTATAATTAAGACCTTAAGCTCATTCTTACTCATTACTCTGCTCCCAATTTTTTAATTATTGTTGTTTTAATTCTTACCCCTCCAGGTGATTTCAATGTAACCTCCATTGACATAGTGTCTAATGTGGTTTCCACCTTTTTATCGAATGCCTCTATTGTAATTGGCACACTGTCTTTTAGTGAATCAACAAAGACCTCACAATAAACCTCATATGTATTCTGGTAATTCTCTATCTCACTTTTAATGTATTCCATTTTGTAACCATTGACAGTTACAAATACCTTACTGCTTACAACTACTCTGTAATGTTTAAGTTCACTTTTGTCAATGTTTTTATTTCCAATCCTTACTGTCTTACCTGACAATACCTTATCCAGCTGATCTGATGTAATAATTATTGTCTCAAGTGTCGCTTCCATGCTATCAAGTATCTGCTTCTTTTTAGCGTAGCTTTCAATCACTTCCAACAAGTCTTTCAGTTCTTTATATGCATCAGATACTAAAACTGCTTTGCTAGAGTCTCCATTTCTATTGTCAGGGTGATATTTAATCATGAGTCTCTTATATTTTTTCTTAAGTGACCCAGAGCTTTCTTTTGTTATATCACTGACATTAAACATTTCTAATGCCTCACTAACTTCCATTTAACTATCCTCTCTATTCTTACTGTTCTAACTACAATTTCAAGATTGTCTTTACAACCAGTACAAGTAGAATAATAATTCCAATTACAGCTCCTTTAGACCTGAAAATGTCTCTGCTTATTTCAGCCTCTGCACTGTCTTTTCTTTTAGATGTAATAATTCCAATAATCAATGAAATTAAACCAACAAATAAAAGTGCAATACTAATAATCTCTGATGTTCCAATTGTTCCCATTGTCTTATCCTCCTATCAAATTTACTAACTTAACATTTCCAATGTAGGATCGACTACTGTTTTTTCTTTTATTAACATTTCAGCAAGTCTCTCTACTTTATCAAAGTTATCACTTAAACTTGTCTTAACCTCTTTCTCATATTCAAGAAGCATTTCATCACAAACTCTTATGGCATCTGTATCAAATGAATGTTCCAATCCAGTATTGACAAGTTTATTAACTGAAACCATATGATCCCCAAATGCACAACCACTGTACATTCTGCTAACTAACCCCGTTGCCTCTGCAATGTCTGAACTACAACCCTGTGTATGCTGCCCATATTTCAATGTTTCAGCAACCTCTCCTGCAAGTAACATCTTGATTTCATCAATGTATTCAGACTCAAATTTTAACTGATTATCCCCTAAGATATCTTGATCAGGTACTGTAACACCACCCATACCTCCTGTGTAAGCTATAACACTTACTTTTGCAATAGGTGTTCCATTCAATAAACCCATGACTGCATGTCCAGCCTCATGTATTGCACTGATCTCAATATCTCTTTTAGATGAATGCTCTTTCTTAACTCCCTTAGTTGCTAATCTCATTACTGCCTCGTCTACATCACTGTACTTAAGCACCCCATCTCTTTTATCCATGAATGAAATCATAACTGCATCGCTTAAAGCCTCTTCAATATCTGCAGCAGTTAAACCTACCAAAAGTTTACTGATTTTCTCTACTGTCACACCCTCTTCTAATCTCTTGTCTTTCAAATAGAGTTCAACAATATCATCTCTGTCTTTCTTATTTGTTGGAGGTCCAACATAGAATTTTCTATCAAACCTACCAGATCTTAACAATGCAGGATCTAAATCATCCAGTCTGTTAGTAGCTGCAATCACCATTACTCCAGGTGTCTTATTCAATCCATCCATTTTCTGTAACAAAGCATTTACTGTATTAGATGAATCTTTCATGCCAAGTGTCTCACCACTCCCACGCTTACTTCCTAAACTATCAATTTCATCAATGAATATAATACAAGGTGCATTTGCCTCAGCTAATTCCCACAATGCTCTTACTCTAGCTGCCCCAACACCTACAAACATTTCATTGAAGTCTGAACCACAAGCACTAATGAAAGGAACTTTTGCCTCCTTTGCAATCGCTTTTGCTAACAATGTCTTACCTGTTCCAGCAGGTCCATAAAACATAATACCATTGACTGTTCTTGCTCCAGCCCCTGCAACTTTTTGCCAATCAGTGATTGTCTCAACTAAATACTTGACCTCTTCCTTTGTTTCTGTAATGCCTCTTATATCATCAAAGGTTGTTACATTATTTTTATCCCTAAGCAGTGTAAACTTCTTAGTGTTACCACCAACAATTGTACTTGCAATGTATAAAGCTAACATTGCTGTTAAAATAATCATAGGTAATGTTGCTACCACATTCATTACTGCACTAAACATTGTTTTCTTTGTAATTTCAATGCTAGCACCATTTTTCATAAGTGTCTCTACAAAATCATCACTGCCAGGATTCACAAAACTTAACTGCTTGCCTTCTTTTGTAATTGCTACTCCCGAGGTCTCGTCTTTAGTGATCTTAACTTTTTCAATGTCTCCACTTTGTAATTTCTTAAGTAATTCATTGTAACTAATTGCCCCATCTACTGGTCTAGTGCTCATATAAGCACTTGTTAATGAAAATACCAAATAAGCAATAAGTATAATCACTATCATAACCTTACTCGGATTTGCTATTTTCTTTCTTTTTCTCTGCGGCTTGTTTTTCAACTCCTGCTGTTCTGTCATTATCTATATGCTCCTATAAACTTAATATTGCCAAACCATTTTAATTTTCTGTCTCACTTACATTTAACTCTGTACTACTCTCTGAATTCTCTGTATCCTCTGTATTATCTGTAATGTTAAGATCAATTCCATTATCATCTGCAAATTTTTGAATAAGATTCTCTAAATCTGTGATAAGTCCATCCACATAATCATATGCTTCATCGCCACTTAATTTATTCAATGCATCATCGTCATACCATTTTTCATCAAGTGTCCAATCATCTAACTGAATGTAACCATTAGCAATCCAATTCATGTACTCACTCTCATTATAAATGATATAACAACAAGCAACAAATGTACTATCTTTTGTTCCAGGCTCACCAGATACTGAAAAACAATAAATTAAATGAGGTTCCCAATTTTTACCAATGGATTCTTTCATTGCATCAATGATTGAATCTCCAATGTCATCTGCTAAACTACCATATGCCTTTTTAATTGCATCTGCTCCCTGCATATCAATTCTGTAGTCATAAACTTTATTCTTGCCATCTGTTAATTCAGTTGTCATTCTATAAAACTTAATGTTCTTATCATTATCTTTCGTAGCATCTACTACATTATTCAAGATATCTACAAAGCTTACATCCTGTCCAATACTAAACTTCTCACTGTCCTTTGAGTATTTAACACTTGTACCATCTTTTCTGTAAATTGATGAATAATCTCCTGAAGATGCCTGGCCAAAGGCTTCCCCATTCTTGTTGTAAATATAAGTGTCATACTTACTATCTCCAACCTGTACCTGAATATATGAATTATTTTCACTAATTTCATTCAAAGCATCTGTAATTTTATCTCTTGCTGTCTCTGCCTTTTCACCTGTCAATTCCTCATGTGGCTCTGTATAAGTAGTGATTCCTTTCTTTTCTGTACTCTCTACTGCCTCTGTACCACTTTCTGTACCTACTGTTTCACCCTTCTTACTGCTGCTATTTTTAAGTGCAACATAGATTGCCACAATAAACAAAACCAAAACTAATACAACAATCAGTGCCTGATTTAATCTTTTACGCTTATCCATTCTTAACCTCCAAAAACATAAAATAAATAAATTTTTTATTTATTCTCACTTTATGCTCTCTTTATAAGTATTAACCATTACACCACTAAGCCATACACAATTTGAAGTGCCTGCATCCATGTTATTAAATGTCCTATTAAACCTATACATCTCTGAACTCAACAAATCTGCTGTATTCAATATATAAGCCTCAGGCACATTCATACTTATAGGTGATCCATACTCCAATTTACCATGATGAGCTAGTATCAAATGCTTTAATAAACTCACTGCTTCTCTTTCTCTTTGCAACTGCTCTTCACTTTTTATACCCTCTGCCTCATTTAATTCATTGATTCTATACTCCTGATATCCAAGCTTAAGCTTATAAGCTTCAACGTCTATCATAGATACACACATTGTAATATGAGTCTCAAGTGATGCCCTTGTACTGTATTCAGTGGTGCCACTCAATTTGTCAACGTCTAATTCCTGTGTCTTTGCAATATCGTGAAGCAGTGCCCCGCTTAATAAGAGTTCTTTATTTATAAAGTTTGGTCCATACTTATTTTCCCAGAAGTCTGCAATTTGCTCACTCTGTGCAATCACTTCAGCTGTATGTACAAACAAACCGCCTAGCTGATTGTGATGCAAACTACTCGCTGCTGTCCAAACTGTAAAGTCTCCCCAATGCTCTGTAACTATATTGTATACCAAATCTTTGTAGATGCTCTCACCAATTATGTTAAATGCTCCTTGAATTATTCTCTGAGCCTCATCCATTCCATCTGCCCAATCAATAAACTCATTAGGATCCATGTTTACTTCCTCAAAATTGTAAAGTATACAACTGAAACCCAATGGATCTTTATCATATTTCTTAACATCTATTGCTGCACAATATATTTTACCATTCTGCATAGCCTCAATCTCACTGTCTGTTGCTCCAAATTTCTTTGCAGATATTGAGAAGTCTTTGTCAACCATATTTAGACAAATGTATTTAGTAACCTGATCCTTTTGAACCCTAATGTCTACATTTTTAGCCATGAATAAACCAAATACTCTTTCCTGTATATTCGCTGCAAAATCAATTTCTTTAATATGCTTATATTCCATAATTTACAATGCCCCCTTAAATGTCATACTAGCCAAAAACTTGAATAATATTTAATATACTTTCTCTTAAAAGTAAAGCCATCGTTATGGTCTATAAACAAAAATAAAAACAGGCACAACATAATCTGCTGTGTCTGTTCTAATCTTATCATGCTTTCTTATTTTACAGCCAAGGCTTTCTCTTTAATTCCTTTTCCAATTCCTTGCCTGCTAATGTCTTTTCGGGCTCGAACGATGTATCTCCATTTAACTCTGCTTTCATTCTTCTGTATTCTACCTCAAATCCTAATGCTCCATTGTAGTCAACAACGTTTTGCATCATTTCATTTAAGTAGTATTGTGCATATGACTGTGCAATCTTCTGCATGTCAATCACATCTTTAGCAATGAACTTGATATCCTTATCAGGCATTACAACTTCCATAAGAATGAATTCTTTTCCTTTTCCATTGATCTCCTGCACTCCTGTACAGTTAACAACAATATGAATACCAAGTACATCAGCGATTCCCTGAAAGCTTGTACTATTATCAAATGTTGTTCCATTATAGAACCACTGAAACAGGTCTTTTCTTAAACGCCACTGATGACATAAACCATTGTTTGATGCATATTTCTTTCTTGCATCAGCTGCTTTCTTATGCAGGTCAATTTCTACTCCATTGTCTCCAAAGTAAATGCTATGTCCTGCTGCCTCATCATCCTCTAAACCAGCTGCTGCCTCTTTCTCTGCAACACGTCTTTTGATCTCTTCTGAAATGCCTCTCTTGAGTTCCTTAGCAGAATTCAATGCCTCGTTTACTTTACCTGCAAAGGCGTTAGGTACATCTTCAGGTCTTGTCTTGACTGTATCAACCATACCGAGTAAACCATCAATGATACTTGATAATGCATCAGCTGACTTATCAAGAATTTTAGCTGCTCTCACATCTTCATTCTCTGTATCATCTTCATTCTCAATGTCCTCTACCTGCTTGTCCTCTTTATTGTGACAGTGACACTCTCCTGAACACTCATGTCTATCTCCATGTTTACAACAGGTATTTCCTGTACCCTCTGTGTCCTGCTCATTCTTCTCAAGCAACTTTGTAAGTAACTGTAATTCCTCTTTAGCTAAGTCTAGAACTCCACTCATTACCAATCTCTGATTTGCCACTTCAACTTCATCAGAGCTACAGTAATCATTTACTGAGGCCTCAATTTCTTTCTTGAGTTTCTCAATACTTGAAGAAGCTAATCTTTTGCAATCCAGACTGTCAAGCACTTTTTTAACTGCAAATACATTCTGAACCAGGTCTGTTGTTTTAGGACCTACTGTCTCTGCAATGCCTAAATACATAATCTGTATTGCATCATTGTTAAAAGTCATATGTATTCCTCCTAATTTAATTTATACATATATTATAACACACATAAACCTCTATGTCAATACTAAATTGCTTTGTACTGTATAGCCTGTTTTATCTGTGTCTTAACACTTTCCTTCCTTGTATCTGTAAACACTTGCTGTATCTCTAATCTCAATCCAAGAGGTATTTTCTGATATCCAAGTACCTGTCTTAAATCCAACCTGAATATATACTTTCTTATGAAGTCCTCACTTAATTTCTGAAACATTGATATGTAATACCAATCAAGTCTATCAATCGAACCAGCTGTCTCATAATTATATCTGCCAAGTTCTATATTTCCTGTACTTGATCCCATTCTTGCTTTTGATATGCCATCACGTGTAATAAATGTCTTTTTATCACTGTAAATTTCAATTTCATCTGTACTGCAATCATTACCTGAAGGTGACATATTCTTTTCAATAAGCACCTGTTTCACTTTCTCCAAGTCCTCTTCAGGTGTCTCCTTGCACACTAGTGGACAAGTCAAAGCCATCATTCTTTCAATAAACTTGCCACTGAGTTGTGAATGCCTACATATAAATGATATACATACTGCATCAGGTGCTTTCCTCAACATTTCCTCAAGCTCCTCTTCTGTATGAGGTGTAGATGACCATTTCTTCCAAAATTGAAACTTTTTATTCTCTATTTCCTGCTGTTCCTTGCCTGTTTTCATATGTCCTACCTGATTAAACCGTTTTGTTTTTATTCTGCGTCAAATACTACTCTTGCTTTACCAATGTTTGAGTTTGTCTGCACCAGCTTTGCCTTAATTACTACTTGCTCATCAACCTTAATCTTTTTGTCTGTAAACACCTTAACTGCTTCTCCATCAATGTGTAGTACTGAACAATAGATGTCTTTCTTTGAAAGAAATGCTCTGTCTCCACCACACATGTCAGTGTTGTAAATACTTTTTGTTGATTTTACTGCCCCAACAATCATATACTCTGTACCAATTGTTAAATTATCAAGTCTTAACTTGTTAAGACTGTTTACTGCGTAACAACCATCATGTAACTCCGAAAGTTTCAATGCCTCAATAATACTAGCCTTATGCATATCCTCTTATCCTCCAACTACTTTTAATAATTATTTTTCTTTCTTAATATCTTGAAGTCTGAAATCATGTCAAACAATATTTCTCTATGATTACCATACCCATCTACCAATGTAATTGTCTTTCTAAACATATTGATCTCTTCTATTTCACTAATGATATCAATATTGCATATCCTGAATTTCGCTGTACATCCAGGTAATGCAATATCTCCATTCTCATTTATAATGCAATTACTTTCTTTTATCATGTCCTATATCCTCTTATTCTATTTTCCTAAACCAGCTGCAACTCCATCATCTACATAGTAGAACATCTGATTTCCCCTACTGTCGTGACAGTTATAATAGTATGCTGAATTGTCAATATAATCAAAGGTTGCCTCTCCATTTCCCTCGTACTTAATTGAATTTATCTTTGTAGGTAGTACATTACAAGGGCAACCATAAATAGTTCCCCCTGCCTTAAATACCTTCTTTGCTGTCGCTCTTGTTACTCTAGTAAGTCCGTTTACTTTAATCTGATTCATAACCCCTTTACCTCCTTGCTCTATTTTATTTGAACATGTCATAAACCTTATTTGAACCTGCATTATGTATTCCAGAGGCTGCCTTACCAACCAATGTTAATGCTCCACAGGCTAAAAATGCACCTGCACCAGCCACTGTCCAACCTGCTTTCTTCCATCTCTTATCTGCAACTTTATAACTTTTAGGGTTAGTTCCCCAACCACCACGTGCAAATAAACCTTTATCAAATGCTTTTGACCTTTTCCAGAATCTGTCTACTCTTCCTACTCTCTTCTCTGAAAACCTAGGATTCTTACTGTCTGCGAACTGATCTATCTGAATTCTACATGCCTCAAGATCAAGCAACTCTTCCAAATCATCTACCTGCTGTGCAAATTTTTGTCTGTAGAATCTCTTTGTCTCTGTTGAACCAGCAGGTATAATGCCAAGCATCTGTAATTTCTTCCCTTCCTGAAAGACTTTCCAAACATCATCTACTGTACATCCGTACTCTCTAATGATACACTGTGCACCATTCATGTCAATTACTAACTGCTGTAAGTTAGGAAATTTTCTTAAGAGTTGCTTAATACTTACAATGTCCTCTAGTCTTATATCATACTCCCCACCAAGAATTGTATTGAGTAACAGAGGCTGCCCATTTACATTTACCTGAGGGTCTATAATGGCAATTCTAGTGACCATTGATCTACTCTTATATTTCTCTTCTATAGTGTCCAACACTTTATCCCAGCATTTCTTAAACTCAAATGATGTACCATATCTACATTCAAAGAGCTTTCTCTTAAATTTGTAGAAACCATCAAACTTATTTATTGAAGCCTCAACTACATCATTTGCAGGTATCTCCCAAACCTTAGTTGTACTTCTAGGACTAAACACCAAACTACCTGTCTCATCATATTTATAGAAAGGATCAATATCATCTAATCCCATGTCTACTTTAGATAACTGAATGACTTTCTGTTCTTGAGTCTGTGCATCATCCACATCATCCTTGTTTACAAACCTACTTTCATCAAAGTCTGTTGACCTCTCTCTAAAGTCCTCACCCATAAACCTCTGCACATTGTTAGCCATTGTCTCTGCAATTTTTCGTTCCTCACGTACCTCATCACTGACAATGTCCTTATATCTTTCAAGGTATACACTCAATTTAGGAGGCATCTGATCATATTCCAAGTCACAATTCTCTAAATCCTCAAGTATTCCAAGTGCATATTTATGATTATTATTCTTATCCTCGCCGTTAGCAATTGAAACTTTCAATGCATCTGTATAAGTTTTAAGGTCACATGCTCCTTGTGTGCAACAATAATGAAAGTTACTTAACACAACTGATGCTGTGTATAAACCATTCTTACTGTTCTCACCCCTATCTAAATAGTTGAACCTATTTTTAGTTATGTACTTATAAACAATCTTATCATAATATTGCTCAAGCATATACTTATCAAAACCACTGTTCATAAGTTTTTTAGTCGTCATAAACCTCATTGATGATGCTGCTCTAGCTGCAACTTCTTTTCTTCTTTGTATCTCATTCTGTTCAACAGCGCCATCAGCAAAGTCTCTATTACGTCCATCGTCAAATGCACTTGCATCTACACCGGATGCAACAGAGTTGATTATATTTTGAAACTGCTCCAAGTCACTCTGTTGCTGTGATGTTAAACCACTCATGTCGGGTGTTCCTGCTGTAAATGCATCATCCTCTTCATTCCCAAAGCTATCATTATTAAACTCTGTCTCTGCTGAATTATTCGAAGTGTTATCCCCATTTTTACCAAATGAGTTAACTAAATTCATAAATGCATTTAATTCTTTCTGTTTGTCAGGACTTAAACTAGGATTGTCTGAATTTTCTACAGGTGATGCATCACCTTTTGAACTCCCACTGCTCTCTGTATCTGCACCATGTCCATCCTCTGATGATTCTGTGTCTGAATCATCAAATCCCATGTCTGAAAGTATTTTGTCCTCATCAATTTCAAAGTCATTTGACTTTTTAGTACTGTTATTCTCTTTACTATCAACTGTACCTGTCTCATCATTCTGTGACTGAAAATGTTCATGTATGTCATGCTTTACATTATCCATGTTTACAGATGAACCAGCAGATGCATAACTTTCATCTATTGACATGCCAACTGACATATCTCCAATGATATTACTATCTTTTGCCTTGTCAACAATCTTACTACCAAGTTTAGATGCTCCATTCTTTATGCCCTGTCCTAACTTGCTTTCTGTATGTTCAGGTTTTTTCTCTGTATCTTCATCTTTACCCATGTTCATTATCATCTGCTGAAACATTTTCAACTGTTTCTGCTGCTCATCTGATAAACCATTCATGTCCATACTACCAACCCCACTTTCTAAACATTTTCATTCCTACGTTTACTAACTGATTGACCTGTGACCTACTCAAATCATTTCTGCATGACTTAATTACACTAAGTATCAACTGTCTTAACTGTGCATCAGGCATTCTCTGTTGCTGTTTGTTATTATTTCCTAGTGCATTACCATTTCTTGAGTATCCTGCATTGTTATTACCCATGTTAGTGTTTCCACCACCCATGCTAGCCCCTACTCCACTATTCATGCCTGCACTTGTATTTCCTGTGCCCATGCCATTATTCTCTAATGGTTGATCATCCATATCAAAGTTATAACTGTCTATACCAGGTGTACCATTTTCTCCTTCACTGCCCTCAGCTGCCTCTGCTGCTCTTATATCATCATCTGACATATCTCCTGTGAAGTCCTCAAACATTGATACCTTGTACATGCAATCATAAAGGTTGTTATACTGAAATAAACCAGGATTCTTTGCTACAAGATTGCTTAAATAAGTAAATGATGAAACCAATACTCCAGCAGGTGTTAGTGTTTCTGGTAAACGTCTACCATCATCAGCCTGTGCCTGTAATTCAGGTGCAAGTCCATTAAACATATATTTTACGTATGACTGTAAACCTAAAGGTTTATTACCCTTGTGTCCTTCAAAAGAATCTGTCCAACAATTTTGTGAACCTGCTCCATAATCATCAAAAGGTACCTTAACTCCTGCACCAAGGTCTGTAGTAAATACTTTGAAAGGCTTAAATATTGTTGCATCATCTGACAAACCGCTTTCTCCAGTTGCTATTGCCCATTTACCCTTTGCAACTTCAGCTTTCCAAGCGTATGAAGTCTGATCTCCCCATGTGTTAGTTGATACCAATGCACCCTTACCTACAATCTTTGTAGTTTTCTGTGCAACCTTAAGCATTAAGCTACCAATCTTTGTGTTTCCTGCTTTATTCTGATTTAACCAGTTATTACTCTGAAAAATTGTAATCAATGTTGTGCTACTATTTCTTAATGCCTTTGTAACAATTGTCTGCCACTGTAAGCATCTTGAGTCAACCCACTCTAGCCACTGTTTACAGAATAAATAACCAGGGTCTTTCTTCCAGTTTTTAGGGTCCTTAATCTTACCATCTTTCTTTTCAGTAGTTGTAACATTTCCATTTCTATCTGTCTTACTCTCTGTCTTAAAGCACTCTCTTTCTCCTACTGTTTCCATATATGCTTTCATAAGATTTCGTGTAGTCTGTTCCTTGACAGCTGCATCCTCAATCTCATCAATTACAAACACTGCCCATCTAGGATCACCACAAGGTAACATCTCCAAATTTTCAGGATTACTTCTCAACAGTATTGCGTCGTGCACAAACTGAAAACCTGAAAGTGTGTAACTTACTTCAAGCAGGTCTTTTCTTGCACCAGGGAACTTACTTCTAAAAGGCCATGACTTATTATCATCCAATGTAGGTATCAATTTTTCTTCTGAGTCTCTCACACTTTTATCACGTACTCCATGTGAGTATTCCTCCAAATGACCAGGGAATGTATTAGAACCACCCTGACAACCATTAAACACTGCTACGTCACCAGCATTTTCATCCCATGCCACTTTAGCAAGTGCTGCTCCATTATCAGGCTTACCATCGAAGTAAAATATATCACAACCATCTGCCATTGCATTAGTCAATAATGCTGATGTCATAATACCTTTACCAGAGCCAGATGCTCCATATATTGCAACTGAACATTTATCCTTGAAGTTGAAATTCATAACACCACCGTTATCTTTTTCTCCAAGTATTGCATTACTCCAACTAGGTACGTTACCAGACTCAATAATACTGTCAATTACATCTGCTGAGAATGCTGATGATTTATCATAGTCTGCTTTGTCAAGAATTATATCGTACTCCAAAACTCCAGTATTGCTACCATTATTCTTTGTAATGACTTCTACTGCCTGACTACTAGCAGAACCAGCATTAAAGTAGTTTGCAATCTCTTTTCCAATGTATTCAGCATTTAAAGGCATTGCTGAACAAATTTTAATTGTCTTATGACTCTTTTTAGAGTTAGTAATTACTATAATGTTTTTAATACTTGAAGCCATGGTGTTACAAACACTTGTAATGATTGAATCATTTACACCTGCGTCCTCTACTTTTGCGCCTGCATCCAAACAAGCCTGTGCCAAACAATCTGTTACACGTTCTTTCATCCATTTTGTCATGTCTCCAAAATTAGTGATACGTACATCAGAATGTTTTGCTTTATTATCCAATGCCCATTGTTTCATTTTAGAGTTGATTACAAACATACCTGTCATAAACTCTGTATGAAGCCTAGGATATAATTGCACATGATCTTTAACGTCTGCAAATTTAGGTGTAGTGTCTTTCCTACCATCTATTCTCTTACCAAATATCTGTTCTGCCCTTGCAACTGCTGTCTTTGTAACCATGTCATAATTACAACCAGGTGACAAAGGTACTGCTCCACACCCTGCAACTCCTATTGCATACATGACTGCACTATAATATTTCAAGTAATTAGCTTTCTTACCTAATGCTCTAACATCCTTATCTGATGCTGAATGATTCATTACAAATTGTCTGTGCCCATCTTTTTGTCTGTCCACTGACAATAAACCTTGATCTGTCAACACTCCATCAGTTGCAGTTATACCTGAATAACAAGATGCATACAAATCTGACAAAGACATTACAATACCATTAACTGCTGCCTTTAATGGCGAATTATCAATATCATTGTATATCTCTTTAAACATTTCAAGCTTGTCTTTTGCTTCCTGTGTCAATTCCTCTTCTTCAGGCTCATCATTCTTTTCTTTAATGTTAATTTCTCCATCTTCAAAGTCCTCACTTGACAATCCCATGCTTGCCAAATCTTCCTCACTGATTTCCAATTCATTACCAGTGTCCTCACCCTCTGAGCCCTCTGAGCCCTCTGAATCTTCTATGCCCTCATCCTCATCTGAATCAAACAACCCCTTGTTTGCAAATGCCTCCTCTACTCCAGTATCAAAGTTATCAACAACCTCCTCTGCAACTTCAGGATCTGCTTGTTCTATACCAAAGGTCTGTAGTGTACTCTCTACCATTTCAGGTGTAACATTATCAACAGGTGTAAGTCCTGTATTTTCTGTTATGGTCTTATAAACCATTATATATGTATCAAGTGTTCTTTTACCACTGTTTCTCTGCATTGCCAATGACACAAGTTTATACAAATTATCATATCTCATAATGTCTGTCATATTTACACCAGAGACAACTCCTAAAAACAGTGTTCTATTCATAATTACATTGTAACTATTCACATCATCCACTGTTGCTGTCTTAACACTAGCTGCACTGGCTAATATGTCATACTTGTTCAACAAGTCACTTGCAACATTACTGTCTATATTTGTTGTATAGATTGCTAACTTTATTTTCTCCAAGTCTGTCATAATAAACCTCTCCTTACTTCCTAATTTCCCTCTATTTTATTCTATGCTCAATCTTCCTACTTAACTGTAATTTCTACTTTTTAACCTTGAGTCCAGCCATCTTCATAAGTCTTTCTCTATTTGCCTTACTTATATTACTAAAGAACCTACTCTTTTCTTGCAATGTCTTTCCATCTAATACAAGTAACAACACATTTGCCTGCTTCTTTTCATCCAGACTGCATATCAGCTTTTCTTCCTCTGACATCTGACTTTCAATGATGTCCTCACTCTCTTTTTCAGTAGTGCCATATCTCTTTTGCCTACTGTAGTCTTTTACTTTCTGACTGTATTCAGCAACTAAACCTTTCAAAAACAATGCATCAAGTTTATACTGCTGATCTTTTACATTAAACTCTGTATTAAGTCCTGAATGAGGTATGTCTGTTCTCATTACAAAACTGTTAGAAGTCTGAATTAAATGTTCATTCAAATCTATCCAGTTGACTTTTTTACTCTCTATGTCTGACATCTTGAACTCAAGGTCTACATTCTTATTTCCCTGATGCGTCAGTATTTCATCCAACCTGCTAACCATAGCAATCACCCTAAGTCTAGGAAATCTTTTCTTAAGTACATCTGATCCTATACCTGTCAAGTTACAAAATGCCTGACCTAACTCATGGTTCTTAACGCAATTATATTGAGTTCGTGATGTCATTAACTGTGGTAACATTGACATTAAACCATAAAAGTAAGGCTTAGCCTCATCACTTGCCAAGCATACTGCATAATCTACATAGATCTCCTCCACGTTATTCAATGTATAAGGATTTAAGAATACTGAAAAAGGATTTCCCTTAATGCTACCAGAGTCAGGCTTATCTACTTTTTCTCCTGCTGTCTTACTCATACTATATCTGTTCATTTTTTCATTATACTGCATCTGATCCTTAAGTATGTCAAACAAGTTAACTTCCAGCTCTTTTACATAGTAATGCTTACCATCTTTCTTAGCTGTCTTAACTGTTGTATAGTATTGCACTGCCACTCTTTTACCAGTGATCCAAACCTTTCTTACATTAGTAGGTGAGTTATAATTATCCATGCTTCTCTTTTGATAAATTGCACTCTGTTGAGCCTTTTTCAATGACTCCATATTTTCCATAGTGCCAGAAGCATTATCTGTATTGACATACATAATAAACTCATTCTCACCATCTTTTAACCTAGGTCTATGTAAAGCTTTGTTAATGTAATAATTTATTGTCCTATATGCCATGACTCTCTAACCCCCATGCTAATCTTTCTTTTCTATACTAAACCATTTTATTCTCTACATGTCACTGTTTCCATACCGAATGACATCTACATTTTTACTACCTGTTACATTTACTAATTTCTCTATGTTGATTTCACTACCCTCATATACCTTAATTGTTTTCAATGACTTACAATTTCTAAGTGCTGAATAAGCTACTGTCTCCAATGTCCTAGGCAACCTTATTTCCTGTAATCTTGTACAATTCATAAATGCTGCTTTTCCAATAGATGTGTTGCCATCCATGATAGCTACTTTCTTTAAGTTCTTACATCCCTCAAAAGCTGCATCACCAATTTTTCTATTTGCACTGCAAACCTTTAGCCTTGTAATACCACAACCTCTAAATGCCTCATCTGATACAATATATGAATCAATTACAATTCCCTGAATTAATTTAGTGCAACCCATAAAAGCCTGTCTGCCAATTATCTGAACACTACCAGCACCCTTAAAACTCATAATGCTAGATTTCTTAAAGCACTTGTCAGGTATCTCTGCCAAACTACCATCCATTGCTAAATTGACTACTCCTATATGAGTATCCTCAAAACAACCAGGTCCTAATTTTCTTACTGTAGGACCAACTTTTACTATGTCTGCCTCACCGCTAAACTTACCAAGTGCAATAATAGGTGCTTTAAGGTCTAACTCTATTCCCCTACTGCTCTTATTCCTCTTTTGCTTAAGCTTGTAAATCACAACACCAAGGTTATCCACATTTACCTCTGCTGACCATATTTCAGGGTCAAGTATTGCATCTATATTAGCTGACCTGCTTACTCCAATACCTGACGTGAAATAAGTACCAGTGCTAGGCTTATAAATGCACATATGCCCTTTATCATCCATATATGCATTTAAGAACTTAATGTCCTCAATACTCTTGTCAAGTCTATTCTCTATATCAGCTATTGTACTATTCTCAATTTTAATAAGTTCACCTGAAATTGACAATGCCATTATGTTAAACAAATTCTCCATTGTCTTTTCAATGTAACAATACCCTCTAAACTCTGTGTTATCATCTACTTCTCTACTGCAGCACCATACTCCCCTACGTGCAGGATTCCAATTTTTCATTGTCGGAATATTTCCCTTAAGTTCAATATTTGCTATGCTAAGCCACCCATTTTCAAGGTAACGTCTAAACTCAATATTACCTATGTCTACATAGTCTACATTCTGTTCAACGCCCAAATCTGTATCTGCTATGAAAAATCCTACCTTGTTATTATTCCTTACTAGAGTGCCTAACACCAATTTCATATGTAAAATCCCAACCTTTCATAATATATTAAAATATATTTAATATTACTTATCGTGCATAATATAGTGTATAGCATTATAGTAAAACATGTCACTTGATAGTCAATAACCCTTGTTTTTCAATGTTCACCTGGAAATAAAAATTAGGTGAACCTATTTATACAATTGTCTAAACAAATTCACCTAAGTATTTCTCTTTTATTTACTATGAAACTTACATTGTTAAAATGCCATTAGCAGGTATCTCTCCTGTATTTTGACTTTCCTGCTCTGCCCTTGTTAAACCTGCATTGCTAGATTCCAACACACCAGATGTATTGCTCTCTACCTTTGACTGCTCAACAATATCCTCCAAAATCTCCTCTGTTGATTTATCCTCTGTATATCCTGAATCTCCCTGCAAGTAAACTCCATTAGTTGCAATGTAATCTTGCTTAACGCCACTCACATCTCCTACCATTTCCAGATAATAAACATGACTGCCCTTAGGAACAAATCCATGATCATTTATAATGAACTGAAAGCCAATCTGTACAAATGTCCAAAGTATATCATCAATTATCTGACGATTCTCAATATCCACACCACTGATTATCTCGTCCATCACAAGTATACGTCTACTTCCTGTGATCACAATTAAACTTAATATGCTCAATAGTGATACAATCTCTGCAAGTCCATGACCACTATTGCCCTTAAGACTTCTTGTCTTTCCATTTCCTACATGCAGAATCACATCTAATTGAGGATACTGATTATTTCTCATACGCTCTTTTAACTCAATTCTACGCGTTGTGTTTTTAAACATACGTGACAGTGCTGTATTTAAACTTTCTGTCAAGAACCCATATGCCTCACCCACTGCTTCATCACTGACTTTAGTCAATAACTCAATAGCATGTGTTGCAATGTCCAATGCCTCTTTATTGTTCTTGTTACTTTCCATTAGTGTATTGATTGTTGCAATTAACTGCTCTCTTGCCATTTCAGATGCCCTATTCTGAGATTCAATCTGTTCCACTACACTAATAAACTGTCTTGCCTGTTCTTTTAACTGTACTGTATCCATTTTTATATGTCCTTTCCTTAATTTCTATAAGTAATTTTTTAATATAGTTGCATTTGATAACATTACTAATGAAAAGCAAGTCACTGCAAACACACAACATGACACCACTATTAGTCTAAACAGCCCTAACTGCTCATGTCTATGTCCATATTCAGAAATCACAATCATTGTGAAAATTATTGAAAATAACACAACAAAGAAATAAACGTATATTCTTGCTTTCCAATTTCCACTTAACACCTTATCTGTACCTTCCTTCTTTTAATGGAGCTAACTTCCTCATTTTTACTACCTCTCTTTTATCACTTAATCTCTATTTTTAACAATAAAGCTGATTTTCATTCAATGTCCTCTGAATGCTCACAAGTTTTTCAAACTTGTCCACACCCTTATTTTTACCAATGCACCCTTATTTTTCTAGTGCTTATCTTTCCTATTTTCTCATTAAACTCAATTCTTATATGCCTTATTTAACCCTTACTGCATCAAGTTTTTTAGTATCTGTCCCACCTATATGCCCTTGTTTTCCATGTCCTTTTCTCTTACCAGAAAGGTCTATAGTCATAATTTTTATATGTATCTATAAACTCTTGCTTTGTATATCTCACATTGTCAAAGTATATTATATTCACATCACATTCATCAAACAATGCTAAATCCATATCCTCCAGTGTACTAGGCAACTTAATTGTTGTTACTCCACTATATTTACATATGTCACTAGGAATTAACTCAAGGTCTCTACAATTTCTAAAGTCCAAAGTTTTAAGTCTGTCACATCCAGCAAATGCTCTATTTCCAATTAAACCAAGTCTACTGTCTTTTTCAAAGACCACTCTCTCAAGTCTTGTATATAATGCAAAAGCACTATTATCAATTACCAATGCATTTTTGTTAATTACAATTTCTTTCAAATAATTCTGACCTGTCTCATTGAAACCAAATATGCTACCTGTATCTCCAGCACTTGTAATTTCTTCGATATAACTAGGAATTACAAATTGCTTCAATGCTCCACCTGAAATGTCTGTTAACCTGCTTACATCCAATGTAAATGTCAAATGTTTCCAAGGCATCACTGCTGTCTCTGTATCTGTAATTAAACTATTTATCTTGTCCAGGCTTATACCATTGTATGTACTCTTATTAAGTCTAATTTCATTTTTTCTTTCTGTAATTAGTCTTAAACTAGCTGCCTCCAAGCTCTCATCCTCTGTCTCAACTATCAAGTCCTTGAACTCATCCACTATACTTCCCATGTCAATCTCCAAATCTACTTGCTAAAACTTAATTTTACCTGCTTAGGGTTCATAAACAAATTTGTATACTCAACATCACTACTGCTGTATTTTGTATTCACAAAGACTTTTGTATATCCATTAGCGCTTGCATCAAACTCTCCTTTGTACTCAATACTTCTTACCATATATTTAGTACCCTTAGCAACCTTGGTCACCCTAAACTTCTTTGCTGAATCATCTCCAAACCCATGAAACCTAGTATTTTCAAGTGTCTGTTCATCAAGTAATTCTCTTAATTCAGAAGCACTAATCTTATTATCATCGTCAAGGTAATCTGTCAAATCAATTACAGGATCGTAGTCTGCAATATCCAACATGTATGTATCTTTTGTAACTGTTGCTGTCAATGTCTTAGCAGGCACAAACTTCTGATACTTCGCTGATTTCTTTGATAACTTAAGCTTTTTAATATTTTCAGTAGATACCTTAATTACCTTTTTAGAACCACCAACTGTTCCATAGAAGTATGAAACTGCATCTCCCTTGCTGTCCATCACATCTAACTGTTCTTTTAATTTCAGCACTGTGCCCTCTTTATACTCAACCTTGTCAATCTTACATTTCTTTAAGATTGCTTTTCCACCAACCTCTGTATATAACTCACCATTCACAGGCTTATAAACACTCATTGTTGAGTTGCTTGCAACTGCACCTGTTGTACTTGCCTTAACTACTGTATCTGCTCCTGCACCAAGCATACTTGTCACTGCAATTGCTAAACCCATAAGTCCTGCAACCACTGTCTTAATTACTCTTTTCTTTGCTTCTACTCTCATTCCTCTTTGTCCTCCTAGAACTCTTATTGTATTTTTTTGTTTTTTGATAAGTATAAAAACTTGTGTCAGCATCATTATTTATATAAGGATCTGTTCAATTAGGCATGTACCTTTTTCTATATCACCTAAAATAAAAAATAATATAAATAATACTTTATTTATTTATATGCATAAGAAAAAAGAGCACAACAAAAATGTCATGCTCTTTCTCTTTTATTACCTGTGATTTTAATTACCTAACAGGCTGAGCTCCTTACCACAGGCTGAACTCCTCACCATGTGTGTCTGTGATTGGTACTGCAAATGTAGTCTTTACTTTTTTACCTGTTTCTTTATCAGTAAGTGTCTTACTAAACAAATAATGAGGTATTCCATCTTTTACTGCATAGCCTGTAACCTTTATAGTTGATCCACCTTTTATTTTCTTTGCCCATCCTGTCATAGTGTTAATTACTTCTACACGGTCTGACCTGTCTCCCTTAATCGTTGTCGAGAAGTAAAGCATTCTGAAATTACATAAAATATCTCCCTGAATATCACTAACATCAACAAGTCCATCTGCTAATCTGTATTTGCCCTTATATTTGTAATAAAACTCTGCAAATACTTTGTTAGGATACAATCTACTATAACCAAGCAGATGAAAATTACTCATTCCTCCCCCTATTTCTTTTATGTTAGGATCAGACAATTCTATACTATTCTTGATATGTACATATCTTTCTGGTCTAGCATTTGCCTTACTCATCCTGACCTCTACATGCATAATTGTTGTATCAGGATTCAATTCCAGGTTTACAAAATCTTTAGTGATGAATGCTCCACCCCAATTATTAGCCTCTTTAAGTTTAAGTGCTGAAGCATCAACACTTCCTACTGTTAAACTACTTACTAGTGTAACAGCCGCCAAAGCAACTGTTACAAATCTTTTAAGAATGTTCTTCACTTTCTTTCCCTCCAATCACTACTGCAAATCTACTGCAAATGTGTCAACTAACAATGGTGTCTTAACTCCTTTAATCTTTGCATTAAATTTGTAACGTGTCTCACCTGTATTACCATTGACATTGATTCCTCTTACAGTGATTCTCTTATCTGCCTTTAATGTTTTAAAAGGTATAAACCCAATCAAGTATGTCTGTGCACTCTTGTTTGTCTTACCTGTTACTGACTTACTAAAATAGAAGCTGTGTCCATCATCCTCATCAAATGCTACATCTGATGTACAAAGGTATCCAGTCTTTGTAACCCACCTTTTCTTGCTGTTCTCTCTGCACTTATATGTACATTTGAAATAGCCATTGTCATAGTAAGGAATATAAGCTGATGCCTTTACATTCTTAATTCTACTAGCACTGAAGATCCTTTTTACATCTGTAACTTCTGAATCGGCAAGGCTAGGTGCATCCATAAATGCTGCTCCATTCTTTACCTTGAGTGTGTACACCTTTTTAAGTGTGTACTCTTGAGCTGCCTTTGCTTCAACAGGATTGAAACAAGCAACTGAAGTAATTACCATTGCTGCAGCAAGCATCACACCTGCTACACGTTTAAACAAACCCTTCATTTCTTTCTCCTCCTTTTATTTATTGAATGGTTATATTTATAATTAAGTGAACACCTAAACGTTTATCAGATGTTCACCTTATTATTGAACTGCTGGTTTTATGCAACTGTTGTGTCGGATGCACTAATCATAACGTTGATTTTCTTTGTAACTCTCTTACCGTAACTGTTTCTGTAAACCTTCTTGAATTTCTTATTCATTAAGAAATATGCCTTACCGTTCTTTACAATGATTGATTTAGCTGTAAATGCAAATCTCTTTGAAACCCTGCCAATACTATTGCAACTAGTGTTATAAATTGTTGCTTTATCAGATGAAACTACAAGACTATTGTTACTACTAGATACATCAATGTATTTAGTGTTCTCTATACCTGATACATAAACATATCCTGCTGCCATCTCCTGTTTTCTACTGCCTACCTTTTTAAGATTGAAGCTCATTATAAATCCTGCCTCATGTCTAACTAATGTACTACAGCTTTCAACTGCAACATCATCCACGTATCTTACTGCATTAATGTTCCTTAAATTATATGTGTCCATACCAATTTCTACTGATGCAAACATGCCACTACTGATTATAGTACCAATTTTTCCATCTCTTCCACCATTCATAAGAAACAGTACCTCTGCCCCTTCCTTTAAAGTGATAGGTCTGGAAGTTAAGTCTACTGTTGCTGCACTTACTGGTGTAATGCAACTTAACACCATTACAAGCGCTAATACTAAGCATACCAATGACTTAAATTTGTTTTTCATGATCTCTCTTTCTCCTCCATAAAAAATATGGGTGACCATTCAATATTCAAATGTTCACCCATAACTTTCTACTGCTTAATTTCTCTTACTCAAGGTAAGAATTCTTAACATTTGTAACATCTGTTGTCTTAATGTATAATGTCCTACCATCATTGCCCTTGATCAGATAGAATGATCCATCATCTGATTTACCATGTAATGAATCTACTTTACCATAGATCTTATACTCTCTACCCTTTTCAAACTGCTTACCATAAGGCTGTGACACCCTATCCTTATGATGAACCTCATTATACCTTGTCTCTGAGTGCTCCCTACCCTTCTTGTCTGTCCAAGTATATGTGTAAGGTTCCCAGGTCCAATACTCATACCAATAGTATGTCTGTGGCTGTGTGTATCCATTAGCATTATTTGTTTTAATTGCAACTCTCTTAGGGTATCCGCCCTTCTCAATTGAGAAAGGATCTTTAGATGTTAATACTGTCTCAGGTATGAACACACCTACGTTAGTTTTATACCATTTACAGTACTCACCCTTATAAGTAAGTTTCTTTCCACCTGCTTTAGAATAAACAGCAACTACTGTAACGCTATCTCCCTTTTTGAACTTAGCAACCTTATCAGACTTACCTGAAGGTGTCTTGTAACCATATGATCCCTTTTTGAAATACATTGCATCATTGATTGTTTTACTGCCTGCCTTGTTAGGTTTACCACTGTCTGTATCTTTGTCCTGAGTAGCCTTGATAATCTTGTCAACTGTAGTTTTTGATTTAACTACTTTACTTTTACTACTCTTACTGTTAGTTGTCTTTGCACTAACAGCTGTAGGAGACACAACTGCTACACCAGTTACTGTTGTTCCAACAAGTGCTAATACTGTCATTAAAGTAACTATACACTTTTTCATGTCTTTTCCTCCTTAAAGAAATGATTATTTTTATTCAAAGAGCATCAACTTCTCTTTAGTTTGTTTTGCTCTCTAAACCAATGTTTTGCTGTGACCTACTTGTTTGTAAACTATCTACTGTTTCCCTGAAGCTAGACTCAATTTGACTTGCCCCATCTCTAATAACTCCCACGACCTTATCCAAAACAGGATTGCTCTCTACAATTGAACCATCATGATTCTCATAAAACATTTTATGACTCAACTCTGATTGTGCCTGCCCTAAAAATGTGTCCACACTCAATGAGAAGTGCCTTGCTCCATTTATGCCATTGCTGATTGCTGTATTTAACTTGTACATATCATCTAAATCAAGGACCTCCATATGATAGTTCTTTGACAATTCAGATTTATCCATAAGTCCAAGCTCTTTAGTAACAAAAGCAACATAGTTAGCACCAGGTGTATTTACACATTTTTCATATGCCTCATTTTCACATGCTGTTACTATATAAACCTTGTCATTGCTCTTAATTGTCACTGAAAACCAATCATCATCAATGTCATCTATACCAAATGCCCCTGTCTTTCGCATCCACTCCTTGAGGTACTCATTTTTGTCAAGTCTCAATTTGTTAATATCAAGCCACATTTCACTATTTTCACTGTCTTTATTACTTTCATATGCCTCTTTATCAACTGAACCTGCAAGTGCATTTGCATCTCCTATGAATCTTCCTAAACCCTCAAGCCCAGTACTTAAATTTGTATTGTCCATTCCTTCTTTTTCGTTGTCCATTCCTTTTCCTCTCCTAATTTGCCTTTTTGAGTTCACTTACTAACATAGGTTTGTGATAAATATAACCTTGTACTGTTCCAAACCCAAGCTGTCTGACCTCTTTTAGTCTCTGTAGTGTCTCAATTCCCTCTACAATTACCTGTAGCTTCAAACCATCTACAAGACTTTTCACATATCGTAACATTTGTTCCTTATTATGCCAATGATCATTAGTAATGAAATCCCTGTCTATCTTGATGATATCAAAGTCATTATACACTAAACATAACAAGGTTGTCTTTCCAGACCCAAAGTCATCCAATGCAATCTTAACTCCATTGTTGTGTAAAATATCAAGGTTACATTGTACATTCACATTAGTAAAGTCGGTTAACTCATTAGCCTCAATTACAATCTGTGACCTATCTACTCCATATTTGTCTATGATTTTCAAAATCAATGCCCCAATACCCTTACATTCTATTGTATTAGGACATAAATTAACGCAAACGGGCACCTTGATACCTACTCCCTTTATTACATTTAATGTCTCTACTAACACATCCATGTCAAACTGTTTCTCTGTCCCTGTACTTTGCACACTATTTAATATGTCCTTAACGTTGTCCATGCCCTTATATCCACGTATCAGAACTTCAATGTAATCTACAGTACCAGTGTTGTAGTTATATATAGGCTGCATGGCTAATTCAGCCCTATGTCTCATACTACCCCTTTCTATGCATCTTATGTATGAACTTAATTTTAATTTAATTAAATAAAAATAAAATCATATTTTTTACACAACATGTATGAAACAAGGACTAAACACCATTGTAACCTATGCCATATCAGAACTCCTGATTGCCTTAAGTAATTGAGTGCAGAGCTTATCATTTACCTCCTTAATCAAAGTATCTGAAGTATCTACCATAATATATGGTTTATTATTTTTCTCACAGAAACTAATTTCTTTCTTACAGCCTGTACTTGTTCTCCAATCACCTACTACCAATGCAATATCACATTCCTCAAGCAGATCTAAACACAAATCAAGCCCATCTTCATAGCTAAGCTCTTCATACATAAAACCATAGTTATGCACAGGTGACACAATGCAGAAATTTTTTACAATGTCTTTATTTGTACATAAGGCTTTCACTACTTTCTCAATGTCTCTAGTATTCTCTTCTTTGCCGCCACTCGGATGTGAAATGTATAACATTCTCTTTTTCATAGTTAAATCCTCTCTTTTCTTTTTTTACATAAAAATAGTGAGCACCCACAACCATTTTGCAGAGTACTCACCATTAAATCAACCTGTCATTATCTTGTTAACATAGCATACTGAACTACATTTAATGTAGATGTTCTAAATGCCATCTTCTTATCAAGAGGAGTTCTCTCTCCATCCTGTAAGCCCTCTCTTGCACTCATGTAAGCTGCCTGCATTTTAGCTGTGTCAACCTCTGCAAGTCTGATGCAAGTTAACTCATTTCCAGGTGTACCCTGAACGTCAAAGTCTAATGCAACAAACTCTGTCTTTAACTGACTAAGCATATCCCAGAATACTTTCAATGACACATTAAACTCTTTCTGTGCAAGTGAGTTAGTAGGATCATTGATCTCACTAGGATTTACTCTGTATTTATCAACTACTGATGCAGAAGCACTTCCTGCCTCAATGACCAAATCAAGTTCTGTTACTGCCTGATCTGATTCAGTAGGCTCAAACTTAAACTTGATCTTGTCACTCTTTGTTACTGCCAATGCTGACTTGATTGAGTTTTCAAGAAACTCTCTCATAAACATAAGCTGAAAACTCTGATACTGAAGTGAGTTATATCTCTCTAATGCACCAATATGAGTCTTGCTGCCCTGCGCCATTTCAAACCAGATAGCCAGCTTATCATCCTCTGTATCCATATACAATACACAGTACCTACTCTTAGTGTATAACTGAACTTCATCACTGTTCTTATCAGCACTTGTCTGTCCAAGAATTGAAATAATTGCCTTAGCAATATTCTGAGGAATGACCACTGATGAATGCATACGATTTCTCTCATTTGCACAAGCTGCCTCAAATGCCTCATCAGAGTAAGTTCCGCTTTCTACAAGCTGACCTCTGATTTCATCTAATCTTTCCTGTGTCATATCATATCCCTGAATAGGTACTGCTGTTAAATGAGCAGTGTTTGAAACGAAAATTTTCTGTGTCTTTGTTGACAAATAGATTGCCCTGTTCTTTTCTACAGATGTTCTACTTAGAGCATCTGTCAGCTCGCCAATAATGTAATGATCTGCTGTCTCTGCCTCAGGATCAGTAAACAAAGCATCATAGTCCATTCTTGTTAAGATAGATGCCTTCATATTTGAACCAGGCTCTACCCAAGCCACATCCATTCTCTTGTTTGCCATTACACGCTGTCCAACAACATTACCCTCTGCATCTTTAGTCTCAACACTTAAGTCTGCCTTAATGACAATGATATTACCAGGTGCGTATTCAAACTCAATCTGATCTACCTTAATTGAACCTGAAGGCTGACAATTTGCAATTGCTCTTGATAATGCCTCATATGTAACTACCACACTACCAATGTAATCGCTATCGTCTAACTCAACGTCAATCTCTTTAATCAGAGACTTGTGTCCATCTGAATAGCACACTTTTAATTTCTCCTCACCATCCTCTGTTTTAACAGTGGTCAGCAACACACCAGGAATAGACTTATCTCCACTTGTAAGAGCAGAGATCATATTCATGATGCTTGTAATTTTTGAAATGTCTACTTTCATGTTTTTTATCTCTCCTTAAAAATTAAATTTTCAATACCTACTATATTTAAGTGTCTGATTTACTGCCCCATACCAAACATAGGAGGTAAGGTCATATTCTGAACTGCCCCATCGTTAGTCTCAACTGCTCCATTGACTGTACTAAACTGAGGTTGAGCTGCACCAGTAAAAGGAGGAAGTGTACTATCTGCTAAACCACTTGCATTTGTATTTCCTACAGGTGCTACGTTCTGTTGTACAGGTGTACTTGCTACCTGTGGTGCTGGAATATTAGCTGTTGCTGCTGTTGCTCCTACATTTCCTACTGCCCCACTTGCATTTCCTACTGCCCCACTGTTTGCTTTATTCTGCTCTTCACTTGCAATCTTTGCTAATACTGCATTTCCTGACTGCAGAGTACTATTGATCTTTGCAACCTCATCATTGTACACCTGCTCAATATTATCTCTTGTGACCTGAATACCTAACTCCTGTGTTAATTGAACACATAAATTGTCAATCTCATTATTAGTGTATTCAATTTCAGCATTTAAGGATGCTGACTGATCCTTATAAGTCTTAAGTGTACTATTGTACTGTCTTACCTGACCTAAATCAATGCCCTGTAACATTCTTTTTCCTCGCTTTCTTAATAAATTAAAACCTCTTACTTATATTTTTAAGCCTACCCCAATGCTGTTTTCAATAAATCAATTGCTTTATTTTTGTATTTATCGTCCACATCTTTCATTCCACGTATGATGTCTTCAGGATTACCCACATTTCTGTCATGGCTGTCCAACTGTTTAACTACGTCTGATATATCAACCCTCTCTGCCTTCTCAACCTTTTTAGCTTTCTCTTTTTCCTTAGCTTGCAGGTTAAATGAATCTGCTAAATCCCATAATTCAATATGTTTGATTGATAAATCAATGCCACCATCATCAAATACTGTAATGATGATTATTTGACCCTCTGTGTCCATATATCCTTCTCTATATGAAGGTCTCATCATACAACCAGGATACATTACCTTTAACTCATGCACATTATCTCCTTTAGCAATGTATCCACTAAAGTCCATTATCTTATGTACATGACCACAAATTAAACAATCTGCACCAAACCACTTCTCAAGATGATCCAACTCAGTTGCTGCACCAAAATTTGCCACCTGTGTACCTGCAAATTTATAGAAGTCATGAGCCACAATAAAGTTTGTATGCTGATCATCATCCATGATTACTACATCAGCATCCTTTGTCTTTCCATAATCAACCATGCTGATATTCAGACTTCCAAGCATTAAGTTAGTTGAAGGTCTCAACAACTTTTTGTTAATGTAATAATCTCTTTCTGTCTGCCCATATCCTGCCACATCATGATTACCCTTTAACTCATAGTGATTACCATTTGTAAGCTGTTTAATTTCCTCAAGGTAACCATCTACTGCCTCTCTGTACTCAAGTGTGCTAAACCTACCATATGAGAAGTCCCCTGCTCCAATCAGGTGTGTAAGTTTTTCCTCTCTTACTGTATCAACTATTTTTCCAAAGTAACATAGACTTTCTTTAGCGTAATCTCTATGCGCCCCATAATTTTTACTACATAGGTGAGGATCTCCATAAACACCAATCCTAGCAACTATATTAGCCATTTACCTGTCCCTCCGCTTTCATCATTGTCCAGCATCCTCTCTACATCAAGCTTATCAGCTAATTCTCTAAGTACATCACTCACTGTCTTTATATTCAATTTGCAAGTTTCAGGTCTGCACCCATGTTTCATAGGTGCCTTCCAACCGCATCCATGCTCATATCCCAATTCCTGTGCAGTTCTAGGATATCCTATTGGACATTCATTGCAATCATGTATGTTCTGAACTGTTGTCAATGACCCATAAGGTAATGTAATATCAACCCTTACAGTGTTGCCACTACCATCACTATAGTCTGCTGTTATTGAGTATTCAAAGTCAGTACTGCCAATTTGCTGTGTCTGCTTTTCATTAGTGTCCATGTCCACCAATCTCCTCCATCTTGTCTATATCAAAGATTACTGTCTCTCCGCATTTTGGACATGTCTCACATGCTACACCACACTGCTTTAGATAATCCTCCACCTGATTGATGTAATTTTTCAGCTGTCCAACTGTTTCTTGCTTTTGCTTAACTGCATTACACAAACCAATCACTCTGTAAAGTGTGTTTACTGCTGTCATATGACCATCAGGAATTTCACTGCAACTATTCAATTCCTTTCTGTCCTCAACCACTTTAGTAATGTTATCAAGTCTTGTTTTATATACCATGACTTTATTTAACTGATCAACCACCACTTCTGAAATTTCAGTTAAATCATTTATGTTTACTAACTCTCCTGCCTCTTTCTTTTTAATCTCAAGCCCATCAATCTTCTTAGCCAAGCTTTCCAACTTAACCACTTTATCTGTATTGATTTCATCAAGTGCATCTACTTCTGATAACATTTGTCTTTCATTTATCTTATCAGATCTCAATTTCAATAATCTGCTAATATTACTTAAAGTTGATGCTCTCATTTCATTCAGAGGTTGCAAATTAAACCTGTCAATCAAAGCTATTGCACCAATCTGCTCCTCACAAGTCTCGACTCTTTTCTTAAGTGCAACCACTTTTTCAATCTTATCTAGTATTGCTAAACTCTGTGTCAGCCTATCTTTTACAGAGATCAGAGGTTCAACATCCACTGTCCGAATTGCTCTTAACTGATTATCAAGTGTCTCAATACTGCTCTCGTTCCTAGCAATCTCTGATTTATACTCATTTACCTCAACGTTACCCTTTTTAATTGCCTTAGTCAGTTGCTCTACTTTTAATGCATTATACATCACCTTATAATTAGTAGAACTAGGTGTAACTACAAACAATAACTGATCCTCATATGTCCTGACATGTAAGTACTCACCTGTTTCAGGCTCTTCGATTAAACCCATAAGCCTACTCACTTCTGCAGGAAGTCCATCTGTTATTTTATTTGTATCCCATACCTTACCATCAGGATAAACTATCCTATACATATTAAGACCTTTGTCTTGCTTAATACGTATAATCTCTGTTCCATCTGCAAGGTCAATTTCTACACCAAGCATATCAGTATCATCTCTGATCCAATCTTTTTGTTCACGAGGTGAAGTATGTAAAGCACACATGCTAAATGCCTTAATTACTGAAGTCTTACCTGCCTCATTTGCTCCAAGCAAAGTGATTATAGGTGATTCAGTGAAGTCTATATTCACATCCCCAATGTTTCGAAAATTCTTAATCTTCAAATTCTTCAAAGGACTATATCCATACATAATGTACTCCTTATAAACTATGAGTTGTTCTTAAATAAAAAGGCACAACCCTTAATTAGATTGTGCCTTTCCTTAAATCAGCCTTGCTATTTCTTAAGCCTGAATGCCTGCTCCTGCAAATACTGCATTAGGATCAGCTGTCTGTGTGGCTGCTCCAGCATCTAATGTAGGCATCTGAACTGTAGGTGTAGGAATACCTGCTGTAGCTGCTCCTGCCACACCTGCCCCTGCTGTTTCCATTGTAGGAATGTTAGGAATAGTAGGCATTACAGGAATACCACCGTTGTTCTCTACTCCATTAAGGTTCGGTGTAGAAGTTGGTGTAGATACCACATACTCAAGGTATTTAGCATTTGGATTTGTAGCAAGTTCTGCCTGATACTTATCCCACTGCTCAAACTGCTCTGTAACTATTGTTCTAGCAGCTGTCACTGTCATACCCTTAAGTTCAGGGAAGGACTTATCAATGCCATCCCAGTCAAACTTAGAAACATCCTCATTGATCTTATCAACTACGCCAGGATACTTAACAGTAAGTCTGTTGTTAGGAAATACCTGAGTTGTAGTTGACTGACTTACAAGAAGTCGTCTATCATCAACTGAAGGATACTCAAAGATCATTTCTGAGCCAGGAAGTTCAGAACCTGAGTTAGCTACCTGCTGCTGAATTTTCTCGATACGACTAGCAGAAAGTTTCATGACTTTAAGATCATATTCAGGAAGTCCATTACTGTCAAGGATTTCCTTGCCCTGCTCGTTAAGTCTAAACTTAGCAACAAGCATATACATCTTAAGTGATGCAGCCTGCTGTTTTCTCTCATCTCTGTACTGTCTGCCAACCTCTTCGAGATGTTTCTTTCTCTGATCTCCTGTCAGCTTGCAATTTTCTTCTTCAAGTTCTTTTCTGTAGTTAGCAATAGCCCAAGCGTCAGACACTCTCTCACAGAATGGACATGTACCATCATTAAGGATGTTACCTTCCTCATCTTTTCTCTCAACACCTTCAAGGCATGCACACTCCTTGAACTTGTTGTCTGCTGTTCTCCAACTATGTGTTGGAACACTGATTGCATTGATTACGTTGACTACTGCCTCTGCACCTGTCTCTTCGTCAACTGTCTTTTTCTGCATTGGAGGGATATAAATGATATGTCTAGCACCTTTTTCTGCACTGTACTTGATGCTGTTGCTACCTGCTGCTTCACGTAAGAAGTTTCTTACGTCGCTTACCTGCTTAGAGGCTGATTTCAAAAAACTACTCATAATTGATGTTCTCCTTTTCTCTTAAAAATAATTGTTTTGTCTGTTAAAAATTGTTGATTGTTAAACTTTACTAATTTAGTGTTTGTAATATTTAATTGTAGTTTTTCACTCCCATATATTGTGCAGTATATACGAGAATAATGTATAAAATCATGTCGTGTGCAGTTCGACACGTTTTTATTAAATTAAATAAATACAATTATTTATATTTCAATGTCTATTTTTAGGTCCACCTAATTTCGACCATTGATATCAAACTAAACTGCTTGCTTGAATTTACACCACTGATGCCTTTTTCTATCACATCATTGTAATTGATTCTGAAACATTGCTCATACCTTTGTGTGTACTGCTCAATAACCAATCCTTGCAAATCCCTAAATACTCCTGAACCCAACTAATGTTATCATCAGATTCCTTACACATTTCATCAATGTCCTTATATTTTATAAATATGTTCAATGTAATTGAACGATGACATTTCCATTTTTTAGATGCTTTCCTACCAGGTGCATCCCTGTCAGGTATCTTAATGATACCATGACTGCATCTATCTAACTGTTGCATTATAAAATCTGACCTATGTGTACCACACATAGCAAATGTATTAGGTATTCCTAAACTTCTCACTCTTATAGTGTCAGTAATACCCTCTGTAACAGCTGCCCATCCAACCTTGTAGGCATACTCAAGATTTTCAAGTCCATACATTGTTTCTCTACGTCTATAATACCTAGCAGTGCCATAAATATATCTTTCATCTGCATCTGCGTTGTAACCAACAAGGTTAAGTATTTTACCATTTGTATCCTTAATAGGAATAATGTATCTGTTATGAAATATAGGCTTTTTATTAGTCTCTGAAATTACTCCAAAGTCCTCCAAACTATTTAAGTAAGAAGGTAATAACATTTCAACTGCATCTCCTATATAAAAAATGTCAGATGATTTTACAATCTCCATAGGAAACCGTCTAAACTCTGCAAACTCCTGCAGTTTGTTATCTCCTGCCCTGACTCTTAACTCATTTACATAGTCTGTCAACCTATCTGTATATTCATTCATTTCTTTTAATGCATTATTCATTTCCATTTCTAGAAGTCCTCTGCATATCCACGTATTTGTCTCTCAACTTCCTTGAGTACCCTGACAGGTATATCAATAAACCTAATAATCTCAAATTTATCACCTGTATCAATTGACTCTATACTGTTGCTTTTACTTCCATTTGTTGTCTCTGTTTCTTTTTTCTCTGCCTGTCTCTCAATAGTAAAAGCTTTCTCATATCCTGTCATGTTATTATTACTATCTAGGTGTAACTTGTATCCAATATGTTCTGTAAGGTCTAATAACCAAATGTTATCAATCTTTACAAACTCATGTCCTTCCAACATAAACTACACCTCACTCAAACCCACTTCTTTGATGTATTTATCCAGCTTTCCAGGTCCAAGTACTGAATCTGCTTTGACCTTAATCACATCTACTGCCTGCTCAAGAATTTGCTTACGCTCTGTTAACTTACTCTGTGTAACAATTCCTTTTACTGCTAAATTACAATAAGCAGTGTATTCCATCTGAACCTCAAGTAATGCACTAATAAACATTCTCTCGGCACCTGTTACATTATGTTCAAGCTTCACATTTGTAGTTGCCTCTATTACTTCTGTCTCGTAGTCTCTAACTAACACTGTCTTTTTGAACGTAACAGATATGTCATTTGACACTTCTCCAAAAGAGGCACCCATGATATCATCCATTGACAATGCCTGCATCACATTTTCCTCCAATCATTTTAATTAAATAAATTAAACACTTATTTATAATTATATGCCTAAAGATTTAACCTCATTTGAGTTACGTCACGTCCAGTCACTTCTACAATAGGCTCACCCTCTATGTAGTTTTTATATACCCTGATCTCATCTCCAAAGATGAAATGTCTTAAAAGAGGAATTTCACGCTCCAAGGAATATTTCTCGCCCATTCCAAATTTTACAAGTCCATCTTTCCTGTATAAATACAATGATACGTTCTGTTTACTCTCTTTCTTTGACACTAAACTTTTTAGTGCCTCTCTCTGGAATACTGTGACAGACTTCATATCACTAAAGTCAAAAATAAAATTACAAGGGTCAATCTTAGATGCTTCAGGTAATAACAGCTTTTTAACTGTATCACCTGAAATTGCACCCTGAATATCAGCACTCATCAATTCCTCTTGTTGCTGTGCTACCTTCTCATTTACAGAAGGCAGTACAACTTTATCATTTGAACTGTTAAACAGTTTCATGGTTGCTTCATCCATTTTAATGTACTCCTAACTAACTTATTAAACATGCTGTCTAATCTACTCTGCCTGCGCTCTATTGTTAATGTCTCCCTGATTCTTTTCCCATTCTGTGTCAAAATGTTTCTTTGCCATCAAGGTTTTATACTCTGTCTCAAATTCTGATGCCCTGATGCCCTTTACATATTGACCTGTATATTTCAAAATATTAGCGTTATTCAGAAATACTATCTGTAATGCACCTTCATCATCAGGATCACACAAATAGCTTGTTAAGAAATCAATCAATGCATCAAGCTTCTTAAAGTATATATTACGTACATCCAAACCACATATATGCTGACCAGGTAAAATGCATGCTCCAAATGTAGCGATTAAGTCCTGCACTGATGAGCCAAACAATTTATTACTCTCGTCTATACAAGAGAATACCTGTGCATCTGCACTGTAATCAAGGTCTGCTACATCATCCTCTTCTTCCTCATCACTGTACTCAACATCTGCATCTGCCTCTGTCTTTTCATCAGCTGTAGTCTCATTTGCCCTAAACCAATCAGGCTGTGCATCTATGTGATTCTCCTTTAAGAAATCACTAATGTTCAACTCCAAGAACTGCTGATCAGTGTACTTTGTACCGTCAGGGGCTGTATATGCCTTAGCTTCATCTCCACGCCCATAGTTAAACTGTAAGTTAATCAAACCACCAATAGCAGGGTGAATATTCTTATGCCAATTCTCTGGATTTCCAAGGTAATCAGCTACTTTCTTACGTCTGAACTCATAAACTCTGTTTTCAAAGTAATCAAGTACTGTATGAGGATCTACGTATGTACTACAATCCTCTCTGTAAATAGGAATGCTTTTTGCTTCATCTGTGAGCTGTTGTAATAATACAGGATGTATTTCAGCCATCTTACCTTTTGCATATCCCCAGGCTTTACCAATGCCAGCACCAATATATAATGGAGGATATCCATCCAAATGGAACTGCATATTCTTACCTACATCAGCAAGTATTCTCTGAACATTCAAATGCTGTGCATCAATCTCCATAAGCTGCTCATCATGAATCATGTTAATAATCAATAACTTACCAAGTAAGTTATTTCTTCTGATGTAGCTAAAGTTTCTAGCAACACCAATCTTAAATACATCTGCTGCACTACCCTGAATAACTGCATTACCTGCCTGTCTTAATGCCTTAGCCTTCTTTGCCTCATTGATTGTTCCATCTGGCTCCTTGAACGAATAGTATCTACGACGCTTAAACTGAGTTTCAGTGTATCCATAAACCTGAGCCAATTCCTTGACATTATCAAAGAATTTACGTGTCCTAGGCTGATTCTTGAAGTATGCCTCATATTTCTCTGCTGCTTCATCTCGTGTTTGAGGTGTATTCTTACCTGTCAACAGAATTGCCAATGAGCCCAATCCCATTCCATAAGGAATACCAAAGTTAAATGACTTAGCTGCACTTCTCATAGGTGAGGTCACTGAAGAATAAGGAACGTCATACATCAGTGAAGCCATAAGTGTATGATAATCACTATCAGGGTTACTAAACAATTCAGCAAGTTCTGTATTTCCTGCTAATGCTGTTAGCACACGGTACTCAATCTGTGAGTAGTCAGCATCCAACATTACAAAGCCATCCCTAGGAATAACAATTTTCGTTATCAATTTAGGGTACTGCTGTGCGTTAGGCTTACTGCAGTTATGAACGCATATTTCATTTGCAATGAAGTTATGAAATTCCTCAACCTCCAAATCATACACGTGTCTTTTACCAACTGAATGTTTATCTTCTAACTTAACATTGCATGCCTTATTTCCATTAAATCCTCCAAGTACCCTATCTCCAGAGTTAAGACTGTCTGCTCTCACCCATCCATTGTCTTTTGACAAGATTTTATGATCAGGTGTACAAACTAAACTGCCAAACTCATGTGTACCCTGTCTTTGCCATGTAAGTTCAATACAATCCTTAATGCCTTTGTCTAATTTGTTAAGTACTTTTCTAATTGCTATATTGCCATCATTATCATAACAATATACCATATCCCCAACTTCAATGTCTTTTATTTTCTTATACCCACCAACTACAGAAATCAATGCATCCTCATCAATGCAACTCATTCTTCCTGTTGCTGTAGAGATCTGACCATAACTGCTAAAGATAAACCCACCAGGGTACATGAAGTAAGGTAAGTTGTCGAAGAACTTAGTTAACTGTGTATCCTTATCTTTATACTTTGCATACATTCCTGCAACAGGATACTTAGGTTTACCATTCTCATCTTTTTCCTTCATGAGTCCTTTATAAACTTTCTTTGCTACGGACATTTTACCCTCTGATAGCGTAGTAGGATACCCAAGCTTATTATAGAACAAGTCAGCAACCTGACCAGGTGCAGATAAATTCAATACATTGTTTTTATTCTCAGCAATTGCTTTCTTTACCTCTTCTGTTAATGTAGGTATTGCTTCTCTTAACTGCCTTGACCTTGTTTTAGACTGTTCATCTTTCTTATTCTCAAGTAACTCAATTTCATTTCTAACGTTTTTTAACTCGTTATACTTGTCCAACTCTTTCTGATCACTGTAACCTACTGTTTGTCTGATTTCAGACTCAATCATAATAAGGTCTGCCTTAGTCTCTTCTCGTGCATTTAAGATTTTTGTCTCATCAATTCTATGTCCATAAAATTCCATATATGCAATAGCACAAGAAACAATAAGTTCAACTGAATACAGGTACTCAATTTCCTTATGATTTTCAACCATATCTTTCTTGTACTTGTTAAACAACTGAAATGTAACATCTCCGTCAGTAGGTGCATATACTCTAGTTCCCTCATATGTCATATAAGAGAAATCAATTTTACTTCCTTTTTTCTTCTTTGCCCCAGCTTTTGTTCTAACTGTACCAGCATTATCCTCTTTCCAGTTAGGGAAGAAGTCATCCAATTCCCACTGATCTACTCCTAATTCCTTTTTAGCCAAGAACTTCAAGGATGATTTCTCACCCCTATTACTTGTCGTACTTCTAAACTTATACATCAGCTGATGCATGATCATTGTATCATCTGAAAGGTTAGTATCAATATGATACAGCCATCCTACTTTCCACTCGAATGTACCATTATGAGCCACAAGATGTTTAGTATGTAAGATGTCTCTACATCTTTCCATTAGAATAACATCAGAACCCCATTCACTGTCTGGTGTTGTTCTAATGTAGTTAGCCATAAAACTGTCATCATTTCTCAAGTCGCCTACTGTATATCTTGCTTTAATATTGTTCACAGTAGTTTTTCTTACAGGACTATCAAGATTCTGATAGAGATTATCAAACTTTCTATTGAAGCAAGGAAAATAATAAGATACATCATTCTCAACACAGAAGATTATACCTACTAACCTATCTGCTCTAATTTGATTTTCAGGGTTTGCTGCATTATATCTCTCAAGTTCCTTCTTTTTGTCACTGCCAATCTCGCCAAACATGTTGATATGCAAACCTGTTGTCTCTGTATCGTATGCAATGACGCCATTGTATTTATCCAGAAAGCTGAATAATTGCTCTGCTGTTGCATCATCATTAACAATATAGTATTTCTTGTTTTTTAACCATGACACGTCTTCTTTTTCAAGTGCAATCTCTTGTACTGAGCGCACCTGAACTGCCTCTTCCTCTGTATCTGTTACATTTGTAAAGTCTTTCTTAATCTCCGTCAGTTTTATGTAAGGTATATTTTCAGGAAACTTTGCCTCCTTTATATACTCTAACTCAACTCTCTGCTTATCAGATCTAATAGATGCTCCAACTACCTCACCCATGTACAACTGTATAGAGTATTCCACTTTTACCTTTGTAAACTCATGTGAGTTCATTGCTCCAAGCTCAAAAGGCATTGGTGTATTATTTTTAGAAGTGCAGCCTTTTACACCCCTCTTGATCAATAAACCTAATTCCTTTGCCCTGCTATTATTGTAACTGTAACTACCAGTACCATCTGTCTTATAAGCTGATACCACTGTACCGCAGTTAACTAACAAAACCTCCATATGAGACTTTGTGTAATTCATCAAAACTCCATATGTAACATCGCCAGTCGTAAACTCTCCACGTGTAAACATATCTTTTCTTACTCTCTTTCCTACTTGTTCACTCTTGCTATTCTATGTTTGTTTTTGTTTTATATGCTTATTCTTGTATAATTCTTGTAATTTCAACCTATCTCTAATCCATTCCAACTATTTCAGGCTTATTTATATTATCTTTCTCAATCTCTGAAATAGTTTTATATGCCATATTTGTAGCACTTAAGTCAATAACGTTTTTTGTACCATTCTCTGATTTCTCCACTACTACAGGCTTAACATCATTGACTACCTCTTTTGCATTGCAATACTTATATGACTTTTCATGATCCCTAGGTCTACATAAACCAACACCCAATGTAATTTCCATTGTACCACCTGCTCTATAAGGTTCAACTGCCTTATTCATATAACCAGTGTATGCCTTATTTTTCTTAGGATCAGTAATCCAACCAGCAAGTATACTGTTATCTGTAACTAACATTACATTAGTGAATCCCTTACTTAACATAATGCCCTGCCACTTATAAATACTGTAAAGTGCATGCTCGTATGCCTGAATTGCTGAAACAAACTGATGATTCTTCCATAAAGGAAGCATCCTAGTAACTTTAGCTGCAAGTTCCTTACCTTCATAATCGTAATACATAGCAACTGCAAAGTACCCAAAATTTTTGCCCTTAGGTCTTTTGAAATTGAAATGACAATAAACTGTCCTTCCCTGATTATCTGTCTTGCTCATAGTAATATCCTCCATTATCACTACAAAATTGTAATCTGTGGTCGTGTCTTAAATCTACGTCCAAATGCCCTAACCACAATGTCATCAAGTATCTTTGTTTCTATATCAAGGTTATCAATATAACCATTGGTATCGCCATTCTTATCTTCCTGTCTATGCAATCTGAAAGCCACTGTAGTTGGTGATAATGTGAGCATCTCACAAACTAATCCATTCTTCTCACAATTATCAATAATATTATTACCAACTATTGTATTTGCATACTTACAAGAATATGAGACCACATCTTTATATCGTGTGCAATCAAACTCTTTTGTATGAAAGTAATCAGAAATCTTATGCTTTTCATAATACTTGTAAGGTGACTCATCAATCTTAAGCGACTTACTTAATTCAAACATGCCATCTTTGTACTTATCAAGTATACTAGAATCCTCTACTCCAAGTATTCCACAATTAGCAAGTATATCCTCGATACTATCATGTGTCTCTCCAACATCCTGATACATTAACTCAAATGCAATAATGTCTGCCATATCCCTGTTAATGATCTCCACTAACTTTTCATTTGTCCCAAGTTCAATATAATTGCAGGTATCAACTGCATACAATGACTCGTTGATAAACTTTAATGGATAAGTGTAAGGTAATTCATCCTTAACACTTGTATTCCAGCACATATCAAATGTCCCATCCACATTCATCCTCTTACTTAATTTTTTAAGATATGCAATTAAGGTTTTATAGTTAAGTATGTTTCTTTTATTAGCTGCCTCTGCCATTAACTTACTTAGCCTATCAATATCTTTATCAATGAGCTCCCTATTAAACTTAACTGCAATCTCATCAGCTTTCATGTAATTAGCACATAAGTTTGCTTTCGGTGACTTATGTTGAACTAAATGAATCATGTCATATAACCTCCTTTTCTATGCCTATCAATCTGTATTTACAGTTTCCTGCTGTGTCTCATTCTCATTTAGAAGTGACGCCCCACTGCCAAACAAGTTATTTACTGCCTCTGCCATCTCTTCTGCTGTACCTGCTTCCTTTTCAGAAATGTCCTTTGTCTCTGTACTGATGTTATCAAAATCAACTGTAGCTGTACATGCCTTAACATAGCTGTCTCTGAACTCAACAAACTCTGCAAACATTCTATTGTACTGTTCTTTACTTTCAACAGGTCCAAGCCATTGAATATCAATGACTCTATCAATATTGAAGCAACGTGCATCTTCAATTGCCATGTCATAAACTGCTACATTTCCATTACCTATATTACATCTATTGTCATGTGATGCTAAAACATTGCCCTTGTATCCAAACACCATGTTAATGATACTCATGCAACGTGTACATAGCATCACTCTAAATTCTCCATTCTTCTTGATAAAAATTACAATTCCAAGTTCGAAATTTAATCTACTGTATACCTCAGGATAATTCATGCCTATTCTCTCCTTTCAAAAACTCTTAAAATTAAATAAATTACTAATTTATATAATAACTAGTCTATCTAGAATATAAAAAACCCAAACTAAATGCTTAGCCTGGGTTTCTTATATGTATTTTAATATAATTTGATGCGTTTCTAATTACACCTGAATGCCATTTCTAGTACAATTCAATGACTTTTTCTATCCTATCAGCTGAATAAGTATATTCCCTGATGATTTCTACTGCCTTTTCAACGCCTGTAATTGTAATTGCCTTTGCAATCATTAACATTACTGTGTCGTTTGTTCTTTCAATATCATGTATCTCTTTCTTTGATATGCCTAATGCCACCAATATATCCTGATATGCGCTTTGTTTGTTATGCATCATTGTCTGCAAACGTACAAACCAAACCTGAAATATGTCAGGACCATATTCATAACGTTTATATTGATAAGTCTTACAAACATCCTCAAGGTCACAATGTTCATCCTCATAAGATGACAATGTTTTCTTGTCTGTAATTGTATCAAATAGAGAAAGTTCCTTACCATCAGTATCACTAACTATCTCTCTGACTGTTTCCCTCTCTTGTGCATACTCTTTTGTTACATGTCTAATCACACAAAACTTAACACAACTTCCTACGTATCCTTCGAGAGATACGATAGCCCCGTCCTTATTAGAACGATCTATGGCTTTTTCTGTATTGTAGTCATCACACCCATATAAGTAACAGAGGATTTCTTCGTATATGTCCTCAACGTCTGTAAGCTGTAATGACTTATTCAAACTCTTTGCAATTCCTCGGATTTGACTGTATGTTGACTTTCTATTGTCTAACACATAATCAATCGTTTCTTTCGACCATCCAACAAGTGACTCCTCTTCTTCTTTCAATGGAGAATAAATTATCTCTGACAGACTTGACATACTCATTGGAATTTTACCACCTTTTCAATCCTTTTTAATTTTCAATGCTAACAATATTGAGCAATGATAGATTCGAAAAGACCTTTTGCAGAATTGCTATGTGCAGAGCATCTCAAAATTGAATTAAATGCTGAATAAAAATCAGGATTGTATTCTGCAATCTCTGCAATCTTAGCAAACACTCCTTCAGGTTTGCGTTTCTTTGTTGAAGGCTTAACCAAATTTGCTAACAAGTCAATATTTCTAAACACATGCAAAATGTTTACTTCATACTTGTCACATATATCAATGCAAAACTCAATTTGTTCACGCATTGATAACATTTCAGCTGTATCATCTGTTGAATCAGCTGTAGCTGCCATTGCATATGCTTTTTGAAATTCATCGTTGTTATCTTCTACATCTCCACCCTCATTAAAGGATGCTGCTGTAGCTGTAACCAACTTGTCTGCACGTTCAACCACCTTTCTTGTACGTGTTCTCACGTTACCCTTAGAGTCCAGGACAGGTCTACCCTTCTCATCTATTACTTCCTCAATGACCTTTCGTGTCTCTCGTGTCTTACCCTTATAAGACTCAACGACACCCTTTTTATACTTAGCGTTCTTTGCATAAAGCTTGATACGTCCTAATACAAATTGTTCAACATTCATTAAACCATGTGTACCATAGTTCATGTCAAAACCATTGCCATCCTCTTCAGACTCAATGATTGAAATATAAACATCCTGTATTAAATCCTCAATCTTATCTGTATCAACACCTCCAGCGCTACGTATAATCTTTACTACATCCTTGTAGTTTTCCATGATGTAATTGCTTGCCTCCCTGTTTATTTTAGGCTCAACAAGCTTGACCTTTAACCCAAGGTCTACATCTTTACTACTGATTAACATTCCTTAACCTCCATGACTAGCTTAATTAAAGTTACGACCGACATACTTTCAATTTCCTAATTTTTCCACATAACATTATTATATATCTTTCACTAACAATTGTCAATATTTTTGATAAAATTTATGAAAATTCCCTAAACTTAGTTTCTAGTCCATTTTAATAATGTATATTAATATACAAAATAATGGTATACCCCAAAATCATGATGTATACCATTATCCATATATTTACATATAAACAATTTATAAAAACTATGACTATAAACTGAACATATCAGCATTCACAACTAGTCCAGACTTTTTCTTTTTAGGCTTAGTCTTGCTTTCCCCACTGCCCTCTGATTTAGCCTTCTTACTACTAGACTTGCCTACAGGAGCTGCCAGATCATTGTCAATTACCATGTATCTTGCACAACCACAGCAGTTCATACATTCGTGATTAGCTGTTGGCAATGCCCCATCTGTTGTTCTGCCGTACAGGCTCATTAACTCACGTGCCCTAGCTGCTGTTAAGCAAGCAAGTTCTCCAAATGATAATGGTGAACTACAAACACCAAATGTATCTTTCTTAAATCCCAACATTTTGCTTAGACTAGTGATAAACACATTAGTGCACACCATATCAAGTGTTGTTGATCTGTCTCTAAACAGAAGTCTGTCAATCTTAAATCCCTTTGCCTGCTGTAAATATCCAAGTGTTTCAGCTGGAATTGCATGTGCACTCACCATTTCATCAGTGATATCTACATAAACAAATTTTGCTACATTAGGCATCTCTGACTCAATTAACTGCAATTCGTTTACTAAATTAGGTCCAACTGTTACTTCAGCCAGGTGTGTAGACCACTTGAACTGCTCATACATCTGTTTCATGTATGCAATCTCTTCTGCACCATAGCTCCCAAATCTGTATCTCACGAAAGGAATATCCTTTTCAATGTTTAATACATTTCCCTCAACCTCAATCTTATTGTTCTCACTTACTCCTACATGCTTACAACCTGTTAATACAATGCTTGAAACCATATTATCTTTCCTCTCTTAAATTAAAATTAAATACCCTTTTAATACAAACATGTCTATCTTACTGCTTATTCTCAATTTTCATATGCTCAACTATTTTTCATTATGCTAATTCTTTTACTCAACTGCATCTACTTTTTCAAATAACTATAAATTTAATCATTTACTTACTTTTTCTCAAAACCAAACATTTGTTCTTATAAAAAATCCCTCAAAATTTTTACCCTGACTGTCTAGTTAATTTTTCACCACTGTATACCTCATTTTTGACCTAATGTCGAGATACACCGTTCTGAAGTACATGAAAATTATCTTACTTTATCTTAACTTTATCACACAAGATTGACTTTCTTAAAAACTGTAGATTTAGCACTCTACTGCACCAGGTTTTTACCCTGCTGCATACCTATATATGCATTTCACTTCATTTTCCTACTGCTATCACATTAAACTATTCATGCTAGCTCTCTTTAATCTCCTATGTCCTAACTCTTTTTTATCTTGACTCTCGGCACATTCATGTATTTACTACATGAAGGACCAAGTCCAGTCAAAATACTTTCAGGATCAGTTAATTTCTTTCCACACCTACCGCATTTTCCTACATGATAAACAATCAAATTACCAACTGTTTGCCCTGTAAACAATTTGTTCAACACAAATTCCAGTGATCTTATTTTTACATCAGATGTATTTCCCAATCCCTTAATGCCTTTATAAAACTTGAATTGATTTAAGCTACTGTTGAAAGCAATTATTCCCTGATACTCCATACTACCATTATTGTATATATTCAAGTAATATATGTATTCCTCATTTTCATTGTTGCTTTCTTTATTACTCTTTTTCTTTTTCAATGCATATCTGAATTTATCCTTTGTCTTTGTACTATACAAAATAAACTCTGAATTGCCTGCCAACATGAAGTTCAATGCATTTGATTGCTTAACCTCTCCACCTTCCATGTTTTATCCCCCAATCTCTTATGTCCATTCTTCAATCTCTTATGCTTTTCTCCTAGTTCTTAAGGTTTAACAGGAAATGTTGCTCTTGCCTTTCCCATTACTTCAGGATCCTCAAACGAAATTGAAATGTTAGATGGTAACTCATAGAAGCACTGCCAATTTTGTGCGAGTACTCCTCTCTGTACACATGCTGCTATCTTATTCTTATCAAGCTTTCTTATTCCTCTTTGTGTATAAGTCTCAATATCACCCTGCTCATTAATTAAAGTAATGATACCTCCTACAATTGATATTGCTGTTAAATATCTTCTCTGCTTCTTTGCCATTTCCTTGTTCCTCCTTAACCTCTTAACTTAATGTTATCAACAAACTTTACCTGATCTGTTAATACATTTTCAGTGCCAATTATATTTTTTATCCTGCTCTCTGTCAATACTGACCTTGTACAAACCTCAAACAAGGCTTTTTTACATTTGAACTCCTGTACATCTTCAGAGTCCATTACATTTTTCAATGGTTTCTCCAAAATCATATGCATCAATTCCCAATCTTTCAATGATGTCTTTGATGCCAGTGCTGCCTTTTTTCTAAAAGTAAATTCCTTCACTTTTCCATAAGGTCCATCCTTTCCACCTAACATGTCGATTACTTCTCCATAGAAGTAATTGATTCCAATAGGTACTATTCCTGTATTTATCAACATCCTATATTGAATGCACTCCTGAACAATTTTATCTGTCCTATAAACCAAATTCTTTGCACCCATTTCCTCTTCCAATGTAGACATGATTCTCAAAATCTTTTTGCTATTTGTCTTTTCACTTGAAACAGGTTTAGTCAAAGCATTTACAAAGTTATCAAGCACATAGTGCTGTATTCCTCTCATGTATTTCTTTAATTCTACTGTACTTAACTCTGAACCCTCATGTCTAAGTCTTATATCATTGATGACATCCATATATTCATCATATGATTGATTCATTTTTAACATGAAATATTCTGCACCAGATGACTCAATCTCTAAACCCTGATCAATAAATAACAACTTAATGAACTCTTTCAAAGTATCTCTGTTCGGAAATGTCAACTCAAAGCAGTTAACTGAATTACTTCCTGCTATGATTCTGTTCCTGAGCCAATCCTTATAAATCATCCAGTCTGTACTGTTTATAACGAGTATACCATTATCACTAGGTTCTTTCATGTATTTTTTCAACTTGTCCAGTTGTTTACCTTTCAAGGCATCCAATTCTACCTTACAGAACCACTTACCATTTATACTCTGTACTCCAATTACATCCATGAAGGTGTTAAAATCAACTGATGTACCACCTGAGCCATCCTCTGTACCATCCTCTGTATCAAAGCCAAACTCTTCAGATAAGGTACTGTCTATTGGAATTGAACCAATGACTTGACTCTCTGTACACATGCTCTTTAGTTCATCAGCCACCATGTTATTGAACAAATTATACTTGCCAAATACAAACATTATCTTTGTCTTTTCATACACTTCAGTTGTAAGTATATCCTTGAACTTGTACTTCATTACTTAATCACTGCTCCCTTGTTTTTTAACTGCCCAAAATTAAATTACAATTTTTCTTTTCTATATATTCAAGCAGTTCACAACTAGTCCTCATATTGAGCCACATGCTTTACTCCTTGCTGCCTAAGCACCCTCTCGTCCAAATAGTATATCACTGACATAACTGCAAGTCTGTAACTTGATGAAAGGTATCCATCGGGATATCCACGTATTATATCTGACCTGAAGCTTTCCAATGCATAGTCAGTAAACGTTTCATCTGTGTCTGTTAATACATACTGCATGAGCTTCTTATGACTAGCCTTATATCTAATGAACAAATGAGCAGGTACCACCTTTCCATCTTTTATTGCACTTTTAATTATTGCTGACCTCAATTCCATTGTATCGCCGTACAATAATTCTGAACCTGCAACTAAATCTTTGCATCTGTATATTGGTATAAAATCTGTGTCAAGGTTTTCTCCAATTATGTATACATCAGCATTTCTCTTGTCTATCATCAAATTTAACTTAAGTCCACAAGAACTAACACTGCCATCAGTACCATCTAAACTGTATGTACTCACATGAATAAAGTTGTCTATATTTATTTTTCTATTTGTAATTCCATTACAAGCTTGTGATCTATCAGAATTTGCCAGGCCAGCACCTAAACAATACAAGACCTGAACCATTTTAGCTAATGGGCATACTCCAATTTTTAATATGCTAGCATCTTTCAAACTAGTTGTCCTGTTTAATAAACCATTGACTACTAATTCCTCCCCACCAGCCCCATGATATACATTCTCAATCACTATGGTGTCTCTTGTATCTGTAAGTCTATACACTCTTTCAACCTTGTCTGTCTTTATTTTTCCTACTGCCTCGCCCAATGTAGTGTACAAGCTACTATTGTATAACAATTCTGCTGACTTACTATCTAGCTGATCTGCTGATTTTATACCCAGGCTATAAAATCTATTAGCCAAGCCTTCCAGTTCAACTGTATTTGCCCTAGCATAATTATGACTGTCTTTCATCTTATCCAGCAAGTCTCTCTTTTTATATGTAAGCCAATAATTTAACCATTTAATGTCACTCTCATTAAATTTTCTGAAGTTCTCGCTTTCGTTAATGCTCCCTCTTTCTCCTAACTTATACTTATCCTTAATCACAAGTGTATCATCTTCAAATTGTCCATATTCAACCTTGAACATATAACCACTTAATATGTCATAAACATTAAATGTGCCCCAGCTGTGAGCTTTATCAAAACGACTGCTTTCTCCATCAAACATGAGCAATGAATTAAAGAAACTGTACATCATGTAATTTGCATGTGCACACATAGGTATCTTTATTTTTCCTACTGTATATCCCTCTGAATCATATTTTGTGTTATAGTTGCCAATCTCTAAATAAGGTGCTATTGAAAAATGCTCCCTATCAGAATTAAAGTCATTATCTGTTAGGTTAATGAAATCAACTCTTCTAGTCCATGCCATAAACACAATGTTATTGTCACTGTCCACAATGTAAAGTATTCTCAATGAACGTATTGATGCCTTCTCTATATGTCCAGTGACTACTATCAATTTATACTCTGAACTCTTTAGTATTAACCATGGCTTATCAATCACATACTTGCCATCATCTTCATCAGTGCCCTCATTTCCTTTTAACCCTGTAAACTTATCATCCCAATAAGGTATTACTGAATCCTCAAATATGTTCATCACCAAATTACACAAGCATCTAACTTTTTTGTCACTAAATGTAAATCTACCACGTGTTATAGCCCTACCAGATGACATTGCATTTTGACTATTTGCTGTATCCTCCCATTGAGTGCCTACTTCCCTTGCATGCACCTTAGGGTATCTAAGGTCTACCTCTACAGGACAATTGTCTACATCTTTATCATACATTGCCAATAATTTATATGCCTGCTTAGCTGAACCTATGTATTTATCACCCAACAATACCTCATACTCTGTTCCCCTAAGTGTCATATCAATAAGTGCCCTGTCTGACTTATTTTCTTTCTTGCCATATATTTGCTCTAATGCTTCATCTATACTTTCAACAACAATTATAATGTATTGTCTATTTATACTCACTGAAGTACCAAGTGATTTCAATGCCTTCTCATTCTTCCTATGAATAAATAACCTTGTCCTAAGCTTTTGCTTTCTTTTTGAAAAGCTGAGTGCTTTTATATCAACGTTACTATCAATGATTATATTGTGTATCGCCTGTTCATTCATACCAAAGCACTGTTTATTTACTTTAACAATGTTATCTCTAATAATTACTGTGTCTATCTTTGCATTATTAAACGTATCTTCATTTAACTCATGCACATTTGGAAATACTCCAAGATCTACTATATCTGTAGTACAGCCAGTAAATGCATTTGCCTGTAAATCTTTAACGTGTGCTAAGTTGATTCCATATTTCTCAATGTCCTCTATGTTTTCAATCTTGTTACAACTATACACCCCATGTCCAAAACCTAAATTATCACTGTCAAACTGTAATTTGCATACGTTTTGATCTATATCTTTAGTAATGGAACCAGAAATTTCACTAAAGCCAGGTCCAATTTCTAGTAATGTATTCTCTGAAAATAGAGGAAACTGTAAACTTAAGAAATTTTTTGCTTGTGTCAAATCAACAAAATCTGCGGCACAACTTATAAAGCTATGTGCCAATCTTGTTAAATTTGTAGGTAACCCTATTTTCTTTAACTGATTACAATTATTGAATGAGTCACTTATTGTAATATACTCTGTATCACCTAAACAAACATTCTGTATAGGTGTATCACAAAAGCTATTAGTTATTGTGTGTAAGTCACTCGTTTGTGTACCTACTAATCTATTAAGTCCAGTGCACTTATTGAAACTGTTTCCTATTTCACTTGTGTGGTCTGCAATTTTTACATTCATATCTCCCACACACTCACCAAAGCTTTTGTGTATTTTTCTAAATGTGTCTATATCTACTCCAAAGTTAAACTTTGCCTCATTAAAACTTAAATTTACTGTCCTAAATTTTTCACCGTGCAATCTTAATGTTATATGCTGCTCAAACTCTGTTTTATTAAAGCATTCAACATAATTCTCTACTAGGCTATCTTCAAAATCTATATGCTCTATATTGCAATTATTAAATGCATTACTCATTCCAACACTGCTAGGCAGGTTAGTGTACCCTATGTTCAAACAATATAACCCAGGTGCATCTAAACCACCTACCTTGTAACCATCTTCATGTTGAAAATAAGCTACATCAAGTCTATCCATTTCATACTCTGTGTCAGGTGCATTAGTTTTATATGTCTGTTTATTCGTATACAATGAATCAATTGCTGTAATCTTAGGTCCAAATACTACCTTTCTAAGCTTGTTTGCTCTTTGTCCTATGCATCCTAAATTCACATAGACCACTTCTTTAGGTAAATGTAATACTGTACATTCAGGGTCTATCCTCATTATTTTATATGCATTATCCACATAGCTCTCTATTAAATAGTCCCATCCATTTTTATCCATGTATTTCTTGAATTTAGCAATGTCCCAAACTTCCTTGTCCTCTGCTGTTATCTCAGAACTTTCTATGCCTGTGTTTTCTTTATTGTATGTATCTCCCTTTACTTTCTCATGTGATTGTGAATTTGATTGTGAAGTATAAACCACCTTATATGTATCACTTAAACTTTCTATTGTCGATTTATCCATCACACTGACACTCAATCCTGACTGTGTGTCACATATACATCCTATCTGTCTACCCTCTTTATTGTTGATGACCACAATACAATTCCCATTGTACTTATTAGTGTCTGCGTTTCTAATGATTCCAAAATTATTTCCAAGCCACTCTTTATTCATTACCTGCAACTTATTCTTTTGTAATGCTTCAATCATCTTTTCATAAGTATATCTTTTTATCTCGTTATTCTTATCAATGTCTACAGTCATATAAGCTACTGTATGATTAGAATTATCCATGACATGACTAACTATGTATATATGACTCATCAGTTTTATCCTCCTAAAAAATTAAAAATTAAAATAATTTAATTATTATTGTATATTATGAAGCTATTTCAGCCAAACAAAAACAAAAGGCATGTAGCTTTCACTTGCCACATGCCTTTTACTACTTTTCAGGTCTTTATTTTATTTGTGAATGTCTACACCTACAACCTTTACTGTCAAAGCTGTATCTCTGTATCTGTAAACCTTTCCTTTCTTAACACGACCAGATGTACAATCCTCCCAATCACCTGCATTGCTCGTGAAAATGCTTGCTCTGTTACCCTTAATGTACATAGAAGTGTTATGCAACCACAATCTTCTATTGATCTTCTCAACTTCTGAATTAAACTTATTATATAATTCAGATGCTTTTGCATATCTTTCTGATGCATTATCAATGCTATCCACCTGTGCAATCACTTTTAATATGTCTGCACTTAACAGTGATGTATCACCAGCTTTTGCCATCTGTCTTACCACACTACCAGTTGTCTTTGTCATTTTAGCTGATGTATACTTATCAGTTGCATATTCAATGCTTACCTCTAAAGGCTTATCCCCTGTGCCTGCACCTGCTTCATCTGCGTCTTTGCTCTTTACTACTGATGTCTCTGCTTTACACTCACCTGTATAAATGTCAATGCCTGCTTCTTTTACAGCTGCAAGTGCCTCACTATTCATCATGCCAAACATTCCCCAAACGTGTCTGCCACTTGCAGATGCTATATCTGCATCAGAGAGTTCTGCTCTAGCCTCTTTCATGATTCCTCCCTGAGGACCAAATGCTTTAGCTGCTAATCTAAGCTGTGACTGCTTTTCTACAAGTTCAAGCACCTTATCAGGTGTCAGAATACTGTATGCCCTACGCTTACTTGAAATTAAGTCAATCTTTGAAGTGTCTACCTCATAGAACACAAGTGACTTAGCATCAATTACCTGACTCATTGGCTCAATGATATGCTTATCAGTAATCTTTGTCAATGCAAGTGACTTACCAATCTTGTCAAGTAACTCCTGCTCCCTGTCTGTAGACACTGCAATACCAAGTCTCTTGATGTAGTTATCTCCATTGTTGAAGATTTTCTTTGATCTTGTAACGTAACTTACAATGTTAGTTGAAGCCCCATTGATACAAACAGGAACAATGCCTACTTTCTTAAATGTTGCATTGACATTCATTTTAGCAGGATTAAACTTAGGTAATGGAGATGCAACCTCACCAATTCCCAGAGGTGTGAATCCTTCAACTGATGTATGACCATCTTTTGTAGTAGCAATGTAATCTTCTGTAGGCAGTTTAATCACTAAACCATTGCATTCAGCAATGAAGTCATACAGAGAAATAATGTCAATTCCTGTCTCAAGCGCACCATTGATACGTGTCTGCTTCTTTGTAGCTGATGACTTAAGTCTTTTAGCCTGTGGTGCATCACCAATAATCTCTGCAGGAAAATCCTCCATCTTAGGTCCATCAGGTTTACCACAGATGTATGAGTTTCCTTTGCTAGATGTTCTGATTGCAAAATTGCCAGGCTTAAACCACTTACATAACTGAATTACATTTGCATATAAGAAGTTTGTTGTTGAACCATCAGGCAGTTGTACCTCAAAACCGTAGTTCTGATTATCCTTAATGTATCTCTTTCTAATGAAAACCTCATTAGATGGAATCTGACTGTACTCATTTCCATTCAACATGTACATAGGTACAGAGTTGATCTTAAATTTACCGTGCTCAACAATTTTTCCCTGCAGTACCTTAATCTGACTGTTAGAAAATTTACTGCTTACGATTGCAGCAATTGTCATAGGCTTAACCATCTCTGAAGTAGTAAGTCCACCAAAGTCACACTCACGTCCTTTTAACATTAAACCGATCAAATTTCCCTTGTTATCAACAATAGAACCAGTGATCTTTACTTCTTTTCTTGCCATCTCTTTTTTCCTCCTTTAATTTATACTAACATTATACACAATAAACTTCATTTTGTCAACTAATGTGTCTATGAAATTTTAATTTTAGGTATATTCAGCTTTTTATCATATGCACTCCAGCTCTTTTAATGTCTTATGAATGCCCTACCTACTTTTTCTGTAAAATACCCTCTGCTTTATTTATTAAGTACTGATCTTCTTTATTAGACCACTAGTACAATAAACCAAAATAAAAGGGCATAACACCATATATGTTATGCCCTCTATACTCAATGCTATTCACTTTTTTTTCAGTGCTGCTTTTTACTCAACTTTCACTGATCCAAACTTAGCAACTACTGCTTTAGCATATTCTGTAACTGCACCACTTAAAGGTCCCTCTTCAGGTCTTGCCTTAGGCTTCCAATCTCTACCAAGTTCGATCTTTCCTTCAGTAGAGCTGAAGTCTTTATCGTACTTGATCACTGAAACTGCAATGTTCTTTAACTTGTTCTCTACTTTAGCCTGTGCCTTAACAAGTTTCTCAAGTACAGATAACTCAAAAACACCGTATAAACTGTTAGTGCCCATTCTCTGAATCTTAAGCTGATTTCTTACTTCCTGTCCACCAAACTTAACTGCCTCTGCAATTACATTAGCGTTAGACTGATGTAAAATAGTTGCTAATCTTGACATTTCAGCTGCTGATGTACATGAAACAATTGCTCCAAAGTACTCACTTGACATGCCAACCACTTTACCAAAGAATAATACCTGTGTAGTGATCTTACCCTTAGGTGCCTCTTTCACTGTGCAATCTCTGATAACAAAGTTACCACCAATAGCAGAAATGATATCCCCATCTTCAGTATGTCTGATCTTACCATTAGAGATCAACTTATTTTTAGCCAATGCAACTGTCTCAGCAACAGAAAGTTCTGCTAAACTACCTGTATTTGTAAATACAGTGTATCCAATCAGCTTACCCTTGCTCTCTGCTCTGTTAAGGATGACTGCATGTGCTGTACCCTCAACCATACCAGTGTCAGTATTGATGAAGGTATATTTATCTAATGCACCGTTAGTTGAAACAATGTTAGATCCCTCAACACTAAGGTTTGTAACCTTCATTTTACCTGATTTAATTTCTTTTGCCAGGTCAGCGACACCCATTGTTACTGTCTGATAGTCAGAAGAAATCAATGTGTATGCACTAACGCTGTCTTTTGACTTTCCCTGTCTAGTAATCATAGTAAATGTTCTCATTACCTTTTCTCTCCTTTACATAATTATTTTATAATTTAATAAATTATATTTCTTATTCATTCTCACGTCTGTGCGAATGTATCATTATTAGTACACCTATGCATTATGCTTCAACATTCCCAAATATTTGTGCAGCCTATATACAATGTATTTCTTAATTATATCTGCCCTAGCATGTGACATTAAACTCAATGTAGGCTCTACATCATTTAATATGTCAATTGTTTTACTTGCTATGTTAAAATTAACATTATCAAGTGTATCTATTGTTGCAACCTGTGCATCATGTTTTTTATCTATTGTATAAGAGCTATTAAATACTTCACCCACTTTATAATTGCTAGCTAATGCTAATAATAATGGTACATTCGACAATAAACTTGCACCATTATCAAATAATGGTGCACCTGAAAATTCTCCCTTAGTATTCCTAAGCATATGCACATTTCCATAATGTCTGTCACTATTTCCAATAATAGCATCAAACAGAAACATAGTGTCTATATAAGACTTAGGAAGTAACTCATACATAACATCTTTATTTGTGACCTTATGTTCACTTATTACATTCCTTGCTCTCTTAACTTCTGCCACTGAAGTAATTGAGCACCCTTTCCTGTCTATCTTCTCACAAATACTTGCATATTTGCAATTTAGCATGTCACTTCCAAATACTCTATTGATTTCATCTGTCTTGATTAGGTCATATTCCAGAACATCAATGCCAAGGTCCCTACCAATTATGTATGCTAGCTTTTCTCCAAATGGTTCAGTATTGAATAAACTGTTTCCTTTTATAAGGAAGATTCTACCTGTCAACCTGTCTCTAACCCACAATTTAGGCAACTGACCACCATTTGCATGTGATCTCCTAAAATCTTGAAATTCTAATTCCATTCCTTTATATTCTATTATTTTCGCCATATGTATTTATCCTCATCTCTTACGCCTATACTATTATAAGGGTAATGACTCTCTCCCAATTGTCCTCTAATTGATTCAGTATGGTACCTATCTGTATCCTTGTATACTAACCAATATGGATCTGTAACAACAGAACATCTAGTGATCTCTGCTATTTTATCAATGTCATATTTCTTAAGACCAAGTTCTTTCAGTAGTTTCCTACTGTTCAATCTATTCTTAGGAAATACCCTTTCTTTTTTCCAAGCAGCTATGACCTCATTCATGTCTGTACCATTGTCTAAACCAAGTTCAAATATATAAGGCAACCACTGCTTATGTATATTGTCGTTGAGTTTTAATACAAGCTTACCATTTTCATCATGAAAGGTACCTAACTCAAGTCCATCATACATAATAGCTATCATCCTGCAAGTCCTCCAAACTCTGTCATGCTCTTCCAAACCTTAGCCACTGCATCAGCAGCTTTGAAGTACATCTTATACATATCATCGCGAGTCAGCTTTAATTTATCTATGTAATTATCTACCCTCTTCCAATTAGCTTCTTCATATGCTTTCACTAAGTTTAGAAGCATACCACCATCACCCTCTCTGTATATGATAGCATCTTCTATTGTCTCACTTAAATTCAACTGGCTCATCTCTTTATCAATAGTGTTTCCTGTCAATATATCCAAAGCAGAAAATAAACCAATCATATAAGCATCATCGCTTTTAACTGAACATTTCTTTGATTTCTTTGCAATCTCTTCACAGAACACTGCTCTATGATAAGAAGTCTTAAGTAACTCTTCTGAAGCATTGTCATTCCTTACAAACTTTAATAAGAATATCCATCTTTTCAACGATGATAAACCTATTCTTACTACTGCATCCCTCACTTTTTCTATACGTGTCCTAGCCCCATAATACACTGAATTAGACAATCTAATTACCTGTGCTGACATTAAAGAATCATGTGCGATTGCTTTTGCAATGTCATCTATTGATGCCTTCTCATTGTTTATCAGTGCAATTACCTCAATGAAGTTTGCATCTGAGTGTGAGTTACAATCAATCTGAATGCTTGTCTCTTCTCCAATGTATTTACCCTCATATAAGTCAACGCCTGATGTTTCTGCCATCATGTAATCTTCAGAAGTATCAACGTTATAAGCCAACAACTTACCCTGCATACTTCCTTTTTTAATGATTTTATCAGGCAGACCATGAATATCTACTTTAACAATGTCAGCAAGGATGTTTGCCATTGTAGCAAACTCATCTTCCTTATTCAATTCAATAATAATTTTATAGCCACTATCTTTTAATGAGCTGATTATCTCTGTTTTTTCCCTGCTGTTCAAACAATCATTATTGAACTGAAAATAAACTGAATGTGTGTCTAAACATAACAACTTATTCTTATTTTCTTTAGTAATGTTATACTCTTTAACTTCAAGTATAGTAGGTATATTTGCCAAAGCATCCTCAGGATCATACCTCTGTATAATGTTAGAAATAAGTGTCTCCAATTGATTCCCACTGTTATCTTCGCTATACTTTAAATCATTTGCGAATAATTTCTTGTTAATTTCCCTTACAGGTTGTCTAGTTACGTATGCTTCCATGTACTCCACCTCATAATCAAAAATAAAATTAAATCTTAATTTTTATAAATATAGTGCACAAAAAATGGCATAGCATCAAATACCAATGCTACACCATTTTTATACTCTATGTCTTATTTTATTTTAGAAGTCATATTCATCATCAATGTCCTCTTCAAATATATTCATGTTGGAAATGAACAACTCTTCGCCTTTCAATGCATCTTCAGCTGTCTTACCTGCCATTGTGTATACTGTCTTATACTCTTTCATATAGCAAGGTGTTCCATACACTGTATTACCTGAGAATAACTTACGTACAAGTACTGAATCATCATATGTAACAAACCATTTAGCATGCATACTCTTTGTAAACTCTGCAAAATGTTGATGAGGAAAACCATGATGTGTACTGCCACCCTTACCATATAACCCTGATCCCTCTTGAGCTGCATATGGAGGATCTAGAAAAATAAAGCTATCGTTAGGTGACTCTTCAGCATATTTCATTGTATCTTCAAATGACACATTGTATAACTCAATTCTTTGTAAAAGTCTATGAGCATCATAAATGACATCTAACTTGTCTAACTTAAAATCACAGAACTGATCTTTACTTAATGAACCTGCATCTCCCATTCCACTGAAACTGATCTTATTCACTAAAATCATGCGTGCTGCTCTTTCTTCAAGTGACATTTGAGTTGTATCAACTGTCTCTGCCCAATTCCAAAAGTCCTTACCCTCCTTGCATGCCAGATTATATAATGCAATATTATCTCTAATAATCTGCTTATCTGCTTCTGTCATGTCTGACTTCTCAAAATCTTTGTTCTCTCCATCATCATTGATGTAACTTCTTGCAAGTCCTCCAATAAACCCAGAGTCATGTATTGCACTCTGATGAGGACACCATTTATTGAACATGTTAGTTGCTATCTCAATCACAGCATCAGGATTTTGTTTAATGCCCATCCACATTGACCACATCTCCGTGTACAGGTCTCCACCAATCATTCTTTCAAGTTTAGTAAATCTGCCATCGTCTGCAACTGATAAACTAACTGACCCACCACCAAAGAAAGGCTCTACAAAAGTTTTCATGTCTAATGGAAAGTACTCAATCATATCAGGTATGAACTTCCATTTTGCTCCAGGGTAACTCACTACAGGTTGTGCCATTTTAATTTTCCTCCTTGTATTTCCTATTTATATAGTGTTCACAACTTGAACCTCTTGCGACTCTATTTGATTTATTAGTGACCACTGTATAATAACAAGTGTTCAACTTTCTATCTCTGTAAAAGCAATTCCTACAGTGCTCACCAACAGTTCCTGTACATTCAACTTCTGCTAGTGCCTTTAACTGTTCTTTGCTAAGCATCCCATACTCAATGTCAAACTTATCTTCCATCAATTCCTCTAAGTCCTTCATTTGTGCATGTGTCGTTGTCTTTTTATTAGATGCTTTCTCTTTTACTTCCTCTGTATCTGTTTCTTTTTCAGTTGTATCTGCTTTTTTCTTTGGACCTAAAATCTTACTTCTGTATGTATAATAATATGTCTTTGCTGTTCCAATACAGACACCTAACTCATTACTAATGTCGTGGTAATCTCCACCTGCTTTAATAATTTCAATTACAATATCTGTCTTTGATTTCCGTGTCTTATCTGAATTATGCTTACTGCATTTATTTACTTCCTGCTGTCTATCTTTACTGTTATCAGTGACTGCTAAACACTTATACTGTTTCTTCTCTACTTTCTCTGTGCCTGTCTCTTTTTCTACTGCACTTGATTCCTTATTCTCAATTTCACTTTTATTTTCTAATGCATCCTCTGTACTGTCCTGCTGATTTTCAACCCCTGTCTCTTCTCTTTTAACCTCTGTCTGTTTCTCATGGACACCAAGTTCATCACTGATCTCACTCTTTTTATCATCTGCAATTCCTTTGATTTCCTGTGTACTCTCTTTTATTATTGACTTTAACATATTTTTAATCTTGTTAGCACATCTCCTGCATAAATCATATTGCTTACTGTCCAGGTACATTGTAACACATTCATCTTCATTCATCTTTTTACCACAATTCTCATTATCACAAACTATGTAACTTACTTTCATCTCTAAACTCCTATCTTTATTAACTTATGCTGTGTCTCATAAGCATCTGCTGTTATCAATTCTTTTACTTTTTCTTTCAAATATTTCTCTGCTGATCTTGTATCAACCTTATCCATTGAAATAAGCAAGTCTACATTATCCAATGCCTCATACAACTTAATCTTTACGTCCGACTTTAATTTTGCATCTGCCATAATACTTTTCTCCAAGTTGACTCTATAAATATTAAGTTTAATTATATCTTTATCACTGTTGAGTTTTTCATTTACTTGATCACTTTTCTCAACAAACTGTGTAGTCGTTTCTTTTCCACGTATAAAGTAATTATATAAAAAGTTAATTGCCTCATCTTTAGTGACCTTATTTCCTGACATTCTTGAAGCATATGCCATGTGAAGATTTATAATGTTACCACCTACTCCACAACCGAAACAATAAAAACTTTCTGTGTCCTCATAGTACCTAAAAGATGGTGTGTCCTCATCATGTAAAGGACAACAAGCTCTCGGATCTCTGTCAAAATTAACAGGATAAACGTCATAATATCCATCCAACTGAGGAACAATTATTCTATAAAAGTATATCGGAATGGTCACATTCTTTAGCACTGCTCTTCTCATTTCATCAGTTGCTGACTCTTTTTTAATATATGTACCATTTCCAGTCGTATTTGTATCTCTTATAAACTTACCCATGCTAACTAACCTCTAATATATGTATCATAGTATTCTACTATGTCTTGCTCACTCACTGCCTTGTTCATATATTTTCTAGCAACCTGTATTCTTACTTTTCCAACTGTCTCATCGAAGTTACACAGTGCTAACATTTCTCTGTTAGCCTTGCTATCAAACTTAACCACTGCTAAAATTCTGTAAATTGTGTAATCTCTATTTGACTCTATTGCTTTCTTAGCATACATAGTGTATTTCTTAAATACTTTTAATGGAATTGTAATTATATCTCCAAAGTCCATCAATTTTAACGCTGTCTCATAAGCAATATCACTACTGTCTATATCATCAATTACCTCTTCCTCATTAAACTTATCGATGTGTGTTACACCAATTATCTTTGCATCTGCTTCAATTCCATTGGTCATTTTAATCACATTGTCAAGTCCATCCAATCTATTAGCAAGTTTATCTTTTAATGAGTCAATCTCTTTTTCTTTTTCTCTAAGTGCTAACTCTCTATCCAAGAGTTCATCCATTTTCTCACTAAATATCTTATCTACTGCCTGCTGCATTGGTGCATTAAGTATTGCATCTACATGTTTTTGAGCTGCTTCAACATTTGTATCTTCATGTACCTCTTTCTTAGTTGATGCTGTACTCTCTTTACTTTCTGTGCTGATCTCTTTCTTAACCAATGCATTTTCTTTTTCTACAGGTGTCTCTGTCTTTTCAGCCTCTGTATCATTCTTGACTTCAATGCTTTCTTTCTCAACCTTGATGCTTTCTTTTTTAATTACAGGTGTCTCATTTTCATCTTCCTCTGTTAAACTATTTTCTCCCCTAAGGTATCCTCTAAACCTATTTTCTGTCTCTAACACTCCAAATGGTGTCTGTCTGTAAATAATCTCGTACTTGAATTTATTCACAGGTGATTCAGGATCATCTAAAAGCCTGTCTCCAAACTTATCAATGTCAATCACCTTATCACCAGGAAGTGTAAATATCTTATGCGAATTGTTTACTTTCTCAACCTCACTGTTGATTGGTGTTAATACCCAGCACAACTGTAAGTTTTTATGCTTATCTCTTTTCTCTAAAAGATACCCATAAACCTTTAACTGTGTATTCTTAAATACCAATGTTGCTCTTGATTCCTTAATGCTCTTTCTTACTGTGTCACTAATTTGTAGCTGTGATCCCTCTGCAAATACCTGCTTATACTCATCAAAGTCAAGTACATATACACCACGTTTATTGTAATTTGATTTAACAAATGTAATATTACTCATTTTTTCTTACCACCTTTCCCCCTGTACTGTTCACCACTCATTACATAAAGGAAACCACACATAAACCAACCTAGACCAAGTTCTTTTCTCCTGCGCTTAACCTCTTTTTTAGTTGTTCCATACATTTTAGCTATGTAGCTATCAGACTTGCACTGATTAAAAAACAAGTCATGTAACTCAACTCTCTTGATCTTATTCAAATCATCTAATGTTCCAATCTGTTCGACCTTTGCCATCTCAATTACTCCTTTCTAATCTTTTCTTCTTTTTCACTTTACACACTGCTAATCTCCATTCAAGTAATGGTTCACCAATCAATATAACAGGTACAAGCATCAAAACCAATGCCCAATGTATTGTTGCCTCTGCAATACTTTTATTGTATCCAGTATACACTAAAATGTCTCTCAATACTATATACTCTGTAGAGCTACGCCTCAAAGAACTCTTAGCCCTCATTCTTAATGCTGAATCAAAGAATTTCTCTGCATCCCCCACATAATATAACTGACTACTAACATAAAACATTCTTGAACCCTTATTACCTCTGTTTGTACTATAAATAACTATTGCACAATTATCATTTGCTGTGATCTGTTTCGCTCTATCTATGGCATAGTTCTTAGCATCCAATGTTTTGTTAATGTCTGACTTCTTACTTATATCAAGTTTCAAATAATAAGCTTGCACTCCAGTTTTCTCATAAAGTTCCATAGCCCAATTACAAAAGTCTGCTTCAGATTCATCATTGTAACTGACTTCATCCACAAAGCAATCGTAGTTGAAATCCTTGTTCTTTGTAATTTCAGGTGAGACCCATCCCTTAATTGGAAATGCTCCTGTAATATATGCTATGAATATAATCACAACCGATGCAATCACCCAAACAATTCCAAGACACAATGTTACTTGATCTCTTTGATTCATCTGTGTACCATTTTCCATCTTAGCTGTCCTCCTCAAAAATTGTAAATGTCCTCTCTATTAAACAATTGACTCCACCTTGCACTAATAAGTTTAGCATAAAATATACTAGGTAACCCATAATTTCCTAATGCATATGAGTCATTCATCTCAATAAGTACTGTCTTTTCATTACCATGACTATCCCTAGCTACTCCAATGTCCATGCTACATGATGCAGGTCTATCTTTCCATTTCCTAAAGTCCTCCGTCATATTCTCTACTGTATCTGCGTCATAACTGTAATGCCATGCCTCTTTGTCTCTAAGTGCATCAAGTAATAAACCATAAGGTCTTAAGTCAATTAGCTTGTCATACAATATGAAACCTCTCCATTCAGCAAGTATATCCAATTTCTCACTACAGATTACTTCATAATTCTCATGACAATTACCACAACCTACCAAGTCTGTTATACTTGATATCACCTTACCTGTAAATGCCTTTTCTCTATTCATAGGCTTCACAAACCATCCTGCTGACCATTTCTTCTCATCAGACGCAATGCTATTTATTGTGTCTGTCCAAATTTGTCTACCAAGGTATTCTCTTAAGCAATCAGGATAGTTAGGTAATTTGTATGATAAACCAAATTTATCAAAGATGCATTGACATTGATCTATATAGTCCAAAACTATATCCTCTCTGCCTACCTTATCATATATGTCATCAACACTCTCATATGCCTGCATTTCAGCACCTAACTGCCTAAATCCATACATTGCATGAGCTATATTCTCTGAATGAGGTATATTCATTTTTAATCCATTGTCATATCTAGTTTTAATCCAGATCATTCATATTTCTCCTTAAAAACAAAATTTAATAAAAAGAATTACTTTCTATATTCATATGCCTGTTTACATGATTATACTTTTAGTACCTATGCTAAACATATTATTACATATGTGCATCTTCAGTTTATATCTGTACAAAACAAAAACCCCCATGCCAATTAGACATGAGGGTAATCACTGCTGTATCAGACTTAAAGTATATTAGCCTTAACTTAAATTTTTTAATTAATGGAATTGAGGTACAACATGTCTGATACCACTGTACACTAATATACTTAGTATGCCTGGTGGGACTCGGACCCACGACACACGGCTTATAAGGCCGCCGCTCTAACCTGCTGAGCTACAGGCATATAATGCTATTGAGTGGATTCGAACCACCAACCCTCTGCTTAGGAGGCAGATGCTCTATCCTACTGAGCTACAACAGCATGTCCGCAGACCATATCTTAATGATCTGCGATATAATTCCAAATGCTGCAGTAATCTTAAAAGTACTCATACTCAAAATTGATGGAGGACAATAAACTGTGTTTAATGCCCAAATGGTTTTGTACCAGGGAATAGCCCCCTGATACTAAAGGTTTTTGTACTAGGGAGTAGCCCCCCTAGTACGAATGACATCGTTATGCTCGATGCCTTTTGCTACACTCGTAAGTGCAACATTCTTCAAACTGTTTTATATGTAAGTTTGCTGTCTGATTACCACATTTGAAATGTCATTTCAGAAAGCTACACGTCAGCTCATTTACTGACCAGACCTCCTCAACCACCTTACTTCCTCGCTTCTGAACATCTCCAACGCCACCAGTGTTGAATTATAATGGTCATTTGCCGCCTTGAGCAGTTTGTTACCAAATCTTCAACAAAGAAGTAGACTAAGCCCTACTGCTCTCAACCATTCCATAGTTGTTTCGTATCAACCAACGTCAATCCTTATACTCTCCGCTTATGCGGTTCATAACATAGGAACAATTATTTCTAATAAACAACTGCTATTCCATTGAGCATCCTATGTTACATAGCAGACTTCCACTGCAACATTCATACCACAAACGCCTGTGATATTTTATGCACTAGCACCAAACCTGAACTCTTAAGTCTATACTGCCGGATCACCCTGGTCAGTACCAAAAACTGTTATATCAGACTCAATGCTATGCAACCGGTTACCTGAGCTAATAGAGTGTCTTTCAACTGTTGAGTGCTATCCACTGCCATGTCCATATTCATTTATGGTACACATGACAAACACTTCTATGTCTCTATCCTCAATTTACTGGGTAGATTTCTGACTCACCACAGCCTACCATCATAATGTCTAAGCTATCAAAATGAACTTAAATGTCCAACAACGCTTTAGTAGGTTCCCCATTCATGGCTCTTTCCGCCGCAAAAGATTAAATATTAAATACTATGTACCAATAACATCGTACCTGAACGAGCCTTAGTGCTAACTGTACTATACTCTAATCTCACTGCTCATGCTCCTTTCCGATTCTACATTTATCTTAAACCAGACTGTATCAACAGATCACGTGATGCAATCTGACAGAAGACTCTTAATCCTCCTGCTTTACTGCTGTGAGGTAGCCACAAAGACTCATGTCCTTAACCTCCTTTTGTAAAGCTAGTACCCACTGAGGGACTTGAACCCTCACTCCCTAAGGAACTAGAACCTAAATCTAGCGTGTCTGCCAATTTCACCAAGCGGGCTTACTCTACTTTTTAACTGTCTTTATTTTTCTAAATATGTAAGGCTTTCAACAGGCTATGTAATTTACATTTACTATCTGTCTCAACCTTACATATTTATTATAACACCCAATGAACAACTTGTCAATCGAGAATTTCATTTATTTTTGAAATCTTTTTACTTTTCTCTCTCAACACTATCTATATTACCACATAGACACTAATTTGTCAACCTAAATGCTAAACGAATTTTACCCCAAGCTAGCAAGCTTTATCTACATGTTCATATAAATCTTTCATTGCATCCTTCACTCTATCACTGTCTACCATATCCTTATACCTAGGAAAGTCATAGAATTTATTATAAGTACACAAAGGACAACTACAATGAATCTTTCCTTTAGAATACTGTCCATCATGTTCATACCAGTCCTGTCCATCCCAATATACATGATGACAAATCCATTTCTTACGTGCAATTGCCTTGTTTCTTACTTCTCTTCTGTAACTTCTTGTACGTGCCATAGCTGACACCTCCTGACCTATATTTACCTCCCCTGTAAAGATAGTCAGGAAACCTATGCTCCTTACAGGCTCAGTAGGTGATCAGGAATAAACAATGTTCTTGTTCTGTGCATTACCTTTCTCTCCCTGTTATGTTTTTCTTTTTCATGTTAATCTCTTATTTTCAGGTGACCCCCTCAGAAACCTGATGACTCATCGGTTATTATACGATTAACGCTTACTCCTTACGTTTATATCATCTTTCCCAATTTGTACTACCGTAACATCAAATGTATTAAACATTCGTCAGCTTAAATGCTTTCATGCCTCTACCTTTTTCAGCTTGCTTGAGTAATTATCAAGAGGGTTTTCAGTGCACCAAGAGGGACTTGAACCCTCACTCCACAAGAAATCAGATTTTGAGTCTGACGCGTCTGCCTATTCCACCACTGGTGCCTATTCTTTTTAATATGTCCTAAATCGGAATGACAGGACTCGAACCTGCGACCTCATGGTCCCAAACCATGCATTCTAGCCAAACTGAACTACATTCCGTTAATAATTATGTACATGTCTTAAACATACCATGTATCAGCATATTCAAGACATGTTATTCTTTTTAATTAACTTGTCTTACTCTCCAATTCTGTGATGTTACTCATATCTTTTATCAGTAGTACCAACATTACAACATATAGCACAAAACAAATTAAGTCAGGTACAAACAATTTTAAGTTATGTATACTATCTTTTGCACCTATGCCTGACATAAAACAAATAGCTGCAAATGCAATAATCTTCAATGTATAACTATATTTTATATAGCTGTACTTAATGCTCTTTGCAAATTTGTTATGCCAAATCAAATCAAGTACTGTAAATACAATTAGTACTATTGCAAGTATTGCAACTACTATGATTGCAACCAATGCCAATGTTGTTCCAACTGCTACACCAATCATTTGCCCAGTGTTTGATTGTCCTTTAGTCTGTTCATAAAATAAATTAAATGCTTGTGTACCAGATAAGGGCACAAACAAAATTGTCAACACTGTCATTATGTAAAGTATGACAGATGTAGCCATGTCCTTTTTACCATAATACTTCATAAATTCCTCCTTATATTTATGACTTTATTATTTAGAGGAGGTGGTGGGATTTGAACCCACGATCACGGTTTTGCAGACCGCTGTCTTAAGCCTCTTGACTACATCTCCATATTATTTTAGTACTGACCAGGAGAGTTGAACTCCTGTCTGTGGATTCGTAGTCCACTGTTCTATCCACTAAACTAGGTCAGTATTTTATTAGTACAGGTAGCGAGATTTGAACTCGCACGTCATCACTGACGAGAGATTTTAAGTCTCTCATGTCTGCCAATTCCATCATACCTGCATATACTATGTCTTAACCACTTCCTTAACTCTAAATACATTATACACCACAAACTAAACCTTGTCAACCATTTTTTTCATAATTTTTTACTAATGTCCTACCCTATTTTTGAGCGCACTTTGAGTAAGGTCCTACATGCTATTTCTAAACACCATGTATCGTCGTCTACTTCTCAAGTTACAGTCACCTAATAAAGGGTCAATCATAAAACCACCTCCTGTACCCCTTATCTATTTTTATGCAAAATAAAAACCTGTTAAGCCATCAAATGACCTAACAGGTTTTATTATATAGTCACTTAACAACTCCAACTGCCTTTTTCAATTAACCAAAAGAAACCTATTGCATAACAATAGGCATAAAGGTGTTCTGAGTTCTGGTCGTATGCAATTATAATTTTTATCACTGCTATTACTCATGTCCATTTTCCCCTTAAATCTTAAATCAAAAATTAAAATACAATTATATTTATTTTAGTGCTATTTTTTCTGCATCCTCTAATTATTACTAAAGTAACTCAATTATTTCACAATAGTAATCAAAGTCTTCAGTGTATAGTTTGTATAAATCCACAAGGCTTACCCAACCAAGTCTCTTGAAGTCCTCATCACTCAATGCCTTAACATTATTTTTATTATGTCTACCTGTTTTCATCGCACGTAATGTGTCTCTTGTATAAAAGTCGATCTCAATTAAACTCTGTATTGTATTGATGTATCTAAATGCATAATGACACCAACCAAATGTTGAATCAAACTCAATATAGCATTTAAAGTTTTTATAATTAAGTCTCCTAATTATATTCCTTGCAACTAATTCAAAAGGCTTATGGTCAATTTCCATTTCCATACGCCCTTTTCTGCACCATCTATGTATCTGTTTCTTGATCTTGTATTTAGCATGATCTGATATGTCTATCTTACCATTCTTGCAAAGCTTCAATCCCAAATACTCAATGCTGTCACCTGGCTCAAACCATGTATATTTATCAGGATTCATTGTTAAACCATAACTACTAATAAAGTCCAGCACTTTATCTAAGTATGTTTGTAATTTTTCCTTGCTGTCTGACAAAATAATTATATCATCACTGTATCTAGCATAAATGCATTCTTTATCAATAAAATAGTCATCACAAGGTTTCAAACATGCATTAGCAAATAAACTACCAAGTGCGCATCCAGGTACTAATGCTTTCCACTCATTTATTACTCTGCCTTTATATTCCACTGTATTGCCCAACATTATTCTTGATACTGTTGCACCAAGTTCATTATTGAATAACACATTCATTAACTCATGTACTCTCTTTTCAGACACGCTATTGAAATATGCATGTATATCTAACTTAACGCCATACTTGTATTTTTTAATGTCATTCTCTTTCTTAATGTACTCTATTGCTGTACATGTACTTATTCCTTTTCTATATGAAAAACAGTTCTTACTTACAAGTTCAATATGATACATTGTCACTGCCCTATAAATTGCACCAATGACCATTCTATCTTGAAGACTGTACATATAAACCACACGCTTCTTATTAGTCATTCCTTTTGCAATCTCAACCTTTTTAGGTATAGACCACTTGTATGTATCATTTACTAACTGCTCAATTATTTCATCTTTAAGTATGTCTTTAATTCTCCAAAGCTCATTTTTCTCTTCAGGTGTCATTGTCTTTTTTAACACCATTTTATTAAATGTATCTTCCCAATAAACATTTTTCTTTAACTCATCTACTACTGTCCAGCTCAATTATTCTGTCCTCCACTTGCAATTCATACAACGTGCATACAACAAACCATCACGTCTATACTCACCAAAGCAATTGTCTCTTCTTATATTACTATGACATGTAGGCTTGATCATCATGCCTTTAATTTTATCTATAAGCCAATCTGTATTACTCCAAATGATAGGATTTACATCCTTATGTGTTTTAGCTGTTGTGATTGCTTGTACCATGCTAATTTCAAGGTCTGTCAACTCTTCTGCTATGTAACCATCCCACTTAGCATTAAGTATCATCTTACTATAAGTGTTTTGCCACTTTTTTAATTGCTTATTTAATTCGTTATCCCTGTTATTTCCCATAAACTATTGACCAAAGCCTTTCTACTATGCCAATTCTATCTATTTAATCTCACACACTTTTTAACTACCAATGTATACCCCAGTTTTTACCCCACTGCCTATCAAATTTGTTGACCTATGTTAATTCTTAATTTTTAATGCTGTCCTTTTATTTTTAATAAGCCTTGTTTGTTCTTATTTTAATATCTTTCATTTATCATCTTACATTAGCTTTTTAAGTTATTGCTTACTTACTAATGTACAACTCTTTATATACCCTGTTATACATGTTACGTGACTTAACTTCTATTTGATGCCTTTCATACAAACTTCTTATGTGTTCATCATCATTATAAGTAAGTAACCACTGACAATTAAGTGTCTCTATCTTTTCATGTAATAGATCATGATTAGACTTACTACTGTTACATCTGTAATACTTGTCCACTCCCTCACAAGTGTAAGGAGGATCAATCAACATGAATACTGATTTATGGTCATAGTCAATAAATATTTCCTCATAGCCTTTATTATAAATCCTTACGTCCTGCAGTAAGTCAGAGGCCTCTCTTAATACATTAAACTTGTAATCCTCATATTGATACTTGTAACTCATACCCTTCATAGTGAGCATCTCTTTTGTCATAAACTCAATAGCTGCTCTTTCTATTTCTGTACCTGCAGGTTTCTCAATCTTATCCATGAGATAATCAAGTTCTAATGCTCTTAATTTTGTTATCTCTGCTAATAATTCATCCCTATGATCTCTTAAACTATACCAGAAGTTAGCCACTTTTTCATCAAGGTCATTGTATATGACCTCTCCTTTATATCCTTGTCTGATAAGTTCTAATCCTGTTGAAAACCCACCACCAAAAGGCTCTATATAAACATCATATTTGCCTATGCTGTAATTGTCTAAGTTAATCTTTTTTGCACCTATGTATCTTAATACACTTTGCATGACTTTCCTTTTATTTCCTCTCTGTATTTATTTGTATGCCTAAGTCCATGACTACATTCCACCAAGTCTCTTTTGAGAGAAACCTGTGCCGCCTGAAACTTTGTTTCAGACAGCGCAGAGTTTACTGTACTGACTCCTACATACAATTGTGTGTAGTGACACATTATTTAATTGTATTACTCTTTTAATACGTTATATGCCTAAATCCTTGACTGTATTCCTCTAGTTCTCAAATGTTGAGATACACCTGAGGACTGAGCTGGCTTTGCTAGCTCGATCATCAGGTATATGTACTGATTTCTACACATAATGGTGTACAGTGGCACCAAACTGTCTGTCTTATTAAACTGCTTGTCTTTTAATTTAGCGCTGTATACTTAAATCCTTGACTGTATTCCACCAAAGCCTCACATTTTGAGATTAAGCCAGGAACTGAGTAAACCTTGTTGACTCAATTCCGGGCTTTATGTACTGATTTCTATATACAGCGGTGTACAGTATCACCAAAAGCTAAATCTATTCCAATCTAGTTCATTTACTTTTATAATGCCCTCAAATTACCAATATATAACTCAATATCTTTTGCTGTACAGTTGTCAGAAGTTAATGTATTAACAATCGGTGCTAACTGCCATTTCAGATCTGAATGCTGACAATACTTATAAGGACCTAATGCTCTATAGTTAATTACCTCTGCTTTTCTTAATCTTTCCGGTGAGTATGACACCTTACCATTGCTACCCCTATAACCTCTATTGCCTACATTGATGTCATCCTCTCCCATATCATTGTAGTAAACACAGCAACCTGATTCATAGTAGAGTCTTAACTTATCAGGTAACTCGTAGTCAACAGGATTTTCAGGATCAAACCCTGTTAAAAGTGCTCCTGACAATTCTGGATGATGATCAAAAAATAACTTACACATGCTAGGATTATATATTGCTAAAACTGCCAATGCCATCTCCATCCTAACTGCATTGATATGCCTTAGTTCATCATTATCACCCAAATTTTCATCACTGTACTTCATCATTGTCTCTACAGTTGCAGGTATGAGTACATCACCTAAGCAAGTTGCATTTCTCTTGTATTCCTCATAATCTCTAAGGTAGTCACCAATATACTTAAGTGTACATTCTGTACCCATGTTTTTCTTATATCTAAATCCCCTGTTCTGCTCCGAAATTGCAAAGCCAAGTTCTGCCATACTCTGTGCAGACTTAAACTCCTTAACATTAAACATTCCAATGTCTTTTTCTTTCTTGTATGTCTCAATCTTACTTACAGCTGTAAGTATTTCAATCATTCCAGTATTCAGATTACTACCAAAGTACTCCTTAACTACCTTTTTGATAAGTGAGGTATCCCAATGTTTACGACTACTTTTACTTGCTACTGTTTGAGGATATCTAAGCACCCCATCAAGTAGTATAGGATTCTTAACGCATATTTTGTAGAACATTGTAAATGATTTAATGTCTGCACAGAATGTGACAAGTGTAGAAACTACAAACAATTTGTATTTCAAATTAGCATCCATATCCCATGTAGACTTAATTACTTTTCCCTTGTACTTTTTTGCAATAGTAAGTGCCACATTACTAATTGTGTTGATCATCGCTTCATATCTATCTGTCATTTTACAATTGTTTTCATACAGATCAATCTGAATGTCATTGATGAGTTCATTAGCCACAATTTTCATTTCAAGGTCCAGCCTCAATTCTCTTCTGTAACCTCTACCTTTTTCATCAGGCACATAAATTCCAACATGTCCTAAGTAATTAGGTGTCCTGCCTATAATTTCCTGTGAAAATATATTAGCCAACCATGCAAGTGTCTTTCTTTTATGCTGCTCTTTTCTGTATTTTACAGCCTGTACATTTACTTTCTTTGTACCACGTGAAGGTTTAATCTGCAGTGTCTCTCTTGTAATAACAGGTATGACCTGTTTAATACCTGACAAGTGCTTATCTTTACCATCTCCAACTACCTTACAATTAAGAAAATCTGCATCACATTTCTTTATGTCTGCTGCTGTTAATGCTACAGGCTCTCCATATGAATTTATTGCCTCAAACCCAAGTGTATTGCCCTTACTATTTACAATCCTACTTAAAATTGTAAATCCAGGCTTAGCTAGTACATTCAAGTGTGGGTCATAAACAGTTAATCTGTCCATACTACATTCTGTATTCTCAACTTTACCACCTGTTAATTTTGCATTTGTAAATGGATATTTACTCAATAAAGCCATGGTCTGGTCCACTGTATATGCCTTAGCCCTTTTTGTAACCTCATCTAATACCAAGTATCCCATAGCCTGCTTTGAACTTGCACTGTCTTTAATTTGTCCCAAAAGTCTAAACCTAGCTTTTACCCTGTTAGGTTTATTTTTGTTAGAGTTGTTGCTAAAACTTTCATCAACAAAGTTGCTGTTAGCCATTGCTCCTACCTACCTTTCTCTGTACATTAAACTCAACACCTGTGTTTTTATATGTTAAATCATATTGCAACTATGTTATTTTCACTTCCTCTCTGTCTTTCAAATTAAACCTGCTGTAACTTTTTACTTCCCAAGGCTTATACTCATTTTTCCAATATGATTTAATTATCAACTTAATGTCTTTACCATACTTGATATATTCCTTACCCTCTTCTGTACCAAGTCTCTCCCATTCTATCTTAAACTCATCTGAACAATTATAAGGTATTGCATTTTCTCTCATAATGCAATAAATTAAACAATCAAAGTCCAATCTCCTTAATTTGTAAAGCCTAGATAATGAATCTCTAAGTCCTTCCATTTGAACTACTTGCTCATATTTATATTGCCTTACGTCCCTATAATCACTATCATATGTCTCTATTTCACTATAATGTCTTAGCCCTAAATCATTTCTGATTAACTTCTCTTTATTTACAAACTTATCAACTGTTCGGGTAATGTAATGATATCCACCCATATGCTTGTTTAATAAGTAGTCATCATTTTTGAAACAGCTATCAATATATTTCTCATATAACTCATTCATGTCAAATGTGTAATTTATCCAATGATTACTGCACAAAACCATAAACTCATCTGTATCCAAGTTATATATGTTAAGTCTAAAATTATTCTCTCTAAGTTCAAGTTTTTCATATTTGTAGTTGTATCTGATAAACAACTCCTTACCAGAAGGTCCATCTTTTAATAACAGATGACCTTTATTATCAGACCTACGTTTACTCCCATCTACACTGTATAACTCATATGTGAAGTAAGGTATATAACACTTATGATCTCTGTAGTTAAACTTTATGTCATTTAACCAAGTCAACCAGTGCCCATCAATTATCACTACAAGTTTATTGTCAATATTCTCGTGTATTAGCTTATAAATTGTAGTGTATCTCTTTTCATTACATGCTCCATTTTTCACACCTGTAAGTATTCTCTCATATATTTCATTGTTATTTTCTCCAAAATAAGGTATGCCCTCAATCATTTTTAGTATCCTCTTTTAATTTCTCTGTATTTTTCTTAAATCCTGCTCATTCAACTATTTGTCCATTTACTAATCTTAATGTTTTCCAATAATTCCCATGCTTACTGTTTTTCTTACAAAAGTATGCCAATCTTTTAGCTGTTTGTCTATCTAAACTAGTAGCTGCTTGTATATAAGGTGTACAACCTAACAATCTACCAGATGCATCAAATATTCCAAATGTCTTCTCATCTCCATGTGAAAAATAAACTTTGTACTCTACATGCTCAACTCTATTTGTATTGATGAATACCCACCAATATCCCTCTGCATATATTAAATCTTTAGTGCTCAATCCCTCTTCTCTCAAATAATCATATGCTTCTCCCTCAGATGCAAACTGTATATAGTCATAAGCTGTAAGCCTAACAATTTTATGACCTGATTTCACTGCTCCAATTACTTCATGACTAGCTAAAAAGTTAAACAACTCTTTATTTTCAAAATGCCTGGTCTTAAAATTCCCAATATCAAGTATGTCTGCTGTAAAATCATCGTATGCTCTAACTATTATATACACTGCTTATCCCTCTCTTAATTTAGTGCCTTCTCTGTAATTTTAAGATTTTTAATAAACTCCTTGATGTCTCCATCTTTTAGCTTAGGTGCATCCCCATCATTTGTATCAATACTTAGCATAAACTGCACATTTCCTATGTAAAATGACCTATTATCATTTACCATGTACACCTTAATATTTCCAAGTGTCTTATTATTTACTTTATAAGTACAATCAAAATTTTCTAAGAAGTCCTTTATTTCATCATCTGTCCTATATATTATTGATAGCTGTATTGTATGTTTGTTTACTGTTATTTGTCTGCTTATTGTAGTACCATTACTATTACTCAATATGCTATCAACATCAACTTCAGATGCATCTTTGTCTGTTTTGTCAATGTATTTACTTTTAATCTCTGCAATGCTTATATTATCAAGTGTATTCCCTAATAAACAAGCTGTTAAACCATTCTCTGTATAATGGTCATGATCTATTTTAACTGATGTACCAACAATACCATTGCTGCTCCATCTTACTTTACTGTCTCTTTTATAATTCTTTAGTGCCTCAAGTGTTTCATATTCAAAATTTCTTTCAGCTGGAATTGCATATCCATCTCTATCATATGCATCATCTATCATGTAAGATTTCATAAGCACTGCTGAACCATCATCTAGCTTAAGCATATAGTAATTATTACCAGATTCACAATATTTTACTATGCCTCCCATTGATTCTTTTATATGATTACTATTACTTCCAACCTCTTTGAATACTCTACAAAATGCCTCTTTATTATCTGATGATATGCTCTCTATATCCTCTAATGTAAATAAGGTAAACCCACCAAGTATATTGTCATCCTTATCAGACACATAGCAATTACTAATGTAATCAACATCACTGCTTTCGTACTTAACTGTAAAGTTATCTGATTTTCCATCCCTGTATAACTCATTATTTGTAAGTGTTTTCACTAAATCAGATGCATCAATTATTCCACTCGAACTGCTCCCAAACAAACTCTCATGCTGACTATTGTCAACACTTGTCTTTCCTACATCTTTTTCACTACTGTAATTTTTCACTTCTGTACTGCTAGTGTTATATGCCTTATTGTATCCACAAGAGCAACAAATTAAACCAACAAGTGCAATCACAATTACCAATGCCCTAGTATATCTATTCATGCCCCTTGCCTCCTTAACTATTTAATACTCTTTCTTTTGTAATAAGTGTATACTGGCAACACTAACTATTGTAAATTGTGTCAACTAATAGTATTACATGTTCTGTAAAATCATAGATGCAATAAGTATAATTGCACCAATACCCACCACCTTAAATACTGCCTTCTTAATTAACTTAAGTACTAACACTACTCCAATTACTCCACATACTATTGTAACAACACTCATGATCACTGTCCTCCCAATTCTCTTAAAACATTAACAAGAGATGATTTATCATCATCTCCTGCCTACACTTATCTATATCAAGTTCCAATACACTTTTTAATATCCCCCACTACCAGGCACCCATGCGCCATTTGATTCTCCAAGAAGGTCATCATTGTAATCTCCGCATCTACTCTCTGTTCTCATTCTTTCATAGAAGTCGTCATCTGATTCACCAGGGTGTCTTCTATTCATTAAACGAGTTGCAGCTTCACTAAGGTGTATCTCCTGTGTACCTGCCACATTATTTTCTGATGCATTTGTTTTCTTTTTAACCCTGTCTCTCTTATTTCCATACTGCTTATCCCACTGTTTAGTCAAAGCATCAATTTCATCTGAAGTGCTAAACTTAATGCAATGCATCATTCTTGCTGCCAAAGCATCAATTTCTGCAAGTATGTCACAGTTACTTGATTTCTCAATGTTGTTCAAACTCAGCTTGACTTTGCTAATTACCTCAATGTCACATCTCTCATTTACAAAGCTAAGTGTTTTATACAATGCATATAACAGTGCTCTCGTATGTGAACCTATATTACTTACTGTACCAAATTTCTTACCAACTGCTCCTTTATACCATAAGTAACTGCACCAATCAGCTTTATCTGTACTTTTATCATATTTAGCTGTTAAGTATACTTTTAACTGTTTCACTATCTTTACCTCTCTGCACTAAACATAATTCCTAAGTCTTGCCAAATTTTCCTTTGTTCCACGTAACAATGTGTGAGGTCCATTCATCTGTACCTTTGCATTTGTCACTCTACCATCCTTAGCAAGCTTAATTATAATCTCTCTAGGTATTTTCATAAGTTTATCAGGCTGGTCTTCACAAATTACTACGTAATCAGTCACATATCTACCATGTTGCACTTTTCCAACAAGTGTAATACCATTCTTTCCTGCGATCTCATCATAAACAGGTGCGTAATCCTTATGCTCACCCTCTAAACTATATCTAGGCAGCTGACTTAACTTGCAGTTGATTCCTTTCATGTTTACAATGTCCTTATAAACTTGAGCATTGCAATTATAAATCTGTTTACTGAGTGCTAACTGTTCAACAACGCCCTTTTTCATTTTAAGTGTACTATTATTACTTCTGTCCTGCAGTACATAGTATTCAACTGTTGTCCTGTTCAGTATCCTACCAATTATAGAGTACTTTGCTCCAAAATTATAGTCCTTCATAAACTCATCAACCTCCCAAATTAACTCAACCTTGACACTAGCACATTACCAATGACTAAACTTACCACAAATGCGATTACCAAATAAATCAAAAATGCCTTAGCAAAATCTCGTCTGTATCCCTCTGCATTATTGTTTTTCATAATCATAATGCAGTAAACAATATTTAGAATAGGTATAGCAGTTATTACCAACGTAATGATCCACTGCTTCACACTGCTTTCTCCTGAATTAGCAGGCATATCTTGAAATCTCTGCTGTCCTGTATTTCTATTTCCCATGTTCTGCATGTTTCCCTGCATGCCTCCCATGTTCATATTATTGCTATTATTTACCTGCCCTCTCTTTTGTTGATACTGTTGATTAGCATTTTGAGCCTGTCCATTATCAAACACAGGATCAGGTAAACCCTTTGCACGTGCCTCTTGAATCTGTCTCATCTGTTCCATCTCAAGTTGCATCTTTTCCTTACGAGACATTTTCTTTTTCTTTTCTTTCTTTTGAGGTGCCTGCTGCTGAACATTCTGTGTCTGCTGCTGATTTCCCATGTTCATGTTTCCATTATTCATGTTCATCTGCTGAGCACCCATGTTCATTCCCATGTTCTGGCTGTAACTACCCATACCACCCATATTCATGTTCTGATTGTAATTACCCATACCACCCATGTCCATGTTTCCAGGATTCATGTTCATACCCATGTTTTGGTTGTAATTACCGTTACCATACTGCTGATTATAACCACTATTATTGTACTGCTGGTTACCCATGCCACCTATATTCATGTTGTTCATGCCCTGTTGATTATTTTGCATGCCCCTCTGAGGTCTAGGTGGTCTAACAGGTTTTTTAGCTTGTGCAGTTCTAAACTTGTTACTGCCACATACAGGACAAACCTGCATTGAATCATCTACCATTTTATTACATCTCATGCATGCTTTCATTTTTCCTTGTCTCCTTTACTTATCTTATATTTTGTATAATGTCTGCCACGATTCCATTGATGTCCTGATCTCCATCAATCTCAATACCCATTCCAGCTTCATGTGCACCAATATAAACAGGTATTGCCTGCTCCCCATAAACTTCATGAATCTTATCAAAGTCAATCTGTCTACATAAAGACACATGCCTTGACCCTCCATATGGAGCTGCTATGCTATATTCCTTACAAGTATATAATAATCTTTCCTTAGTACCCATTTCATTCAATTTGCTATCACTTACAACTTTGAAGTATTTACTATTATTATCACTTGTATAGAACACATTTTTCTTAAACCCTAACTTCTCCATAGCGTCCATTACTTCTAAACCTTTATCATAATCTTGTGTCTCGACAATGATGCAAACGTATTTCATATATCCCCCTATGCTTCTAATTCCAATTCGACTACTCTATTATTTTTCAAAGATGCCTGAACATCTATTATTCTCTGATTTAATGATCCCTTAAATCTCTCTTCTAAGGACCTCTGCTCTAAAACAAACCTGCCATCTACTAACACGTCTATGTTATGTAACATTTCTACCATGCTGTCTGTTACTCTATTGTCTGATTTGCTAATCAACTGCTCATATGTAAAACCTGTATATGCCCAAATAGTTAAGTCTTTGCTATGAATAAACTTACAAATGTCTATCATATCCTCTGCCTGAAAGAAAGGATCTCCACCACTGAGTGTCACCCCATCTAACAAAGGATTCTCATCAATTTGCTCCTGTATCTTTGCAATTAACTGCTCTTTACTTATTTCCTCTCCACCATTAAAGTCATGTGACTCTGGGTTATGACACCCCTTACAATTGTGATTGCAACCCTGAAAGAAAATTGCCATCCTCCAGCCCGTTCCATCCACGACACTCTCATTATAAATCTGTGCAACCCTCATTTTTACACTGTCCTCTCTATCTTTAATATGCCTATAGAGTTGAAGCCTTTACTGCCCCAACTCTATTAAAAAATAATTTAATATATTAAATTATACAATCAGGCATATTTCAAGGACATAAACCTTAAACTTCTATGCCCATTCATTAACAGTGCTTTACTCTATCTCTTTCCTCTGCACGTTTAGCAGAGTTCCATGTATTGAGATCTCCTGAAATGTATCCAGTTATTCTTCTCTTTCTCTCAAACCTAACGCCTTTACCTCTTTCTACCTCTGATACAACTGCTGACATAATAATGCCCTCCTTTAATTTTTATTTTATATTAAAATACACAATATTTTGTATATTATGTCTAAATCAAGGATGTTTTCACAAACTTAAACTTAACACGCTCTCTAAACTAGTCCATCTTTAATTTTATTGTCTAATAAAGACAGGTCAAGCTCTAGCCTGCCTGTCTTTACCACATTCAAAACTTGTTTTATCCTTTTATTCGAAGTCAAATTTCAAATCTGATGTATCAATAGCATTTGAAATTCTATCTGCCTCTTCATTAGGATCTCCACATGCACCACATGTACAAATGTTACCAGCCCCTGCTGTCTGATGAATCCTCTTCCACATTTCCATTGTCATAGGTTCGCCCTCTTTTCTACCACAACGAGGACAAACATCATCAATGATGCCTGTGTAATTACAAACAGGATCTCTATCTACAGGGTGATTGATTGCAAAATATCCTGCATTATTATCATGCATGTATCTCACAACTTTCATAAATGCCCCAACATTCTTTGTAGGGTCTCCATCCATCTCAATATATAATATGTGACCACCATTTTCGATTGCATGGAAAGGAGCCTCAAGCTGAATCTTCTTAGTTGCACTGATCGGAAAACTTACAGGAATGTGAGAGCTATTTGTATAATACTCCTTATCTGTAACTCCAGGGATCACACCAAACTTCTTCTTGTCCATTCTTACAAACCTACCAGACAATCCCTCAGCAGGTGTACCAATTACACCATAATTCATGTGTTCATTTTCTGACCATGCATCTGTGTAATCTCTCATATGCTGAATGATTTCAAGACCAAGCTTCTCTGCTCTTTCAGACTGTCCATGATGCTCACCAATCAATGATGTTAAGGTCTCTGCAAGTCCAATAAACCCTACACCAAGAGTACCATTTTTAAGAATGTCTCTAATGTCATCATTAGGTCCAAGTAAATCACTTCCAATCCAAACACCCTGTCCCATTAAGAAAGGATAGTTGATCGGATGTTTCAAACACTGCAACTCAAATCTCTGTAAGAGCTGTTTATGAACTAACTCAAGCCTGTTATCCAATAACTTATAGAACTTATCAATATCACCATTGGACATAATTGCTAATCTAGGCAAGTTGATACTTGTAAATGACAAATTACCACGACCAGGAATGACCTGCTTACCTAAATCATGCTTGTTTGTACTTACACGTGTTCTACAGTTATGACTACTAATGTAAGAAATATCAAGCATATCAGATTCTGTCTCAAGGTCATAACTAATTCCATTAAGTTCATTCTCTTCGCAACCAGATGTAATACTTACAACCTCTACTACGTCTACATCACTAAACTTGCATCTGTCAACTTTATTAGCCTTGTCAATCTTCTTTCCACAATGCATCTCTGCTAATAACTCATCTGTGATTTCAAACTCAATAAGGTATCTGATCTTAGAATGCTTTGAACTGTACTTGTTCCTGTACATTTTAGCCTTGTACCCTAAACCTCTAATGAGAGCTAATTCTGTCATTGCAAGTGCCTTGTTTGTACTTCCAATGCTAAATCTAGCTGATCTTTCTGTCTCACCATCACTACTCTTACTGCAGGTTACATGTCCATCAGCGTCCATTAAACCAGCAAGAAATGCTAATCTGTATTTCCTAGATGCTGTCAGTAATGATGAAGGAATAGTTCTCCCTGCCTTCTTATAGCCACCAAAGATTGAAGCTAATTCTCTCTCTGCATATTTTAACGTCTTGATGCCTCTAATACAACAATCAAAGTAATCACCCTTAGTATCCCTATGCTGCTCTTTCACATTTAATCTGTATCCAAGATCATTCACAATGCTCTTAATGTAATCAGCTACATCTTTTTCATCAAGTCCAAGACTAATGCAAATCTGAGTCTTATATGATGCATCTGCAAGTATTACACCAAGAATATAAGTATATTCCTTAAAATAAGCTGTCATAAACTTATTATCAGAGTTAACTGCATCATTACGTGATACCTCTACTTTATCTCCAATGTTTAAGTCTTTGACAAATGTTCTACCTTTTCCAACAACTGGTAAAGGATGATCAGAAGTAGCTGTTAAACTATATCCATCAGAGAACTTAATTACATTGAAATTGTTAACATTCTTATTTTTAATGAACTTCTTAACTTTAACAAAGCCATGCACTGAATCTTTTACTCTAACATCAATGTCAGATACATCAATGTAATCAGAGTTATAAGAGTACTCTGTGCTCCTGCGAAGATTGCTAATTCTGTTGTATGCTTTCTCAAATGTCTCAATGTATTCTAAACCATCTATTGTATAGTGTAAAATTTCAGATGATTCTACACACCCCATCGTAGCCATCTCTGTTTCAGGATGTCCAGGCACATATAACTCTGCATTGTAAGGAGCATCAAGGTTTACAAAGTTAGGATAAAGTCTCTTTGCACTTACCTTACATGACAACTCAAACAAATCATAGTTCGGATCTTCTTTATTATATGACACTCCAGCCTTTAACTTAAAGATCTGAATAGGGAAAATAGGGATCTCCCCATTTCCTAAGCCATCCCAAGTTGACTTAAGTATTGTTTCCATGACCATTCTACCTTCAGTAGATGTATCAGTTCCGTAATTAATACTGCTAAATGGTACCTGCGCACCTGCTCTGCTGTTATGCACGAAGATGCAATCCTTAGTTAAGAAGTTCTCATTATCTTCAACAGAGATGTCATAAACATATTCATCTCCACTTGACTCATCTTCAGTGCTCTCAATATTATTGATGAACACATTTCTCAAATGCATCACATCTTTTGCATCATGTTCATCAATCAATTCCTCGAGCTCATTGTATCTTAATCTATGACTTGTTCTTCTACCTGTGATGTCATCACATTCTTCTTTGTATGCATCATAAACCATAGATAAGTCATACTTAGGAATCTGAAATGCTGTTTCATCACTATCTTTAAGTCCACACTCATATGAGTCATGTGCACTTAAACTTACAAAGAAGACCTTACGATCTCCATCGATGATTGTTTCTCCATAATGAGGTGAAACTCCTAATGATGAAAGCATCAAAGCTACCTGCTTCTGAAGTACTTCTGTACATGTACTTAACTCTGAATACTTAGCATCTTTTCTTCCATCCATTGCAAAGTAAGCTTTTAAGAAAGCAATTCTTACTTCCCTAGGTCCCATAAGAATTTCTACAGGGATATGCTTTTCTTTACCAATGCGTCCAAACTTACTAGCAATCATTCTTGCTAATGGCATACCAAGCTGAATCCTGATATCTTTCTCTGTCTTACCCTCTTTTGAATGATTGAAGTATGTATATGAAGTCCTAAACTCACAACCAAATGCTCTCTTAAGTAAGTCCTCCATATATTCAAATGTGACCTTACCACAAGCTGAAATGCAACAGGTTGATGTTTGACCAAGAATACATCCATCTCCCATATAGTATCCCATAAACTCTGCAAATGCTTCAGAAACAATCACATGATCATTCTGAAAAGCATTGTCCTTTCTAGGTTTACCAAAGTCTGAAACACACATGTCATACTTTACAGGAGGGAAGTCAATTCCTCTAGGTGACAATGTATACTCACAATCTTTAGGGAGTTTCTCTGAAATCTTAATGCCATCCATAGTCATTAACTTATGATTATCAGTAACTCTCACTGCCCTGCCCTGATTATCTTTAAGTTTAACCAATTTTCTCTGATTGTCTTTTCTCTGAGATTTAGTGATAAACTTAAACTCTGCCTTGCCTGTCTTTTTATTTAAGGAAATTACCTTAAATCTCTTAGGCTCGAATACACTATCAAGTGCCTCCATTGTCATAAGTGTAAGATTGTTTGTCTTAACATCAAGCACCCAAATCTTTTCACTAGCAGGTAAACAATGCATAGTGTTTAAGTTATGAATAAATGCTTCCATCGCCTGATAGGTGTCATAGTATGTATCATCATATGCATCTTTCATTACTTTCTTAAGTCTCTTCTTAGATGCCTTGACCTTAAACTCTTCACAGAATTTAGTAAGAATGTCATTGATATCACTATACCCTTGCTTATTCATCACTGTCTTATGCTCTTTCTGATAATCAACGAGTCTGTGTTTTAACTCATGATATTTCTCTTTGTTAAGGTCAAACTTAATCTTTGCAATGTGTGCAATCTGTTTTACATATGTCAGTGCCACATAAGGAGCCAAATAGTAATCAAACAGAGGAATTGACTGACCACCATGCTGATCATTCTGATCACTCTGTATAGCGATTGCTGCCTGTGCTGCTGCTGCCCTAATACTTCCAGGCTGTCTTAAATAACCATGACCAGTGTTGAAACCACCATCAAAAAGCTTATCAAGTGCAAGCTGCATGCAGGTTTCAGTTAATGAGAGGAAGTCCAAATCATGGATATGTATATCTCCATTTCTGTGTGCATTAGCTATATCAGGTGTCATTAAGTACAGCAAGTTAAAGTTTTTAGCTGCCTCTGAACCATATTTCAGCATGGTACCCATTGCTGTTGAACTGTCGATGTTAGCATTTTCACGCTTAACCTCACTGTCCTCTTCAGACTTAAATGTAATTTCCTCAAACGATTTCATAAGTGCAGTGTCCATTTCTCTCTGATTACTGCGCTTAATACTTTCTGTAAGGTATCTCTCTGAAGTTGCTGCATGTTTGTTATCTACTAAACACTTATAAACCATATCATGCAGATCAGATGCTTCAATGATATGAATATCATTTGACTCAAGCATATCCTGAATTTCTGTTGCCAGATCATCTGCAATCTGTAAGTCCTCTCCACCAACTTCAGCTGCTGCGGCAAATATTGAATCTGCCAGCTTTCCAACCTTGAATGTCTCATAGGTTCCTTTCCTCTTTGCAACGAGAATTTCTCTCTCATTGTACTCATTGACATCACTATTGTCAATGTCTTCTACATCAGGATCAAAACCCCTTGATGTCATGTCCTCCATTTTATAACCTCCTATGTTCTTGTATCCTTGTTGTAAAACCATAGTCTAACAACAATTCATATAAAATAAAAATTACTCTTTTTATACCTTAAAAGCACCATATCTAGACAATTTTCAGTTTATTAACCACAATATCTAGTTAAATTTTTATTGAAAATTCCTGACAATCCTCATGCCCCATATCTACAGACATAAAAAGTCTAATTTTTAATTTAATTTTATAAAATTAACTATTCATATGCATACAAAAATAAACCTGCTCAACATATACAATGCTAAGTAGGTTTATATATCTGCTCACTATTTACTTCTCTTAACACCAAAATAACCAATCACTGCAAGCATTATTAAAACTATGCTCGCCCCAATCATTACTGCACCTGTACCTGCTAGCTTACTCATTCCAACATGTGCACCAATTATTGCACATGCAGTTCCAATTAAAAATTCAAGTATGCCAACAATTGCAACTAGCATTACATCATTCTTAGTAGCCTTCATATAGGACCACCTCCCCCTATTTTAACTGTCCTTCTCTTTATTTAATTGCTTTTCTTCTTTTTCTATGCCCAATCTTGCACAAACGAATTGATGTCTCTGTAGGAATTACTGCATATTTTGTTTCCCCTTGTCCATCTCCACTATTAGGTGCCTTAAAAGCAACTTCTATAAGACTTAGCTTATGATTGAATGGTTCCCTAGCACCAACTGCAATGACTTCAGGAATATTACTTGTGTACACCTCAACATTTGAAATGCATGTTCTTTTACCATTCAATGTAATCAATGTTTTTACACCTGTAAAATATACACCATCATAGTCTAATTGCATTAAACCATGCTCAATCTTTCCTGTCTCAAAGTTTTTGTATTTACACTTAATGTTTAATGATGAAGAACCAGGGCATAGCTTATCAATATTACATGCCTGTGTTTCAGGACACATCTGTGATAATAAGGATAATACCTTCTGTACTAGCTGTTCATCTACTTTTACACCTGACCTAAACATCAAAACTACTGTGTAAGGTCCTCCTTTACGCCCTGTTGATCTAATTTTAGGAAGTGTAAACATACTCATGTTTACACCACTACCAGTAAGTACTGTTGTACATGAATTTAACCACTCCTCTATGTCATTTGTTGTTATGTCATGCATGATGTAGTATGCCCTATTACTTCTAGCAAGTTCATCCAATTGACCAGTGCCTATGTACGAATATAACATATTCAAACTCCTTTCTAAATGTATAAATAAATTTACATTTATTATACTTAAATGATTACAAAATAATCTCTTTATCAAAATTCCTAATGCATAGCTCAATGTCTATCAAGTTTTCAGCTGTCTCTGGAAAACTATTTCTCCACCTTACATTTTTCGCCCAGGAAAATTAAGCAGGTGATTTACTACCACTGTCCAATTAACTGTCCATCTTATTTTTCCTTAATGCTTAGCCGTTTGAAAAATTTCCAACTTTTTCGAACCTCTCCCAAACCCATAAACTAAATTGTCTAAGTTTTATATACAATTTACACAATTTTACTTAACTACTAATGCATAAACCAAACTTCTAGTGCTACCTTCTCCTGTATTTAATGCCTAAAGCATCTTTTGCTTTCTGTGTCAATACTGACTTACCAAGTTTACCTAGATTTCCAAGTGATCCCTCTAAACCACCTGATGCAAGTCCTGAAACCCCTGCACTTATCAGTGTCTCTGCAACTTCTGTACCTGAACTTCTCTCCCTTTTACTGCGATTACAGTGTTTGCACATGCTCTGAAGATTCCAAATATCATCAGTTCCGCCAAGTCGTTTAGCTACGCGATGGTCGACGTCTATTTCACTCTTAGGAAACCAACCGCCACAATTAACGCATTTCCAATACGTGCCACGCCTACCAGGTAATTTAGTGCCAGGGTTTGCTTTGAAAAAGTCCTCTCTATATCCCATAATACTTACTTCCTTTCAAAATAATAATTAAAAAATTAAAAACTTGTTCTCTATTCAAACACAAGTACTAAAAAAGGCAGTGACCAATTTAAGTCACTGCCTCATTATTTTTAGTATGCTTATTCCTAATATAACTCAATTATATCTGATGCTTTATCTCCATATGATCTGTATAAGTTACCGTCTAAACCAAGTACATCACATAAATCCCTATTGACTAACACCAATCCCTGTGTTGAGGACATTAAACCATTTGTTTGATCTAAATGTGTCACTGCTAATGACAGTTTAGTATTGTCATGCTTACCAATCTTTAGTGTTCTGTCAATCTTAACATTCTCTCTTTTAATGATATCTGCCATTCTCTCGATGTCTACATTTCCATATTTAAGTCCTCCCTGATAATGATTATAGACATTTGTCATATCATACAAGTTGAACTCTTCTTTAATGTTTGAATCATATTCTTTGAAAGGTCCATTACCATGTCTTGTTTTGTAACTTCTTGTAACATAACAAATCTCAAAGTCCAAGTTATATTTATGACTAGGATCACTCTTAATATCTCTAATGATATCCAGCACATTCCAGATGCCTGTATCAGAAGGAGTTAAATGAGGTGCGTTTTCCAGAGTGTTCATGCTGATTTCCAATCCCTGAGCACCTTCAAATACCAATGCTTTATATTCATTTACAAGGTATTTAATATTTCTAATCTCGAAACTCTCACTTTCAACAAAGCTAGCAACCTCTTTTATAAACGATTCTGCATAATCTTTCACATGATCCTTCAGTCTGTTAAGCCCATCAGTTATCTGGTCTCCAAACTCTCCATGAAGCTCATCTTCTCTAACTTCAATGTATTCCAGCATAACTCCTTGCAACTTACCAAGAAGTTCCTGCTCACCTGCTTTTCCATCCATGTATGTTTCAATAATATCTTGAATTGTGAGTCTGCCCAACCATTCGTTTCTATGCCATGTCTCATAAACTCCTAAGCCACAACTTCCATGTCTCTTTTCATCTCTGGTGTCCTCAATAAGTTTGTTAAGTTCAATATCAATAGGTAATACTGCCCTACATTGTCCATCAATGTATACTTTAGTATTAACCCCAAACTCCTTTGCTAAAATGTCATGCTCTTTTAATAAAAGAGCAATGTTCACATTAAACTCTTTTGCTAAGTATGTATCAGCCCCAGTGAATGTGCCAGCACCATACTGTGCAAATACCCAATGTTTGTACTGCCCTTCTCTCTTGTCTATACGCGACACTGTATGACCTGCCTGTGCCCCACCATTAAACTTAATGTTTAACACTTTGTTATCTTCCCCAAATAGTTTGACCTTATTACAAAAGTAATCGGTCATTAAACCCTTTCCCTCATCTCCATATCCTGCTCCAATAACTGCCTTAATGACTAACTCTTCCATTCTTATTGCCCTCCTATATTAACCATGCTAATTATATTAAATGTGGTGCAGTCATTAAATAACAACTGCACCACACATCAACAATTCTGTATTCTCTTAAAACTCTACAAGTCCTGTCTTTCCACCTGAAAGTGCAAGATCAAAATTCTTAAGTGCATCAGCCACAACAAGTCCTGTACTGTGATCCCAAGACTTTGTAATTGTGCTGAGGTCTGTACCTGCAAGTCTCTCAATTAAACTTACAATGACTTCTGGAATTTTATCAGCGTCCTTAACCACAATACTGTGATTACCAAGGATGCCTTCCCATTCCTCATCCAATTCTTCAGTGTATGACATTCCATCTGCCATTGTAATATGAAATACTTCCCAGTGTCTGTTTACTTCACTCAGAAGCTCATCTCTACTCATGTCACTGTCAAGATCATCACCAAACACTGTCTTAACTTCTTCCTTGCTGATTGTAGGCTGACAACCATCATCACCAATTGTAATCAGGATGCCCTTTCTTCCATCTTTGAATGCATCACAATCAGTATGTCTTGCTGCAAAGTACCAAGCCAATGCATAACTCTCCCAGTTATTTCCACCGCCACGCTCAATAAACTTTAACTCACGCATCTGCTCTGCAATCCTGATGTCTGACTCAAACTGAGTAACCTGTAAACATTCATTCTCTGATGTAATATAATCATCAATAGCTGCAAAACAAATCTGTGGATCTGCAACACATTCTCTCTTGTAGATCTGTGTCATTGTTTCTCCAAGCTTATCTACCATAATCTTAAGCAAGCTGCTCATTGAACCTGTCACATCCAAACCAATAATGATAGGTGTGCTGTTAGGATGCTCTTCTGTGCTTCTGCTTTCTCTCATTACTCCATAAGGTAAGTATTCCTTCTTTGTTGAATGAATCTTGTAAATATCATGAGCGCTTCTTGCATGTGAAATGCCACTTACTGACTTGAATGACTCCCAATCTGATGATTTCCATGATCCTCCACCCATATTATTGTTCCTCTCTTTCTTTTTATTGTAATACTTTATTTAGTGTATGGTACATCATCCCATACAATAAACTGTCTTTTACCAAACTGCTCAACCATTACTTTCTCATAAGCCTTCCATTCTTTCAATGGGTCTGCCTCTTTAACTCCATGATTGAAAAATTCATATAGCAGTTCAACATCTTTATTACCTGCACAAAGTTTTCTTCCAAGTGCCCTGATGCTCTCTAAATCAGTGCTGATACTTGAAATCTTATTTGATTTAGTCTTAATCTGCATTGTATCGTATACATCAGCAGGTACGCCAATCATCTTCTCTCCCTGCTTAACTGCAAATTCATTACCGCCAAGTAACAAAATGCTATGCATTTCAGGTGATACCCACAAATTTTCAAGTGATAAACCATTAAACGCTCTGTGCATCACATAATTGTTATAGCAGGTTAAATTATATAACCTGTTAATCATCCAAGCCACCTGAGTACCAGGAATTTTCTCTCCCTTTAATGCATATGCCTTGTAAATTTCCCCAAGGTTAAGTACTTCAGTTGTCTTGTTGATTACAATTACAAATTGTCCATCCTCTGTCTCAAAATGTCTGTTAATTACAGGAAAGTATCTTGCCATTTCTTTTTTCATGTTAGAATCTTTATACTTAAGACTCTCGACAGACTTGATATAGTTATCATAGTACTTCTGCTTGTCAAACACAAATACCACCTTTGTCAAAGTGTGATAAACTACACAAGTACTTGTCCCAAACTTGTGTGCATTATTCAAGATAAATCCCTTGCCAGTCACCTTATCTTTGAATGTAACCTCTTCTTTACCACTGTAACCACCTGATGTTGTGCTCATGCCTGCACTGTATATCTCATTGATATGAGCGAATACCCTAGCTGCCTCTTCTGAATCATTAGAGTCAGGGTGATATAACTTACAATACTCTCTAAACTGCTTCTTAGCCTCTTTACTGTCACTACTAAACAGTTCATTGTATTTCTTACAATTAAGAATGTCTTTTACACTTTTCAATGTCATCTAACTTTTTCTCCTCTGCCTTAAGCATTGCATTAAATGTATCTACCTTTTCTGACTTAGTATCCCTTTTTATTTCAGCTGGTCCATTATCTTTTTTAGTCATGTCTATCATTGACTCAATACTTTGCACTCTCAATATTTTCATTTATGCAACCTCTCACTCTTTACTGCTAAACCCTTATTCTCTTACCAAGATACCATGTGTTGTACCTGCTTGCTTAATTGCATTGAGTGTTCTTTCAAAATACTTATCATCATCTCTACCAATTTCAGGATCATAGTCAAACTCAATACGAGCACCATATCCTGCCCTAAAGTACATATCATATGACATAGCTGAAATCCTGTGTCTGTTGTATGTCTCTAAAAATGTGAAGTCCTTAATGTTGTTATCAATGACTCCCATATGACCAAATGCCTTGAAGTCATTTAACTCATCCTCATCAATCATTCCTACAAGTCTATACAACTTAGGAGTTGAGAACTTAAAAAATCTTAACATGCCATCAGTTCCATCATCAATGCTCTCAATTGCCTCATTGATAAGCTGCTCAAGATTTTTTCCTTTGCTCACATATTTCTCCTTACCAGGCTTAAAGAAACAACGTCTATATGCTCCATTTCTAATGTTTTTCTTGTAAGAATAGAGCTTCCAAGCAGGACCAAGATAAATATACTGGATACCTGTCTTTGTCTCATAAATTCCACCTTCAACAAGGTCATTCACTGTAATTTCCTTGCACTCTGCATTAAACTCCTTGCTGTTGAGTTCAACAATCTTGTCATACTTCTCTTGCATATTCTTTTTGTCAATGACCATCACATCACCAACCTGTGTAATGTTTGTATGCGTGATGCAGTCTTCAGATTCAAGGTCTATCACCCTGTTATTGTAATAGATTCCAGCTGTCAGCTTGCCACTATGACTAGCACTTACAACTGCGTCCATGTCTTTAATATCCCTACCGAAGATATCCTTATACATTCCCAATGTCCTCCCATAAGCTGACTAGTTGATAAACTGAATGTAAATATTCTTTCTTCCCCACTGTCTACACTCTGATTCTGTAGGCATATAAATATCAATTGTTTCTCCACGAGGAATGTCTCCATTTTTACCATAGCCTGTATCATGGAACTCTCTGTACCCTAAGCATTCCCCGACTGATCCATCAGAGTTGCATCTGTAGATGTAACATGCCTTACCTAACCATGAACGCTTACCTGCTAATGTAATACCAGTCTTACAACTACTGCCATCAGCTGTCTTTCTATTGTACTTATTCCAATAAGCTGTAGCCTCTACCTTGAGCATAGGAGCCACCTCATCCAGATAATCCCCATGTACGAAGCCTTCATCTCCATTGTAACTTACCTTATACCAACCGTTGCTACATAAGGACAATGTGTCAACTAAACTGCCCTTTTTAAAACTGCCAAGTCTATCTGAATTTTGACTAGGCATCTCTCTTACATTGACTGTCTGTTGAGCTACTAAACTTGATTTGCACTTCTTACCACTGTTTGCAATCTTTTCAAGCTGAGCCTTTTCTTTTTTCTTCTGTGCATTATCAATAGCTTTGTCTATGACCTCATCATTCAATGTTGCATTAACTACACTTGCTGCCTTAGCTACTGTATCATTGTTAGCCTCTTCATATGATGATGTTAACAACTCATTGTCTGATGCAACTACTGAAATTGTCATGTTCTCAACTTTATCAGCCTCTGTCTCAACTGCAACTGCACTTGTCTTGATTACTTTGTTAATGTCTTTAGCAGCATCCTGTCTTGTATTATAGCTATAAACATTCATGCCTGCTGTGATTCCACAAGCTACAACTGCACTTGCAATTGTTACTCTTGTAATATTCTTACAAACTCTCTTACGTTTACGTTCTCTTTTAATATGTCCTTTTATCATTTAAGTTTACCTCACTTCTCTTTCCTAATATATTTATATTATACCATAAATATATTCAATTTTCAAGTTTATTTGAAAATTATTGATAATGCTATTATAAACTTACCAATGTCTTTTGTAATGCCCTCTTCTTTTTTCTAATAAACTGATTCCAAACTCCTTAGGTCCAGTAACAATACTTCTTTCTTTCCTACCAGGAACATACTCTGTAGTTCTCACTAAACTCTCAAAGTTGACATTTTTAATCATGCCATCTAATTTCATCACTGTTTCATCTTTTTCACTAGATGCAGAACTTTCTTTAGCTATATGCTCAATTACTTCTTTCTGAAGTTCATTTGATAATTTATCAAATGCAAGCACTACCTCACTTGCAGAGCTGTCTTTACTTAATCCTAGGTCACACCCAATTTCCTTATGTTCACCAATCACATTACTCATGGTATTTCTTAACTGCTCAATGTCTATCCCATCTCTATTGATGTCATAAGCCATATAATATGTGTACAGGTGTCTGACTGCCTCTGCAAGTTCTACATCTCTACTGCTTACTTCCTTATTATTCTTGCCCATACCAACTATTGCCACATGTACCTTTTCACTCTCAATGTTTCCCATTAAACCAACCTCTGCTAATTTATATAACTATCAGTGCATACTTCCTTTTTCTGCTCTGTATTTTCTTTTTCTTTCCTTGCTCTCTCTTCTTTTCTCCCAGTGCTCTCCATGATTTCTCCATATGCCCCCATGAATTTCCATGTTCAGACAGCCAAGTTTTAACATTACCTCTATATGCTACTTCTCTTACTCCTGCGCCACTTTTCTTAAAATGTAAAGTCATCATCTTCAGGATCCAGTTCATCACCCTCTACTGTTATGTTAAACATATCCATGTAACCATGCACCCCATAATCTGCACTGTATTGCTGTACTCTTTCGTCAAGCATTGTATCATTCAAATGCAACTGCTTAATTCCTACTGTCTTTGCTGTATCATCAAAGGTATATTCAAGAATAAGCACCTGATCACCCTGTAATGCATTTCCAACAATAATATTGTTCTCAAGGATGAAATCCACCACTTTTTCAAATGTCTCATCTAAACCACTTGCACCAAGTTTAGAATTGTAAAGATCAATCACAATATCCTTGAGTCTTGCCCTACTCTCGCTTACGTTATCTGCCTGGATATCAATGCCGTAGATATCACATAATGCTCTTGCTGTATAGTATGTAACATCTACAAAACCCTCTGCCTCTTTAGCTGTCTTTAACTTTCTGTCAAGCATCTGCACCAGGAAATTTCCATTACCACAAGTAGGCTCCAATTCACACTTGCCTAACTGATATGATAACTCATTGACACCATCCATACTTAACATGTCATTAACAATATTAGCAGGTGTAAACACCTCACCAAACTTCTGTACTCTTTCTTTAGACTTGACTAATGTCTCTCCCATTACTGTATCCTCCAAATAAACAAGAGCACACGTAAAAACTTATGTATGTAACATCTTTTATTTTCTACGTATGCCCTTAAACCTCTATGTTATATCTTACTCGTTTAACTGTCCTGTTACTTCTACTTCCTATGCCTCAACTACTTCCAGCTTTCCTGCCATGATGCTTTCAACTGAAATCACCTGTGCATTTCCTCTGTCGTCTAAGGCATTGTAATGATCCTCATCTACCTTGTCCTGTAACTTCATATATTTAGGAATGTATCTACTTACCATGTGATGTAAACACATTTTGCCTGCCCTTTCATCAAGGTTTAATAACTTTGTTCCTTTGTGTAAATCAACCATATCAACTGACCTCCTTTAACATGAATATGTACTTGATCTTGTTTCTTTTATTTTTGAAATATACTAAAATGCCATCTCCATCTTCAGGTGCATACTTGCCTTCAATTTCAATGAGTAATCTACTCTTTTTGAATGTCAAGTACTCTTTATTAGTGTTTACAGCAAATGCAAAAGTTCTATTATGATGTTTAGTAGTCTTTATCTCAATCCTATATGCATCATAATTTTTCTTAAGGTATCTACTGTAATGCCACAAATCCTTGATGTATGACATACTCAGTACCAAAGCCACTGCAGTTGTACCGAATGACATGTACTCCCATAAACTCCATGAGAAATAAACATTAAACCTATTGCATGCCCAGGTAACACCCCATGCAATCAATAAACAAACAATTACATTTGTAATTGCCCTATTCATTCTCTTGTGTACAACCTTTTTAACCTGCTTGTCAATCTCTTCGTTATTGACAAGCTTATTAAATTTATCAATGTTAGTCTTGTTTTCTGTAATATGTATCATATTTCTAATTCCTATGCATTAGCCAATTTATTCTGAATCACTGCTCTCATTATCAATGATTTTCTGCATTTCTCCAGCTGCTTTTACGATTCTTGCAAGTGCATTAGAAAGAAACACCGTGTTCTTTTTATTCTGACTCTCTGCATATCTGCAAGATGCAATGTCCAGCTTCTTACTTAACTCTGACATTTTATCAGATAATTCCACGATCTTACTTCCAACTGAACGCTCTTCACACTTCATTTTAGATGTATCGACCTTAGGATCACTTAAAAACTCTGTGTCTAACTCTGTAAACTTAACGCCTTTTGCCATTTAATTTTCCTCCAAACAATTTTTTATAAAATTACTCTTATTATAATTTTATGTCCAATAGTATGCCTATTCCTCTACAAGCACAAGTTCCAGCATTTCTCTTAAGCTTAAGAATGAACACTCCCCTGATGTGATATAATTATCATCAATCATAGCATCAATGACTGTGTCGCTATCCTTAGGTACATTAACTTTACTTACCAAAGCATCCTTATATTCAGCCACTGAATTATATTTGAAACAAGGGTTATACTCTTTTCCATAGTCTGAACCCTTTATATAAATTGTTATTACTTTATTCATATTGCCTCCAATTAAACCAACTTGCTAATTCTAAAAATGGGTATAGCCTTAACTATCTCAATTAAAGACTATACCCATTTTTAACTCTATGTATCTCTACATACCCTTATGCTTCTATATTACTGCTGATTCAGTGTTTTAGTTGTTCTGAGGTGAACCTCATGCTGATGCATCTGAGGCTCATTGTACTTGTGAGGTTTCATACCAAGCTTTGCAACTTCATAAGAGTCAGATACTTCATAACCTGCGAGCTCTCTCCACGTTACCCACATGTCGCGCAAGAACTGTTTAATCATGTATCTGTTTGCCATTGCATGTCGATGAGCTTTCATGTTGTCAATCTCTTTTCCGTTCTCATCGAATGTAGCCTTGTATTCAGGACGCTGACACAAACGAGCACGATAGTCTCTGTATATCTTCTCATATTTCTCGCCACGTGCTGTCTTAAGGAATGAAGGTCCAAGCACTCCAACCAGTTTAGTCTTTACTGTAGGATTGTATGTCAGACCAAGTTTAGTTGCCTTATCCCCATCTTTAGTGGTGTACTCCTGCTCCTCAAGGTGACTCTTTTTCATTGAACGTCCTTCATTCTTGTAGATAGGATTACCCTGCTTATCATCTCCCTGATAAACAGGTACTACATCAATACCAACATATCTGTAGAATGAAGAGATATGTCTTGCCTTGTTAATATCAAGGTATGCCAGACAAACAGCTGCCATCATAACACCGCATCCCTTAACATCCTTGAAGAAGGCATCCCACATAGGATGCTTAACGACCTCACCCTCGATGATCTTCTTCTCCTCTTCCTCTGTCCGAAGCAGATTATCATACTGCTGAATCATCTTTACATCCAGCTCACTGTTGATGAGACTTAATGCTGTTCTGATCTGTTTAAGCTTGTCCATACGATTAGAAAGCTTCTTTGCCAAGTCTTTCTTTGCCTTATCCTTCTTATCAGCGTCTGCCGGCGCGATCTTGCCGTCTGTCATTACAAATCCATTGTCCTCAACCTGTTTCTCAATGTCAGCGATTTCCTCTTCTACGCTTGCTCTTGATGATTCAATAGCAGAATCAAGTTTCTTGCCTGCTCTAATTGAAACAATCTTGTCATCTTTCTTTGTAGCGGAAACATATGCATCTGTAATACGTGAAGCTGCTGCTCTGTAATTGTCGATCAATGCTTTCTGCTCTTCTGACATATCGTCCTGCTTAGTTGAAGGCGCCTGTCCTAACTGAATGTTAAACGAAGCTACAATTCTGTTACCAGTCTGAATTCGAAGCTTCTGCATATCATAGTAAGAGCTTACTAAGTTTCTGATCTTTTCTTTCTGAATGTCGTTACATAATTCTGGTTTAGTATTTCCCATACTCTTTGTACCTCACTTTTCTTTTTGTCTTTTCTTTAACTTATAAACATATTATATCAAAAAATAATTGAAAATACAACCAGATGTCAGAACAATTTATAATATACGAAATAAACTAAACCCTACTATGTTAGCCTATTCCATATCACTGCAATCCTCTTTTATATACTGTATACTCTTTCTATTCGCTGTTATACCTATTTAATTATTGCTAAAAAACCTGTGACCATGGTATTCAACTACAAGATGTTGAGACTCATGCCAAGCACTTGTACATAGTGCAGGTGCATAAAAATAAAATACCTTATGCTTAACTGCCATTCCACCTTGATCAAATATATAAGCACATGCTTTCTTAACTGTTTCATTAGGCTCTCTGCTCAATGATCCACTATATCCATACCCTGTCCTTACTTGTTCAACAGAGTGTGCACCCTTATAAACCATTGTGTCTCTTATACACTGTGCTACCAAAGCTGCTCCAATGTATCCCTCTCCACCAGCTTCGCCCATTACCAACCTCTCAAGTATATCCCTATCACTGTCAGTAAGTGTAACAGCTGTTCCTGTATAACTATCATCAGGTCCTTCAATTCCAAGCAATGTACCTTTCTGTGCAGGCACTGCTTTAAATGTAGGAAACACTGTCTTTGTCTCACTTAAAAGCTCTTTCTTAATGAAACCTCTCTTATCCTTACTGATCTTTACCTTATACCAACCGTCTACAGGTTTACCAATAGTGATAATAGACTCATTTAGTTTAAGTTCACCTAAACTCTTACTGCTCTCATTAGCATTTGCCCTGATTGTTGCTGTGTTACAAGCATACATTCTGTTTTCAGTGTCCTTACTAGCTACTGCCTCTGTCTGCTCTACATTTTTCTCTTGTTTGTCAATTTCCAAAATAGCATTATTGCTTAATTCATCTGTAGAAATCTCTGTTAACTGACTAAACCTGTCGTTTAGTGAGTTCTCATTATCTGATGACTTGTATACTACACCAAAGTCAGAGATCTCCTTACCATAAACCAGTGAATAAGTGTCACTACTGTCATTTACTCCAATTGCTGATGCAATTCCAACTGGTATACTGCCACTGTTCTCCTTATTTTCCTGTATTAAGTTTTTGTTCTTTGTGTCCACAATACTTGTCACTGTCTCACTGTAACTTAAATCTGTAGTTGCATATCCTACTATGCTAGTCTGTGCAAGCATTGACGCAGTTAATACTAAACCTGCAATTTTTATCATCCTAGACTTAATGATACCACCTCCAAAAATTCATGATTCTAGAAATTGACAAAGTTTTTATATAAAAATAAAAACTTACTATTATATCATAGTAAGTCTATTTTCTGGTCAATATTTTGTTAACAAGGCATCATCAATTATTACATAAATGTTACACAATTATCTTGAGCCCTCTGAATGTCTACTAAACACCCAGAGGTGCTCATCCTCTGTTTATCTTCTCTTTGTTATCCCTAAACCTTTGAGTATTTTATTATGACGTGCTGCTTTTCTTAAAGGAGCTGCCACAAGTGAATCTACAGGATGCATTATTGTATTTCCCACTGTATGTATATTATCACCAAAGCTAGCATTAGCTGATTTACCACGATTACAAGGTTTACATAATGGCTGTAAGTTCCACAACTCATCACTTCCACCCTGTGACCAAGGTCTAATATGATCTACTTCCATTTTCTCACTATCAGGAATATATGCTTTTTCTACCCCAGGTCTGCCACACCATTTTCCACAATGTGCACATTTATACCAGTATCCACCCCTACCAGTCCTCCTTACTCCAGGATTTGCCCTAACAAACTTAGCCCTAACATTTGATTGAGTCATAATGTTTACCTCCAATGTCTCTTTTGTTTATTCAAAAAGGTTATGACCTAACATTCCTATGCTAAACCATAACCTTACCTTTTCTCTTTCCTACTTTTCCTTCTGCTCACCTAAAACCCATTTAAGCACTTCAATTTGACCAGAAAGTCTATTTATCTCCAAGTTGTATCTATTCACTTTAACAATGTCTGTTGTTTTATTCTTTGCAATCCCACATTCTGTCATCTGCAAAGCCAACGAATCCATCTTTTCTCTTATTTCTCGTACAGAAACCATAAAACCTCCATAATGTAAATGAAGGACAAGTCCACTCTCAATTTGAACCTGTCCCTCATTACCTAGCTGCTATTTAAGCTAGTCCGCTGCCATTCTTATCTTAATTATCTTCATCATCACTGAGGTTTACACCGTAGTTAGTGCCTAATGCATATAAACCACCTGTAAAGCCGGAACCAATAGCGTTGAACTTCCACTCTCCACCATGTCTGTAGAGCTGAGCAACGACGATTGCTGTCTCTGCTGAATAGTCCTCACCAAGGTCATAACGGATTAACTCCTTACCTGAATCTGCATCCAGAATATGTACATAGCTGTTCTCAACCATGCCAAAGTTCTGGCATCTTTTAGCTGCCTGGAAGATTGTAACTGCAAAGTCGATCTTATCTACTGTAGGCTCAACTGCGTCAAGGTCAACGATGATCTGCTCATCATCACCATCTCCACCACCCGTCTTGTTATCACCTGAATGTGTAACACCTGTTACCTCACGGTTACCATAAAAGACGAAGTCCTCATCTTTTCTTACCTTGCCAGACTCTCCAAGTAAGAATGCTGATGCATCCAAATCGAAGTCATAACCTCCATCATATCTGTTAACATCCCAACCAAGACCAACGATGATCTTCTTAAGATTAGTGACACCAGCATCTAATGCTGCTTTGGAAAGAGAAACCTTTCCACCTTTCTTTAATGATACTGCCATTTTAATTTTCCTCCTGTATGTTTATTTTTTATAAGAATAACTTAGCAATTTTAGGAATGCTCTGATCCTGAGATGTTCTGCCATCTGCCTCAAATGACCACTCATTTCCTTCTTTGATAAGTGCTCCTGCATAGAAAGTAGTTGCACCTGTTCCATCAGCAATCTCCTGTGAGTTAAACCTACAGATCTCAAAATCATCTGCCCTGTCTACCACTCTGATAAAAGTGCTTCTGATCTTATCGAAACTCTGATGTCTCTCTTTTGCGCTGTAGATTGTAACGCCAACAATGATCTTTTTGTATTTCTTATCAAGCTTATCAAGGTCAATAAGAATTTCCTCATCGTCTGCGCCATTTCCATCAGCGTCTTTCTTACTACCTACAAGATTATCACCACAATGATGTACTACTCTGTCACCACTTGCATCATAATAATTCTTATTACCATACCAGATGGCATCTTTCTCATTTCCAGAGAACTTATCACCATCCTCAAGAAGTACTAACCATGCATCACAGTCAATCTGTGACTGACGATCTCCTGTAAATGACTGACTTGAATCAGGTCCACCAAATAAACGACTAAGCAGACCTTTCTTTTTAGGTGCCTCTTCATTTACCTGATTAGGATTGCTGTCAGATGCCTCTGTCCATCCCAAACCTACCATAACGTGCTTGAGACCACTATCAGCTGCCTTAGACAAACTAACTTTCTGTCCTTTTGACAAGCTGACTGTTTTTTTCTGAAGACTAACGCCCATTTTTAATTTCCTCCTAACATTAAAATTAAATAATAAATACTCTTATTATATTTTAATGCTATAATCCAAGCATTCCACCTAGTCCACCTAAGCCACCAGTTCCGCCGGCACCGCCCATTCCACCAGGCATATTGCCGCCACCGGTTCCACCGAGCATTCTACCAATTCCCTGTAGAGTATTACCAAGATCACTGCTTGTTTCTCTTGCAGAAACTCTTTGCTGCTGTGTAGGTCTACTGCCTGTGCTCTTTCCATCCATGCTGATATCAACACCTGATGTTCTTTCCTGAGGCTGAATAATGATCTTTGCTCTTCTCTCGCCTGACCACTCAAACATATATGACTCACCAGATGCCTGACCGATTAAGTTCTTCCAACTTAAGTCCAGCTTAAATCCAGGATCTGCACCGGACCAACAAACAACTGCATCAGGGTCAACCTCAATTGTAGAACCATTGCTTTCATTCTCAAGTACGATAGGGTTACCATCAATGATGATAGCTGCATATGACTGATTGTCCGTACCAGTTAATGTTGATGTTGCTAAACCTTTCTGACTGATTACACCCTGTGCAAGGAATCTTACTCCATATCTACATGAAGGTGTAAAAGCTAAAATGTTTTCTGACTCAACTGAAATTTTCTCGCCAGGCTGTAACTTCATTACTACTACATGCTGCTGATCATTTGCATAGTATGTAATACAAGGACCACCGCAAGTAACTTTCATAAGAGGAAGATTCTCACCTGTGAATCTACGCCCGATCTGATGCATTACGCCAGACAGAAGATTTCCTTCAGGTCCAATCAACACCTTATCAAACTTGTAGTTTTTTGCCCCATAGTTCTCACCTGCAATAAAGGCACCAGCTTTAGTAAAGATAAAGTCATTACCACTACCATCTGCTGTGATTTTGAGTGTAAGCTCATTCACTGTTTCAAATTTAACCATTCTCTTTTCTCCTTTAATCTTTATATAATAAACTAATTGCTTATTATCAATATGAATAGTAACTATCCTCATTAGCCACTGTACTTAAGGTAACTTTCTTAATGCCCTGAACAGGTCCAGTAATAATTATCATGGAGTCGTCTTTATTTTTCCATGTGTACTGATTCATCTTATCACCCAAACTCTCATAGTAACAATCATCTCCAAAGGATGAAAGCAAATCCTCAAGGTAGATATCAAAATCTATTCCCTTAGCAATTATTACTTCATGATCTGAAGTACTACTCTTCTTGTTGCTCTTTTTCTTTGAACTACTAGATTTCTTTTTACCATTGTTTGACTTACTCTTTTTACTGCTCTTCTTTGTTGTCTTTGTATCTGTTTCTTTTCCTGTCTTAATCTTTTTAGCCTTAGAAGCAGGAACAAACATTGCACTGTCAACTACTAATTTTATAACTGCACAATTCATAGCCTTACGTGTCTTAGTTGTTGAAGTATTGATTATAGTAGCTGTTATTGTTGTACCTTTATTATTTAATAACTGCACATCTACCTGTGCAGCAGGGTCTATCTCTGTCTTACCACTGGTAACATAATAATCATTTAAGAAATAACCACCCTGCAAAAATGTACTCAAAGGATTCGGTAACTGGTATTTTACTCCATCAAGTATAATCTGCATGTCCTCCCAATCATCTGAGATGGCTGCTCCTGTAAATCCTACGTCATTTGTTTTATGAACTGTATTATCCTTGCTATCTGCAAGATACTGATCTGTATCCTTTGCAACTGTATTATCTTTCTCTGCCTTATCCTTATAATATCCTGTAGTTGGTGTCTTAAACACTGTTGAACTTGAATAATAACAGTTATAACTATCCATTATAGCTGTTATTGAAGCATTTAATTCAGTGTCTGATACTGATTCAGGTGCTTGCTGAACCAGCATCCAAAATGCTGTTGCTGAATCATCATCAAGTACATAGTAAACTGTACAGTTCATATCATTTATGACCTTATCAGCTGGAATGATCATCCATGTTTTTCCTGCATGATCTTCCTCATATTTAGAGTTCGTCAAGGTGTCAATACCTGCAACCTCTTTACACATATATCCAGGAATATCAAGACTAGAATCCAAATTTGTAATGTAACTCATTGTTATCCTTGTCTTTTGATCCTGATATTTCCAAACCTGTTTAGTGCTAGATGACATTTCAGCCACCTGTGTAAACATTGTGTTGTTAATGTTAACAGTTGCATATCCATCTATATCTACTGTATAATTAGTAGAAATATCACTGTCTACATCTTCTGTACTAGGCTCAACCACTTCACTTGCCTGCTGTGTTGAATCCTGCAATGTATTATCTTCTGTACTATCTGTGACATTATTATCTTTATTGTTACTAGCACTCTTATACATGCATATCCCTAAAGGCTGAAGTTGAGGTACTGCTAAACAAAATGAAATTATAAATGCCAATATACTTTTCATAATGACCTCCTTAATTTCTAACCTGCAACATTAACTCCATACATCTCACATAACCCTGCTAAATCCTTCGCAACCCCATCTCCTACAGGATTGAACTTCCATTGTCCGTTATGCTTATACAACTCACCAACGACCATTGATGTAACATTGTTGTAATATTCAGACAATGTGAACCTAGCAATCTCTACATTCGTATCTGCATTTACCACTCTAACATAGGCATTTGCCACCATACTAAAATTGAAACCTCTCTCCAAAGCCTCGTCAATGGTAACAACAAATGTGATTTTGTTTACTGACTGATTGATTCTATCCAATGCAATACTAATAGTCTCATCGTCGCCATCTCCCTGACCCTGACTATCTCCTGAATGATTTACACTTCCATCAGGACTCTGTGTCTGTCCATAAAAGACAAACCAATCATCGCCAACGATTCTATTATCTGCACCAAGCATAAAAGCAGATGCATCAAGGTCAACGCCCTGATTTAGCACATCCCAACCAAGACAAACCTTAACATTTTTCAATGCTGCCCCATTATCACTCAAGGCTAACTTTTGACCCTTCTTAAGTATTACTCCCTTACCTACTGCTGGTCTCTTTTTAGCTACAGGCTGCTGAAAATTCTGCACCTGCTGATTTCCCATGTTTTGTGCATAACCACCCATATTATTTCCTGCATTGAACTGCTGATTAGCTGCCTGTCCTCCCATGTTTCCCATATTCTGATTCATGCTAGGCTGTCCGAACCCCTGATTACCTAAATTAGCACCCTGTATATTCTGCATGTTCTGTGCACCCTGCATATTTTGCATGCCCTGCATGTTCTGTTGTGTAGGTGCATTTCCTCCTGCCAGTGTTGAAAAATCTAATGCTCCTGTTGTTTTCATTGGAATGTCAAAACTCATTTTTATATGTCTCCTTTATATTCTTTTTTACTTGCCTCTACTAAGATATCACATCACTAGATGCGTCTACCACAACTCTATAATTCTTGATGCTAGGATTAATTTATATTAAAGTCTATCCCACTCTTGTTAAGTCTATCTTTAACCTTATTGTATAAACTATCTCCACTATCGCCGTCTGATGAACTTTTACTGTCCTTCTTTATTTTTCTATATGACCCATCAGGAAATGTCTCATATTCATACTCATCATCTGAACTGTCATATCCCTCACTTGAGCTGCTATCACTTGATTCTTCAGTGCTCTCTGTATCTGTACCAGCTGCCTTATCTATTGCATCATCGACTACATCATTTATCCTATCTGTAACACTACTTCCTGTAGTGACTTCAACTAAACTATTAATGGCTCCAATCTTATCCTCAACAAGCAACTCAACTGTTGCATGTGCTCCTGTCTTAATCAATGACACTGATAATGCTTTAATGTTTACATGATCATCACTTACGTTCTTAAGATCCTCTTCACTTGCAAGTTTGACTTCTCCAACTGTTCCATCATCCTGTGTAATTCCAATCTTATTTGCAACCTCATAATCATAATTGATCCAGTGACCATCACTCAATGTATCATTAAAAGCTGTCTTGCAATTAAACTTAAATGCATTTCCATTAAATACTGTCTTATCTGTTGTAAAATCCAATGTATCATCTGCGCAACTAATTGCAATCTTTGTATCATCAAATGACATATCTATTTTATTATTGTCACTATCAAAACTTACTTTAATATCATCATCAGGTAAATTGCTACTAAACCATTTTTTGGTTGCTTTCTTGTTTTCTACAAAGCTTGAACTACTTGTATCAAATGTAGCAAGCACATTATCCTTGTCCAAATTCTTGTACTGTACTGTGTTGTCACTATCAATCACAATACCTTTATCTGCTCTCTTGCCCTTCTTATATTTTACAACTGTAGCTTTGTTATAATACTCATCATATTCCAAAATGTAACCGTTTAACTTAAACTTATCAACATTACCAGCTACAAAAGTAAATGTCTTAGAGTTATATGCTATGTAATCTCCAGATCTTACATTCTCTTTTCTAAACTGTCCTATCTCAAAATCCATTGCATTTCTATTATTCCACTTAAGATTGACTCCCTTAGGTTTATTGTGTGTCCTATTTCCAATAAATACTCCATCATTATATCCATAGACTTCTGAATCCCAACCAGGTCTTAAATACCCAAATATATTGCTCTTTTTATAAGACACCATTTTATATTTAGGTCCACCAAATGAACTATTTGTCTGAACTGCACCACTCAATGCCTCTGTTGCTTTGGTCTTAACTGCATCTGTTGCAACATCTTTAACTACTTCCTGTATAGGTGAACCATTAGCAATGTTCATAACTCCATTTACTACTGCACCAATACCACTAACACCTGTAGCCATTACAACTAACGAAACTATTACCTTCTGTAACCACTTTTTACCAAAGCCTTCAACCATTTTCATAATCCTCTCAAAAATAATAAATTAAAAATAAAAAATCTAATTTTTATTACTCTTATGCTAGTTTATATGCAAGTAAACAAAAAGCAGTAGCCTAGTATAAACTAAACTACTGCTCTTAATTTTATATTATGTATTAATTTTACTCTCCCAGAGCATCTAACAACTTCTGAGCTGTCTCGATTGTCTTTTTAAGGTTGTTTCTCAAGAACTCTGTATTCTTCTTGTTCTGACTATGCTGATATCTTTCAGCGCCATCCTTTACCTTGTCCATTGCCGTGCTCAGGCTCTTTAATGAATGCATCTTTGCTGCTAATTCAGCTGCTTTTTTCTTATCTACAGCTGTTGCTGCTCTCTTTTCAGACGTAACTGCCTTTTTCTTAGTAGCGGTTCTCTCTTTCTTGACTGCATCATCTTTTTTCTTAACTGCTCCAGTCTTTTTCTTTCCATCTTTTTTAGTCTCTTTCTTTTCTGTATGTTTCTCTTTCTCCTTGACAGGTGCTTCTTTCTTTTCTACAGGTGCTTCTTCTTCCTTAATCTCTGTACCTGCATCCTCCAGGTCTGCAATCTCATAAAGGAAGGTTGTACCAGCAATTAACTTCCTGTTAACTGAGGTACTCTGAACGAAGATCCTAAATTCTTTAGCATCTTTTGCATATAACTTCTCATGCACTCCACCTTTTACTGTCTGAGGCTGCAAGCCTAACTTTTCTCTTACCTGAGATCCATTAAACATTTCTCCTGTCTCTCTATCCTGCATAATGATCTCTTTGTACTGTTGTACTGTTTCAGCCTTTGTCAACTCGTAAAATCCTCTGCCCTTCTTGAATTCGATACCATTGGCTGTCACGAATCCCTTAATGTCACAGTTCTCATCAACTGTCATTACCTGAAATCTACCAGGCATTACAGGCACCAGCTCGTCCATATCCTTAATTACTACTGCCTCATCTGTATGACCACCGCTTGAATGTGTTCTCTTTCTCTTTGTAGTATGATCTCTGTAGTAATCATAAGTGTCCTCTACTTCCTCACCACGCAGACGCTTAATGTTGTTTTCCATTGAACGTGTCATTTTACCATTATCTCTAATGATTGTGACAAACTCATTGAGTCTTTCCTCACCACTCTGCTGACATACCGTTGCTCTGATAAGATCAACAATCTCATTAAACTGATCAAGTGTTAAATAGATGCCCAATGTCTTTTCTGCTACTGCCTTGTAGAATCCTCTGGATGAGCTCCTCCAACCTGCAAGTGCATGAACTGCAAATACCTTGATGCCTCTATCTGCTAATGTGTCTGCCTCTTTTCTCCAATCAAGTCCATCTTTATTCATACTATAACTCACACTATGTGGTGATGCATCACCAATCATAATCATGATCTTATCAGCATCATCACGCCACTCCAGCTCTTTATGAGCTGTATTCAATACAAGTTCATAACACTCATCAGCGTCGCCTCCATATGTCTGTGCTGTCTCTCTTACAAACTTACAAAGTCTCTCTTCATCTCTTGTAAAGTCCATGACTCTAATTGTATAAGGATCATCCTTATCACAGTAGTCTCCATGAGCGATGATACCAAGTCTGAGATCTGCAAACTCTGCAAACATATCTTTTACAAACTGCTCAACCTCTCTTCTTACCTGTGACAATACAGGATACATACTGCCTGTAGTATCAAATGACACAAGTAAGTCCATTTTTGTAATGTCTTTCTTCATTATTTTTACCTGTCCTCTCTTTATTTTTTATTGTAACATATTCTTTCAAGTAGATCTCTGTCATTTAACATACTGATCCACTTTTCAGGAATATTGTTGATACCATAATAAACACCTGCTAAACAACCTGCAACAGCTGCTGTAGTATCAGTGTCATTTCCAAGATTTACTGCTTTTAACACACATTCACTGTAGTTATCAGTTGTAACAAAACACCAAATTGAAGCTTTCAATGTATCTATTACATAACCAGATGATCCAATATCTTTTTCTGAAACTTTACTTATTTCTGTAGTATGCTCACCAAACAAATTGATCATGTATTTCTCGTTTACACTGTTAATTGCTTTATTTATAATGTTCTGCTTACTTATCCTATTGCCTGTACTATTGATTATCTCCAGTATAATATGCTTAAACATCATTGTAGCAGAGTCACACACATCATTATTATGTGTTAGTCTACTAGCTCTTAATGTACAAGCATCATCACAAAAGACTGCTGGAAATATCCTCATTAAACTACCATTGCCCTGTGCATCTTCATCTGTAACACCACACTCATCAATGTTATATCCCTGTAACATTTTATGTATTGCTCTACCACAAGTGTTACCACAGTCAAACCTATTATGTCCTACTGCAAATTCACCTGACACAAACCAATCTATGAAGTTGCATGCAATAATTTCACATGCCATATGTGACTTATTTACAGTGCCTCCATCAAAATTGTATCCTGCCTTGTTCAGCCCATCCACTGTTGCTAGCATCATGCTTGTATCATCTGACCATGTACCTGCTGGTACATTCCATGTTCCATACCCAATCATGTCCGTAACAGGATTTTTCTTCAATGCTTCTCTATTTCTAAACTCTACGTGTACTCCCAGTGCATCACCTATTGCTGTACCAATCACTCCTGCATATAAGGTGTCTCTACTAAATTTTGCCATATCTTAACTCCTGCTCCACCCAAGCCTATTGTCAAAGATAATAGTCAGTGTCATCATCCTCGTCAGTGTCATCACCTGTGTCAATGTCCCATTCATCTTCTTCACTGTCCTCATCTTCATCGTCACTGCACATAGCATCAATTGCACTGATTACATCTCCATATGTTAATGTATCTCCCTCACTTGTGTAGAACTCAGAGTCCTCATCCACTCTACTGAAGTTGTCATCATCTTCGTCAGTGTCCTCTTCATCTTCTTCAGGTATCTGAACATATTCTACATATGCATACCCATCAAAGCCTCCCTTAAAAGCAAACTCTGCCGCCTCTGAATCGGATAAGTCGTCAGGGTCATATCCTGCCTCCCTTGCTGCTGCATCTGCATTATTGTTGTTGATCTCAAATGCCTTTCCTTCTGCCTCATCATCGTCCTCGTATGCAGCAATGATATCTCCATTGCACATAACTAAACAAACTGTTTTACCAGCATATCTCATAATGTATACCTCCTTAATTGCTATGATTGTTTATTCTACTTCACTTGCCATCCGCCAATCTCCACGAGGACTAAGTGATACTGAACCTACCTTGATTCCATCAGGACAACAGTTACGTTTGAACTGTGCCCTCTTGAATCTCTTAATGAACTTATCTAACCAATAAGTGATCTCTCCCTCTGAATACTTGTAATTCTCACTCTGTTGACATGCCTCAACTGCATATGAAATGATCATTTCTCTGCTAAACCCAAACCTTAATGTATAATACAGGAAGAAATCGTTTAATACATAAGGTCCAACACTATCTTCTGTAAGCTGAGCAATAGTGCCATCTTCTGAAGGAGGAAGTAATTCAGGTGAAACAGGTGTTGCAAGAATGTCTTTGATGCAATCAATCATCTCACTACGTGCATCCCTATCAAAAGTGTTTGCTATTGTTAAGCCTACTCTTTCAACCAGTGTCCTTACTAATGTCTTAGGTATACTGCTGTTCGCACCATACATTGACATATGATCCCCATTATAAGTACACCACCCTAATGCAAGTTCACTTAAATCTCCTGTACCAATCACAAATCCACTGCTCATATTTGCAATATCCATAAGTATCTGTGTTCTTTCACGTGCCTGTGCATTTTCATAAGCAAGGCTTCTATCATCCTCTGAAAGTCCAATATCTTTTAAGTGCTGCTTAACACTTGCCTTAATATCGATCTCTCTAGATGAAACACCAAGCACATCCATGAGTTTCACTGCATTACTCTTTGTTCTTGATGTTGTTCCAAAACAAGGCATTGTAATACCTAATACTCTGCTATGATCATATCCAAGTTTATCAGCTGCCCCAACTGCAACCAGTAATGCAAGTGTACTGTCTAAACCACCTGAAACACCAATGACTGCATTTTCACAACCAATGCTCTCCCATCTTCTTGCCAGTGCCTCTGTCTGAATGTTAAAGATCTCATCACATCTCTTATCTGACTCTGTAAGTCTAGGTACAAAAGGTGTAATGCTGATTTCTCTTATTGTATGATCATAGTTATGTCTGTAACCGCCGCCAACCTGTCTATGTCTACATTTTAATCGGATCTCTCTCAATGACTCTTTAGGTCCAAATGTAAATGTTTTATTAACCATTCTATCGTGTCTAATCTTGTTGAGATCAATGTCATTCACAAGAATACTATTGTTCTTATCAAACAACCGTGCTTCTGAAAGAATTGAACCATTCTCTGCAATCATGCTATGCCCACTAAACACAATATCAGATGTACTCTCACTACTGCCTGCTGAGCAATACACATATCCACAAATGCATCTAGCACTCTGCTGTGCTACTAATGAACGTCTGTAATCACTTTTACCAATGGTCTCATTACTTGCTGACAGATTAAGAATTACCTCTGCCCCATTAAGTGCCATGTCTACTGAAGGAGGATTAGGTGCCCATAAATCTTCACAAAGTTCTACTCCAAACTTGAAGTCTCCAGTATTAAACACCAATGATCTACCAAAAGGTACCTGCTGTCTCCAAAGTTTAATTGATGTTGTTTGAGCATCAAAACCACTGTTAAACCATCTTTTTTCATAGAACTCATTGTAATTAGGTAAGTAACATTTAGGAGCAACCCCAAGTACCTCACCTGCTGCAATGATAATAGCACAATTATACATTGCATTATTTACTACAACAGGAGCACCAACTACAAGTATTGTTCCATAATGCACTGAATTGATCAATGCATCAATGCTAGCTGTAATTTTATCCTCTGCAAAGTAATCAGATATTGACTGATTAAACATCAGATCCTGTGCAGTATACCCACATAAGCTAAGTTCAGGTGTAACCACGATATTCACATTACCGTGCTTGTTTACAAGTTTTTCATATGCCTCTTTGATTTCATTAATGTTAGCATCCACATTTCCCACATGTACACGAGGAGAAATAGTTGCAACTCTAACTAATCTATCCATGATTTATGTTTTCCTTTCTGTTAGTATTTATTTCTGACCCTGACTATTAACTCTCTACCTGTATTCTCCACAACTAAAAAGTCAGGATTTTTACCTTTATATGCTGCCGGAATACTTGTCCTGTACCCACTAATAAACTGTAATGTCTCATCCTTGTATTCAAAGAGTTTTACTATTTTATAGTTGTCAAGGTTACAACTCCAATCATTGCAAGGACTCTCTCCATAAACATTTATGTAACATGTTGTACATCCCCTGCCTACATCATCTGCTCTCATGTAAAAGTACTCTGCTCCAACGTCATATCCTTTTTTATCAAGATCATCAAAAGGTACATCTAAGTAAGCAAATCCTTTCTTGTATGCCTTATCTCCATAGTACACTGCACATCCCTTAATCTCAAAGGATGATTCTGTACGCCCTACCATACATCCATCAGTTACAATAATTGTATCAATGTCTGCCATATCATTGAGCCTGTCGTTTTTAAATGCATGTTCACAACCTATGCCCTCAATACCAAGAACAAACTCCCTGCCCTCTCCAATTTCAATGGTTGCCAGTTTATTATCATCAGATCACTCACCATTTTTTACACTGTCTATATCAAGTTTAATTTGCTGCCCCTTGATTCCTTCCAATGCTGGTTTATGTATTTCACTAAGCCCATTGTTAGTGTCCTCCATTTCTTGACCATGCTTTGACTTTTTATATAATGCCTCGAAGATCTTATCCAATATGCCACTTTTCATTTATGTATCCTCCTATTCTAGTATCTATTATATCACACTTAAACCCATTTTGTCAATAAGTATGCCACTCTTTTTATCTATCAATACTATTGATAAACCATTTGATGCAGTCAGACGCCTTATGTGATGCAGTCACTGAAATACCACTGATACTCAACCCATCTCCTTTTCTATCAAGAAAGACTCTATATCCTACCTGCTGATCTACCATATTATTAGCTGCATCAGCTCTTTCTCTACAAAGTACCTCTTCTTTATCAGTGTCTATCACAGCGATTTCTATGTAACCATTTAATGCTTGCTCCTTCTTTTTAATAGTCATCACAAGTAACTCTAAGTATTTACTATTAAGTAACTTGTTCATATCCATAATGTTAAAGAATACATCCGCATCTGCTATGTCTAACTTCTCATATCTTGATGCAATATCCTCTCTATCCTTATGACCTGCTCTAAACAGTATAATGTTCTTATCATAATATAGTAAGTTTGCATCAGATATAACCTGTACACTGTTTTTGTATTCTGTATCACCTATTCTCAAATAAGGTTTTAATTCTACCTTTCTTGAGAATAACCCCCTTTTCACCCCTGTATATGTTTTATTTTTAATTGCTATCATTATCATTTGTACTGCTCTCCTATTCTACAAAAGGCTAGACACTTTTTATCTCAATGTCTAGCCCCTTATTAACCTCTGTACTCTTTATTTAATATCACTGATATGCTTCTTTAAATATTCACGCATCTCTTTAATTTCAAATGCAGTTAAACAATAAATGTTACAACCAATGCAATGATCAGCCATGTAATCTACAATCTTGTCAATGGTATCAGCTGTAATTTTACTGCCTGTGTCCTCTTGAACCTCTGCTACATCTTCTTTAACCTCTGTTACAGCCTTTTCAGTCTCTGTCTCATTTTTCTTAACCTCTGCATCTTCTACTTTTTCGAACGGATCAGCGATGCTCTTACCTACCCATTTCTCAATCTTGATTGTATCATAAACCTTGACTACTTCACAAGGCTGTGAGTTAAACTCATTTACTCCAAAGCTGCTAAGATCCTCAACCCAGTAGATATTGAAAAATCTACTGTCTTTTCCATCTCTAAGCTGAACTACTGTATCAACGCCTCTCTTATCCTTGTATACGTCTGCACTCTCTTCTTTGTCATACTCATACTCACAAACCAATGTCTTGAGTTCTTCCTCTGTTAACTTCTCCCCTGCATCAATCTTTTTGAGCATGTTTCCCTCAAAATTAGCCTTGTAGTTGGCTCTTTCCTGCTGCTTTCTTTCCTCCTCAGCCTGCTTAGCCTCTTCCTCCTGCTGCTTTGCCTTAAGATGCCCCAATGCCCTCTCTTTCAAACCAGGAAGCTGTCTCATCTGATAAACTGTTAAGTCCGTCCACTTATGCCCTGTATTCTTAAGCGCCGAGATCTTGCTGTTTACTTCAGCTGCCTCATCATAAAACTGCCGCATCTCATCTTCTGTATACCCAAGTTCTTTAAGTAATGCTTTTCTCTCTTTAACAGTTGTATTTACTCTTTTACCCATTGTCTACACCCTCCATTATTCATTGTAGAATCTGTGACCTGTTGCATTTACATCAATCATAAGCTGTACATCATCATCTATAAGCTCGTAATCAAAATTACCAAGAAATGCCTTAATTCCATCATTGCTATCTACATCCCCAGATAAGTACTCGCGTACACTCATAAGGAAATCCTTTTTATAGCGACGCCCTACTTTCACAAGTTCACAGCGTCTACTAAACTCTTTAGTGCCCTCTTCCTCTCCAAGTGTAGCCACCAGGAAATCTTTAGTTACCAGCTGACTTTCATATGACATTCTAGAAAATGACTCATTCTCCATTTCCATAAGTCTGTTGTTTTCCCCATTTGTATTGAAGAAATCAATCTTGTTAAACATTGAATCTTTCATCAGAAAGTCTCTTTCCTCTTCTGTAAGCTGCTCTAGCTGATTGTATAGCTTATCATATGCTTTCTTAAGACTTCCCACCCCATCATCAATGCCTGTACCTAATCTTCTCGTTCTAAAGATGTATGCCCTACCAATCTCAATTGATAAGTACCATAAGGTATCATAAGGATTAGACTCCCCTTTTAACTGTGGCAGGTAAACTCCATCTTTGCCATTAACTTTATCTTTAATGATCTTCTCCATTTTTACTTGTCCTCCTTGTTTTTCACATAGCATTTTGATCCATGACCTGATGTAGTTCTCCAGTTAGTTTCCAAGCTATGCATTTCCTCTCTAAGCTTCTCAATCTCTTTTTCAATGGCTGCTTTTCTTTTCTCTTTGTACTTGTACTCTTTTTCAAAGAGTCCACCTGCAAAACCAAATGTCACTAACTGTTTGACAAAAAACTCTCTATCAATGTTAGAGTATGTTAATCCACCCTTATGCATCTTTGATACATCTCTAATGAATGTATTAGCACAGCAATGTCTAAATACCCCACATAAACAATGCGTTGTTACTTTTCCCTGACTGTCAATCTCTCTTTTATAGAATGATGTGTGAATATCTTCATCGTCATCACTGATTATCATGTAGTGCTCACCATTGTAATCAAAGTAGATTTTCCAATCAAACACACGTCTGATTCTTAATAAACTAAGATCTGTGATTTCCAACTTAAATGGATCCTTCTTTTTAGCCATGTCTTTTCCCTTTCTATCCTATGCTTTCCTATAAACCTCTGCTGGTCTAAAGGCATTTCCCTTGCTCATTTCTCCAGTACCAGTGATTCTATCTGAAATCAATCGTCTGAAACCAGGAATCTTGTATTCATTCAAAGCCTCAAATGTATACTCTAGTTCTCTTACTGTAAAGGTTTCTCCTACAAAGTTAAACCCTATATCTGTATATAGCAGTTTACCTTTTATTCTGTCTATTGCATCACTTATAATGCTCTTGTGATCATATGCAAGCTCATCTAATATTTCCTGAGATGCAACATTCATAAAGTATCTGTCTCTGCTTACCCAAAACCACTGTACATCATATCCCTCAAGGTCTAAATCTTTTGATTTGCTGTTAGGTTTTAACATATCAAGATAAACAATAGAAATCACATGACCTCTTTCATCCCTATCAACGTTATTGTCTACTGTATAAAGCTGTTCAAATGCCCCATTCTCAACAACCTCTGCTCCAAGTTTTCTTTCTATTGCATTCATTGAAGTTTCTCCAAGTCTTACAATAGTTCCAGGAAGTTGCCATTTCTTACTACCCTGCTTTCTAACAAGTAACACCTGAACCATCTTAGGTACCAAGCGTTTACCATCTCTTTCAGCTATGTCTTTAACTCTTAAGATTACTGTATCTACTGCCACACTAGGCTTTTCAAACTCACTAAATGCCTCTTTCATAATAAACCTCTGTTTCTACCTTATTTCCTCACTGTTATTATTCTCATAGTCCTCTGCTGCTTGCATCATATCTGATGTCCTCACTATGTATTCAGCTGTTGCTTTCTTACAACCAAGTATTTTCACTAAAGCATCCTGCACATCTATTTCCTCGTCTGTGTCTGCCTTAGCTGCATACTCTCCAAGTTCATGTATCAACTTTTTATCATTGATGACCTGACCTGCTTGTCTAGTGGCATAAACTAAACTAGGTGCAATGCCCTCCTTCTCACAAAGTTTCTCAACTTGTTCTCTAGGTAATCCTCTGTAACCAACTGCTGTTCCAGTTGCTACACTTCCAACTGATATGAATACTGCAATTGCCAAACATGCTCCTGTAACAATTGCAAATGTCTTAATCTCTTTAACCTTGCTTTTACTCAATTTATTTTTAATGGTATATCTTTTCATTTCATGTTTTCCCCTTTCTTTCTCAACCTTACAAATATATTATACCAACTTAAATACAATTTGTCAATAAGTAATTTCAATCAAGAGTCGATTTCACATTTTTACTAGTCTCTCTTTTATCATTTAAGAACCTAATTTTTCAATAAAGCTGATTTTTAATCACTGCTCAATGAACTGTCTGAAAATTTTCAAAACTTGTCTACCCCAATTTTTAGCCAATGTGTATACTAGTAAATAATGCTTAAACTACCTTTTATTTTATTCCAAATTTTTCTACCCTATTTTTCTTATAAACCTCTATGTTAAACATAAATAGCCCAATGCTTATTCATTTTTATACCACTGTCTAACTTACTATGCCTATCCACCTTCATTTTTATAAGACTCACCCCTATATTTATTATGTCCATTCCTCTCATGTCTGAACATAGAAAAACAGTGCACAAACTGTTTAGTCGTGCACTGCTCTTCCTTTAATGTGTATTTATTTTATTCAGATATGTAATATCCCTTATTGTCTATGATTATTTCTTACCAACTATAAGTTTCTTAACCATATCCACAGGGATGATTACTAAACCAATTGCCATTGTAACAAGTAATGATTTAATATCAAGCATTGTTGTTCCAAACACTCTGCCACCAAACTCAATAATCAGAGTCTGTAATACAAAGATTGAACCCATTACATAAATGAATCTCTTGTTCTGACCAAGTCCTTCAAATAAGTTGAATCTTTCTGAACGTGTATTCAAACTGTTAAAGATGATTGAGTAGATGAAGAATGCAAACATCAATGTTTTCTTGTATAATTCAGGATCACTACATGTTGAAGGTGTTAACATTGCTGCAAAACCACCTACATTCTCAAGTATTAACAGAGAACCAATTGTAATAAACACTGCTGCTGTTCCAATTGATGCCTTGATATATTTTGTAAGAATGTCTGCTTCTCTCTTAACAGGCTTCTCTGCCATATATCTCTCAAGCACTGGCTCTCCACCAAATGCCATAGCAGCAAGTGTATCCATGATTAAGTTGATCCATAAAATTTCTACAATGCTGAATGGCTCTGTCCAACCAAGTACTGGTGAAAGTACATTCATTAACAGAGTGCTCACATTGACTGTAAGTTGGAAAATAAGAAACTTCCCAATGCTCTTCATCATTGTTCTTGCGTTTAAGATACAATTCTTAATGGATGTTAAACTGTTATTCAGAATAACTACGTCGCCCGCTTCCTGAGCAACTGCTGTTCCATCACCCATTGCAAAACCACAATCGGCTGCTTTTAAAGCCGGACTATCATTTACCGTGCACTCTCTAATAATCGTTGATGTTATCTCTCTTTATTAGATTTTCCAAACCAATTCAAAACCAATACTAATCTTCAAAACCTAATGCCTGACCAACTGTTTTACCAGCCTCTAACCTTATATTTATTGTATCCCATCTCAATCCTGTGAGTCTACCCCAATCTGTGATTGTTAATCTCTTTCCATTGTATTCTAAGTATCTATTGTTCGTTTTGTTTTTGTTCTGCTCACTTAACACCACCCAACGACAATTATTAGGACAGTATCCTAAACTGTTTTCTTTTCTATCAATAGAAAGTCCATCCACATATCCATTGCTGTTAGCCCAATCTCTAAAGACTGTAAAATCATGCCACTCGTCACACACTGTAATTCCTTTGTCAGCATAATACTTACTATCTGGTCTATTAGCATTTTCAGCTCTGTCTAACATTGATGCCCAGATTGTATATAATTTTGTTCTATGCTCTCTGACAGATTCTCCATGTTTATAGTTCTTTTCTTTAAGCATTTTGCTATGTATTTCAGAACTATAACAACCGCAACTGACTAAATCTCTAATAAAGATCTTAACCTAGACGGTCCAATGTATTCTCCACACTCACACAGACAAATGCAACCTTTTCTTACTGTACTACCCTGAACAAATCTGACAAGATTCACAATCTTAAGTCTACCAACTCTATCCCCAATGCTGATATTATACTTTTGTCCATTGTATCTAACATCCATCTGTGTATACTCGCCTACAATTTCTTTCTTATTCATACATTCTTCATATGTCATAACCTCTCACCTCCTGTCTATCATTTTTATTCTTACTGTATTTCTTTTAGTTTTGAAGTTTTGAATTGTTTTTCTAAGTACCCTGACTATATCATCATCCTAAACAAGTTTCATTCAGGATGTCTCTCCACTTCGAATACACTGTATTCTACGTAATAGTCGATGAGGATTCATCTATTCGATGCTTTCCTGCTGATTATGGATTGTTAAACGTTTTAGCACCTTGCAACTAGCCCGAAATTGCAAGGCTTTTATTTCAGCATGACGCAATCTTAACATTTCTTTCTGCCTTTCGGCTCATTCACACCTAGACTTATTTCATTCTTATGTTGTAGCAGTTAAGATTTTACCAACTCCCAGCATTTTCAAAGAGATTCAAGCACTATATTACTATAATACCGGGCATAATCTACCATCTCCGGTCATTCCTACAACATGACCAAGCTGTTTCGCTAAGTTTACAAGTCTCTTCTTATCAAGAGGCTTTGCCCTACTTACAACTCTTAAGTAAGGAATCTTTTCCTTAAGTTCATCATCACTGAGTTCCTCAAGTTCATCATGTGTAATAATTACTTCCTGTGCATCTCCTGTTAAGATACCTGCATCCTGTGCAATAGCCACTGCTGTCTCTTTCATATCACCTGTAACCATTACTACCTGAATACCTGCTGAATGAAGTTCCTTAACTGTATTTACAGCATCTGGACGTACATCATCTCTTAAACATAAGACTGCCTGTAAAATTGTCTTGTCTTTCTCAATTTTAGCCACTGATAATAACTTCATAGCCCTGCATGACTGCTCATGCATCTTATCTAATACTGCTTTCTTATCCTTGTCCGAGAATTTCATTTCAGTGCCATCTTCATCAACAAAGTGTGTAACCTTATCAATGATATTCTCTGTAGCACCCTTCCAAAGTGTCACACCACCCTTTAGCTCTGCTGTTGCACATTTCTTTTCAGAGTCGAAACCGCTTACTTCAATGACCTGACTCTTATCAAAGCTGTTCTCTTCTTTATAACCATGAGCAAGAGCATATGTAAGAAGTGCTCTATCCATGTTATTTGATCCAATTGCCTTGCCCTCTGAAACCTTAGCCAAGTTATTAACTGTAATTGAGTCAATAAACTCTTTTGAATCTAAGTCTGAAACAATTTTTCCTGCGCCTGTGATAAACTCAACAAGTGATAACTTACCTTGAGTAATGGTACCTGTTTTATCACTAAAGAGGATATCCATAAAAGCAGAGTCTGCAAATGCATTCTTATGACTTACAAGAATGTTGTTCTTGTACATGTTCTCACTATTCATACCCTGAATAACTGAAACAATCAGAGCTAATCCTTCAGGAATTGCCATGATTAAGATACTTGCACCAAGCATAATTGCTTCTGCAATTAAAGAACCAATTGCACCAGCCTCAATTGCTACATTGCCTCTAGCAATTGAACAAACAACCTGTAAAATACCAGCAATGACACCACATGCTGTACCAAGCTTACCAATCTGAGCAACAAGTTTATTAAGTTTAGCTGTTGTTGCATCAACAACCTCTTCCTCGTCTGACTCATTAAGTGACTGATTGATCTTACCTAATTCAGATGCATCACCAATTACTGTAGCTACCATGTATGCTTCACCAGAAGTAACTACTGAACCCATAAACACTTTACTATGTGATGAGTAATCAGTTGACTCTGCCTCTTCCATACTATCTGTTGCTGTTTTAGTCTCATCTCGTGACTCTCCATTTAACGCTGCCTGAGATACCTTAATCTTACCGTCGATTACTAAACCATCAACTGGTACCTTATCTCCTGACTGCAACAACACTGCATCACCCTTGACAATCTCACTCGTCAAAATGCTCTGTAATGAACCATCACGCATGATCTTTGCATATACCTTACCATACTCTTCCTGCAATGCATTACTTCTTTTCTGATTCCTGTACTCATTCAGAACATTAAAGCCTGTAGCTAATGCCACTGCTAAAAGAATGCTGATGATCTCTACTGCATCATTCTCACCAGCAAATGCAGTAAAGAAGTGACCAGCAATGACAATTGCTAACTTAATTGCCAGTGCACCAAGAAGAACAAGAATACAAACGTCCTTTAATGCATCAAGGAACATATCAAGTACTCCATCCTGCTTAGCTTCAGAAAGTTTGTTGACACCAAACTTCTGCTTGCTCTGCTCAACTTCAGCAGATGTTAGACCCTTTAACCTTTCCTTTTTATCCATGTCTCTACATGACCTCCTTGTAAAAAATAATTATAAAATAAATACCCTTATTATATAATAATGCATACTTTTAGACATAAAAATAGTGGGTACTGCTAATACCCACTAAACAATCTGCATATCTATATTCTTATCTGTTCTATTCTTTATACCACTGTTATATCAAAAATCTATTAGGTCTGATAGACCCTAAGCAGTTAATTTATTTGCTAGGATGTTAATGTCTCCATTGTTAAACAAAATGTTATATCTCAAGGAGACTGTCTTACTACCATTGTCAAGTCTACCATTTCCAATAGTCCAAATTCCATCTGAAAGGTAACTATCCTCTGTTTTCTCTTTTCTTGACTTATCCATTACTGTATAAACAGACATATCCTTGTCCAACTCATCTTTATACTGTACAAGGTCAATTATGTCAGACATTGTTAATCTATTCAATGTCGCTCCCTTGAATTTCAGAAGTCCAAGTAATCTTTTATCCTGCTCAGCAATCAGTATCTTATGTCTGGATTCATTCAGTAAGAAGTCTACCTTATAAACATACTTGTTCACCATACTTACAACTTGTCCATCTTTTAACTTAAATGACAGTGGTATTTTTACCATATGATTAATCTCACAGTTCTTAAGTAACTTATACACCAACTTATGAGACTCATAGAATCCCTCATATGTTGATTGAGTACTCGCTGACTCCATTACATAATTACCAAAGCACATGAGAGAAGAGTAGTTGCCACCATTGATTTTATTTGAAGTTGCTAAACCAATACTGCTGTATATCTTATATAACTTATGGTAATCATCATTATCATAACGAGCAATCTTAATCTCTCTGTCAACCACTTTATTTTTACATGAGTAATTGACAATTAAATGTCTATTATCATGTAACCACTGCTCTGTAGCTATTTTAGATGTACAATAGTTACTTATCAGAAGTCCACTCATTATTTTACCATTGTTAGTCATATAAGTAACTAGTGTATATCTCATATCGCCTGTCTTGTAAGAGGGAACCTTGTCCTCTCCAATGATAGTCTTTAATCTACCTGTAGACTTAAGATTTTCAACATGTACCTTGTTATTGTTAATGTCCAGTCTTGTTACCTCTGATAACTTTCTAGTATCAGGGTTATAACACATAAATCCTTTGTTACCTACTTTTGCTACAGTGATCAGCATAATAAAACTCCTTTACTCTTTGTCCGTTTTCTATACATTTATTATATCAAAATCACTATAACTTGTCAACTCTTAATTTTTATGTGCCAACTTGTACAACTGCAATGAACATTTGTGTTGCCAAATGCCTATTGCACTTATGCAAGGCTAATTTTTCATTTTGTACCTGACCTACTGTATTTCAATCAGGTACAATCTTTGACTACTAATGATCATACACCTACTGCAACTTTATGATCAATGTCTGCCCTATGTTGAATATCCATCTTAAATGCTGGTCCTCCACCCTCATTCATGTCTCACACCTCCTCTTTTCTCTATTATACCACTAAACACTATATTTGTCAATATAAAAATTGAGAGGCTGTCTAAACAACCTCTCAACTGTCTATCCTCTTTATTGCCTACTGCCTGTCTTTGTTTTAGATGCCTGTGCCATTTGAAATGCTCTGCAAATACCTTGCATTTGCATCCTCAATTCTCTTAGCCTCGTCCTTACGAATTTCAGCATACTGCTTTTCCATCTCTTTGTACTGTGTGATTCCATTCATAATTGTATTCCATGAATACTCAATGTCAGCTGCCTTAATTGCGCTTGTATTAGCTAATCTTTGACTCTGCTGTAACTGTCCAATTGCATTATCAGCGTTCATTCTGATTACCTGTGATGTTGCTTCATCTAATAAACTTAAACCCTGTGCCTGAATTGACTGCTGTTTAGCAATCACACTGTTAACAAGTGCTGTCTTAAATGCAGGTACTGTTACAATAAATGCACTGTTTACTTTTCTTGCTAAGTTAGCATTTGTATACTCCTGAATCTTGAATGTAGGAATACTCTGTAATGCTACTGTCTCTGCCCCACGTAAGTCAGCTGTTCTCTGCTGCATAAGTGTTAATGCCTGTTGTACATTCTGAAGTTCAAACTGTTTTTCTCCAGATGCATCTGTCTCTACCTCTGATGCAAGCTGATCTTTGTATTCCTCGATTTCCTTGCAAGCCTGCTCAGCTGCCATCACAACTGCTACTAACTGCTTATACTCTTCCTTAGCTGCTTCATACATTTTTTCAATGTCTTTATTTGAATCTTTGATCTGCTGCTCATAAACAGAAAGCTGTGTACAAATCTGCTCCATCTCATTTGCTACGCCCTTGTACTTACCAACAAGCTTATCCAGTTTTTCCTGAGCTGATTCCTTAAACCTGCCAAAGAATCCTTTCTTCTTATGCTCTTCTTTTAATTCATCAAGACTCTTGATTTCCTGAATGTCAATCTTCTTCATAACTCCAAGCAGAGACTCAACCATTTTAGATGTATCAGATACTGCTGTACTGTTGTATTTTGATAACACCTGGTCTGCCAAACCAGCCATCTTTGTTGCAGGCTCTTTTCCAAACTCCACAATACTTGTAGTGTTTGTAACATCAATTGTTGATGTAAGTCTGTCAATTTCTCCACTTGCAATAATCTCCTGCTTATATGCTTCTCTTGAATTAGCAAGGTCATATGTTTCTCTCTGTTGCTCAATAGCTGATTTTGATAATGAAACTGCTCCATTATCTGATGGTGCATCAACAACTGTTACTGCTGAACCTGCCATATCTGTGCCTGTGTCTGTTCCTTTCTTAATTGCCATGTCTTTCTCCTTTACTTTCTAAACAATTTATTAAACCAACCTGTCTTTTTCTCTTTTTCAGGTGCAAGGTTACTAAGTGTATCAAGTAGTGAAACCTGAATATCATATGTAGCTTCACCAATTACATGCTTCTCATACATGAAATCATTTGTTACATAATTTTCTATTGATGTATAGCATGTAGGTACATAGATCAAAATATCATATCCCAATGACCACATAAATTTTAATAAGACTACATCTTTTATTGTCAATGTATTCTCATCAGTTAACAGAAGTATTATGTTAGGATTAGATTTATAAAATTCCATACCCTGTATTGTTCTTAAAGCTTCAATGTCCAAATTTAACAATGCACCAAGTACAAAATTCTCATACTCCTGCCTATCTCCAAAACTAGATATGTCTATTGTTTTATCATTAAGCATCTCTTCAATCTTATCAAGTAAGAAATCCTGCTTAGTGTTAGACATAAAACCATAACTGTAATTTATGCCTTTCTTGATTCTTTCTTTATCAAGCTTACCTGACTTAAAGAATGCAAATTGATCAGATGCCTTTGTACCATTCACATCTGTACCATGCATAATATTCATTCTAGGTGTTGAGCTACATAAACTGTTTTTTAAGTCACATGCATGCTTTACAAATAATGTCTTTCTTCCTACATAACTCTTGATCTTTCTCAAATAGTCAGAGACATTTCCATTTACACCATCAATCACCTTAAACATACAAGGCATTTTACATCTGTCGAAACTTCCTTCAAAGCCAGGTCTTAAATATACATCCTTACCAATCCAGAGTTCAATTTCTTCAAATGCTGTTCTGAATAAAACTGACTCTGCTGTGACAAACATTCCAGGTCTGTACATTCCGAGTGTATCACCATTATATAATGTCTCTGCCACTCTCTGAGCTGCCCCAGCTGCCATTGTTCCAGGTGCCTCTCTTTTATCCACATGTGGCATCTCAAACTGCTCTGCTGTGCCCTCAAGTTCAAATGTCTGAAATACTCTATCCAGCTCATCTTTCATAATGAACTGCTTACTCTTATCAGACTTAAGTACAACCACACCTACATTCCGTGTCATACCAAGAATACTAAGGACTATCTCATCTTTTTTAGTAGGTGCCCCATAATAAACCACTGTACAGTTTCCACTTGACAATGATTCCATTCTGTTTAACGTGCAAACTACATAAACTACTTTGTTATACAATCTACTTCCTGTGTCTGCCTTTAATTCACCCTGATCAAACACACTTTTTAGCTTGTCTGCAAATTCCTTATTTTTTAAGTACATACAGAGGGTACTGACTATGTAATCATGCTTCTCAATGTTAAATCTAGGCATTGAGTTCGTTTCTTCCAATGTAACATTTCCAAAACCATGCTCAAACAAGTAATTTCCATCTTGTGTACCAATTTTGTACATTTTACCATAAAAATTATCAATTGTATCTCTATATTTAGTAACACCACTGATAATTAGCTTGATTGTACCTAAATTTTCACATATTGCTTCTTCTGCCTCATCAAGTGTATGAATATGATGCTCCTGTTTAACCACACTAACAGATGTATTCTCTTTCTCAACTTGAGTGCCTTTCTTGTAATCAAGATGCTCATGTGTTCCTGACTTACTTACTTTAAACCCATCTATAAGTCCAACATCTTTATCTGATATGATACAAACTTTAACACCTATGTCCACTAACCATTTGATGTATGTACACTCATGTTTTGAAGGAGTACTGTCAATAAACAATACTGCATCCTCCCCATTATCCAATTTCTTGAATAACTCCCTGAACTGTCCTATACACCAATTTCGTGTCTTTAGTCTGAAATTCTCTGTCTGTGACTCATTTCCAAGGTCTACCTTAGAAATCTTATCTAGTATCTTGTGCATGCTAGCACTTCTACTAGTAACAACTACACTTTTCGATGCAGGAATTTCAAACCTCTTGTCAATATACACTGTAGCTTTTGAATACCACTGCTTCATTAACTCCAAATTAGAAGTGTTAACATCATCGACAATGATATTCTCTAAACTACACTGTTTATTTTCTGAATCCTGTCCTAAACTAACCATTGCCCTGCATGCTCCTATTTACTACTGCAACACTTTTGTTGCTAGGCTGCTTTCATATTTTCAATGAAGTCTATCTCTTCTGCAAATGCAGATGCTTCACTGTCCTTTAACCTCTTGCACCAGTCCTTCAACATTTCATCTAATGACTCATATTCAAAATGAGTATCATCGGAATGTCCAACCCGTTCTGTCTCTGAGTCCTTTGTATTTTCACATGCCATCTGAAGAACAATGCAGCCATCCTCATAAAACCTATACATAAAAGTATAGTAGTCACAAATTCTAAGCATGACCTCCAATTTGTCATTCCATGCATTGAACATATGATTCGTGATGTCCTCTACAAGGTATCTCTCATTTTCTACAGTGTCACTTAAAAAGTAGTTACTTAAGTATGACTGTTTCATTCTATATTCCATATTGACCTATCCCTTCTTATGCCTGTCTTAAATCTTGCCTCCTATTTATTATCAAAATGCTCATGCATTTTTGATGCTAACTCAGCATCCCAGTTGTACTTCCTTGCTAAAGTTTCAATGATCTTGTTATATGTCAGTGACCTATTCATGTCCTTGGTTACTTCTACCATACCAACTGCCTTAGCCTCTCTCTCAAATCTTTCCTTGGCCTCTGCGAATCTTTCTGCATATCTTGCCTCACAGTCTTCTGCATATCCTTTCTTGGCCTCTGCTAATCTTTCGTTGAGCTGACGCTCTAATCTTTCCTCATAGTCGATCATATTATTTACTCCTTTCTTAACTTTTCTTATATATTATATCACAAAAACTTGATTTTTACAAGTATATGTCTATTCTAAAAATCCCTTGATAAACTCAATTGTTCTCAAAGGACTCTCCACTCCACCTGACACTGTCCTAGCGTCTGTCACAATGCCCTCTTTAATTAAAGCACCATGATCAGGAATGATAGCCTTGTTAGCCAGTGCCAACATAGGTAAATCTAACTGACTATCCCCAGATGCAATGATATAAGGTTTGTTTAACTTGTTCCACAACCACCTTAATGCCACCTGTTTAGAAAAGCATTTAGGAATAAGGTAACATTTATTACCCTGACGTGTAAAGTCAATATCCTCATATGCTACTGAAATAGCATCTGCCTCCTCATCAAATTTCTGATGATGAACTGTTTTTGTAAATAAGTAACATCCATCAATTAACCTAGGCATCCTATCAGGATCTAAGCTCTTAAACTCTGATAATTCCATGCTTAATTGCATTAACCTAGGTAGACTCACATTCTTTCTAATGTACTCACTCCACTCTTTAACGATCTCTCCATTATGAATAATAAGTCCTCCATTTGCTACTATTGCATATTCAGGTACAAACCCTAATTTGACTCTGTTATACTCCTCCAGGCTTCTGCTTGTCACAGGTACAAATGTAATCTGATCATTGCTATTCAATTCCTGAATGCCCTCTTTAACAGATGGTGACATATATGAAATTTTCTCAATGCTACCATCCTCGTTTGTCTTTGTCTCTACAAGTTCATAAGCACCCTTAAAATTACTTTCATCTATGAATCTTTTTGAAAAAATGAGTGTTCTATCCAAGTCAGATGCATATAATATATGTTTCTTCATGTTATTTCTCCTGCTCTAAAAGTCTACCTTGATATCTAAATTCTCTTTACCCTCAACTACCATGCCAGCTGCTTCTAATTTACTGTTGATTCCATGTAATTCAGTGATCTCACTCTCTTTTAATTTTGATCTCACATTCTTTCTCTGCTCTTCCACTAACTGAGGCCCTCTCATACTCATCATTGCCTCGTCAAGTCTAGCACATGCTTCTCTATTAAAATTCTCAAGTACAACCTGCTCATACATTTTTCTGTTATGCTTGTGAACTGAACCCTCTATGTTATAGAGTAAAGCAGGTACATCATCTCCCTGCTTACCCTTGTTCTGACCTGAATAAACTACTTTTGTACTGTTATCCTTCCCTACTTCCTTAAGTATAGAAACAATACTTTCATGTCTGTCATACTTATCCTGATGCTCCATTTTGCAACACCATGTTACATCATATCCACCTGCAATGTCCTTTGCCTTATGACCAATGTATATACCATTATCTTTAGTGACAATATAAACAATTACAGGTGAGCTTAAATTCCCTTGATACTGCTCAAGCACATATTTAATGTTGTTCTTAACCATCATTCTACCAACTGCTCCTAGTCCTTTATGTCTTTTATGTCCAAACCTTTAAACCTTAAGCATCTGCACTCAATTCCTTAATGATTCCACACACTTTATAATGTCCTAAATCCCATCTCATTGTAGGAATCTTCTTTTCTCTACAAAGTACCAAAATATGCTGAATGTCAGGGTCATCCTCACTAATGTCCTTATTGATAAGTACTTTCCAAGGTACTCTACGCAACAACACTCTTGTTGTTTCTCCAATACCAGGCTTAACTTTTTTATAGTCAGGTACATTCATTAACTTACAAATGTCCTGCACAATACTCATGCCTGTCCAGCCCTCTTCAGGTTTCATACTGTTAATTTTGTCCACTGTTACTTCTTCTGTATGAGGGAACTCATTTGAAACAGTGTCGATAAACTCATTACTCTTGTCGATATCCTCAAACTTGTTGAAGTAAACAGCACCATGAAAGTCTCCATCCTCAACATTGATATGCTGATTCAGAATTGTTCTACTGGTCAGACCACTTACTGTACTGTTCAAGCAAGCACTAGGTAATAAGTAATCCTCATGTGTACCACAACCCTCCAGAATGTTAGCAGGATCTGCCAGCACGTACAACTCATCACTCAACATGCCCCATTTCTTAGAGTCCTCTTTTGCCAAGTCTGCAACTGCCTCTTTAACCTGCTGATCAATTACACCTTTTCCTGTCCAACCATCAACAAAGAACATGTTCATAACTGAATTGCCATGCTCGATGCATTCTGTTTTATAGATGTACTCCATAGCATTCTTGTCGATTCCTTTATCACGAATAATTGAAATTCCATAGTGAGGACAATCAATATTGTACTTGTATTTAAGATATCTCTTAATGAGGATACCTACAGGTAAACCTGCTCGTGCCAAACTAATAATTACAGGCACATGCCCCATCTCTTTATACAACGACTCATCCAGGATCATCTCTGACACAACTGCAATATCATTTGCAATTTCCAATTTCTTGTTTGCAAGTGCTTTTTCATATAATGCTTCATATTCTGCTGAAGGTGCCTTCTCCTGAGGTAACATTTCACTGTAATGTACACCGCTCTGAATAAGTTTTTCCCTCTCTTCTGTTGGAAGTTCTTTCATACAATCAGATAGGTTTTTCAGTAAAACCACCACGTCCTCTTTCTTGTAGGATGTCTTAACCAACTTATCCATGTCCATCAACTTCTTGTTACATGTTCCATCCTCTGTAATCATGCCAAACTGTCTCATTTTAACTGTCCTCCTAATTAAACTAATATTGCATAAACCTTGCTATTTGTAAGTCCACTCAATTCTTCGCTAAGCTTCTTTACCTGCTTCTCATTGCTACTATCTGTTATCAGAAGTACTAACTCCTGCTCTCTCTCTGTGCTGCCACCTTTTGCTCTATGTACTAAATTGTATATGTATGTATTTCTATCTTTACTGTACACGCTGCTCACTTTTGACTTGCATACAATACTATCCTTAAAGCTACTATGCTCTTTTGACACTGCAATACTACTTCTTGTAGTTGCCTGACATACTACATCAACACCGCCCTTTACTGTTTTCTCAAGTCCAAGTGCAAGTTTAATAGGTACATACATAAACTCCTCTGTACCAATCACTCTTATATGTTTATATCCATTATTTCTAATGTCTACTCCAAGCAGATCAAGTATTTTATCACATGTTTCCACTGCATACTCTCTTTTGTACATGATATCATCTACTACTCTAGATGACTCAAACATCATTTCTTTGTACTCTGTATCTCTCAAGTCAAGGTATGTGACATTTGAACTACTAGGTACATACTCCATCAAACCACTGTTTTCACTGTATTCTCCAATGACTTTTGCATTTACGTCTGCAATCTCACCACTAAACAATGCAACTGTTTCAATTCCATGTCCTTCAAATCTCTTTTTTGATGCCTTATCCTGCCAATTACAGACACTAGCTACAACGAAGTGTCCATTAAATTCTGTCTTACTCTTTGACTTTAATGCTTTTATAAAGTTTATGATTGTATTTCCCGTAGTTAATTCATCATCTACAAACACTACTGTGTCATAATCAGAAATATCATTGTCTGTAACACCCTCTACACAAAGCAGTTTTTGAGTTGTTGCATGACTATGCTCTTCCTCGAATGTTAGTAAGTTTTCTGTTCCTTGTACATCTTCTCTTGTAGTCACGGTGTATTTTACTGCACACTGCTTAACGCCAAAATCTAATGTGTCTGCCACAATCTGTCCAATTGCTGTTGCTGTCTCTGCAAAGCCTATAACTAAACAACTCTTTGATTTTCTTTCTTTGAGTATGCTTGCAACTCCTTCTCCAAGTGCTTTACACATATCAATCATGTCACTTGCCTTACAAGGTATATGCTTACACTGCTCTTTGTTAACGAATAGAAAATCTCTCTTAGTGTTTTTATCCCTTTTCTCGACTGTGATAAACTTCCCTATGTTCATGCCCTCCCTTTCTACAATGTTATTAACATACTTTCTTACATCATCATTTCTCATTTTAGCTTTCTCCTATATTATATCACTTTTTATTGAAATTTACAAATACTAGTACTTCTTAAATAATTTTCCAATTATATCAGACTTCTTAATGTTCCCAACTACTTCATATCTTGAATCTAAACTGTCATTTCTGTTATCTCCAAGTACAAAGTATTCATCATCTGCTAATTTTACTTCTTTAACTGCTCGACCAGGATCATCAATGGTATCTTTTCCATAGTTCTCGTTGAGCTCATCACCATTGATGTATATTCTGCCTTTTTCATCAATCCTGACTGTCTCTCCAGGAAGTCCAATTACTCTTTTTATAAGATTCTCATCCCCAATTGCATATCCATCATCATCTACTGATGCACCATGTCTAAACACTATAATGTCAAACCTATCATATTGTTTGTCAAACTTATTTATCCATAATGTCTGCCCATCATGCAAAGTGTTATTCATACTATCACCAGACACGTCAACAATTTGAGCAATGTATCTTATTGACAAAAATGTTAGACCAGCTGTAATTGCTATTGCAAGTACAAATTTCATAAGTTCCCTGCCTATTAATTGAGCTGTACTTACTTTTTTCTTATTATGCCTCACCTCTTCCGTATCCTGCATGTTTTCATTTTCCTGCTGTCTCTGTTTATTTTCCACTGTTCCTAACCTCCACTAAGTCTATTTCTCTATTTTTACCCTGCAACACTACTGCATGTTCAATGTATGTCACATATTTATCCTTGAAATTTCTAAACTCATCAATATTATAATCTCTTATATCAGTGCCTATTCCCTTTTCATCTAATGCATCCTTTAATACTGCCTGTGCAATATCCAAACCTACTGCTGCAAGATAGTATAAACCACCTGACATTCTAGGATTTATCTCGAGCAACCTGATATTTGTTAAGCTGTCTGTATCTGACCCATGCTTAAACCTAAACTGCACATTGAAAGGACCCTTAAACTCATATGTATTAGCAATCTCCTTGCATATGTAATACAATAGTTCGTTATAGAATACTCTCTGTTTTCTTTGCTCCTTACATCTACATACTGCTATGAACCCCTTCTTACTATTATAGCAATCAACGCTGATTTCAGGTGAATCAAGTATCTCCATAAACAATACTTTGTTCAATTGTTCCCTGCTTGCATTCTTAATCATATTAATTGCTTGTTCCTTACTCACTATGTTAGATTGCTGATCTCTAAGTGTATCTATATTTAAGCTAATGTCTCTCACTCTCCTAAATGACATGCCACCCTCATCACTATCATATTTGAAACAAAATGTTTCATTTTCTATAGATTGCCACACCCAACTATGATTAGTGTTATGATATTTGTTCGAAATGTAATAGTCAGGTATCAGCCATTTAAGGAAGTCTACCTCCCCAAGTCTAGCATAAACATCTGCCTTGCTACTTAATTTCTCCAATGTATCATAATTTTCAAGCACAAGCCCTGTCCCTATCTCATTAAACTTATCCTTGTTCTTTGCAATTTCTAACTGCTTAGCTTTCACAAAGAATAAGTTTACCTTATTTTCCTTACAAGTATTTACTACAAAATCAATGTAATCATCTACATTTGCATAGTCCTCTTCCACAATAAACTTGTCTACAAAGGCTTTATACACATGATCAGGATTTTTAGAAGATGCAATTACATAAACACCAGGATTTGTCTCCTTAATCTTTTTTATAATATTTCCTATAGATGAAAACCACTGATTGAAATACAACACACAATGCATAATCTTACCTCACTTAAAATAAAAATAAATATATTTTCATATATACACAAGCATAAAATTAGGACATACACCAATTTTTTGATGTATGCCCCAATTACTGCCCTGTCTCAATCTCCACATACTAGCTAAACCTAATCTAGTGTCTTAAGCCCTTTTCTTTTTGGCTGCCTCTGCTTTTCTAAATGCATCCTTAACTGCTTTACGTACATCATTTACTCCAGTTAAGCACTGAACCCTTAATGTGTCTGCACTTAAATATTCAACAGGCTTAATCTTGTTTGAGAGTAAGCCATTCTCAACTATTACACTGCTAATAGCATCAAATGGTCCCTGTACTACATAATCTGTACTGTGTGAACTTCCAACTTTGCTGACTGCAAAATCTTTATCACTGCATTTGCAATTATTGATAAAGGTATTTCTAAACTTACTATATGATCTGCGAGGAACATTTTGCACATCTCCTACAATAGTGCCAGATGCTAAACTATTCTTTGCAATCAATCCACTCATAAAGCTTGAATTACCTGTTGCATCTTTAATTCGTACTGCTCCAATTCCTCTACCATTAGTCAATACTGCATCAATCACAGGTATGCTAGTATTAGCCACTGCATTTCTGCTAGCAAACTCCATATTAGCTGCGTTTGCAGGTAACCTAGATGCTTTTCCAATAAGTCTACCATCACATGTAAGTGTCATATTCATACACTCACACTGCTTATTGATTACTGCCATCTTTAACTGATCCTTTGCAACTCTCATTGTTTGACCTGTATCAACATCGCTAATTACATAGCCCACAAGTTTTCCTGTATTGTTGTCAAGTAATTTATTTGTAACCCAAACCCTTAACATGTGTATACCTCCTAACTAAACTAACATTCGCCACGACTAGCTGACATACTATCAAGTAACTTTGCTCTTCTAGCTGCTGTCTTTCTTACTTCCTCGATAGGTCTTAATTTCTTAAGTCCAAGTGCCTCATCAATAGAGTATCCTTTATTGTATAACTCAATAAACTTATGTGGATCTGCATTGAACTTCTTGCATAATCTCTCAGGACTAGAGTAGTAATCTCCATGATAATGTATTGCTGTACTCTGCCCCTTGTTACCATTGATTTCTACATGCACATTGATCCTTTGTTTCTTCTCTTCTTCAGCTTTTCTACGTCTACTCTCTTCTCTAACTGCCTCCTCAGCAGCTTTTCTCTGTGCAATGTAATTATTTACAAGTACCCTTGTATTAGAATCAAAGTCTACCTGCACATATTTCACTCTGTTATCATCCTGCTTAATGCCAAACCCTTTCTTGTTAAGCCTAACATTACAAATGTTATTGCCTCCAAGTACTGCACTTACAATCTGATACTTGTTGACCTGCATTGTTCTTAATGATCCATCAGGTTCTCTACTGCCATCAGCCACAGAATAATTCATGCCGTTCTTTTTGTTACTAATGCCTACTATCTTCATTACTAATGCCATAACACTGACCTCCAATTAACTTAATTTTTTATTTATTAAAACTACTTTAATTTGAAACCAATGCATATATTATAGTCATAGTTCAGCATCTAAAAGGTATAGTTCAGACCATATTTAAGTTCCACTGCTATTGCACCAAGCTGTCAAACGAATTATCCTGTGACCCCTTACTATTGTTATCCTGCCCTGTGCTCTCTTTATTTGCATTTTCTACATCATAAGTGACATACCCTAAGTTTCCCTTGTCATTCTCATTTTTATTTGAGCTCTCATCGCTATTTGATTGACTGCCTGCTTTATCTAAGCTGTTCTTATCACTCTGTGAATTTTCCTCAACCTGTGAGTTTTCACTTTGTGAACTGTTATTACTCTTTTTCCTAGGTGTCTGCTCCCTCTTTATCTCTGTTTGTGTCTCTTTTTTATCGCTGTCTGTATCATTGTTTCCTGCATTAAACCATGTTAATATGAAGTCATACCAATGTTCCTTATGTGTACTCTCTTTATTCTCTTTTGTATTATTTTCTTCAGTACTGCTAGCTCCACCATCTGTATCTGTTACAACTGCTTTGGCTCCAAGCACATCATCCTTTACATTGTTCAATATACCTAAACTCTTTTGCTTCTGCTCTTCTTTAGCTGCCTCTTGTTTTTCCTCATATGAACCGTTTATTTTAGCCCATAAGTCACTAAAGAAATCTCTGATTTTACCTAAAAATCCAGCTGTCTCTTTAGCACTCTCTAGTGCATCAGCTGCTGTCTTATCTAAACTATCATATGCACTCTTAATTGCATCAAAGTTATAATCACAAGCACCAATTTTACTAAAGAATGTCACAAGACTGTCTATCTGTTCATCCTTAAGTTCAACCCCCTGTGTTTTAGCTGCGCTCTTTACCAAACCCTTGATTATATCATCATCTGTAACGGAATCTTTGATTACATCCTGCTTAACATCATTCATTATATTGCTTGCTTCATCCTGACCAATGTCATCTGCTAATTCAGCTGTCTCAACTAATTCTTCAGATGCAAGCTCTTTCTTTGTACCGTCCATCTCCTCACCACTGACTGTCTCATATGCTTTAAATATGCCTGTCAGTGCACCTGTACCACTTACCTCAATAGGTGCTGCACAAACGACATTACAATCTGTAATGCCACTTGTTACCAATGCATTTCTAATCATATCACAGGTGACCCAATTCAAATTAGCTGTCTTAATATGAATGCCACCCTCATCTGTTGGCTCTATGTATGAACAACTAAACGTATGTGTACCAATCTGTTGCTTAGTTGCTACATCATCCAATAGCTCATGCTCTTCCTTATTTGTTACTGTAATTACCTGAACATTATCTGTATCTACCCCAAAGTAATCGAACATCAAGTTTTTCTGCTCTTCAGACAGATCTGCCCCCAGTGTAACCACATTATAACTATCTGCAAAAACCTCCATTTTAGTGCTATCAAACATTCCTACAAGTAATGTAAAAACTGTCAATATGCCTAAACACCTAAACATATGCTTATTCATAATTCTCTCCTTTATTTATAAATAAAAATAAAACTACTTCTTTTATTTTCGAAGTAGTTTTATACGTATTACTTATTTAATTGATATGCATCTCTTTTGTAATTGACAGTGTATATCCTTAAACTACACTGTGTATTTCAGATAAGTCTCCCTTGTCTCAAGGTTAGCCATGTTCATCAAATATGTTGCTACACTTCTCTGAATGCCAGCAACCATTGCTTTGTTTGTAGTCTCAACCTTTTTGTTCATGTCCACTTTTTTAGCCAGCTGCTGATAGTATGTCTCTGTATCCTTGAGTCCAAAATCTTTGATCATGTCAAGCACCATATTTCCAATGGTACTGTCTTTATCAAACTTGAAATTAGGTTTATTCTCGCGTACCTCTCTGACATTTGCCATGTCATAACCTGCAAACACTTTTTCATTTCTCTTTCTTTTAGTCTTGATACTACCAACCACTGTAGCCTTGTCTGAAACATCAATGTTATTTTCAGGAGGATACATGCCATAAACCTCCTTGCACACCTGAGCTGCACTTTTTACACCTGATCTACTTCTCGTAACCACTGGTGCCTGTCCTACAACCTCACCGCTGTCGTTCAACTTCAGAATGTCAAACTTAGTATTACTACGCACAATAGCCTTGCCCTGCCACCACTGAATTTTAGTATCTTTCACTTCTCCCGCTTCAGCTAACTTAACTACTGTATCCTTATCTACTTTTTCTCGTGTCTCTTTACTCATTACATCTGTAATGTCATAAAATAATACTGATCTTCCCTGCTTGTATCCTTTTGTAATCTCGTACATATCAATTTACCTCCAACCTTAACTATATTTATATTATAATTGAAATTTTTGTTCTTGTCAACCTTACTGTATAACTAGTTAAGGTTTTCAGTAAATCATGCATACTTAATCTTCACGTACACCATAAACACTTGCTAAACCAACAATTTTACGTGCCCAGTTCCAATGAGTCTTGACCTCATTCATCCTATTCCCTGCAGCACTCTTTTTAACCCCTGTTAAGTTTGCATTCATTCCAATAATATTCATTGCATCATCATAATCTTCCTTGTGCACAACTAAACTTGACTGTACTTCCAATACTTGACTAGGATGAATTACTGTTTTACCAATGAAACCATTCAACCTATCAGCATATAACTCATGCTGTAAACCTACTCTCCACCTCTCATCAGATGGATCCTCCTTATTTTCAAAGTATTCCCATACAGGACCACTGACAATATAACTTTTACCAAAGACATTCATAATGTCATTAAGTACACTACGTACTACACCAATATCATAAATGTCGTCTGTAATACTTCTCCTGATTCCATAAACACTACAGAAGTCTGCACCGCCAACTCTAATGTTGAGTACGCTATCCTGAATTGCTCGCAGCTTATCATTCATGTATAACAGATTATCCATTCTAAGCTGTCTATACATTGTGTTCTTGTTCTCAATAATAGGCATAATGTACAAATCTGTTTTATACTTGCTCTTTACTTCATTCCTGACGCTGACAAACTCCTTGATGTATTCATCACAAGTTGTCTTATCAAATTTAGGAATGTTAAACCCTGTTATGTACTGTGTATACTCGCCCAGCATCTCAAGTGTCTCTTTAATCTGCTTAGGCTCTCTCACTCTTACAAAGATAAGAGGCAAATTATCAATTGTAAGTTTACCATCCTTAATTGCATCACCTAATTTAGTGACTGTCTTAACAATTGCTCTCTGTCCAAACCCTACCAGATCATCTCCAAGTGCATCTTCAAGGTCAAGCACGATTGACTTCCATGGTTCTGCCTGTCCCGCAATAATTCGAGATGCTACTTTATCATTTGAAGCAGGCATATAGAGTAATGCCCCAACTGCATACTGTAATACCTCCTTTCCACTGTTCTTGTTAAATGTATTAGGCTTGACTACAATATTGTAATTGTATCTCTTGTCAAGATAGTGCATTTTACTAAAATCATACTGCATTTTAACTTTCCTCCTAAACAATTATTTTAATAAATAATTATTTCTTTCTTATATCTCTAAGCATAAAAATAGGACGACCACATTTTACTATTTGTAGTCGTCCATTAAACACTTGCTTACTCTTTATTCTACATGTTATTCATTTTATAAAACATACGCACATCCCTAGATGCTTTTAAGTAACTAGGATACATAATGTCCATCAGATACAGGTTATGCACATCTCTGACACGTGACAATGCTGTATACAACTGCCCATTCTCCCAACACCTAGGATCAAGGTTGACTGCATCATATGTCTGTCCTTGACTTTTATGTATTGTAATTGCATAGGCAAGCTTAAGAGGAATTTGACTGTATGTACCAATTATCTCAATGTCCTGAGTCTTTTCATTCCAGCCCTTAATATACCAAGATGCCTGCTCCACGTCAGCAACTGTTCCATTATCAAACTTAACTGTAACTGTGTATTCATTAAGGTTAATAACTTCTCCCATGTCTCCATTCATATATCCAGCTGCAGGATTATTCATAAATGCAAGTACCCTAGCACCAATCTTAAGACTTATCTCATCATCTACAGGCTTATCACTATCTCTTACCTCGCCCTCAACTTCACTTGTATATGTCTTTTCCCTACCAGTCAGCATATTATATTTTTCTGCATTGATTGCATCTGCTTTTTTACGTGTACCACACAATGAAATTGCATTTTTGATAGGCTCATCACTACAATTCTGAAGTATAAATTTCAATCCTAGTGTATTACCTCTTCTTAACTGCTCAAGTGCTCTCTGCAATTCAACATTATCCTGTCTAACTATTTCTTTTAATGAAATATAAGTAAAATTGCAAATGTCCCACCATTTTGACTTAAAGGCATATCCCTTATCAATGTCCCCATAAACCATTTTCAGTATGTCTCTGTCACCAGGTGTAAGTACAGGAGGTAACTGAAAGAAGTCTCCAAACAAAATCAGCTGTATATCAGGCAATTCTGCCTTTCGTCTCTTCACGTTAGCACCAACAACTTGTTTGATACAATATTCAAACAAATCAATTCGAACCATGCTCACCTCATCAATAATAAGCACATCACAATCTCCCAGCATGCTAGTTATAGCTTTAGGTTCTTTAATCAGAGGTCCAATAGGTGCCTTAAATCCTCTATGCAATGTCACACCATCTACATTAAGTGCAGCCAACCCAGTAGGTGCCATTATTCTTACTCTCTTCTTTTGTTTACTAAGTGCATCAACTACTCTAAGGAGTAGAAAACTCTTTCCCGTACCTGCATCCCCAGTTACAAAACAGTTCCTACCACTCATTATTGTGTCAAACCCAAATTGCTGACTGTTTGTAAACTTTCCATTTGCTAACATTGCCATCTCAATGTCCTCCTAAACCACTTAAAAGTAAACTCATATCTGAATCAAACTCTGACTTCTTTTTTGTCGCTGTCTGTCTTTTTTCAATACTGTATTTATTACCATTTGCATTAGCAATCTCAACTAACTTATTGTGGAACTTAATTACATTTAATGAAACTACTACATAACTTAAGTCAGGTGCATAATTAAAGTGAAGATTCTCCAAACTTCTTACACGTGAAATTGCCACATATAGCTGTCCACAATCCCAACTATAAGGACTAAGGTTTACTTTATCATAAGTCTGCCCTTGGCTCTTATGTATTGTGATAGCGTATGCTAATTTCAGAGGAAACTGTGTAACACTTCCTACCTGTTGTTTCGTTAACTTTTCAATGCCACACTCGTCTTTTTCTATGCTATATCTGAATACAGGCCATGTATATCTCATAAGTGACTCTGTCTCACCTGAATCCAGTTGCACAATTACTTCATTGTCATATAAACCTACTACTGTACCAAGACTTCCATTCTTGTAACTACCACTTTCACTACTGTTCACTATTACAATTACTCTTGCACCCTCTCTTAATTCCAACATGAAATCTGCATTTACATCTGTAGGTAACACATCCCCCTCTGTTATTGCTTCATAGAAGGTAGATTCCTCATTAATCTCTCTTAATCTCCTAGTGTTTATCTCTGAAGCCTCACTGTTAGTACCACAAATAGTAATTGCCCAATCAATTTCATTTTTATTTGAATTTTCATAAATGTAGTTTACATAAACCTTGTCGCCGCCTCTTATTTTGTTAAGGTCTAATATAAAATTACTGTCTCTCTGTCTGACTACCTCTGTAAGTATGACAGGTACAAAATTGAACATGTCCCAAAACTTTGACATAAATGCATATCCTGCATCCATATCCTTACCATAGTATTTATCCAATGCAATCTTCTCATTAGGTAAAAGTACAGGTGCTAACTGAAAGAAGTCTCCTACTAATATGAACTGTATATCCTCCAAACCCATATTATGTCTAACTCTATTTGCATCAAGTACCTTATTACATACAAAGTCAAATAAGTCTACTCTGCACATACTAACCTCATCCATGATCAGCACATCAGTTTTGATGAGTTCATCATCCGCACCATACATGTCTCTCCTGTAATTCAATACTCCAACAGGTGCATTAAACTGTCTGTGTACTGTAACTCCATTTATTTTCAATGCCGCCATACCTGTAGGTGCACACATCATTACTGACTTACCTATATTTTGTAAGTGTTCAGCTGTTTTTAGTATAAGTTCTGTTTTACCTACACCACCACCCCCTGTAATGAAGGTATTCCATCCATTAAGTATTATATTAAATCCTAACTGCTGTCCTACTGTAAATTGCATGCTCTATCCACTCCAATCAAAAAATATAAAAATTATATTTCTATATATTCTTATGTATGCTCAAAAAGAGGTGTACATCACTCCAAATGCACACCCCTAAACTCAACTATGCTTCTTTCTTTTTAACCTGTGAGTCCTTTTACTCAATGTCTTCTATCTCCGAAATTAATGTCTCAAGGTCATCAATCTCATCTTCTGAAAGTCTATCTTTAACTCCCTCAAGCCACTCACTTAATTTAACACTGACAGGTTTCACTGCGATCTCTACAGGCTCCACGTATGTTTTTGACTTATGAATCATAGTTGCAATGTCCTCTGATACAATTACAGGTCTGTAGCCACTTGATCTTTTGACTTCCTCATATTCCAGATTGTCTGTTACAGGAACTGCATTGCTACCATTCTCTCTGAGAAACTTCTCATAAACTGCTTCATATGCCTCAGCTGCAGTGAAAGTAAAACAATCATTGTTTGCTGATTTAGAAACATCTCGTGTATGTTCTGAAACCAACTGTGCAAAGCTTTCTTTGTACTCTGCATTTTCAGAACTTAACTTAACCCACATTCCTGATGTCTCCCACTCTAAATGAAAGGAGTCTACCAGTTTTCTGTCTCTGTCGAGGTTAATTCTTGATGCCTTTAAGTTATAACCATACTTGAATCCCTTGCTCTCACAAACATACAAGCCCTCAACATAAACCCTACCTGCCTCACTCTCATCAAGTAAGATCTCACCATATTCTCCTACTGCCACTGACTTATACTCATGCAGATGCAGGTTTTTATCAACGACTTCTGCATATTCTTCAGGTGTAATTCCTGAAACCTCAATGGTAAGGTTATCATCAGTCTTCTTTTTCCATACTGCATCCTTCTGCACGAAGACTGTTGTCACAAGTTGACCATTGTACTTTCTGCTCTTGACAAGTCTAACCTCCCACATCTCCTTTGCAGATGAATTGTAAACCTTGATCTTTTTCCCATTTCTCAAAAGCACCATAAACGCAATCTTGTAGCCTTCACCATGCTTACCAATGGTATTTTCATCATTTGCCTTTGTAGTGCTGCCTAACAGAAGACTTTCTTTTGTAAGAACTGATGTCTTGTTTGTAATCCTTACTGTACCTGTTTTTTCATCCTCTTGCACAAATGAAAAGTATGCTTTATTTTCAGGATTGATTGTCTCATTATCAATAGCGTTCTGATAAAGTTCTCTAAATGCCTCAACTATTCCCCAATCAGGCACATATCCAGTTGAAATGCTTAACTCAAACTTACTTTGCATATCTTTATCTCCTTTATGTTTACTATCTATATACATTATAATTGAAATTACTACTTATGTCAACCTCTAATTCTTGTAAATTGTTCATATACTACAAACAATTTCTTAAATTTTATATACAATTCTATTCCTCTAAACTATTCTCACTCACAGAAAATCTTTTATTTTGCACCAATTTTTGGAACCTTGACTGTCTAGCTAAATTTTTCTCAATGCTTACCCTATTTTTGACCCAATGTCGAGGACTAGCGTTCTGAAGTACCTGAAAATTCTGAAGTCATTCCTCTCTTTTGTCACACAAAAATCAATTTCTTAAAAAATGCAGATTCTTAATCAATGTCTATTGAACTGCATATCATATATTTACCACTGTACAAAAATACAGGACATTACATCATTTTCATAATGCAACATCCTGTAAACTCTCATGTTAATCTCAATTTTCTTCTTAGAACTTAACATTATCCTTGTTTATATCCTTCATCATATGCTGTCTTGCATCAGTACACTGTTGATGATTAAATACTGCAATCTCATCATCATTTAATATCATGTCAGAGTCATGAATCAAACAAGTACATCTGTAATACATCTTGCCATCTGTTCCAATGAACAATGGCTCTTTTGTTCTCACAAGCTCATTGTTTACTTTTTCAGTAGACTCTCTTAATTTCTTTCTAGCCACACCTAATTTATTACTTGTAGTGATTGCTACACTAGGTGCTTCCAAATAATCATCATAGATCTCTCCATAAGTATGACCTGACTTAGCTCCACACTTATTGCATACAATCTCTTCTGTATTGTCTACCTTACCAATGACCTTACCCAAAGGTATTGTCATAAACTCACCACACTCATTGCATAGCACATCAGTCAGTGTGTTATTATCACAATTACAAATGACCTTTCCTTTATACCAGTCATAAAACTTAATGTTTGTATAAACCCTACCACATGAATTACACTTAACGGTACATGTATCTCCATCTCTTCCCAGAAGTTCCATTAAGTTTTTAGTAGTGCCTACGTAATTTCTCTTATAAGCACCAACATAATTGATGTCTGTTGCTTTTAATTTACAACCAGGACATTCAACCTCTTTACTCCTGTTAGAACTCAAAACACTTACTTCTGTACCGCATTTACCACATGTACAAACCACTTTGTAGCTTGACTTAATTGGTTCAATATCCTGTATATCTAAATCAGCATTCATGCTTTTAACTTTACTTAAAAGCTTGTCAATTTTACTACCAGGCTTCACATTATCCAAAGGTGATTTAACTCTACTGATAAGCTTTGAAATCCCATCCTCTGTAGTTTTCTTAGCCTCGTTGCTATTGTTCTTTGCAACCACCTTTTTCAGATGCTCTGACTTATTTTTCTTAAGTGCATCAACTCTGCCTCTAGCCTCATTGATGATCTTACCACAACAAGGACACTGTACATCTAAACCCTTACCTGTCTTAATATACTCTGCAACCTTGCTAACATCAATCAACCTGCTGTATGTCTCACAATACTTACAGATTGCAACTACTTGCTTAGGATCACCATGTTTCCAGCCATTGCCATTTCTATAAACCTTACCTACAAAGTCCTGTACTCTGAACTGTCCAAACTCACTTCCAACGCCGACCCCATCAAGCTTATAGCCTGCAGGCATCGTAAATGCTACTGTTGAACCACTTCTGTACGTCTGCTTTGCATACAACTTAGCTACATTCTTCATATCAGTTGTAGGTGAAATTACTAACCTCTGCTTTTCTCTGCTAATATTGTCACAGATTCTACAACCAGTGCCAAAATCCAATTCCTCCTCTGTGTAAACATCACTTTCAAGGCATTTCTGACAACGACAAATGACCTTTGAGTAATATGTCTGCTCCACATATAAGGTTGTATTCCCTAATCTATCTCCTGACTTATACTTCATACCTCTATTTACCACCTTTGATCAATTTTGAAATCTTATTGTATATTGTCTCTTCTGTCTTTCTTATTTTTGTATACATGTCTGAAGCTCCTTTACTAAGCAGATACTTCATAATTGCACATGCATTCATTCTTTCTTCCTTGCTTCTCACTTTTGATTCAGCGATCTTAAGTTCATATTTGTACATGCCATCTTCTGGTCTTAATGTAACACCATCCTCTATCAATGCCTTTGCAATGTATGAACAACTCTTACCTGTGTCAGCTGAAATAGCAACCAATGGTGCTTTCCTATCATTATACAAGTATTCCAGCTGTGCCTTCTCAGAATAGTAAATGTCACTCCATCTGTTCAAGAATGCATCACCTGCATCATAATCTCCATCTGCTGATGCAACAAACTTAGAATAGTCAATGCCCTCACCTGTTCTCTCGTCTGCTCCACCACCAAGTACCTTGCTAGCAATCTCACTCTGTCTGTCTTTCTTACTCCAAAACTTTGTATTAACATTATTTACAAAGTCATAAATCAAAGGATTATGCTCATTTGTAACTGATATCGCCCTACCTAATTGCTGATAATAAACAATTTCTGAACGTGTACCTCTTAACATTACTATGCCTGTTATATCATCGTCATGATAACCCATATTTGTCATATTGACTGTCATTATCAAGTCAACGATATATTTATCTTTCATTTGTACACTAGTCAATTTCTTAGTGTTATTATACTTAAACCTATGCTTCTTATCCTCCTCTACCAGAGTATCTATTAAACCATCCTCTGTATCACTTGAAGTTAAGTAATGTGCCCTAACCAAGAAGTCACGCTTGAGCCCTAATTTACTCTTTGCAACTTCATTAAAAGCACTGCTAAACCATCCCTCAACTATAGGTCCTCTCTCTGCAACATCCTGTATATTATTGAAAAATACTATGAATTTAAAGTATTTCTCATTCTGTTTGCTAAGGTCATAGCCTGCCAAAGCAAGGTACTTATAAAGGAACTCTGCTTCTGTACCATTTTCTTTAATGATCTTCCCTAATTCCACATTGAATGATTCATCATTAAACTTTAGTCCTGCTTTAGTTGCCTTTGCTTTTGTCTCTCCCTTTAACTGCTCTGCTAACTCTTTCATGTTATATTTATAAGTACCAATGACCAACTTATCAATAATACCGTCCATGATACAATTAGCTAATGTATATTCATACACTTGAATGTTATCAAATATATCATTCAAGACTGATTTATCTTCTTCATCGTCCATTCTGTTTGGAGTAGCTGTCACTCCAATCATTTTCAACTGCCCTGCCTCAGGTCCAATTATATCTTTAATGGAGTCATAAACCTGTCTAAAGCCTGCAGAACCTGCTGCATGTACTTCGTCTACTAACAATATGGAGTATTTATCCTTAAACTGATTTAACCAAAAATCATTGCCCCTCTCATTTATTCTACGTGTTAAGGTCATATAAGAAATAAACTCCAAATTCTTAACAGCTGCCCTTACTTCACTATCATCACTGTTCTTTCCATATTTAACCTTAATCTCTGAAGGTATAATATCCAATGGATAAATGTATCCAATCTTTTTATCAGGGTATAGCTTGTTATAAAACTTAGCTACTTGAATTAGCATATATGTCTTACCAAAACCAGTAGGTCTACAAACAAATACCTTACCAAAGTCATTCAACTTTTGTATTGCTTCATCAATTGTTTTCTTTGACTCTCTGACTAATGCAGGATGCAACTTCTCTTTAGCCATGTCCTTCTCCTTTCACAAATAAAAATAAAATTTTCTCTTATTTGCATGGAGTGTAGAACTAGAAGTCCAATAAGATATCTTTATCTGATTTATCATTTATTGAACTATGTATAAATAGCTTCTCTGTTGCTTTACCCTTATTTGTGACATGTATGTTTCTATTTACCTCTGCCTGCCACAATATGTCAAAATCATCAGGAGCTTGTTCCTCACTAATTAAAACTATGTTATCCTTACTCCACTCTCTTGCAATCTCCCAAAACTCTTTGTGATTAAACTCTTTTGTGATTGTCATGTATCCTTTTGTACCTGCATAAGGAGGATCCATATAAACCAAACAGCCACTAGGATGTAACTCCCTATAATCTGACACTGCAAATTCCACATCTGTAAGGTCTTTCATTTGATTTAAGATGTTTGCCTTACTCTCCTGATAGTAGTCTCTGAATGTATCACCTGAACCTGATGTACCTCCATATCCCCCATCATAGAACCTGCCATTAAACCCTGCAAGGAAACCAACTGCACCTGTGAACCAATCTGCATAGAAGTTATCTTTCGCCTTGTAGTGTACTCTACAATCATTGTATTGCTCTCTTGATACTTCTTCAGGCAACTCTCCACCATTCTGTAAGTATTGAAACAATGATACAAGGTATTTATTTTTATCATATGCTAATCTTTTACTACATTGAACCTTATCAATCATGTTACATCCACCCATAAAAGGCTCAATGTATGTATCTATACTGTTTAAAAATATATAGTTATGAATGAAAGGTAAAATTTCACTTGCTATTGAGGCTTTAGAACCCATATACTTCATTACTGTACTCTCCTTACTAAACTACGAAACACTTTAATAATTACAATGTTGATATACTCATTTGATATGCTAAACATTTATATGACTTAAATTGCCTGATATGATACACTCACATCACTAAATGTTTATTTTTTTGATTGATGCACTCATACTTTGTATTGTTTATTTTTTACTATGATTCACTAACTCTTCTCAATGTTGATTCAACCAAATGATACGTTATTCTTTTTTAATTTTATATTAAAAAGAATGACTCACTAATTTCCACCAATGTTTATTTTCAAAAATGATACGCTAATTTTCTATGATTTTATATTTAAGGAGGTGACCCACTAACGTCACATAATGTTTGTTTGCAATGTCGATTCACTCACTAGATGCAATGTCAATTCAATATATCGGTACGCTCTGATATGTTGATCTCGATTTTTTCCAATGACACACTCTTATTACTTAATGTTGTTCTGTTTGTTTGATATGCTAAAGTGATACACTCGTATTTCTCAACGTTAGTTAAATATTGTGATACACTTTTTTCTCCTAATGCTAATCAGATTGCTGATAAGATTCACTAAATTATTACAATGTTTATTATTAAACCTGATACGCTAACGTCACATAATGTTTGTTTATTCTTATGGCTCACCCCAATTTTATAATAGTATTCTAGAACTTTGATATGCTAATCTTTATGAATACTGGTGATACACTTTACACGCACAATTTTAATAACGTATGTTGATGCACTAAATATCTGTAATGCTAATTAACCATCCTGATATATTATCATTTTATATTGATACACTAATAAAATTTAATGTTGATTTTTCTATTTGATAAACTACATTTGTCAATGATTCACTTATTCTTTCTAACGTTGTTTCGCTGAACTTATGCACTTACTGCCCACAATTTTAATTCGCCAGATATGATACACTTCACAGTCGTAATGTTACTAACAGACATTGATACGCTATCTATCCATGTTATTTATTGGCTATAATGACTCACTCATCAATTTCAATGTTGATCTTATTTTCTGATACGCTGCATAGGGAAACTGCTTATTGTTGGTTATGACTCACTAAAGTACATCAATGTTGATTTCAACCTTTGATACGCTAATTTCACGTGTTGTTTATTGATCATGGTGACTCACTAGAGAGCAATGATTTTAATTTTCTCTTATGATCCACTTGAATTAAATAATGCTAATTTTTTCTTAGGTACGCTTTAGGTAAGTGATGCTAATAGGTTCACATGACTCACTAAGGTTTTTTAATGCCAATTTTCTCCTATGATTCACTTAAATAGCATAATGCTTATTCTTTATTGTGATTCACTAAATAAATGCAATGTTAATTTTGCTTTTCTGATACGCTTATTATCATTAATGTTGATTACCTCCTTATGACACACTCACTTATTTATCTTAATGTCGATTGATTTCGTTGGTACACTTATCTTTACAAATGTTAGTTATTACTAATGATACACTCCACATCTTAATGCTTATTCTCTACAATGATACGCTTTGTCTACTCAATTAACCTTTTCTTATCTGACACACTCATTAATTTAATGTTAATTTCGTTTTTGATACACTAAACTAAAACAATGCTGATTCATAGCTTTGATATGATACATTATTTAATTACAATGTTAATTTCATGCCCTGATACGCTAATATAAACAATGTTGATATCTCTCCACGACACACTACCCATTCTCGAACTGATACACTATTTTGTACCAATGTTAATTGTTACTGTTGATTCACTACCTCAAATTAATTCTTATCCTTTATTGCGATTCACTTACACTTTACAATGTTAGTTTTTTGTGATGATACGCTATGTCCTTCAGATTTGTATTTAATAACATGACCCACTACAGTATTCTAATGTTAATTGCTTCTATTGATACACTTAACTCTAATGTTATTTATTATAGCATTTGATCCACTAATTTTCTATAATGTCTAATCAGCACTCGTTGATACACTTACATCTATTGCCCTTACTTTTACTTTCTGGTCCGCTAGCCTTCTAAAATGTTGATTTTAATGAATGACCCACTTGCTTGACTTACTATTATATTTTTATCTATGATACACTCTTTATTCTAATGTATGTTCAACCTCTTTGGTGTGTATCTCTTTTATTTCTCTTTCTACTTACTTTTCCTGCAATGTAGGAAACAACAAGTATAAGTATGTAATATCCTGTAATACTTAAACCAGCTGCTAAACAATTTTTATTCTGAAGCACTGACTCAAATATGGCAAGTCCTACAAAAATCATTAGTGCCCTTAATAATACTTTTGACTGCTTTCCCATAACCCTATTCTGATTCACTCCATATCTCAATTTCAATTGCAATAGTGATAAATCTACTATGATTCACTTTTCTAGTATAATGTCTATTATTTTTTTATGATACGCTTTTATAGCTTAATTTTTTATTTCCCCTTGACACACTTTCATAGCATAATTTCTATCTTCTTTGTCGATACACTATTTTTTGTTAATGTTGATTAACGATTGTGATATGTATTTCATTTTTTATAACTATGATGTGATACGCTAATCGTCTATAATATTTATTTTCCTCCTACGACCCACTAAAACCTCAATGTCTATCACTGTTCTGGTACACTCAAATACATCAATGCTGATTCCCTCCTATGGTGCACTCATCATTTTAATTCTCATTTTTTTTAACTGATCCACTCGCAACTTTTAATGTTAATCACAGCAATTGATACACTTCAGCTCTCTAATACTGATCATCAAATATGACTCACTTATATCATTTAATGCTGATAGTTACTTATGATACGCTACTTGTACTTGATTATGCTTATCCGCTCTGACACACTTTATAGAAACAATGTTGATGCTTCGATTTGATACGTTACCCAGCATTAATTATGCTTATGCATTTTGACACACTCACTTCTTGCAATGTAAATTATTGAACCTGATACGCTAATTTTTTCTACTGATGTTTAATCAGTTTGACACACTCACTTCTTATAATGTAAATTATTGAACCTGATACGCTCGACACACTTAATGCTGTTCACATTCTGCGACACGCTTATACATAATAATTTTAATCTCCTCGCCCATGACACACTCATCACTTATGATGTTTATTTACTAAATTGATACACTATTTAAACTTAATGTTCGTAAGACACTGTGACTCACTACTTTTTTCCAATGCTGATACACTTTGTTTTTTCAATGTTTATTCCCCACTATGATACACTCACTCATTATAATTCTAATCTCTTCTATTGATACGCTATCGCACCATAATACTGATCGTTTGACATGACTCACTTACATAATTTAATGTGACTTATTTTTTATTGATACGCTGCAAATTTGTAATTATGCTTTCCAGCTCTGACACACTTTGCCATTTTAATGTTATTAGTGGACGATGATACGCTTTGCCGTCTTATTGATTCTTGACTCCAGTGACACACTCTCTGACTTTAATGTTTATTATTTATTCTGATATTCTAATGCTTAGTTATCACGACACACTCCGCGATTTTAATGTTTATTATTTATTCTGATACGCTTGGTTTTCATACTGATGCTTAATCATTATGACATTTTAACACGCTTGTACATAGTAATTTTATTTCCTTGCCCTGACACATGTTTATTTCTGTATGATTCACTTCATATACTGTTCCAGCATAATTTTTATTCTGTCCTATGATACACTCGACATGGCTAATGTTTATCCTTTCCTCTGATTCACTTTTTTTTCTTTTAATGCTTATTGAACTTTTTGATACACTATATTTTTCCAATGTATATAAATGATTTTGATATACTAGATCTTTCCAATGCTTATTACCATTTTTGATTCACTTAATTTTTTCAATGCTTATTTGTCATCGTGATTCACTTAAATTTTCCAATGCTTATTGTACCTCATGATTCACTCGAATGTGACAATGCCTATTACTCTCATTGATTAACTCTATTTTTCCAATACCTATTTCTATCAAGATTGATTCACTTTATATTTGCAATGCTTATAAGATTTTTTGATACACTTGCGTAATCCAATTCTTATTTGCCTTTATGATACACTTTAATATCGTAATGTTTATTTTGTTTTATGATATGCCTTCACATTCCAATACTGATTCACTCGAATGACTTAATGCTTATCAAAGCCTTTGATACACTTTAATATCTTAATGTTTATTTCGTTTTATGATACGCTTTCACATTCTAATACTGATTCCGCTTAAGGATTCACTCCGATGCGACAATGTTTATTATTTATCTTGATATATTATCTTTTGTACTCTGCTATACTTTTTATCTTATGTGTCTCTGTTTAATCAAGTGTCTCTGCCTGTTGAGCCAGACGCTTTTCTCTACGTGCTAATGCTCTCTGCTCCTGTGCTTTCTGTTCTGAAGTGAATAAACCCCAATAGAACGGGTCTTTCTCATAAACCCCACCATGTCTTTCTTCATTAGCTTTACGCTCATCTGCAAAAAACTCCTGCTGAATTTTTTCTTTATCTGTTAAACTAACCTCCCTAGATGCTCTTCTCTCCATAATGCCTCTTTCCTTTCTGTCTTTTGTGTATATTATATCATATTTTGCTCATTTTGTCAATTTAATGCAGTACCATTTTGACCTCAATCATCCCAACAATAATTGATACTGTAATTAAAATTCCAAGAATGAGTATTACTGTAAGTACAATGTATTTTGCCTTACTCGCTGTTGTGAGTTTCAATCCATCATACTTTCTTTTATTATAACCAATTTTGTACGCAATATACATAAACACCACAAACAAAATTGTTGCTAAACCTGATGCCACAGGCTCATATCCCTTTAACAACTCTGCACCAACCAGCAATACTACTATGCTGATTATCACACCAATAATGTACAAAGGCATATTCACATTTGTATAAAACTGTGAAAGCATGTCCACATCTTTCTCTTCTTTTTTATCCCCTTTATCTTCCATGCTATTCCTCCTTACTCAAGTATGCATCGAATGCCTTATAGTTGTCACTCTTCTTATTAGGTACTGCATATATTACTTCTCTGATGGTGTATTTCTCTTTATTTAGTGTCTTTTCAAATGTTTCAATCACAACCCTAGGATCATTCTTAAATACGCCACAGCCAAATGCTCCTAAAATCAATGTGTCAACATGATTAGCCTGTGCCACATCTAAAATAAACTCAATTCTTTCTCTTAATGCCTTATTACATTCACTTATGCTAATACCATTTTTACTTGCTGCTGACCAATTAGGTGCTGCGCATGTAATAATATCACATGCCTTTTCTCTCTTAATTCCACGTGTGTCTGCCTCAACAAATGTAACATCAGGTGAATATAGTGCAGCATTGTAATACATTCCCCTATTCACATCTCTCCTATTTTCCTCATAGAAGTTGGTCTCTTTTTCTAAGACGTTGTACAAGAATGAATCATGACATAACATCTCTTCCTGTGCTTTACTTCCATTCATAAAGCCACCGCCAGGATTCTTAAATGATGCGAAGTTCAGTGCTGCAACCCTGCCTTGAGCTTTAGTGCATGACATAATTGCATCAGATGTACCACAGTCCTCTAATCGCTGAACTCTGCTAAAGTGACCTTGTCCAACTCTTTCATCAATGCCCTCTACCTTTGTTCTGTAAACCTTAGTCTTTTCTACACATGCTTTAATCTCTTTTCCATAATAGTTATTCATAAGTTTATACTGCTCATGCGCCCTATTTCTCATGTCGAAACTCATTTCTCTATCCTCCCATAAAAATAAATATTAAATATACTTATTATATCACAAAGCACAAAAATAGGCAGCCTCTAAACCAGACTGCCTATTCTGTATGCCCCAAATCCCCAATTTTCACTGTATCCTAAAAAGAACAACTCTGCACTCTCAATCTCAACCTATGTATTTAACCTCTTACAGTTACAGGCTGCATTGTCTTTGCATCATACTTAGGTAAACTCCTTAACTCACAATTGACTCCCTTAAGGATCATATTGCCCTGATACTGCTGTACTCTAGCATTTCCAATCTGTCCAGCTTTTGCCATTACAAGTACCTCTTCTCTCTTAAATGGTTTCTGTCCACCACCAGAATTCTGAAGTACATAACCAACGACATTTCTGCCATTTATAATGCTACCAACTAAGTTACACTGTGTAATTGCCTTACCTGCTGCTGTACCTCTCTTAACTCTACCAAGTCCATCAGCATTTCTTAAATCACCTTTCTCATTTACTACAGGTAAGTCATTCAGACTCATGCCCTTACCTCTCAAGAGTAACTTGTCTTTGTAGATCTGTCCTTCACAGTTTGTAACCTGTCCTCTACCTACAAGATATGCAATTGCCTCTCTATCATACCTGCCTTCTTTTCCAGTCTCAAGACTCTGTAAATGATATCCTGTAACCTCTGAACCATCCATGTATCTTCCTACGATCTGATACTCAACTCTTTTTGCACCCATGACTTTGTCCTCCTTAACTAAACTAATTTTTTAGCTGCATTGCTGTTTTTATTACTGATTACTTCATTATTTATTCCAAGTAGCTTATTTACAACTACCATGAAATCATTTTTTAGGATTGTTTATCTCAACACCAATGTCCATTCCCATCTTCCAATGCCTCCAATCAATCTAATTTTTTCTTTTATTAAAAATTATTAAATATACTTCTTATTCAAATATATGTCTGTGATATCGTCGATTTAGTTTGTAGTTAGTGTAACAGCATTTTTACCTACTGCTTAACTATTTATGGTCATTTCAAACAAATTTCAATTTAATGTATAAAAATAGCAGTAACTATGTTACTAGCTACTGCTAAATGCTTGTCCTGTTTTTATTCTGTGTACTACTCTAAATAATCAATGAAGAAGTCTTCCTCATATAGTGTATCATATCTATATCTAATGATACGTGTCTTAATTAGATTTGTACCATCTTCTCCACGAATTGTCTTATCATACATTACTCTAGGACCTAAATTCATATGAGGTTCTATCACACTCCGTATATATTTCTCTACCTCTGCCTCATTGTTTAAAAATTGTATATCATATCCATTATGATACAAGTTAATTCTGTTACATTTTCTAGGCATAATCATTTACCTCCCAAGTCTTAATCCACAATAAACCCTGCTATATCATTAAAGAATTTCTCTCCTTGATCTGAAGTGATATCACAATGTGCAACCATTTCGATAGGGTTAGAAAGATTCAGACTAAAGATACCCATAATTGATTTAGCATCAATTGTGTATCTGCCACTGATCAAGTCCACATCAAATGGTGCCTCATTTGAAATTGTACAGAACTGCTTTACTTTCTCAATGCTGTTAATCATCACATTCTTGCATACTGTCTTTTCCTCTGTTTCAGCTGTCTCTTTTACACTGTCTTTTCTCATTTCCCAATGATCTCCTTTTCATTAAAAATAGCACCCACACTTTTTCATGTGTAGATGCCTCATTGCTTTAAGTCTAACTCCTAATCTTTATGTAATGGTAATTTAACCTAGATGCTCTCCCCATCTCGCGGGCTTAGACCTTCTTCCTGCAAACGCAACCTTCGCAAGCCGTAGTTAAACTAACTTTGTCCTCCCGTTATCCTATTACCAAGTTGCCCTTTGCAAATAAATGCAATGTGGTTTTCGCTTTTTTCCTAGCCGATGCCCTTTCTGTCTGACCTAAAGTCATCTCACTGATGCACCGTGCTTACTCAAGCAAGGTCCTTTTCAATCACCGACCAAGTAGCGGAGACAGGACTTGAACCTGTGACCTCTAGGTTATGAGCCTAGCGAGCTTCCAACTGCTCCACCCCGCAATATTATTTATTTGAGACCCGTTCGCTTATGCAAAACAAACATACCTTTTAAGGCTGCCCTCTGCTCTACATAAGACTTATTAACCATTGTAGAAGTCCGTGTCATCCACCATTGACCTAGGCGTGATATAAAAATCAACTTCCTTAACTTATCTCAATGTTATATCTGACAATCTGCCAGGTACAACCTGCTCCATGTAAGGGAAATAAAGCCCTCTCACACTTTTTACCTCGGTTTAATTAGGACATTAACATCATTTTGAAAGAAGGTTTGTAATTGATACACGCCTCAACTACTTCCTTTTCCTTATCTCCCTTACCAAATACTATATTACCATAATTTGCCTACTTTGTCAACACATTTTTAATATATTTTACATCAACTTCTTTTGTAAGATATACCCCATTTTCAGACTTGTAGATCTCTAAATCATCACACTGCATCTGCTTAGCATCAATGACAATTATTACTAATTTACCATGTCTAGTTCCTACTTTAGCTGCTGTGTCTTTATCAGGTGATAAGTGAACATACTGTCTACTCATAGGAAGTATACGCCCACTATCTTTAATCTTACTGTAATTTTCTTCTGAAGTGCCATGATACAATTCATCAGGTGCCTTAACAGGTACATATCCCATGTTAAGGTTTTTAACTGAATGCCCCTGATTTGCCCTAATAAACTTGAAATCCTCTTTGAATGAGTATCTCTGTTTGTTATCTGTAGCAACTACATCTTTCAGCGTATCAAGATCAATATTCCAATGTCCTGACTTTTCATTGATTGCTTTGATCAATTCATCTGTAAGCAGCCAACCACCATCAGCAAGTTCCAAACCAATATCCCCAGGCTTATGCCTGAGAATATATGATAAGTACTGACTGAACTCTTTCTTATTCTTAGATGTTACTATTTTATTCATTCTGTATTCCTCTTTTTAACTACTGTACCTGCTTAACTGCCTCTGCAAATACTTCAGGATTTACTGATTTAATCTTACTTAAGATTGCCACCATCCATCTTTTGATTGCCTTATTGAAGGAATTCTTATGATTGCTCATAGCTTTCTTAACTGCCTCACTCTCTGCAACTGCCTCGTCATCTGCATCTTCAGGATCAAGTGTTACAGTTGCTGTACACTTATCAACCATTACTGCCTTATCCAGTTTAAGCGCCATGATCATTTCCTTTTCTGTGTTAGGGCAAAATAAACCAAGAAATTCATCTGTTTCATCAAGTTCCTGACCTGTGAAGTTAAGTCCCATCTTCTTTGTAATATGCTTAAATGCATCATATTTAGTGCCTGTTGCTACTGCTGTAGTAGCTTTCTTACTCTCGTTTCTGTAGATATCAAACATATTCCACACACTCCTTTTAATTAAATAATAAATACTCTTATTATATTTTAAGGTTACAAACTATGCTAATTTTTATATTTGATGCATATAGTCATTTTATTTTCTATGCTGCCCTCACTAACTGTCTGTATTTCCTAATTTGTTAATGTTAATCTTTAAATCCACTGGTAAAACAATCAAATCCTGTGCTTGTGTTCCCTTTTTATTATCCAAAATCCACTCTACAGCTGCATCTGCCCATTTTTTGCTATGATATATCTTTGCCTTTCTAAGTTGTCTATCAAACTTATTAAGTCCGCAAAAATACTCCTGTGTATCAAGTCTAAACACAACCAACCCTGAATCCTCTGTCTTAATCTCATTATTCCCTGTTAATACCTTAAACTTTCTTGCATTAGCATTCAATTTGTATGCCCAACCTTTCTGCTCAATTTTACCCTCTGCTTTCTCACTTTTTCTTTCTCATAAAAATCCTAAGTACCTTATCATAATTATACATGCAATAATTCTTTATTCGCTGCTCATTTGTCTCACCGTATGCCCACACATGAGGATTTTCTTTATATAAAATGTCATACATTTTATCAATGTCTCCATTGAATATTTCCACAAGTATTACCTGCATTAACTCTATGCCTTTTTCATTCCTTCTTTCTCTTTCTTGTTGCATATCAATGCCTCCTTTGTATTCTTACATGAAAGCTGAATTATAGTATATGTACTGCTGAATTATTCCTGCTACATCTCCATATTTTCCAATGTCAATGTTTCCATTATATTTGTCATAAATTATTCTTTTTATGTGAGTATCAATAGGAAATGCTGATATTTGATGCAATCCAAACAAACATATACAGTTAGCTACTTTTTCTCCTATGCCTGAAATTTCTAACAAGTCCAATTTTGCTGTCTCATAATTTTCACTCTTGAGTTTATCTATCCACTCACTGTCCTCCAAACATTTCTGTATGAAGTTATATAAATACCCTGCTCTGAATCCCATTTTACATGTTTCAAAGTCTTCTACTGTGCAATCCTTTAACCTCTCTAAGCTAGGGAATGAGTACCCACTGTATCTCTTTCCCATAAACTCTGTTTCTGAATATTTTCCATAATTCTTACTTAATGTATTGACTATGTTTCTAATGTTTCTCATTGTATTACACTGTGACATTAGAAATGTGACTATCACTTCAAAAAGGTCTTGTCTTAAAATATGAATGCCCTTGCCTCTCATATAACAACTGTATGCAAACTCATCTACCTTGTCCAACTCCAATTTATCTACTGTGTCACAGTAATTCATCCTCAAGTCCAGATAATTTTCCAACTGTTCTAATTCTTTATCTGATGTAAGGTTTGTAATTAACCCATGCTCTCCTGTATCCTTAAACTGTCCTTGCCCTAAAACCACAAGTCCGTCTCCAATGAATCCTACCCACTCCCCTGAGTCCTCCTTGTGCCATCTGAATGCCTGTCCGCAATCAAATGTCTTATCCAAGTCCAACTCATTCTTATCAATCCCTACAAGTCTCATTATTTTATTTTTACTGTCCAGTACTTTTAACATATGCCTGCTTCCATTCTAATTGTATTTACTATTCCTGTTAAGTCAATATATCTTATATACTGTCCACCTGTTTTCATCTCACAGATAGCAGTTATAAAACCCTCATCACTTACCTCTTTTAGCTCATGTATTCTTAATACTCCTATAGGTAATTGAACCACAAACTTTCTGCCAAACAATTCTGCTAATATGTATCCTGGATCCATATTCTTTACTGTTAACGTTTTAAAATGTCCTCCCTACATACAACAGAAGAGAGAATCACTAAGGTATGTCTAACCTCTTTGTTTCTTAGTGATTCTCTCCAAACTATCATTACTTGTCTTACTTTTATCCAATGTATTTCTTTACAACTCCTGATGCCATTCTACCATCAAGATTTGCACCAAATTTACTTTTCAGTGCCTTCATACATTTTCCCATGTTCTTTTCTACATTTTCAGCTGTAAGATAATCAATAATCTCCTGCTCACTTACCATCTTAGGAAGTATTGCCTCACAGTATTCAATGTTCTGTTTTGCAACTGCAAGTCTTTCAGCATCATTCTTGCAAAAAACAATCAAGTCATTTAACTGCTTAATCTCACTTTTAGCTGCATTAACAATCATTTCATCTGTAACTTTTACATTTGCACCCTGCTTTTTAGCTGTCTTTTGTGCTGTCTCAAGGATATTTTTGTAAGTTACCTGCTTGTTCTTGTTTTTCTCAAGCATAGCCTCTTTAATCAATGCTCTTAATTTCTGTTCCATTTTAATTATCCTCCTATATTTTAATCTGTCCAAACACAAACATTACTGCTCTGTAATGTACTCTTCATAGTCCTCATATTCTACAAAGCTGCCATCAATCTCGAATGAAGCTGTATCATCAAACTCATTTTCATCTACAAGAATATAAGGTGCATCAGAGTCAATCTCCTGAAGATCATCTTCATCTAAGATGCAATAAACCTCATCATCTGCACAATTATCATCATACTCAATGTCTCCTTCTTCGTCCACATGAGCTGACACTTTTCCTGTATAAGCCTCATCAACAATTGCAATGAACTTATAATCTGTACCAGGTGCCTCTCCACGAACTACCTTCACTGATGCCCCTACTCTGTCCTGTACAAGTCTAATGATAGACTCAAGTGTTAGTACTCTCATTTTACTGTAACCTCCAATTTTCATATTTTATATTATAAACACCAGAGTATACTCAATCTTTCCAACTGCATATACCATTTACAGTGCTTATTTCCAAATTCACAAGTATATCCTTTATTTACTAATGCCTGTTTACTCCATTCAGCAGACACTTAAAAACCTCTTTCTTTACCTTAATTTTATCACACCTAATTTTTATTACTAAAAATGTCTGTGATTTTACCAAATGCCATCTGAACTGTCAGACTAATTTTTCTCCAATGTATACACCCTTGGAAAAATTCAAATTTTTTAATACTATGCTATCACTGCAAAGTAGCTTACTTACTACCTTAAATGCAACAAACATAGAATACTCTGTGTCCACAACCATTTGATCATGTCTATACTCCCAACCAGTGTCTCTATTTACATTATGCTTTGACCTGTATTCCTTATTCAAAGCCTCTACTTTTTCAAATAATGTCTCATATTTACAATTCTGGTCATCTACCGTTTTCCAAATGTCAAACACTTCTTTCTGTATATCAAAGTCTTTTTCTTCACTTGTAAAGTGTCTAAATAACCCTGTCTCATACTTTTTATGCCTTGCACCAAGTGATTCGTTGTTATGTGCATAACAGAAGTAGTCACAAGTATAATGTGTAATCATTCCTAGTGTAAATGATCTTACAATTTTACTCTTTGTTCTTTCTATTCTTCTTAAGTGCCTCTTGTATGCTCTCTTTGTAGTTGTGACCCTATGTGCAGGATACACACAGTTGAAATCAGGAGCAACATTTCCAAATAGATAAGCTATCTTGTTTATCTTATGCTCCTGTTCAGTGTTAAGCTTTTCATATATTGCCTGTCCTATTTGAAAATGTTGTCTAAATTTCATCTCTACTGCCTCTAAATCTCTCCACCAATGTATTGCTCACCCAGCTGCTCTGTTAACCAGTTCATTATCAAATGCCTATGACAAAATTGACCAGGTCCACAATAACATAATATGATTTTACCCTTTAATTTATTGTATATTTCTCTTACATCAAGTTTATCAAGTATTTCTCTTCTGTAGGCCTCTGTGTATTTCTGTTCGGACATAGTATAATACTTGTATCCATAAACAAGATTCTTGCTAGGTGCAAGACATCTAAGTACCTCTCCTTTGAAATTGTCAGGCATATTCATTGATACTGCAACTAATCTATAGTCAGGGTATATTTTACATGCTTTTCCATAATAAGAACTGTACACCTTTTCATTCTGTATTTTTATACCTGTATCACTTAATTTTGCCATGTTCAACCTCTTTTTCTATATGATAAACTCTTTTCTTTCTCTTGTGTTGTGATCAATATAATATGCTCTGTAATCATCAATTCTGTCAAAATCAATGACATTACCATTACATATCACTGTTGAATTTATTTCTGTCAATGCTGCTCTAACTGCATCCTTTATACTCTCATATTTCTTAAAAATCCAATCATTCTCTGATTCATCTCTGTATACCCAAGCTTGTTCAGTGCTAGATCCCACACTCTCCAATGACTTCTTACTTTTATGCAAATGTCTTTGTCTATTCCTATCGGCAACAATGTATCCTCTTACTGTTCTACTATCAACAATCACTGCATTACTTAATTTATCTTTAGTTATAAGTTTAGAAATCTCCATATTAAGTTCCTCCTCAGTGTCACATCCATTCATTTCACTTGCTCTCTCATAAATCATCTGCTCAAACTGTTCTTTCAATGTAATCATAATAATCTCTCCTAAAATAAAATAATAAAAACTAAAAATAAAATAAATATGTAATATATTGCAACCAATGTCAATAGACATGTCCATCTATTTTTTGTAATGCTAATCACACTTTACTATAAATGCTGTTTCTATTATTTCATTATGTCAGTTTTCTGCAACACAAGTCTGAAAAATGTGAAAATTCAAAAGTTTAATGCCTTGCCAGCTTTAATATAAAGTTGAGCTCATTTGTATTTAGATTCTTACTTAATTCCTCATATGTATAGTCAATTAACTTCTTATCTCTTAAACTAAACACCTTGTACTCTCCATCTATCATTGTCACTAAATATATGTCCGTCCTTAATTCCTGAATATCATGTACCCAAGGTGTAAGTGCCCCAGATACTAAACTAAATATCATTTTGTACTTAGGATACTCAAGCCTAATGCTCATCCCTTTACCAGGATCTGTATACTCCAATAAAAAACACTGATCCCCAATATATTTTATACTGTCATATTTAGCCTCAATAAGCTCATTACCATTATGATCAATGATACCCTGTCTTAACCCAAAGATCGGTGTATTTGTATATGTCATTAAATAAGGTGTACCTTTTAACCCCAAAGGTTGTGCAATGTCCATATACTCTTTACTAATGACTTCATCTCCTTTTGCCAATGCATACATACAATGAGCGCTTGTATGGGTATTATAATTAAACATGTACCTATCTTCATTCTCGGTTAAAATTCTTGTTGCGATTGTCTCAAAACCTGAACCCTTAAACCTACCATAGCATATTACTTTTCCTGTATGCACATCTATTTCGCCTATCATGTTATTACATTCAGTAGCTTGGTAAGTATCAAAATAAATCTTGCTATTCCTTGTACCCTCACATACTCTTACATGATAATCAAAATCATCATATACCCTAGATCCTAAACCATCATGCACTACTTCTTGTTGCAAGTGTACCCCTTTTAATCTACGCACGATGTTGCCTTGTCTATCTGTAATGTAAATCCAATCTCTCCAGTGTATTCTACACTCGAATAATATGTTTTTATCCAAAATTCTTAAATTCCTAACTGTATCCCAGTGCTCGATATCCAGTATCTTCGATGCATCACCCCATTTTAACTCTACTGTATTACCTTTTCTTACCAGTGCATATCCCCCTCTAAAATCCAAGAGGTCTCCCTCATCACAAGAAAGCAACACTTCACAATTTTCATCAAGTATCTTTACTGTATTTTGTTCCTTAACTCTTATATATCCGCCTTGCATAACTTCGACACTGTCATATAACATATGTAACATGTCCATATTATCTGCTAATGCACTTACCATACTTTTAACTGTCCTCTCTTATTTTAACTGTCCTATTTCTTTTCTTTTACAGGTTTAGTACTTTTTAACTCTAAGTCACTTTTCTCTAAACCAAGCAACCTAATCATTTCACTAGGTGTCTTACTTCCACTTACTATAAGCCCAAACTGATAATTATTATTGTACCAGTTAATAATACTACAATGCTCCAATTTTTTATACCCTGTTCTTAATCTAATTGAATCAATGTAATCCTTATTTTTAACCTTTGCACCTTTATCAAACTCACTGTTTTCATATAGTGCAAGTATGTCTGACTTCTTTGTTACATATGGTCCTGCCTTAAATACAATGTTATCACCATCTATCTCTACAAACTGACCCATGGTCACTTTAATTTTCAAATTAGTGTCATTCTTTACAATGTCAGGTATATATCCTATCCAATCATTGTCACTTAATAAACCATCTATGCTATTATACTCCCTAATGCCCTTCTGTGAAGAGCTAAGCCCCAGCCCATTCTTAAAAGCTTGAACAAACAATACCAGGGATACAACTATAATTACAAGTGTAACTACCCTCATTCCTCCATGTTTGCTTTTCTTTTCACCAGTGTCCATTCCTAAAAATCTCCTAGATTAAATACACATAAAGGCGCTGTTGTAAACACACCCAGCGCCTTTATTCTTAAAACTGTCCTATTGTTTAGTTCTGTAACTGTTTGACCGCTTTCTTAAGTCTCTTTTCAAACAGATCAACGTCTACATTGTTTTCCTTGAGCACATTCTTGTTTACATATGTCTTAGTTGTTAACTTACCCTGAGGATTAGATGCAACTCTTACAAATGCAAGCTCTCTTGCTCTGTAAGGAACAACTTCATATGTAACAACCTTGATATACCGAACAGCTCCTTCCGCGGCTAATGCTCTTTCATATGCTGAATTGTGATTCATAATATCAGAAATGTCTTTTGCCACCTTAGGCATTTTCACAACCTCTAACATATAAGTCACCATTCTTGAATCAATGCCCCACAGCTGTTCCTTGTAAGGGATGTCATACTGTTTAAACGTAACATTCATTTTTACATCTCTGTTTAAAGATGCAAATTCAGGCATCTCAGGAATATATATGCTTGCCTTAGGTGTCTCTGCTTTTTTCTTACGTCTGCCACCCTTTTTAGTTTTCTTCTTTTCTGCCAGGTCCTCAATAGTTAAACCATCAAGAGCTGCCATCATATCATCGATCTCTGCTTGTCTCTCCTGCTCTGCAGATGTCTCTTCTGATGCACCTGACTGGCTTTTCATAAGCATCTGACTTACTAACATAGCGCTCATTTCTTCATTGGTTAAGTTTACTTCATTTCCCATTTTTTGTACCTCTCAATCTTTATTTCATTTCTTTAACTATCTTTATTATATCAGATAAAATTGAAAATTTCAACTTCATGTTATTATTTTTATATTTTATGTTAAGCTCCTTAACCAATAATGCCATGCTCTTTACTACTATGCCAATCTTGCACTCACTGTCCAACCTCTTGTACCCTATGCTTTCCTTGCCGTAGGATCATATGTATTATCATTATGAAAGATGTATTCAGGATCTGAAGCTGTGTCAAACTTCATTTTGTAATTTATGCTAACTGCTAAATCCCTGTATATATCAGAAGTTTTAACCTCTACAGTATCATTTAACACTGCTCTTTTCATTCCTCTCTTGACAATCTCTTCAATTTCATAGTAACTTAATTTTGTATTTTGTCGCGCCCTCTTTTTAATAAGCTCTCTTGCATCTTCCCTAACGTCATCATTCAAAATAAACTTGGGATACATGAAATGTTTAATGCACTCATCCATGTCCAAATCAGGACGTGTAAACATCATTTTCAAATTGAAACGTCTTTCAAAAGCAGGATCAAGTTTATGTAACAAGTTAGTAGCTGCTGCAAACACATTTGAATGATTCATCTGATCCAAATTCTGAAATACAGAGTTTGTTGCACGTCTAACCACTCCACCATCAGTGTTAGCCCCATCCCTGTTCCAAGCTATTGCATCACACTCATCAAAGAATATAATGCAGTTTCCAATATAATTACCAAGCTTGAAAATATCTGAAATGTTAGACGCCACATTTCCATCTGTAAGTGACTTACTAATATCAACGTACAACATTGTATAACCAAGTAAATTACTTAAAGCTTTAAGACTAAACGTTTTACCTGTACCAGACGCTCCATACAACAGAAGTCTATTCATAGGTTCCAAACCGTATTCATATAACTTATCTCTGTACTGCTGCTCCTTTATAAATGCCTTATACTTATCTGTGTTTTCCTGACTTAAGATTACATCATCAAATGATATGTTAGTATCAACAGGCATCAACAATCTATCCCAGATCTCCCTGTAATCTTCAGGGAGATCATTTCTACTCATCTTGCTCATCTTATGAACCCTCTTTGCTTCACTCTTTCACTTTATGTCTCTACTGCAAACTATAATATGCTGAATTTAATTTACCAAGCATCTCACTTGTATATTTTACACTGTAAATTTTATCAACTACCTGTTTACCTTGATTATAAAGTGTAACCAAATCACTATCATATGTTGGACTATCCTTTGGTAACTGATTCATATAATCAATCACTGCATCCACGCTCTCACCAAGCACTCTGTCTTTTCTATAGTCCTCAACTGTATAACCAGGTGACAAAACCTCTGTATCACTACGCCCAGGTAAGTATTTCTTATATGCCTCACTTGGAAGTGTATCTGTCTCTGAAAAATCAAAGCTGTCTAAATCATCCTCATCCCCTGATTTATACCTTGCAAACTTTGTCTTGACTTTTTTATTCTTGTTCAAAGCCAACTGACAATCACGCCATATCTGACCAGGATATGTTGCACCATATAAGTTACTAAGTTCTTTAGGCTGGTCATATCCAACCCAAACTGCAACTGTATAATAATTAGTGAATCCACATAACCAACCATCTTTACTTCTATTTGTTGTTCCAGTTTTACAAGCAGCCACCTGTTTTGTTTTACTGTACCAATTCAACTTTGAAGCTGTTCCCTTTGTTAATACGCCAGTCATCATATCAACCATTGTATCAGCTGCTTTAGCACTGTAAACTTGCTTTGTATCGGCATCAGAATAAATGTTATTCTTATTTCTATCAAGTATCTTATCTACACATGTTGTTTCTCTGTATTCTCCATGATTCACTAAAGTACTATATGCACCTGCCATTTCTGTAGTTGTTACTCCATATGTTAAACCACCAAGTGCTGCACTATCATAATAGTCACTAGGACATATATTGCTGAACTGCATCTTTGTCATGTACTTCAAAGCTTTCTTAGGCTTTAACTTATCAAACACCTGCCAAGCAACACCATTTTTACTCCACTCAAGTGCATTTCTTAATGTCATTGCCTGACCTCTCATTGCTTGAACATTAGCACCCTTACGTTTAGCTGCTGAAACATCAATGTTATAAACTATTGTATCAGGCGTATATCCATTCATCAATGCTGGTGTATAAACTGCTAAAGGCTTTATTGTACTTCCAGGCTGTCTATAACTCTGATAAGCCCTATTCAAACTATAAGTCTTACTATCATTCTTCTGACTTCTACCTCCAACAACTGCAATTACTTTTCCTGAACTGTTATCAACTACTGTAACTGCTCCCTGCAACTTATAAACCTTAGTTGCAACGTCTTTACTCTTATCAAATGACAATCCCTTATCAAGTACCTTTTGCATTTTCTTCTGTACTGTTTGGTCTAACGTTGTATAAACATCATAACCACCTGTTGCTAACTCTTGTTTAGCACTGTCATATGCCACACTGTACTTCTCTTTATATTTCTTGTACTCCTTATCATTTTTCCAAGAGTACTTAAACTTGAAACCGTCTTTTTTCATCATATACTTTGTAGCACAATCAATAGCATATGTTGATAAGTAATTATGAAATGTATATTTAGGTTTCTTAATCTCTATCTTTTCTGCAACTGCTTCTTTGTATTCATTCTCTGTAATATATCCTAACCCCCTCATATCCTTAAGGATCTTATCTCTTCTTTCCAATGCCCTCTCAGGATATTTATATGGGTTATAATATTCAGGACTGTTAGGTATTGCACATAAATAAGTAATCTGTGAAAGTGACAAGTCCTTAACTGATTTATCAAAGTAACCATTTGCTGCTGACTCAATACCATAAAATGCATTAGCAAAACAAATATCATTGACATAAAATTCCATTATCTGCTCTTTAGTAAACTTCTTTGTCAATTTCAAAGAAATAAGCATCTCTTTTGCTTTACGCTCTAATGAAACTTCATGTGACAAGAAAATATTTCTTGAAAGCTGCTGTGTTATTGTTGATGCTCCATGAACTTCATCACCACTTGACTTAATTGCATTAACTCCAACTCTTATAAGTCCTTTAACATCAATACCTCCATTATCCCAAAATGACCTGTCCTCTACAGCAATAAACGCATTTATTACATCAACAGGTATATCCTCATAAACAAGATATGCACTATCTTGATCTCCATGCAACCTTACCAACAAATTACCCTTGTTATCATAAATGTGAGTTGCCTCTTCCATCTTAAATGTGTTGACTGTACAATTATCTACTGCTTCTGTTGCGAATTTATTGTAGTCATCATAAATAGGCTTGACCTTTGTATATGCGATACCACAAATAGTTGCTCCACAAATTAAACAAATGACCACTAACCCAAGTATCAGGTTTTTAATAATTCTTAATACATCAAGAGGTACTGCAAAGAATAATGCTAAGATTGTCAATCCCAATGGTCTATTCTGTCTGTCATTGAGTACTCTACCAATAAATGACTTGATCTTTTTCTTCTCTTTTTTCTTCTCTTTCTTTTCAGCTTTTTTCTGCTGTTTAATTGCCTTTTTATCCTGTTTAATCTTTTCTTTGCTTTGACTTCCACTTACCATATTTGTAGAACTCTTTTTATTCTTTGCCTTATTCTCTTTTTTAGTCTGTCTACTTGACTTCTTTCCTATGCTCTTCTCTCTTTCAGCCTTCTCACTTCGCTGAGTTTCACTGATTATCTTATCAGTTATACTGTTCATATCACTACTCATTTAAGCTATCTCCTTAGTTTATAATGTCCTAAACAATTACTATAAAATAAAAATAATTTTTATTATTTTATATCAATGCACAAAAATATGTAGTGAAGTTAAACCCTGACTGCTCTTCACTACATATCTCTGTTAATTCCTATTTTTCATATGTTATACAGTACAACCTACAATGTTCAGTCCTTTAATTACTGTTCTTACTCTCTTTTCAACTGATGACTTCAATTGAAAGTCAGTGACAAACCCTGACTCTGTACCAGGTATACAATGAATAAAGGTTTGCTTAACTCTATCCGTTCCTGTTCGTCTAGCATCTTCTTTTGTACATATCATACATTTATTGCCTGTCTGATCAATCTTGAAGTCAACACTCCAATTATTATCCTTGTACACACTTACTTCTCCAGGCTGATTGCTGTTTATAAGTGTCACTATTTTATTGACTATATCAACAAAATCTGTATGTGCTCTCTTTGTTGAATTAAGCTTGTTTTTCATTTCCTCTGCTGCCCTATTTAAAAATACACTGTCTTTACCCAATATATGAACTGATACAGGTTTACAAACGGTTTCTCCCTTAGTGTTCTTACTTTTTACTGTAATTGTCAATTTATTCAAACATAAGTCTGCTGAATAAGTGCAATGCACTTTGTTGATCTGTATTGCACCTGTCATTCTTCCATAATGATTATTCTTTTCTTTTACATTGTATGTAAGCCCTGCTATCTGCTTTTTCAATGAATCTAATATGTACTCAATTTCATCAAATGTGTTAGCCTTATCAGAATCAAAGCACACCACATCTACTGTCTCATTGTCATTTGCTCCTCTGAAACACTGTTTATCTCCAAATTTCATGTATTTTAACTCTTTGAAATTCTGTGTTAACTGCTCGTATTTATAAACCCCTGCTCTTAACATCACATTTTCAAAGCCACTAAAATTAGCAATGCCTGTTACCAATGCATTATCTTTCCCATTTCTATCAGTAAACTCAAACCTAAATGCTTTCATTTGATTTCCTCCTGTTACATTGTTACTTTATAGCTATTAACCTCAACTGTCATTGCAGCTCCACACATTTTTCTAAGCCTCTTAGCTATTTTCTCTGCCTCATCTTTATTATCAAATGATCTAGCCTCTCCCTGTTTTAATGTATAAAGTATTTCCTGTCTCTGCATGCTCAATTCTTTCAGATAGCCCACAAGACCAATCTGATTGAATACGTTAATTTTATACAATGTCTTTACCATTTTTTACTGTCCTCCTTATCTTTTTATTAACTTTACATCTCTATTATTTATTATCTGTGCAACCCTTGTAACAAATGTGTTTACATCCCCATTGCATTCATTCAAATCTACTGTAGCTATCTCTTTACCACTGTTAGTATTCAATGCAAAATATAAACCCTTACCCTCTTTATTTTTAAGGTAACTGATTCCAACATTGAAGTCCAGTGCTAAACTACCATTGTCCTCTCCTGCAAAGTCATATTTTGTACCTGTAAGTCCACTAATCCAACCTGCAATCTTATCAAGTTTTAAATGACTCTCATAAGGAAATTTTCTACTATAATACTCTATAGTGTAGTTCACCTTCTTTAACAAGGCATCCACATCTGTATATGCCCAACTATCTTGAGTATTAACCACATCTTTACTGTATAATATTACTTCCCCATTGCTGTGTACAATTTCAAAATGCCAAACACCTGAAACTGTATCTATTTTTATATTGCTTAAGCCTAATGCTAATGGCACTGTAATCTCATGCAATCTATACACTTTTATCAAGTCTGTCCTAATCAACTCAGGTTTTATATATTTTGATAATGTCAAAGACAAGTCTTTTAAGCAAGTAACCTCATTCTTTATGATACTTGCTACTTTATCTCCATCTCTAGTCCAAACCTCATTGATTACCTCTCCAACAGGCATTGTCACTGAAGGATTTATATTACGTATCTGTAAGGATCCATAGTATCTTTCAAGATTCTTTATGTATTCTTTAAAATCACTATCACTATCAAATGTTACTCTTTTAAGATTTGCTGCAATTACTGAAACTCTACCTGCCTCTTTAAACAGAATCAAGTTATTAACTTTACTTTTCTTGTAAAGTTCTATTTGTTGCATTGCCTTTTCTTTTGTATCAAAGATACCCTCAAAACTCATGCTGTCTAAACTACATACATGCCATTTATTTCCCATACTGCTACCTCCTTTATCTTAATGGAAACCTATTAGGAAAGTCCACGTCTATTACTCCGTCATATATTGCCTCATTTTTTGTGAAGTAAGCCCAAAACTTATCACCATAGTCATAATGCCACCACTCTAAACTATGCTGTGCCTTAACCAACATGTCTGCCACTGTTTCTCTTGCATAGCAGTCAGGATAACTACCAGGTATTCCCTGTTTATTGTACTGTGATTTCACAATTAAACCTTTGTCCCTCAATGAAACCAACTGTTCATCACTACTGTTGATCTCATATTCTCTTATGCTAGGCACACTAATTGTAGGTATTGCCTTATTTTTTCTTTCCTGAATTTCACTCATTCTGTATTACCTCCCACTAATTTATACGTTATCCCAACCATTTTTCTGCAATCTCTGTAATTTCTCTGTTTTTACTTCAAATGTATCAAGATTAACCGTTCTCCTGTATGTACAAGGATTTCTTTTCCAAACTCCTCCTATACACTCACTATTGTTATAATTTTGATTATATGTCATTTTATTATTTACTACCTTGTATGTAACTATTCCATAGTGCTCTGAATACTCTAATGCACGCTGTGCATATAGATCTCCAAATTTAAGATAGTTGTCTATACTCAAATTTGTAATGTTTTTCTCATTTTCAATAGGCACTATTGACTTTATTCTAAGCCCATTCATTTTACTGTATTTAGTATAATACTGTTTTATAGCGCCTGTCTCTAATTTTTCATCTGACCTCAACACTCTTGCCTGTTGCCCAGTTCCTACTATAAAAGTAATTAAATAATAAAACATGTTAATCCCTCTTTACTTGTCTATCTTATCCCAATGCTCTTTCAAGTTTCACTCTGTTCTCATTTTCAATCAAGAAGTTACTGATCTTAGCTGTTAATGACTCCCTATCATACTCTGATTCTCCAAAGTCTCCCTCAAGGTACTCTTTAATCAACCTGAGACTTCCAATTATCATCTCTGCACCCCTTAAATCTTTGGTAGCTAAATACTGATCAATTCCTCTCCTAAAACCAGCAAAATTATGAGTCAATCTACTATAAAGGAAGTTCTTAACATAATCTTTATCTGTATCCATCAACTTTAAGAATGCTTTCGTCTGGTATCTAATGAGTGTTCTATTATTGCAATCAGGATAGTCAGTACAAATACCTGCTATTGCACATATCATATCTGTTAAACTTTCTGTATAATCTGCACATTCCATGTTCATACAAACTATTGCATTAGCCATCCGCATCCTATGTGCATTATCCTTAGCCATTAGTCTTGTTCTATTTTTCACATGCATTTCATCTGCAGATGTACTGCCTATTTTCTTTCGTTGATACTGCTTATCTGATGTGTCAACCAATCTATTATCACTTGTAAGTGTTAAATTTACTACAGATATCTGACCATTTTTTAATTGCTGCTTTTAGAATTTCAGGCTTAATATTTTGTTTTTGACCTTTCAAATCTACAAGTCTGTATCCCATAATTTTACCTGTTTTATCTCTAAACTTCATTGTACATTTTGTACTAATCATGACTCTTACCTCCCAATTTCCACTGTATCTCCTATCTTATTCCGTGTGTTAATTCATTGAACCTTGCATCTGCTAAACACTGCCATCTCTTAATAGCATGGTCTGATTTTACATTTCTAGTGATCTTTCTTACATCGTCATAAAAAGTGTTTGCATTTGTTAGTGCATTTAATTTATTTATCCTTGAAATATCTCTCTTCTCTAATGCATAACTGTAATTCATTTATGTATCACCTCATTTCAAAATTATGGTAATGGAAATGGATCTATGTTTGCTTCCATTATTTCCTGCATACACCCTTGTTCTGTCTGTTTAAGTAGTGTAAAATAATCTGTATTCCCTACACTTAATAAGTCATATTTATCAACCTTATTGTCTTTTAATAAACTATTATGTGGTGCATTTCTCTTCCAAGAAGGATCTAAACCCAATTCATGTGTTGTCACAGGACCTAATGTGATTTCAACATATAATTCAGGCTGTGCCTTGTTTTGTCTATATGCTGCTGCATATGTTTGTTTCAAGTATTCAATGTATTCCTGTAATGGTAAGTCATACCATTTAGCCTTAGCATAATCCATTCTATCATTGTATACTCTATTTATCCAGCTACGACCACTCTCATCCCAGCAGCTCTTACTATATTGTCTTAATGCTACACTCATTCGTACAATGGTAAAGTAATATAATTTACTGTTACCGCTAAATCTATACCAGATAGTATAATCTTTACCATGTCCAAGATAAGCTGAACTGGTATGCACAAGAGGATTTGTTGCATATTGCAAACCATATCTTTGCACCTTACTTACTATATATTGCTTTACATCCACTACAAGCTGATTAAACCAATAATCTAATGCCTGATCTAATGTCACTACTGTTTGTTGACCACTCATCTGCGCCATCCCAGATTTCCTCACTTCTTAATTATTATAAAAATTAAAAACTACTTATAATTGTAATATAAGTAGTTTGAAAATTCAATAACAATCTATTTGAGAGTCTTTCCTCCCAAGAATATATGCAATTCTATTCTTAAAAGCTTGCTTATCCATTTTTACATTAAGTCCATCAACAGTATCATATAAACCACAAAGGTCAATTGAACAGCCATAATTGTTATAAGTGTATCTACCTGCCTCCAGTATGTTCAACCTTCTATTGTTGTCAAATATCAATGTGCTTGTTGTCTTACTATCAGCTTCAAATGCTTTATTGTAATCATAGCTAGGACTCAAACCTCTTATTACATTGCTTTCAGCATCTATTTCAAATGACCAATTTTTCATATGCCTATCTGCATTTAATACCAATGCATCAAATATAATCATATTGCAAAAGTCTACAGTGTAATGTTTCATCATGTATTCCTGAGGTGTTTGCCCTCTTAATGCTAATGCCTCTGACACACTAAATGCTGACTCCCAATTTAATTGCTCGTTTGTTAAAATCTTAGATTTAGTACAGTCTAATCCACTAAACTTGATGTAATCATAATGTGCTGTCTTAATTCCCAGAAGTTCAGCAATATAACAAGCTAGGATCTCATTCATTGTTTCCTGTATTGATTGATTTTTAACGATGTATATACCATCTGTCCCCCTGATAAAACACTTTGGATAACTGCCTTGCCCTGTGAATTCGGGTGATAGCCTACTATCTGAAATTGTAAACTTATTGCCCTTCAAAGCTACAAGATACATGGCTTCTGCAAAACTATTACGAAACAAGGATATATTATAATAACTGATGTTTGAAATCTCCTTTTCGTCTGCAATCCAGAAATTATCGTTGATTGATAATGAATGGGTTAAGTACATCAACTCTGTTTCTGAATTATCCCTAGGTAACTGCATTGCCATATATATTGCATCTGCATTTTTTCTACTTAGCGGAACTGCTCTTTGCTGTATCCACTTATAAACCTTGCTGTATTTAATTCCCACACTCCTAGGATCTAGCATCAGTGAAATAGGGCATCTTTCATATCGTATGTACCTACCTGTTTCTATTTCCAAGCATGGTATGTCTTTATTCATCAAATAATGCATATCTCTTCTCCTGCTGTATTAAATTAGGTACTTGTATGTTTGTATTCAAAGCATCTGTGTGCTTTCTTTCTAAATTACTATTATTATGTGGCATAATTTCAAAACGGGAAAGACACTCTATAAAATACTCGTATTTATTACAATATATATTGTATATTTCATCAAGCATCCTGTTTTTATCTGAATTATCACTGTTTTTACTATCAATTAACAATGCCTCATATACTATATCCAAAGGATATATTTCACATGTATCATAATACATACCTATGCTATATATTAAACTCTCTTTACTTATCCCCCTAGGTATATTTATCATTTCAGTATTTAATTCCCTAAGTCTTTCATACAGTATATCTGCCCCATCTACTTTACCTACTAAATTACCTATGTTATTCAAAAATACTTTATCATCACCTATACCATTTTCTGTGCATACTTGTTGAAATTTACTTCTAACTAATACCATTATACTGTCCTTTCTATTATTTTCACTGTATCATTCTATCTTATCACAGCCTTATTTCTTTTCCTGTATCCACTTCTTGATGCTTTGAGTAAACTGATTACATAAACTCTGCATATTCTTAATGTTACTATCACTATATAATGGTGCATGTAATTCTATCACTGATGTAAACTCTGCATCTGCAAAACCATTATTACGTGCCAATGCAAACTCTGCATCTGCAAAACCATTATTACGTGCCAATGCAAACTCTGCATTAGCACTTGGTTCACCATCAGGAAATATAATGTATACAAGCACTCCATATGACCCATAAACATTAGTAATAATGTCTTTATAACTTACTCCGTGACTTGTGTTTCTCTCAACACACTCACCAGACTTTCCTCCAACCTGCCTAGCAAAGTTTTTCTCTATTTTAGCTATTGCATTGAAGAATTCATCCTCTGTCTTTTTTGCCTTGTTTACTCCATCTCCTGTGTCTATCAACCTATTATTTGATGTAAGTTTCAAATTACTAACATGTATTTGTCCATTTGCAATTGCTTTCTTTAAGTCCAATGAATTTATATCATTCTCCATGCCATTTGCATCCACTAGTCTGTATCCCTGAATGTTTCCCTGCTTATCCTTAATTTTCATAATGCATTTAGCCTCAACCATAATAGTACCTCCATTTTTTAATTAAAAATTTAATTTACAATTACAATTGAGACTAATGTGGCTCTCAATGTTACCCTCTGTCTAAACTGTTAAGTTGAACTTATCAATGAACTGCTGCTCTGTTAAAATAGGTATGCCATACTCCTGAGCTGCCTTGTTTTTTCTACTTCCCGATGTTGTATCATTTGTTACCAAGTAACTCGTACTCCTTGACACACTGCCTGTTAACTTACCACCAAGACTCTCAACTAAATCCTTGATAGCCCTTCTATTAGGGAAAATGTAAACATCTCCAGTAACACAGATTGTAACTCCACTCATTGACATATCTGTACTTACTTTCTCCTGCACAATCCTTAACTGCTTAAGCAGTTCAACAAATTCATCAAATTTCTCCTCATCATCGAAGTAGCTAGTAAAACTATCAGCAATGACTGCACCAATCTGATCAATGTCAAGTAATTCCTCATATGATGCACTTGCTATTTTCTCAATGTCATTGTTAAAATGCTTACAGATCAGTTTTGCTGTTGCCAAGCCAATATTAGGAATTCCCAATGCATAAATTAAATTAGCAACCTTGACATGTCTTGCTTTGTCTACTGCATTAACCATATTCTCATATGACTTAACTCCAAACCCTTCCATGTTAATGATTTCATCTCTATGCTCTGCAATCTTAAACACTGAAGCAAAGTCACTAATTATTCCTGCATTACTTAATGCCTCAAGTTTTGCACCACTGATACCATCAATATTCATTGCATCTCTGCTAACGAAGTGTTTCAAAACCCTATTGCCCTTTGCTTCACACTCATCATTCATACACCATAGTGTATAAACCCCACTCTTAGGATCCTCATGTACTTCTGTAGGGTATCCACAACAAGGACATGTCTCCGGTATATAACAAGTACTGCTTCTTGTTAAATTCTCACTGATCTGAGGTATAATCATGTTAGCCTTGTAAACTTTTAATGTGTCCCCAAAACCAAGTTCCATGTCAAGGAAAATACTTACATTATGTAAGCTTGCTCTGCTTACTGTACTTCCCTCAATATCTACAGGTTTGAATATTGCAACAGGTGTAATCACACCACTTTTTCCTACTGACCACTCAATATCCTGTAATGTTGTTTCCTCTTCCTCGTCCTGCCACTTAAAAGCCAAACTGTGTCTCGGAAATTTAGTTGTTCGTCCTAAACTATTTCCATATGCCCTATCTCTATATGTTAAAACTAAACCATCACTCGGAATTGTCATTTCTCCATTTTTGATAGCCTCATCAAATTTATCAATGTTTGCAAGTAAATTACTTGGATTTACTACCACATGTCCAACTACATCAAATCCAAGGAACTTAACAAGTGCCAACTGCTGATCCACCTGATTAGGGATCTCTCTTTCACACTGTTCAATGTTGAAACATGTCCATTTAACATGACGCTGTGCAGTTATACTACTATCCAGCTGTCTAACACTACCACTACAAAGGTTTCTCGGATTCTTATAAGGATCTTCTCCAAAAGGTAATGAGTTATTGATTTCCTCAAAGTCCTTATAACTTATTGTTGCCTCACCCCTCATTACAAGTAAGCCATCATAAGCAATTTTCTTAGGTAAGTTCTCAAAAGTTCGTGCATTAGCTGTCACAATCTCCCCAATTTCGCCATTGCCTCTTGTAACTGCCTCCTGTAGAACCCCATGATTGTAAGTGAGTACAACTGTTAAACCATCCAATTTCCATGAAAGCACTCCCTCTTTACCCTTAAGAAAGGCTAATAATGCTTCACGCTCTTTTGTCTTATCCAATGACAGCATAGGTGTCTCGTGCTTTTTCTTAGGTAACTCACTTACAACCTCATAACCTACATTAGCTGTCGGACTATTACCTAACACTGTACCTGTCTTTTCCTCAAGTGCTTTTAATTCATCATAGAGTCTATCATATTCAAAATTACTCATAATTTCTTCATCCTGCTGCTCATAAGCGAATCTAGCCTTGTTCAGCACATCAACAAGCTCATGCATCCTATCCAAATCAGCATTGCCTGTCTTATGAATTTCTTTAGAACTTTTCTCATTTTTAAGTTCATTTTCAGTTTTGACAGGATCACCTGTCTCTTTTGAGGTGCTTGACTCATTATTCACAATCATTTCTAATTTATCATCACTTGTCACTCTTAAATTAGAAATGCTGATTTGATTATTCTTTAATGCTCCAATAATTGCAGAACAATTAACATCCATTACATGTCCTTCATCATCCTGCAACTTGTAACCTACAATTTTATCACTGTTCTTTATTGCTTCTAATGCCCGTGCCTGTACCACTCAATTTCCCTCCTAATTTTAATTTTTTTTCTTTTTTATATTTATATGCTAAACTTCTTTTGCCTCTCTTTCTGATCCTGCTCTTTATATTTTAATAGTCTGTCTGCTAATTCATTAGGTATGTCTTGCATACCTAGTATTAGTGTCATTGCTCTTTCCCTATCCTGCTGTTTCTCTGATAAGAAAAGCCCTTCTCCAGCATCTCCATCTGTATCAAAACCACCATAAGGTATTCCATAATAATCGTAAAGTCTAAATCTTAATTTTGATTGCTGTGCTAACTTTTCTCTGTCTACCATATTAAACCTCATATCTTTCCAATGACTGTAACTTATCCTCTGTATGTAACAGGTAATCTTCAGCTGCAATTAGTTCAATCCCACTGTTTTGTCTCTCTATATCCTGTAATGACATCCCTTTAGGAGGCAACATATTCTTATCTGTAAAGCCACTAAACACTTGAGTGTCTCCACCATAAATAATTCCTTTTCCTACAACAGTTCCCTGTGCCTCTGCAAATTTATTCACTGCACTATCATTTATCCATTTAGACTTAACAACTGCTATGTTAGGGTCTCTTGTCATTTTTATCTCGTAGTATAAATAAACATCATCGAACTCATCCATTGTCTGTCTTTCAATTATTAAGTCCACTTCTCTGTTATTAGTGTCATGGTAATAATATAGTGCATTATCATATTTATCAGCCACCATCTTTGTATGAGCAACGATTATGCTTTCAAATAACACGCCTCTTTTACCTTTTACAGTTGCACCAGGTGCCTTTCCAATGTTTGTTTTCTCTAGTATTGTAACTATTGAACCAAGTAACTGATTTACTATAGAAGGATTTGTTATATAATAATTAACCTCTGTCTTATTAAACAGATTAGCTGCCTTTACTAATAAACCCATATCCTCCATAGCACTTAATACTGCTTGCATCTCTTTTTGTGTTGCAGTTACTTTTTCATCCACAAGCATCTGTGAACAAACTAAACTATTCAATGCCTTATCTGTGTATACTGATGAACTCTTTACATCAAATAAGTCTATCATGTATTTAACACTTGTATTCTTACTCTTTTGAATGTTAATATATATAATAGCATAGACTATTCTGAAAACCAATGTTCTTAGCTTAGATTTATCTTGTATACTCTCTAAACCTAGAAGTCCAGTAGTTCCTTTATTCTTTGTCATTGTATTATAGATATTGTCTATTACTGCCGTCTCAATGTACATTCTAAGTCCATCTATGTCTTTTATCATATCCTCCCTGTAGAGTCCACCAAGTTGCATATACTCATTCAATGTCTGACCCATTGTTCTCTTTGCCTCAGCATATGAAATGTGTGTCACATTTTTACTGATCACTCTATGGTACAACCCTGCTGATTCTGACTTAACAAGTCCAAGTGAGTCTGTACCACTGATCACTACTCTTTTACCCATGGCACATAAGCTATCAGCTAAGAAACCAGAATTATTGATAATGTCTTTTACTCTTGTAATTTCATCAATAAAAATGTATTTCTTATCTTTGTAATTGTCCATAATCAATTGTCTAAGATCCAAACAATCCATGCTTGCTAATTCATTTATTGTAATGAACACACAATTATCGTACATGTTCATTCTATCAATCGCCTGAAGCAATCCAGTTATTTTACCTGTACCTCTTAAACCTGATATTGACAATACTCTGTTCACTGGATGACTACAATACTCAATAATGCCCTGCACAAAATCTCTTTCTTTTAATTTTGCTATGCCAAGGTTATTTATATACTGTTTTAACTCATCACCAGTAAATGCATCAATTACTACTTTATGCTTCATACTTCTACTTAAGGATACCCTTCTTTCTATGTACAAAAACACTAGTCTTAATGCCTAGTGTTTTTATACCTGCCTTGTTGCTTTTATTTTCTTAGTAACTCAATCAGATGGTCACGTGCCTCTTCTGTATCATAAATGTACTCTTCCTCATCATCATGTTCAATTATGAACAGAGACTTCTGATTCTTAGTTTTGAGTAAGTCCTTAACCTGCTTGTCGATGTTCTCAAACACTGCTTTCACAATCTCAATGTCAAGGTCTGTAATTTCTCCATTAGTGCTTCTCACTAAGTTACTAATGTTTCTCAATGTTGCACCACAATCTATACCATCTTTTGTAATTAACTGTAAGTACACTTCTTTTGAAAGGTCTAACAATTCCTGTACCTGCTCATTGTAATTATCACCTACGCCAAGGTCAATCTGTCCCTGTTGTCTAGCAGGCATTTTCTGTGAGTCATCATCTTTTGCCATGCAGTAATCAACAAACACATTGTTATGATAGCATGCTTCAGTAACAAAATCCCAGTTGAAACACTTGCTCTCTTCTTCTTTTTTGAATTTAACAAAATCCTTGCGAATGTCTTTCATGCTTTTCTTAAGTACTCTAAACAATTTATCCCATGTTAATTCTTTCTCATTCTCAACACCTGTAGCTTTTACAAAGTCAGGTATATCATAACTCATTGCCTTAATCTTTCTTTTATATGTCTTATCTACAGAAATCTTAAGTATGTGTGCATATCTGTTGCTATACTGTTTTAACCTGTGATCCTTACACTCAAACAAATAGTCTTTAACTTCTTCAGGTAAGCTATCAAATATATCAGAATTGTAGTAACTTGTAGATGATTCTCTTGTAAATATAGGTACATAAACCTCTCCAAGATAGAGGTCATTACAAGTTGCAGTGACATAGTTTTTTCCTACCTGCCAGTTCTTTGTTTTCTTAGTGCTTAGGTCTTTCTTAAGCTTTATGCTCTTCACTGCCTCATCATATTCCTTCATGCCAGCATGAATTAAACAAGTGTTACCTGCCTGTTTAGCAAAGAACAACTTACTCTGACACTTGCCATTCACAAATGTACTATGCTTCATTAAACTTAACAGTGAGTCTGTATTTATTCCAATAATGTAAGACTTCCCATCTTTTTCAATCTTACAATTCCAAAAGGAAAGCTTTCCACCACAACTGCTGTGTCCTGCGCAATCATACAATGACAACTCAAAGTCTTTATTTGCTGTCCTGATTACTTCAGGTGCCTTGTCTGAACTTTTCTCTGCCCATCTCATTGCTGTCTCAAGCTGCTTTTTATTAGCAGGGTCTACAACATATCCCTGACCAAAAGAATTTACTACAATAATGACTTCATCAAATAATCTCCAAGATACATAACTCATTTTAGCTGTCCTCCTAAACTTTATCTGTTCAAGCCTTTAATATACTCTGTGACTTTATCTCCTAAGAGTTCATCTATGTCTCCCTGATGACTCTCAACTCTTTCTCTTACCAAGGTTGAACTGATTCCATCAATTTCAACAGGCTGCTCCACAAACACAAAATGATCTTTATATTTGCTTAAGGTCTCATTCTCTTCAACCACCTGCAAAGGCTGTTCTCCATTACGTGCAGTTACTACAAAGTAAAAGGTACTAAACAATTTCTCACTGTCTCTCCACTTACACATCCATGCAAGATTATCTGTACCAAGTATGAAATACATTTTAGATGCTTTATACTTTTTATCCAATGCACTTAATGTTCTGTATGTATGACCCTTACCATCATCCCCATACTCTATAGTGTCTATCACTATATTTTTACTACTGTCTGAAATCAATAATTCAAGCATTGTATATCTTTCATCCTGAGTATAAACCATATTGCAAGTGTCTTTCTTACTCATTTTATGCTTAACATAATTATCAGATGATGGAACTATAATCCCTAAGTCTGCACCAACTGCATCCATAGCCCTCTCTAATATAACCCTATGAGCTAGTGTACAAGGATTAAATGAACCACCTAAAACAACTACTGCATCAGTTCCCATTGATTTTGACTTTCCTTCCTTTTTAATTACATTATAACAGAAAAATTTTATTCTGTCAATAATTTATTCATCCTCTATTTTGCACCTAATGGTTACCACTTTTAATTTTCTGTCTTTATCCCTCATTAGTGCTCTCGATAATGTACTATCTGCACTCTTCTTATTATCCCAATACTTATGTCTAGGATTTGTAAGGTTAGATACCAATCTGCCCTTATCCTCATCAAAAATGCCATACAAACAAAACTCACTGTCTTTGCTTTTCTTAACAGGGTCTGCAAATCCACTAATCATGCCTCTATGCCAATCTGCTCTGTCTGACAATGTTTCCAATAAGTATTGCTCTGTTTTAGTAGGTATTGCCTCTCCTCTCTCAATGTAGATACAAGCAGTAGCCTCTGCATCAACATATTTTGCTATTGTATCATCATCAGGTCTATGTGTCTTAACTCCTGAGCCTGATTCATATGCATTACATCCTCCTATACCAAGTCTCTTCATTTCATCCATGATTGTGTTTAATTTTGTAATACTCATACTCTATACCTCCCTTATAAACTCTTGTGCAGCTAACCCCAACTCTTCAAATGTAACATTGAACTCCTCAAGCAAAAATCTGTAAGATTTGTGTCTCATTTTACTATCAGTCCTACATACATCTAATACTTTTTCTATGAAATTATCAACAAAATCTGGATTCACATCTCTTTTTAATAATGCATAGTATCTGATTTCTCCATGCCTGTAATCTTCCTCTATTACAATACTCAAACTTAGTGCTTTATAACTTATGAATACTATGATATCTTGCAATGAAAATGCCCCACCTTTAGGGTGATTATGTATAACAGTATAATACTTACCAGTATTCTTTTTTGTTATTAATGACTTCATCTCATCTGAAAATGTAACTACATCTGACTTTCCATTTGAACAAGGTCCATATATCTCTAGTGTGCTATTATCTAATAATACCATGCTTTCATACCCAGTTCCAAGAGGTATTTTATTTGCTGCCTTATTTATTGCCCTATTTGCGACTGTATTGTTATAAAAATATGGTATGTCCTTCCTCTTATTTATAGCGTTTCTTATATTTCTCCATAGCTTCATCAAATGCTCTATTGTCCTCCTCTGTTAACTTAAGTGTACCTGCATCTATTTGATTATGCATTTGTTCTCTTTCTGATAATGTACTTTTTAAGTAATTTACTACATCAGCAGGTATTTCTTCATGCCTAGCTGTGTACTCAAGTGCTTTTATTTCTGCTAACACATATTTGTGCACATCATTAGGTGCTAAGTTATAAATATTTGAAGTGTCGTTGTTTTCCATTACTGTATCACTCCCTCCATACATATAATCAAAAATCTTAGGTAGCACTCCTAAATCCTCAAGTGTCCATCTTTCTTTATCACGCTGATATAATCTTTCCTGCTCTTCCTTATCTGGTCTCTTTACTATTGTAGATTTGAATGACTCATTACCAAATCCCCATGCTGTCTTTCTCATAGTATTGTTCCTCCTTTATATTCTCACTAATAAACCTATGCATTAAATATGTCATCAAACAATTTCTCTGTGTCTACCTCTTCATCCTTTGTATCTAATTTAATTTGACCTGACATCATCAAGTCTCTAAGTCTATCTCTTCTATCAATGGTTTTTAATAGAAATTCTCTTAAATCCTCAGGAATTTCAATGCCTTTACATAAACACTCAATGGCTTTTGCTTCTGCGTCTAAGTACTCATGAATTTCCTCCTGTGTGAACTCACTACTATCCTCTGTTGTTTGTTCTTTATTATCTGTAGTAAAGAAGCAAGATCCTAAGCCCAGATGCAACTCATTGTTTGCAGCTGAGTACTTCCCTGTTTCTAAAGAAGAATGACTTGATGTAAGACTTGAAGACACAGGCTTAGTGTTACTAAACATTGTTAGACTGTTTTGCCTATTCCATCCTGTATCATGTCCAAAATAGGCACCAAGTGCCCTGTTATAATATTCTGTGTACTCACTCTTCCAACCATCTGCCAACATACTGTGCATGACCCTTCTATCATTCAATGTTTGTTTTAGATATTCTGCATCTTCTTGTGAAATGCCTCCATCTGACAATACCTGTTCTATCATTACTGTCTCTAATACTACATATATGTCTATCATGTCTTGTGATAATCTCTTATTCTTTTTAACTGCTATAACTTTATTACCATCATGGATTATTTCCAATTTTCTAAGTAATTCATCATACTTGCCTCTGTTAATTCTTCTATTTTTCATGCTTGCTTCCTCCTCACTAGAGTAACTTCTTTGCTACTACATGCTTTAGCTCTCTTTTCTGTGCCCAAGGTAATTCTGCTAATTCATCCCATATTGCATCCTCTATATCCCATAGGTGTTTTTCATTACAAACTGCCATTGCTGCCTCATATAAGTTACGTGAATTTCTATATCTGTTAACATGAAAATCAGGTAAGTATTTACTTACAATTCTCCTGCAATCTTCAATTTCTATACAAGTCCAAGCTAAACATATCTCTGCATCAAAGTTTTCTATCCTGAACACACCCCTGTTAGATAATACAGGTGACAAGTACCAATACTCATTATTCTCTAAAGCGTCAGGTACTAAACCTCTTTGCACAAGCCTTTCAGGTGTAATTAGACTGCCTACCTGCAAACTTGATGTATCAACCATATGCACAACAAATTCTGCTCCTACGCGTATATCCCTATTTCCTACTGCTATTGCTTGCATACAATGCTCAATTGAGTCTGCTAAACATATTCTTGCTATTGTCTTATTTTCTCCCTCACCAGCTGATTCAGGTATCCTAGGTCTTAACATCACTGTCTTATCATTTGTATCAAAGTTTACATTATATAATCTCATGCCTGTTTTTCTCTCCCCTATGTCCTAACTTCTTTTAATACAAAGTTATTCTCAAATCCACCCTTGTTAGCTGTCTTAATTTTACATGCTGCCCCAACATTTTCATCTGTATATCCAAGTTCTTTCTGTACTTTCTTAAGTGCACATATCACATCTGCAAGTTCTTCTAAACTATCAGATGCATCGTTCATTACTGCATCCTTTAATTCATATGCCTCTTCGATTAACTTGTTAAGTGAATAAACCAATATGTCACGCTTATCTTTTAATTCCTTTATGTCAATACTATTTTCCCCATGTTCATCCATTATTATCTCTGGTATTTTATCTCTTACCAACTTGTTGTATTCCATATCAGATGCTCCAATCAGCTATTTTAACTGTCCTACTTATCCAATTTATTTATCTATTTCAATTAAACCATGATATCAATGTTCTGTCCAATTCCATTTACTGATGCTTCTGTAATCATTTCAGCCTGTCTAGCCCCTAAATTCTCCATATCACTAAATGTTTTCTTAATGACTCCAATACCCCAGTCTGCCTTAACCTTATTTGTACTAATGTTTACTGATAATTCCTCAATGTTCATTCTTTTATTTCCTCCATACTTCAATTTTAATATATGCTAGAAATTTTGTATCTCTCTGCTATCTTTTTAACCCCCTATGCTACACCCCATTACCTTACAACTACACATTGAGTTTGTTCAAGCACTCCAAAATTCTATCTGCCTGAAAAGGTTTTACAATGAAATCTTTTGCACCAGACTGTATTGCCTCAATAACAATGCTCTGTTGACCCATTGCACTGCACATTATTGCTAATGCATTATTATCATAATCCATGATTCCTTTCAATCCCTGAATGCCATCAACCTCAGGCATTGTAATGTCTAAAACCACAAGGTCAGGATGTAACTCCTTATATTTCTCAATCGCCTCTCTGCCATTAGTTGCCTCGCCTACCACTGTGTAACCTGCTTTCTCAAGGATGTTCTTAAGCATCATCCTCATAAAAGCTGCATCATCTGCTAATAAAATGTTCTTAATCATTTGTCCACGTATTCCTTTCTTAAAATTAAAAATAAATTATTTTAATAATATAATTTTACTGTAAAATAAAAGGGCAGTGAATAAACACTGCCCTGCCTGTGGTTTCTTTTTAGTTGTACAGCACATAATCAACAAGTCCATACTCTTTAGCCTCATGTGCATCCATGTAGTTGTCACGCTCGGTATCCTTACAAACCTGCTCATATGGCTTACCTGTGTTCTCTGCAATCATCTCATTCAATTTTTTCTTTGTCTTTAAGATGTTTTCAGCAACAATCTCAATTTCTGTTGCCTGTCCTTTTGCTCCACCTGAGGGCTGGTGAATCATGATCTCTGAATTGGGTAATGCATATCTCTTACCCTTTGCACCGCCTGCAAGAAGAAATGCTCCCATACTCGCTGCAAGTCCTAGACAAACTGTACTTACGTCTGCCTTAACCAAATGCATTGTATCATAGATTGCCATACCTGCTGTTACACTTCCACCAGGTGAGTTGATGTATAACTTAATGTCTTTTGTATCATCCTGAGCATCTAACATTAACAGCTGTGCACAAACGCTGTTTGCAAGGTCGTCTGTAACCTCTCCTGTAAGAAAAATGATTCTGTCCTTGAGAAGTCTACTGTAAATATCGTATGATCTCTCCCCCTGCGAAGTCTGCTCCACTACATATGGAATTAATGCCATTTTAATTTCCTCCCTTTTTACTTTCCTTTTATTTAATGCTTGCATTAATTGCAAGTGCCTTACTTAACTCTTTTTCAGTGATCACTGCACACTTATGCTGCTCTGTTAACTGTCTGCAATCAAGGTAATCCTGCTCTGTAATTGTTTCGATAAGTCTGATTAACTCATCTTTTGATGCATCAACAATTACAACCTCTGCAATCTCATCATCCAAGGACCTGAATGTTAAGATGTTACCCTTATTAAACAGATCACGCTGTTCTGACACATCTGTTAAGCCCAACTTCTTTGCCAGAAGATCAACTACCTCTGCACCAAGCACTGACACAACACCAATGTGTGTCCTTTTAACTTCTACTACTAATTCGTCTGTAACTCTTACTCTCATTTATGCTTACCCCTCTTTCTATTATGTATACTGTTTTTCTTACAATAACTTAAAGTGCAGTGCCCTGAAACACCCATGAACATATCTCTATGAGCCTGCACCCAATATTTGCAACCAAAGCACTGACCTGAAGGTTGCATTAAGTTATTTCCAGATCCCATATGAGACATCCTATGTACCTCCTATTTTTATATGCCTTAAGCTGCTTTTTTCATATGCTCAACTGCCTTAAGTTCATTGTTCTCAACTGTAACTGTAATGCCCACAAGATTTTCCTCTGAAGGAGCATTAAACAAAATGTCCTCCATGAATCTCTGAATGACTGACTCCAGTGCTCGTGCACCTAAACCAGTATCTAATGCCTTTTTAGCAATAAGTTCAATGGCACAATCCTCAAACTCAAGGTCTACATCATATAACCCCATTGTCTTTTGTTTCTGCTTGATAAGGCTGTTCACTGGCTCCACAAGGATTCTCTTGAGAATATCCAATGTCATTCCCTCCATTTTTACACGCAGAGGTAATCTACCAATGATCTCTTTTAACATACCTGCTTTAGTAAGTTCCTTTACTAATGCAACATCATCCTTAAACAGATTTGTCTCCTCTTCCTGAGTGTCTCCAAAGCCAATTGTCTGTGTCTTTTTGTTATCACCAGTGATTGTTTCAAATGCACCACCACAAATAAACAAGATGTTAGTTGTATCAATGGTCACTCTATTTCCTGACTGAGGGTGCTTTCTTCCACCTGTCAAAGGTACATCAACTTTAGATCCTTCCAACATTTTCAACAATGCCTGCTGTACTCCCTCACCTGACACATCTCTTGTAAGTGATGGATTCTCTCCCTTACGAGCGATTTTATCAATCTCGTCGATGTAAACAATACCATGTTCAGCAAGTTTGAGATCACAATCAGCTGCATGATACAGTCTTAACAACATGTTCTCAACATCATCACCAACGTAACCTGCTTCTGTTACTGAAGTTGCGTCACAAATACAGAAAGGTACATCCAAAATTTTTGCCATTGTCCTAGCAATTTCTGTCTTGCCACAACCACTAGGTCCAATCAGTAAAACATTACTCTTCTGAATATCCATATGACTGCCTGTTTTTACTAATGGTAACAGATGATTGTAAACTGCTGTACAGATTACCTTTTTAGCATCATCCTGCCCGATCACATATTTGTCAAGTTCTCTCTTCATTTCAATAGGCTTGAGCAGATGAATTTTTTCTGCCCAGTTGATTTTTCCCTCTGTATCATCTGTATTTTCTGATGCTGCAGTCTCCTCTACCTCTTGCATCTCCAATAAACCTGAAACGTCTACTACAGGTAATCTCACTGTACCAAAGTTCTCTCCACGCTCACTCTTGACCTCTACTTCGCATGTGATATGCTCGTAGCCTACAGGATCCTGATGACCAGCCTTTCCTGACACGACTGCTTTCATATAATTTCTGTACTCTTCATTGAAATCAATGTCAGTCATTTCACTTAAACATTTAGTATGACAAGGCATTACCAAATTTGCTGGTGCATTCCCCAATCCCATTGATGACACCATTACAATGTCACCAGGCTTCTTGATCTCCTTGTCTGTAATATCTTTCTGACAGATTAAACAATACTTATTCATGTTCAGCCTCCTTACTCTGATACTCTAACACCAATGATCTTCATTGAAAACATACCCTGCATTGCATCTCCAAAAGTAAATGGCTTACCCTCATCATCAGATGCAATTGAGATATCTGTCTTATGAAAATTCTTAGGAGCCTTCTTGTACTCTGCCATTGCCTCTTTCCACATATCACTATGTTTAGCCTTGTTTACAGATGCATACAGTGATGTATGCCCACTGACATTAACAATGCCACAATCACTGTAATCACAGCCGCTATAAACTGTAACCATGTACATCTTGTTGTTATGAAGCTGATCTTTTTCTACCTCTACGGAATCAAAGTCAGCCATCTTGCATACCTTTGATCTATCAAGAGATGCTTTCCAAACATCACGTCTGTTTCTACCAAAATAGACTGTAACCATCTCTTTAGCCCCTGTCTGATCCTCGACAACCTTTGGCTCTTTTTCATTTACAACTGTAGTTTCTACTTTTTCCATGTCTTTTCCTCTCAATCTTAAGTATTATTGTTTCTCAACTCATATATTTATTATATCAGATAAAATTGAAAAAATCAACTATAAACCAAGTTTATTTAACCCTATGTCTATAGCTGATTTCTTATATGTATTGCTTTTTACTTCATGTCTTATTTATTACCACTGTTATAAGCTTCTATGCAATGCATCCTCTGCACCATACCTGCATCCCTCTAAACATTTTCCCTGCATCTCACATTTAGTAAGACATTGTGCATTATACCCCATGAACTCATAAACATATTGCTTGCCCATCTCACTCATTTCACCATGTTCGCACTTATCTATGAATTTCTCTGCTAATTCTTTAGTGCACTCCATAGCCTCCAGCTGTGCCCTACCACACAATCTCTCCTGTGCTTTAGCTGCAAAGTGAGGCAGTAACCCTGTTTCCAACACGCGAACTTTTGTTGCCTGAGGTACCACATCTTTTACACTCTCTAAATCTGAAAGCCACTCTTTTTCATACTCTGTACCTCTGATCATTTTAGGTATGTAGAATCTGTTATTATTAAGGTCATCCTCAACATCTGAAATGATCTGATACTTTATTGTCCTATGTCTCTCGAGCTGACCAAGTATAACCAATGAACAGTCATATGCTGTACTGTAATTATAATCAAGTATCTCATCTTTATCTGTAAAGTATCTAGCAGGATGCATTGCATTTCCATTCTTGTACCCAGAGTATAAACCTAAAAAGTCAATGCATCCGTCTTTAGTGTCCCTCAGATTTTCAACATATAATGTCTCTCCAATAAAATCCCTAAGCCACTTGATATCAGCTACAAGCATATCAAAGAAATTTCCAACCTCACAATTTGCTTTCTGAAGTCTATCATAAAAGCCAATGATCTTTTCACACCAATCATATATGTAATTCCACTGCCTTAAACTTGTGCTGTACCCCATTGTAGTGCTGTGACTGAATATACTTAGGACCATTCTTGCATTTTCCTGTGCAATCTTTTTACTCGTAACTGTCTCACTCTTTTTAGCTGTGTTAAGCAGTTCCTTAATCATTGCTAATTCACTTTCAGACCTGCTATCAATGTCTTTAATCTGAAGTTGTCCATCACAAACTCTTACGCCTGCTCCTTTTGCACCAAGTTTCTTAACTATCTTCCTTGTAAGTTCAGCATCATTTATGTAAGGTTCAATTTCCAATGCCCTTTTTTCAAAAATACCAAACCACTTGTTATATAACTCTCTTTCTTTATCTGTGTCTCCAGTCATCTTACTATAACGCCCACTCTTTTCAGAAGTTGCATAGTACTGTAAACTATTAAGTGCCATAGCCAGCATTTTACTGATTCCCTCAAATAAAACCTCTACTTTAGCATGATCAGAAATGCTGTGATGTCCACTCTTAATTGTACCTCTAAACCTCTTATCTGCCTTATCAGGATCTGTCACTGCACTGTCAAAATAACTAGTGTTCATGTAACATATCCCTGCATTTTTACCACTAAACCTCTTTAACTCATCAAATTGCTCACTGCTTATTCCTTTTGTTTCAGATGTAATTCCAATTACTGTCCCTGTCATTTGTTACTTCCTTTCTGTACTTCTACAAACACTTTATTGTAAGAATAGCTAATATATAAGGTATGTATCTAGCATAATTTTTGTTATACTTATAATATCCATTCCCATCTCTTTCTATAGGCTGTGCTGTTATAAACCCAAGCAAGCACATAAATTTTACTAACTGATCTCTTGCTTCTGTTGACGAGTATGTTCCATAAACCAATAGTCCAATACTTACAGCTGTCCACACTACAATCTCTATGATTTTCCAACAATTATCATATGCCCAATTGCAAAATTGTCTGCCAAGGCTGAGCTGCTCAGCCTTGGGTTTTGTCATGTTTTTACACCAATTAGACATGTTATTCCTCCTCATCCTCACTGCCAGCCTTGAAATTGTATACAGGTAAAATCCTCTCTACAATTTCTACTGTATCTCCAATATTTTCAATGATACTCTCCATTGGCTTATATGCCATCGGACTTTCATCAATTGTACCTCTACCTACACAAGTAGTGAAAATTCCATCCATGCTTTTCTGAAAATCCTTCACTGCAATTTTCTCTTTAGCCTGTGCCCTGCTCATTAAACGACCTGCTCCATGAGGTGCGCTGTAGTTCCAATCAGGATTGCCCTTACCTAAACAAATCAATGATCCATCTCTCATATTTAATGGTATTAGCACTCTTTCACCTGCTTGTGCACTAATCGCTCCTTTTCTTAATATCATATTCTCTGTATCAATATAGTTATGGATTGTCTCGAACCTGTCAACCTCATGCAACTTTGCTTTCTTAAGTATGATTCTAGCAATTTCAGCCCTGTTGCAACATGCATGATCCTGCACCATTTTCATATCATGAATGTAATCATCAAAATCACTGCCTTCTACATATGCTAGCTCATGAGAAATAGGAGGATGTTTTTCATTATATGTTTTATTAAACTTATCAAGTTCCTTGCTAATCTACTGCTGTCTACCCTCTGACTTCAGTCTGCCAATTATCTCATTCATCTTGTCTTTCTTTGAGCCACCATTGAACTTATCTTTTAACTTAATGTAAGCTAAATCCTGATAATATTTGCAAACTCCAATTCCAAGCTGTCTGCTTCCAGTATGAATGACCAACCATAAACAACCCTGAGCATCCTTGTCTATCTCAATGAAGTGATTCCCACCTCCCAGTGTACCTACACTTCTATATGCAAGTTCCTCTCTAATTGCTGCCCCTGTCTTACCAAAACACCTTAATGCCCTAACATCTAAACTTGTTCTGTCCTCTTTAGACTCACTGTTGCTCTCTTTTCCACTAGGTACATATTTTCTAATAACACTGTCCAATTTAGTAAAATCAATACGCTTTTCCTTTAATTTAATTGCTAACATTCCGCAATTGTGAACTACTACACTGCCCTCAATAAGAAAACTATGTGTATCCTCTACTGTTAAACAGTACACATCCTCTACTCTATCTGTACTACATACATCATCAACAATGACTCTGTAATCTTCTGATACCAACTCAATACCCAAGCTTAAGTGACTTGCCTCAACCCAATGCTCATCACCATTATTCCCCCTGGTCAAGAACTTATGATCAGGTGTACAGTAAACTTCAAACTGCTTCTCATTGATACTTGATACTGTATGATACACTACCTTAACAAGCTGTGCATTTTCTCTTGTTTTCTTTGCTACTGCTTTACTTGTCACAAAACTTCTAGTCTCTGTATCATAGGAATCTACTGTGAATACTCCCTTATCCACAAGGTCTTTAATCTTTGCCCATGAGCCACTAGCTGTAAACACCTTTGTATCTCCTGTAAAACAACCAATGTCCACCCCAACCAGGTTAGGTATTACCTTATCATGTAATGTCATAGTTGTTCCAATGACAGAACCTGCTCCAGCATGACAGTCACTCATAATTCTTACTGTACTACCCTTAACTGCCTCTGTATTCATTAAACTAGTCAACTGCCCAACTGTTGCACTATCAATGACATCAGTAAAAACCTTACAAGTATTATTCTTTCCTTTAATCTCTAACATAATTGTCCTCCTGTCCTACTTTAAAATAATAATGGCATTTTATATTTTTCCTCACTCACATTGCCTATCCCAAACTCTCTGAGTGCCTCCATCACAATATCTACTGTATCATCATTTGTTACTACATAAGCTACCCCTAATTCTAACTGTCCAACATAAACATGCCTACTGTACAACCTATATAATCTACTGTATATCTCATTTCTGTTTATTGCATCTCTATCCAATAAACATATGCAACCTCTAATACCCATAAACATTGCATTGAATGTACTATCTGTAATGATATTGTAGAGTTTATCATTTGTAAAGTCACATAGTATTCTCATGACACTTGTGTCTAATAATGCTCTATAAGCATTTAATATCTGTATATATGCATTAGTGATGTATTTATCTCCAATCTTTTCTCTTTTACTTTTGTTAGACCCACATGCTTGTTTTAGAATTGTAGCTGCTAAATTTAACATATCAGGATCATCTATCAATGCCTCTCCTTTTATTATCTCTGCTAATCCCTCATTATCCTTTTTTGTTTTCTCCATGAACAATGGTAGATTCAGTTTTCTTTCCCTGTCTATCTCACTCATTATTACGTCTGCATTAGAGTAAATATAATGATTAGCAATTTCAACTAGTGTTCTAATTGCTTTTTCCTTAACGTTACCTCCCCATAACCTAGCTGTACTAAACACAATAAGTGTATAGAACTTTGCTTCTAAGAGTTCATATTGATCTACACTGTCTTTGACAATACCATCTGATGTCTTGAAGTTTCTTAAATGATATGAGTCAAACATGACTACGTCATCTATATCAATGCCACTCTTTATTAATTCATATGCTAGCAGCACAAACAAGTCATAATCATCAGGTTGTGCCTCCATGTAAACACTGCTCAATATCATGCATTTTTTGTAACTTCTTACTCTCTTGCATGTATATATCAAGTCATTCAATGTACATTCTTCTATATCAGGTGTAATATACACTGCATCATCCCCATTTATATTGACACCATAAGTTCTATTAGTGTAATTAATTGTAAATATATGATTTGTTAATCTTGTATTGCCTCTCCTAATAATTAAATTGTCTACATGTAAATGCATATTATCCTTACTCATACTTCTTATTACCAAACTTCCTAAGCACTATATCTCACACAAATGCCAGACTAATTGATCTGTCTATGTTACACTCTTTATCCAATGTTATGAAACTTGAAGATGTCCAAGACAATTCTTTCACATAGCACCCCTTATTATACATTGCATATAACTCTTTTACAAGATGATCAAAATTATATTCTCCAGCGTTATAGTTCTTAAATATGTCCATATTCCTTACTGCAACTACCTTTTTACAATAAGGTATATCTGAATACATAAATCGTGTATTAAAATTTAATATAGGCATTAACACTTTCTTACCAGTGCTCAACATGCTAGGAAACATTTTCATTGTAGGAATTGCTCTTTCTATTGAATCAATGTTACATAGCAATCTAAACATTGTGTATGCTACATCACTAGTGTAATCATCTACTGTACTCTCTACTGATGAATTAATATTCAATGCCAATACCTTTAATGCTGATATGATATTAGAGTTGAAATTGATTATATCCTCTGTACAACCCCCACACTTGAATACTGACTTCAACATTCTAAATGTGTTTACTTCAGTATCAAAAAATCCATTTTGTTTACTATGTTCAACTGCATCATCATATAATGTATTTACCTGATGTACAAGCAATCTGAATTAGCAAACACATAGTGTTTGAGTAACTCCAAATTCATAACATGTGCATAATCTAATGACCATGCCCCACACCATTTTATATATGTTAATACTCCTAATGTGTATAGTCTAATCTCAATACTATCTGTTTCAAAATAATCAGTAAGTATTAGCCTATCAATTAACATGTCACTGTATATTCTTTCAGGAGTATTCTTATTTAAAATATGCAAAGCACTACAGATCATGATTTTCTCTGCTGCCACACCCTTTTTTAATAACAGGTCAGTTATCTTTAACCAGAAGTTAAACATATCAAAATTAGAAAGTATTGCATCCACCCTAACAAGTACACATGTTCCATTCTGTATGATATCAACTAAACCATCAATGTCTACCCTCTTTTTAGAATACATGTCATATCCATCAATTTCAAAGTTATCCCTTTGAAAGCTTATGCTAGCTACGCTTAACCCAGGTTTACTTATAATTGTGGTACTCAAATCCTTTTCATCAAGTATCATAAGTTACTCCTTATGTCTGAAATTTCATATATCCCTGCAAATGTTTTGTTAATTATGCTGATTGCATCCTTATTCTGTGTAAATATAATCATATAATCGGTATCACCATACATTGGTGTGTCTCTTACTACAGATATTAGGTGCAACTCATTATCTAGTAATGTCCGCTGTAATTCCAGCAATGTTCTATGATTTAACTCATTACAAATAAACTTGCCATGAATGATTATCTCATTAAACCCGTTGACTTCATACAATTTTGATATGTCAAATGCCTTTTTATAGGTTGCTTTATTACCTCTAAACCCTGTAATTGCACTCAAATTAGCTGACATATTCAATCTTTCTTCATCTCGTTTCTTAGACACTCTCCACACTACAAATGTACCAAGACTCATTAGTGTTGCCCTATGAATCTTTTCGAGTATGTCTGCTAACCCTGCATCCTCTGCTCTACCTGATTTCATACGTGTTAGCAACATACAAATGTTGTTATGCAGTAGTGATAAGCCTTCCCTTGTGTAGGTTGAATTTCTCAAAAGTCTTATTGATTTATCAATAGCCTCAACTTTATATGATGGTGTCTTACTTGTCTCAATGTTATGCCTTAATCTAATTAACTCATGCATTACTATGTCTTTGTTAAGACTATAAACTTCTTCAGTACATAAATCTATTATATCCATCATTTTCTGTTTATTTTGAAAATTATTAAGAACGCCCATCTTTTTTAATGAATATGTTGTTAATGTCTGTCTAAGCATCATATCTGTTACAATGTCATTAAACTTGACCTCTCCATGACCCAATCGTGGTCTGCCATCAATATCGAATACTATACCAGCAGGTTTACCTGAAAATGTAGTGTAACTTACCAATATGTTCTCACACTTAACACCAATGTCTATCAGATATCCAAACACTACTGCTGTTTTTACATCTCCAGATGCATACCTGATATTTCCATCAGTCTCCTCATATGCACATAAGATAAACCTTTCTTTATTAAGTGTATCTCTTATATTCTCAATGCCCTCAAGCCTTATATTTAGTGAATCCCCAGCAAGTAAGTAGCCTACATTGTCATGTATATCACTTACTCTCATATGAAATACACTATAATAAGTTAGTGTCTGATCTTCCTCAAGTATTCCTAAACTCATTTTGAAATGTCCTCTCCAAATAACTCCAATGCCCTGCCCTTTAACACTTCAGGATCATTCTCAATCTTATCATCTATTACTTCTGACAATAATGTTTGTAATATCAATCCCACTGTCTTACCAGGTCTAATACCTAATAAACTCATAACTGTATCACCTGAAATAGCAAGGTCCTTAAGAGAAAAACACTGCCCATCCTCAACTATGCTATCAATCTCATTTCTAATTATATCTGCATTAGGCATAATGCCATTCACATTTACATGATCATTCTTATCTGCCTGCTTAATGACACACCACATTTTCATAAAGTCGACCCCAAACTTATTCATTGCCCTCTTAACTGCCTTAGGTGTATCCCCTAAGTCCATGTCATGGTATTCTACTAATCCCATGACTTCATTGTATTCTTCCAGTGTAAGTCTGAAATTCTTTTTAAGCATCACCTTACATATCTCTGCTGATCTCACAGGATGTTTATAAAAATGACCCTGCCCATTTTCATCCATAGTGAAGCAATCGGGTTTACCAATGTCATGCAATAAACCAGCAAGTCTGATTACAAAGGTCTTTTCTTTATCACACCACTGCATATCAATATAAGTATTGCAGTAGTCTGCTACATAAAGCATATGCTCATAAACATCATGTGTATGATACTTGTTTCTCTGATCAAATTCAAAACATTGCTGTAGTTCATGAATTAAAGTAAAGATCACATCATGATATTCCATGAAACCTTCCTTAATTGATGCTCTTGTACTAAGCATCTTTCTAAACTCATCTGTCACTCTTTCCTTTGATACTGTAGTTAACAAATCTTTAAGTTCATGCATTTTATCAGATGTCTCACTCTTAATACTTAATCCAAGCACTGTCTTAAACCTGAGTGCACGTAAAATTCTTAAAGGATCCTCTTTAAACCTCTTGTCAGGATCTCCTACACAACGCAATACCCTATTATTAAGGTCACTCACTGCACCATCCAATGTTATAAACTTATTTCTTACACAGTCATAAGCAATTGAGTTAATGGTGAAGTCTCTTCTCTGTAAGTCGTCGTATACATTTGTACTGTATTCCACTACATCAGGATGTCTGCTGTCACTGTAATCACCATCTTTTCTGAAAGTTGTGATTTCAAACTCACTGCCATTCCACTGAGCCTCCACTGTACCAAACTCAATACCTACTGTAGTAAACGATACTCCAAATTTCTTCAACACTTCCATTGTCTGTTCAGGTTTTGCACTTGTACATAAATCCCAATCATGTGGTGTTCTATTTAAGTATAAGTCTCTTACACAACCACCCACTGCATATATTTCAAAACCCTCTGTATAAAACATTGATGACAATGCTACAACTTCTCCAGGTATGCTTTTAATTTGTTTTACTGTAAATTTTAATTCCTCACTCATGTATAACTCCTTTTCTTATATTATATCACATTTTATTGAAAATATCAAGTCTATGTATCAGTCTCTAAAAGTCGAGTCCATCATAAACATCATCCTCTGCATTGCTGTTTTCACTCTCTGTATTGTTTATTCTTCTCTGTGCAATACTAAACCACTCATTGTCTTTCTCAATACCTATAAAGTTTCTGTTTAAGTTTCTACATGCCACACCTGTTGTTCCAGTGCCCATTGTAAAATCTAACACTGTATCCATAGGACTTGTCCAAAGCTTAATACACCTTTCCATAAGTTCAACAGGTTTTTGTGAAGGATGTCTATCTCCATTACTATTCTTGCCCTCTTCACTTTCAGGTGACCAAGGCACCAATGATCCTATGTCATACCAAACATTAGTTAGTGCTCTTGTATCCATTCCATTCTTATCACCCATGCCAGATGTCTTCTTAACTATGTTAGACATTTGTTTATGAAATGTTGCATTTTCTCCCTTGCAGTACCACAAAATATCCTCTCTTGTAGAAACAAGATTTTTAGATGCTCCACGCCCCTTGACCCTGTCCCAAATTATCCAGTTCATAGGAGTAAACAATTTATTCATAATGTCTATTGTCTTGCATACTTCACTCCAACCCTGAAATATAATGATGTTACCATTTTCTTTAAGTAACTGATAACACAATTTCAATGCCTTTTCTACATCAAAGCTTGTATCCCAATCAGCTATGCCTATATTATAAGGTACGTCACAGATAATAGCATCCACTTGTCTACCCTCTGAAATTAGCTGTTCCATTCTCTTAAAGCAATCGTCTAAATATAATTCACATGCAAACATTCCACAATCCTCCTGCTAAACAAAGAAATTAAAAATTCTTTTTATTATATTTCAATGCTCCATTCAATGCATATGAAAAGAGCCCTCAGGTACACCACCACCTGAGGGCTCTTTTCTGGATCACTGCAACGACTTTATCCTACAAAATCACTGCACAAAAACTAAGGACAATGACATGCATGCACTACTATGCATGTCAGTGACGATGATAGGATTCGAACCTATGACCCCCCTGGCTGCCAACATTTAAAAATGATTGCTGTAGGATTCACAGATAAACAACATGAATCACAAAAATATATTCCAGGTGCTCTACCAGCTGAGCTACATCGTCATATTTTTATTTTCAATGCATCAGTTGGTAAAACACTGAAGTTGAGTTTTATCAACTGATGCATATTCAATCTTCTTATTGTTACTTATGCAACAATGTCCTTGTATCTCTCGGATTCAAGAATGCTCATCATCAACTCGTATGGTGTAGAACCAATACATTCGATGACCTGCTTAAACACATTCACTGAAAATCCACTTACAAGGGATGCTCCTGCATCATCTTTTGATGCATGGAATGTTGCTCTCTTTGCATTTACATTCCAAAATACAAGCTGTGGCATTTTGTATCCTGCCTTCTCATATTTCTTAGACATGCTTTCAAAGAAACTGATACGACCCTCCCCATCACAAGCACTTGATGCTGAATTGATCTGCATATCAGAAACAACAAGGATTGCTTTAGGCATATCTTCCTGTGACACACCACCTTTAACACAGACCTCAAGCAATTTATCAAATGCTTTCACAAGGTTTGTACTATTGCCCCATTCTGCCTTTTTTACTGCATGAATTGTATCAAACAGTGAAGCCTCCTTAATTTCAATGAAGTGAGGATTACTCTCAAATGTCATAAACAAGTTTTTGAGGTCTCCCTTGTTATGCTTAGCAAAGTAAATTGCCAATGCAACTGACACGTAAATAGGTCTTAATCCTCCAAAATGATTGTGGAACATTGAACCTGATGTATCTGCCATTACAAGCACATTGCCATCGTTTACATCCTCAAGGTTATCCCACATTGTCTCCAATGCCTTGTCTACATTAGACAGGTCATTGTATTTTGCAACAATGTCACAAGGTGTCAAAGTGCCTGTATTCATCTTCTCTTCGCCCTTGTTAACTGACTCCAGGTATTCCTGCCATCTCTGCATATCATGTCTTGCAAATGCATTCTTGTGATACAGAAGTGCTTTCGATGCGCAAGTACTGTACTCAATCTCGCCCCACTTGCCTGCTGCCATTTTTACTTCAGGCAGATCAAGGTATTTACGCATTGCACTGATTTTCTGCTTAAGCTCTCTCATATTTTTGTATGAGTAGCCAAGTGCCTTAGCTGTCAGTTTACCAAGCTGCTTTTTCTTAGCTGTTCTTGAATTAGGCGAAGCCATCCATTTTGCAAGTAGTGAAATACTCTTACCTGCCTGCATGTTTTTGTAGTCGAGTTCGAACTGATTTCTCATAAACTCCCACATTGCATCCTCTGCAGGTGTTCCAACAAGTGCATAAAGGTCACTTGCTCTTCCAAACTCCAGAATTGCCCAGAGATTTTTCTCCACTGACTCTTTTGATTCAAATGCAAGCCATCTTAACATGGTATGGAAGGTATCTCTTTCACCATAGCCCTCACGAACATCTCTCGTGTAGAACAATAACTTCACTGCGAAGTCTGCATTTTCCTTGAATGCCTGTGAGATCATAATCTGCTTATCAATCTCATCTGCTCCACGCATTGCTCCTGCACGTCCAAACATATCAAGCAAAGCACTGCCAGTTGCTACCCTTGCATCTGCACCATTGGTCGTTTTTCCCCATGACGCCTCTTCTCTGATTGCTGATCCTAAACCCATTTTGTTTTCCTCCTGTTTACAAGGTGCACATTTCATACATGCCTAATGTGATTTAAAAATTGCTGTAGGCACCTCAAACTTAACTACAGTGTACTATAAAAACTTTACCCTGAAATGTTTTATAAAAGATTGCTGTAAGTACACCAGTTTCAATGTTTCGAAGTAAGAATCCTCAAACAACTTGTTGCTTTACTTCCTTACCTCTCAACAATATTTATTATATACTACTTCCCATATTTTGTCAACAAATAAATTAAAATTTTCTTTGAATAGGCATAAATTTTGACATATAATGACTATCTTTCAAAACTGTTTCCCATTGTTCATGTGATAAACCATTTATTGGTGCATCTTCTATTTTATGAGTAAGTTGTTCTGCAACTGCCATTGTTAAACACATTATTAACCTATGTTGATTGTACTTCATAGTGAGTTGACTTATATCCTGTGTTAGCTGTTCCCATTCACTGTCTATATCTTTCATATCTCTGTATTTAAGAAATAAACTATATGCATCTGCAAACATAAACCTCTCAATACCTGAGTAAACCTCTGCCATTTATCTTTCCTCCACTGCCTTGCCTTTAATCATCACTGTCCACCCTACCTGAATCTGTTCTATCTGAACTTTGCTCTGTAGTTTGCTGATTCTCCACTTTGCTTCCACCTGTTCTAGTGCTAGTCATAATATATTTAGCAAGCATAAATAATACCAGTACTGCAACGAACATAATCGCAATGCTACTCACATTATATGAACTCTTATTGCTCACCATGCCAGCATATTCACTTCGTGTCTGTACCCTTACTCTCCTGACGATCTCCATTTCCTCTTCAGGCGTCAACTTCTTCTTCTCGTGCTTAACCTCTGACTCCCCTATGTCTTTTTCTTCTTTCCTTAATGTCTCATTATTTTCGCCCATGCCTTACCTCCTATTTAGCCAAAAATTACTAAAATAATTTTATTTATACTACATATAATAATACTGCAACATCAAAATTTTTATCTTTATTAAGAAAGGAGTAATTTAACCATGACAAGACGTACAGACGAATTTTCACAGGAGATGAAATCTAATCTCAATAAATTTAAGAATGAAGTTGCAAACGAGTTAGGTATTGACTTAACTTCCCCAAGCTTAACTGCAAAAGATGCAGGTCGAGTAGGAGGACAGATGATCAAGGAAATGATTTCCAAGGCTAAGTCTAATATCTAACACAAGCCCCTTTTACAAAAGATAAATCCAACTATCTTTTACAAAAGATAAAAACCTCAAATTACAAGGCACCTACTTCCTCCTATGAGTAGGTGCCTACTCATGTATATGCTAAACTTTCTTACTGATTGCCCAATCTTTTGTCTCAATTTTTCAAATTATATACACAATTAACACACTTTTCTCGTTCTCTTTCCAACCCTATTTTGACCCTTTTATTTCCCATAAATTTTTAGAACCAATGCATACCCCAATTTTTGACCCACTGTTCACCCAAATTTTTCGCACTGTCAGTCCTAGCATTTATTCCATGTTGATTTCACGTTTTACTGCTACTACTGTAATTTTTCAGCAGAGAACTGAAGTTACAATTCATTATCTTTCATTTATCATTTAATATTTACTTTTTGCAAAATTGTAGAATTTAACCTTACTGCTTAGTTGATTTTTCATACTGCCTATCTATACATGCATTGTTAAAAAATCACCTATGCATCACTCTTTTAATCTTATATGTAACAAAAATAGCACCATATGCATTTGTCACATATAGTGCTATCTCAATTCTTTTATGCTTATTTCTTTTTCTATCCTGCTAGCATATCTAAATAAACCTGTCTTTTCATATCACTGATTGCCTCATAGTCAGGTTTCTCAGGTAATACACAATTTTTAGCTGTATACATATATTCTTTTTCAATGTCATTCAGCAAATCATAGAAGTCAGATTTTACTTTCAACCCATCTGGTGTTAAATACTTCATGTTCCTAATATCCATCAGCATGTCATGCTCTTTTTCTCTGTAAGTAATCATTCCTTTTCCACTGTTCAGATCTGCCCCAACAAGGTAAATATAAACCAGGTCCATCATATGTTTAGCAAGCTTAATATCTGTTTTCTTTGTATTCTCTTTATTCAACTTGCCATACTCACTTTGAATCTTGTGTAACTCACTAATTACTGTCTTAAAATCAGTGACATCTGCTTCATTAAAGTGTCCATTAACTAAAATGTGATGTTTGTCATATTCGCTTGTTGTCTTAATTTCAGGATGAATTCTCTTTAATTCCTGATCACTTACCATTCTGATCTGTACATCAATTGCTGTTCCCTGATGAGTTGCATTAAACGCTGTCATTGCATTTTCTAAACTATGCTTGAGCATTTCTAACTCTGCATCAGGATTCTGCCCATTTGCAATTAAGCTGTGCTTCATTCTGTTAAACTGTGCATTAGCAAATCCACCAAAGCTGCTCACTGCCCTAATGCTTAAGAACTTATCATAATTGTCCATCAGCATTTTTCCATGCTTATCATAATAGATGATTTCTTCATCCCTGCATCCAAACATTTCCATGATTGAAGGGTTACACGATAGCATAAGATCACAGGTTTTATCAAATGTATGAATACAAGTATCAGTGTCTTTTTCAATGAAAGTACCAAAGTCTTTTTCAACTTTCACAAGTTCATTCACACTGTTGCCCATCACACCCCTAATGTCTGTATCACTAGTAGGTGTATCAGTTCCATGTGCCTTACTACCACTTACCACAAGCATCATTAATTTTTTACCAAGTCTATTGTGTTCTCTTAAGAAGTCATACTCACTTCCCTCAAGCAACTCTCTGTATTTCTCATTGAACATTTTTGATTCCTTTCGTGTATGCTTCTGGAACTTTAAGCAATTTTGCTAAACCATACTGACAGTTGAACACCAAGTCATTGTCTGTAATTTCAATTCCATGCAAATACTTCTCAATGAACACTGTATCAATTGAATTATTACATGCTAACTTGTACCCATTCTGCTGTCCATTCTCATCAATGAACTGCTTCATAAACACTTTCTGCTCTGTGCCATAGAAACCTTTCAGTGTAAAGTATTCAAAATGTAATGGTACAATTTCTTCTGAAAGCTGTTCAACTAATATTCTAAGACCATTTACCTCTTCTAATGTTAAGTCCCCTGCATCAATAATGATTTCATCATTATTCAATGTAACTACCTTATTTACTGCACTGGCAGGTAACTTATCCATTACTGTACCCATAATCCATTTTTCATAGTTGACAACTCTCTTTGAACAGCAGTGACCAAAAATGTACTGTCTCACATATTTTGACTCTGCAACAAACTTATTATCTGTGAAGTGATCAATAAACTTATTGTAATCATATCCGCATAACTGTCCAAAACTCTTTTCTGCACTGTCCATTCCAATTTCTTTCTCGTAGTGAACTAATGCACTGAAGTTTGCTTTAGCCATATCAATGCTTATGTACTTTTTACCAATGTTGTCACCCTTGTAAACATTTCCACTAGGAATGCTAAAAGTATTTTTATACTTGCTCATATCACAAGTCTGCAAACTTTTTAGTGACTCACTATCTTTTAGAAATGCTAGAACCTCTTTTTCTACCTGTTCACAATACTCAAAGTACTGTTGTTCAATTCCTCCAAACTGTTCATTGATCATTTTCTCAAAGTCCATGTACTTTTCCTCAAGTCCAAGCAACTTGATTCTCTCTGAAAAATAAGGATCAATAAACACTGCAATGCTTGTTCCTGTATCCCTACAGAACCTTTTATTTAAGTTAGCTGTTAACACTTTTCTACCACCCCTGTTTTTAACTTTTTCTTAAGACATCTTCATAATAAAATACAAGGGTATTTGCCACTTTAATATGCAGTGTTCTAATGTTTTCCACATTCCCAATGTATTCATTCGAGGTTTTAATAACGTCCTCATAATCTTTAAGCACTGCCTCTAAAAGCTGCTTTAAGTCCTGCTTTGTTTTGATCTCGCCACAACCAAACTGCTTATCAATAAGTGTATCCTTTCCAATTGCCAGTGATACCCTTCTGTTTACATATGTTCTGTCAAGACTATACAATGCTGACTGCACCATGTATTTTACATTGTTTGTAAGTTCACCTTTTTTATCAAGGTTGCTCTCTTTATCAAGGTTGCTCTTAACCCCGTAGCAAAGCCCTGCTAATTTTGAAATCATGAATCTGCTAAACAGTATCTGATCTTCAGCATACTTAACCCCATTCATAACTCCAATGACCTCATCAACTAAATTATCATATGCCTCAGTTTGATATATGATCTCACTTCTGTTCATCAGCTGCAAGTATGTGAAGTCACAATGCATTACCTTATCGACGAATTCACTTACACTTACAAACACAATGTCATCGTCAAATCTTTTAGCACCAAAACGCTGCATTGAGTTGCATGCTAATGCACTGTCATTGAAGATCACATAATATGCACTGTTGCCCTCTTCAGGTGAACCAAGTCCATAATCTGTTCTCTTAAGCACTGCAACTACATTTCCAAGCAGGTCGTCCTTTCCATGACTGCTTAATGCATTTAAGTTAGCGGCAATTCTTTCAGCAAGTCTGTATCCTACTCTACGTGCATCTACCATTTTAACTGTCCTCCTAAATCTATTTTCTTAAATTTAATTATATCATAAATGACGTGAAAAGTCAATCATATGTTCATTTGTCCTCAACAATCTTTACATCTCCCTGATTAAACTCAAAACTCAACTGTCCATCACATTTATAGTTGTTAAACACACTGAAATCATAGTGTTTTCTCTTTTCACTACTGTTATTTCTTTTATTTTTATATGTACACTTCTTATCTTGCATGCTCTCTCCAATATCCATTTGTTGCCTTGTAAAAGTGTCTGCCTGTGAACTGAAGAGCCTTTGCCCTCTCCTTTTTCACTTTCTCGTTTTCTTTTACATAGTCCAAGTACTCTCCACAAATGCTATGACAAAATTCATTATGCTCAGTGCAACCATAACAAGGTGAACTAATCATGTATATTACCCCCTTAACTCCTTGTACCAGTATTTATAAACAGAACAGTCTCCACAATCCCATATGTCTACATAATTTCCATATGCACAACATGTTAAATGGTTTGCTACTCTCAATACTGCTACCTTGTCAGGATTATTTCTAGCAAAGCCCTCTACTGTCGGTCTATGCTGCCCCTTAGCCACCTTAATCTTACCTGTGATGAACCCTAAACTAGTTAAGTACCTATCTACTGTATCAACGTCACTCATTTCCTTCTTAAGTTGAAAACCTGTGTTAGCTAAGTCCATATAAACTTTATCCCATGACTGATCAGTAGCAGCTGCAACCGCCCTAATAGCACAGTCTGAAGTCTTTTTTCCACTAGGATTCAAATTTTTCTCAATGTACACTCGCTCTTTTCCTCCAAACATAAATTAAAAAATAAAATACTCTTATTATATTTTAGATGTACATTTTCTATGTATAACAACATAAAAAGTGCCACACACCACATAAATTGTAATGCATGGCACCTTTTAAGTTATACAAAGGATTCTTATCTCATTGAGCGATCTGAGATAAGAGAGCCGACAGTCAGACTCGAACTGACAACCTAGAGATTACAAGGCTCTCGCTCTACCAATTAGAGCTATGTCGGCATATTTAATTTTCAAACATCATCTGATATGATGCTTGAATTCCCTTCAGCAGGACTCGAACCTGCAACCACCCGATTGAATCTAATCAACTGACGGGTACTCCACCCTTGAGCTATGAAGAGATATTAAATAAACAATGAAGCGAGCAGACTTGAACTGCTTTTATATCTTATGTGTACCACACTTCGAGACGGAGTTGAACCGTTCAGCCCTGCCAGGCAACCCCATGTACTCCATTATTTATTAAGTGGGTAACGGGAATCGAACCCGTTTATCTAGTGTGGAAGACTAGCGTACTAGCCGATGTACTATACCCACATTTTAAGTGCTAAACATGATTCTGTATGGTTTATAGATTAAAAGTCTATGCCTGAAAAATTGCTGTAAGAACCAAAAGCACCTAGCGTAGTTGATGGGATTCGAACCCATGCATCATTTTACTGACCTAATCCCTTAGCAGGGGATCCTCTTAAACCTCTTGAGTACAACTACATATTCTATTTTGCATGATTAAACATGCTAGCGCTGCACACAGGATTTGAACCTGCAAGACTGTTACATCCAACGGTTTTCAAGACCGCTCCCTCACCACCCGGACATGCAGCGTTTTCATTGTTAAGGGCATTAGTATTAATGCCCTTGTTACCCTCTATGTAAGTCGCATGGTTGAACACACGAAACCACGTGTTTAATATTACTCCACCTGTTACAGCAGAAACCTTTAAGGAACTTTAGCATTGACCACCGTCAATAACCTCACATAGAATGTAGTGGACCATCAGGGACTCGAACCCCGGACCGATCGGTTATGAGCCGACTGCTCTAACCAGCTGAGCTAATGGTCCATATTAAATTGTATTTTTCTCTGCGGTCCAGGCGGCGCGTTACTACTTGCGATCTCCTAACACAATTGTTAGGCAAGATACTCTTCTCTACTGAACCTCTCGACTGCCTATACCTAAAAATACAAATGCTCTCTCAGCAGTCATACACCTTATCTTAATTTTAATGGTTGTGAAGCCTATCAATGAGCCATATGGGATTTGAACCCATGACCCCGTGATTAAAAGTCACGTGCTCTCCCAACTGAGCTAATGACCCATATCTTCTTAATTACTACTATAAACCTTAATCGTCAAATCATGAACTATTCTGTCTGATAACTCACTAACGATTCTATCTGCTACTTGTGATGTCTTAACATTTTTCACAAGCTGGTCACCTCTTAATTCATTCCACTTTTCTCTTGCCAAGTCAGAAACTACCTCATGCACCATTGATTTAATATCAATGTTTAAAAGCTCCTCCAGCAGGGCTCGAACCTGCGACAACCTGATTAACAGTCAGGCGCTCTACCTACTGAGCTATGAAGGATTATTCTTTTAATGCCAGTCTATTAACTAAACTGACTAGCCCCACGCCTTAGGGATCGAACCTAACATCTCTGTAGCGCGCTTACTAACAGTGTTTTCCCATTGAAAACTTGACGGGGATATTTCTTTCTTAATATGTTTTCCTTTCCCTTAACATATATCTATCTTACCATATAAATTCCACTCTGTCAACCATTTTCTCTAAAAATTTTTCAATTTTTATTGAAATGAAATTAGACGCACTTTAACAGGCTATCTAAATAGCCTTAATGTTGCACGATTTTTACCTGTTCCATCAGTATCTGAACTGTCTATCAAATAAAACCACCGCCTTATTCTTTTATCTAAAATGTATTAGTACAATAAAAAATGCCAGTGAAGATTAACCTCACTGGCATTTGTTACACCACTAATGTTAAGCTATCACAACGATAAAGTATTCAACATCAAAATAAAGCCCGTACTATTACTTTTTATAGTCGAACTTGTATTTCCATTTGATGTTGAATTTATCATCATGCCTAACATATCTTAAACCTCTTTCTTATTTTTAATAAATAAAAACTACCTTTTTATTACTTCTATGCATCTAAACAAGTCTATCACTAAAATCTCAATTGCTCACCAAGTTTTTCTTAAGTATATTCTGTGCTGTATCAACGATTTCATCATCAAAGTAACATATACCAAACTTCATAGGCTTATCATTTCTGTGCTTATCATATATTCTATTATATGCCTCAATCATATCCCACTGCTCAATGATATAATTTGCCAAGTACTCATCCTTTAATAAATCAGGATCTTTCACTACCCTATACTGATTCTGTTCTATCCAGCTAGGTATACCCGTTTTCTTATCACCGCTTAACGCCTTGTGCACCATCTCTAACACATCTTCCTCAAGGTCGTGCCTAGTCCACTCATGGTCTATTGTAACCTCTTCTACGTCGCCCTGATAATATGCTATGCTGTCACACATATGTCTGAAATCATCCTCTATCTGTTGCTCGAATTTTATACTCATGCCTCTACTGCCTTTCTTATGCCTGTCTTTTCCGTATCCATGTCCTTCTTCTCAGTATCTGCTTTCTCTATAGTTGCACCATTCTCGTCTACTCCAATTGCCTCCATCTCTTTAGTGTTTAATTTACATTTTTCAGTGAGTAACCTAATATATTCCTGTGTACTTTCTCCAATCTCTGAGTATATCTGTTTTTCAATAATGTTACTTGCATCTTCGTCTGTCATAAACCCTACCTTAACTAAGTTGTCAACTGTCTCTCTCAATACTGACCTGATGCCCTTAATTGTAAAGAACTGTAATTGTCCATCACAACCCTTGTAGTTGTAAGGTATGTCTATGTATTGTGACTCTCCTGCATAACACTCTGACAAATATCCAAACATCACAGGAAAAATCTTAGTGTTTACCAAAAAGTTTATAATGTCTACCATCACATCATTAAACAGTCTAGTATCCTCAACAGATGAGAAACAATAAGTCATAATGTACTCTTGTCTTAATGTCGTTGACTCAATAATATTGTTAAACTGGCAATTCTCGACCTGTACGCCCTCAAAATTGTCAAGTATGAATAAACCACATAATGTCTCATTAGCACGTGTCAACATTAACACCTTACCTGTCTTAATTGCATTGAGTATTGTATACTCGTTATCATAAATCAATCTGTCTACACCATGCTTCTCATACATTTTGTTAATGTACTCTAAAATTCTCTCTGCATCACCAGGATATGCATACTCCAATTTTACCTTGACACTCACTTTTTCAATTAGGTCTGCTCCCTTCCTCTTGTCACGCTTTGCTGTATTACGTACCATCATAAATTTCTCAAAGGGTAAGTATGAATAAGACACTGCATCATACACCAAGAAATCAAGATCATTTCTTCCATCTTTAATGTACTCATTCCTAAACTTAAGTGAACTTATCAAATACAAAGGCATATACTCCTGCTTTATGTACTTGTAATAATCTGAAGGTCTGTACATAAAATTACTCTTACGAGTATTGCAATCTTCACAAAGCACCGTTATATTATATTCTGAGTTATCCCCTCCCTTACTGATCGGATGAATGTGTTCCACTGTCATTTCCTGAATACTGATTTTCTTACCACAATGAGCACAACGCCCACCTGTTTTTTCCATTGCCCGTTGCTTTTCTTGCAATGTCAATCTACATCTTTCTTGCTTTTCCATATAAAGTCCTCCTTTATACTTATTATATCACATTTTATTGAAAATATCAAACCTATGCTAAACTCTGTAAAAATATAAGGACATATCAATTAAACCATGTCCTTATATCAAAACTTTTCTTATTACTTCTTTATCTTTTGTATGCATCTGTCATTTTATTTCCTGATTTTCTTATTATTTACCTTGTGTGCTCTATTGTTCTCACGCTCAATGAAATATTTATAACAATCTTTTAACTTGTTCTCTACAAACCTCCACTGATCATAAATATCAACTGTTGTCTCACCAATCATGTAATCATTAAATGCATTCACTGTAATAGGCTGCAAATTCAATTTCCTCTTGTCTATATTCACATAAACTATACAGCCAAATACCTTAACTCTGTATGTATCTTTATAATCTCTACAATGTCTTACTAATTCCTCTGCATGTCTACGTCCTAATGTACTGTCTTGCTGTAATTTTTCATCTTGCAACCTAACACATATTAACAATGCACATCTATCATTTCTTATTGCTATCATTCTCTGTGACTTGCTCGTTTTTAATTCAAATTCAGGCTCATCCTCCATTCTCTCATAAGGTGCATCAACTATTTCTACTGTATTATCTTCATCACTATATGTCTCTCTGAACCATTTTCTAATCTGTTTCTTAAACAATATGTACATTCTCTGATCATCTGTTAATATTCCATTCTTACATGCTTTCTGTTCATCCAACATTGTTTTACATAATTCAATCAAATGCTTGTAAGTCATATTATTATTGTTATACTTAATTGTTTTCCAATGTATTAAGTTAATATCAACGTATCCTACACCATTAAACATCTGTAATGCTTTTTTAACTTCAACTTTCACTTTTTCATCTACATTGCTGTTAAATAATAAATACTGTAACGTGCCTTTTAATATATGATTTATATAAATATCTTCACTTAACTCATCATAACTACAAATCAATGTTCCTCTTGATCTTGTCTGTCTTGTAATTGATTCCTGAATGTTTATCTGACCTTTCGGTGATGTTAATTCTTCATTTTCCTGTACTACATATTCCTTATAAAGCCCTTGCTTTGCTAATGCTGCACACCATCTTGAAACAATCGCTGCATATAAACTATCTAAATTGTTTATTCCATCTAACGTAAATGTCTTAAATTTTCTACCTTTTATCTCATCATATAAGTAACATAACATATTAAATGCATTTTCAATTTCTCTATTCTGCTGTTTTCTTACTGCCAAAGTTCAATCTCCTTAACAACTGTTCAAACACCAAATTACATATCACTATAATCTCACAAGTGACTCTATTATGTATTGACATAAGTCCCACAAAAAGTAACATTGCATTTAATACATCAGTATCACCATATTCAATGCATTTTTCTTTATATCCCAATGCTTTTCTCTCTTTGTGTACTGTATTTACTATAACTATTAAACTTGCACTTACAAGTATTCCAACTCCATTGAATGTCTTTAACTGTTTGTCAATGTTTATTCCAAGCAGGCTAAGCATAACTCCAATTGCAAATAAACTCAATAAGTACATGCATATCTTATTCTCACTATGTATTCCACTCATTTTCAATTTCTTTTCTTTCTTAATTTCATATGTCATTTTTAACTCTCCCAATGCTATCCAAGTATTGCCCTGAAGGTATCTTCCCACTTACTCACTTTATCTGGTGAGTCATACCAATATTCATTAAGTAGAGGCATTATCTCGAATGTAATTATACAATTCAAATCATCATCTGTTACAGGTCTACCCAAACAAAAATATGAGTGACCAATCTGAAAACCAGGTCCTAGCATATCATCATTACTGATCTCTTTATTTAACTCAATTATTTTCTTTGCTATCCTATTAAACTTAATGTTGTTTGACTGATACATTATCTGTCTAAATCCCTCTGACTTGTATTGAGGATCAACTGTAATGAATGCAAATCTTCGTCTTAATGCATAATCAAGCATTACCAAGCCTCTATCAGCTGTATTCATTGTCCCAATAATGTATAAGTTATCAGGAACACTGAACTCCTCATTACCATACTTAAGTAGAATAGGTTCATTTCTATGATCTTTCTCAATAAGTGAAAAGCCCTCACCAAGTACCTTACTCATATTTGCTCTGTTGATCTCATCAATTACTATGAAGTAAGGTTTATGTTCAAAGTCTGACTCTGCTTTTTTACAGATATTGTAAAAAGGTCCATGCTCAAACCTAAAACCACCATCCTCTGTAGGTCTTAAACCAATGACAAAGTCATCGTATGTATAGTTCTGATGAAATTGTACCTGCACCACTCTATCCTTATCAATGTATCCAAGCTTTGCATAGGCTAATCTTTTTGCAGTATATGTCTTACCTACACCAGGTGCCCCTTGCAATATGATGTTCTTTTTATAATCTAATATCTCTAGTAAGTCTACAACATCCATACCAAAGACTTCTCGCTCAAAATCAAAGCGTGTGTACGTTTCCATTCTTTCCTCCAAAATAAAAATAAATTTATTTCTTTTTTATATTAAAGCATAAAAATAGGACATACATCAAATGATATATGCCCTATCATATTAAACATGGTAACAATCATGCTCATCAAATTCAATCTCTATGCACTCTGTTTTATCCTTAAGTACATAGCAATCAAATTTAAGTTTTCCCTCAAAACTCTTATGTGCCTTTGCTACTGCCTGTTCCTCATTGTCTGCCCGTACAATGACTTTATGTGCCACCCAGTTATACCCATTGTCTGTTACAACTTTTACCATGAACATCTTTATTCCCATAATGTCCACCTCCACTCAACCTATTTTCTTTTTATGTTATGCTTTCAATGTGTCCATGCTGACCCACATCCAAAGCACTGACATTGTTCTCATACTCATTGGTACTTTCTTCTCAAGAAGTGCCTTAACATCTTCCTTACTGTACCAACCAGGTTTGATCTGCTCATCCACTGATGTACTTGCCTTGAACTCTCCACTTGCTGTACCTACAATTGTCTCAGATGTCTCATTACTAATTCCAACTGATGTATAAGTCACAGGTAAATGTGCAATCACCTTGTCCAAATGCAACCCTGTCTCCTCCCAGAGTTCTCTTGTTGCTGCTTGCTCTGCATCTTCTCCGCTGTCAATTAAACCACCTGGGAAGTTATACACCCATTTGTTCATTGCCATCCTGAACTCCTGCTGAAGCATAATCTTACTCATGTCATGATTAAACATTATCATTCCTACTGCCTGTGCAACTATTGAACTGTCTTGCATATCATCAAGTGTAAGATCTGATTTTCTACTTACTGTCTCATAGATTTTCTTACTGCCATCTTCACGTGTATACTCTAAATTGTACAAGTTAAGAAATTTTCCACCTTGCACTTTTTCAAGTTTAGTAAGTTTGTTCTCCATCTCCATTGTCCCCCCAACTAAACATACACCAGCCCTATTAGAAACTGGTGTATGCTCTACTTCCAACTGCTTTTGTTGTTTTCTATTTATCGTTGTCCATTCTCCAGTCGATGCATCTCTGCAGATAGTCAACGTATTCCTGATTCTTGCACATGCCTTTACCTACTGTATCAGAGATCTTTGCAACGTCCATTCCATTACAACGTGTAACTTTCATCACAATGTTCAGAGGCTCTTCACAGGTGTCATTTGAAATGTAAGTTCCAATTCCAAATGCTACATTTGTATCATTGCAGAAGCGTCTGTAAAGTTTATCTGCCTTCTCAAAGTTCAGGCTGTCACTGAACAGAAGTGTCTTTGTCTTAGGATCAATTCCAAGAGCCTTGTAGTGCTCAATCATTTTCTCTCCCCATTCTACAGGGTCTCCACTGTCATGTCTTACTCCGTTAAACAGTGTTGCATAGGTTAACTGAAAGTCTCTTAAGAAACAATCAGTGGTGATTGTATCTGTTAATGCAATACCATTTAATACTCCATACTCCTTAACCCAAGCGTCCAGTGCATACCAGTTAGAATATGCAGGATTATGCTTATGATTTCCCTGTCCAGTACACATAATCCACTCATGTGCCATCGTTCCTACAGGTGTTAAACCAAACTTCTTTGCAAGGTACACATTTGAAGTGCCAATGAACTTTGATGAACAATGTAATGTATCATTCAGATGAGAAAGCTTATCAATTGCATACTCCTGTGCCTCTGCTGAAAGTCTACGACGCAGACCAAACTCACTGAATGTACCAATGTACCAGTGACCGCTCTTCAGCATTTCATACTTGGCATCCATTTTTTCCTTAAAGCTCTTGATCAACTTGTCATAGTCTTTTGACATTCTGAAGTATACCTCATTTACAACTGCAAGTGTAGGAATCTCATACATAGAGGTATTCAACCATGTACCAAATGTTTCGATTGATAAACCACAAGGACCATCCTCTGTGATTGTAAAGTCCTCAAATCGAGGCTGCCACAATCTTAAGAAGTCCACATACGATCCCTTAAGCCACTTGATACCATGCAGATACTCAAGTTCAGGCTCTGTAAATCTTAAGCCACAATATGCCTTGATCTGCTCTCTGATCTCCTGCACCATTTCAGGTGTAAATTTCACATCCTTGTTACGACACTTAAATGTCCAGGTTGTCTTGTATCCTGAAAACTGATGATAAATTGCCTGCCCCATGCTGAATTTGTACATGTCTGTCTCTAACAAACTGTTAATGATTTGTGCTAATTTCATAATTGTAT